>Ga0307476_10000007_pt1 | contig 509545 bp, 450 predicted proteins | sample atmos_gasesECM2C_2_FD_203314 | JGI IMG/M metagenome (GOLD analysis project Ga0307476, IMG submission 203314) | Hardwood forest soil microbial communities from Morgan-Monroe State Forest, Indiana, United States - atmos_gasesECM2C_05 | ecosystem: Environmental > Terrestrial > Soil > Temperate... | reverse complement strand
CGAACGTATCCATCAGGATCGGGAGGCCCGAAGCCCCGACAGCAGTCATGATGTTCCCTATCTTGCCGGTCAAATCAAAGTGGGAAAGGTAAAACTCGGGGTTCGCGCTTTCGAATACGACGACCCGCAGGCTCGGGCTGGCGTCCATTCGCGCGAGCAGATCCTGTAGGGCTTCGAATATGCTGGCGTCTACGATGTTGAAAGGCGGGTAATCGAACACAGCCCTCCAGTACGCAGGTGTTTCCTCGATGACCCGCACGTGCGCCGCTGGATTAGTCATGATGACCGGTTAACTTTAGGCCCTTACGCGCGAGCTCTCTTGCAGAATTTTGCTGGTTTTGTTGTTTATTGCCTAAAATGAGTCGCATCTAGTGGCAGGCAAACGCGACTATTTGAAAGATTGAAACATGGACGTTAGGTTTCGCGAGATACTTGAGTCTCAGGGAGGCACGCTCATGTTCCAGCACCTGACCATCTCCCCCACTGAGGCCGCGGACCGCCTCGCCATCCGAGAGCTCGTAGAAGCCTACGCACACTGCGCCGACCGCCGCGATGCGAAAGGCCAGATGTCTCTTTTTACTCCAGATACGCACTTCGTCGTGTACATGAACGCTAAAGACCCGAAGCCTTCGCAGGAGCTGCACTCGCGCGAGGCGCTCGCTCCAGTTTTTGCAGATCTGAACCAGTACGCCGCCACCATGCATTTTATCGGGCAGAGTACGATCCTCACGCTGACCAACGACCGAGGCACGGGGGAAACTTATTGCATGCCCCATCACCTTACTGTCGACGGTAACAAGCGACGGCTGATGATCGCCGCGCTACGCTACTACGACACGTTCGTGAAGATAGACGGCTCGTGGCTGTTCGCGGAGCGCCTGCTTTATGTCGACTGGATCGAAGAACGAGTTCTGTCATGACAGCAACCAACAAGGTGGCTTCCGGCGCGTCAATGAGCGTTCCCACGATCGGCCAAAAGCGCCTTGTCATTGTGGGCGCGACTGGAATGGTCGGTGGATACGCCCTTCGCTACGCGCTCGAGAATCCCTCCGCCGCAAGCGTAACTTCGATTGGGCGCAGGAAGCTCGGCATCTCGCATCCCAAGCTGAAAGAGGTTGTGCATCGAGACTTCGCGGACTGCTCCGCACTCGCGGACACGCTCTCGGGTCAGGACGCAGCGATCTTTTGCTTGGGGACATATACCGGGTCGGTCTCCGATGCGGAGCTTCGCACGATAACCGTGAACTACACGGTCGAGTTCGCGCGAGTTCTCCGCCTCAGCAGCCCCGACGCGGCTTTTTCCTTCCTGAGCGGGAACGGCGCAGACCCAACGGGGCGAAGTCGGCTTGCCTTCGCGCGCTACAAGGGAGAGGCCGAGACGGCGCTACTTGCAGCGGGTTTTCCCCGCGTTTACCTCTTCCGACCCGCGTACATCTATCCCGTCGAGCCGCGGAAGGAACCGAATTTCAGCTACCGGCTTATGCGCGCCATCTATCCCGCGTTTCGGGTGCTGTTCCCGAACCAGGTGATTCAGGCCGACGAACTGGCCGAGGCGATGGTCGATGTTGTTGTCCGGGGAGCAGCGGAGCGCAGAACCCTGGTTCTCGAGAACCGTGACATCCGCGCCATGGTTGAGTCCATTCATCCCAAGCGGGCGGGTGGCGGGACTGTCTCGAAACGTTAGGAAATGGGGCCTTACGCTCGGAAATTATTTGCCCTGTAATGCCGTCGCCATCTTCCGGGGCTGACCCCGACGAGTTGATGGAATGTGTGGGTGAACGCGGCCTGGTCATTAAATCCCGACTGGATCGCGATCTCGATCAGCGACATGCGGGTCTGACTCATCAGTTGTTTGGCGTGATCAATGCGATGCTGAGTCAGCCACTGGTGAGTGGAGGAGCCGAAAGAAGTTTTGAATGATCGGGCAAAGTGGCTGACAGAGAGTCCGCATTCGCGTGCGATATCAGAAAGCCGGATTCGACCATGCATGTTCTCGTGAAGAAGTTCCGACGCTCGTCGTTTCTGCCATGGCGCCAAACCTCCTTTTGAACCCCGGCCTGTTTTCTGGAGTACACCATACTGCTGCAGAAGATGTGCTCCGAGGATGAGGCTGAATTGATCGAGAGCCAGCACAGAAAGACGGTCGTTCCGCCCAAGGAACGGAAGGATGCTCTTGGTGATCTGGGCCACAACTAGATCATCTTCGAGCACTGCCAGGCGGTAGTCACTTACCCGACCAAAACCGAGATCCTCGGCAATGTCGTCGAGCCCCTTGCGAGGGACGGAGTAGTGAACGTAATCGAAAGCACTCCCCGCCCAGCACCTTGGCTGTGAATCGAAATCGATGACATTGGAGCGAAACGGGTGGACGGTGGATGTGGCAATGAGTTTGTCCGCTGTCCAAACCTGATAGCTCGATGACGGCAGCGACTTGAGGGAGATCGACACTAGCAGGGCGGGGACGGGCGATAGCTTGGTGATTCGGTCAGGAAGCCCAGTCGGCGACCGGAGCCGGGTGATGGTAAAAGTCCCCGGAGTAAGAAACTGCGATGGAACGGGCGACTTTCCATCCAATTGAATGAAAGTTGTGAAGGGGGCTTCAGGCGACGTCTGCGGAGACTTATCTGCATTAGGCGAAGTGTTCTTGTGCATCGTGACCTCCGCCGTATTACGAGCGGTCGTACAATGCTAACTCAAGTGGCCACGACGAGGCCGCCTGAGGCACGAATGACCTCGCCGGTGATCCAGGCTGATTCGTCTGACGCCAGGAACACCGCCAGCGGGGCGATATCCGTAACACGACCGAGGCGGCCGAGCGGCGTCTTCGCGGCCAGAACCGCGCCGGCACCGTCCGCAAAAGTCCCCGCAGTTACGTTGCCCTCAGTTTCTGTATGGCCGGGAGAGATGGCATTGACGCGTATCTTGCGCGGTGCAAGTTCGAGAGCCAATCCCTTTGTCAGCGTTTCGATGGCGCCTTTTGTGGAAGCGTACAGCAGGACGCCCGGCACCGGATGCGAGCCGACGATGGAGCTGAGGTTGATGATGCTTCCACCGTCGGCGCCGAAGCGCTTGATCGCCTCCTGCACGGTGAGAATCGTCCCGAGAACGTTGATGTTGTAATGGAGGTGAAAGTCCTTTTCGGTGATGTCCGCAAGGGCTCCGAAGCGGAATACCCCGGCGTTGTTGACCAGAACGTCTAGTCTTCCGAAGGCAGAATCCACTTCTTTGAAGAGCCGCGTGACATCTGGTGCCTTGGACACGTCGGCGCCGACAGCAATCGCCTCGCCTCCGTTGCCGATGATCGCCTGAACGACGCGTTCGGCGCCTTCCCGGTCGGAAGAATAGTTCACCACCACGCGCGCGCCCGCAGCTCCCAAGGCCGTCGCAATTCCAGCTCCTATGCCTTTCGATGCGCCCGTCACCACTGCCACTTTATTAGACAGTCTGCTCATAATTCGCCATTGTTTTTATGCTCGCCGTAACCTCCGAACGTCGTCGCTGTGAATTGCATGTCGCGCGTATGGAAATCTCGATTTATCCTCCTTATGGTAAAGAGCGTTTAACAACATTCAATTTTGCATCCTGAACGAATCGTCGGCAACTCTTAGCCTTGGGATTTCTTCCTGTTTGCCGGTGATACGGGAGGAACTGGTAGACACGGAATCGCAGATCGCCTCCGCTGTGCCGACTTGTCGGGACCAATCTCGTCGTGGCACGGCCAGGTTATTTTTGCTTTGCCGAAAAACCGACCAGGTCCAGCTTGGTAGACTTCATGGGGTATCGTTCGGGGTAGGGGTGTGAAGCCGATTTTTTGTGACCAATTTCCGGCCTAGCTGATCACTCCTGAACAGCGTATTAAAGGATCGCTGAGCCAATTGCAACACCGGCATTATTCGGGCGTTTGTAGATTAAATGGGCGAAACGCAAAGTGGGAAGCTCGAAGTGGCGGCCCGCACTAATCGCGATTGGAAGCCGCCCCTGCCTTCTCATTCCCATCCAACCGATTCGGAGCGGCGCTTCCGCCGCATTTCTTGTTCAGCAGTCGATCGATTTCTTCGCCGAGCGAACGTGAATTGACGGGTTTCGATATGTAGCCATCAAAGCCAGCATTCAGGATCTTCTCCCTGTCTCCCCGCATGGCATACGCAGTAACTGCTAATACAGGCAATGTCCTGAAGCTTGGATGCTTCCGAATCTTTTCGATCGTTCCGAACCCGTCTAGTACTGGCATATTCAGGTCCAGCAGTAAAATGTCGGGCTGCACTTTTTGTAGTTGTTCCATAGCTTCCTGGCCGTTGCACGTTTCAACTACGGCGTAGCCGCGCATTTCGAGCAGCTCGCGGAGGAGCTCACGATTTACCGGATTGTCTTCGGCAATCAGTACGGTTTTCATCCCTGCCCTGCTGCGCGTGATCGCTTTTTGCTATTTAGGACCCTTGCAATCTCAGCGACCAATTGCGTTTGCCAGGGGCCGTTTTTCTGAAAGAATGCTTGCGTTTGAGAATTCAGCAGATTCAGTTCTTCGGAAGTGAGGGTTTTACCGGTCATCACGAAAATCGGCAGATCCTGCAGATTAGGTCTTGACCGGACGTGACGAATAACCTCGAACCCATCCATGCCAGGCATCAACAGATCCAGCAGAACCGCGTCAACGATCTTTGAAGACAAGACTTCCAGAGCTCTTGCTCCGTTTTGAACACTCTGAGTTTCATATCCCGCCGAGCGCAATGTTTCCGCCAGCAACTCAAGACTTTTGGGATCATCGTCGACCAGCAGAATCGCAGAATCGTCAATGGACGAAGCAAAGACGTATTTGCTCAGAGTTTCGAGAAGGATGTGCTTAGGTATTGGTTTGACTAAATAATCCGTCGCGCCTAGGGCGAAACCTATCTTCTTTTGATCTACGATCGAGAGAATGATGACGGGAATGCCCGCAGTCTCAGGTGCCTTTTTTAGTGCGACTAAAGTCTCGAAGCCATTTCCTTCCGCCATCAGCACATCTAAGATGATGGCGTGGGGCCGAATCTGTTTCGCCTTCTCAAGAGCATCTGCTCCTGACTCAGCGGTCACAGTCCGATACGCGGGAGCGAGATAGCTGGTCAAGAGTTCCCGCGCAGCCTCCTCGTCATCGACAATCAGGACCAAGGGATTTGATTCCGCTGCATTTACCTGTGCTGGTGAAACGGAAACCTCTTCTTCGAGAGCTGATCTCTGCTCTCCCATGGGAAAACTGATTGTAAATTTACTGCCTTTGCCGAGCTCACTCTCGAGCGAAATCGTCCCGCCCTGTTCTTCTACCAAGCGTTTGCTAATCGCTAGCCCTAATCCTGTGCCTTCGTGGGCATTAGTGCTGCCCTCGACCTGGCGAAATTCCTCGAAGACCAGGGTGTGGTCCTCCGGTCGAATGCCAATACCAGTATCCGACACGGATACGTGAACCTTTTTGGCCTGGTTATAGGCTTTAATCTCGACTCTTCCACCATTCGGCGTGAATTTCACGGCATTGCTTAGCAAGTTATAAAGGACCTGCTTAAATCGGACGCGATCGGCGTATATGAAAAGTCCTGCAGTCGAGCTCTCGTCAACAGTGATGTTTTTGGCCATCGCCAGCGGGCGGATGGTGGAAAGCACTTCAGGCAAGGCGTCCTTGATTTCAAAATCTTCGTAGCGAAATTCAAGTTGCCCGGCTTCGATTTTCGACAGGTCCAAAATGTCATTGATTAGCTGTAACAGGTGCGTCGAGCCTTGCTTTATATGTTGCACAAATCGCAATTGTTTCGAGTTGAGCTGACCCGGGGCCTGCTCCGCCAAAAGGTCGGAAAAACCTACGATGGCGTTCAGCGGTGTTCGCAACTCGTGGCTCATGCTGGCAAGGAACTTGCTTTTTAACTGTGTTGCGTGTTCGACTTCTCGGTTCCGAAGTTCTAGCTCTTTGTTGGCAGCTGCGAGTTGCTCAGTGCGCTCCTCCACCCTCTTTTCCAGTTCGTCTTGAGCTCGGAGCAAGGCGGTATCGCGCTCCTGAATCTGATTCAGCATCTCATTAAAGGAATCAATCAACGTTGAGACTTCGTCGCGGTTTGCCGTTGTAACAGCCCGGATGGAGTAACTCTTCTCATGCGAAATGGTTCGCGCTGTTTCCGCCAACTGCACTATCGGTTGGGAAATCACCCGCTGAGACACCTCTGAGATCAGCAGGGCCACCACCAACGAAATCAAGAGAACTATGGCAGTGATCAGGGTGTAACTTCTCAGACGAGTATTAATGGCTTGTAAGTCTGAACGGATGGACACGAAACCGACGTTTTTTCCATCCAATACAATCGAATCTACGAGAATGATCTGGTTGTTCTCAAACCAATGAGTGGTGGTTTGACCAGCTGGTAAGTCGTGCAGTGACGGTGGAACTTCCCCGGAGGTGCGAGCGTAGGTCGCAAAAAGCTGACCACTCGGCTGATAAATCGCCGCGTTCATAATACTGGGTGAGATCGCCAGCGCCGATAAAGTTTTGCCGGCTGACTGAGGATCGTCGAACAGTAACGCGGATATCGTATTCGAGCCAATGATTTCGGCTTCGAGCGAAAGGTTGCGTACCATACTGGCCCGAAACGTGTAGAAGTCGTAAGCAAAGAATGCCGAGCAAGCCAGCAGGAGAGCAGCGCCGCTCACGAGCATGTTTGTCCACGTGAGTTTCTTGGCAATGGTGTAGTAGCGAAACTTCAGCACTGTTATTGATCTCCGGCAGTCTCGTTCGTTCGTACCACAGTCGCGACTTTGAGCAACTCCGAGCTGAGGGTCAATCCGGCGCGTTGAGCCGCCGTCAAGTTGACTTCGAAACGGACTCTCTTGTCGTCCGTCACGAACTGGATCATGCCACCTCGATTGGCAAAATGTGGCATGTCGCTGACCGTCAGGACGCCTTGTTTGTTTGCTGCCTCTAGCATTCGATTAATCGACCCTGTTTCGACTGAACTCACGAACAGAATTCGACAATCGAAGGAGTCCTGCGGTGTTGAAATGCGCTTTGCCACAGCGCTCCTACCGGCAATTTTTTCCCCTGCGAGCATAGTATCGAGCGTTCGGCCGAATGGATCTGGACCGAGAACACAGATCGTGAACGAATCCTGTTGCGTTCCGAGTTTGTCAGGCCATTCGACAAACCTGGCAAAGTTGATCAGATACACGGCCTTGACCTGAGAATCAGTCGGCTTGGATTTCTGAGCTTGCGCGCCGGGGACAAAAAACAGTGCCCACAGGAGTACGGTGAAGAACTTGAACGACCAGCATTTTGGTATGGCGCTAATTCGGTTTAGGGGATAATTTCCGCGAGCAGGGGGCATGCATTTACTCCGTATCACGTCGCCAGGTGATTTGGCCATAACCCCCGCGCTCGATGAGAACTGATCCGAACTCTGGGTGTCGAGGTTGGAGTAAGTTTTGCCCGTTAAAAGACAATTCGAAATTCCTTTTGAAGCGCCAGGCTAGCCCCGCGTCCAGGGTTTGATAAGACCCGGTGAGTTCCCCAGGCACCGCGCCCACGTAGCGATACGTGGGTGAAAATTGAAATCCTTTGGGCAGACTGAAAAACGCTTGGCCGCTCACCTCATTGTGGGGGCTTGCATCTTCATAAGCCGAAGTATCGCTCGATTTGGCGTGGGTCGCCTTATCCACGAGATTTAGGCTGGTGTACGAATACGAGCCTCTCAGTTCCATCCAACGGTTTGCCTTCCAATCTGGCGCAATCTCTCCGCCATTGGTCGACCCCATGATGCCGTTGGCGAAGGGGACTGAAATCAGAATGTGTTGCGGTGGAGGTGAGTTTTCTATTGAAAGTGAAGCAGCTCCGAAGTTTTGCAAATCGTTGTACTTATTATGGAACCCTGCTATATCGACATACACACGACGCGTTATCAGCCGGCGATAGCCTATTTCATATCCAAGCAATGTTTCTGAAAGGAATTTGCCATTGTCACAAACGCAGACAAAAACCGGTGGGTTCGTAAGCGCCAGTCCGGTCAACTGCAGGTCCTCATCGATACGAGAAGGGGTGCGGACTGCGCGACTTACCGCGGCCCATACCGTTTGGTGGGGAGTTGGATTGAACAACAGTCTCGCAGCGGGTTGATTTTCCCATCCAGTGAAATTATTGTGCTCAAATTTCGATCCCAGCGTCAGCCATAACTTATCCCGTAGGATTGCGATCTGATCTTGCACGAATGTGCTGTAGAGAGTGTCAGTCTCGTCATGGGGTGTGAAGTTTACGGTTGCGACAGTCTGGACGAAGTCGCCCTGGCTCACGCGCGTTCCAAAACCCCACGTTACCTGGTTTCGGTCTCCCAGCTGCAAGTGGTGAACGAAATCGAAGTCGAACGTATTTCGTGTCTCCCCCAGCTGAGGCCCGAACCGGGAGGTTCGATCATAGTAAGTTTGAACCTGTAAGTCCGACGTGTCGCTGAGCGTATGGCGCCACACCCCTAGAAGGTTCCCTCCAGAAACATCTTCTATACCGTCCACATTTTGCTGAGCTAGAGGCGAGTAGTAGGCAATGCTGACCTGCTGGCCGACTTTACCCTTGTATATGTCACCCTGTACTGTCAGGTTGTCGCGATTGCTAAGTGTGGAATCTGTTCTAAAGCCCGCCTGCCCTAACTGCCAGGAGTCATAGTTATCGTTATCAGAATGGAACTCTGGCGCGAGCCCGACGCCCATTCCGTAAACGCGGTAATCAAGATTGCTTCCGCGAGCGTTCCCATAGCGAAATGTGCCTCCACCTTGGTCGATATTACCGCTCCGAACTGAGGCATAAGTTCCGCGAGTATCCTTGGCTTTCTTGGTGATAATGTTAATTACGCCGTTGACGGCATTCGATCCCCAGATCGTGCCCCCGGGTCCGCGAATGACCTCAATGCGCTCAATATCTTCGACCGGAACATTTTGCACGTCCCAATAAACTCCGGCGTACAACGGCGTGTAGACGCTGCGGCCATCGATTAATACCAGAACATCTCTGGAAAAGGCGCTGCCAAATCCGCGAATGCTAACTGACCATTGATTTGAGTTGATTCGCGCTACTTCTACCCCTGGAACAAGCCGCAGCATCTCAGGGATGGAAGTGGCTCCAGAACGGCGTATGTCTTCCTGTGTCAGAACGTATGTCGCCGCCGGGGTCTTCCATATCTCCTCCGGTTCTTTCGAAGGAGTTGTTACTTCGATGTTGCCGAGTTCAGACAAGCTTAATTGCTTCAGATTGTCGGCATCCGGCGCCTCACCCGGATCAGCCGCAAGTAATTCTGGAACTAGGCTGATGACAGCTAGCAACCCAACCAGCACACGTTGGCACATACGTTGACGCGCACGCGCAGTCTTACAAAACGTCTTGTCGCAGTTTGTCTTATTTGCCATTCGCACCCGCTGTCGCGCCACGCGCCAGGAAATCTGCCGTTCCGCTCCTGATGAATCGCTCGAACTCGTCGAAAATTCTCGGGTCCCACCAACCCTTGGCGACCTCCGTTTTCATGGTTTGAAGGGCATCGGTAATGGAAAAGGCCGGCTTGTAGGGCCTAATGGTGGTAAGCGCGTCGTATACGTCGACGATCTGCAATACTCGCGCAGCGATTGGTATCTGATCTCCCCTAAGCCCGTCAGGGTATCCAGAGCCGTCGAGTTTCTCATGGTGATGACGGATGATTGGCAGAACTGCGCGGAACGACTTCAAGGGAGCGCAGATACGCTCTCCAATAACCGGATGCTCCCGCATAAGCTTCCATTCGTCGGAAGATAAAGAAGTTGGTTTTAAGATAATCGCGTCGGGGATCGCAATTTTTCCTACGTCGTGGACCACCCCCGCCCGACGGAGTGCGGTTACTTGGTCTTCGGGTAAACCGACATGCTGCGCTAGTGCAACGGAATATTCTGCCAACCGCTCGCAATGGCCATGGGTGTATGGGTCTTTACCTTCAATGCTCCGCGCGAGAGTGAAGAGAACAGATTCCGCGCGCTCCAATTCGTCCGTACGATATTTCAATTTTAATAAAGAGGTCACCCGCGCAAGCAGTTCCGTCCTGTCGACGGGGCGAGTAAGGAAATCATCTGCCCCGACTCGAATACCCTCTATGCGATTTTCTTTGTCGGAAAGGCCCGTAACCAGGATGACAGGTATCAAGTAGGTATCAGGGTTGGCCTTGATCTTTTCGCATACCTCGAAACCTGTTATTCGGGGCATCATTACGTCAAGTAACACCAAGTCCGTTGGCACTCGACGTAGTTGGTCAAGCGCCTCTGGTCCATCTGCAGCAGTGATGATCGTGAACCCTTGCGTGGTAAGAAGCTCGGTTAACAGTTCCCGATTCGCCACTTGATCGTCGGCGACGAGAATCGTTCCGGTAATTGCGTACTTTGAGTGAGATAGCACACTTCACCACTTATTTGTGTTGGTGATGAAGCGTGACACAACCAATGTAGGATTTAATAGATTACTGAAGTTTAGATCGGAGGGCAGTCTCGCTAAAGCTAAGGGCTCTCTACTTGACTGATGAATTGCTGGATTGCTTCGTGGGCTGAATTGGACAACTTATTAAACTGGATTCCTTGCCGTGCTTCCTTTGCCCACACTACAGTTCCCTGTGCATCGACCGTAACTCCGGAGCTCGGCAATCGGAAGGAGACCCGGACCTTGTCCCCCGCTTTGAGGTGTCCGGCTTCGACTTGAATCCCCCCCTGGCTGAGGTTCCAAGTTCTGCCTTGGCTGACATTGGCCCCGACTTTGCAAGTTACCCCCGTTTGCAACGGCACGCGGGCGTACCGGCGTCGGTTCTCTACCATCGTTCCACGGACCGCTCGAAACAGAAGGGCCAATTTGCGTTTGTCTATCGGCTTTTGAAGAAAGAACGTGGCTCCGGTCGCAAAGGCCTGTTGCATTGTGTCTCGCTCATCCCGTCCGGTGACGATGACGATCGGCGTCAACCTGTTCCAAGACGAGGTGCGAACTTCTTGCGCGAGCGCGAACCCGTTTAGATTCGGCATCTCCAAATCCAGGAAGATTCCATCAAACTTCTCCTGATTAACCAGAACGGCTGCTTTTTCACTGTCATTAACCGGGCGAACCTCTGCTTCAAGCGACCGAAGAACCTCAGTCAATAGTTCCAGACTCGCCGGATCATCTTCGACGACCAGCAGTTTCAGTGACAACATCTTAATTTTCCTCCCGGGTGGTACGTAAACCAGGTTCGCGGGATGGTCAGTATGCTGAACTCAGAATATCAGGAGACATTTACCAAGCTGGCCGGAGCACGGACGAACTCTGTCCCGTTTGCCAGCAGCAGGGCGCGGCCAAGTTCCACACGTTCCGGTACTTTGCGGCAACCATGGTCAACCAGAAGGCAGGAAATTTGAAGCTCGTCCAGAGGCTGCTAGGGCACTCCAACCTGAACACGACAGCCGACGTTTACACTCACACATCAGTCGACGCAAATCGAAGTGCCGCGCTCGCTTTAGAGGAGGCGATCTTTGGCGATCTATTCCAAGTTGTTCCACGTTTTGGAACATGGAACGAGAACGCGGCTCCAAACTAGGAAATCCATGCACACGGCTCAACTCGCAACTTTAAGAATCCGGGAGACTTGCAGAAGGGAATCGCTGAGAAGGTTGGTTGCGGGGGCCCGATACGTACCGAATTTAGACAGTCTCTGCATCCCATTTCGCAGTGAATTGATTCACTGCGCTGCTTAAATTTGCTATTTTCAAAGATAGAGCTCTGCCGAAACTTTGAGTCTCCTGAAGCGTTGAACCGTGGCGGCTCTTATCAATGCAAGCCACAGCGGCCGCCTCAAGGCAAGCTCGCAACAGCTGAGCAAGCCAGATAGACGAGAGAATCTATGACACGTAAAGCGAGCAGCTTGACAGCTCTCCTACTCCTTTCACTCATCGGCTCGGGAGCAGCGCTCTCCCAGTTTCCGTCGTTCCAATTTCTGCGGAAGCCGGGGACTTATCCCGTCGGTCTGAAGGTCGTGAATCAATACGATCCCTCACGAAAGTTTCCGGCTACATCCGATCGTCCCGAAGCACATGGACGACAAGAAAGCCGTCCTTTGCAGACGCTCATCTGGTATCCAGCGCTGCCAAGCAGTAGTAAGCCAATGACAGTTGAAGATTATGTGGAGTTGGCGGATCGAGAGATTCACTTTGACACGCCGGACCCGGAGCACAACAAATGGCGCAAACGATTGAAGGGTTCTTTCGATATTTCTCTGTGGGCAGTGCGCGACGCGAAACCGGTTGAACGACGCTACCCGGTTGTCATTTACGCTGCCGGCGATTCATCCGTTGCCTGGGAGAACGCTGACCTGTGCGAGTACCTTGCAAGCCATGGCTATGTCGTTCTTGCCACTCCTTCATTGGGAACGTCAACGCGCGATATGACGGACGACCTGGCGGGGATTGATACGCAAGCTCTCGATATCTCATTTCTTATTTCTTATGCAGCCACCCTGCCGGATACGGATTCATCGAAGGTCGCCGTGGTGAGCTTTAGTTGGGGAGGTATATCGAGTTTGTTCGCTGCTGCGCGCGACCCCCGCGTTCAGGTCTTGGCTGAGATGGATGGCAGCATGCGCTATTACCCAGGACTCGTGGCAAGGGCTGGATCCATTCACCCGGAACAATTGAACGTCCCACTTCTCTTCTTTACCTCAAACAGGGAAAACTTTATCGAGGACGTCGAGCACTCCGATATGGACATGACAGGGCACAGCGTGCTGAATGAGTGGACGCATGCGGACGTCATGACGGTCAATATGTTAGGGATGTCCCATCCTGAATTCTGCTCGATGTGTCAGCGCTGGCCACTCGGGGAAGAACAGGTTGCAGATTACGGACGGGAAGATGCAAATACAAGTTATTCGTGGGTTGCACTTTACATGCTTCGGTTTCTGAATGCCTACGTCAGGAATGACGCTACGGCGAAGGAGTTTCTGGGGGGAACCCCCGCTGAAAATGGCGTCCCGAAGCACATCATGGGAATCAAATTCCCTCTGAATACGTTTGCCGAGATTATGCGATCCGCATCTCGGATGGGAGAAGAGAACGCGTGGAAAGCATTCCAGAGCTTCACTGCCGATCCCATGCACCGCCACGTGAGCGGCGAAGAGAACACAATAAATAGGCTTGGCTATGCCTTGCTCCAGGAAAAAGACCCTTCGTCAGCCGTTGTGCTGTTCAAATTAAATGCAAAGGCTTATCCCGAATCCGCGAACGCCTGGGACAGTCTTGGAGATGGTTACGAGGCGGCGAACGACATCCAAGGTGCGCGTATGGCATATGCGCGGTCTGTCGAGTTGAATCCTGACAATGAGCACGCAAAGGGTGAGTTGGCTAGATTGCGGAAATAGCAAGATGGGATGGTTTGTTCCACCACCTGTCCCGAGCATTGGTCTGAAGGATTATAAATTCGGATGGTTGCAGGGTTCGCGGAAATTACTGAAGGGAAAGGATTTTTTGGTTGCGGGGGGTGGATTTGAACCACCGACCTTTGGGTTATGAGCCCAACGAGCTACCAGACTGCTCCACCCCGCGATTTGATGATAGCAACCGCGTCCACCAGCGTCAAACTTGCACGCGCTTTACTGCTTCATTTTCGGGCGCTCGCAGGCATCCACAATTTTCGACGGATCGATGGCAGCGTTATCGATTTGCTCTTCAAGAATACGTCCATCTTTGCCGATTAGATAATTTACGCGTCGTGCGGCTTTATATTTGTCCATGTAGACGCCGTACTTGTGGGTGGTCTCTCCGCCCCAATCACTCAGCAGCGGAAAGGTGACGCCGATCGAGTCGGCAAAGGCCTTATTGGCGAACGGACTATCCATGCTCACACCCAGGACCTGGGTGTCGGTAGCTTCCAGCTTCTTCAAGTTCTTCTGGAAGTTTTTCATTTGCTCCGTTCAACCACCAGTAAAGGCAAAAATATAAAATGCGAGCACTACCTGCTGCTTCCCGCGATACTGAGCAAGCGTCACATCTTTCAAATCATGGCCATCGAAATACTGCATTTTGAAATCAGGGGCGAGGTCGCCGACTTTCGGCATGGCTCCGGTCTCCTTATTTGCGCCTGCAAGTGGATATGAAAGAACTGCGCACATCAATGCTAGCGTGAAAAACAGCCGTTTCATGTTAGTGCCCTCGGTCAGGCGAGTTTATCTGTCTGATTTAGTCGGGGTCAACGCTAAGACAAATTTATTACATCTCGGAGCAGAGTGCACGGGAGAATCCACCAATCCTGGCGCATGTTCAGCATCCACCGGTTATCCGCTCTCAAAGTTTATGGGATGGGTGGCGTTACCTCCAACTCCGCCGTAATCTCCCAATGACCATGTCTACCATGTGACAATTGTGCAGCGTAGATAAAGGCATTAACTTCACCATTTGAAGGCATGCGCATTCAGACCCTCAATGATATTTTCTTTGCGATAGCCGGCCGGGACCAGCCCCGCTGCATGTTGCGTAGAACCGACGCGGGATGGCAACCGATCTCTTCACGCGACTTCGCCGCCAAAATCTCTGCCGTGGCGCAGGCATTGCTGTCTTGGGGTATTTCTCGCGGCGATCGCGTTGCCATCCTCAGTGAAAATCGTCATGAATGGATGGTGGCTGATTTCGCCTGCATGTTGCTAGGCGCGGTTGTGGTCCCTATCTATACAACCCTCACGCCTGAGCAGACCGCGTACATCCTAAGCGATTCCGGGGCCCGCGCCATCTTCATCTCCTCGCAAAAACATCTGGAAAAAGTTTTATCGATCCTGCAAACTACGGGCGTGGAAAAAGTCGCGGTCATGGATGACGTCACCGATCCGCGCGCCATCAAAATGTCAGTTCTGATGCAGCTTCCGGGCGATCCGCAGTTGGAGACCATTGGCCGCGCCGCACAGCCCGAGCAGCTGGCCACCATTATCTACACCTCCGGCACCACCGGGACTCCCAAGGGGGTGATGCTCACGCATGGCAACATGGCTTCGAACATCAATTACTCGCTTCGTGAGTTTGGCTTCGGTGAAGGCATGTCATGCGTTTCATTCCTTCCGCTGTCGCACGTGACGGCGCGTTCGGTTGATTTGGGGCTGCTATACCGCGGAGTCACGCTGGCCCACCTGCCGCAGATCGACCAGCTTCCTCAGGCATTGCGCGAGGTTCGTCCCAGTATTTTGCTCAGCGTGCCGCGCGTTTACGAAAAAATTCATTCCCAAGTGGAACTGAACGCGGCGAAGTTTCCAAAAAAACAGATTTATCGGTGGGCACTCCGGACCGGGCACTCGTATCAGGCCGAAAGCCTTGCCGGCAAAACTCCTAAATCTCCTTCATGGAAACTGGCCAACAAACTCGTGTTCTCCAAGGTGCGGGCAGGAATCGGCGGACGAGTTGAGTTTTTCATCTCCGGCGGCGCTCCGCTGGGACGCGAATTGGCTGAATGGTACGCCGATATTGGTATCCGCATTCACGAGGGTTACGGGCTGACCGAAACTTCTCCCGTCATCGCGGTTAACACACCCAATGCTCACCGCGTTGGAAGTGTTGGTAAGCCGCTGGGGAATGTCGAGGTGCGCATCGCTGAAGACGGCGAAATCCTGGTACGTGGTCCCTCGGTCTTTGGCGCCTACTGGAACAAGCCGCAGGAAACTCGCGAGGCATTCGTTGACGACTGGTTCAAGACCGGCGACATTGGCCGCATCGACGAAGACGGTTTCCTCTACGTGACTGACCGCAAAAAAGATTTGCTGAAAACGTCCGGCGGAAAGTTCATCGCCCCGCAACCCATCGAAAGTTCATTCAAACATTCTCCCTGGATCGCCGAAGCTATCGTCATCGGCGACAAACGCAAATTTCCCGCGGTGCTGATAATCCCCAACTTTCCGGCTGTCGAAACTTACGCCCGGATGGAAGGATTGGCTTTTTCAACCCGCGATGAACTTATCGCGATTCCCGAAGTCCACGCGCATTATGCCGAGATTGTGCGTTCTGTCAATAAAGATCTGGCCCAGTTCGAACGCCTGAAGAAATTTCGCCTGGTTCCTGAAGAGCTCTCGTCCGCAAACGGCACCCTTACTGCCAGCATGAAAATTCGCCGTCGCGCTATTGAAGAACACTTTAAGCACGAAATAGACGAAATGTATGCTGAAGGCGAAGTTGCGTCGGTGAGCTAATCCCAACGCTTGCTCTGATTTCTTCCTCTGTCGCTGAAGGTTCTTTTGTCCCGCCCCAGCCGGAAATGGAGAAAGCGTTCGTCCGTTAAGATAATGGAGCGAACGAATGAGGAAGGAAGGGAAGCATTTCACTCCAGAAGAAAAAGTAGAAACGGATCGAGTTCTTGGAGAAGAAGGTGCAGACCAAGGACAAGGTCCTGGCTGAGCTGATGGCTGAGCACATCGCGCTAAAAAAAGTCTTGGGGAACTCTAACCGGCATCTGGGTGCCGCATGATGTGCGGGATCTAGTCGGTGGATTTCGTCCGGCGCTGGTCGGAGAAGGCCGAGATCGGCGTCGGACGGTTCATTCGGTGGCTGGGCCTGACCGCCAGCAAGTTCTATGACTGGCGGCAGAGCAAGTGACCAAACGCCGCGATGTGGGACAGCAACCCCTTCGCGCCTCTAATCTTTGGCAAATGCGCCAGCATTCTCGAACTGGGCGGGGATGACAACCTTCCCGGTCTTATCAATGAAACCCCATTTCATGCTGCTTTTGACAGCAGCTAGCTGTTCGGAGAATTCTCTAGCGCCTTCAAACTGTGCAGGGATCACGATCTTACCTGTTTGATCGATGAAACCCCATTTGTCCTTCATGCTGACAGATGCGAGTTGTTCGGAGAACCCGCCAGCATTGTCGAACCCCGCGACGATCAATTTACCGGTCTTGTCGATGAAGCCCATTTTGCCGCCAATCTTGACGTTCGATAGCCCTTCGGAAAAGCCATAGGCTCCGTCGAACCGCGGCGGGATAACCAGCTTACCGGTCTTGTCGATGAAGCCGAGCTTGTCGGCGATCCAGACTCCTGCCCGGTCATCGGAAAACGCTCCAACATCTTCGAACTTTGGGGCAATAACCACCCTGCCGGTCTTGTCAATAAAGCCCATTTTGCCGTCGATGGTGACAACAGCTAGTTGTTCAGAAAAATCCGTGACGATAGCGTCGAATTGGCCGATAACCTTTCCGGTCTCGTCGATAAAAGCCTGTTTGCCCCCGAGCATGACCATGGCTCGTTGTTCGTAAAACGGACGGGCGCCGTCGAACTGTGCGGGGATAACCATCTTTCCCGTTTTGTCTATAAAACCAGCCTTGCCACCAAATCTCACAGCAGCTAGACCGTCCGAAAACTCACTGGCTTGCTCGAAACGCGCGGCGATCACCACCTTGCCCGTCTCATCGATGAAGGCCCATTTGCCGCCGATCTCCACTCCGGCCAGTGTTTCTACTTGTTGAGACGCACTGCTATCAGCGGTTTGACCGAAAGCTGCACTGACCCAGATGACCACCAAACCAACACCGGCAACGAGGGGCATACGTTTCATAGAGTATTCTCTCTGGGGTCGTTTGCGGAATGATAGCACTACCGAAATGACCTACACAAAAACTCGGGAGCGCCGTTTCCAGCGCAGGCGCTATCTTTGTCCGAGCAACGGAGTGGCTGCAATGATAATTGCAATCAGCGATTACACTTACGATTCGTGTCTGACCGCCCTGGGTTCTGACGGAATCACGGCCAGCAGGGCGTTGAGAAGCGGCAGGTCGTTGCGGAGCAACAATGATCTCGCCGGGCGAAACGGCGGCGGGCACTGCGGGGACGCAACCATGCCGAGGGATATCACGGTGGGCTCATCGAGACGACGAACGGGGGCGTGAGGACTCGTTCTTGCGCCGTCCAACCTCCATTGGATCGAAAGACCCCCATGCCTTGAAAATCCCCGCCCGAAGGGCGGAATACTCACTAGCGGAGAACGCCGCTCCTCCATTTCAGGCTGAGCCAACACACTTTGACTTTATCGTCGCCAAGCTTTCATTCAAAGAACTTCACCACAGAGGACACAGAGATCACAGAGGAAAAACACAGAGAGAGAATTCGAACGGCTGAAAACTCTGGGGCCTTTAACGCCGCAGATCCTCTCCTTGAAACCCTCTGCGGCACTTCCTCTGTGATCTCTGTGTCCTCTGTGGTTAGTTTTGTCCGTCGCTGTTCGCACTTGCGGGTAGGGAATCCCCGTCCTCCCGCTTGGATTTACAATATTCACATGTCTGATCTACTCATTATTGCGGGGCGCCAGTTTCAGTCGCGCCTCATCGTCGGTACTGGAAAGTACAAGTCGTTTCAGGAGACCGCGCGCGCCCTCGTAGCCAGCGGCGCGGAAATCGTTACCGTCGCGGTGCGGCGGGTGAACCTCGATCGCAGCAAGGAGTCGCTGCTTGATTACATCGATCCCAAAAAATATTTCCTGCTTCCTAACACTGCCGGCTGCTACACGGCCGATGAAGCTATTCGCGCTGCTCGCCTCGGTCGCGAAGTCGGCATTTCGGACTGGGTGAAACTCGAAGTCATTGGCGATCAGGCAACGCTTTACCCTGACATTCAGGCGACCCTTGAAGCGACTCGTGTCCTGGTAAAGGAAGGCTTCACGGTTTTGCCCTATACGTCTGATGATCCAGTATTTGCCAAGCGTCTACTTGATGCTGGCGCTGCCACCATCATGCCTCTTGGTGCCCCGATTGGAAGCGGACTTGGAATCCAGAATCGCGCGAATATTCAGGTTTTGCGTGAGATCGTCACTGGTGTGCCGCTGATCATTGACGCCGGTGTGGGCACTGCATCCGATGCGACGGTCGCGATGGAACTTGGCGCCGACGCGGTTCTGATGAACACAGGCATTGCCAATGCGCAGGATCCGGTGCGGATGGCCGAAGCCATGAAACATGCGGTCCTTGCGGGCAGGGAAGCATACCTCGCGGGAAGAATGGAAAAGAAACTTTATGCAAGCGCAAGCTCGCCGCTCGAAGGCGTCGTGCGGTGAGTTTGGGTGACTTAGTGAAAGTCGTGCGATACGGTTTGTGCGCGAGTAATTTTCATGGGAGCGACGCGCAGGGCTTTCACAGAAATTACTCCATCCTGATTTTGCAATATGCCTTCAATCAGCAGGAATTGTTCTGTTCCCAGCAGTAGCCGATTTTGCTGAAACAAGTCCGGGGTCACGATTGCGTTCGAAACTCCAGTCTCATCTTCCAAACTCAAAAACACAAAGCCTTTCGCGGTTCCGGGACGCTGGCGCGCGATCACTCCGCCGGCAATGCGGACCTTGCGTCCACAGAGGAGCATGGAGGAACTCCGCACCTCACACATAACAGCTTGCTGAAATCCACACCGGCTGCCGCTGCCGATTCCGGATCAAAGCTGTCGCTAGCATCGATAAGAACGCAGGTTTCCTCCCGCCGGGTAGCAGCGGCAATCGCCGCCAGCAGCGCGCTGGTTTTGCCTGAAGACGCGGGCCCGCAAATCTCAGATAAGCAGCCGCGCGGAATTCCGCCGGTAATCGCATCCACTTCAGCAATGCCGCTCGAAAGCATCTCCGGTCGGGGTCGCACCTCCAGGCGCGACGCTGGACGCACATCCAACACTCGCCCTGAAGCGGTAATATGTTTCAAAATGCCGGCTTTTTTTTTCGTCGAGACTTCGTTCCGGAGAAGCCGGAAATCCCGCCGCAAACGCTTCGTTTAAAATCTGACGTCGCTTCGCAGAGGCGTTTGAAAATGCGGAATCGACAGCATTCAGCGGAAGTGAAGACATGTGGACCTCAGGCAGAAGGATCAGGGCTGGTACTGCCCGGTCGCGAAACTGACTAGTTTCGCTTTTTATTCGCCTAAAGAATTCTGCTACCGTCCATGCGGCTTGTCAAGCGGGGAATTTTTACACCGCTGCACACTGTGTTCGACACAAAACCAAACTAGTAAATAAGCCAAATCACCAAATCATGGCAGAGTATTGGGGGGAATTCCAGGAACGGGGAGAAAAACGCGTGCAGCCAGTACGGATTAACGCAAACTCCAAGAAAACTTATGCGCAGCCAACTCTTCGGAGATTAACTCTACAGCAGGCCAAAATTGTACTTAGCTCTAAAATAAAAAATATCTTTTCACAAACTCGTTCCAATGGCCCAAAGGTCATATCGATAACGTCGAAGGCAAAAAAACCCTACCAGAAACCTGGCTACCAAGAGCTCACCCTAGAGCAGATCAAGTTGATCCTTATCGGACAGTTTAATCTGGGTGATGAAAGCGCAGGGGATCTTCTGGATCAGCTTTTTCCTGAATCGCACACTCGGGCCGACCCACACGAGGAACCTTGCGATTAATACGCGCCCTCAATGCCTCCGGCGCACAACTTTCGGACGCACAGACCGCGGCCTTGGCTCCTGAGGGATTTCATCCGACTCATCATGACGCGGGATCTTCCTGAGCTCTTGCACTAAGGCCAGACGCTTATAAGGATCTTTCTCGGTCACGGCATCCACATACAATTGCAACCAGGTTTTCGCGTTGCTGTTCATCTCAGATCGGTCAGACAGAGGGTCAGATAAAGAGCTCACAGAATTAAGAACGGCCATATTCCCAGCCTTTGCACAGAATTTTGTCGGTCACAACCGGCACACCTAAACCATTCGGCATAGCTACAAATCACTTGATTCCTTAACCTTATGCTTTAAGTAATATAGATGCTGGTTCCTGCCAAAAAGTCGCGCCCACAAGAACACCGGCGGACATCTGAAAGCTCAAGACAACGAATCGCGTGCCGGCCCGCATCCCTACAAAGAAGCTGCACTTTTCGGGCCGGATTTCGTAGTTCGGTTTTGACAGACGCTGGCTGGTGTTCTTAACATAGGGATTAATTCCGCTCTGCTGATGCAGATCGGTTCCATGGCTGTGTGTCTCGCCTATAAGAACAATTTTTATGATTACTGTAAAAGAGCTTACCAAGCGGTACGCCCGCACCACGGCTGTAGATCACATCTCGTTTGAGGTGGCGAAGGGGCAGATCGTTGGTTTCCTCGGACCGAATGGCGCCGGGAAAACCACCACCATGCGCATCCTGACCTGTTTTATGCCGCCCACGTCGGGCACGGCAACCGTAGCTGGATTCGATGTGCTCGAGCAGCCAATGGAAGTGAAGAAGCGCATTGGCTACCTGCCTGAAACCCCGCCGCTTTATCCGGAGATGGAAACCGGCGAGTACTTGAAATTTGTCGGTCAGCTGAAAGGTTTATCGGGGGCCGAACTTCAAAAGCGCATCGATTATGTTTGCGAGCGCTGTGCAATTGTCGATGTCAGGAATAAATTGCTCGGCAAACTATCTAAAGGTTATCGGCAGCGGGTTGGGTTGGCGCAGGCGATTATTCACAATCCCGATGTTCTGATCCTCGACGAACCTACCGCCGGCCTTGATCCCAAGCAGATTAACGAGACCCGCGATCTGATCAAGGACTTGGCTGGCGGTCACACCATTATTCTGAGCACGCATATTCTGCCCGAAGTCGAGCAGACGTGCGAGCAGGTGATCATTATCAACAAGGGCAAATTGGTCGCTACCGACTCTGTTCGCAATTTGCAGGCTCGGGCGCGGGGCGCGGAATCCATGGTGCTCGAGGTTGGCGGGCGAAACGGCAATCTGGAACCTGCAACCGTACAACAGAAACTGGAGCGCGTATCTGGCGTGAGCCGCGTGGTCTGCAAACAGCAGGTCGATAGCCGCGCGGTATTTGAGATTGAAAGCCAGAAGGGACGACTGGTTCGCGGCGATCTGGCGCGCGCAGTGGTTGAATCCGGATGGGACCTGAACGAACTTCGTCCGGCCGCCATGAGCCTCGAAGAAGTTTTCCTGCAACTCACCGGAAAAGACAAAGACGCGACTGCGGTTCCAGCGGCTACAGGAGCACAGCTATGAGAAACGTCTGGATCATCTGCCAGAAGGAATTACGCAGCTATTTCACTTCACCGGTGGCGTACGTTTTGCTGAGTTTGTGGGCTGTGGTTTTCGGATATTTTTTCTGGGCCGAACTCGGCGTTTTCCTGAAATACAGCATGGAAAGTCAGATGAGCGGCCAGATGTACCCTATGAACCTCAACGAGCAGGTCATCCGGCCTCTGCTCCAAAACGTCGCTGTGATCGGATTGTTCTTCCTTCCCATGATCACCATGCGGCTTTTTGCGGAAGAGAAACGCACCGGCACGATTGAACTGCTGGTGACCTCGCCGATTCGGGACTTGGAAATTATTGTCGGAAAATGGCTGGCAGCAATGTTGCTGTATTGTTGCCTGCTTCTTTTTACCGTGATCCATTTCCTGTTCTTGTTCAAATACGGCAACCCCGATTGGAAGCCTGTTCTCATCGCGTATCTAGGCCTGCTACTCGAGGCGGGCGCGATGCTTGCGATCGGTACATTCATCTCCAGTCTTACGAAGAACCAAATCATCGCTGGCGCAACCACGTTCGCAGTCCTGATCTTGCTTTGGGTCCTGGCGTGGAGCGACTTCAGCAACGCCGGCTGGTCACACGTGCTCTCTTATATGTCCCTGGTGACTCACTCCGAATCATTCATGCGCGGTGTGATTGATCTGAAGGACGGAATTTATTACGCAACCTTGATTTTCCTGGGACTCTTTTTTACGGCGCGTTCCATGGAATCCCTGCGCTGGAGGTCGTAGATGGCAAGCCAATGGCTTAAAGCAAGGCAGACTAAATACGCGGCGTATGCAGCGACCTATGTACTGGTGGTGATCGCCGTCATTGTAGTTGTCAACGTGCTCGCCGACCGTTACAACAAATCTTACGACGCGACCGCCAACAAGCGTTACAGCCTTTCTGAGCAGACCGCCAAGATCGTGAAGGGATTGAAGCAGGACGCGACCATTACTTACTTTAACCAGAGCACCCGCTTCCGCGACGGCAAGGATTTGCTTGAGGAATACAAGAACCTTTCACCTAAAGTGAAAGTTGAGTATGTGGATCCCGACAAGGACCCGCAGCGGGCCCGGGAAGCGGGTATTCGCAATTTCGGAACAGCGCTAGTCCAGATCGGCGAAAAAAAAGAAGAAGCCAAGAGCATGACCGAAGAGGGCGTTACCGGCGCCTTCATTCGCGACCTGAAGAGCAACTCGCGAACTGTATGTTTTGTAACGGGAAGCGGCGAACACCAGATCGATGACAGCGATCGTGAAGGTTTTTCCCAGTTCAAACAGCTGCTCGGAAAAGACAATTACGAAGCCAAGTCGATTGACTTTCTGCAAAAGCCTGAAGTTCCCGGCGATTGCACCGCGTTGGTCGTTGCGGGACCGACTCGAAACTACGTGCAGCCTGAAATTGACGCCCTCAAGAAATATGTGGAGGACGGCGGACGTGCATTCTTTATGCTCGATCCTCCGCTGAAGATTGGTCGGTCAGATATCGCTGACAACGACGCTTTGACCTCTCTATTGCAAAGTTGGGGTGTTACCGTCGACAAAGACCTGATCCTTGATCTCAGTCCGGTCGGGCAAATCTTCGGCCTTGGTCCGCAGGTTGCGCTGGTGAGCAATTACAGCTCGCAGCCGATTGTCAGCGAGATCAAGCGGACCGCCACCGGATTTCCTCTGGCGCGCTCCATCCAGATTAAAAACTCGGACAATACGAACATTGAGAAACTTTTCGATTCTTCGACCAGCAGTCTCGCGACGACGAATTTAAGTTCGGACCGCATCAGTGTCCAGGACCCGAACAATAAGAAAGGCCCGCTTACCATGGCCGCGGCCGGCACTTACAACACCGGCAAACAGAATTCACAAGGCCGGTTTGTTGTGATTGGAAGTTCAGGATGGGCAGCCAACCGGTTCCTTGATTTCAACGGTAACAGCGATCTCGCGTTGAATGCCGTGAATTGGCTTGCCTCCGACGAAGATTTGATTTCGATTCGCCCCAAGCCGCCGGAGAACCGCCGCGTCAGCATGACTCAGCGTCAATTTAATGCGGTGCTGGTAACCAGCCAATTTATTCTGCCTCTAGTGGTGGTGGTCGCCGGCTTCGGCGTCTGGTGGAAGCGGCGATAGATACGGATCATGAAACTCCACGGCCTCGCAATTGCAGCTCTAGTTCTAGCCATCCTCACCTGGTTCCTTTACTGGTCCGAGCGTCACAAGCCCACGGATGAAACCAGCAAGCTTTCGGCTGATACCGCTCCGGCTATCCTCAAGCTCGATCAGAATTCCATCACCAAACTCGAGCTAAAGAAGAAAGATGCCGATCCTCTCGTGCTTGCCAAATCTGGCACCGGAGATTGGCAGATAACCGCTCCTAAGCCATTCCGAGCAGACCAAAGCGCGGTCACGAGCATCGCTTCCACAATCTCATCGTTGAATTCAGAGCGCGTGATCGAAGACAAAGCCTCTGATTTGCAGAACTTTGGGTTGGACCAACCGGTGTTAGAAGTCGATCTGACCACAAAAGACAAGACACAAAAACTTCTCCTTGGGACTGACACGCCGGCCGGCGGCGCGGTTTACGCCATGCTGTCCGGCGATCCGCGCCTGTTCACGGTTGCCAGCTATACCAAAACTAGCCTCGATAAAACTTTGAACGATCTACGCGATAAACGTCTGCTTCCCGTCGATGCCGACAAGATCAGTCAGATTGAGGTTGTCCGAAAGAATTCCGATATCGAATTCGGCCGCAGTAAAGACGACTGGCAGATACTGAAGCCCAAGCCGATGCGGGCAGACAGTGTTCAAGTAGGCGACTTGGTCCGCGATCTGACGAACGCAAAAATGGATCTCAGCAGCGCCGATGTGAAGCAGGAAGCTTTGGAATTCGACCGCGCAACATCGGTTGCGACGGCCCAGCTGACTGACGAATCGGGGACCCAGCAGCTTCAGGTACGAAAGAGTAAAGACACTTATTACGCAAAATCCACAGCCGTCGACGGCGCATACAAGATTGATTCCGGGTTAGGCAAAACGCTCGAAAAGAACGTTGACGACTTCCGCGACAAAAAACTCTTCGATTTTGGATACAACGATCCCGACAAGATCGAGCTGCACAACGCCGACAAGTCCTACTTCTTGACGCGAGGCACTGGCGGCGTCGATGACTGGTGGTCAAACGGAAAAAAGATGGATGGCGCCAATGTCGAATCCGTAATTTCCGATCTGCGCGACCTGACCGCCAACGGCTTTCCTGCTTCCGGTTTCTCAAGCCCGACGATCAACATCAGCGTGGTTTCGCAAGATGGCAAGCGCACGGAAAAAGTCCAGATTGCAAAATCCGGAGATCATTACATCGCCGAGCGCGAAAATGATTCAACGCTCTATGAACTGAGCGCAAGCTCCGTAGATGGCTTGATGAAAGCGGCCCAAGACCTCAAGCCAGCCGCCGCTCAAGGTACGCAGAAAAAGCCGTAGCCGCTAGTTGCGTGATGCCCGGCGGTCCCGGATCTCCTGCAAATGACGGCGCAAACGCTCAACCGCCTGCGCTCGTTGCGAATCATCCAGTTCATTTCGCAACTCCTGCAGTGCAAAATGCACCACATCATGATGATGCAACTCCTCCGGCGCGACCGAATTGCTGAGTTCGAGCCAGATGCTGTGCAGCAGGTCAACTTCCTTGGGCGTGAGGTGTGGCGCGTGCGGGCCCAGGTAAAACACCTGCTCCTGGCCAGTCGGCGAGTAGATAATGAGGGTCAATTCCGGTTTGGGATCAGCCAGGTGCTCCCACGCCAGGCCGGCAACTCGAGCCTCTTCCGATACCGGATGGTTCGGCGAAACTCCCAGCACTACTACCGCCGATTGCAGGCTTTGCGCGGCGCGGAGAATCGCGTCCCATTTTTCCGTAGCAGCCGCAACTGCTAGATGAATGCTTTTCCCTTTCTTTTCCGCCAATGCCAGCGCGCGAGTAAACAGGGTCTGCTCTTCGGAGCTGAAAAACTGCTCTGGTTCCAGTTCATATTCGCCCGCATCCGAACGGTTAAGAAAGCGTAAGTGCAGCGTGATTACATCCTGCTTGTGGGTATCGACCTGGTCGAGGGTCGCGCCGAGGTTATAAAGCGTGTTGTAGTTGCGCACCATGACCAGCACGTTTCCCGGACGCACGCCCAACGACTCCGGGGTCAAGTCATCGCCCGGCTCCACGTTGAACTGGTCCAGTTCCGAATGCTGATTCGTGTGCCTTCGGGTAATCGCCTCTGAAACCTCGAACACGGTAAAGAAAATAACCGTGAATGCCAGGCCGGAGATCGTTGCGACTTCTTTGGTGAAAAGATTGATCACGCACAGCGCTATCAATGTGAGGGTGATCAGCGCCAGGCCGAGTGGAATTTCCACTCCGAAAATATGGAAGTTGAGCGGGACGCGGTATTCGCGTTTTCCAGGCTCGGTATAGCGAAGGACCAGCACTGCCAGCCCTTTCATCGAGAAGCTCCACATCACGCCAAAGGCATAGGCCTCACCGAGCACGAAGATGTTTCCCCGGCTTAGGATAATAGTGAGTATCTGAAGCCCGACCACCAAATCGAGAATATGGTAAGTGGTGCCGTAGCGCGGGTGCGGCTTGCGGAACCATTGCGGAAGAATTCCGTCCTCTGACACGCGATTCAGAACTCCGTTCGAGCCCACGATCGCAGTATTGACCGCGCCTGCCAGCATCAGCACGCCCACAATCACGACGAACCCGCGAAATGCTAGCCGCAATGACGTCGGCCCCGCCAGATACATCGCTAACCCGCCAATCGGGTTGTCCTGAAAGCTTCCGCGGACTGAATCAGGCACAATCATGACCGCGAAGAACGCCACGCCGGCGGTGAAAATCAGGCTGTAAAGAAAAATCACTACCGCAGCTTTTTTGAGATTTGGGAGCTTCGGATGCTCAATTTCGCGGTACACCTGCGCCATAGTCTCTTCGCCGCTCATTGCCAGGACCGAATGTCCAAGACCAATCAGAATTCCAATCAGTCCAATGGTGTAGGGCAGGGAAGTATGGCGTAGCCATCCCAGTGCGCCGCCATGTTCGCCCTGCAGGTAAGTGATGTTGCGCAAGTGCGGCCAGGGTGGGAGATGCGCACCCTTTACCCAAAGCGTGTAACAGCACCACACCACCATTATGACCACCATGGTCGTGGTCACGTACATGATCCGCAGCGCCTTTTCGCTCGATTCCGGAATGCCCTTGACGTTTTCCCACCAGAAGTAGACGGTCACAATTATGGCGAATACTGCCGCGCCGCCGTTCATGGGAATCGATGCATGCCAATGAGCGTAATGAAAAAGCTCGTTCAGCAAACCCACCAGGTACAGGCCGGCTGAAACTCCGCTGATTGGTCCCGTGAGAATGTAGTCAAACATCAACGCCGATACTGAGAACTTGGCCAGCGTGCTCCCCATGGCTTCTTTCACCACGCGGTACACGCCGCCGCGTACAAACATCCCGCAACTCTCGATGTAAATCGCGGCCACGGCGCCGGCCAGCAGCATGATCGCCAAAACGAACCAGGGTGCGGTCTTTCCCACGAAGTGCTCGGCGATGGCGCCGGCGTAAAACGCCGACGAGCCCATATCATTGAGGACTATGGCAGCGACGCGCCAAAAAGAGATGAACGCCAGCATGGCGCTGGTAGCTACCAACACTCGGGTCGAAGAATTCCCGATCGAAGTTTTATCGGCCGAAGATGGCATAGAGTCTGTCTTTCGCGAGCGCAGCTCCTTTCTGCGTCGACGAGGTTAGCTGTCGGGCTCGGACTGAAAGGTGTCCTACCGTGCACCGGTTGGGCCGGCCTAACGGATTCGCCCCGTCGGAAACTGCTTTCCGTTGCGGTTCCCCCGCTCCCGCTGAGAGGCGGGATTAGACGTCAAAGTGATTCTACTGGCGCGCTACACACATCGGCAACATGGAAGGTGAACTTTGATGGTGAAGACGCCCCAGGCACTTAACCAAACACGTGCACGAAGAGTCGGGGGAGGGTCCAGCACCGACGGTAACCTATTCTCGCCGCCTGCCGCCCGCCGCTCTGGCTGGCGATGATATCTTTGATTACGCAGAACCCACTCATTTCATGGAAGTCCTCAGTCAACTTTTCGAGCAATATTTCCGCTCACCAGTCGAGCGAGTTCAACCCCTTCAGGGACAACTCGGCGGCTCAGGGCGCAGTATCGTTAGGCTGTCTAACCGCCAGCAAAGCGCGATTGGGATTTTGTATGGCGTGCGGGAGGAGAACGTCGCTTTCCTCGAGTTCTCAAAACACTTTCGCCGGCATGGCCTGCCAGTTCCAGAAATCTACGCCGAAAGATTGAACGAAGGCGCTTACCTCGAACAAGATCTCGGTGACGTGACGCTATTCGATTTTCTCTCGCAAAATCGCAATGGAGACGTGGTCGCTCCATCGGTCGTGGAGATTTATCGGCAGGTGCTAGAGATTCTTCCGCGCTTTCAGATCGAAGCCGGACGCGACTTGAACTACAAAGTTTGTTATCCCCGTGCCAGTTTCGATCGCCAGTCCATTAATTGGGACCTGAATTACTTCAAATATTACTTTCTGCGGCTCGCCGGCATTCCATTCAACGAGCAGGCGCTGGAGCAGGATTTCACCCGCCTCACCAAATTTCTTTTAGCTGCCGATCACGATTATTTCCTTTATCGCGATTTCCAATCACGTAACGTCATGCTGCACGACGGCGCTCCCTTTTTTGTGGATTACCAGGGCGGTCGCCGCGGTGCGCTGCAATACGACGTGGCATCGCTGTTGTATGACGCTAAAGCCGATTTGCCGCCAGCACTACGTCAACAGTTGCTCGATCATTACCTCGACAACTTGCGGAACTACATTCCGCCTAGCGACGGCTTCATGCAGCACTATTACGCTTTCGTTTACGTTCGCCTTATGCAGGCCTTGGGTGCATATGGCTTTCGCGGATTTTACGAGCGCAAGGCGCACTTCCTGCAGAGCGTGCCTTATGCTCTGAAAAACCTGCGCTGGCTGCTGCACAACGTCACCTTGCCGATCGAGATGCCTACGCTGATGGACTCATTCCGCGCCATGCTGGGCTCTCCGAAATTGTTGAACCTGCATTCTGAAGCGACGCGGGGTACGCCGCCGAAAGCTGCATCAGACGTTCCCCTGACCGTGCATATTTATAGTTTTTCTTTTCATCGCGGTGGCGTGCCGAAAGATGAGACTGGCAACGGTGGCGGCTTCGTTTTCGACGGTCGAAGTATTCCAAACCCTGGCCGTGAAGAACGATTCAAGCAGCTCACCGGAAAGGACGCGCCGGTCATTGAATACCTCGATCGGCAGGAGAGCGCGCACGAATTTCTCGATCATGTTCGCGGTCTTGTCGATGCCAGCGTCAGTGAGTACCAGCGCCGAGGATTTAAAAACTTGATGGTGTCATTCGGCTGCACCGGCGGTCAACATCGCTCCGTATATTTGGCCGAACAGCTCGCGAAACACCTGCGCCACAAAAATGGCGTCGATGTTTCCGTCCATCACCGCGAGTTGGAGAAGGCAGCGTCCGAGGTCGAAGTCGCCCAGTCGGAGACGGCCTCGTAATGAGAGCAATGGTCTTGGCTGCGGGCTTGGGCACGCGGCTCCGCCCTCTCACCAACGATCGGCCCAAGGCTTTGGTGGAAGTGGCGGGGCATACGCTTCTTGAGATCATCCTCACTCGTTTGCGTGACTTCGGCATTCGCGATGTGATCATCAACGTGCATCACTTCAGCGACATGATCGAGGCCTATTTAGAAACCAACAATAATTTTGGCTTGCGAGTCGCAATTTCGCGCGAAGATGAGGTCCTACTCGATACTGGCGGGGGATTAAAAAAGGCCGCGCATTTCTTTCAACAAGACGTGGACAGGGACGAGCCGTTCATCCTGCACAACGTGGACGTGATCAGCAACATCGACTTCGCTCAGATGCTGAAGTTTCACAACGCCAAGAAAGCTCTGGCGACGATCGCCGTGCAGGATCGCCAAACCTCCCGCTATTTGCTTTTTGACGACTCGCTTGAACTCTGCGGCCGCCGAACCGGACGCGAAGGCCAGCCGCAACTTGTGCGTTCCGTCCTAAATCCGCAGGCGTTGGCGTTTTCCGGCATCCATGTGATCTCGCCGCGGTTCCTTGCAATGATGATCGAACAGGGTGCGTTCTCCATCGTCGACAGCTATCTTCGCGTGGCCGCTGAAGGAGAAAAAATTCTCGGCTTCCGTGGTGATAAATATTATTGGCGCGATCTTGGTCGACCTGAGCACGTTGCCCAAGCCGCTAAAGACATCGTGGACAAGCGCGTTCTGGCGAATTAGTAAGCGGGAGAAGACTTGAGCGGCAGTGGCGGGCGATACGCGGCTATTCTTTCTTGCGCAGTGCCCGCGCGATTTCTGGCAGCCGACTGAACACGGCCACGCATCGCAGCCACAATTTGTTGTCCATCGCGGGATAGCCGCTGACCACAGCTCCGGGGGCAACGTCGTTCGGAATGCCGCTTTGTGCGGTAGCAATTGCGCCATCGCCGATCTTGCAATGTCCAGCCACGCCGACCTGCCCCGCTAGAATTACGCCTTTACCAACATCCGTCGATCCTGCGAGTCCAGCTTGCGCGCACAGCAAAGTATCTTCGCCGACTTTAGAACCGTGCCCAACTTGAACGAGGTTGTCGATCTTTGCCCCACGCGCAATCCGCGTCTCGCCCACGCTGGCGCGGTCGATACACGCGTTCGCTTGAACCTCAACGTCGTCTTCAATAATCGTCGGGCCTGACTGCACGATCTTGTGCCACTGGCCCTTGCCGTCTCTGGCGAAACCGAAGCCGTCTCCCCCGATCACTACTCCGTTTTGCAGCACCACATTGTTGCCGACGCGGCAGAACTCTCGGACCACGGCATGGGCGTGCGCGAAAAAGTTGTTGCCAATCTTCACCCCGCGATACACGACCACGTGCGCCAGCAACACAGCCTTTCCGCCGATCTCAACATCCTCCTGAATTACGACGTAGGGTCCAATGTGTACTTCGGCGCCGATCTTCGCCGACGGATGAATGACCGCGGTGGGATGAATTCCGGCAGCATACTGCGGCGGTGTGTAGAAAAATTCCAGCGCCCGTGCGAAATCCAGATATGGATTCTTGCTGCGCAGCATGGCGGTCTTGAGGGCAGGGAAGTCTTCGGCCACGATCACTGCCGACGCTTTTGTGGTTCGCGCCGCGGCCGCATATTTGGGATTTGCGATGAACGTAATCTGTCCCAAACCGGCGGTTTCAATTCCCGCAACGCCGTGGATTTCAGTATCCATAGCCCCATTCTCCAGCTGCGTACCGAGTCGCCTATTGATCTCCGAAAGTTTCATTTTGCAGATGATTGTAAAGGAAGAGTAGTCGGCATCGAGCATAACGCCGGCTTTACAACGTGAGGGCGACCTTCTCTGCCTCCTCTGCGAGATCTCAGCGATCTCTGCGGTTAAATGCTCTTTCTGCTGTCCTTCATGTATTGGTGCCTGTCTGCGAAATTGAACCCTGCAGCCAGTAACGACGATCTAAAAACAAACATGTCTTCGGCCCCAAAACTCACGGCCAAGGGCTCGGCCCGACCTAAGCTAAGAACCGTCATGCCGCTGGTGTTGGAACTCATCCGCCCGCGACGGGGTCTACTGGCGCTCGGTTTTCTCTTAATGGCGATTAATCGGGTTGCGTCATTGGTGCTCCCGTATTCGACGCGCTATCTGATCGATTCCGTGATCGTTAAGCACAACATTCAGTTGCTCAAGCCGCTAGTGCTCGGAGTGCTCGCGGCCACCGTAGTGCAGGGCATTACCTCATTTTCCCTAACTCAACTGCTTTCGAAAGCCGCACAACGTCTGATCACCGAACTCCGCCAGAAGGTTCAATCTCACGTGGAGCGCCTGCCGGTCGCATTCCACGATTCCACCAAGAGCGGCGTTCTGGTCTCGCGCATTATGAGCGACGTCGAGGGCGTGCGAAATTTGATCGGCACCGGTCTGGTTGATCTTGTCGGCGGATTGCTCACCGCGAGCATCGCACTGGTTGTCTTGTTCCGGATCAGCGCACTGATGACGGTTCTGGCCTTCAGTTTTCTGGCTCTCTTCGCTCTGGCCCTGAAGAAAGCCTTTCAGACCATCCGGCCTATTTTTCGCGAACGCGGCAAGATCAATGCCGAGGTCACCGGCCGCCTGTCTGAATCTCTGAGTGGCATTCGCGTGGTCAAGGGATATCACGCCGAAGAGCGCGAAGAGAAAGTTTTTGCCGGCGGAGTAAAGCGTTTGCTAGATAACGTGCTGCGGAGTTTAACCGCGACCTCGGTCATGGGCCTTTCCGCGAGCGTGCTGCTCGGCGTGGTCGGCGCGGTCATTATGTATGTGGGCGCGCGGCAAATTATCGCCGGCTCGCTCACTATCGGCGAGTTCTTTACGTACACCATGTTCATGGGATTTCTGATCGCGCCGGTAATGCAGATCGTGCAGATAGGCACCCAGTTGACTGAGGCCTTAGCCGGACTCGAACGTTCGCACGAAATCCTGAGCCAGCCGGCAGAAGACCGCGATCCCAAGCGTACCATTACGCTTCCACCCATTGAAGGCAACATCGCCTTTCAAGATGTCAGTTTCAGCTATGACGGCACGCGCACGGTACTGAACGATATTTCGTTCCATGCCGCGTCCGGAACGGTCACGGCGTTAGTCGGGTCTTCGGGCTCCGGAAAATCCACCACTATCGGTCTGATCTCGGCGTTCTACGTTCCCACGCAAGGCTCTATCACCGTGGATGGCTTTGACCTCAGTAAAGTGCGGCTTGATTCCTATCGCACTCAGCTGGGCGTAGTTCTACAGGAGTCGTTTTTATTCGACGGAACCATTCGCGAAAATGTGGCTTTCTCGCGTCCGGATGCCAGTGATGAAGACGTCCTTCGCGCCTGCCGCATCGCCCGAGTCGATGAGTTTGCCGAGAGCTTCGCCGATAAATATGACACCATTGTCGGCGAGCGCGGGGTTAAGCTTTCCGGTGGTCAGCGCCAGCGCATCTCGATTGCGCGCGCAATTCTCGCTGAACCTCGAATCCTAATTCTCGACGAAGCCACGTCCAGCCTCGACTCTGAATCTGAGCAGATGATCCAGGAAGGCCTCTCTTACTTAATGCGCGGGCGCACTACCTTTGTTATTGCGCACCGTCTCTCCACTATTCGGCGTGCCGATCAGATTCTCGTGATCGAGCAAGGCCGCATCGTCGAGCGGGGAACTCACGAAGAACTGTACGCCGCAGCCGGACGTTACTACGAGCTTTATACGAAACAGCACGGAGTGGAAAGCAACTTATTCCTTGCTCCCGGCGAAGGTGACACATCCGAGAATGCTGCACAATCAGAGGCTAAACAAAACGGATACGAAGCCAGCGACGCGTTACGACTCATTCGAGACGAGATGCGTTAGTGGTTGCTTCGTCCGATGAGCGTGTAACGACAGCCGCGTTATTGCTGAACAAAGCTGTAGAAAAGACCGGCAACAGAAATAAGAATCATTAAAATAAAGATGGCGTCGGGAAGAATATTTCGCAACCGGGTTACCACTTCGGACTCACTACTCTTCGCGTGCATAATTCCGTGCTCCTTGGGACGGAGTCTTTGGATGAGATGTCAGGGAGGTCAGTTGCACAAGGGATTCGGCAGGAAAGACCTGCGTTAATTTTCTTAGCGTAGGTTCGTGCCTTTGGGGTGAAAGCTTTTGAGTTAAGTACAAAGGAGGTCAGGTTTTATAAACGTACCTGAAATGGCGCGCCCGGAGAGATTCGAACTCCCGACCTACAGCTCCGGAGGCTGCCGCTCTATCCAGCTGAGCTACGGGCGCGTAGTTCAAGTGTACATCGGCAGGTTGGGCCCATCAATTTTCGCGCGGGTAGACGGAGAAACGCCGGAGATGGTCCGGGCGGAGGGTGCTGTCACTCTTTGCAGTTGTAGTTAGCAACCCACAACACAGCGCTAATCGTTTACCCTATCGGCGTCCGCCGCCTTCGCGACCGCCACCGCTAGCCCGCTCAGCCTTCGGACGCGCTTCATTCACATTGATCGCTCGTCCCCCGAACTGGCTGCCGTTCAAAGCCGTAATGGCCTTGTCCCCTTCTTCCGCATTTGTCATTTCTACGAAACCGAATCCCCTCGATCGTCCGGTCTCGCGATCGGTGAGAATGCTCACGCGATCGACCGCCCCATACGGTTCGAAAATCTTGCGCAGCTCTTCTTCCGAAGTGTTAAAGCTGAGGTTCCCAACGAAAATATTCTTCACAGGACCCCCTTTCTGTTCTTGCGAACCAGGACAACAGGCCAGTTTTGACTAGGTGTTTTTACCAAGGCCGCAAGTGCGCCGGAAGTATAGCAAATCCCAAAAATTGGGCAAGAGAAAATACGACAAGTTCAAAAAGAATTAATGACAGTGCCCATTAACGAGTTTTGCGACTGAAATTCAGGGCCAAATCTGCACCGCAAAATCGTCATACCACCGTCGGGAAGCAACCTAGCACTTATCAACTTTCCAGTATCCGTCCGCCTGGTAACCGAGTTCGAGTAGCCGATTTTGGGATCGTGGCGCTTGCCGCAATTCGGACAGATCAGATACCGGCTCCAGCTGGTGCCGCGCCGGTCATAGTCCGGGGCAACAGAGAAGCTCACCCCGCAACCGCACGGCACCAGAAACATGCGAATCGGTTCCGGAGGTATCGTCGGCTTCGGTTGTCGCATTCAGCCCTATTGCTTTTGCTGTTCGTAAACCACCCGTCCGCCAACCATGGTTAGCGCCACTTTCGTATCGACCAGACGATGCGGATCAACCTCGAAAACGTTCTGCGAGATAATGATCAGATCCGCCACTTTTCCGGGTTCGAGCGAACCTTCAGTCTTCTCACGATGTCCGGCAAACGCCGCATTTAACGTGTATCCCTTGATCGCGTCCGCAAGGCTGATACGCTCCGAAGGAATCCATCCTCCCTCGGGTTCTCCCTCTGTGGTTTGCCGCGTGACTGCATTCTGCAATCCCGGCCACGGACTCAGCGTCACCACCGGCCAGTCGCTGCCGAATGCCAGTACTCCGCCTGCGGTTTGAATACTCTGCCATGGCCAGGCTCGGCTTGCCCGCTCCGCGCCCACCGCGGGCAGCCAGGATTTGAATGTGTCATCGTCCGGATAGGCGTGCAGTGGTTGCATGCTGGCTATGACGCCGAGCTGTCCGAAGCGCGGAATGTCCGCTGCGGAAGGATCCTCGATGTGCTCGACTCGGTGGCGCGCATCTTTCGTCCCATTCTTGGTCGCGGCGCCTTGGTAAGCATCGAGTGCGAGCCGAATTGCGCGGTCACCGATCGCGTGAGTGAAGATCTGAATTCCCCGGCGATCAAGTTCAGCCACAAAATTCTTGTACTTGTCGGGATCCCATAACAAGCTGCCGGAGAGCGATGGCGCATTGGAATAAGGCTCGAGCATGGCGGCAGTGTGGGTTTCAATCACGCCATCGAGAAAGAACTTCACGCCACCGGCCGCGATCCAGTCATCGTGATAGCGCTGGCGGGCCCGTTCAATCTCATCCAACTGGTGCGCCGTCACCTCCGGCGGATCGAAGCGATATCCTAGGTAGAACCGCACCGTGAGTTCATTATTCCGGCGCAGCTCTTCCAGCAACTCGGCATCAGCCACATCCCCGGCGCCAACGTTCGCTCCACCCATTACGTGCACGCGGGTGATTCCCAACTCATTCGCGTGTTTCAACCCCGCCCGCAACGCCTGCAATTTCCTTTCACGGCTGGGTACGGGGATGGCGCGACGGACCATGGCATCCGCGGCATCTTCCTTAATGGCGCCCGTGGGCTCGCCGGTTGCAGGATCGCGAACAATGGCGCCGCCGGGCGGATCCGCGGTCTCCTTACTTATATGAGCCGCCTTCAGCGCCTTGCTGTTCGCCCACCAGGTGTGGCCGTCATATCCTTCGATATATGCCGGGCGATCGGGAACCACTGCGTCTAATTGCTTTTTGTCCGGCATTCCCGACGGCGGAAATATCGGGTACGACCAGCCCCGTCCCAACACCCAAGCATCACTCGGATGCGCTTCGGCGTAAGTCTTAATTTGCTGCTGCACCTGCTTGAGGGTCTTGGCATCCTCGACGTTCACCTGCTGGAGCGAAAACGAACCGTCGATGAAATGAACGTGACAATCGGTGAAGCCGGGAAGTACCAGGCGTCCCTTGGCGTCGATAACTCTTGTTGAAGCATGTCGATACTGGGAAACCTCCCGATCGGTGCCCACGGCGAGGATTTTTCCGTCGCGGATCGCCAACGCTTCTGCCCACGGCTGGCGTGCGTTCACGGTGTAGATGCGCGCGTGGATCACAATTACATCTGCGGTCGGGGGTTGTGTCTCGCCCGACGAGACACAACCAAGAGAAACCACCAACAAGCACAGGACTAACTGCGGACCCAATTTCGATGTCGCCAATTCGATCTCCTCGCAGCTAAAAAGTAGGCGGTGTGTTGATCCACAAAATCAAAGTCTCCGAGCCGCCTGGATTGGTCCACTTGTGGGGTACTGCGCTCTCGAAATAAAAACTGTCACCGGTCTCTAGCCGGAATTCCTCGTCGCGAAGAAAAATCTGCAACTCGCCCTTAAGGATGTACAAAAATTCCTCGCCCACATGCGTGTACGATTCGCCGCTGCCCGAGTTGGGAGCGACACGAAACAGGTGCGGCTCCATCACGGTGTTGCCCCACGCCAGCAATTCCATGCGGACCCCCGGCCCGGCCTCGAGAACTTTGCGCTCTTTCGGCTTCACCAGATTCGGATTGGGCTCAGCGGTGTCGTGAAATTCAAGGATATTAGTTTTGTAATAGCGTGCTAGCTTGCGCAACGTACCCACTGATGCGCTCATCTGCGAGCGCTCCAGTGCGCTCAGGAATCCCACTGAAATACCTGCTGCTTTGGCCACAGTCGCAAGCGATGCGCCTTTCTTCAGCCGCAATTGGCGCAGGCGACTGCCCAGAGCGCCGACGTTTCCATCGCGCGGCGGTTGCGCCAAGCCATCGCGCTTGAGCGTCTGCACGATTGCGGGCGCATTCATGCCGCGAACTTTGCGCAAAAAACTGGCGCGCTTCAGCAAGCGAACATCCTCCCGCGAATAAAGCCGGTATCGGCTGGCGGTGCGCCGCGGGCGCGCCAGGCCCAGGCTTTCCCACATACGAATCACCGTCGGAGAAATGCCGACCAGGCGGGCCACGTCGCCAATTTTTAGATAATCGTTGTTGCTGCCAGAAGACATAATTTCGCGGCGCATTTGTAAAGCTGGCTGTCCTGAATCGCCCCGTGTTCAGCGGGCGAATGATTGTTTTTGCTTGACAGTTCTCTCGGCCAGCCACTAACCTTGCTGGATTATAGCAAGGTTTGTTTCTCGCTCAATCACCCGTGTTTCGCAACTGATTCTTGGCGATGCCTTGGAGGCGCTTCGATGTCTTCCGCCGAATTCCGTAGTTCGAGATTTGTTTGTTGCGTTGTAGCTTCGGTGTTGTGTCTGTTGCTCTCGGCGTCCGCTCAAAGTACCGGCGGGCGAATCATAGGCCGAGTGTCCGACTCGACTGGCGCGGTGGTGAGCGGCGTCACAGTCACGCTGACTAACCAGGCCACCGGCGTTAGCCGCAACGCGAAATCGAACGACACCGGCGACTATACATTCGTCGAGGTGACACCTGGCAACTACCACGTCGAGTACGCGCTCCAGGGATTTAAGAAGGATGTTCGCGACAATGTAGTGCTGGAAATCAACCAGGTGCTCACCTTGAATGCGACGCTGCAACCCGGCGGTTCGCAGGAGACGGTTGACGTCTCCTCGGAGGCGCCGCTGGTGGATACGACCAGCACGCAGCTGGGAGCGGTGGTCGATGATCGCACTGTAAGCCAGCTGCCACTCAATACCCGTGACACCTACCAGTTTTTGCAATTGCAGCCCGGCGTGATGTCAACGGTTGGTTCGAGCAACAGCATTGTCTACGGAAGCGATCAAACCGGTTCAGTCTCGGTGAATGGCGGTCGCGGACGGTCCAATAATTTCAGCGTGAACGGTGGCGATGCCAACGATGGTTTTGTGAATCTGCCGGAGGTTCAACCAACGCCGGACAGCATCGCGGAGTTTCGGGTACTCACCAACACCTTCGATGCTGAGTACGGTCGAAACTCGGGGTCGGTGGTGAACGTCATCACCAAGTCAGGAACAAATCAGATACACGGGGACATTTACGAGTTCTTTCGCAATAAAGATCTGAATGCGAGCAACTACTGCTTTACCGCAGATTGCGCCAAGCCGCAATTCAATCAGAACCAGTTCGGAGGGACCATTGGCGGGCCTATCAAAAAAAACCGGACCTTTATCTTTGCCTCATACGAAGGCCGCCGCATACGCCAGGGAATCACCTCGCCGGCAGTGACCGTGCCGACTGCACAAGAAAGGCCGGGGCCGACCAATACGGTCAATGGTCAAATCGTCTCAAATTTTTCTGATCTGGGATCGTCTCCTTTCGGAGGCGCTCTTGCGAACTCCGCCCTATTGACAGGTCGTTCTGGATGCCAGGCCGCGGTCAATGCGATAAACGGCGCGGCAACTCCTATCACCGATGGCGTCCAGTACTCCACTATTTTCCCGAATGGCGAGATTCCCCTGGCCTGCATGGATCCCACTGCCGTTGATCTTTTGCAGTTCGTTCCAACGCCCACGAGCGGATCCACCATTCAAACTGTTCCGACAGAGCCACTCCGCGGCGATCAGTTTACATTGCGGTTCGATCACAGGATTAATGACAAGCAGAACTTAAGCGTTTATTACTACTTTAATGATGACCGCAAACTACAACCCTTCGCGTTCTTTGAATTAGCCGGTGCGGACGTTCCGGGCTTCGGCAGCATCGTAGGCGAGCGATTCCAGCAGTGGAACATTACCCACACCTGGACACTAAACAACAATACGGTTAATGAATTCCGCTTCAATTACAACCGCGAGGGTCAACGGACATTCCAGCATCCTCAAACTACGAGCCTCATACAAAATTCCTGTCCGCCCGCACCTTCTTGGCTTTCAAGTGTGACCGGGCCGCCGCCGTGCTTCCTGGGGGATACCGCCGCGAACTCTGGTCCCAATGCAACCGGAATCCATCCCAACCTCGGGCCACAGCGCGAGGGACTTCCGTTCATTTCTGTTTCGGGCGGTTTTAACTTGGGAAACAACGCCGAGGGCGAATTGCCACAAGTGGGAAATAGTTTCCAATGGGCGGACAACGTCACCAAGGTTTCGGGAAATCACACCTTTAAGTTTGGGGCTGATGTGCGCAGAGAGCGTTTCGACCAGACTCTCTTTTTCAATGTGAGCGGCGAGTATTTCTATTTCGGAGGCGGCCCAAATGATGTCGGAGCGACCAGCCTCTATCCTAACTATTTGCTGGGACTGCCGGACCAATACGGGCAGGGCTCAGCGCAATCAGAGAATGTTCGCAGCACGGGACTTTATCTGTTTGCGCAGGATAGCTGGAAGCTCAAACCAAATCTCACCTTGAATTACGGATTACGCTGGGAGCTAAACACTCCCATTGCTGATGTTAGTCACCATGTGCAGACGTTCCGGCCGGGACAATCGAGCACCGTTTACCCCTGCGAGAATACCGGCAACACTGATTGCGCATCACAAACTCCGATTGGTCTGGTTGTACCAGGCGACACCGGAGTCCCCCCTGCTTTAACTCAGACCTACTACAAAGCATTCGCGCCCCGTATCGGCATTGCGTGGAGCCCCGGAACCTCTGGGAAAACCAGCATTCGCGCGGGTTGGGGGATGTTCTACAACCCAGTCGAACAGCTTGTACTGGAGCAGTTTGGCGCAGAACCGCCGTTCGGCGGTAGCATCATCGTCTCTGAGACCCAATTCAATACTCCATTTGAACCCCAGGCCGGAGGCCCATCTTTTCTAAACCCATTCAACGGATTTCTTACCCCCAAGCCGAAGACTCCGCAAGATTGGGGAGTATTTGAACCGATCTTGCTGTTTGGCGACTTTCAGCCACACATGCGGTCGCAGTATTCCGATCAATACAATCTGACGATTCAACGTGAAATCGGCAAGGACATGAAGTTCGAAATCGGGTATGTGGGATCACAGGGCCACCGGTTGTTGGCGACACATGACGTCAACTTTGGGAATCCCCAAACCTGTCTCGACATAAACAGTATCGTCGGTGCAGGCACCTGTGCGCAGTTCGGAGAAGACTTGCCCTATAGCCTGACCGTTCCAGCGGGCTTTCAGTTTCACATGCCGAACGGCTCAATCCTTACGGGTGCGGCGAGTGGGACTCCGGTTCAGTTCGTCGGGTTGCGGCCTTTCTCTTCCCCACAGTGCGTCACCAACGGTCCAAACATCGGTGTGGGCTGCCCAGCCAACGGAGTGCCAGTGTTTTCCAGCGTTTTCGCCCAAGACACAATTGCCAATTCTGCGTACAACTCCTTGCAAGCCTCCCTTGACAAGCGTTTCGCTCATGGCTTGCAGTTCACCCTGGCCTACACTTTCAGTAAGTCAATTGATGAAGCGTCAAGCTTTGAGGGAATACTTAATCCTCTGCCAGGCGCACACAACCGAGCCCTATCACTGTTCGACGCCACCCATCGAATTGTCGCCAGTTATTACTGGGAGTTGCCCACGCGTAAGTACGAAGGGTTCAAGGGCAAGTTTCTGGACGGCTGGGCATTGTCAGGGATCACCACATTCCAGACCGGCTTTCCTATTCGCATAACGTCTTCCGCGGATAACGAACTGATGGGAAGTTTCGACTTCGAACTGCCGGGCGAGCCTGATCAGTTGAAGCCTTTCCGGACATTGAGGCCACAAAGCAGCAGTTCCTGTTTTTCAGGTTCTTGCAACTATTTCTTCGATCCCACCACATTCACCGAGGACACGGGTGCCGATCCAAGTTTGCTCGGGCGGGTGGGAAATGCTCCGAGAACCATTTGCTGCGGTCCGCATATCAGCGGGACCGATTTTGCAGTCCTCAAGAATATTCCAGTGACCGAAGGGACACACTTTGAATTTCGCGCTGAGCTGTTCAACGTGTTCAATCATACGCAGTTTTTCAACCCTGACGGCAACAGCACCGACGGCACGCAATTTGGACAGGTAACGCAGGCACGCGACCCTCGATTGGTGCAGTTTGCGCTCAAGTACCTGTTTTAGAATGGAAGGTCTGTCGGCTGAATCGCCGGCCTAATCTAATAGCTGCCGTTAATCGGCGGCTTGAGAAACTCTTCGGAGACCACGATGTACCCCGAACTACAGAAGGAAATCGACACGTTTGTGCGCCGCACGCCTAAATCGGCTCAGGCGCATAAGAAAAACCTGAAGCGCATCCCGCTGGGTGTTGCCAGCAATTACCGCGCGTATGATCCTTATCCGATCTTCGTGAAAGACGCGGGCGGCAGCAAGTTTCGCGATCTCGATGGCAACGAGTACATCGATCACAACCTTTGCTTTGGCGCGATCATGGCTGGGCATTGCCATCCGGCGGTGATGAAAGCGGTCGAGAAGCGCCTGAGCACCGGCACCATGTTTGGCATGCCGCATGACATGGAATGGGAACTCGCCGAAGAGATCTGCAATCGTTTTCCGGTCGAGATGGTTCGCTTCGGTAACAGCGGGACGGAAGTGACTATGCACGCCATCCGCCTGGCCCGCGCGGCCACTGGTCGCGAGAAGATCGTCAAGTTCGAAGGCGCCTATCACGGCCTGCACAACGATGCTCTGGTCAGCGTGAAGCCGCATGAGCCGCACGAATACGGAGACATCCACGCGCCGACCTCTGCGCCTGCGGGCTTGGGGGTGCCGAAGTCGACTCTCGGCAATGTTCAAATCGCCACTTTCAACGATCTCGCCAGCGTCGAGAATCGCTTCAAGCAAAATCCCGGCGAAATTGCCGCGATCATCCTCGAGCCGATCCTGATGAATGTGGGCCTGTGCATGCCGCAGCCCGGCTTCCTCGAAGGACTGCGCGAGATTGCCACCAAAAACGGCGCGCTGCTGATTTTCGACGAAGTGAAAACTGGCGCGAAACTCGGGTGGGGTGGAGCTTCCGAATACTTCAACGTTCGTCCGGACATGATCTGCCTGGCTAAGTCGATCGGCGGAGGCTTGCCGCTTGCGGCTTTCGGGACGCACAAATCTGTGATGGACCTGATCTCGCAGCACAAAGTCTTTCACGGTGGAACCTACAACACCAATCCGGTTTCGATGGCTGCCGGCCTGGCGACTTTTCGCAGTGTCCTCACTCGCGAGAATTACGCGCATGTTGATAAGTTAAGCAAGAAACTGACCGACGGTTACCGTGAGATCGTGGCTAAATCCGGATTGCAAGGGTACGTAATCAGCGCAGGCGCTAACGGAGCGCTGATGCTGTATCCGAAAGAAATTCGCAACTACCGCGATTGGCTCGCGGTCGACGTTGACCTGTGGCGGCATTATTGGTTCGGTATGGTCAACCGCGGCGTCATGGCCCAGCCGTATTGGTGGGATGAGCAATGGACGATCTCGGTGCAGCACACGGAAGCCGACATCGACAAGCACATTGCTGCGTTTGCAGATGTCGCGCCGGCGGTGGCAAAGGCGCAGCAGGAACGCTCAGCGGTCGTGGCAGCGCATTAAGTAATGTGGGGCGGGCGCCCTCGCCCGCCTTGTCTTCCAAAGGCTCAGAGTGTCAGGCGAAAACAACTCCACCAATCCGCCGCATTTGAAGCGCGTTCTCGGTCGTTGGGACCTTGTCCTGCTTTTTGTCGTTGCAGTTTTCAACCTGAACGTCGTGCCGTCGATCGCAGCCAATGGCGGTGTCACTGTCTGGTTGTGGATCATTGCGCTGATACTTTTCTTTTGGCCGCAAGGAATCGCTGTAATCGAGCTGGCGCATCGCTATCCCGGCGAAGGCGGAGTTTATCTGTGGGCCAAGGAAGTCTTCGGCGACTTTCACGGATTTCTTTCCGGCTGGTGCTACTGGACCAACAACATGCTTTATGTTCCAACGGTCATGCTCTACTTCGTCGGAGTTTCGGTGTACGTTTTGGGGCCAAGTCACCAAGGTTTGGCTGATAACAAGGTTTTTGCGTTGATCACTTCGGCCGTGCTGTTGGCGGTACTGACTTGGCTGAACATCGTCGGACTCGGGGTAGGGAAGTGGATCAATAATCTGGGAGCGATCGGCACCGGCATCGCCGCCGCAGTTCTGATTGGGCTTGGAATTGTTTTGTGGCAGCGTTTTGGGACAACGCTCACTTCCGCGGATTTTCGCATTCCTGCTGACCCGCGCTTTGTGCTGAATTCGTTCGGAGTGATTTGCTTCGGATTGGTCGGGCTGGAACTGGCGTCGGTCATGGGCGATGAGATCCGCGATCCGGCGCGCACTTTGCCCGGGGCAGTCGCATGGGGTGGAATTCTTTCGGGTGCGTTGTATGTGGGAGTCACACTCACGCTGCTGATTGCGGTCGGGAAAAAAGTCAGCGTGCTGCAAGGCATTGTGCAGGCCGTAAGCCACATTGCCTCGCAGGTGGGGGTGACGTGGATCGTGGTACCGTTCGCGCTAATGCTGAGTCTTTCCATCGCAGGGATTGGGTCGGCGTGGATGGGCGGCTCGGCGCGAATTCCGTTCGTCGCAGGCTTGGACGCCTACATGCCCTCTTGGCTGGGAAGTTTGCATCCTCGTTACGCGACTCCCTATGCGGCGCTGATCGTGCAAGGCTTGGTGTCGCTGGTGCTGGTGATCATTAATTTCGCCGCAGCCGGCGGAGTTCAAGCCGCATTTCAGACCATGCTGTCGATCGCGGTGGTGCTGCAGCTGGTTCCGTTTATTTATATGTTCGCGGCTTTGCTCAAACTTGCATTTAGAGCGCCTGCGGGAGAAGGCCATTACAGTAGCCCCGTCCTAATTATGGCCGGCAGCAGCGGTTTGATCACCACGACAGTGGCGATCGTGGTTGCGTTTTTCCCCGCCAGCCAGATCACGTCGGTGTTGAAGTATGAGTTGAGCATGTTTGGGCTGACATTGTTTTTTATTGCGCTCGCCGCATTTTTCTTTTTCGTTTATGGACGAAGGAAGGTGGCGAACCTTGTGCATGTGGGGACGGCCGCCCTCGGCCGTCCGGTCGAGCCCAGCTCGACGAATTGATCGCAGGAGGTTTTATGCCAGCCGGAGTTACAACTGAAGTGAAGACATACCAACTTTTCATCAATGGCGTGCCGGTCGCCAGCAACTCGAACAAAACCATTCCTGTCTACGATCCCTCGACCGAGGAGGTCATCGCGCAGGTGCCCGACGCAAACTCTGACGACGTGAATCGTGCGGTCGCCGCCGCCAAGACAGCGTTCGAAGACGGACCGTGGGCTTCAACCACTCCGCAGGAGCGCGGCAGGGTTCTATTCCGGCTGGCTGAAAAGATCCGGCAAAACTCTGCGATGTTGGCGGAACTCGAATGCCGCAACACCGGCAAGCCGATCGTTGAAGCCGAGTACGACATCAACGACGTCGCCACTTGCTTCGAATATTACGGCGGCCTGGCGACAAAAATTCTCGGCTATGTTAATCCTGTTCCAGACAACGCGGTCAGCCTCACGCTCAAAGAGCCTGTCGGCGTCGCCGGGCAAATCATCCCCTGGAACTATCCGTTGCTTATGGCCGCGTGGAAGCTTGCGCCGGCGCTGGCCGCTGGATGCACTTGTGTTCTAAAGCCAGCCGAGCAGACTCCGCTCACCGCCCTCGAAATGGCGAACTGGTTTTCTGACGTCGGCCTCCCGCCAGGAGTCGTCAACATCATCACCGGATTCGGTGAAACCTGTGGCGCTCCGTTGGTGAAGCATCCGGACGTAAACAAGATCGCATTTACTGGTAGCGCCGAAGTCGGCAAGATTATCGTAAAGCAGGCTGCCGACACGGTTAAGCGCGTGACCCTTGAGCTGGGTGGTAAATCGCCAAACATTTTCTTTGCCGATGCAGATTTTGAAGCCGCCATCGATGGCGCACTGTTCGGCGTATTTATCAATCAGGGCGAAGTCTGCTCGGCGGGCAGCCGCATTCTGGTCCACAAACCAATCTATACAAAATTTGTCGATGCTATGACCGAAAAAGCCCGCAGCATCAAACTAGGCCCGCCTTTGGAGCGTTCTACAAAGATGGGGCCGCTGGTCAGCAAAGACCAATACCAACGGGTCCGCTCTTATCAGGATCTGGGAAAGTCGGAAGCGAAAATATCCATCGGCGGCGGTCGCGCCGAAAAATTCGCCAAGGGATATTACGTCGAGCCGACTATTTTCTACGACGTCGATAACAGCGCCCGCATTGCGCGCGAAGAAATCTTCGGCCCGGTTGCTTCCATCATTCCGTTCGAAGACGAAAAAGACGCCCTGAAAATTGCCAACGATTCGCCTTACGGCCTTGCCGCTGCGGTGTGGACACGCGACATCTTTAAGGCTTTCCGCGTGGTGAAATCGCTGCGAGCGGGAATCGTGTGGGTGAACCACATGCAGCCCACATACGTCGAGGCGCCCTGGGGTGGATACAAGCAATCCGGCTTTGGGCGCGAGCTTGGCCCGGGCGGTATCGACGAGTATCTCGAGACCAAGCAGGTGCACATCAATCTGAATGAGCAGCCGATCGGGTGGTACTGAGAAATGGGAACGATTCAACTAAAAACAAAAATTCCAGGGCCAAAATCTCGTGTGCTGGCCGCACGCCGCGACGCTGCGATCCCACGCGGCCTCTCTCACGCTACTCCGGTTTACATCGCACGTTCGCAAGACGCGTGGCTCGAAGACGTGGACGGGAATCGTTTCATCGATTTCGCGGGTGGCATCGGATCTCTCAACTCCGGCCATCGCAATGCGCATGTGGTCGCGGAGTTGCAATCGCAACTTCAAAACTTTCTGCACGCCTGCGCTTCGGTGACGCCGTATGGGAGTTACATTCAACTTGCCGAGCGGTTGAACCAGCTCACGCCCGGAAAGTTTCCCAAGAAAACGCTATTGGTAAACACTGGCGCCGAAGCGGTCGAGAACGCCGTCAAAATTGCGCGCGCCCATACCGGACGGCCCAGCATCATCGCCTTCGAGGATGCATTTCACGGGCGCACCATGATGACGCTCGCGCTGACCAGCAAGACGCATCCCTATAAAGCCGGCTTTGCGCCGTTTCCTTCGGATGTTTATCGCATTCCTTATGGCTACTGCTACCGCTGCTCCTATTCACTGAAGTATCCGTCATGTGACGTATTCTGCGCGCGCCGTCTGGAAGACACATTCAAGCGCGTGGTTGCCGCAGAAGACGTGGCCGCAGTAATCGCTGAACCGATACTCGGCGAGGGGGGCTTCGTTAATCCGCCGCCGGAATTCTTTCGCATCCTGATGGATATTTGCCACAAACACGGCGTGTTGTTTATTGCTGACGAAGTCCAGAGCGGCTTTGGACGCACCGGGAAAATGTTCGCCAGCGAGCATTACGGAATCGAGCCAGACATCCTGGTGACGGCCAAATCATTGGGCGGAGGATTGCCTTTGGCCGCGGTTACCGGACGGGCTGAAATCATGGACGCCCCCGGACTCGGCGGACTCGGCGGAACCTTCGGCGGCAATCCGCTCTCCTGTACGGCCGCGAATGCTGTGCTGGACGAATTTGAAAATGGCGATCTGCTGGCGCGTGCGAACTCCATCGGTCAGCGTTTCGAGAAACGTGTGTGTGACTGGAAACAGCGCTTCGACCTGATCGGCGATGCCCGTGGTCTCGGTGCAATGCGCGCCCTTGAGCTGGTCAAGTCTCGCGAAACCCGCGAGCCCGCGCCCGATGAGACGAAGAGGATCACGCAATATTGTTACGAGCACGGCCTGATCACGATCACCGCGGGAAGCTACGGCAATGTGATTCGCGTGCTGGTCCCTTTGGTGGTTACGGATCAGCAGATGGACGAAGGGTTGGACGTATTGGAAGCGGCGTTGGCCTCAGTCTGCGAGAAGGGACGGCCGCTCGAAGCTGTCAGCAAGTAAACTCATTCTTAACGATTTGGAAGGTCTACACCTATGAGTACCGTCGTTGCGCCGCCGCTTACCAAAGTCCCGAATTATATAAACGGCCAGTGGCGCGACTCCTCCGCCAGCGAATGGCAGGACGTCATCAATCCCGCGACTGGCGAACTTATCGCCAAAGTGCCTTTGTCAGATGTTGGAGAGATCACCAAAGCCATCGAAGCCGCGTCCGCCGCATATCCCGCCTGGCGGCGCACTCCGCCCGAAGACCGCATTCAACCGCTGTTCAAACTGAAGAACCTTCTCGAAGAACACATCGACGATTTGTCGCGCATCATTACGCAGGAGAACGGTAAGACCTTCGCCGAAGCCAAAGCTGAATTGCGCCGAGCGATTGAGAATGTCGAAGTAGCCTGCGGCATTCCCATGATGATGCAGGGCTACAACCTCGAAGACGTTGCCCGTGGCATCGACGAAACCATGATCCGGCAGCCGCTCGGAGTCGTGGCCGCAATCACGCCATTCAATTTTCCGGCGATGATTCCGTTCTGGTTTCTGCCCTACGCGATCGCCTGCGGGAACACGCTGATTGTGAAACCCTCCGAGCGCGTGCCGCTGACCATGCGTCGTGCCTTTGAACTGCTGGAGCAAACGGGATTGCCTGCTGGAGTGGTCAATCTTGTTAACGGCGGCAAACTCGCTGTTGATACCATCCTTGATCATCCCAAGGTGCGCGCCATAAGCTTTGTAGGCTCAACTCCCGTCGCCAAGTACATCTACGCTCGCGCCGGAGCCAATGGCAAGCGGGCGCAGTGCCAGGGCGGCGCAAAAAATCATGTCATTGTGCTACCCGACGCGGATATGAAAATGGCCACGCAGATCATCAGCGACAGCGCTTTCGGATGCGCCGGGCAACGCTGCCTTGCGGTGTCCGTCGCGATCACGGTTGGCGAGGCGCAGAAGACATTTCGTGATTCGATCACTGAAGCGGCAAGCTCTCTAAAAGTCGGCAACGGTCTCGACCAAGGCGTGCAGATGGGTCCGGTGATCACCCGCCAAAGTAAATCGCGAGTGGAGTCATTGATCGATGCTGGCACCCGCGAAGGCGCGAAGTTGCTCCTCGATGGCAGGCAGCCGCGAATCCCCGGCGGGGATAATGGCAACTTTGTCAAGCCAACTGTCCTCGACGCGCTACCGGCGAACAGCGAACTGGCAGACACCGAAATCTTCGGCCCAGTCTTGAGCCTGGTGCACGCAAATAGTCTCGACGATGCTCTGGCTTTTCTCGAGCGCAGCGCCTATGGCAATCAGGCTTCGCTGTTCACCTCAAGCGGGGCTGCGGCGCGGCGTTTTCGGTATGAAGCGCCCGCGGGGAACATCGGCATAAATATTGGCGTAGCTGCGCCCATGGCGTATTTCCCGTTCAGCGGGTGGAAAGACAGTTTCTTTGGCGTGCAACACGGCCAAGGCCGCGATGCGGTCGAGTTCTACACCGAAAAGAAAGTCGTGGTGGAGCGCTGGGCCAGCGACCACTCACGCAAGTTTTGATTTCCTTCGTGAACCTTCGTGTCTTTTGTGGTTCAAGCCTTTTCGAAATTCGTTAACCACGAAGGACACGAAGGTTCACGAAGGTGAAGCTAAAGAACGAGGCGCCCATGTCGAACACTATTCAGAAATACAAAGATTACGTGATGACCGGCTTTCTGAAGTCAGTTGCGCCCATCGTCATCGACCGCGCCAGCGGCGTCAAAGTCTGGGATGAAAACGGCCGCGAGTACCTAGATTGCTTTTCCGGCATCTCGGTTGTCAACGCCGGTCACAATCACCCGCGCGTGGTCGCCGCCGCCAAGGCGCAGATGGACAAACTCATCCACTGCTCTTCTTATCTCTATCATGTGGCCCCGGTTGCCGACCTCGCCGAAAAGATCGCTCACATTGCGCCGCGTGGACTCACAAAATCCTTTTTTGGCAACGGTGGCGCTGAGGCGATCGAAGGCGCGTTAAAGCTGGCGCGACTCTACACCGGTAAACACGAGTTCATTTCTTTGCATGGCAGCTTTCACGGACGCAGTTGGGGCACTCTAAGCTTGACCGGAAATCAGGGTCGCAAAAAACGCGGGGGCCCTTACGCTCCCGGTATCGCATTTGCTCCCGCTCCATACGCATACCGTTCGTTGTGGCCAAACGATCCGGAAGAATGTGCGCGGCAGTGTGCCAAGTCCATTGACGAAATCATTCGCTTCGCCACCGCCGGCGATGTGGCCGCATTCATTGCCGAACCGGTCATGGGTGAAGGCGGAATCATTGTCCCTCCCAAAAATTATTTCCGCGAAGTAAAGAAGATTCTCGATCAGCACGGAATCCTTTTTATCGCCGACGAGGTCCAATCCGGATTCGGTCGCACCGGCAAGATGTTCGCCATCGAGCACTATGGCGTTACTCCCGACATCCTAGTCACCGCGAAGGGAATCGCCGACGGCTTCCCGCTTAGTGCCTACACCACCCGGCCCGAGATCGCCGCCGCCTACAAGCCGGGGGACCATCTCTCGACTTTCGGCGGAAACCCCGTGGCGTGCGCCGCATCGCTTGCCAACATCCAGGTGATGGAAGAAGAGAATCTGCCTGGCCACGCTGCCGAAACTGGCGAGTACGCCATGAAGAAACTGCGCGACATCCAGAAGCAAAATCCGCTGATCGGGGAAGTTCGCGGCCTGGGACTGATGATCGGCGTAGAACTGGTGCGCGATGAGAAGCTCACCCCGGCAAACACCGAAGCCGAAGCCATCCGCGACGCGCTGCTGCGCCAGGGCGTGCTGGTCGGCGTCGGAGGAGTATACGGCAACGTAGTACGTTTCCAGCCGCCACTCATCATCAGCAAAGAGCAAATTGACTATGCGCTGAAAGCCTTCACCACGGCCCTGGCCGAAGTCTCGCAGCTCGCTCCGGCGTAGCCGGATGCCGTCAAAGTGCCGCTAGAACAAGCAGTTGGCCAGGCACCAAGCTCAACAATCCTCTGTCCTCTCGTGAACTTGACCTTAGGGGACTCTTCTGTTGCACTTACGCTTAGGACTTTTTCCGCATCTTAGGAACCGATATGAAAATCCTCCGCAACCCGCTTTTCGTGATTGTGTTGGCTGGGCTCATGAGCTCCCCGGCCTGGGCCGTGAACCGAGAACTGGTCGAACTGCAGACGCAAGTGCAACAGATTCAGGACCAGATGACCGCCCTGAAGCAGTCGCTCGACGAGCGCATGGGCGTGATCAAGAACCTGATGGATCAGAATACCGACAGCATTAACAAGGTGACGGTTGCCATCACGAATATGCAGGTCGCGATCCAGAAGCAGCAGAGTGACACCAACAATCATGTCGACCAGCTCTCCGGCCAGCTGCAGACACTCAACGACAGCCTCGACGAATTGAAAGCTCGGTTGGGCAAAGTAACCAACCAGCTTGAGGCCATGCAACAGGCGCAGCAGACTCTGGCCGCGCAGGCCAGCCAACAGGCCCAGCAAACTCAGCAGCAACAGCAGCAGATGAGTGTGCCGCCTCCCGACGTGCTCTATAACAATGCGCTCCGCGACTATAACGGCGGCAACGTCGATCTCGCCAAGCAGGAATTTGCCGATTACGTGAAGAATTATCCCAACACCGATCTCGCCGGCAATGCGTACTTCTATCAGGCTGAGATGGATTTCAAAGCCGGGGACTATCCGAACGCAATCAAGGGATACGACCAAGTTCTGCAGACTTTTCCTGACGGAAGCAAAGCCGCTTCTGCCGAGCTGAAGAAAGGCATGGCGCAGATCGAGTCAGGCCAGAAGGACGCCGGCATCACGACCTTGCGTCATGTAGTGCAACGCTACCCACGCACGAATGAGGCAATGCAGGCCAAAGATAGATTGCGGAAGTTGGGAGTGGCGACGACGGCAAGTAGGACTCAACGGGGCGAGCAATAAATTTGTAGGCGGAGGAATTTTCAGTAGACATCAAAACTCGTCTCGACATTTACCACCGCTGCGACGGGCGCTCCATTTTTCATTGCCGGTGAGAATTTCCAGTGCTTGATAGTTTCGACTGCTGAGCCGTCTAGGCCGTGACCAAGGGTACGTGCGACCCAGACGTTGCGTGACTCTCCGTCGGTTCCAACGATTACGCAGAGCAAAACCCTTCCCCCGAATTTCTCCCGACGAGCCTCCTCTGTATATTGTGGATCTGGAGCCGATAAAGCTCTCGGAGGCACGATCCCAGTTCCCGTACCCACACGAAAGAGCTTGCCGTCGGCAACATCCTGAAGCAGGTTTTGAGGTGGTTCGCTCAAACTTCCTGGTTCTTGCTCGTCAGGTGGCGAAGCATGCTTACCAAAATCGTAATCAATCGTGACTTCCTGAGTGGTTTCGATCAATTCCCCATTGTGCATCGCCGGCAGGTAACGCCATCGTCGAACAGCTTCGAGCGCAGCGCCAGCAACTGCGGGATTGGCACTCACCACCGAGGCAGTCTTGACCGTACCATCGGTTGCGATAGTGACAGACAAAACGATCTGCCCGTGCATTTTTTTCTTTTTAACTTTTTTAGGGTACGCAGGATTTATGAGACGGATTGCCATTGGCTCGATCATGGAGCCATCGCTTGCGACTTGACCACTCCTGCAGGAACCCGAATCAACTTGCGATCTCGGAGCGGTTCTTGCGCTTGGCAATAGCGACAGCGCACCGCAAATCACGGTTAGGGCAACTAGTTTCATTATCTTGCTTTAGCGGGCTGGTATCTTCCCACGACCCCCAGTCGTAGCGAAAACTTTCTGCTCCCCAATTCCCGGCACTGTCCTCTTTACCACGGGCGCAATTTGCCTCACCTGCACCATCAATTCATCGAACTGGTCGGGATACAAGGACTGCATTCCGTCCGACAGCGCCTTATCCGGCTCGCAGTGGACTTCGATCAGCAATCCGTCTGCGCCTACGGCAACAGATGCGCGCGAAAGTGGAGTGACTTTATTGCGCTTGCCGGTGCCATGGCTGGGATCGACAACAATCGGAAGATGACTCAAGCGCTGCACCGCCGGGATCAAGCTCAGGTCGAGCGTGTTGCGGGTATGATCGGCAAAAGTCCGCACGCCGCGTTCGCACAGGATAACGTTGTAATTGCCTTCACTCATCACGTATTCGGCAGCCATTAGAAACTCTTCGAGAGTTGCTGCCATGCCGCGTTTCAACAGCACGGGTTTGCGTGAACGTCCTGCGCGTTTGAGCAACGAAAAATTCTGCATGTTGCGTGCGCCAATCTGGATCACATCAGCATAGTCTTCGACCAACTCGAGCGATTCGTTATCGATAGCCTCGGTGACGATCTTCATTCCATATTGATCGCGAATGTCGGCCATGATTTGTAAGGCCTCTTGGCCCAAGCCTTGAAATGCATATGGCGACGTGCGCGGCTTGTAGGCTCCTCCGCGAAAAAATTGAGCTCCTGCGCGATGCACCCGCTCGGCCACAGCAAAGGCCTGTTCGCGGCTTTCAATCGCGCATGGCCCGGCGACAATCGCCAACCCTGGACCGCCGAATGTGGCGTCAGTACCGGGAAATGTGACCACGGTATTGTCTGCCTTCATGTCGCGGCTGACCAACTTGTAAGGTTTGGTTACACGAATGACTTCCTGTACGCCCGGCATTTCATCGAGAGTTCCGGGTTCGATCTCGCCCCGGTTCCCGGTAATGCCAATCGCCGTACGCTCCGCTCCGGGGATGGAGTGAGCGCGATATCCCAACGCTTCAATTTTGTCGCACACCGCGCGGATATCCTCCGCCTTCGCATGCGCCTGCATGACTACCAGCATAGGTTCTCCTCTGGAATTCCAAGTTTATCGCAGATAAAGCAGTAAACCTAGCCTAGGGTACGCGCATCGGAAGGTTGTCTTTAAGGAGTAAATATGCGCCACCTACTTATTGTTGCCCTAGCCGCCATCGGCCTAATGGGCACAGCTTTTGCGCAATCTGCTGACCAGCAAGACACGTCAGGGCAGCGAGCGGGAGCTGTACCATACACGCCACCAACACCTGCTCAGCAGCAGGAGGTACAGAACAATCTCAAAGATGTGCACTTTGCGTTCGACCAATACGACCTAACTTCGGATGATCGCCAGAGTCTTGAATCCACCGCTAACTGGCTGAAGGCGAATCCTGAGGTATATGTCACCATCGCCGGCGATGCCGATGAACGGGGCAGCATTGTCTATAACCTGGCACTCTCCGACAAGCGCGCGGCAGCTACTCGGGATGCCTTGGTTGGAATGGGAGTGCCTGCAGACCGAATCGTATTTGCCACTGGTTGGGGCAAACTGTATCCGGTATGCAACCAGTCTGACGACTCCTGCTGGAGTGAGAACCGGCGGGCGCACTTCGAGCCGTGGCAAGCGGGCTCGCTAAGCGCTGCAAAACCTCCGAATGTAACTCAGACGGCCAGCGCTTCTGGCTCGGCACCCGAAAAATGAAACGATTACAAGCGAAATCTTTAATCACAGAGGGCACAGAGTTTTACAGAGGAACGCCACAGAGGAAGCAATACAGTCTTCCTCTATGTTTTTTCCCGTGAAACTCTTTGGCCTCCGTGGTTGATTTTGGCTCTCCTTGCAGCTTTTCAGACGAAACTGCCTTCTTCCATTTCTTGAGATACTGTGGCCATGGCGCACGCCCGCTCGATGGCCCAGGAGCAAGACATTCTCAAAACGCCCCCGCCGCGGTGTCCTCCTAAGCTCACCGCGCGGCGCATCGGTATTCACACTTCTTCGTCTGGCGGGGTTGAGAATGCCGCTGAGCGTGCCTATCGCCTCGGGTGCAATACATTTCAGATTTTTTCGAGCAGCCCTCGCCAATGGAAGCCGTACCAGTTAGGCCGTCCGCAATGCGAAGAGATGAATCGCCTGCGGAGTAAATACGACTTGAAGCCGCTGGTCATTCACACGAATTACTTGGTCAATCTGGCAGGAACAAACGAGCTTTTTCTCCGCAAATCGATCGAAGCTTTTCGCGGAGAGATCGAGCGCGCTCTCGCGCTATGTGCTGAATATCTCGTCCTGCATCCCGGATCATTTCGCGGAGCTGATCGCGAAAAGGGACTGCTGCAAACCGCCGCGGCGATTTCCGCTGCGAGCAACGGGCTTGATCTGGCGAAGGGCGGACTTAGAATCTTGATCGAAAATACCGCCGGCGCCGAGTTCTCACTAGGCGGCAGTTTCGAACAAGTCGCCGAAGTCATCGAGCATCTGCGAAATCACGTTCCGGTCGCTGCCTGCATTGATACTTGTCACGTCCACGTAGCTGGGTACGACGTTGTTTCCGAAGAAGGATTCAATGCAACTCTGCAAAAGCTCGACGCCACTATCGGACTCAAGAACGTTCCCGTCTGGCATTGCAACGACGCCAAAGCCGTGCGCGGATCCAAACTCGACCGTCATCAGCACATCGGGAAGGGAACTATTGGGACTGAGCCATTCCGCCGCTTATTGAATGACCCGCGAATCGCACATGCCGCCTTCATCGCTGAAACTCCCATCGACGAGCCGGGAGATGACCGGCGAAATGTTGCGGCGTTGAAGATGCTGGTGAAGTGAATACAGCCGATGAGCTGCTGCTCTCCTTCTCCAACACAAATGCCGTTTTCGGCGAGCGCTCCCACGTTATGAAAACGGTTTCCTTCGTGTAACTTCGTGTCCTTTGTGGTTATTGAAGTTTGAAATCTGACCACGCGTGCTCCAAGGCCTACAAGCAGAAACATTGTAAAATCTAATTCCATTCACTATGCCTCAGGAAGAACAAACCGCGAGCATACGCGACGAACGCTACAACCCCGCAGAGGTTGAGAAAAAGTGGTTCGAGCGTTGGCAACGGGATTCTACCCTCTACGCTGCCGAGCCGCATTCCACCAAGCCAAAGTATTACGTCCTGGAAATGTTGCCGTATCCCTCCGGCGCGTTGCACATGGGCCACGTGCGCAACTACGCTATCGGCGACGCCCTAGCCCGCTACATGTGGATGAACGGTTACAACGTGCTTCATCCCATGGGTTGGGATTCGTTCGGCCTGCCTGCGGAAAATGCCGCCATCTCGGCCAAAGTTCCGCCGCGCGAATGGACCCTGCGCAACATCGCTAACATGAAGGCGCAGATGAAGCGCCTGGGCTTTGGCTACGACTGGTCGCGCGAGGTAACTACTTGCCTGCCAGATTATTACAAGTGGAACCAGTGGTTCTTCTTGAAGTTATACGAGCGCGGCCTTGCTTATAGAAAAAAGAGTCGAGTGAACTGGTGCCCCAACTGCGCCACGGTGCTCGCGAACGAGCAGGTGGTTGGCGGTTGCTGCTGGCGCCACGAAGATACTCCCGTCGAGCAGCGTGAACTCGAGCAGTGGTTTCTGCGCACTACCAAGTACGCCGATGAATTGTTGCGTGATCTTGATCGCCTGCCCGGTTGGCCGGAAAAAGTCCGTACCATGCAGCGCAACTGGATCGGCCGCAGCGAAGGGGCACAGGTCGATTTCCGTCTGGACGCATCGAGCGGAGAAAAAATTTCTGTCTTCACCACTCGTGTCGACACGATCTTCGGCGCGACTTCGGTCCAACTTGCCCCGCAGCATGCGATCACAGAAAAGTTGGCAGCGGCTAATCCCGAACTGCGCAAGAAGGTGGATGAACTCATCGCTGAACAAGCCAAAGCCAGGGAAACCGGCGATATCGGGAACATCGAAAAGCACGGCGTGAATACCGGCCACTTTGCGGTGAATCCGTTCAATGGCGAGAAGGTCCCGGTCTGGGTGGCCAATTACATCCTTATGGATTACGGAACCGGCGCCATCATGAGCGTGCCGGCCCATGACGAGCGCGACTACGAGTTCGCCAAAAAGTATGGGATCGAAATCCGCCAAGTAATAGAGCCCGATGTGGCGCGGGCGCCCTCGCCCGCGAAAGAAGCGGCGGACAAGAGTGTCCGCCCCACACAATCGGGAGAGCTGCCTTTTACCACGCTCGACGGCAAGCTCATCAACTCCGGCGAATTTACCGGCCTGAGTTGCGAAGAAGCTATCAAGAAGATGTCCGCGTTCGCCGAGCAGCACGGTTTCGGCAAAGCCACAGTGACTTTTCGTTTAAAAGACTGGGGAATCTCGCGACAACGTTATTGGGGAACGCCGATCCCGATGGTCTATTGCGAGAAGGACGAAGTGGTTCCGGTCGCTGAAAAGGATTTGCCGATAATCTTGCCCGAGAATGTCGAGATCACTTTGACCGGCGGATCGCCTTTGCAACGCGTCCCTGAATTCATGAATACCACGTGTCCCAAATGCGGTGGTCCGGCGCGCCGCGAAACCGACACCATGGACACCTTCGTCGATTCATCCTGGTATTTCTATCGCTACACCGACGCTCACAACGATCGAGCTCCGTTCGGTTCTGAGATCGCCGGCTATTGGTTCGGCGAAAAGGGAATTGATCAATACATCGGCGGGGTCGAGCACGCTATTCTTCATTTGATTTACTCGCGCTTCTGGACCAAGTTCATGCGCGACATCGGGCTCATCAAAAACGACGAACCGGTTGAGCGTCTTTTCACCCAGGGCATGGTGATAAAAGATGGCGCCAAGATGTCGAAGAGCCTGGGCAACGTGGTTTCGCCCGACGAAATGGTCGCTAGCTTTGGCGCCGATGCCGCGCGAATGTACAGCCTTTTTGCCGCGCCTCCGGATCGCGATTTGGATTGGCAGGAAACGGGCATAGAGGGCATCCAGCGATTTCTTGGACGCGTATACCGGTTTGTCGCCAAGCATGCCCCAGAGCATTCCGTAGAGAAGCAGCTCGCTGCGTCTCGCAACCAGACATTACAAGCAACGTCTCTACCGGCCGAAGCCCGTGCTATTCAGCGCAAACTTCATCAAACCATCAAACGCGTAACCGACGATTTTCAGGGACGCTGGCACTTCAACACCTGCGTCGCCGCGATCATGGAATTAGTGAATGAGCTTTACGCAGCAGAAGGTGTGGCACGAGAAGGTGTGGCGCGGGCGCCCTCGCCCGCGATCCCCCCAAGCCTGCTCGCTAATGTACAACGAAACCTGGTCTTGCTCCTCGCCCCCTTCGCACCGTATCTCGCCCACGAATTATGGGAGATGCTGGGCGAGAAAAGTAATTTATTGAAGGCGGCCTGGCCGAAATACGACCCCGAACTCGCCAAGGAAGACGAGCTCGAAATTCCTGTGCAAGTGAATGGAAAGCTGCGTAGCAAGATCGTGGTCGCGCCCGGCACCAGCGAAGAAGAAATAAAACAGAAAGCCTTGGCCGACGAAAAAATCCAGGGCTACATCGCCGGAAAACAAATCGTGAAAGTGATCTTCACCGGCAAACTGGTCAGTATCGTCGTGCGATGATCCCGGAGATGCCTATCCCTCTCAGCCCGCTGAAACTCCTTCGTACCCATTTTGTTCGACATCAAACAGACCAGCAGGTGTGAGTGTCTGATATTAAAAAGCCGAGTATCCAGGGAGGTTTCCGTTGAAAGGCGAGAAGAAGGAAATCTGGATGCACCTTTGCGAACAAGCCGTCGTCGAACAGGATCCGGAAAAGCTGATGGATCTAATAAAGCAGATTAACCAACTGCTGGAAGAAAAAGAACGCAGGCTCAAAAGCGACTCCAAGGGTTGCGATCGTGATGTCCACGAAGCCTCGGGCCAAGAGTGAGTGCTACACGCGTTGATTCGTCAGCGCCGCGCCGCCGAAGCCGGAAAAAGAAATCCGGCGGTGTAATTGCCATCATCTTGCTTGCGTGGTTGGTGATATGGGCATTCAATCATCAGCAAAGGTCACACGGGCCGCGTCCCTGCGTTGGTCGTTCACCGCTAGAAATCAATATCAACCTCCACCAACTGTTCAAGTGTGCGGCCAATGTATTTGGCTAATTCCGCAGCTAATTTCTTTGCGAATGCTGCGTCCTGTACCGTGAGGCAATATTTGAAAGTCTTTCCCTTGAATTCAGAGCTTAACCAGATATTTTTATCCTTGGGTTGATGCACTTCCCTGATTACGGATTGTGAGATTGATTGTGGGCTTTCGGCAGTCTTGTCAACCGGGCCTGCATGGTCCGGCGACCAAGCGATTTTTGGATGGTTGCGTATCTGCATTACATTTTCCTTCTAGCGCGAAATTGTTTCAGCAACTTTGATAATCGCAACGGTAAAAACCGATGCCAGAACAATACCCCACACGATCCGTCGCCATGTGCGATGGTTATGGCTAACGTAATCGCCGGATTCGTCATCCTCGCCATCTTTGAGAATTCCCGATTTACGAAGATCCCGGCGATTGTAGTGTTCAACGATTGTTCCAGTCTCGATCAGCCGATCTGCAATGCCATGCACTTCGTAAGCGATTGTAAGGAGCACAAAAAAGATAAAGACCAGCGCGGGGATTAGCATTCGGGAACTCTACTCTGCTCTGATCCGCGCTGTGGAAGACGCGGTGTTCAATGGGCATTGCGAAGCGAGTAGGCCCATGTGAAAATTGCTGTTATGCAATGGCTGTGGGCCAACAAGGAATGGCTGTTCTCCGGATTAGGTATAGCCCTCGTGAGCGTGATTTATCGGTTCTGGTTTCATCAACCGCACGCGCGCTTATCTGTCCGGAACAATTCTATGGTCGGCTCCCCTGTGGCGAGCGGTTCAAATATTTCGCAGACCATTCACGTTGGCGATGTAATCCGAAATGACACAGACGTATTTGAGAAATCGGATGGCTACAAGGAACAACCAAGTCCCGATCAGATACAAGCCTACTTGGAATCGTTGCCAATTTATCAGCAGGCAGATGCGGCGAACGCTTATTGTGGATTGAAAGTTAGTTGGCCAGTTAGATTGCGTGCCCTGTTTCCCTTATCAGAAGTGGATCGTCGGGTTCTTAAAACCACTTGTACTCATGACGCAATGCTTGGCGCTGGCTACACACGCATCGTTGCATATGTTGATGTTCGCAAGTATCCCCGCCTGAAGATCATGCACGAAGGAACTTGGCTTCGCATTTGTGGGGTCATCACGTTTGTGTCAGAATCCGGCGGCCACATTCGATTGAACGATACAGAGATATCGTTCGACTAGGCTGGTGCTATACTGGCGCGCGATGCCCAGCAAAGAAGAACTGGACGCACTGAATATTATTCATCTAGCGGTGTTGTGCCAGAAAGTTGCAGACGATTCATCCATTGATGAAGAAACGGCCACGAAAGCAGGAAAGATGAAATGGGAATGGGCGCATCTCGTATCACGCGAACCCGCGCCCAGCTACAAGGAGAACGAACAGATTCAGGACGAAAAAGCGGCGCTGAAGAAACGAATGATCGAATTGCTGATAACAGTTTGATGGAGGCCCCGTCCGGACTCGAACCGGAACCGTTGGTTTAGGAAACCAAAGCTCTATCCTGTTGAGCTACGGGGCCGCGTGAAAAATCCAACTTAGCACGGGCTGGAATCTTGTGCATACCTTATGCACAAAACAGGCCTGAGTTCCTGTTTAATGCCCACAAATAGGAACAAGTGGTCCCAACTTAACCCGTTGAGAACAATCAACAAGCACAAACAATCATCATTTTAGGAAACCTGAGCTCTATCCTGTTGAGCTAAGGGGCCGCACGCAACGTAGCCCGATTATCTCACGTCATTTCCTTCCCAATATCTTGGAAGATCCTTCGGTCGACATAAAGCTTCATCAAAAATAGCGTTCAAACCTTCCGCTGAACCATCTGTTTCCGGCATCGAAGCTACATGTTCGTCCCTCCACAAAGGCGCTTAGGACCTAGGATCATAATTCTCGCGCTCGCGATCATGATCTTCGCCATGGTGTATTTGCTGGTGGAACGCCGGAACCAGAAACCTGTTAAAGAGGCTCCGGTGCAGCAACTGCAGCAGGAAAGTCAATCTGGTTCGGCTTTAGCGCCCCGGTAATTTGCCTTAACCGCCAGCAAAATCGTTAAATTCAACGTAATTTAGCTTGACGCTGCACCACCAAGAGGGCATTATTTCGGGAATCCAGAGTTGCTGGCCCTTCCCCGCCGCCAATTCTGTGCTCGCAAAAAGTTCGGTTCGGCACAGGAGCTTTTAGGATGGGCACCCGTCTCCCAGTCTTTTTGTACCTTCCAGTTCTCTGTCTTTTTTCTGTGGTCAGCTTCGGGCAACAAATTTCGCCCCAGCCCCTGATTACCCAGCCACTAGTCGAATCGCAGCTGACGACGTTAAAGGGAAACACTCATCCTCTCGCCCAGCCGCGATTTGATATCGGTGCTGCTGCACCCGATCTGGCGATGAACCGCATGCTGCTGGTGCTGAAACGCAGCCCCGAGCAGGAGCACGGCCTGCGAACCCTGCTCGACAACCAGCAGGACAAAGCCTCTCCGCAGTATCACAAGTGGCTTACTCCGGACGAATTCGGCGCGCAGTTTGGCCCCGCCGACCAGGACCTGCAAACCGTCACCGGATGGCTGCAGTCCCACGGCTTCGCGGTGAACCGGGTCACTCACGGGCGCAGCGTAATCGAGTTCTCCGGTACGGAAGCACAAGTCGAAGAAGCCCTTCATACTTCGATCCACAAATATGCCGTGAACGGGGAAGAGCACTGGGCGAATGCCAGCGACCCGCAAATTCCGAGCGCGCTGGCGCCAGTAGTGGCGGGGGTGCAATCTCTCAATAATTTTCCTCGCAAACCGTTTAACGAACTTGTAGGGACTTATTCGCCGAAAAGCCGAAACTTGACTTCGATGAAGCCGCAATTCACCTTTGGTTCGGGTAATTGCTACCAGGGCGAGTGTTATGCGGTCGGGCCAGCAGATCTGGGCAAGATTTATAACGTGCAGTCGCTTTGGAATTCCGGCGTGGATGGCACCGGACAAGCCATCGCAATCGTAGGTGAAAGTGACATTAATCTTCAGGATGTCCGCGACTTTCGTACCCTGTTCGGATTGCCGGTAAAAGACCCCAATATTATTTACGACGGTCCAAATCCGGGGCCGCAATCTGACGAGAGCGAAGCCGACATAGACGTCGAGTGGTCGGGAGCTGCGGCGCCCAATGCGACCATCGATTTTGTGGTATCCGAATCCACCGAGACCACGGCGGGTGTCGATCTTTCGGCGATCTATATCATCGACCACAATTTGGCCCCAGTGATGAGCGAGAGCTATGGCGCATGCGAACTAGCTATCGGGACCAGCGGCAATGCGTTCTATAGCACATTGTGGGCTCAGGCAGCGGCGCAGGGGATCACGGTTATTCTCGCCTCTGGGGACACCGGTTCAAATGGCTGTAACTACGAACCTGCGAAATACGGACTTAACGTGAGCGGTTTCGCTTCTACTCCGTTCAATGTGGCTATCGGGGGCACGGACTTCAACGACTTGCTTAACCCTCAAACGTATTGGAGCTTGAATAACACAACTCCGACGCAAGAATCAGTCAATGGCTATATTCCTGAAACTACCTGGAACCTTTCCTGCACGAACGGCATTCTCTTGGGTGACCTCGGTTGGCCAAACAACTCCGAAAACAATTGCAATACTGCGCAACTCGAAAACGCTGGATTGGACGGCTCAGAAGGTGGCAGCGGCGGCGTGAGCAACTGCACCACGAACTCACAAACCTCCGGTTCATGTTCCGGCGGTTACACCAAGCCCTCGTGGCAAGTTGCCCCAGGTGTTCCCAGCGATGGCAAGCGCGATATTCCGGACGTATCTTTGTTTGCCAGCAATGGCGTTATGAACAACTTCTATATCTACTGCGAGGCTGATGCGCCATATCCTTACAGCGCAAACTGCGCTAGCGGGCAGTATGGGGCTGCGGGGGGCACATCCTTTGGGGCGCCGATCTTCGCTGGCATAATGGCCCTGATCAATCAGCAGACCAACACGACGGCGGGCCAGGGCAATGCCAACTACGTGCTCTACAAACTTGCCTCGCAGCAAACAGCTTCGTCATGCAATTCGGCCACCGGCCCTGGCGCAAGTTGCGTTTTCAATGACGTCACTTCGGGTACCATCGCGATGCCGTGCGTCGCCGGTACTTTGAACTGCCATGTCGCGACCGCTGGCCACGCCTACGGAATTCTGACGGGATATGGCACCGGCACCGGATATGATTTGGCCACCGGCCTGGGATCGCTGAATGTCGCCAACCTGGTCAGCAACTGGAGCAGCGTGGCGTTTCGGCCGTCAATCACTACTTTGGCACTTAGTCCGACATCAGGGCTAACGCACGGCGGGTTGGTGACGGTCACCGGAAGCGTGGGTGCCAGCACCGGAACTGGAACGCCAACTGGAAACGTATCACTTCTCACCAGCACAGGTGTGGGCGTCGACGGCTTCAAACTGGTTAACGGTGCAGTTTCCGGCAACACGAACTTGCTGCCCGGCGGCACGTACACCGTAACCGCGCACTACGCGGGTGATCCGATTTTCGGCGGCAGCGACTCCAGCCCTGTAAGCATTACCGTTGGAAAAGAGAACAGCAGCACACAACTAAACCTGGTCACATTCGACTGGAGCGGAAGAGAGGTAAGCAGCAACGCCTCCACTGCGGTTTATGGGTCGCCTTACCTATTTCGCGTAAATGTTCTGAATAGCGCGGGCGCTGTTTGCACCCCCAATCCTTTAGGAGAAGCCAGTTGTCCGACTGGAACCGTAAATCTGACCGACAACAGCAGCGCTCTCGACGGCGGTGTGTTCAAACTGAACAGCCTTGGCTACACCGAAGACCAGGCTATTCAATTTCCAGGCGGCAGCAACGCGGTCACCGCTAGCTACGCTGGTGACAACAGTTTTAACGCGAGCTCGGCGAGCACCACGTACAGTATTACGCCAGCAATCACGACAATTGCGATGCCCTCGGTTCAAGTATCTTCGGTTGGGGCACCTTTTACCGCAACTGCTACAGCACAGTCTCAGAGCTTTGGCGCGGCGCCTACGGGCACGGTCACTTTCTTTGCCAATGGCATTGCCGTTACCGGTACTGTCTCATATCAAGGCATACCCGGATCTGCCTCTAGTCCAATTGCCAGTTTGAATGCATTGTTTACTAGCTCTACCTTGGCACTGCCCAATGCCGGGACTTATTCCATAACGGCTTCGTACAGTGGGGACGCAAATTATGCAGGTGCCACCTCCGCGGCGCAAAGAGTCGCGGTAAAGTATCCCGCGCCTGACATCGTAACTACGCCGAATTCAATCTCAGTGGCGCCAAATACCCCTCTTACCCTGACCTCGATCGTGGATACGTCCGGAAAGGGACCGCTGCCAGCTAGTTCGATAATCTACGTCGATAATTCCAACGGGAACACTCTTGCAGGAACGGAGAGCTATGCCCCGACAACCGACGCTAATGGAAATACGGCACTTCAAGTGACGTTTACCTTTAACCCCACATTTAGCATGCAGGCGCAAGCACAATTCGCGGGTGACTCCAATTATCCCGCCGTTCAATCAACCAATAATGTTTTTATCACGGTATCAGGAAACGATTTCAGCCTGGGGACAAATCCTCAGACCGGCCTAACCATCAGCACGCCCGGAGCGTCAGGTAGCCTGTTCATCATCGTAAGCGGGCAATCCGGTTTCAATGGCACAGTTAATTTCTCACCATCGTCTTGCACTGGCCTTCCTGCGGAAGCTAAGTGCAGCTTCAATCCATCTTCAGTAACAGGAGCTAACCCACCTTTTACCGGCACACAGCTTACGATCACGACTATGGGCCCACATCCGGTCGGACTGAATCGAAGCTTGTGGGGTCAACGTGTTACTTGGACGTTTGCTTCGCTGATGCTGGTGGGTGCCTTCTTCCTGGTGCCGTCACCGCGACGGAGCAAGTCTTTGGTGTTAGCTGCTTTTGCCTGCGTATTCGCGTTTTCCGCAGTCAGTTGCGGCGGTGGTGGGGGCGGAGGAGGTGGCAGCGGAAGCGATCCCGGCACGCCCCCCGGCAGCTACGCTGTTACGGTAACTGGCACTAGCGGCTCTGGTAGCGCTGCGATTACGCACACAACTACCTTTACGCTTGTCGTTCAGTGATTTTGTGTGTAAGGAATCTTGCTCAAGGGATAGGGCAGGCTAATACCTGCCCTATTTCACAACTTAGTACTAATTACACGCTTATTTGTTCCCGCTGCAGCTGTCCGCGACCATTTTCACCGAAGTTGCGTTTAGAGTTTTTGAAGCGGTAGCAGTTGCGGTTGCTCCGGTGGATCCCGCCGAATTGCTGCCGGCGTTGGCATTGGCGTCGCCCTGCGATGCCGCGTTAGGGGCGCTGGCGTCAGCGTTGTTGGTGGCGGACGCCGATGCTGTCGAGGCAACCGTGCCCATGACTTCGACTTCTTTGTTAACGTTTGAGCTCAGCTGCGACTCATCACCCTGCACCTTGTAAGCAACACCGGTGGCGTCGGTCAGCATATAGTTGCCAGTCGTCCCCATCAGGCAGCCCTGAATGGTGTTAGCGGACGCGCTCTGATCGCTAGTGGTCGTTGTCGTGGTCGTAGTCGTTGTGCCGTTCTGGCTGGCTGCGCCATTCGACGGCGTGTCCTGCGCCAGCGCCAGGCCCGCGCAAAGCGTAATTGCTGCACTTAACAGCATTGCTTTTCTCATGAGAATCTCTCCTGTTGTTTCTATCGTCTTGCCAGTGAACTTAGAATTGACGGCCCGCCATCCCCGTTGCTTCGCAAAACATATATCGGGTAGGGAACATACTGTATGAAGCCTGATCGGCCAGAGCTGCTCGTGCATCACCCGAGCTTCAGCCCGAGGCCAATGCGCAATTTGGGGAACTTTGCCGGACTTTGCCGCGTACATAACTTCAGCGGCGCTGGTTTGCAAAATCGCGTCCTGACATCATCCAGCAGCCGCTCAGGTATCATGAGCACAGGTACTCCCGGCACAGATGCGCCAGATTTTAGAAATTTGCCGCCAGACTCTCAGCACCCTATGGGCGCACAAACTACGCTCCTTCCTTACCATGTTCGGGATCGCCTGGGGAGTCGGCTCGTTGCTGCTGCTAGTTGGCCTGGGCGAGGGTTTTCGCTCCGGCAACAGGAAGCAATTTGATGAATTGGGCGAGAACGTCCTGTTCATCTGGGGCGGCCGTGCTCCCGCCATGAACGGAAGCTTTACCAGCTTGCGGCAGTACTACCTCACTTACCGGGATTACAAAGATGTCGTCGCCGAATGCCCGGATGTGAAACTGGTTGCGCCCGTGATCTCGCGCAACGACGTTCGCGCTTTGAGCGATTACTTTCAGAGTAGCGGCCAGTTGCTGGGTGTACCCGCTTATTTCAACCAGATTCGTTACCTGCCGATCGAAGAAGGCCGCTGGCTGAACGATTTAGATATCGCGCAAAAGCGTGCAGTGGTTGTAATTGGCGACGAAACCCGCCGCGTTCTCTTCCCAGGATGGCCTTCTGTTGGCTCGACGATTCTGCTCAACGGCATTCGCTTTCAGGTGATTGGGACCCTGAAGCGCATCGGCCATGGCGACAACAACACCCGCAACTTGCAAATATTTATTCCGTTTTCGGTAATGCGGGAGAACTTCCCGCCGCTGAATGTGGGCGAAGTGGACGACGCGGTTTCATTCTTCAACTATCAGCCCAAGACTCGCGATCTCCACGAGATTGCCAAAGAGGAAGTTCACAAAGTCATAGCCAGAAATCACGGCTTCGACTACAAAAACCTCGACGCCTACGATGAGTGGGACACGATTCGCACCGTGGACGCTATCGGTAAAATTTTTGACGCCATGAATTTGTTTCTGGGCAGCGTGGGGCTGGTTACTCTTGGCTTGGGCGCAATTGGGATCATCAACATCATGCTGGTGGCGGTCGCCGATCGCACTCGCGAAATTGGGTTGCGCAAAGCGTTGGGCGCCACCAATCGCAGTATCATGTTTCAATTCTTTGCCGAAGGCGCATTCTTGACGTTGATGAGCGGCGGGATCGGCATGGCTTGCGCGGCCGGCTTCATGGCATTGCTCGGCATGCTGCCACAGCCTCAGGGCTTCGATACCCCACGATTGGTGCCGCAGACTGCGTTTCTGGCGATCGTTTCGCTGGCATTCGCGGGAATCGTTGCTGGTCTATATCCCGCGCGGAAAGCGGCATTGCTCGAACCGGTCGAAGCATTGAGAAGGGAATAGGTCAGGGAAGACGAGATTTATGAGTCGCGATATTTTCACCGAAGCTTACGGCGCAATGCGCCACGACCTGCGCAAGACCTTGCTCACCATGCTCGGCATGGCGTGGGGAATTGCGACGGTTGTGCTCCTGCTGGCTTACGGTGAGGGCTTCGGCCGTGCCATCGAGAGTATTTGGGACGCCTTCGGCGCCACCGCCGTCGGAATCTATCCCGGTCGCACTTCTCAGCAGGCAGGCGGCAACAAAGCCGGTACAGCAATTCGTTTTACCAACGACGATATGCAGGTGCTGCAGAACGTCGTGCCCCTCGCTCGGCATTTCTCCCGCGTCGCTCAAATGGAAGGGACTACCGTGCAGAACGGCTCCCGCACCTTCACCTTCGGAGTTACCGGCGTCGACCCGCCTCTGGGGAACATATGGGCCTTGAGCGTGGATGAAGGACGCTGGCTGGACGAAGCCGACAATCTCAGCCATTCCTACAATGTGGTGCTCGGCTCAGAGGCTAAAGAAAAACTTTTTTCTGGCATGGAGGCCGTAGGCCAAACGATCCGTGTGAACGGAGTGACCTTCCAGGTGGTTGGCGTTCTCAAAGCGCGCATGCAGGAAGCTGATGACGACGACAATCGCATCGTGTATGCGCCCTACAACTCCATGGACGCGTTACGCGATAACCATTACCTCAGCGGAATGTGGCTGGACTCAATGGGTCTTGATCACAACAAAATGACCAAGAGCATTCGTGAAGCTCTCGCGACGCAGCATAGTTTTAAGTCGAATGACGAACGCGCGATCTTCGTTTTCGATGCCAAAAAGCAGCTCGAACAGTTCAATATCATCACCATCGCACTGAAAGTGCTGCTGGCTTTTATCGGAACCATTACGCTCGGCATCGGCGGAGTTGGCTTGATGAATATGATGCTGGTCTCGGTAACTCAGCGTACTCGCGAAATTGGAGTGGAGAAAGCGCTGGGCGCGCGCCGACGGGACATTTTGTTTCAATTTCTCGCCGAAGCCATGGTCATTACCGCGGTCGGCGGCTTGTTCGGGATTGTGCTTTCGTACATCGTTTCACTTTCAGTCGGCCGGCTCACCCTCTATAGCGCGCTGGCTAAACACGCCGAGGCGGGCGACATCCGGCTGATCGTGGCCCCGCAGGTGTTATTGATCTCGACCACGATCCTTGCGTTAGTCGGCGTCGTGAGTGGAATGTTCCCAGCATTTCGAGCCGCCAACCTCGATCCCATCGAAGCGTTGCGATACGAGTAAAAGCAATAACCACAAAGGACACGAAGGTCCCGAAGGAAAACAGGATCTGTGTTTATAAAGCATTCGAGCCTCGAAATGCTGTCGTAGATTTCCTTCGTGCAACGTGATGTCCTTAGTGGCTAAAGCTTTTCCACATACCTCTGAACAATTCTCTGTGACGAGTGACCTTGAGTGAAATGCCGTGGGGAGCGGAGAATTGTCCAATGGCAACCGCTCGTATTATTCAGCTGACTGCACAACGGATCAGCAAAGAGATCATCACCGCTGCAATGAGAGTGCATACCGAACTTGGTGCCGGGTTGTTAGAAAGCGCGTACTCAGCATGTTTGCAATACGAACTGAAGAGCGATGGCTATGACTCATCAGCGCAAGTGGGGCTACCGGTTGTTTATCGCGGTGTGAAACTCGATCTAGGCTATCGCTTGGATTTGCTGGTCGAGAATCTTGTAATCGTGGAAGTCAAATCTGTAGACGCAGTCTCTCCCGTACATCACGCCCAAATCATCTCTTGCCTGAAGCTAAGCGGCAAATCCGTTGGCCTGCTTATTAATTTCAATGTCGTGCATCTGAAAGACGGGATAAAACGTTTCGTAAACGGCACAAACTGGCGATAAAGCAATAACCACGAAGGACACGAAGGTTCACGAAGGAAAACCTTAACAGCTCCGAGCTTCGATAGGCATACAAAAAGCAGTGCAAAATCAATGTGTGTCTATAAGCTTTCGCTTTCCTTCGTGTACCTTCGTGTCCTTTGTGGTTAATGCTTTCAGGTTTTGACTTTCTCCAGAAATTGCGGTGCCTGGCGCGCTCGTACCAGTTGCTCAAATCCATACGCGATTTTCAGCAGCGCGGGTTCGCTCCATGCTCGGCCTAAGAATGAAATGCCGACTGGCAATCCAAAGATAAACCCTGCCGGCACGTTGATATTCGGATATCCCGCAACCGCCGCCGCATTCGAGCTACCGCCACCGGCGTGATCTCCGTCCACCAGATCTGTGAGCCAGGCTGGCCCTCCCGTCGGCGCCACGATGGCGTCAAGATGAAATTTGTCCATCACGCCATCGATCCCGTCCTCGCGAGATAGCTTGTGATTTGCTGCGAGCGCTGTCACGTACTCTTGATCCGTCAGCGGGCCTTTTTCCTGTGCTTTCAAAAATAAATCCTGCCCGAAATACGGCATTTCTTTTTCTTTGTTCTTTTCATTGAACGCAATCACGTCGGCCAGAGTATGAACTTGGGCATCAAGGCGCGACGCAAGATACGCATTCAAATCAGTTTTCAACTCGTACATGAGCACCAGCAATTCCGAGTCATCGAATTTGCCGAATGATTCCAAATCAGCCGGATCAACAATCTCGGCACCGGCCGATTTCATTCCATCGATCAGGTGATTCATCAGCGCGTCAACGCTATCGCTGAACCCGAAATACTTTCGCGCCACACCGATCCGCGCTCCCTCCAACCCACTGGGATCCAGAAACTGGGTGTAGTCTTTTTGCAATTTCGCGTTTGCGTCAGCTGTGGCCGGATCTCGCGGATCACTCCCTGCCAGAGCTCCCAACAATATGGCCGCATCCCGCACCGTGCGAGCCATTGGACCGGACGTATCCTGACTATGTGAGATCGGAATAATGCCCGCACGGCTAATCAATCCCAGCGTCGGTTTGATCCCCACAATTCCATTGGCCGATGAAGGGCAAACAATCGAGCCATCGGTTTCAGTTCCAACCCCGACAGTACAAAGATTTGCCGAGACAGCCGCACCCGACCCAGAACTAGACCCGCATGGATTGCGATCGAGCGCGTAGGGATTGTGAGTCTGGCCTCCGCGGCCGCTCCAGCCGCTGATGGAATGACTGGAACGAATATTTGCCCATTCGCTCAAATTAGTTTTCCCGAGAATCACCGCGCCCGCCTCGCGTAATTTCTTGGCGACGCCGGAATCCTGCGCCGGCTTCGAACCGACCAGCGCCAGCGAACCGGCCGTGGTCTGCATGCGGTCGGCGGTATCAATGTTGTCCTTGATCAAAACTGGAATGCCATGCATCGGACCGCGTGGGCCTTTGGCCTTGCGCTCTTTGTCCAACTCCGACGCGATGGCAAGCGCGTCCGGGTTGACCTCGATCACAGCATTCAATCCCGGCGTTTTCTTCTGGCTATCTATTTCCTCGATGCGCGCCAAGTACGCTTCGGTAAGCGAGTGCGCGGAAATCTCCCCGGCAGCCATGCGGCGCTGGAGGTCAGCAATCTTGGTCTCATCAAATTCAAAAGCCTTCGTCGACGATGGCGCAGGTTCTGAGCCGGGCACCGTGCGGCCGGCAGCCAGGGCAGGAACAATCGCGGCTGTTCCAGCGCCAATTGCCGCAGTTCGCAATAATGCTCGGCGAGATATCCCGCTCGCAGACGTCGTCAAATTATTTTCATTTTTCAACCTGGCTCCTCCATCCCTGCAAATATGAAGTGGAATTATAGTGTCTCGCGGCTCACCAATTTGTAAACGCTTCGTCCAATTATCCGGAGTAGTGCCTCTGTTGGCCGTGACTGTTGCAATCAGGGTGACATTCGATCGTTCAAAGCTGCTACAATCCCACGTTTGCCCACTGCTGGCCGGATGAAATCCAAGGAAGCGGTACCTACTACAACTTGCATGAAGGAGTTCTGCATGATCGCTCATCACAGGAAGTCCCTTGTTCTTTTCGTTACGCTTGCTGGGCTTGCATGCTCGAGCCTGGCGTTCGCACAGGAAGTGCAGGAAGGCCGCCTGATGCGCTTTCCCGACATTTACAAGGACAAGGTGGTTTTCTTTTATGGTGGCAATCTGTGGCTGGCCTCGACCTCGGGCGGACCGGCTCGTCGCATTACTTCCTCGCAGGGACGCGAATTGTTTCCCAAATTTTCTCCGGACGGAAAATGGATCGCCTTCACTGGCCAGTACGATGGCAACTTCAACGTCTACATGATGCCGGCAGATGGCGGCCAGCCTAAGCAACTCACTTTTTATCAAGGGGCCGCTCACCAGTTAAATGACCGCATGGGCATTCATGATGAGGTCATCAACTGGACGCCGGACAGCAAACGCGTCGTCTTCCTCTCGCGCCGTGATGCCTCGAACGGGTGGACCAAGCGCCCGTTCACGGTCAGTATTGACGGCGGTTTGCCGCAGCCGCTCCCTATGGACCAAGGCGGCCTGCTCTCCTACTCACCCGACGGATCGAAGATCGCTTACAACATTATCTTTCGCAACTTCCGTACCTGGAAGCGCTATACCGGAGGGCTGGCGCAGTCGATCACGATTTACGACCTTAAGAACAACACCAGCGAAGACATTCCGCACACCGATTGGACTGATACTTTTCCCATGTGGCACGGCAACACGATCTATTTCACCTCCGACCGCGGATCGGATCATCACCTCAACCTTTACAGCTACGATGTCAGCTCGAAGCAAATCGAACAGCTCACTCATTACGACGAATGGGATGTGATGTGGCCAAGCCTTGGCCCTGATGCCATCGTTTTTGAAAATGCGGGCTACCTTTACACTTACGATCTTCAATCCAGGCAGCCGAAGAAACTCACCATCGAATTGCCCGCCGACCACACCGCCGCCATGAAGCATTGGGACAATGTCGGCCGGTTGGTCACCGATTTCGACATCGCCCCCGATGGCAAACGTGCCGTCTTTGCCGCGCGTGGTGACGTTTTCACCGTTCCGGCAAAAGAGGGAAGCGTTCGTAATGTCACCCGGACGCCTGGTATTCGCGAGCAAAAAGTCTCCTGGTCGCCTGACGGTCGATGGATTGCCTATATTTCCGACCGCACCGGCGAAGACGAAATCTACATCGCGCCGCAGGATGGCCTCGGCAAAGAGCAGCAGATCACCACCGGCTACAAGGGATTCAAGATGCCTCCAGCATGGTCTCCTGACAGCAAAAAGATTGCCTGGGCCGACAAAGATATAAATCTGTGGTGGATCGACATTGCCGAGAAAAAGCCAGTGAAGGTCGATCACGACGATTTCGCTGAGATCACAAATTACAACTGGTCACCGGACAGCAAATGGCTGGCCTACGACAAGCAGAGCGATAACAACTACGCTGTAGTTTATCTCTATTCGCTGGTGGATTCGAAGTCGACCGCGATTACCTCGCCCATGGACAACAGCTACAGCGCCGTGTTCGATCCGGAAGGGAAGTATCTCTACTTCCTCTCTGACCGCGACTTCAATGAGGTTCTTGGCAACGTGGATTTCGAATTTGCGAATCCAAAAACAACCCGCGTCTATCTGGTCACCCTTCGCAAGGATGAAGCCTCGCCGCTTGGTGTGCAGAGCGATGAAACCGAAGTGAAGAAGACCGAGCCCGCGCCCATGGCTATGGAACAAGACGCTGCGACGGACCCGAAAGGCAAGAAAGCATCAAAGAAAGATCAAACCAAAGACTCCGCCGACGAAGATAAAGACAAGGACAAGGACAAAGATAAAGACAAGAAAGAAAAGCCGGTTGAAGTGAAAATCGATCTCGACGGAATTCAGAACCGCATCATCGCGCTGCCCACCGATCCCGCGGTAATCCGGACCTTTGCCGCCGGCAAAGGTTTCCTTTATTACTCCACTGTGGCCGCCCAGGGACTTGATGGCCCGCTCCCCGGGGAAGGCACGGCTGTTCACGCTTACGACCTGAAAGAGCGCAAGGAGAAAACTTTGATCGAGGGCGTTGAGCACTTCGCGCTTTCTTTCGACGGCTCCAAGTTACTTTATGAGGGCGAAGGAGGAGGCCCGCGTGCCGCTCACACTTACGGAATCATTGACGCCAAGCCTGCTGGTGAGGCGAAAAAGGTCGGCGACGGCGCTCTCAGCCTGAATGGCATGCGGGCTGAAATCGATCCTCCGCAGGAATGGAAAAATATTTTCAACGAAGTCTGGCGGCAGGAGCGCGACTTTTTCTACGAAGCCGAGATGAACGGGGTTGACTGGCAAAAGGTTCACGACAAGTATGCCCAGCTTCTGCCGAGCGTCGCCGACCGCTATTCTCTGACCTACATCCTGGGCGAGATGATCGGAGAACTTTCCAACTCTCACACTTATGTTGGTGGCGGTGACTATCCCGATCTTCATCCCGTAAACGTCGGCCTGCTCGGCGTGGATTATGAACTCGACCAATCGAGCGGCCGATATCGAATAAAGAAAATCTATCCCGGAGAAAACTGGAACGCCGAGCTGCGTTCGCCGCTAACCGAGCCGGGTATCAAGGTCAGTGATGGGGATTACCTCATCGCAGTCAACGGACAGCAGTTGCGTGCTCCCCAGGATCCCTACGAGTTGTTCGTGAACACCGCCAATGAAACGGTCACTCTCACCGTCAATTCCAAGCCTTCAGAGGAAGGCTCGCACAACGTCGTGGTGAAGCCGATCAATGACGAATACAACCTGCGCGAGCTGAACATGATCATCACCAATCGCAAAAAGGTGGACGAAGCGACCGGCGGCAAAGTTGGCTATATCTACCTTCCTGACATGGGTTCTCCGGGACTCAATGAATTCGTCAAACAGTTCTTTCCGCAAATTCGCAAACAAGGCTTGATCATCGACATCCGCTACAACGGCGGGGGCTTTGTGGATGAATTGATCTTCGAACGTCTGCGCCGCATTCTTGCCGGTATGGGTTCAGCGCGCAACTGGCAGAGTGGGACCGTGCCACCAATTGTGTTTAACGGATCGATGGTCTGCCTGACCAATCATTTCGCTGCCTCTGATGGCGACATCTTTAGCTACATGTTTAAGTTTTATAAGCTCGGCCCGCTTCTCGGCGAGCGCACCTGGGGCGGTGTGCGGGGTATCCGAGGAGAGTTTCCGCTCATGGATGGCGGCTACATCACGCGGCCTGAGTTTGCCCGTTACAACAATCAAAGCCAGTGGATCGTGGAGAACCGCGGCGTTCAGCCAGACATCGTTGTCGAAAACCGGCCGGAGCAAGTGGTCAGCGGCAAAGATCCGCAACTGGATCGCGCGATTGAAGAGGTCATGAAGGCGATCCAGGCGAATCCCAAGCCGCTTCCACCGCGGCCTCCGGCTCTGCCACCGTATCCCGCTGGCCCGGGATAAGCAAGTCCACGTAGGGGCGTCCAGGCCCGCCTAGACAAATCGTTTGTGGGGATGGGCGTCTCGCCCGTCTAAACCAACAGTTCGTGTTGTGGTGGGGCCTGCCGGAATTCCTATGTTGGCGAACGTTTATGAAATGGTTCGCCGCGCCACGGTCGGGCGACTTTCGTCTCATCCACTTACCGCCAAAAATCGTATAATTAATCTCTCATGCCAAAATATTCGATCGTTATCCCCCTGCATAACGAGCAGGAAAATGTCACCGATCTTTATGACCGCCTGAAAGCGGTAATGGAGACCAGCGGCGATAGCTTCGAAATTGTGTTCGTCGACGATGGCTCGTCCGACGAAACTTTTCACCTGCTGCGCCAGATAGCCGGCGTGGACAGCAGAATCACCGTGGTTCGCTTGCGGCGCAATTTCGGCCAGACATCCGCGCTGGCTGCGGGTTTCGACAATGCACGCGGCGAATACATCATTGCCATGGATGGCGATCTGCAGCACGATCCGTCAGACATTCCGCTGTTCCTCGAAAAACTTTCAGAAGGCTATGACATCGTCAGCGGATGGCGTAAACAGCGCATCGATAATCTATGGCTGCGCCGCATTCCGTCGCGATGCGCCAATTGGCTGATGGCAAAGTTGAGCGGGGTTGATATTCACGACTTCGGAACGACCTTTAAAGCTTATCGGCGTGACATTCTGGAGCAGGTCCCGCTTTACGGCGAGCAGCATCGCTTCATTCCGGCATTGGCGTCGTGGCATGGCGCGTCGATTTGTGAAGTGCCGATTCGTAATATCAATCGTGAACGCGGAGCCTCGCACTACGGTATCTCGCGCACCTTCCGGGTATTTTTTGACCTCATCACCATCCGCTTCCTCTTGAAGTATCTTGGTCGTCCACTGCATTTTTTCGGCACTGTGGGAATGATGGGAATCTTCGGCGGCATGGGAATCACCGCGTGGTTATTTGTCGAAAAATTTCTGCGCCACTCGCACGTGATGATGGAACATGGCCCAATGATGATCTTCGCGGCAGTGCTATTGCTAGCGGGACTGAACTTGCTGGCGATTGGACTGCTCGGCGAGTTGCAGGTTCGCCATTATCACGAGCCCACCCGCCGCGCTCCGTATTCGCTTGATCGCGTTCTCCGCGCCCACAGCGAAGAGCAAAGCGTGCCGGAGTAGCCGCAGGTGTGGCGCGGGCGCCCTCGCCCGCGAGTTTTCAGGTACTGATCGACCTTCGTCACCCATCACTGCAGTTCCTACAGAGTGTCATTCCGAACCGGTTTGCCGAAGGCAGAGTGGAGAGGAACCTTACGTCCCCTGAGTATCACCAATGCAGTTTTTAGGGACGCAATCATCGGCGTCCCCCGCGCTCTCGCCGCGGCCGATTGATGACCATCGTAGGATCCCTCTGGCACGCGGCAAACGCGGCATTCGGGATGACATCAGCCGAAACTAGAACGCTTCTTTATTGACCACGTACGGCATCTTTTTCACGTCGCCGCCGTAGTTCTTCTCCAATACATCGATTAACCCCTGGACGCATCGTCCGGCCATACCTTTGTTGGGATCAGGCGACAGCCGCGTGATCTTCGCCGCGCTGGCAAAGTGCGGCATCAGTCTGCATCGATCTTCAATCGCCGGATCGCGCAGCGGAGAATCCGCGGGCAAAGGCTCTTTCTCGTAAACGTCCAGCGCCGCGCCGGCAATCCAATTTTCTTTGAGCACACGCGCCAGAGCGATTTCGTCTACCACCGGACCGCGCGAGGTGTTCACCAGGAGCGCGGTGGGCTTCATCATGCGCAACGTTCGCTCATTGAATAAATGAAATGTTGGCGTGTCGCTTTCACCCTCGCGCAGCAAAGGCACGTGCACGCTCACAAAGTCCGCCAGTTTCAGTGCTTCGGCAAATGGAACATACTTAATAGAAGTCTTTTCTCTCTGAATGCCGCGCGCATGGCGCAGGTCCATCATTTCCTGAATGCCCTTAATGTAATCGTGATTTTCGTAGGCCGGGTCGTAACAGAGAAAATTCATATCAAAACCAGCGCATTTCTTGATCATCGCCAGCCCTATCCGACCGGTGCCGATGATCGCGATGGTCTTGCCGGTGACTTCGTCGCCCAGAAAGGGCAAATACGGATGCCAGAATCCCCACTGGTTCTCGCGGGTCAGGTGTTCAGCCGGCCACATTTTACGCGACAGTACTCCCAACATAAGAAACGCAAACTCAGCCGTGGCTTCGGTGAGCACGTCGGCCGTGTGAGTAAACGGAATCTTGTATTTATTCGCGTCGGCACGATTAATGTTGTCGAACCCAACCGCGAGTTGGGCCACAACCTTGAGCGATCCTTTGGCCGCCTCGAAAACTTCGGCATCGATCTGGTCGCGCAAAGTTGTAATCAGGCCGTCGATTCCCGAGCGCACTTTTTCCAGGATCAACGATTTCGGCGGCGCCTTAGGATCGGGATAAACTTCGAGCTGGTAGCCGCGTTCGCGAAGAATATTCAACGCAGGTCCGATGTCGCAGGTCGCAAAAACACGAAATTTGTTGGCCATCAGAGGATGTATCTTCCTTCGTGTACTGGAGCTTGCCCTGAGCGAAGTCGAAGGGTGTCCTTTGTGGTTAATGAACGTTAGTCGGCGGGAAAATCCATCTCGTCGCGCTGGTCGAAAATTTCTTCTCCCACAACCCAAACCCCACTCGCGGGCGCAGATAAAACACAGGATCTTCGAGCGAAATCATCTTTTCACCCATCTCACCCAGCTTCCATTTGTACTTCTTCTCATAGAGAGGCACGAATTTGCGGATCGTTTCGACCGTACGCTCGGTTTCAACTGCGCCTTCGAGGACAACCGCCTGGTCGGCCGCATCAGTACACATAGTGCAATGCGGATTAGCCGCCAGATTCCGCGCCTTTCGCGAGTTCTTACCGGTACTGAAATAAAGCAAACCGTCCATCCACAGCGCCCAGATGATCATTACATGCGGTCTTCCATCCGGCCGAGTGGTCGCGATCCAGAATTGGCGGCTCTTCTTCAACCGGTCCTCGGCCCATTTCCACGGGAGCAAGCCCTTTTTGCTCTTGGGCAGCCCATAGCCCGGAATGTCTGGCCGTGTTATTTTGGGTGATTTGTTCTTTAGCTTTGCCATGGCATACTCCGTGCGCTTTTGTTTGACACCCAGCCCTCAACCCGCTCCAGCGCCTTACTCAAGTTCTCCATCGAATTCGCAATGCTGAACCGCAAATATCCTTCCCCGAACTCCCCGAATGAAGTCCCCGAAAGGCAGGCCACGCCGGCTTCTTCGAGTAGGGCATCGGCGAGAGGTTTTGATTTCCACCCCGTCGCTGTGATATTTGGGAAAACATAAAAAGCGCCTCTAGGCATGCGGCATGAGAATTCCTTGATGCGATTCAGCCCTGCAACAAACATGTCCCGCCGCCGCCGAAATTCTTCGCGCATGTGATCGACCGAGCTCTGGTCGCCGCGCAGTGCTTCGATTCCTGCGACTTGAGAGAAGCTCGCCGTGCAGGAATTCGAGTTGGTCATCAGCCGCGCAACCTGCGCTGCAAGATCGGGACGCATCACCCCGTATCCCATGCGCCAGCCGGTCATGGCGTAAGCCTTTGAAAAACCGTCGAGCAAAATGGTTCGTTCCTTGAATCCAGGCTCCGCCATGATGGAATGGTGACTGCCATCGAAGATCAGGCGGCTGTATATCTCGTCCGATAGAACAAAAATATTGCGGTCCCCAATGGCCTGCGCAATCTGCTCGATGTCGCGCTTGTTGAGCACGCCGCCGGTAGGATTGTGCGGTGAGTTGATGATGATGAGCCGGGTGCGCTCAGTGATCAGCTTTTCCAGTTCATTCACATCCAAACGAAAATCCCGTTCCTCACGCAACCGGATGGGCACGCCGCGTCCGCCGACATAGTTGATCATGGATTCGTAAATCGGAAACCCAGGATTGGGATAGATGACCTCATCGCCTTTGTCAACCAGCGCGAGGATCGAAAAGAAGATGATCGGTTTGCCGCCGGGGACTACCACCACTTCTTCCGGCTGCACCCGAACTCCGTGACTGTGGCTCACTTCCTCGGCGATAGCTTTGCGCAGATCGGGCAGTCCGGCAGAGGGACCGTAGTGCGTCCAGCCGGCGTTGAGCGCGCTCACGGCTGATTGAATGATATTTTCCGGAGTATCGAAGTCGGGCTCGCCAATTTCCAGGTGGATTATGTCCTTGCCCTGGTGCTCTAACTCCCGCGCGCGATTCAGGACTTCAAATGCAGTCTCGGTGCCGAGCCGCGACATGCGCTTGGCCAACCGCAGCTCGAACTGAACGGCATGTGACATAGGGCAAAACGGAATATTGTACTATTTGGACGCAAAGAGTTGGGTTGTAGTTTCTGCATCAATTTAGATTCTCAAAAATCCCCGCCGCTCCCATGCCGCCGCCGACGCACATTGTCACCAATCCATACTTCGCGTTTCGCCGCTTCATTTCGCGAATGATAGTGGCAGTAAGTTTTGCGCCAGTGCAGCCCAGGGGGTGCCCCAAGGCAACCGCGCCTCCATTAGGATTGACGCGCTCGGGATCGAGCCCAGCTTCTTGAATCACCGCCAACGATTGCGCGGCGAAAGCTTCATTCAGTTCGATGACGTCAATCTCGGATAACTTCAGTCCCGCCAGCTTAAGCGCTTTGGGAATCGCGAAAACCGGTCCGAGTCCCATCTCTTCCGGCTTGTATCCGGCAGTCGCAAAGGCCACGAACCGCGCCAGCGGCTTGATTCCCAAAGCTCGCGCCCGTTCCGCCGACATAACGACCGCCGCCGCAGCGCCGTCTGACATCTGCGATGAATTACCGGCGGTTACAGTGCCTTTCACGTGAAACGCAGGCTTCAGCGACGTCAGTGCTTCGAGAGAAGTGTCAGCTCGCGGGCCTTCATCGACTTTGAAGATAATCTCCTGACGTTTCGGTTTTGAGCCGTTGGGTGTGGTGAAGCTCACCGCAACCGGTACCGTCTCATCGTCAAACTTACCCGCCTGGATCGCAGCCGTCGCCTTCTGATGACTGCGCAACGAAAACTCATCCGCCGCTTCGCGCGTGATGTCGAATCTCTTTGCAAGCCTCTCAGCCGTCAATCCCATGGAAAGATAGGCATCGGGATAATGCTCCACCAGCCAGGGGTTCGGCGAAATCTTGTTTCCGCCCATCGGAATCATGCTCATCGATTCAGTTCCACCCGCGACCATCACTTCAGCCGCGCCCGCCATGATTCGCTCGGCCGCGTTCGCAATTGCCTGCAATCCGGAAGAACAGAATCGATTGATGGTGATCGCTGAAGCTTCGACCGGCAATCCCGCGCGCAGGGAAGCGATGCGGGCAACGTTCATGCCTTGTTCGGCTTCGGGCATGGCACAGCCGAGAATTACGTCTTCAATTTCTTTTGAGTCCAGTTGCGGCACGCGATCGAGCGCGCCCTTAATCGCAACCGCTGCCAGTTCGTCCGGCCTCGTCGCTTTCAGCGTTCCTTTGAAAGCCCGGCCAATCGGGGTGCGCACTGATGAAACAATTACAGCTTCCCGCATGATTCCTCGCTGTTAAACCGGATCTACTTTGCCCAATCCTGCCATCGCAAATCTTTCACTCGAGAGAATTCTGAGACGTTCGCGGTTATCAAGATCATTTGGTGCCGAATCGCTTGTCCTGCAAGAAGCAGGTCATAGACTCCTATGAGTCTTCCTCTCTTCTCGAGTCCAGCTCGAATCGAACCGGCGGCCCTTGCATCTTCGTCATCGAACTCCAGGACCGAAACAGAACCTGAGAGGAACGCCTCAAGACGGTTAGCATTAAAGTCCGTCCGTGAACTCTTGAAAACGCCGTACCACAACTCAAACGTCGAAATCGACGACACAAAAAATTGATCGCCGCTGTGTATGCTGTGTTGGACTTTATTTCGGACTGAAGCCCGGTCACCGTTAATTAGCGCGATGCAAGCGTTGGTGTCCAGCAGGAAATTCACTTGAATATCTCACGTTTCGGTGTGATTGGCTGGCTGCGCCCCTCGGGCATAAATGGCTCAGAGTTGAACCGATCAAGCTCTTCAAACCACTTGGTAGGGTTCGCGATCAGTGGTTCCAGCAGAACTCCCTGAGGGACCCTCCGGATGCGCACCCGATCGCCATCAAACCTAAATTCTCGCGGTAAACGGACGGCCTGGCTACGGCCATTATTGAACAGTTTGGCTGTATTCTTCATTGCACCGAAGTATATATCATTGATATATACCTGTCAAGCAGCCAGCTACCCCCCATTTCCATAAGTCGGAATCCCTTGCTGCACCATATACAACAGGCGCTGCGCACGTGAACCCCAATCGCTCGTTCCCGCCTGGTCAATTGCCTTCTGCGCGTCTGCGAGCGCGTGGCCCCTGGCTTCATCTGATTTCTTTTCCTGATCTTCGGCTTTGTAAATTTCAATCAGCGCCGACCAGCGATATGCGGCATGGTACAGGGCCTCCGCGACTGCCGGCGATTGCGGATACTGTTTCGCATAATTTTCGTAAATCTCGGCTTCTTTCTGCGGACATTTCGACTGTCCCTGCCAGTCGCCGCATAGCTTATTGTCGATCATCTGGTAGGCAGCCAGATAGGCCCATTTCGTGCCCGGGAATTTCTTCGTCACTTTTTTGAAATAGTCTTCATTCATTCCCCTGCGCAAATAAGCGTCTTGCTCCTTTGCCGACGGCAGGGACATGACATCAACTTTCTCAATTTGCCAGCGGATATCGGCCGAGCGGTACATGCCTTCCGCGGCTAGGGGAGACTGCGGAAAGATCTCTGCCACCTCGCCGTAGAGCCGCATGGCATCCTGCGCAGCGTAACGGCGTCCGTTACGCTGGCTGGCCTGGTCTTCTGCATCCACCGCCTCGCCAAACAGAATTTTGTCGCCATCTGGAGTCTTCGATTGGATCAAACCCTTAGTCTGCATCCACCCGGTGACGATGCGTTCCTCGGTCAGGTTGGCTTCTACCTTGACCCAATCTCCGCTGGTCTCAAGAAATACCAATTCACGTCCACGGTCCACATCGGCGAGCTTTGCCGACGAAGTATCTGGAGAAAGATAAATAGGCGCAACGCGAATGGTAGCGGCGCGTACTACATCCGCCAGCGCCGGCGACGAACTGAATAACAGTACGGCAAGGACCGGAAGAGCTAGTGGGTTTAACTTGCGCATAAGGCTATGGTGGTTAGAGCCGCGAACTAAGCGCAGTTCTCTCCGACAGAATCGCTTTTTTGAGTAGTTCCGGATCGACATTTCCTCCACTGATTACAGCCACTGTATGGTTGGATGCGGGCAGGGAGTCGGGGTGGAACAGCCAAGCTGCAGGCGCCACCGCGCCGCTCGGTTCGGCGGCGGTCTTTGGGTTTTCAGCCAGAATTCTCACCGCATTAAAAATGTCCTCTTCGCTGACCGTTACTACATCATCCACGTAGCGGCGGATGTGTTCGAAGGTTAGAGTGCCCACGTATTGCGAGCGGAGACCATCGGCAATGGTCGATAACACTTGCTCAGGTGGGAACTTTACAATCTCGCCCGCGCGGAAACTGGCTTGTGCGTCGGCTGCAAGCTCTGGTTCAACTCCTATAACTTTCACGCTAGGCCTGGATAATTTAATTGCGGTTGAGATCCCGCTGATCAGCCCGCCGCCGCCGATGGGAACCAGAACCAAGTCAACCTCAGGCAGATCTTCCAGGATCTCAAGGCCTGCCGTGCCTTGTCCGGCAATGATTTTCTCGTCGTCGTAGGGAGGAATGATCACGTATCCGTGTTGGGCTGCCAGTTCTTCGGCTTTCTCTTGTCGCTCGACCCCGCTGGGTCCGACAAAAACAATTTCCGCGCCCAGAGCTGCAGTCGCTTCGCGTTTGATGGCCGGCGCATTTCTCGGCATCACGATTACCGCTTTGGTTGCCAGAGCTCGCGCCGCGTATGCCACGCCCTGCGCATGATTCCCGCTCGAATAAGTGATGACACCGCGAGAGCGTTCTTCATTTGTGAGAGACGCGATTTTGTTGTACGCGCCGCGCAGTTTGAAGGCGCCAATGGGCTGCAGATTTTCCGGCTTCAGGTAGAGCTTGCTGCCATTCCATTCAAGCGGAATCAAGGGAGTGCGGACGGTGATTCCATCCAGCCGTGCCCGCGCTTCGCAAATGTCATTGAGTGAAACGATTTTTGCTACTCCATGTTAAAACTAGACACGCCAATCCTAGCGCTTTCCTTCGTGGACCTTAGTGTCCTTCGTGGTTAATGTTGTTGTTCCTCAGATCTCCAGAATCACCGGCATGATCAGCGGCCGCTTTTGGGTTTGCTTCGAAATATATCGCTTCAGATCCGCACGGATCTTTTCCTTAATGACTCCATAGTCGGCGCGTTCTTCTTCACTCGACTGTCCCAGGGTTTGCACGACGACGTTACGGACCTCGTCCATGAATCCGTTTTCGCCTGCCGAAAACCCGCGAGTCACAATCTCAGGAGAAATCTCAACCTTGCCGGTCAATTTGTTGATGGCGATAATCGGCAGCACGAAGCCGTCTTCGCTCAGATGACGGCGGTCTTTGATTACCAAGTCCTCGACCACATCCGCGCGTGAGCCGGAATCGATACAAATGCGTCCGACGTTGACCCGGCCTGCCTTCCGCGCGCCCAATTCGTCAAACTCCAACACGTCTCCGCTTTCGATCAGCATTACATTACCGACCGACCCGTACATCGACGCCGCCAACTCTGCATGTAACTTGAGCTGACGGTACTCGCCGTGGATGGGAATGAAATATTTCGGCTTCACCAGATTAATGATGAGCTTGAGTTCTTCCTGGCTGGCGTGCCCGCTAACATGAATGGGAGGATTGGAGCCGTCCTCGTAAATCACATGGGCTTCGCGGCGGAAGAGATGATCGATCATTCGATAGATTGCCTTCTCATTGCCGGGAATGATTCGCGACGAAAGCACCACCGTGTCGCCCTTCTCGATGGTTGCGTGCTTATGGTTGTCCACCGCGGCGCGCGACAGCGCGGACATTGGCTCGCCCTGCGTCCCGCTAATCAGCACACACATTTTCTCGGGCGGAAAGTTTTTTATCTCTCCAGGGTGCACCAACAGACCATCAGGAATTTCAATGTATCCGAGGTCTTCCGCAATCTCGGAGGAACTGATCATCGACCGGCCGACGAAAGCGACTTTTCGCCCGTGTTCCCAGGCCATTTCAACCGCCAGCTTGATTCGATGAATGGAGGAAGAAAAACAGGAGATAAACAGCCGACGTTCGGTGCGCGCAAACACCTCGTCGAATTTGCGCCGCACCGCGCGCTCGCTGGGCGTGTAACCGCGCCGTTCAACGTTGGTCGAATCCTGCAGTAACGCCAGCACGCCTTCTTTTCCGTATTCCGCAAAAGCGTGCAGATCAAACAGACGATTGTCAGTCGGAGTGGGATCAACTTTGAAATCGCCGGTGTGAATCACTACTCCGAGCGGGGTGTGGATTGCGAGCGAAACACAATCCACAAGACTATGAGTCACTTGTATGGGATGGACGGTGAATGGGCCGACCTTGACTCGTTCTCCCGGCCGTATCTCTCGAAGGTCCGCGCTATCGAGCAAACCGTGTTCATCCAGCTTGTCCTCTACGTAAGCCAACGTGAACTCGGTGCCCCAGACTGGCACGTTCAGCTCCGAGAGCACCCAAGGCAAAGCGCCAATGTGATCTTCGTGGCCATGGGTCAGCACAATGCCGCGGACCCGCTGGCGGTTTTCGAGTAGATAAGAGATGTCGGGCACGACAATATCAACGCCCAGCAACTCAGCTTCAGGAAACATAAGTCCGGCATCGACGACTAAGATATCGTCTCCCCAACGAATCGCCATGCAGTTCATGCCGAATTCGCCGAGGCCGCCGAGCGGCACTATATTGAGTTTTCCGGTGGGCATTAAAGAACTTAATGATCGTAGCATAGGCAAGTGTTCGCACCCTGAGCTAAACGCCTCGCCGGAATCGCGCGATTTTACAAATCCAGCGTTGTTTCGCGCATCTCATGTTCGTTAGAATCTATCCTGCAGGGGAACTCCACTTAGGGAGGGAACCATGAGAGCGTATCTAGCCATCCTGCTTGTTGCCGTCGCAGCAATTCCACTGCGTGCGGCGGATCAAGAAAAAGCAGAGAAACAAATCAGGATGATGACGGCGATATCGAGGGACGACACCGCGCGTTCCATCGTCAGCCGCACTTTTTCCGATGTCTTCAAGGTCCCGCGTCCCCAATTAGTAGCTGAGCGCAAATCGCTCGGGTTGAATTACGGTTCGCTCTTTCTCATGCACGAACTAATTTTGTCCGGTTCAAGCATTCAGCAGATTTCAAATCTATTACGAGCAAAGAAAGACGTTTTTGAGATCGCAAACTCGACCAGTGTCGATTGGAAAAGGCTCGAGAGCGAAGCCAGGAAGATGAACGATCGAGTCAACAAAGGGATATACAAGCATTTTCTTCACAATGAGGCTGACAAGCAGCGTGATGCGGAGGACCACTACATCGCTGCGGACGATTTGATCCACGCCGACGCCGACTCCAGTTCTGCTGAAATTTTAAGGGCGCAATCGACTTACGTTTTCTGGAGAAACCTCGCCGCACCCAAATCCGACGAAGCTGCAGACCGCTCGACCCCGATTGGCAAGAGTTATGAACAGGGTCGAGAAGACGTTGCCATTACGCACGGTAACACTCCGACTGGGCCACGGTAGCATTCCGACTAGGGCCCCTCAAATAATTCGCTTGCGTGTCACGAGCACCCACATCTCTATGTCGACTTCCAAATCATGGCTTCGCCGTCGCACTGAGAAAGCGCTTTCATCCGCTTTGACGCGCGCTTACAAAACCGTGCGGGTTGAGCCTGACCGGTTTCTCCTCGAACTTCGCGCCAATCACGGCCTCGCCGTCGGTACCTTTCAGGGCATGTATTCCGTCGATGTTGCAGTCCTCGACGAAATTTCAGAGAAAATCATCCACAGCGGAATGAAGATCGCCGCCGCCGAAGGCGCAGGGTTCGGGATCGGCGGACTGCTGACCATCGTGCCCGATTTCAGCATTCTTGCCGGCATCACCATGCGCATGATTCAGAAGCTCAGCCTGATTTATGGCTACGAGTACAACAGTGATGACGAAGTGATGGAACTCTGGATTGCGGCAGCCAGCGCGGCCGGTGTCGACTTGAGCCGCGATCTGCTGGAGAAAAAGGTTGTGAACCGCCTCATTCCGCGGATCATTCAGCAAATGGCCGCCAAAACCAGCGCTGAATTTGTCGAGAAGTGGACGGGAAGAGTTATTCCTGTAGCAAGTTCACTGATTGGCGCAGTACTGAATTATTATTTCGTGCGCGGCTGGGGCGAAAGAGCGCATGCCCACTTTCGGACAAAACATCTGGAAACGCGACGGCGCATACATCAGGCCGCGCTCACGAATGCGCATACTAGCGTCGTAAAATAAACGCTTTGACGCAATGAAGATCGCGACCTTCATATTAACCTTCATCCTGGCTGTCCCGGTCTCCGGTCAGCAGGTAACCATCGCGGCGGCCGCCGATCTACGTTCTGCCTTCGACGACATCACCTCTCATTTTCAAACTGAAAACTCCATCCCGGTGAAGGTCGTCTATGGCTCATCGGGAAATCTTTTCCAGCAAATTCAGAATGGCGCTCCCTTTGATCTTTTTTTCTCCGCCAATTCTGATTATCCGAAAAAGCTGGAAGCCGCCGGTTTAAGCGTTCCGGGAACATATTACGAATACGCCCGCGGACACATCGTCTTGCTTACGTCGTCCACCTCCGCTTTGGACCTGCAGCGAGGACTTAAAGTGTTACTTGATCCTTCGATAAAGCGGATCGCGATTGCCGATCCGGGTCATGCCCCGTATGGGCAAGCAGCGGTGGCCGCTCTGAAATCGCAGGGCGTGTATGAGCAGGTCTCGCGCAAAATGGTGGTGGGGGAAAATGTTGCCCAAGCCGCTTCATTCGTTATATCGGGCGCTGCTGATATTGGGATCGTTGCTGAGTCGCTTGCGGTGCTGCCGTCCGCGCGCTCTCAAATCCGCTTTGCTGAAATCCCGGCCGATGAATATCCGCCGATCGAGCAGGCTTGTGTTCTCCTGAAATCTTCAACAAAACAAGAAGCTGCGCGCCGCTTTCTTTCCTACATACAGGGTCCTGAGGCTTCCAAGATATTGCAGCGATACGGTTTCGAAGTTCCTTCCGCCAAGGCTGCTCACCCCTTACAGTAGTTTTCGCGGTGAAATACCACAAATCGCCCACGACATTTCTACTCAATCCAGCAATTCTCTTTTTGCGAAAACGCGACTATGTGCTTGATTCTGCGTTTTGGCAATGCTCATGCATTTGTGTTCAGCGATGACAGAAAGGAAAAACCATGACCAGCAGCACACGAGACGAACGCTGGAAAGATTTGTGCCAAGCTATCGTGGAAGAGCCCGACTCGAATCGGCTGATGGAATTAGTCAGAAAACTAAATCGCATTTTGGAGGAAAGAGAGACTGAATTCGAGAGACGAATCAACGGGCACGAGCGCAGCCAGAACGGGGCGACATCTGAGTAGCGTAGCGCGTGAGCGCTGGGCAAATAGAAAGAAAAATATACGCGAGGCGACGCCCGGGCCAAAAAACTTCGGCGACCCACACAACCTAAAAGCCCCGCGAGGAGGTGATAATAACTTCTACAACCAACCTTTGGTTCGCGCGATGCGCGACGCTTCCACTCGATTTGCAGCGCCCAGTTTACTCATCGCCTCGGAAAGATAGTTGCGCACCGTGCCCTCGGAGAGACTCAGTTTGTCCGCGATATCTGCGCTTGCCATACCATCTCCGGCTAGCCGCAACACCTGGCGCTCACGATCAGTCAGGGGATCGGCTTCAACCCATGCCTCTGCGGCCAGCTCAGGGTCGATCACTCGCAAACCGCTCTGCACGCGGCGGACCGCGTCGGCCAATTTTTCCGCCGCCATGTCTTTTAACAGATAGCCGGCCGCTCCGGCTTCCAGCGCGCGCCGCAAATATCCCGCCCGGGCGAATGTAGTAAGAATAATTATCCTCGTCGAGCATCGTTTGCGCTTGAGTTCGGCTGCAACGTCCAGTCCGCTCATCTCCGGCATTTCGATGTCGGTGAGGAAAATATCAGGCTTGTGAGTGAGCACTGCATTCAACGCTTCCGCTCCGTTGCGTGCTCGAGCCACTACGGTGATGTCGCCTTCAATTTCGAGCAATGTGGCCAGCGCGCCCAACACCATTCCCTGATCTTCCGCGACCACTACGCGGATGGCCTTGCGCCCAGCTTTTGAGGACGGGTTCAACGGCTTGTGTCCGGCACCGTCAATGGAAATTCAAAACTGAGTTTTGTCCCGGCAGATGTTTTGTATATGAGAGTTCCACCCAACGCCTCGACTCGTTCGCGCATTCCGCGCAACCCGTTACCCTCGCTGGTGAATCCCCCGCAACCGTCGTCCTGGATCTCAAGGACACAGGTGCCATTATTCCGCGCCACTCGTAGCAAACAATGCCGCGCCTGCGCGTGCCGGACGACATTGGTCACCGCCTCGCGCATAATCAGGGCCGCTACGCTCTCCTGCGCTACCGTCAGGGGAACTTCGCCTGATTCCGTATTCACTGCGACTCCGGCGCTCTCCAGTGCCGCCTGCGCGCGTTGTAGCTCATCGCTCAGTTTGTAGGTGCTGTAACCGCGCAGGGTGTTGCGAATTTCCGCCATTGCCTCGCGCGAGACTCTCTCGATGTCAGCGATTTCGCTTTTTGCCTTGACCAGATCTTTATCCAGAAGTTTTCCCGCCAGGGTGGATTTCACGCTAATCAGAGTCAATGTATGTCCCAACACATCATGCAGGTCGCGCGCAATTCGCTCACGCTCGGCGACCTTAGCCAGGTGCTCGATCTCCTCGTGCGCCAGCCGCAACTTGTGGTCAGCGCGATTGCGCACCGCAAAGTGAGTATTGGATAAACCTACGCCCAGAGCCACAACTAATGAAGTGACGGAAAACCCGTTCGCGGGATGAAATATCAGCGCATGTATCACCACTGCCAAAGCCAGAACGCCTAACGCGATCACCGCCGATTTTGCTCGCTCAAAAACCCATGGAATGAACGCAGCGGTAAAAATAATGAAGACTGAAGATCCTGTATTTACATTTGCGAACCCCAGTCCCATTGCCGCCATGCAAAGCAACAACACATATTTCATCCGAGATCCTACCCAAAATATGCCGAAATATAGGCCGAGGAAAACCAGCACCTCGGCATTGGTCAGCAGAAGCGCCCGCCAGGATGCATGTTCAGCAAGCGGCTGCACGTAGAAGAAGGCCAGAAATATCAGCCAGGCAAAAGGCGCTAAACCATGGTCACGATTTTTGGGAAGCAACCTCATCTTTTCCGCCTATATTCTACGCTGGCGGTTCCGTGACGCAGGGCCAGCGTCGCTACTAAGATCGAAACCGGTGCTACGACTGCCAGTAAATCGAGTCGTTTGTCTACGATCAACAGCAATATCGCCGCTAGAACCAGCAAGAATGTCGTCCCATTCGATTTCATAATGCCTCTCTACCCATTCGCTTTCTGGTCTCGTTGATGTCCGGCCCACGCGATTCCGAGGCAGATCATCGCGAACCCGATTAACGCTTGCCAATGCACTCGGGCCGAGCCTCCATCCCCAGCACCGACAAGCCCAAGCGCTAACTGCGATAGATGGAACGGTGGCAGCAAGACCGCGATTTTCTGAATGAACTTGGGCAAAAACATGAATGGAACCCACAATCCTGAACAAAACGACATTGGGAGGTAGAACACGTTGATGAATGCCGGCGCGGAAGTTGGTCCCGCAAAATAACCAATCGCGAGTCCCATGGCGCAGAAGGGAAGTGATCCTGCTACCAGGGTGAGCAACAGCTTGGTTGTGACGATAGCAGGCAGATGGACCCCGCCGAACGCGGTACCCAGAATCAGCAGCAACACCACATCCGTCGCGCTGAAAATCATGCTCATCACTACCTTTGCCAAGAAATAAGCGAACAGCGGCATGGGCGTCGCTTTCTTGACCTCTAACCATCCGAATCCGCGTTCGCTGGCCAGCGTGGCCGCCGTGCCAAAAAGTGACGCACCCATCACCCCGAAGGTCCCGTATGCCGCGATCAAATAAGTTGTGGCGCTGATATTGCCAATGTTTTGCCGGCCCATGATCAGCCCAAACAATACGTAAAACATGATTGGAAATACAATTGTCGAGACTGAATACATCGGAAGGCGCAGGCATTTGAGAAGCTCGTACTTGGTCTCTTTTAAACAAATGCTGAGTACGTTCGGTTTCATCGGAATGACCGCGATGTTTGCAGTGGTCGCCATTGTCGTTCTCCTCAGTTTGACTTCTCTTGTGTAAGCGCCAGGAACGCGTCTTCCAGTCCGGCTCCGGCTACTTCAATTCCGGAAATATCAAGATCCCGATTCAGCAGTTCACGCAGAACATCCTCTGCTCGCGAAGTATGAATCACCATCTCGCTGCGGTCGTCCTGAACATCCACAACTCCCGGCAGGGCGCGTATTACTCCCGCGCTCAGCCGGGTCACGCAGCGAATTTTCTTACCGGCCGTCCGAGCCTTAATTTCCTCGGGCGTGCCCTCCGCGATCATGGAGCCCTTGTTGATCACCACGATTCGATCAGCCAGCGCGTCCGCCTCTTCCAGATAATGAGTCGTCAGCACCACCGTCTTGCCGAGCGTAAGCAGTTGCCGGATCTCATTCCACAGCAGGTGGCGCGCCTCAACATCAAGACCGACCGTAGGTTCATCGAGAAACAACAAGTCAGGATTTCCGCAAATCGCCAGCGCAAACAACACCCGCTGTTTCTGCCCGCCCGAGAGATCGCCAAACTTGCGGTCCCGCAGATTCTCAATTCCGGCGATGGCCAGAGTCTGCTTCATGGGTAAGGGTCGCGAATAGTAAGACGAGAACAGATCAATGTGTTCGCGTACCCGCAGGGACTCCGGCACTCGGCCTACTTGCAGCATCGCGCCCACGCGCAAGTGCGTTTCGAGAACCGTCGGGTCGCCACCAAAAACCGAAACTCGCCCCGAGGTCGGCCGCGCCAGCCCCAACAACAGCTTGATCGCGGTAGTCTTTCCCGCGCCGTTCGGTCCCAGCACCGCGGTCAATTCCCCCGCCCGTACTTCGAGGCTAAGATTCTTGAGCGCCTGCACTGCTCCGTAACTTTTGCTGACCTGGTTCAATGTTGCGGCTATCTGCTGTCCGGCCTGTGGCCGTACCGGGAACGCTTGTATTGTTGCCATGCCTGCTTCCTTTCCCATCGCACTTTCATGATGTGAGATTCCGCTCCCCACCACCAGTGCGGATCATCACCGTCCGCGTCTGACAAATGTCAGCCTCGCAATCGCGTATAATTTCCAGCTTTTGGAGCGGTTGAGCGATGAAAAGTCGTCCTGGCGTGGAGCTTGCCAGTCTCACGGACGTCGGGTGCCAGCGGGAAAATAACGAGGACAGTTATGGCTACTGGGAACCGGCCAATGATGCAGATTTTGCAACTTTAGGCAGGCTCGCCATCGTGGCTGATGGCATGGGTGGCCACGAGGGTGGCCAAATTGCCAGCCGCCTGGCGGTTGAGACGTTCATCAAAGTCTATGCCGCTGCGAACGATCCCGACCCGCAAAAACGCCTTCTCACGGCGTTAGATCAAGCACACCTCAGCATTCAGCAGCGTGCCAAGCAAAATCCCCGGTTGAATTCTATGGGGACAACCTGCACCGCCTGCGCTCTGGTCGATGGTCGCCTCTATTTTGTCCACGTTGGCGATAGCCGGCTTTATCTTTTGAGGGAAGGGAAGCTTCGGATCTTGAGTCGCGATCACACTTTAATCGCCCGCCTGCTCGAGAAGGGGCTCATCCGGCGCGATCAAGCCCAGGATCATCCTCAAAAGCACGTTCTCACTTCAGCCCTCGGCGTGCCCGACGAAGAAATGGAAATCGATGCTCCGCCGGAACCGTTGCCGCTTCACCAAGGCGATGTCTTGATGATCTGCACCGACGGACTGTGGGGCCAAATGGAGGCCGACGAGATCGAACAAGCGCTGGCCTCGCAATCGCCAAGCGCCGCCTGTCGCTCCCTTGTCCAGCTGGCTAAGAACCACGGCGGACCCGACAATATCACTCTGCAAGTGCTCCGCATCGACTAATCGCGAGCAAACAGTTTTTCCCTGAAATGCAAAAGTTTGCAGCTGCATCTTCCTGATCTTTCAAGCATTGCGGTCAGGGCCTCGCCAATTGCATTTTCCTTGTCAGCAAAGAATGGCAATCTTCTTGCTATGTTCGTAATGTCTATTAACTAAATAGGGTTTATGGTATAGTTACTCAAGTATGAAGATCTCCCAAAAAGGACTCTACGCGCTGCAAGCCATGATGATGTTGGCCCGTCACTACAATCAGGGCGCAATCCGCATTCGAGACATTGCTTACGAAGAAGAGCTGCCGGAAAAATTTCTCGAACTCATTTTGCTCGAGCTGAAGAATGCTCGCATGGTGGAGAGCGCTCGCGGCGCCAAAGGTGGCTACCAGCTCAAGCGGCCACCGTCCGAAATTCACCTCAGCCAAATTATCCGTTTGATCGACGGCCCCCTGGCCCCTTTTGGCGATGCCGATGAGTTGCGCACGCTGATAGACCGCGACGCCGCTCACCGCGCCCTTTACCAAGTTTTTCTCGACGTCCGCGACGCCGCTGCCAAAATCCTTGAGAGCACGACCATCGCCGATATCGCAAATCCCTCGCCATCTCCGCGTCAGAAACGCCGCCAAAAGAAAAACGAAGCTAGCGTTTTGCCGATGGTGGTACACGGCAACCTCAATCGGACTGACCGATGAAATTTAAATCGCTGGCTCTGTTGGGATTTGTTCTGGCGGGGTCTATTGCGCTGAATGCGCAGACTGTAATCCGCGTAGGCGCGTTTCCCAATATTACCCATGCGCAGCCGATGATCGGGAAAGCGAATGGGTGGTTCGAGAAAGCCATGGGCCCGAATGTCAAAATTGAGTGGCGCAGCTTCAACGCCGGCCCTTCTGCAATCGAGGCTTTGTTCGCTGGGGCCATCGACATGACCTACGTTGGTCCCAATCCGGCGATCAATGGTTATGTCCGCTCGAACGGGGAAGCCCTCCGCATCATTGCCGGCGCTACCAGCGGTGGCGCGGCTCTGGTGGTTAGAAGCGACTCCGGAATTAACCAGCCGGAAGATTTTCACGGCAAGCGCATCGCATCCCCGCAAATGGGCAACACCCAGGACGTCGCCGTGCGAGCCTGGCTGAAATCGCAAGGCCTCAAGACGCGCGATAAAGGCGGGGATGTAGCAGTAATGCCAATCGCAAATCCTGATCAACTCACCTTATTTTTGAAGAAGGAGATAGACGCCGCATGGGCGCCTGAGCCATGGGCATCTCGCCTGGTGCACGAGGCCGAGGGAAGAATCTTTCTAGATGAGCGCACCCTCTGGCCACATGGACAATTCCTCACCACCGAGTTGGTCGTCAGCGCCAAATTTCTTCAGTCACATCCAGATTTGGTCAAGAAATGGCTGGAAGCTCACATCGACCTCACAGACTGGATCAATGCCCACGTTCCTGAGGCGAAGCAGGTTCTGAATCGGCAAATTCAGAAAGAGACCGGAAAGGCCCTGGCGTCGGCGATTTTGGACGACTCGTTTAACCATCTGCAAGTGACCTACGACCCGCTGCGTCAATCGCTTTTGCGCGCGGCGCAACTGGCCTTTGACTCCGGGTTCCTGGGACGCCAGAAGCCCGATCTCTCACGTATTTATGACTTGACGCTACTGAACCAAGTGTTGGCTGAACGAGGGAAGAAGGCGATTCAATGACCAGTCCGCTGCGTAAACCCCTTGTAGCTGTTCCTGTCGAGAATCGCGTTTATCATCGGTCGCTTGCTGCACATCGGGAAGATCGGGGCGCGATTGCGACCCATGATCATTTCTCTCGGACTCCAAAATTATCGTTGCGAAACGTTTCACTGAGCTACGCCACCAATTCGCATAACCAACTTGTAGCGCTCAAGAACATTAATCTGCAGGTCCAGACTGGCGAGTTTCTGTGCATTGTCGGCCCTTCGGGTTGCGGCAAGTCCACGCTGCTTCATCTGATTGCAGGTCTTCATCAGCAATCTTCCGGCGATGTGCTAGTCGACAACACTGCTGTGCAGGGCCCGGGCACCGACCGGATTCTCATATTCCAGGAACTCGGACTTTTTCCCTGGCTTACGGTTGCGCAGAACGTGGAATTCGGCATGCGCATGAAGAACATTTCCAGGCCGCAGCGTGAAGCCAAGGTCCGTGAGTATCTCCGCCTGGTTCATCTCCACCAATTCAAAGACAACTGCATTCATCAGCTTTCGGGTGGCATGCGGCAACGCGTGGCGTTAGCAAGGGCCCTCGCCACCGAGCCCGACGTATTACTGATGGACGAACCCTTTGCCGCGCTCGACGCGCAAACCCGTGACCTGCTCCACGACGAATTGGAGCGCATCTGGGCTGAGACCCAGCGCACTATCGTCTTTGTCACTCACAATGTCCGCGAGGCTGTGCGGCTCGGAGATCGCGTTGTCCTGCTGACGTTCCGCCCCGGCCAGGTCAAACGTGAATATCGAATTGACCTCGCTCGCCCACGTCATCTGGAAGACGTGCACGTCGCCGGCAGTGCGCGTGAAATTCTGAATGATCTTCGGGAAGAAATTAACGAGTCGATTGAGGAGGAGTACGGGCTTGAAGCGAACGCTTAGATACCTCCTCTTCTATTCCGCCCTCATCGGACTTTGGGCTTTATTAGCAAAGCTGCAGGTCTGGCCGCCTTACATCTTTCCAACACCTTGGGGCGTTGCGGAAACCCTGCGTTCAGGATTTGCCGACCACAGTTTCTGGATCGCAATCGGCGTCAGCATGAGACGCATGCTGATCGGCTATGGGATTTCCGTCGTCCTCGGCTTGATCCTTGGCCTGGGTATTGCGTCCAATAAGTTTCTGGAACAAACCATCGGCGGACTCCTGGTTAGCCTTCAAAGCCTGCCAAGCATTTGCTGGCTTCCGATCGCGGTGCTTTGGTTTGGACTCACGGAAAAAGCGATCCTGTTCGTCGTGGTCATGGGTTCATTGCTGTCGGTGACTATCAGTATGGAAACCGGCCGCAAACAACTTCCAAAAATTTACAGCATGGCCGGACGAAACTTGGGCGCGCGGGGAATCCGCTTATTTTGGCATGTGACGCTTCCGGCCAGCTTGCCATATATCGTTACCGGCCTTAAGCAGGGATGGGCATTTGCTTGGCGCTCTTTAATTTCAGGCGAAATGATTTTCGTGACCCTCGGCTTGGGCCAGCTGCTGATGATGGGACGCGATCTGAATGACATGACCCAGGTCGTAGCCGTAATGATTCTCATCATCGCGCTTGGCTATCTTGTCGATGGTGTCTTCTTCAAGACCATCGAGAGGCGGCTGCAGGAACGCTGGGGGTTAGTGCCCTCAGCGTAAGAATGTACAGCGGTATTTTTGTCGCATTAAAGTCTACTAAGTCAGTAAAGATACTGGATATCAGTCATCTCACGCGGGTTGACCGCGCTTAAGGAGAGTACTAGCAATGAGTCAAAGTTTCCGTAGGTTGGGGATTTTAACCATACTACTTGCGCTGAGTGTGCCCTTGGTTGCGCAAACGCCTGTTACGTCGCCAAAAAAGAAGCGTGCCAAGCCGGCCGCTGCTCCCGTGGCCCCAGCCGCGTCACAAGAAGACGTGCAAGCTCTTCGCGATCTAGTAATGGCGCAGCAAAAACAGCTTGAGGCCCAGAATCAGCAGATGCGTCAATTGCAGGACCAACTACACCAGGTCGTCGAGTCCGTCCAGCAGTCAAACGCGACCGCGCAGAAACTGCAGAGCGGCGCCGACCAGGCGCAAGCCACCGCTGCTCAAGCCCAGCAGTCTGCAGCAGATGCGCAACATGCAGCCGCCGAGGCCACATCAGCCGCTGCTTCCGCCACCTCCGCCACCAGCTTGCTTCAGAGCCAGGCGAAGGCAGAGCAGACCAAACTGGAAGCCTTCCAAAATGTTCTTGGCCGTTTTCGCCTATCTGGTGACGTCCGGATGCGCGGCGAGAATTTTACTCAAGACGGAACTCAGGACCGCAACCGCGCACGTGTCCGCGTCCGTCTTGGAGTGGATGGACAACTGAACGAGGATTTCGTGGGTAGCATCGCATTAGCGACCGGTTCGCTGGGAGACCCCACCACCACCAACGAAACCCTAACCAATGCCTTTGATCGCAAGACCATTGCTTTGGACCGGGCCTACATCGCTTATAGCCCGGTAGCACATCCGTGGCTCTCGCTCACCGGAGGAAAGTTTCCTTATCTTTGGCAGCGCACTTCCATGACCGGCGATCCAGATCTTAATCCCGAAGGCTTCGACCAGAAAGTGTCGCTCAATCACAATGGCTTCCTGCAAAATTTCAGCGTGCAGGCTATGGAACTGCTATATAACGAGAGCTCCACCGGACAGGACTCCTACGTTCTGGGTGCGCAGGCGCAAGCCCGCCTGAAGGCAGGTCCGTGGTCAGCAACTGCATCGGTTTTAAACCAGCACTGGAACCGCCCGGATGCTCTGCTCCAGGCCACCGCATTTGAAGTAGGCGCGACCACAACCGGATCCTCCACTGTTGGTTCTCTCCCCGTGCCAGGCGAGGGCCAGGGCTGCTCGGCCACCGGCAATTTGCCCAAATTTGCGCCGTGCGCGTTGGCTCCGAACGGGATGACTAACGCCACCTTTATCGATGCTGCAGGCAAGCCGCATTTCTATTCTGGGTTTGATCTGCTGGATTTCATCGTCAACAACCAGATCCAGACAGGGGCAAGCGAGTTCCCGATCAACTTGATTCTCGAGTACGAACAAAACTTGGATGCGTCCACGCACCCGCTTTCAGCGGCAAAGGGCGATCCAGTGCTGGCGAATCTCGGTAGCCAGAACAAGGCATACACCGCGGATTTCAGCGTGGGCCGCGCCGTGCGTAGAAATGACCTTTTGTTCGGATACGCCTGGTTGCGGCAGGAACAAGACTCGGTTCTGGCCACCATCGCAGAGAGCGATCAGCGGGCACCCACAAATATTCTCCAGAACCGCGTGTACGCGAACTGGAAGGTGCGCTCCAATACTCTCGCCAGCTTTACTTGGTGGTATGGGAGGACGTTGGATACGAACTTAGAGAATAATGCCGCGCTCTATAACAACTGGGGTGGATTCGTCAGCAACGCCGCTGTAACCGGAAAGAGCACCATCTCGGCGCCCGGTCAGCAGGAACCCTGGCTAAATCGTTTCCAGTTTGACCTGGTCTACACTTATTGATAAGTCGGATGTTACGTCATTCTGAATGGAGGATTTTATGCACCGCAATATTAGCGCTGTAGCCAGCGCGTTGTTACTATTGTCCGCGAGCGCGATTGCTCAACTGTCTTCAACCTCGGACCGAGACAGCCAGGAATCAACCAAGATCACTGTTCGTGGCTGCGTTCGCAGTGAACGTGGAAATTACATCCTGATCGAGAATAGGACGGGCATGGTCTACGCTCTGCAGGGGGTTGGTAACAAACTGCAAGGCTTCCTGCGCAAAGAGGTCGAGGTCACGGGCGAAAGCAAGCCGGGTAGTGTTAAGACAGGAGTGAGGCCAGAAAAAGCAGGAAGCAATCCCAGCGACACCGTACATGGCATCGATGGCGTGCCCCTCGAGGTGAAGGACATCGACAAAGATATCCGCATCGTGGCAAAACACTGTAAAGCCGCAGACCAGCAATAACCGACGTGGACTATTTTTTATGGTGAGCCGAATTCGGAGCGCCCGAAAGTAGCCTAATTCGCGAACGTAGCAAGCACGAACTCGCGTCGCAATTTTTTGAAAGATGCGTCTCTGGCGGTCGCTGCCGTCATGGCACGGTGTCTTAGCTCTAACTCCTACATCTGCCGGTTCTCAATTATGATCAGCTGAGTTCCAGGAGGGAAACTTGGCCGTTCTCGTTGCCGGGGGCGCAGGATACATTGGCAGCCATGCTGCTCACGTTCTACGTCGCAAAGGTTATGACGTAATCATCTATGACGATCTTTCCAACGGTCGCAAAGAGCTGGCGGAAGGATTTGAACTGATCGTCGGAGATATCGCAGACTCCGCAAAACTCGCCAAGGTCCTCACCCGTTGCGACGCCGTGATGCACTTTGCCGCCCACGCTTATGTCGGCGAGTCCGTGCAGAACCCCAGGAAATATTTTCACAACAACGTCGTCTCATCGCTCACCTTGCTCGACACGGTGATGGAATCCCGCGTTCGCAAATTCATTTTCTCTTCTACCTGTGCGGTCTACGGCGATCCCGTCAAAGTGCCGATCACGGAAAGCAATCCGCGCCAGCCGGTGAACCCTTACGGTGCAACCAAGTTAGCATTCGAGAACGCGCTCGAAGCCTATGGTCGCGCATACGGACTACACTTCGTTTGCTTTCGATATTTCAATGCGGCTGGCGCCGATGAGAGCGGGAAAATAGGCGAGCTGCATGACCCTGAGACCCATCTCATCCCGCTGATCTTGCAGGCCGCCCAAGGCGAGCGTGCCGCCCTAGATATATTCGGTGACGACTATCCCACTGCAGATGGCACTTGTATTCGCGATTACATTCACGTCACGGATCTTGCCGAGGCCCATGTGCTTGGACTTGAGTACCTATCCAACCAACCTAGGGCTGGTTCCGTTCAAGCCCAAAGCACGCCGTCATCGGCGATGAACCTGGGCACGGGAACCGGGTATTCGGTCAAACAAGTTGTCGCTGCTGTAGAACGCATCACTGGCCATAAAGTTCCAACCCACGTCACAGCGCGCCGACCCGGCGATCCGCCCGAGCTTGCGGCCGATCCGTCGCTGGCGGAAAAGCTGCTGAAGTGGAAGGCCAAGCGATCACTTGACGAGATTATTTCCACTGCGTGGAAGTGGGCGCAAAAAAATGCTACCCATTCCAAGTGAGCGAAGAAGGCGACACCGTCGGAAGCTTATGTCCTTCGCGGTTACCTCTCGCAAACAGTGCGTGAAAACTCTCGAACTTTGCTGCATAATCAGGCCGACGTCTTAGGCACCTGTGCAAAAATCTCAGCCGGAATTCGAGCAACTGCTTGAGCTGATCCGAGAGTTGACGGTTCGGGTTCATCGTCTTGAAGAACTCGTCGGTGTGCAACCCGCCGCCCCTGCTCCTATCGAGGCTCCTTCAGCGCATATCACCGAACCTCAGCCGGCAGCCCAACCTCGTCCAACTCCACCGACGCCGCTGTACTCGCCATCTTCCCCCGCAGTGCACCCTTCCAACGCGGAAAATCTGGAATCTCGCATTGGCTCGCACTGGCTGAATCGGGTAGGAATTGCCGCGGTACTCATCGGCGTCTCATTTTTTCTGGACTACGCCTTCGAGAACAATTGGATCGGCCCTTCAGCGCGCGTGGTGATCGGTCTCTTCGCTGGCATAGCGATAGTTCTCTGGAGCGAGCGCTTTCGCAAACGCGGCTACGACATCTTTTCTTATTCACTTAAGGCCGTCGGCATCGGTGTTCTCTATCTTTCGCTGTGGGCATCGTTCCAGGTCTATCACCTGCTGCCCTCAAATCTGGTCTTCTCGGCCATGATCGTGGTCACAGCATCGACCTGTGCGCTGGCGGTTGCGCAGAACGCCGAAATCCTCGGTATTTTTGCGATCGCCGGGGGTCTGGCTACTCCCGCGCTGCTTTCAACTGGTGAGAACCACGAGATTGTTCTCTTTTCATACCTGGTCTTGCTCGACCTCGCACTCCTGGTGCTGACAGCAGTGAAACCCTGGCGCCGCATCGCCATCCTGGGATTCATTGGCACCCTTACTTACTTCGTCGGCTGGTACAACGAGTTCTACGATCGCACTCAGCTCACCCCAACTCTAATTTTTGCGACCCTGTTTTTCGCGATTTTCGCCGCTGCACCACTCCTGATAGTTCGCCAGAGTAGCGACCGCCGCATTCCTCTGACACTAGCGTTCGCTAACGGCGTCACGTATTTCCTTCAGGGCTATGTGATGCTCCACGCCATCAGTTCTAACGAGACGGCATGGTTCGCGCTCTTGTTGGCCACTGTGTATCTGCTGCTGGTTCGCCTCACTCCTTCAACCGCGGACATTAGTGTCACAACCAGCCTCCGCTTAATGCATTTGGCTCTTGCCATCGGTCTGATCACAGTCGCGATTCCTATTCGTCTCGAAAGTCACTCCATCACCGTCGGCTGGCTGGTGGAATCGGCGGCATTGTTATGGGTAGCAGGCCGCTTGAAGTCCAATCTGTTGAACGCATTCGCAATCGCAGCCCTCATACTTGGCATCGGACGACTGCTTCTCTGGGACAACTTTGCGCCTGTGTCCCTCTTTTTCAATGACCGCATGGCGGTGTATGCCGTCGCTATCGCGGTTCTCGGTTACGCTGCATACGAGAACGCTGGCCATGAAAACGAAAGGCGTCGAACCGTTGCCGCCATAGCGATCGTGGCGCTCAACGTGGTTGCGTTGAGAGGGCTGAGTCTCGAAGTCGCCGATTACTATGCGCGGCAGATGCCGGTGACATTCGGAAACTACTGGAGTCCAAGAACTTTGCTGCAAAGGCGTTCGATCCTGATTGCGCGTGACTTCACATATTCCGCACTATGGATGGCCTACGGCGCGATGCTGATGATAATCGGATTCTGGCGGAAATCCGCCTTCGTGCGTTGGCAGGCGCTCGCGTTGATTGCGGTGACGGTCGTGAAAGTGTTTGTCTATGACACTTCCCAACTCGACCACACCTACCGCATATTTAGTTTTATTGCGCTTGGAATTCTGCTGTTGGCGGTGTCGTTTGCCTATCAGCGCAACTGGTTGAAGCTTCCGTCAGTCAACAATTCTTAGGAGAATCAGCCCTATCGCATCGACTCTTCTACTTCTGTAATCCAGCTTGGTCGTTTCAAAACTTCGCGTGGCTTGGGACCATCGGCAGCTCCTACGATTCCGTCACGCTCCATCAGATCAATTAAGTGTGCGGCGCGGCCATAGCCAATTCGCAGGCGCCGCTGCAGCAGGGAAGTGGAGGCTTTGCCAAACTCCAGCACCAGGCGTACTGCATCTTCAAACAGCGGATCGTGCTCATCGCCGCTGCCTTCTTCGCCGCCTTCAACGCCTGCGCTTTGTCGTTCTTCCTTCGGAGCTTCGAGGAATTTCTGATCGTATTCCGCAGTGCCCTGCGTTCTCCAGAATTCGACCACCGAGGCAATTTCTTTTTCTGTGACGAATGGAGCATGAAGCCGGTGCAGTCTCGCCGACCCCGACGGCAGATAGAGCATGTCGCCGCGTCCCAGCAGGGCCTCGCTGCCATTGGCGTCGAGAATTGTTCGCGAATCCACTTTCGTCGCCACTCGGAATGAAATGCGCGCTGGGAAGTTCGCTTTGATCAAGCCCGTGATCACGTCGACCGAGGGACGCTGTGTTGCCAGCACCAGGTGAATGCCGACCGCGCGCGCCATTTGCGCCAATCGCGTAATCGATTCTTCGACGTTGCCGCCGTCGAGCATCATCAAATCTGCGAGTTCGTCGATGATGATCACGATATAGGGGATGGGCCGCTCCTCGCCTGAATCTCCGAACAGGCTTGGCGTATCGGCATCATCAAACAAACGGTTGTACTGTTCGAGATTGCGTACGCCCTTTTCGGCAAGAAGTTTCAGCCGGCGTTCCATTTCGCGGACCGCATTGCGCAGCGCGTTCGCCGCTAGCTTGGGCTCTGTAATGATCGGCGTGTACAGATGCGGAACGCCTTCGTAGTTGCCCAGCTCTAGCCGCTTCGGATCGACCAGAATCAATCGCACCTGGTCCGGCGTCGCCTTATAGAGAATCGACATGATCATGGCATTGATCGCCACGCTCTTGCCTGCGCCGGTCGATCCGGCAATCAGCAGATGCGGCATGCCCGACAACTCGGCGGTGACGATCCGTCCATTGATATCTTTGCCCAACGCCAGCGTCAGCTTCGATTTCGATCCGATGAACTCTGACGACTCAATGTTTTCCCGCAGCCAGATAATTTCGCGCTCACGGTTCGGCACCTGAATTCCCACCGTGCTCTTGCCCGCCATGCGCTCGATAAGAATGCTTTCTGCTTTCAGCGCCAGGCACAGGTCGTCGGTCAGGCCGGTGATGCGGCTGTATTTGATTCCGGCCTCAGGTTTGAATTCGAAAGTTGTCACCACCGGGCCGGGATTGATCTGCGTGATTTGCCCATGCACGTCGAACTCGGCGTATTTTTCCGTGAGCACCTGCGCCAGCAATTTGAGTTCATCAGCATCGATGGCCTGCTGTTCATCAGCTCGATGCAACAGGCTGCTGGGAGGCAGCTTGTAACCACCCGCTGTTACACGCGGCATGGTGGTCTTCGGTTTGGCAGAGCTGTCGGCGCGTTCTGTAACTTCCACCGTAGGCTCCGGTGACAGGTTTTGACTGGTCGCGGCCCGATCGTGCTCTTCCGCGAAGCGCTCGATTCCCGTGCGCCGGGGCTCTGCGCGCTGAGGCTCGACCGGTGCAGCTACCGTCCGCGCCTGAATCATCTGCGTTTGAATTGCAGGTTTTGCCGCTCTACGCTTATCCAGTTCCTTCTGTAGTTTGGCGCGAAGCCGCTGTTCCTTCCAGTCTTTCCATCGCTCGCGCAATGCAACCACGAATGAAAAACGAGTCGTGGCCCAAAGGCGTGCCTGCGAGAACGAAAACGCGGTGCAGAAATAGAGCGCCGCGGCCAGCATGCTGGTTGAAACGATGTACGCTCCGGCCAGATTGAAATAGTGAATCAGCGTGTCGCCTAGAACCCGCCCTACGATGCCTTCCATCGGTACCGCACTCAGCCATCGCAGAGGTCCCGGCAGAAGCGCCAGCAACGCAGGGACAAACATCAGCAGCCACAATCCACCCAACAATTTCGCGACAGGCGAAACCACTTTGCGAGAATGAAACCAGCGAACTCCCAATCCCAAAGCAAAAACCGGCAGCAGGAATGCGCTGATGCCCAGCGCCTGAAGTAGCACATCGGCGCCGTATGCGCCTACGATGCCGATCCAGTTTCGCGCAACTCGCGAGCCAGTCAGCACCGAAGCGCTGTTGAAAGATGGATCCAGCGGAGAATAAGAAGCCAGCGCAAGGAATAGAAGGAGCGCGGAGACGCACAGCAGGAACCCAAGCAGCTCGTTCAGCCGCCGGTTGTTCGTCGGATTAAAAATTCGGGCAATGAACTTCATAATCGGCACAGGCGGTGTGGCAAAATTACGGACACTCCTGCACCAAACGCGCTTTTCACCAGAGCCACATAATTATCACAAGAAGGTGCCGGTGCGGCAATGAAGACTTTGAGTCACTCTGAAATTATTCTGCAACTTGACGAAAGCGCCGCCTATGGCCTGACCGTAACCATTACTACCCCGTGACTTTCAACCGGCGCGGAAAACTTCGTGCTGAACTTGCCGAGATCTTTGTGTGCCCACAAATCTCGGACCGAGGCGCTCAGGTGGCCGGGATACCCCAGTTCTTCCCATGTGACAGAAATGTCATGCGATAAACTACCGCGGTTAAGTAGAATCACCGCTCGCCCTCCATCCTGCATCTGCTTTGCCCAGATCTCCAGATCGCCATCCTTCGCCACCCGCCGTCCTTCACGCCCCATTGGGTCCTGGTCTACGGCAATCACTTCCTTGTTGGTAAGGATGTCGTGAGTTTCCGGCGTCATATTGCGCAGATCATTTCCCGCAATCAACGGCGCCGCCAGAATTGCCCATAAACTGAAATGCGAGCGATACTCGGTGGTCGTCATGCCCCCGTTTCCAACTTCCAGCATGTCGGGATCATTCCAGTGTCCCGGCCCCGCGTAAGACTGTAATCCGACCTGCTGATCGATGATCGCAAGCACACCGTTCGAGCAACAGCTTCCATCCTCCCATTTTTCCTGGCCACCCCAGCGATCTTGAATATCTCCGGTGCTGCGCCACAAATTTCCGCCAACTTCCTGGCCCCACAGCCACGGCTGATTCTTACCCCATTCGCAGATGCTGAGCACAATCGGCCGTCCGCTGGCATCGAGCGCTGCCCGGATATTCGCGTAAGAGGCTTTCGCACTCTGGCCATCGAGCGTGTTGCACCAGTCATATTTCAGATAATCAACGCCCCACGAGGCATATATCAGCGCATCCTGGTATTCGTGCCCGAGGCCTCCGGGCCGCCCCTGGCAGGTCTTCGCGCCGGCATCAGAATAAATCCCAAACTTCAGTCCTAGTGAATGCACATAGTCGGCGACCGCTTTGATCCCATGGGGAAAGCGTTGCGCGTCGGCCACGATGTTTCCTGCGGCGTCTCGTGACACCTGCCAGCAATCATCAATTACCACATACTGATACCCGGCATCTTTCATACCCGATTTAACCATCGCGTCGGCCATGCCGCGGATCAATTCGTCGCTCACGTTGCAGGCGAATTTGTTCCACGAGTTCCATCCCATAGGTGGAGTCAGAGCGAGTCCTGAAGACACCAAGGTCGACTGCGCGAACATAGCAGCAGGGAACTGGCAGGGAATTGCAACTGACAGGGTTAATGCAAGAAGAAGACGTTTTGTCATGGTTCGCCTCGGAGAAGCGACCATCATACCGCAGCGCGTTTGAAGGGATGCAGATTATTCCGAGAGCAGGAGCGCAACCGGGAAGTTATGGAAAAGATGTTTTGCAAATAGTCCACCATGCTCCCTGGCAAATTTTTCGCCAGTAAATAGATTTCGAAAGCGTGTGACATCCTCTGGAACCGTAATTTGCGCGTCCTGCCAGACCTCTTCGCCGCAAGGCATCCGCAGCTCGCCTGCCAACAACTGAGCGCATAAGCGTGGGGACACAACAATAAGGGTTTGTGCTTTATAACGACGAGCAAATGCGAGTAGATGCTTCGCACGTTCTCCTGCCACCTCAAGCGGGACATAATCGCCGCGTTGAAATAATTCTGGTTGCCGCTTTCGCAGGTTCAGAATCTTCCAAACGAGATAGGCCTTGATTCGCCCATCATTCATATTGGCGGCGAGTTGCCGGGCGAACGTCGTCTGTTGATCGCAGCCGTCGTCGCAAACTTCCTTGAACTCCGTCAGCACACGTCTCCGCATTTCGTAATCCACCACGCGCCGGTTGTCCGGATCGACCAGATTGAACTCCCACATTTCATTCCCCTGGTAGGTATCGGGAACGCCTGGAACAGTCAGCTTAATCAGAGTTTGCGACAGGCTGTTCAGCTTCCCGAAATGTGAGATCTTACGCTGGAACGGAATGAAGTCGTTACGAAACTCTTGCGAGCCCAGAACGCCATCCACAAACTTGGTTACCGCATCTTCGTATTCCTTATTCTGATTTGCCCAACTGGTTTTCTCTTTGGCTTCGCGCACTGCCTTGAGCATGTATTCGCGTATTCTCTTTGTAAAATGCTCTGACGGATTATCCGCCCCATTGCCGGTCGGCCATGCGCCAACCAAAGTTTGATAGAGCAGGTACTCGTCATTTGAAACCGGCACTTCGGTTCCATCGTCAAACGTTTTTTTGTCGCGGTTTATCTCCCGCCACGTTCGCACTTTTCGATGCCACTCCGTCGGAATTTCCGAGAGCACGTTGATTCGCGCCCGCACGTCCTCGGAGCGCTTCGAGTCGTGCGTCGAGGTCGCCAACATTTCGTCCGGCCAACTACGGCTGCGCTGCTCAACTTCGCGATGGAACTGGTCCGGTGTGGTCCCAAAGCGCAGCGGGTCGCCGCCTACTTCATTAAGCGAAATCAACCGGTTGTAGCGATAAAAACTGCTGTCTTCAACTCCTTTGGCCATCAGCGCGCTGGTGTACTGCTGGAACTTCATCGCAAAATGGATTACTGACCGCTGGTAAAACTGCGGGTGGCCGGCGCCCTGGCTGGTCAGCAGCACTTCGCAGATAAAGTCATAGATCGAAGTTTCAACCGTACTACTCCTCTCTTTGGCGCAGCCCACAGCTTCGTTGATGTAAGCACGGTCACTTTCAGACACCTCTTGCTCCGTCACATAAGTTCGGTAAACCGGAAAGCATGCGATGATCTCGGTTAGCGCATCACGCAGGCTTTTCAGCGTGAAGTCGCAAGTATGACGGTCGGCCAGCGCGATGCGGCTGAGATGGTTCGCCAGTACGTTCAACTCGCTGTTCAGCAACTGGTCCATCACCAGCTTTTTGCATTCGTAGACGATTTCCTTAAAGTTGGCGTGTTGACCAATGAACGCTCGATATATCCGGTCCAGTCTTCGTTCGCTCTGTGAATCGACAAACAGCCCGTTCACCAGATTTGAGAAGTTATAACCCGTCGTTCCATGGATCGGCCAATCCTTCGGCAGTTGTTCGTCCCCAGTCAGGATTTTTTCCGCGACCAGATAACACGATTTTGGGGCACCCGTTTCGCTCGTATCTCCGCCCTGTACCCGCTCAAAATATTGCTTCGGATCGTAGAGACCATCCGGATGATCCACCCGCAATCCATCAATCTGGCCTTCTCGCAACAACTGCAAAACAAACTCATGAGTCTGCGCAAAAACGATTTCGTTTTCCTGACGCAATCCCGCCAGATCGTTGACATCAAAAAACCGGCGATAGTTTATGTCATCTGCTGCCGCCCGCCAGTAGGCCAGCCGGTAGGCCTGCGCCTTGACGAGCTCATGCAAGGCATCGAACGAACCGCCATCACCCGCAGTGCCATTTATGCTTTTGACGTTGCGTTTAACGAATTCTGTGATCTCCGGCGACCGTGCGCACAGCGCCGCCAGGCGCCGTTTGTGAATTTCCTTGTCCCGCAGGCGTTCTGCCCGTTTCTCCGGGGCTGCTTCTTCGCGTCCCGGCAAATGGTTGAACGCCGAAATCAGGCTCTGTAACTCCAGCAGATTTTCGTTGTCTGCTCCGAGTTGTCGTTGTAAGGCTTCGGGATCGTAACCAAGAATGCGCGGGTACTCACGCGGGTTCACCGGGAACCGATGCTGAAAATAAAAAATGCTGAATTCGCCCTTTTCCGGGTCGAAAGTCAGCTTTAATTCGCCGCGGTCAAGCACGGTTCCGTACTGGTCTCCCAGCACCGGAACCAGCACTTTCCCGCGCAACTCATCTTTAAGCGGGTACCAATCGATATCGAAAAATTCTGCGTAGGTTGAGGCTTCGCCGTTCTCCAGTACTTCTAGCCACCACGCATTGTCCGCGCTCAATATCCCCATGTGATTGGGCACCACATCGAGAATCTGCCCCATGCCGTGCTGGTGCAGTGCTGACACAAAGCACCCATACTCCTCAGGCGTGCCGATCTCAGGATCGAGATGATGATGGTCAATGATGTCGTAGCCGTGCATGCTGCCGGGGCGTGAACGCAGATACGGTGAAGCATAACAATGCGTGATTCCCAGCTCAGCCAGATAGGGAACGAGGTCGGCAGCCTGCGAAAATGTGAAGCTGCGATTGAATTGCAGACGATATGTGGAAAGAGGAATCGGACGCGTCTTCATGCGTTCAGGAACCAGACCGCTGCCAGCGGTGGTATCTCCTTCCATTCTCTGTCATGCACGTCGCTCGTGGTGTAAAGCAGTTGGCCATTAGGTTCGTGCCGCAGAGCAAGAGGCTGTCCGTCGAAATTCGCGATCAATTGCAGGCTGCCCGATCTGGCAAATGGCCACCGAACATCCAGCCCCAGAGGACTCAAAATCTCAAATGTCGCCCGTCCCGGCACGATGTCTTTGATTCTGGGGGCGACCTTCTCGTGTCGGCACTTCAGTACATTTCGATAAAACCTCAGCCACTTGGCGTGCGGCTCGCGTTCGACGGAGTCCCAGTCGAGCTTGGAGCGTAGGAATGTTTCCTCTGAATTAGGGTCAGGAATTTGCGCTTGCGCCTGCGGAGAATTGAATTGCTCGAATTTTGCGAACTCGGCGCGCCTGCCGTCCCTTACTTTCGCCGCCAGCTCCCGCCCGAAATCGCAAAAGAATAGAAACGGCGTGGCTGCGGCAAATTCTTCCCCCATGAACAGCAATGGCGGCGAGGGCGCGATCAGCAAAATTGCCATTGCCAGTTTCACTTTCTCCGCTGCCGCCAGCTGCGTGATCCGCTCTCCCAGCGCTCGGTTTCCGATCTGATCATGATTCTGCAAAAACGAGATGAAGCGCGTAAGCGGCAGATCGCGGCTGGACTCACCGCGCCTTGCGCCAGCACGGAAAGCGGATGCATCGCCCTGGTAGCTGTAGCCCTCGGCAAGACACCTCCCCAGGTGCCACACAGGATCTTTGGCATAGTCGGAGTAATATCCATCCCCCTCGCCGGTGACCAGCACGTGCAGCGCATGATGAATATCGTCATTCCATTGCGCGTCGTAACACGATGAGCGGGCCTCGGCATCGGGGCACAAGTAGTGCGCAGCGTTATCGTCATTTTCCAGAATCAGATGCACTTGCCGCTGTCTATCAAATTTCTCTCGCACCGTCTTCGCCAATTCGGTGAGAATATCCGGTCGCGAATCATCATGGATCGCATGGACGGCATCAAAGCGCAGTCCGTCGAAGTTGTATTCCTCCAGCCAGTACAAAGCGTTGTGAATGAAAAAATCGCGCACCGGACGGCTGTTTGGACCATCGAAATTTATCGCTTGCCCCCAGGGCGTTTGGTGCTTTTGCGTGAAAAAATCAGGCGCGTACAGCCCCAAATAATTGCCCTCCGGGCCAAAGTGGTTGTAGACCACGTCCAGAAATACCATCAGACTTTCTGCGTGGGCCGCCTCAATCAACCGCTTCAGATCTTCGGGGCGTCCGTAGCAACGCGCAGGAGCAAACGGCAGCACGCCGTCATATCCCCAATTGCGCTCTCCTGGAAAACTCGCCAGCGGCATGAGTTCCACCGCTGTCACGCCAAGATCCGCCAGATAATCCAGTCTGGCTTCGACTCCGGCGAAAGTGCCTTCGGGAGAAAAAGTCCCAACGTGCAATTCGTAAATAACCGCTTCGTCCCAATGCCGGCCCTTCCAGTTCGAGTCCTGCCAGTCGTAAGCGAATGGATCGATCACTTCACTCGGCCCATGGACGCCCGAAGGTTGGAAGCGCGAGGCAGGATCGGGCACTAGTTGCTGATTGTTAATCTTGAAACTGTATTGCGCGCCCGCGCCAGCTTCCGTCACCAGTTCGAACCAGCCTTTGTCGAATTTTGACATCGGCAAGGCGCGCTCTAGACTCGTTAATTGAAGTGAAACAGACGAAGCCTTCGGCGCCCACAGGCGGAAGCGGGCCGTTCCGTCGTCGCGAATCTCCGCGCCGAATGGCATCTCGTGCTTGCGCTTCATGCCGCCGGCGGTTTTCTCCGCTCGCTTCCACGCACGCGATTGGCAGAGCGCTCCACCAGCAGGGCTAGCGATCGCGCCTGCAAAGGATATGAATCCCCTCCGCGATAGAATGCGCTCGCCTGGCCCGATGTTTGACACGAGGTATCCAACAGAACATACCAGCCCTGGCCCGAAGGAGGGGTCACCAGGGTGAAGGGAATTTCTTCATGATGCGCATTCATCAGCAGCAAAAAATTATCGTCGCGAATTCGTTGTCCGCGCTCGTCAACGTCGTCCAGTGCCTGCCCTGCGAGAGTCAAGCCCAGGCTGCGCGCAAACTCCTGGTTCCATTCCTCATCCGTCATCTCTTTTCCGTCAGGATCGAGCCACACAATATCCTTGATGTCGGCGCCTCTGATCTTGCGACCCTGGAAGAAATTTCTCCGCCGAAACACGGGATGAGCTTTGCGTAATGCCATCACTTTTTGCACAAACTCCAGCATCTCCTGGTCCACGTGCTCCGGGTCCCAGTCGAGCCAGCTGATCTCGTTGTCCTGGCAATAGGCATTGTTGTTTCCGTTCTGAGTGTGCCCGATTTCGTCCCCTGCCAGGAACATGGGCACGCCCTGCGAAAACAAAAGTGTTGCTATCAAATTACGCTTCTGTCGCGCTCGAATCTTATTAACTTCGGGATCATCGGTTGGCCCTTCGGCCCCACAATTCCAGCTGCGGTTATTGTCGGTGCCGTCGCGATTGTCTTCGCCATTGGCTTCGTTGTGCTTGGAGTTGTAGCTGACCAGGTCCTGAAGGGTGAATCCATCATGCGCGGTAATGAAATTTACGCTGGCGTATGGTTTGCGGCCACTGCGCGCATAAAGGTCGCTCGATCCGGTAATGCGATAAGCCAACTCCCCGATCAGTCCACCATCACCCTTCCAATACGAGCGCACCGCATCCCGATACTTGTCGTTCCACTCCGCCCAGCCAACTGGGAACTTTCCTACCTGATATCCGCCTTCACCCAAGTCCCAAGGTTCAGCAATTAGTTTGACCTGCGAAAGCACCGGGTCTTGATGAATGATGTCAAGAAACGCGCCCAGCCGGTCCACTTCATGCAGCTCGCGCGCTAGCGTGGCCGCCAGATCAAAGCGGAAACCGTCCACGTGCATTTCCAGCACCCAATAACGCAAGCTGTCCATAATGAGCTGCAGCACGCGCGGGTGGCGCATGTTCAGTGTATTTCCCGTGCCGGTGTAGTCGGTGTAATGGCGCAGATCGTCAGGAACCAACCGGTAGTAGGCCTCGTTATCAATGCCGCGGAACGACAACGTGGGTCCCAGGTGATTGCCTTCGGCGGTATGGTTGTAGACTACGTCCAGAATGACTTCGATTCCCGCCGAATGCAGGACCTTCACCATGGTCTTGAATTCATTAATGCTGAAGCCCGCGCAGTATCTGGGCTCGGGTGCAAAAAATCCAACCGAGTTATAGCCCCAATAATTTCGTAGACCTCTCTCGACCAGCGTCCGGTCATCCACAAAGGTGTGCACCGGCATAAGTTCCACGGCGGTTACGCCGAGTTGTTTCAGATAATCAATCACCGGCGCGGTGGCCAGCCCGGCGTAGGTTCCGCGCAGCGGCGGCGGTACGTCGGGATGTTGGATCGTGAAACCCTTCACGTGGGTTTCAAAAATTACGGTGCGATGCCATGGGGTTCGCGGCGGCGTATCGGCTCCCCACGTAAATGCAGGATCGATCACGATCCCCTTAAGCATTCCCGGAGCGCTGTCCCGGCGGTCGAAGGAAAGGTCTTCGTTGCGGCTCCCGATTTTGTACCCGAAAAGCGAATCGTGCCACCTCATGCCGTTCTGGATTTGCCTGGCATAAGGATCGAGTAGAAGTTTATGTCGGTTAAACCTCAAACCCTTCGCGGGATCATAAGGACCGTGCACCCGGTACCCGTACACAAACCCTGGCCGCGCTTCCGGCAAGTAGCAGTGCCATACCTGGTCGGTGTACTCCGGCATGAACACGCGATACGTTTCACGTCGGCCTGAGGGATCAAATAGACACAGTTCCACCTTTTCCGCGCGCTCGGAAAACAGCGCGAAGTTGACCCCCTCGCCGTCCCAGGTGGCTCCTAACGGATAGGGTTTACCAGGCCAAACCACCAGCCCTGTATGTCTTGTCGGTGTGCGTATCACAAGAGAAGTGGGAGAATTTTTCAGAATTCGGAGCTTCTGGTATCAGCGCCGATCAGGTTACGAGCGCGGTCCCCAAGCCAACGGTTGCTCTCGCATCTTTTCATCGGCCTAGCGAAAGCATTCTTCAGCTTGACGTATTCGTATCACGAAATCAGCAACAAGGCTGTACAGTTCTTGCTGTAGAACTCTTCACGTTTTACTTTTAGTCCAGCCCGTCGCAGCTTCGTGTGATTCGAGATACGCGATGCTCAGATGCAGAGAAGGGAATTAGGTTGTCAGCCTGCCAGAGGCACCAGCTTGCCGCCGATCAGCTCGCCGGGTTCCATTTCATCCACGTAACACCAAACCCATGCCTCTCCCGGTTCATTCGATCGGATAAGCGGATGCTTGGTGCGATGAAAGTGTTTGGTTGCGTGTTTGTTCTTCGACGAATCGCAGCAGCCCACGTGGCCGCACTCCAGGCACAGCCGTAAATGTACCCAGCGGTCTCCCATTTTTACGCACTCTTCACAAACATGCGTCTCACTGCTGGTGATGCGAATTTGGTTCAGATGTGAGCATTGTGTCATAATTTACTCCTCCTGACATTCTGCGCTTTATTCAGTTTGGGTGCTTTTGTTGATCTTGTGGACGAATGAGTAGATGCCGAGACTTAGCATTCCGCTTCAAGCTCTCGACCTCTGCGGATCGTCGAGGAAAAACTAAAGTCCCTTGGTCTCGTATGTCAACGTCGCCAAGGCCAGTTGGTAGTCGTAGCCTGCTTGCACCGAGCTAATCTCCGCTTGGGTTTCCTGCAGTTGCGCTTGGCTGAGCTCGACGATGGAGCTCAACCCCATCTGATAGCGCGTTTTCGCAAGACTCAATCCCAGGTTTGCCTGTTGCAGCAGTTGTTTGGTCACATCCAGTTTCTGGTAAGCAGCATTCGCATTGAGCCAACTGGTGCGCACGTCGCGGGATATCTGGTCACGCATGTCGCGCAGTCTTTCATCCGATGCTTCCGCCTGCAGCCGCGCTTCGTGGGCGCGCGCGGTGTAAAGAAAACCATTGAATACCGGTATCTCCATGTTCGCGCCGACCGCTCCATACCACGTGTTCGCTATCACCGCATTGCCGAATGGCGCGTCTCCGATTACACCGAGGGCGCGAATGTTGGGAAACAGCAGGTCGCGTTCTGCAACTCGGAATTTATTGGCCGACTGTGACTGAAACTGCAAAGCCAGAATTTCCGGACGCATGGCAAATGCCGTCGCAATCAGATCGTCAACGTTGGACGGAGGCTGGATCGCCTCGGTCGTCTGATCTTCAACCAGTTGATAATTCTGCAGGCTTGCGAATCCCATCAACATGGAGAGATTGGCCCGAGCGGCGCTGTCGCTGTTCTCTGCATCCAGCAGCAGCAGCTTAGCCTGTGCGAGGTTGACATTCGCGAAACTGAGATCCAGTCCCGACTTTAGCTTGTTCTTGAATAATTCATTGATCTGGTTTGCTACCGTTTGCCGCTCGTTCACGGTTTGTTGAGCGACGGTGACCACCGCCTGAGTTTGCAGCGTTTCATAGAATGCCTGACTCACCGCCAACAGAACTTGTTCCCTGGTGGCTGCCGCGTTCTGCGCTTGTGCTTTTTCCGCCAGGTTTGCGCTGGCCACCAGATTGCTGGTGCGGCCGAAATCGTAAATCAACTGGCTGACGGATGCTCCCGCAGCGGCGCGTTCATAAATAATCGGATTGTTAAGCGCGCCCGCAGTAATTCGAGTGCCCGATTCCGCGTCGACCCCGGTCACGTCCACCGAAGCCGTCGGCCATAAGTTCGACCGCACCTCTCGCGTTGCCTGGTGTGAGGCCAGCGCAATTAATCGAGCCACCGAAATTTGCGGATTATTGCGCGTCGCCAATGTCTGCGCCTGTTGCAGCGTCAAAGTCTGTCCGCTGTTTGGAGAGGCTTGCGTAGTCGGCGTTTGCGGCCCAGGCAAAGCCATCTGCGCTGCCGGCGGTGGCGTGGTTTCTCCCGCCGCCGGATTAGGTTGCGGCGCGGCCGGCAGATTCTGCGATGTACTGCCGTTGGCCGATGTTTGCGCCGATGCTGCCCAAGGCAAAACCAGTGAAGAAAAAATCACGATGAAGATTGCCCGGAGACTCCGAAGTTCTAGCCTCATCGCACCACCTCTGGAACCGCATTCGTGTTTTTGTCGCGCCGCCCGTACACCAGCAGATAGGCAGCCGGCACGATAAAGACCGTGAGCACCACGGAAACCGTCAGCCCTCCTATAATTGCCCTTGCCAGAGGCGCGTACTGCTCGCTGCCTGTTCCCATCTTCAGCGCCATCGGCACCATGCCGATGATGGTCGCCAAAGAAGTCATCAGGATTGGCCGCAGCCGCACCCGACACGAGGTAATCACCGCATCCGTCACCGATCGCCCTTGTTCTTCCAGCCGGTGCGCAAATTCCACAATCAGAATGCTGTTCGACGCCGAGATGCCGACCAGCATCAGCACTCCCATGAGCGACATCACGTTCAGAGTGGTTCCGGTCAGCGGCAGAATGACTAGCACTCCAATGAAGCCCATGGGAATCGCCAACATGATCAGCAAGGGATCGACGAACGACCTGAACTGCGCCACCAGGATCAGATAGAGCAGAACAACCGACAGCGACAATCCGATGGCAAAGCTACGGAACGAAGCGAACATGCCTTCCACCATTCCTCGCATGGTCACACGGGTGTTCTCGGGCAGTTTCGAATTCTTCAGGGTGTCTTGCACCTCCGACGCAACTTTACCCAGGTCCTCGCCGCGCGGGCTTACGTACAGGTCGGTCACGCGCTGAATCTGATAGTGGTCCACTTCTGTTGGGGTTTGAATGTTTTCCAACTTCACTACTGAATCAAGCGTAGTCGGCTGCTTAAGGTTCGGCGCGCGAATTGGGATGTTGGTCAAATCGTCCAGATCGTGAATCGCAGCTTTGCCATGTTCGTAATATTGGACAGTTAGGAAATAATCATTTCCGGTATTGTGGTCCACCCAATAATTGGGCGCGATCATCGTGTTCGAGTTCAGCGCAGTAATGACATTGTCTACAATTTCCTTCTGCGTCAGCCCCAACTCGCCTGCGTGCACACGGTCAACATTCAGCCGTACGCCTGGGTAGTTCATATCTTGCGGGATATAAACTTCGCCTACGCCAGGAAGCGCACGTATGCGATTTGCCAGGTCTTCGGCAACTTCGTAGGTCTGCTTTAAATGTTTGCCGCTAACCTGTACATCGATGGGAGCTGGCATGCCCATGTTCAAAATCGCATCCACCATCGATCCGCTCGAGAAGAACGTGCGTATCTCGGGATAGTTGTTGTCCAACTCCTTTCGCACTCGATCCATATAGTCAAAACTGCTTCGGCTGTGATCCTCGTTCAACTGCACCTGGATCGTCGCCGTGTATGCGCCTGCATTGGTCGTATAAAGAGAAGAGAAGTCCGGCACTACGCCGATATTTGACACCACCATCTTCAAATCACGTTTGTCCACCAGGTCGCGAATCAGGTCCTCTACTTTGGATACGTATTGCTCGGTCATTTCAATCCGCGTGCCGGTCGGCACTTTCAGGTTAATGGTGAACTGCCCTGCATCCGTCCGCGGAAAAAATGCCAACCCCAGTAATGGGTAAATAGCCAAACTCACAATAAACGCGCCCATCAACATTGCCACGGTCAGTCCCGGCCGCAGCAGGGCGTGCTTCACCCAGTACTCGTAATAATCCAGCAGGCGGTTGAATTGCCGGTTGAAGGCTGCGGTGAATCTTTCCCATCGCGAATTGCGTGCCGACGCGACAGGCTCAACCTCATATTCCGCATGCTGATGTCCGGAGGCATGTGGCACTGCCTTCAGAAATCGCGAACAAAAAAGAGGGATCACCGTCATCGCGACCACGTAAGATGCGAAAAGAGAAATAGCCACCGCCAGCGCCAGCGCCGAGAACAAAAACTTACTCACCCCAAATAAAAACGTCACAGGGAAAAATACGACCACCGTGGTAAGGGTCGCCGCCAGCACCGCCAGACTGACTTCCGCGCCGCCGCGTTCCGCCGCAACCATCGGCTCCGCGCCATTTTCAAGGTGACGATAAATATTCTCGAGCGAGATGACCGAGTTATCGATAATGCGCGAAAACGCCAGCGCCAGCCCGCCCAAAATCATGGTGTTGAGCGTGCTCCCCATGTTGTAAAGCACAACGAACGTGGCCAATGCAGAAAGAGGAATGGACAAAAACACCGCCGAGGTGGCGCGGAAACTTCCCAGGAAAATCAGAATCATTACACTTGTCAGCAACAGTCCCAGCGCGCCTTCATGCAGCAAGGTCTTGATCGCTTCCTTTACGAAAACTGATTGATCGAACACCACGCTGGTCTTCAGTTGTTTTGGAATATCGAACAGCTTGGGCAGCATGTCGCGAATTCCGTTTACCACTTGAATAGTATTGGTATCGCCGCCCTGCTTCATGATCGGCAAATAAACCGATCGTTGGCCATCAACCCGAACTAGGTTGTATTGAATTTGGTTCGCATCCTTGGCCTCGCCAACATCATTGATCGTCACCCATGAAGTTCCATCGGTTTTGATCGGGACCTTACCGAGTTGCTCCATGTTGTCGACCAGGCTGTTGGAATAAACGTAGTAGTCGAACGGTCCCATCTTCACGTCGCCGGCAGGCAAAATCAGGTTCGAGTTGTTAATTGCGCCCACCACATCCATGGGACTCAACTGCCGCGACGCCAACTTGTACGGGTCCACGTAAACCATGACCTGGCGGTACTTTCCTCCGAACGGCGGAGGAATCTCTGCGCCCTTCACCACCGCAATCTGATTTCGAATTGCGAACTGCCCAATGTCGTGAAGCTGTGTTTGAGTCAGTCCCTGACCCTTAAGTGTCACCAGGCAAACCGGAAGGCTGGAAGCGTCAAATTTCAAAACTACAGGTGGCAAGGTTCCCGGCGGCAAACGTTTCAAGTCAGCGAGGGCGAGGTTCGAGAGTTCCGTGACGTCAGCATCCGCATTCGTGCCTGGCTGAAAATAAACCCGAATAATGCTTACGCCCAGCAGCGATCGCGATTCCATGTGATCGATGCCGCTGGCCAGCGTAAAGAACCGCTCCAGGGGATCGGTGATATCAGTTTCAATGTCTCCCGGCGGCATGCCCGAATAAAAAGTCGCTACCACCACTTCCGGCAAGTTGATTTCCGGAAAAAGATCGACCGGCATCCGCGCCAGGCTGGTGATTCCGATGACCACCAGCGCTAAGCAGACGACCACAATAAAATACGGATTGCGAATAGAAAAACCTGGCATCTTATTTCACCCTGTAAATTGCTTTACCGAACTCGGACTTTGCTAACTTCCTTCCTGATATTGCGTGACCTCTACCGTTTGCGCACGCACGATTTCGCCCGGCTTTAGTCCACTGCGGTCGCTGACTATGACTCGCTCGCCCTCGCTCAATCCGGAAATCACTTCAGCGCTGTTCTCCGTTTGCAGTCCCAACGTCACCGGGCGATCTTGAATTTTTCCGTTCGCGTCGACCACGTAAACCGTCGTTTTGTCACCCTGATGATTCAGCGCTTGCAGCGGCACCGCCGGAACGCCGTTTTTTTGTTCCAGTGTCAGATTTGCTTCCGCATAACTTCCCGGCACCAGCAGGCGCTTCGGATTCTCCACATCTACCTCGGTGTGCATCGTTCGCGTCGACTCCGTTACATCGACCGAAAAGCGGGCGACTTTGCCGGGAAATGTCCGCCCCAGCGCGGGTACCCGCACGTCAACCGGCTCCCCGATGCGGATGTAGCGGACATACGACTCGGGCACCGGCATGACCAGCCGGAATCGATCATCTTCAGAAAGTTTGACGATGGGCATTGCCTGCGTGCTGGAAGACGTTCCTGCCTGCACCAGCGTGCCCAGGTTGGCATATCGCTGGGTCACCACTCCGGCAAACGGCGCCGTGATCTTGGCATAGTCGTAGAGCGTCTGATCGTGAAACAGCTTTGCCTTGGCAACGTTCAGCGAACTCTGCGCGGCTTCCAGTGCAGCCTGACCCGCATCAACCTGTGACGATGCTGCTAGATCTTTCCCCTGGGCGTCATCCACTTCTTGCTGCGCCACAATTCCCGGTTGGGAATTAAATACGTCATTCAGCCGCGTGTACTCCAAATGAAGCACCTTGTATTGCGCCTGATAGCGTTTGAGTTCGTGCTGGCTCCGGGATACCACATCGGCTGAATTTTTGATCTCCGCTTCGTCCTCATGCAGCTGCGCTTCCAGCTCAGGTATCTCTAACGTCGCGATCAATTGGCCGGCCTTCACGCGCGTGCCATAGTCGACATACAGGTTCTTCACATAACCGGCTTCCTTGGCGTAAACGTCGATCTCCTGGAAGGGAACTAGCTCGGATGAGAGCGTAATTTCCCGGCTCAGGTTACGCCGCTCGATCTTGGTCACGCCCACCGTCACTGACGGCGCGCTGGCTTCGACTCTGGGTCGACTATCGCTGCACGATGACAATCCAATGGCGATCGCCGCCGCAGCGCCAGCAACTATGAGCGCCCGTACACTTGACGTCTTCCGCGCTCGCGCCCACCCGTCGCGAATGAAACTGAAGTATTTTGTTGCGTCCATGTGCTTATCTCCGGCCTCTCCGAACGGATATTTATTCACTCTAATATCCTGATCACTTCTCGTAACTTATCCAACGGAATTCCACCCTCACGACATGTCGCGATGAGTTGGTTTTCTTTGTCACGCAGCCGGGTTGCAACGGCTGGCACCTGCGCCGCAATTTGCCGCGGGATGCTGAGCATGCCGTGCCGATCACCGTGCAGCAAGTCTCCCGGATGCACTTCCAGCCCGCCCACTTTCACCGCAGCGCCAAAGTGGAAAATGTGAGCATACGCGTGCGACACCGCAACATTTCCCGCGAACAGATGAAAGCCCAGCTCGCGCACCCTGGGCAATTCTCGGACCGCGCCATTAGTCACCACCCCAATGCAGCCGAGTGCCCGCAGGATCGCCGAATGCACATCGCCGATGAAGGCGCCGCGTCCCGGCGGCGTGTCCATGTCTTCGAGCACTACGATCCGCGGCTCCGGCACTTGTAATATGCTTTGCCACCAATCAGACCGGTCGTGTAGGCGCGTTCTCTCAACCGGCGGATCTTCACTGCGCAAACGGGCTGTGGCCGCGTAACCGGTCAACGAAGGTAAATCGTCGAACATGCAACGCACGCTCGAGTCGGCAAAGCCCGTGTTCCGGAGGCGCACACCGAACGTCTCGATCGCGTTTGAGACCGTACAAGTATCAAGTTGTCGAAGAGCACTGAGTTCTTCATTGCTCAGCACAGGTCCATGCATGGTGCGCTCCTTCACGCAGCTGAAAGTGGGCCCAGCTTTCGGATCGATAGGCTGTTGTCACGGCAAAAGCTTGAAACGGAGTTAGTGCAGAACGGGTCCGCCCCAAGCAAAAGTTGCATTCGCAAAAATTAAGGGGATCCTGATTGCCGAAGGAATAGATGTATTCAAGAAAGAAACGGAGGCGGACGATTGTACAAATCCTCGCCGTAGAGCACTTTGATAACAGGCGTGTCTGTAGTCGCAACCGGCGGAGCCGCCGGCGGTTTCAATCTGACTAGATTTGCGAGCACGACCAACCACACGAAGCTGGTCTTCTCAATGTGTTGCCGCTTGTTTTCCAGCGTGCGATGCACCGTTGGACCGCTGACCCGGGCTCCTGTGTTTGAATAGTCTGTGTAACGGGTGGTGACCGCTAACACTAGCGCGAATACGACCATCAACACCGCCGCATTGCGTAATGAACAATGGAGTTCCGCCGGCAGAAACCCACGACGACTGAGTGGTGCCGGCCTCATTCTCCAGATTTTTAACCTATTCATAGCAAGTCAGGCGGAAGCCGCTGTGAAGGGAGAATATCCGCTGCCTTAATAGTATATGCGATTCGATTAGCGGAAGCGGGGTTGCACTTTTAACCTAGTTTCGGAAGTCTTACGTCTGTTGGTCAAGCAGTCGATGAATGTTATCCAAGAGCATCTGCTGATGTTCTGACTTTGACACCACCGCATTGCAGCCGGACGCGAGCGCTTCTTTTTCCAACTGCGGGGTTTTAAAACTAGTAAACATTAATACCGGAAGGGCCGGATTGACGTTTTTTAGCGCCCGCGCCAGTTGAAAACCGTTCATCCCAGGCATGGAGAGATCCAGGACGATCAGGTCGGGGTTTAGCTCTTTGGCCATTTCAAGCGCTGCGCTGCCATCGGCCGCTTCTCCGCAGACTGTCCATTGGTGGCTCTCTTCAAGGCAGCTTCGTAAAGCCCGCCGAATGAGCGTGCTATCATCGACTATTAAAATTGTATGTGACAAGAGCCGCCCCTTTGTCCTGGGCAGGTGCTGGACCGGAGGCCACTTGTAAGTGAAGGTCGGCGGACGGCAACGAGAGGAGGACTCGTTAAACCTACTCTTTTTACTAGCCAACACAATACCGTAGATACTGTACGCTACCGTACCTTACAACGTGCGAGTGAAGCGATCAAAATGTACGCTTCGCTATATTTGTATGTTTGATGCCGTTAAAAGGTAGTAAACTGTGGGTGTCTCCTCTAGCATCCCTCCGCCGCGCCCTCTGGGCGACGGTTCCTTGCAAAATCAGACTGGCACATCGCCATGCAAGGAGCCGTTATGGCAAAGCACACACGTCCGTCTGTTACACCGAAACCGCCTCCAACTGACGCTCGCGGCAACCAAATTCACAATGAAATTCTATTGGGACTCTCCAACGGTTGCGGGGAACTCCTTGCGAAACTCGAATACGTTCGCCTGAAGGTTCACAGCGTTTTGTTCGAGCCCGGGGACGCGTTGAAATCCGTCTACTTTGGTAACTCCGGAATGATTTCCATTCTCACCGTTTTTCCCGACGGCAAGAGCGTTGAAGTAGGCATGGTGGGAAAAGAAGGTTTTGTTGGGCTGCCATTGCTGGTCGGCTTCCAGACTGCGTCGACGCGGGCGGTATCTCAACTCGATGCCACCGCTTTTCGGGTGAATGGCGAAGCTCTGATGGCAATCCTGCCGCGCTGCCCCGAACTCGAACAGCGGCTGCAGCAGTATTCACAGATTTCCACTATGCAGGTCACGCAGATCGCTGCCTGCAACCGGCTGCACGAGGTGCATGAGCGGCTGGCGCGCTGGCTCTTAATGTGCTCCGATCGCGTGTCGTCGAATGACCTTGCGCTGACCCAGGAATTCTTGGGCCAGATGCTCGGTACTCGCCGGTCCAGCGTTACTGTGGCAGCCGGAATTTTGCAGGAGGCCGGCATCATCACCACCGCCCGCGGCGACGTGAAAATTGTTAACCGGAAAAAGTTGGAAGACGCCGCTTGCGAATGCTACGGGATCATGCAGGCCCGGGCCAGGGAGTGGAGAAACGGCTCGCAATAGCGTAAAGTGTACGCTGGCAGACGTTTTCCAGTCGTTGACCGAACCGACAGATAATCAGTCCTCCCTCAGACTAAACAGTCTTTCGATAACGTTTTGCAGCGACGCACTGTAAAGATTTAGCTTAATAAAAAGAAAGAAAGAAAGAACCGCCAATTTGCGGCGAATGCCCACTACCTATTTCAGCCGATGGCATCATCTTCAGGCAAATATCTGACAACCCAACAATTATGACCAGAAGACCAGGTCTATCTCCCACTTCTCCGAAACCATCGCTGACCGATGGTCATGGCAACTCTATCCACAATGAAATCCTGCTTGGCCTTTCGGGTACGGACGGCGAAAGCCTGTTTTCAAAACTGGAGCTAGTACGGCTCAAAGTCCACCACCTGCTGCACGAGACCGGCGACGCTCTCAAATCCGTGTATTTCTGTAATAGCGGAATGATTTCCATTCTCAGCGTCTTTCCCGATGGCAAAAGCGTAGAGGTTGGGCTGGTCGGAAAGGAAGGCGTGGTGGGTCTCCCGTTACTCGTCGGTTTCCGCACCGCTGCCACTCGGGCGATATCGCAAATTGACGCGACCGCGTTTCGGGTCGATGGCGAGGCTTTGATCGCATTCCTCCGCAAGTTTCCCATGCTCGAACGAAGCCTGCAGCAGTATTCGCTGACTTTCACCATGGAGATCACTCAAATCGCCGCCTGCAATCGCCTGCACGACGTGGAAGAACGATTAGCTCGCTGGCTCTTGATGTGCGCTGATCGCGTCAAATCGACCGAACTACCCCTGACACAGGAATTTTTGGCTCAAATGTTGGGTACGCGCCGTTCCAGCGTGACCGTCGCCGCCGGAATTTTGCAGAAAGCAGCGATGATTGCTTACAACCGTGGCGATGTGAAAATCGTTGACCGGCCCAAACTGGAAGCTGCGGCCTGCGAATGCTACGAGCTCATGCAGCGGCAGCGCAATCGCTGGCGCAGTGACGCAAAATAAGCGAGTGTGCGCTAACAGACATTTGCAAGCACAAAAGCGTACTGACAGATCGCGCCCGTTTATTCACACTTAACTCCGTCTCCCTCCTTGAACAACTGACGTCTGGCCGCAGTTGTTTGCTTTCTTGACGAGTAATTTGAGGGAGCCGCGAGGGCCATCGCCATGGGACTGCCAATGCAACGCCCCGCACAGGGGTTCCCTAAATCCAATGTAGTTAGGTTCACTCCAGGTCCCCCGGCAACCAACGCTACCCTGCAAGGGTGGAAAGAAATAGCCGCAGAGTTGGATCGCAGCGTGCGCACCGTCCAGCGCTGGGAACAGAAACTCGGTCTTCCGGTCCACAAGTTGGGTAACGGCGGCGGATCTCCGGTATTTGCATTTAGGGACGAACTGCATTCCTGGTTGCGGGTCAAGGCCGACGAAGGGATGAAGACAAAAATCGACGCATCGTCGAAGGCTGCGTCGCTTAATCCGGACGAAATGCCTGCTGGGCATCGGCGTGCCATGCTGGTGAAGGGAAGAGATTCCTCGAGGTCACAAACCACACCTTCTGAGCCGGACATTATCAAATCGCTTAATGCGTTTTTTGCTCTTAAAGGCGCGAATACCAACGCTCCTTTATGCAATCACTGCCAATCTTCCACGCGTCTCCTAGTCGGCCACTTCTGGCTTTACGGAACTGAAAAAACCTGGCAGGTATCGGTGCCGTTTTGTCCCAAGTGCGATTCCGACCTTCGCGCCATGCTTCCACCATCATTAGAGCGCATCACATAGTCACTTCGTTTGACCCAAAACTGAAAAGGCGATCTCCGAAGAGATCGCCTTTTGCAAGATTCGCCCGGCTTAGAGCGCCTGAACGTTTTCAGCTTGCCAGCCCTTGGGACCCTTGGTCACGTCGAACTGCACCGTCTGGCCCTCCTGCAGGCTCTTGAAGCCGCCCGCTTGGATCGCTGAGAAGTGCACAAAAACGTCTTCGCCATTCTGACGGCTGATAAAGCCGTAGCCCTTGGCGTCATTAAACCACTTTACTGTTCCTTGTTCTGCCATGTTGTTACGTGTTCCTTTTTTGATTGATTTACGCTGGAAGGAGTCGGAAGAAAACTTGTGCAGGTTACTGGCTGTAAAGCAAGAACTGCTCATTACCGATTCGGTCTAACGCACACCGGAATGTTACTCGGAAACGGTGCAATTAGCAAGCTTATTGTAAGTAAGCCTCGATTTTACGTGGGGACAGCCGGCCTCGGCTGTCCCCTCATTTGCAGCAGTTGGCGATATACCCAATTCAACACGCACCGCAGCATCTCCGCCAACAGCAGAATGCCCTCAAACAGCGTATACTCAAATTGCTTGACCCCGAAGATACGCGACCGAGCTGCGCCTTCGTGATTGAGAGATTGTGACGGTCGCTCCTGTACATTCCAAATTCAGCTCCCACAGAACGCGCCTGCACTCAACGATGTGCGCCTTGACCCGGCCCGTGACGGTCATTGCGACGCGACAACCCGGAGGGCACTTCATTCGCCTCTCCCCAACCGGTCTACGTGACAGGAGCTGCCGATGTCAGCAATAAATGGCGACAAATCAAGATTTCACCGCGAGCGCAAACAAAAAATCGCTCGCCGCAAACGTACCCGTGAGTTGCTGAACATGGTAAACGCGCAACCTAAAGCTCGAAGCACTCCAAAAAGCGCTAAAGAATCGCCGGTGTCAGCATGACTACTACCGCATTTACTCCTCCATTGGCGCCGCCGATTCCCGGTGGTCCCAAGAAAAAACGCGTTCTGCTGGTTGACACTTCCACTGCCAAACGCGAGTTGCGCGCCGAGGTCATGCGAAAAATGGGGATGGATGTAGATTGCGCCGCCGATATTTCCGAAGCACGCTCCTGGTGGCGAGCTGACTTGTATGACCTCGTTCTGATAAACGTCGACAAGGGGGCAGGGCATCGCGACAAATTCTGCGATGACATTCGCAGCGCCACGCCCAGTCAGCACCTGGCTTTTCTGGTCGGAAAACCCGAGTACCTCGCGAATGTACCGGGTTCAGACGGAGAAGTGCCGCTGCCAGTGCATCGCGATGACACCCTTATTGGAGACGTAAAGGCCGCACTTTCCATCGACCTCGCGGATTTGTCTCAGCGTTGGGGCATCATGGAAGCTTCGCGCAGAATTTCGGCAGTCCGCTCCGCTTCGAGCGCCCGCACCAAGGCCATGCGTGACCGTCCAAGCCCGCCGCGCGATATTGAAGTGCGACATGGTAAGCGCTCCGCCGACGAGCCGCCAAGCTTAGATGATCTACTAAGAGAGGAAATGCAATGAAGAACCTTTACGTGGGCAATCTTCCCCACAGCACAACTGAAGCAGAACTGCGTGGAGTTTTTGAAGCGCACGGAGCAGTCGAAAAAGTCAGCTTGGTCACCGACCGCGAAACCGGCCGCTCGCGAGGCTTCGCTTTTGTAGAAATGACCAACCCCGCTGAAGCCGACAAAGCCATTGCCGCGCTGAACGGCACCGAACTCGGTGGCCGCACTTTGACAATTAATGAAGCCAAGCCGAAGACCGACCGTCCCAAGACCGGACAGCGTTTTGGTGGGGGTGGTGGAGGTGGTGGCCGGAACCGTGATGATTACCGCGGCCATGCGCGCCAGCCCCGTGAGCCGCGCTGGTAAACTATTACTAACGCATTACGAAATTTCGCGGCCGGTTGCTGGATCGTCGGCCTGCGACCCACACTAAACACATGGGAGATGAGGTATGCCACGGGGCCGATCAACTTTTACAAAGCGACAGAAGGAACAGACTCGTCAACAAAAACAGCGGGAAAAAGCTGAACGCAGGACCCAGCGAAAGCAGGAAAAACCCGTTGACAGCAATGTGGATGAAATGGCCGAATTGCGCGAACACGCCGCCGCGCAGGCCGCTTTGTTCAACGTTGGCGTAGAGGATTCCGACGAAAACAGCGCTGACGATTCGGAATGATAAACATTCAATAACTCATCTGCAGCGCGATTGCTATCGTTCAAGTCGCCGAAGCCCTTAAGCCTCGGCGACTTGATTGGTTTTAGACTCCTTAGACGAATACTTCGCCCGGCAATGCTGTTAAAGTCCGCGAAGCCAGGGTGTTCTCAACAAAACGTCTAGGCTGTTCGTTTGTTTTATCAATCTGCTTGCGCTCGATTTTTAATTTAAGCGCACGCTCGATGGTCCGCAGTTCCAGAACTTCTGCGCCGGCAACCAGGGTGGAGGCGCGTCCCTGAAACCCCGCGCGGCCGGTGCGTCCCACCCGATGGATGAAATCCTCAGCCATCTTCGGCACGTCGTAGTTAATGACATGGGCCACATCGTCCACGTGCAATCCGCGTGACGCGATATCGGTTGCCACCAGCACCTGGTAACGTCCTTCCTGGAATCCGCTTAATGCGGCGTTGCGCTGCGATTGTGAACGGTCGCCGTGAATCATGGCGGCGTTGAAACCGTCGCGCACCAGTTCCTTTGCCAGGCGTTCAGTGCCGCGTTTTGTGCGCGTGAAGATCAGTGTCTGCCCCTTTTCCGCATAAAGCAGTTCTCGTACAAGATCCATCTTCTGTCCCGGACGGACCTCGTAAGCATTGAGCTGTACGCTCTCCGCCGGCTTGAGCACTGATCCCAAAGCCACTCTTACGGGATCGCGCATGTAGTCATAAACCAGTCCGGCAACCGATGCTTCCAACGTCGCTGAGAAGCACAGTGTCTGCCTGCGCTGCGGAAGTATCGAAACAATGCGTCGGATCGCCGGCAGGAATCCCATGTCAAGCATCCGATCGGCTTCGTCAAGCACCAGAATTTTCACGTGCTGCAGGTCAGCAAACTTGCGCGTGACCAAGTCTTGCAATCGTCCAGGTGTGGCGATGACCAGGCCCGCTCCTGCACGCAGACTGCGAATCTGCGTCTGCTCTGAAACTCCGCCGATGATCAGCGCGGCTTTATGCATGGTCTTGGTGCGCAGCCGCTCGTACACTTCGTGGACTTGCATGGCAAGTTCGCGGGTTGGCAAAAGCACCAGCGCGGTGGTCTTGTGCGCAGGTTCGCGGCCCAGCATTTCAATAATGGGAATCAGAAACGCCAGGGTCTTGCCGGTGCCGGTCTGAGCTGTGCCGATTACGTCCCGGCCTTCTAGAGCAGGAGGAATTGCGCCTTCCTGGATGGGTGTGAGGTTAATAAATTGAGCTGCCGCCAGTTTCTTCTGCAGCGCAGAAGATAAGGGCAGTTCGGTAAATGTCGTCATTCGATTTTGTTTCTTTCTGGAGGGGTTGGTCTGCACAATTGGTGCGTTACACACTCGGGCACACGCCCGGAGTCTGCCAGCCACTCACATTTTAATTTTTAGATTGGCGCCAACTAATACGGCAGGCAGGAAATGCGGAGATGAGACTGATCCAACTTGGGACCACCGCGTCACGAGCAAACCGTGGCAATAGCGTCTGAAGTTAGTATACCACATGCCCGTTACCAAATAGATATGACCGAGCTGGTTCAGATAGCACTCCGGTAACCGTCCGAACCCAAAAGGCTATGTAAGCATCTGACTGTTTCCCTCTGTGCCTTTCATCCGTGATCTCTGTGCCCTCTGTGGTTAAGGTTTTGTCCGAAGTACACAAAAAGTTTACGAGCCTGTATAGTCCGCAGTACCCCTCAAAACCAGGAGCCACTCATGAAGCGAGTTCCAATGTCGACCGCGCTTGCAATGCTCTTTCTTTTCGCGGTCGTTGCCGTAACTCACGCTGACGACACCATAGCCAGCCGCACGGTCGCGATCGACGGCGCCAACCTTCATTACATGATCGCCGGCCACGGAACGCCACTGATTTTGCTGCACGGCTATGCGGAAACTTCGCTCATGTGGAAACCGATCATTCCCCGGTTGGCTCAACGTTTCACAGTCATCGCTCCCGATTTGCCCGGAATCGGCGACTCTGACATTCCGAAAGACGGCTTGGACATGAAGAGCGCTGCCATCCGTGTCCACGACCTTGCCAAATCGCTAGGTGTGCAAAAGGCCGAAGTTGTCGGTCATGACATCGGCCTCATGGTCGCCTACGCCTATGCCGCGCAATTTCCGTCAGAGGTCACAAAGCTCGTTCTAATGGATGCATTCCTTCCCGGCGTGCCCGGATGGGAGCCAATTTATAATAATCCGCACATCTGGCATTTCCGTTTCAACGGACCAACTCCCGAAGCCCTGGTCAAAGGTCGCGAGCGCGCGTACTTTGATTATTTCTGGAACGACTTTGCGGCCGACAAAAATCGTTCCATTCCGGAAGCCGCACGCGCAGCCTACACCATCGCCTACTCTCGTCCGCGGCGCATGCATGCCGGTTGGGAGTATTTTGTGTCTTTCCTCAAGGCCGCAGAGGACTTTGGGCAACTCTCTCAGACCAAGCTGACCATGCCGGTGTTAAGCATCGGCGGCGATAAATCTCTAGGCGTAGCCTTGGGAGCGCAAGTCAAGCTGATCGCGACCGACGCAACTGTAATCGTTCTTGAAAATACTGGTCATTGGCTTTTGGAAGAAAACTCGAAAGACACAACCGACGCGCTGCTCAAATTTTTGTGATAGTCGGAACCGCCGTCATGATGAATCCTAAGGAGATCCTCTGTGCGCAAATTCAGGTGTGATTCGAATCACTAGCGAGTGGGGGCTAACCTGTAAAGATGGAATGACTCTTTGTATGGTTCCACGGGATAGCCGTTCTTCTTCCACGCTTCCAATCCACCCTTCAGAAACTTGACGCGGAAGAAACGCAGCGCCAAAGCCCGCCGCAAGATTTCGCGGCTGGTCTTATCACTGGGGCAGGTGCAGTAAACCACCACGTCTTTATCTTTTGGAATTAGCGATGGGTTGGCCAGAACGTCATCGGGCGGAATTCTGTGCGCCGCCGGAATAATTTCCGGATACGCTAGCAAATCAAGCGGTTGCCGGACATCGAAAATCAGCAACTCCTGTTTTGCGGACAGCAACGAGTGCAATCCCTCAGCCGTTATGCAGTGCTGCTCCAGATCACTACGGTCCCGCTTCCGCCTCATCAAAACAAAAAGGATGACCAGGCAGAGCGCCGGAATCGTCACTATCGCAAGGCTCACTGTCATTGCTGTGGAAGTATATACTCCGCACTCTAAGCTGCGAACCATTCAGGGCAGACAATCACACCCTGACGAAGTATGAAACCTTGAAACCTTTCCAAACAACTGTGAAACCTGCCTTTCTTTACTTTCCCAATCCCGCATCTTCTGCCGCTAACATCGAGATCGCCGACCAGTCGATGCTTTCATCACCGCGCGCAAGTAGTCTCAAGAACCGGTCGCGCACCAGGTTGGCCAGTGGCAAAGGCACCCGCAGCGATTCTCCGGCCGCCAGCGCCAAACGCGTATCTTTGAATCCCAATGGAGCAGCAAATCCTGCCGGCTTAAATTTCTTGTCTGCGATCAACGTTCCGTAGGTCTTGTAAATTGGCGCTACAAAAAGCGTCGAGGTTAGAAAATCCAAATACTGATGCTGGTCCAATCCGTCCTTCGCCACCAGGGCCATTGCCTCGCTCAACGTCTCGATCGTCGAGGAGATCATGAAATTCCCGCTGATCTTCACCAGATTCGCGCTCGAGGGCTTCTCGCCGAAGCGAAAAGTTTTCTGTCCCATGGCTTCAAACAAAGGCATGCACGCATCCACCGCATCCGTCGCGCCCGCCGCGACAATGAACAACTTTGCGCTCGCGGCTGCTTCCGGTCGTCCGAATACGGGGGCCGAGACAAGCCGCTGCCCACGTTTTGCGTGCTCTGCTGTTAGCTTGTCCGCCAGCGCCATGCTGATCGTGCTCGACGAAACGTGTATTGCACCCTTGGCCAGATTATTGACGATGCCCGCATCGCCGAACACTACGTTCTCCACTGCGGCATCATCGGCGAGCATCGTGATCACTACGTCGCCTTTGCAGGCATCCGCCACCGACGCCGCCTTTCGCGCGCCCCTTTCGACCAGCGGCTTCGCCTTGTCCGGTGTGCGGTTGTAAACGGTGAGCTCATGCCAAGCCTTGAGAAGATTCTGCGCCATCCCCGAACCCATATTTCCCAGGCCAATAAATCCGACTTTCATAAATACTCCTCTTGCAATTGATCAACAAGCGCTCAGCCAACATTGGATGCTGCCGCACAGAAATTGATCCGCGAAAAGGCTGAGTCGATCCGGCGTTGCGGTGCCTGTCTTTGACAGCCCACACTGGGTCATCCCGAACCTCGGTGTTCTTCAGCCGAGGGAGGGATCTCGCGTGGATCAAATGCCGGCAGAACGCAGTACTGAGACAGACGAGTAAAGCGCAAGCAAAGAATAGAGGAGCACAGATTTATTTGGTTTTTATGTCGAACCCGATCTTCAACTCATCCTCGACCTTCACCGTGCCGCCGGCAATGCTAATCGGGCTGATCCCAAACTCCCTCTGACTTAACGAACACGTTCCAACGTAGCGTCCATTCTCAGTTTTTACGTTGACCGTGATCGGCCGAGTCATGCCGTGCAGTGAAAGCCGTCCTTCGACGCGCAGCGTCCCTGGGTCAGTCCGCTGAACCTTCGTGGATTCAAAGGTTATTTTCGGAAAATGTTCAGAATCCAGGACCTCGGGTCCTTCCATTCGGTCTTGGATTTCCCGCCGTTTGTCTGCGCTTAGTTTTGGATCTAGCACCTGCATTCGCCTTGCGTCCACCGCAAACCTGACCCGCATTCCCGGCTCGTCGATCGTCCCCTCAGAGATTGGCGCTTCGATCTCATGATTATCAGCCAATCCAGAGAACAGTCCGGACTTGAACGCATGAACCAACAGCCTCGAGCTGTTATCTATCGGACGTGTCTGCCCGAAGGCGAGCGGCACAAAGCCGATAACTGCAATAATCAGCAGGTGCTTCCTCGTTCTCATTAGCATTTCCGAATTTTCCTCTCAAAAACGTAATCGCAACAGCATAGGCGTCACCTTTCGTTATCGGATGAAGATGCGATACATGGCGATAGAGGCTGGGCACAGCCGAGCAGTTGCACTCACTTGTCAAGCGGAAGTAAAAGAAATGCCGAGTGCCTCGGCGACTTTGCGCAGCGGCTTGTCTGTTGTCCAGATAACCGTGGCGGGATTGATGAAAACAGAAGCGACCAGGTGTGCGTCTACCAAACCGATGCCGAGAGTGTACAGTCGGCGTGTCTCAATCAGGTGCCGAACTTCACTTATTTGCGCCACTCCGATCTGGGGTAACAGGTCGAGCAACGCGAGCGTTTTCGTCCGCTTACTTAACGATCCCAAAGCAAGTTCCGCGATTACAAACGGATGCATCGCAATTTGTCCATGCTCAAGGTAGGCGCGGAGTTGCTTGTTTCCCTTACGGAAGTGGTCCACCCAAATCGATGTATCGGCGAGGATCAATGCGACCTGCGGCGGGGAGTATTCTTCAATTCCCCCATTGTGCCGCCCAGCGACGCCAGTCGGCGGGCGCTTTCCCGCTCGATAAGCGCCTTGAGGGCTTCACGAATCAAGGCCGTCTTCTCCGCCACTCCAGTAAATTCCTGGGCCTTCCGTACCAGCTCGTCATCAAGCGCTAGAGTTGTTCTCATAAGATCTCCAAGGCACTCATTATAGCATCAATTGATGCTATATTATATGCACCTAAGGACTCATCATCATGTATACACCGGAATGATCCAAAAACGTCAGCTGAACGTGGTAGAGCGGCCATTCATGGCCGCGTTAGGCGAGACGATGCAAGCGAGCTTTAGCTCGACGCTTCGGGTCGGCGTATTCGGGATAACCATTCTCTCGCGTCTTTTGCGAACCTAGTTGATCGTGATGGCAAATGCCGCATCTCACAAATATGCTGCGCAGTGCTTACCTTTTGCCATTGGCAATTTTTCTGACAGTCTTACTACCGGCGCAGGAAAACCCACGGTTCACTTCGCGCGCCAACCTGGTTCCCGTCCCGACGCTTGTACGAGACGCCGCGGGGAACGCCGTTTACGGCCTCCACGCAGAAGACTTCATCATTGAGGACGACGCCGTTCCGCAAACGGTACACCTCGACGAAGTCGCCGAAAACGAGCCGCTATCATTGGTGATTGCGGTTCAACGTGGACGGAGAGCCAATCGCGAATTCAGCAGAATCAGCACCCTGGCTTCGATGCTCGATCCCATCCTGAGCGATCAGAATAATGAAGCCGCTCTGCTGCTCTTCGACAGCAAGCTCGACCTGGTTAAGGATTTCACTAGCAATGCCGATAATATTGAGCTGGCCCTGCGTAATCTCCAATCTGGCGACAACGGCGCTGTAATTCTTGACGCAGTGGCTTATTCCGCAAGGCTGCTCGCACGGCGGGCGGATGGACGAAAACTTGTGGTGTTACTGATCAGCGAAACGCGCGACCACGGTAGCAAATTCACCAAGTTCGACGATGTTCTCCGGCTCATCGGTGAAAACAATATCTCAGTATTCGCTGTTCCGTTCTCGCCTTATATTTCTCAGCAACTGGATGTCGCGCGCGGAGTTAACAAGGATGAATGGACGCCAGCTTTTGACATAATCGAAAAGGTCGCGGCGGCGCGTCAGGCCATGCGAAAAAATGCGCCGAAGGCACTTACCTCGATGACCGGAGGCGAGTACGAATTGTTTGCCACTCGTAATGCGTTTGAAACAGACTTGACCACATTTTCAAACCACCTGCATAGCCGATATCAATTGAGTTTTGAGCCAAACGATCCGCACCCAGGCCTGCATCAGATTCGGGTCAAGATGCGCGATCCGGGCAAAAATTGGAGTGTGTTGTTCAGGAGCTCATATTGGGCGGAAGATCACAGGTGATGAGCGTCTAATTGATATTACCGCGATAATCGGATGGAGCCCAAACGCCGGTGGTGAATATCTCTCAGCCACAGAATTGTGCCGGTCAGCAGGGCCAACCTGACTGATCCAAAGTGGTAGAGTGGCCATTCATGGCCGCGTTCAGGCGAGCAACGACGCAAGCGAGCTTTAGCTCGAAGCAACCGAGCGGGAAGTCTTGCCCAAACAGTCAAAACCGCTCAGAGTCTCTAATAAGGCTATGCTATAATCCCTTTTCGCCTGCTTGGTTTCGAGGCAATGACGTGATCCCCTCTAACGGGCAAGTCCTGATCACGAATCAGCAAAATTCGCCGCACTGAACACGAGGTATCGCTATGTCTGGCCATTCAAAATGGGCCACAATTAAGCACAAGAAAGGCGCGCTCGATGCCAAGCGTGGCAAGATCTTCACGCGCCTCATCAAAGAAATCAGTATTGCCGCAAAAAATGGCGGCGATCCTGATACCAATCCCCGTCTGCGCACCGCGATTGCCGCTGCCAAGGCTGAGAACATGCCCGCCGACAATATTAAACGGGCCATCCAGCGCGGTACCGGCGAGCTCCCCGGCGTTAACTACGAAGAGTTTTCACTCGAGGGATACGGTCCGGGCGGCGTCGCTATTCTGCTCGATATCAATACTGACAATCGCAATCGCACCGTCAGCGAAATCCGCCACGCCTTCGGCAAGAACGGCGGCAACATGGCCGCCGCCGGCGCCGTCGCGTATCTGTTCCACAAGAAAGGCGACATCGTCATTCCCAAAACCGCCGCCAAAGAAGATGATCTGATGGGCATCGTGCTCGAAGCTGGAGCCGACGATCTTCGCGATGACGGCGAGAACTGGGAAGTGCTCACCGAGCCTTCCGTTTTCGAGGCCGTAGTCGAAGCGGTGAAAAAAGCCGGCATTCAACCGACCACCGCCGAGGTCGCGATGATCCCGCAGAACTACATTAAGCTCGAAGGCTCGCAGGCCACGCAGATGATCCGTCTGGTCGAAGCGTTTGAAGAGCACGACGACGTGCAGAACGTCCACTCCAACTTCGACATCGACCAGAAACTTTTGGAAGAAGTTGCCGCCGGCTAAACACAATTAGCTGCGTCAATCCGCGCGGGAATAGCGCCCCTTTGGCAAGCTCAGGGCAAGCCCTCGGCTGTCCTGGCGGGTTTGCTCGCCACTGCTTTCCAAATTGTTGTCGCGGCCCAAAACCCCTGCCGTTGTCAATACGGCTCCGCCGTTAAATTGCGAATAAATTTCAACATTCGTGTGCATAATATTGTGGAAATCTGGGCAAGTACCTGCTTAAGGGCTTTGTTAAGAAAAATTTATACAGAGTGCACAGATGTAAGTGCGCTCAACGAAATTTATTTTTTGCATGACAGAATCCGCGAAAAAACTTCGCCTCGATAAGTTGCTCCTCGAACGCCAACTGGTTCCTTCGCGCCAAAGGGCACAAGCTCTTGTGCTAGCTGGCAAGGTTCTAGTTAACGGTCAGAAGGTCGACAAGTCCGGAACTTTGATCGATGCGGCATCAGAAATTCGCTTACTTGGCGACGATCTGAAGTATGTCGGCCGCGGCGGCCTGAAGCTCGAACGCGCCTTGCAGCATTGGAAGATCGATGTCCGCGATCGAGTTTGCCTGGACGTCGGCGCCTCGACTGGCGGCTTCACCGATTGCCTGCTCCAGCACGGCGCGGTCCGCGTAATCGCCATCGACACCGGGCAAGGGCAGATCGCGTTCCAGCTGCGCGTTGATCCCCGTGTCCGTCTGCTCGAAAAAACCAACGCCCGTCATCTCACCCGTGAACAACTCGGCGAGGAAGTTGACCTCATCGCCATGGACGTCTCATTTATCTCAGCGGTCCTCGTCTTGCCGCCGGTATTCTCCGCTGCATTTCCTGAGGACATCAATAAACGAGCCGGCCGCGAACTTATCGTCCTCGTCAAGCCGCAATTCGAAGTCGGCCGCGATCTCGTGGGCAAGGGCGGTATCGTTCGGGATCCGACCGCTCAACAGCAGGCAGTCGAAAAAGTCCGGGACGCCGTGCGGGCGCTTGGCTCGAAATCTATCGATGTCATCGAATCACCCATTCTCGGCGCTGAAGGCAACCGCGAGTTTCTGTTGCATGCCGGATTTTAGCCAAACGCACCGCCCATCCTTCGCTTTCGGTACAATTTCACTTTCAAGATGACCAGCAAAACTTCGTCCTCCAAAACCGTCGGCATCGTTTCCAAACCGAATAAGCCTGCGGTCGCGCAGATCATGCCCGGCTTGAAGGAATGGCTCTCCAGCCGTGGGTATTCTTACCTTGTCGATCCTGAGACCGCTCCCTTCGCGGTCGGAGCAGAAGTCCTCTCGCGGGTCGAGATGGCGTCACGCAAACTGGAATTCGTGATCGTGCTCGGTGGCGACGGCACTCTGCTCTCTGCGGCCCGCGCGGTGGCTTCAGCTGGCATTCCAATTGTCGGAGTTAACCTGGGAGCGCTTGGCTTTCTCACTGAAATTCCTCTCGACGATTTGTACCCCACCCTCGACAGCGTCATTAAAGGTTCCTGCGATATCGATGTCCGCTCCATGGTGCACTGCGAAGTGAATCGTCGGCGCGAGGTAGTTGGCACTTATGAAGCTCTGAATGACGTGGTCGTGGGGAAGGGAACTATCGCCCGGCTGAATCACTGCGACGTGTACATCGACAAAGTGTTTGTCTCCCGCTACCAGGCCGATAGCTTAATTGTCTCGAGTCCTACCGGTTCAACGGCATATTCTCTGGCCGCTGGCGGCCCCATTCTTATGCCGGACGTTGCGAGCTTCGTCATCACCCCGGTTTCAGCCCATTCGCTGACCCATCGCCCGCTGGTTGTGCGCGACACTTCGCAGATTGAAATCGTGGTCATGACCGGTGATGAAGAGGCCTACCTCAGCATCGACGGCCAGGCAGGAATGCCCATTTTTGACGGGGATCATATTTATTGCCGCAAATCCGAATATCACGTGAAGCTCCTGCATACACGCGGCACATTTTTCGATGTGCTCAGCAGCAAGCTGAAGTGGGGCCAGCGTTAATGGTCTTGATGCGTTGATTTGCAACCAAGCCTCGTCAGCCAGATAGCGCATAGGTTACGGTAAAGGCCCGATTCGTTGACAAGCGGTACTACAATAAATTGGCTCGGAAATAGTGCCCTTATCATTCTTGACCGAATCCTTTGTCTCACATAGGATGCCACCTCATGCCACCCCATCGTCAAATTCTCATCATTGCGTTTTCCACTGGAATCACTGCGGGCTTAGCCTCGAGTTTGAGCATCGAGTGGATGCGTTACCTTATGGTCGTTTTGATCGGGGTTGTTGGGGCGTTGTTTTGGCAAGTGAACGAAGTCCGCGAAGAGGCAGAAAAACACGTGGTCCGTGCCGTGTCGCATCACCTGAATAACAGCTTGACCGTAACTATGAACCGGCGATATCTGGACCCGGATACCCGTGAGCAAATCGTCGACGAGGAGTTACAACGGTGCGCTTGGGTCATTCAGACGATTTTGCCGTCGCTCAAGGTTGGGTTACTGGAGCTTCTTAATATCAAGCGGCATTCCTATCCAGGCCGGTGGGCACAACCCGAAGAGAAATGGTGGCAACAACAGCCACCCACTGTGCACTAGGCGGTTGCCGGAAGTATCAAGACGACTCGTCGTCGGAGTTGCGCCTAAAGCCGTGATCGCGCTGCAGCTTTTCGCTCAACCCGGGTCAGAATGCTGCCTGAAATCAGATTCGCCAACTTCTTCGCGTATTTGCCTTCTAGCAGTGACAAGAGAGCGAAGCCGACGCTTACCATCACAGCGATCTGGAGCATGTGGGCAAAGGTGCGAAGAATCGTAAACATAGGCGGAAAACCGAACTCCCGATAGGATCGGCCAATGAGGGCAGGATGTAAATCACCCATAAGTTGTACTCCATTGGGGAACGTCCCAGCGGAACGACACCGGCGGGCCTGCTCTGAGCGCAGTCGAAGGGATGGGTTTGGTTTCGTTAGTGTACCTTCGTGCCCTTTGTGGTCATGCTTTTGCTTTCAAGGTGACTTCTGGCCCCAGCTGGTCGGTAACGCTTTCGCGGCGACGGATGAGCTTGGCTGACTTCCCATCAACTAGAACCTCCGCCGGACGGCCACGGGTGTTGTAATTCGACGCCAGCGCCATTCCGTACGCGCCGGCATCCAGAATGGCCAGAACCTCTCCGGCACCGACCCCTGGCAACGTGCGTTCGTGAGCGAAGAAGTCGCCCGACTCGCATACCGGCCCTACGATATCTACGATCTCGGGCGCGGCCTTGACGTCTTCGACGGGAACGATCTGATGTTCAGCTTGGTACAATGCCGGACGGATGAGGTCGTTCATCGCCCCGTCCACTACCACAAATTTCTTTCCGCCATTTTTTTTGCGATACAGCACTGTAGTAAGCAGCGCTCCTGCCGGTCCCACAATCGAACGTCCAGGTTCAAGTAACACTTTAACCTTCAACTCCCGCAAAGGCCGTGTGATCGACTCGGCATATTCCGCAACTACACTGGCAAAATCCTGCGGCCCGTCGTAGTTGATCCCCAGCCCGCCCCCTGCATCAACATATTGAATCCGATGTCCATCGCTTTGCAGCTGCCGTACCAGTTCTGCAACTCGTTCCATCGCCGCCCGAAACGGCGCGAACTGCATGATCTGCGACCCAATGTGCACGCTCACTCCGGTAACCTGTAAATACTTCGATCGCCTGGCCTCTGCATACAATCCGCGCGCCTCGCCAATGGGCACGCCGAATTTATGCTTCCGCAATCCAGTCGAAATATAAGGATGAGTCTCAGCCGGAACATCCGGATTCACCCTCCAGGCAATGCGGGCTTTCCGTTTCAGCTTCTTCGCGCACGCCGCAACCACTTCCATTTCAGCCGGGCTCTCCAGATTAAACAGCAGAATGCCAGCTTTGAGCGCAGCCTCAATTTCCGCCGCGGTCTTTCCCACGCCGGAGAACACGACTCTCCCCGCCGCCCGCCTGTCGGCGCGCAGCACTCGCTCCAGTTCTCCGCCTGATACCACATCGAATCCGCAACCCATCTTCGCCAGCAGGTGCAGAATGCTGAGATTTGAGTTGGCTTTCACCGAGTAGCAGATGTGCGAGACGCCGCGAAAAGCTCGCGCAAAAGCACGAACCCGCTGGCGAATGCTTGTAGCCGAATAAACATAAAGCGGAGTTCCGAAGCGCTCTGCGAGTTCCGACAGCGGAAGTTGTTCGCAGCTCAGTTGCCGCACACCTACTTGCGCTTTAGAAGCAGAGCGCGAAACTCGGGGCAGGGAATTGTTCGGCGAGCTGTAAACGAATCCAGGAGGTCGTTCAAAAGTGTGCTTCACGTGCGCTGTGGTGTACTCCCCTTCACTTTAATTGCCACCACAGTCTGATCGTCGAACGTCTCCACGCCGGATGCATGGTCCGTCGCGGCCTTGAAGATCGACTTCACAATCGACTCTGCCGGCTCTGAAGAGCACTCGGCGATGATCTTTTCGAGACGTGTTCGTCCGAACAATTCTCCAGCGCGGTTCGTAGCGTCCAGGATTCCGTCACTGAGGAAAACGAAAATGTCGTCATCCTCCGCTTGAAAAACGAACTCATCGTATTCCGCGTCTTCAAATAGTCCGAGCGGCAGCCCCGTGGCTTCGATCATCTGCGTCTTGCCTTTGTGGCAATAGACAGGGCGGGGAAGTCCCGAGTTCGCCACTTGCAGTGTTCGGCTAGCATCGTCCCAAATGCAATAAATCAGCGAAACGAACTGCGCATCTATTCGTCGTTCGACCAACGAGTAATTTACCGCAGCCAACATTTCCGCCGGCGCCGGTTCCATCGGAGCATGCGAGCGCAGTATGCCCACCACCAGCGCGGCGTAGATCGCAGCCGGCGCTCCCTTGCCGCTTACGTCGCCGATTACCAATCCGAGGCGCGACTGCGAATAGCTCAAAAAATCGTACAGGTCGCCGCCAATGGTCCGTGCCGGGCTGAACTTCGCCGCCACCTCAAGATGCGCCAGTTGCGGGAGCGCCTGCGGCAGCAGCCGCATCTGTAGTTGCCGTGCCATCGCCAGGTCGCGCTCCAGTCGGCCTTCCTGACGCGCTATTTGCTCGTATAGCCGAGCATTCTCGATCGCAATCGCAATCTGCGCCGCCAAGGTCGTGATCGTCCTCAGATGGTCCTCGGTGAAAAAATTCTTCTTGGTGTGCTCCAGATCGAGCACGCCAATCACCTTGTCCTTGTAAATCAGCGGCGCTGCCAGCTCCGACCGCGTCTCCGCATTCGACTCGATATAACGCGCGTCTTTGCGTACATCCCCGACCAGAATCGCTCGTCGCTCTTCCGCGGCCGCACCCACGATTCCTTTTCCAATCGGAATATCGTTCTTGAGCTGAATATTTTCCTGGAACCGCAGCGAGAACCGATGCTGCAATTTTTCTCCCGCAGGATCAATCAGCAGAATGCTGAACATCTGGAAGTCGATCAACTGGCTGAGTAACTCGCCGACTCTCTTAAGCAGTTCGTCGACGTTCAAAATCGACGTCAGCTCGCGCGCGATTTCGTTCAGTAGCTGCAGCGTTTTCGTCTGCCGCGTCATGCGTGTGTACAGTCGCGCATTCTCGATGCCCACCGCCATGCGCGACGCAATCAGCGTGAGCAGCCGTTTATGTTCTTCAGTGAAGTGGTCAGGTTGCGGCGATTCAATATCGATTACGCCGATCACCCGATTCTTCACAATCAGCGGCACCGCCAGCTCCGAACGCACATTGGGTACCGCCGAGATATATCGCGGATCGTTGGCAACATCGCCCACCAGCACCGCTTCCGCCCGCTGCGCCGCAACCCCGGTTACACCCTCCCCCACCTTCACCCGAATGCGTTCCGCAATTTCTTTTGAATGGCCCACGCTGAAGCGGAAATACAACTCCTGGGTCTTTTCATTGAGCAGCAGAATGCCAAAAATTTCGTAATCAATGACCTTGCGGACGAGTTCCGCCACCCGCTTTAGGGTGGTGTCGAGGTCGAGCGTGGTGTTGACCACGTCGGCGACTTCCAGTAGCAGGGGATCGATTCGCGATTGCGCTTCAGCTTGAACGGCGGCCATTTCCACTGCTTTAATCATAGCAGTCAGTGCTGTTTCCACTGTTTACGTTCGTCACACTAAACTGTGGAATTGTCGGGTCACTTTTCGCTGACCGCCGCACCGTTGGGCAACACGCAGATATCGGGAAGGTTGCGATATCGCTCCGCATAATCCAGGCCGTATCCGACAACAAACTCGTCAGGAATTTCAAATCCCGTGTAATCCGCTTGCACCGGCATCTTGCGTCGAGAAGGCTTATCCAGCAGCACTGCCACACGAAAACTCTTTGGCTGATGGCCTTGCATCAGCCGCTTCAGAAAAGTCAGCGTCAATCCCGTGTCCAGAATATCTTCCACCAGAATTACATTCTTCCCGCGCAATGATTGGTCCACATCCTTCGTCAACCGCACTTCGCCGGTCGAGTCCCATGCATGCCTGACCTCCTGAGTAGGCGTGGGCCGGTTGCCGTAGGTTGAGACCCCGATAAATTCAAACGTCGCGTCTACCTGCACCTGCCTCACCAGATCGCTCAGAAAAATCGCAGCGCCCTTCAGCACTCCGACAAAAATTACCGGCTCGCCCTTTGCATCAGCGGTGATCTGCCTGCCCATTTGCGCCACGCGCTCGGCAATCTTCTCTCGCGAAATTAGGACTTTAGGTTCGTTCATGGAGCCAACATATTACTCCGTACCCCTCGCATAAAGTCAAAAGAACTATCAAGCCCGTTCCGCTTTTCTCTGCGACCTTTGCCGTTTTTTCTCCGCGATCTCTGCGGTTAAAAGCTTTCGACGGACGTGCGTGAAGCCTCACCGCAAGCAACGTTGAACCGGCCTTTTCACTACGCCTAAAATGTTTAATCATCATTCTAGAAAGAGATCGGCCCTATGAAACTGAACGGCATCAAGCTCACCTGGCTCGGACACGCAACCTTCCGCATTCAAACTTCTAAAGGTAAAGCAATCCTGATCGATCCCTGGGTGATGGGAAATCCAGCGTGTCCCGCGAGCGAAAAAGAAGTCAAAGCCGTCGATGTCATGCTGTGCACCCACGGTCATGGCGATCATATTGGCGACGCGGTTGAAATCGCCAAAAAACACAATCCGAAAGTAGTCGGTATTCCAGAGCTGTGTAGCTGGTTAGGCAAGAAAGGGGTGAAGCAACTCGCCGAGATGAATAAGGGCGGCACCCAGCAGGTCGGGGACATTAAGGTCACCATGGTCCACGCCGACCACTCCTGCGGAATTCTAGATGGCGACACCTACGTCTACGGTGGCGAGGCCTGCGGCTATGTCGTCGAGTTTGATAACGGCATCAAGATTTATCACGCGGGCGACACCAACGTCTTCGGAGACATGGCGATCATTCGCGAATTGTACTCACCTGATATCGCCATGCTGCCGATCGGCGATCACTACACCATGGGCCCGCGCGAGGCTGCTTACGCCTGCAATTTGCTGAAGCCGAACACCGTAATTCCCATGCACTTCGCCACTTTCCCGGCGCTGACAGGTCGGCCAAGCGATTTAAGCAAACTGGTGCACGGCGTCAAAGTGGTTGAAATGAAGCCCGGCGAGACCATCACCTAGATGTATATTTATTGATCGCCAGATCTTTGGCTAGGAGTTTTTGCACTCGACACGGAACGCATCATGCCGAAGACTTCTGACAAGCCGCGCTGGATGATGTGCGGAATCACTTCCGAGCCGGTAGAGAATTATCTTTATTCGCTGCTGCCGCCTCGCGATGAAGTCCTCTCCGAGATGGAAGACCAGGCAGCCAAGCGTAACATTCCGATTGTGGGCCCTGCGGTCGGGCGTATCCTACACCAGTTGGCACTGATCTCCGGCGCAAAGAATATTTTCGAGATGGGATCGGCTATTGGATATTCGACCATCTGGTGGGCCCGCGCTATTGCCGACGGTGGCCGCGTAATCTACACCGACGGCGATCGCAAGAATGCCGACGAAGCTCGTGGATATTTCGAGCGCGCAAAAGTAGCCAATCGCATCACCGTAAAAGTAGGCGATGCCATCGAGGTCCTCTCCGAACAGACTCAGCTGTTCGACATCATTTTCTGCGATCTGGATAAAGAAGATTATCCCCGCGCGCTCCGCATGGCGCTACCTCGCCTGCGGAAAGGCGGCCTGCTTGTTGCAGACAATGTTCTATGGAGCGGCAAAGTTACAGAAAACAATTCGTCAGAGGCGTCCACAAAAGCCATCCAAGAATTCAATCGCCTGCTGTACGCCTCTCCCCAGTTGTTCACCACGATTCTTCCCATCCGCGATGGACTGGCGGTCGCTGCGAAGCTCTAGAGATCTCGTGGGGGGCGCCCATTTCAACCCTCTTGACGACTCTCTCCTACCTGCGTAGAGTTGCTACGCTCGCAGAAAGCCCAACAACATAGGAGGACGTATGAGATTCTCAATGTCCGCCGGTCTTTTCTTAGTTGCCGCGGCGTTTTCCGGCGTGGCGATCGCTGCGGACCAAGCCAAGACCACTCCCAAGAACATTCCGGATTTTGATGTGCAAGGCATCAGCATGACCGAGTGCCAGTGCACCGCCTACGGCTGCCCATGCCGGTCCAACGGCCATCCTGATCATGGCAGTTGCGACGCGGCCGACTTCACCTACATTAAACATGGCCACTACGGCAAAGTTGATATGAGCGGCTTCAAAGCCGTCCTGGTCGGGGATCTCATCGATCCCGATGCCAGTAAAGTACACGGCACCGCGTACTTCGATAAGAGCTCTACAGCGGAACAGCAGAAGGCATTCAATGAAATGCTGAGTTTCATGTTCGGCTGGAACCCTCCGCATGTCGTCGGCGTGAAGATGGTCGACATCGACTTCAAAGTCTCGCCCGACAAGAACACTTACACGCTTACCATTCCTGATGTTCTTGACGAAAAAGGCGTGATGAAGCGCGACGCTGACGGCAAGCCGGAGCATGTCGTCCCCGCAATGGATCTTTGGGGAAACAAAATCACCTACGTCGACAATGTGGTGTTTAAGTATCACGACAAAGGCGTCGGCGAGTGGGACCTTTCAGGTCACCAGGCGAATGTAAAAGAGTTTCACACCACCAAGGCCATGTACGACCAGAAAAAACTCCTGATGCAGCATGGCGATATGTCCGGCACCTGGACGGCAGAACAGAAGAAGATGATTCAAGATATGGGAATGAAGCCGGAATAAGTCAGCTGCGTAGTTCCGGATTAAAAGACTGGTGCCCCATCCTTGTCTCCCCGCTGTTTAGAGAGGAAGGGTGGGGCTTTTGACTTGGTCCCGTAGATTTTGTCGCCTGATTGATCTACGCAGGACCGGCTCAAATCGACTTGACGGGAATCGCCGTTACATCGTCCACCAGCCCTACTTCTCTCTGCAGAAACGGCTCTGCATAGGTCACACCAGCCATCATTCCGTAGAACCGCGCCATGGCTTCGATACGAGCGCGGATTTCGGCCCGAGCAGGGAAAATATCTTTCCCCGCTTCTTGATCGCTGAACTGTGACTTGTATGCCATCAGCGACTCGAAGCGCGCTTCAAATTGTTCGCTGATATCCACCACAAATGTTGGCCGAACGTCGTGATACAGCGTCGCATAAATAATCTTGAAAGGTCTGTGTGGTGCAAGGGCCTCGTGTGGCGCGGGCGCCCCGCCCGCGTGTGACGAGGAATTTTCGGGGTCCTTCGAATCGCGAAGGGCACGACTTTTAGTCGTGCCGCTACCACTGACCGCTGAGGGTTGAGGGCTGACGGCTAATTTTGCCAGCCCCGCCAAAAAACACGCTTCATACCCAAGCTTCGACGCCGTGTAGTGGTCTGGGTGCCGTCCTTCCCAGTAGGGAAGTATCACTACTCGCGGCCGCGTCTGCCGGATGACTCTCGCAACTTTAAGGCGGTTGTCCCATGTGTTCTCCACACGTCCATCGGGAATATCCAATGCCTCCCGCCACGAAACTTCCAGGATCTTCGCCGCGTCGGCTGCTTCTCGGGCGCGGTCTTCCGCCGTGCCTCGCGTTCCCATTTCCCCGCGCGTCAGATCGAGAATTCCCGTGCGATGACCACGCGTAGCCATCTTGAGCAACGTCCCACCGCATGTCTGTTCCACGTCGTCGCGGTGCGCGGCAATGGCGAGTATGTCAAGAGTTGAAGTGAGCATCAGTCACAAGAGCATAGCGGCAGTATAGGAATTGAGGCAACTCGAACTCTCACAGGTCTTTGAAGACGATTGCGAATGATGGTACTTTTATTCCGGCGACGCTATTCGTTGGCGCCAATCACAAAATGCTTCCACCCCACTGGCACGTCCTCGGAGAGATCTTTCTCCGCACCTTTGCCATCTATCTCGTCGTCCTGATCGGAGTGCGACTTAGCGGTAAGCGGGAAGTCGGTCAGATGACGCCTTTCGACTTGACGCTCTTACTCCTCCTCAGCAATTCCGTGCAGAACGCCATGACCGGGCCCGATACTTCGCTCGCGGGCGGAATCGTGGCCGCGCTCACACTGCTGCTGATGAACTATCTCATTGCCGAACTCTCCGGTGGCAATCGCCGCTTTCGTAAATTTGTTCAAGGTGAACCCAGTCTGCTAATTCACGACGGCGAAGTCATCCTTGCCCACATGGCGAAAGAGCATGTCAGTATGGACGAACTGGAAAGGGCGCTGCGCGAGCATGGCATCACCACTTATCACGATGTCGCGCTGGGAGTGCTCGAAGTGGACGGCTCGATCAGCCTGCTGAAGTATGACGACCTGAACCCAGCCGCGCACAATCATCTCGCGCGCCGCAAGCATATTCCGAAACACGAGTAACTGATAAGTTGGGTTTTCCAGCCACTGACCATTAGCCACCAATCACTATTTCGTAATCACAACTGGCAGCTCTTCGTAGGGCGCAACCGTCACCGTCAGCGATTTGCGCGCGTTAAACACGTCTTGGTTAACTGGAAAGCTCACCACAATAGTTCCAGAAGTCTTACTTTGCGCATCCAGCCTCGCTTCCGGCATTAAGAACGCGATCGCGTGCTGCTTGAGAGCAGGGAAGGCCTGGAAGTATCGCTGGGCATCCACTGCTGGGCTCGCATCGTCGTCATGTTTTTCCTTACCGGTGTCGAGCGTTGCCCGGATGGTATGTATCCACGATGGCTTTTCAGCATTGTTCTGTACTGTGACGTTGATCGCCACCATCACCATGTCTTGTCCCGGTACCGCGACTACGGTTACATCGTCCATCGTTCCCGAAGAAAGCGCATGTGCGCGGTGCGTCAGCGCGTAAGCCGCTACGATCACCAACACCACCGCAATGCAGATCGCGAGAATTCCCGCCGGCGGAAGGTTCTTGCGGGCGGTCCCATACTCTTCGCCAATATTAAAGTCGCTCTGCTGGTTCGGCTGATTTTCCTGCGGTTCACTCTGCTGAGTCTGGGTTTGCTGCTGGGTTTGGGTTTGCTGACTTCCGATTGATGACGTTTCTGGACCCGGTGGAGGCGTAGGCGTTGGACTCGACATGGTGTCCTCCTGCGCAGCAATTGTACTCGCTGAGTCCAGGTGGTAGCGGACGTCCACATCCGCGATTTGTTATTGCGGTTTTTCTTTGGCTTACCCAAAATGAGGGTGCCCCACCCTACGCGGTTTTCGCAGGGTGGGAACCATGAATCGATGAAGCGTCCTCATCAGCCGGCCAATCATGCTTCATTGCCTTAGCAAACCTTTCCACCGGCAACGTATTCAGCACATCTCCCGCAGTCAGCCACGCCCGCCGCGCCTGCAGCACCCCATATCGGATCTTCTCCATATGCGTGGTGTGATGGGAGTCGGTATTGATTACGATTTTCACCCCATGCTGCTTGGCCATCCGCAAGTGCCGGTCCGAAAGATCAAGCCGGTCCGGATACGCATTCAGCTCCATCGCCACTTTATTCCGCGCAGCTGCCTCAAGCACCGCGTCCATGTCATATGGATACGCATCCCGCCGCAGCAGAATCCTCCCCGTCGGATGCCCAATAATCGATACATTCCGATTCTCAATCGCCTTGAGCAACCGTGCCGTCATCTCTTCTGCCGATTGATTGAAGTGCGAGTGCACGCTGGCAATTACCACATCCATCTGCTCCAGCACCGAATCGGAAAGGTCCAGCGATCCGTCGCCCAGAATATCAACTTCGACCCCAGCAAAAATTCTGATCCCATCAATCTTCTCTCCGGTCGTTCTGATTCTCTTGATGTGTTCGACCGCGCGAGCATCATCCAGCCCATTGGCAAACGCCAGGTTCTTGGAGTGGTCGGTGATGGCCATGTACTTATACCCACGTTCACGAGCCGCCTCCGCCATTTCAACGATCGTGTTGCGCCCGTCGGTCTCAATCGTGTGCATGTGCACATCGCCTTGCAGGTCTTCTTGCACGATCAACTTCGGCAGCGCATGTTTCTCCGCTGCATCAATTTCCCCGCAGTTCTCCCGCATCTCAGGCGGAATGTAATCCAGCTTCAGCGTCGCGTAAATCTCTTCTTCGGATTTCCCCACGACCACCTGCTGATCGTCCAGCTTCGCCAGGCTGTATTCATTCAGCGTGTAGCCCATCTTCAGCGCCCGTTGGCGCAGCGCCACGTTGTGTCCCTTTGATCCTGTAAAGTACTGCATCGCAGCGCCAAACGACTCCGGCGGCAGAAATCGTACATCCACCTGCATCCCGCCGCGTAAACGGAAGCTCACCTTGTTTTCACCGCGCGCAATGATCTCCATCAGCCCCGGCAACTTAATGATGTGTTCAATCAGCTTCTCCCGCTCAGCGTCATTGCAGCACGCCGGGCCGGTCACTAGAATGTCGAGATCACCAACCGTTTCGCGCCCTCTTCGCAGAGAACCCGCCGGTGTCGCTTTCTCCACTCCCGGATAATTCCCCAAGTGCTCGATGATTTTCTCAGCTTGCGCCTCGGCAACATTCAGTAGAAACCGTCCGGCAATCCTTCTGTAATCTTCAATTGCCTTCAATATTTTCTGTTCATGCTTCTCTCCCATGCGCGGCAGCTCGCGAATCTTTCCCTCGCGTGCCAGTTTCTCCACTCCCTCCAGATCGCATACCTGATAAGCACTCCAGATCAGCGCCACCGTCTTCGGCCCGAGCCCTTGTACCTTGAGCAGCTCCAGCATCGAGGGCCGATATTTCTTCAGCATCTCCGCATGCAGCGACAGCTTCCCCTCATGCAACATCTCGTTCAAGTTGTTGAGCATCCCTTTGCCGATGCCGGGAATCGCCAGCACCTGCTTGGGATCTTCAATTAAATCTGTGATTTGTTGCGGGAGCCCTTCAATCGCCTCAGCCGCATTGCGATATGAGCGGATACGAAATGAATCCTGCCCGTCTACTTCCAGCAGGTCCGCAGTCTCGTACAGAATTCCAGCGATGGATTTGTTGTCCACAAGAAAAGGTTAAATCACCCACGTTGATTGTGGGGGGCCGGGCGTCTCGCCCGGACAACTCAATGCGATTCGTGTCTGCGTCGAAAAACTCTGACTCCGCACTCTCTTCGCGTCCTCAGCGATCTCTGCGGTTAAAAGCTTTTCTCGACTGAAAAGAGTAAAACCCTACTCCGTAAAAAGATGCCCCATCTTTTCTTTCTTCGTCCGCAGATATTCTTCCGCATGTTCGCTGGGCTCGACTTCGCAGGGCACGCGCTCTACGACCTCAATCCCCGCACGCTCGAGCGCCGCCACTTTATCTGGATTGTTCGAAAGCAGCCGTACTTGTTTAACGCCCAGGGCCTTGAGCATCTCCGCCGGCAGTGCAAACTCGCGATGGTCCGCCTTGAATCCAAGCTTTTCGTTGGCCTCTACCGTGTCCAGTCCGGAGTCTTGCAGTTCATAAGCCTGTAGCTTAGGCATCAGTCCAATGCCGCGCCCCTCCTGCTGTTCATAAATCAGAATGCCCACGCCTTCTTCCGCGATCATGCCCAGCGCCATCTCCAGTTGTTGGCGGCAATCGCATCGCAGCGATCCAAAAACGTCGCCAGTCAGGCATTGCGAATGAATCCGCACCAATGGCGGCGATGCATGCACATCGCCCATCACCAAAGCCACTGCCTCTTCCGGCTTGCCGTTCGATACCGGATTCAGCCGGAACCCATAAATTCGAAAATGTCCCCAGCGGGTAGGGAAGTCAGCCGACGTCAATTGTTTGGCAGATAAAGTCATTACGTTGATTATAGAGGCGGATAGTTTGGCAAGTACTTCGGATACTCCCATGGAGCACCTCTACCGGGAAGGGCACGGCTTCAGCCCGTGAGGGAATTGTGATAATCCGTGCTTACGCACCATACCTGTACGCCCGCGTCCTCCGCGGAAAGACTTTAATCAAAATCAGTCCCGTCAAAAACCCGCCCACATGCGCACCGAACGCGACTCCTCCAGAAGCCTGATGGACTGTGATACTAGCTGAAAAGAACTGCAGCAGAAACCAGTAGCCTAGAAAAACCCACGCTGGTATCCACCAGAACGTGATAAACACAATCAGCACCACCAGCGTCAGCACCTTCGCCCGCGGATAAAGCAGCACATAAGCGCCCATCACTCCAGCGATCGCTCCACTGGCCCCAATCGTCGGAATTGTCGATCCCGGATCCAGGCCGATCTGCGTCAGCGCCGCGGCCACCCCGCACAGCAGATAAAAAATCAGATATATGAAATGCCCCAGATAATCTTCGATGTTGTCGCCGAAGATCCACAGAAACCACATATTGAAAATGATGTGCAGCCACCCGCCGTGCAGGAACATCGAGGTCAGTATCGTCAACAGCGTCGCCGGAATCGGATATGCGGGCGATCCCGCAAGTGCGCGCTCAAAATGCCGCGGCACCACCCCGAACTGAAATACCAGCGCATCCAGCGCGCGCCTTCCCTGCATCTGCACTGAAAGCTCAAACAGAAACACGACCATATTCAGCCCTACGATGAAGTAGTTCACCCACGGCGTGCTGTATCGAGGCTGGTCGTCGCGAATGGGAAACATAGAGGATTAGGAATTATGTGATTGAATCATTGAGCGCCGCATCAGCGGCTTTCAGGTCTTGAAATTCTACAATGATTAAATCGCGAAACGATTCAATGAGTGAATTTTGATGAAGGGCGTCCTCATCATCGACAAGCCCGCGGGCTTCACCTCGCACGACGTTGTGGCCCGCGTGCGCCGCATTTTGCAGCAGCGCGCCGTCGGACATCTGGGCACTCTCGATCCCATGGCCACTGGCGTTCTTCCACTGGTTCTCGGAAACATGACCCGCCTGGCGCAGTTTTATCTGAAGTCAGAGAAGAGTTATGAAGGCACAATCCGCTTCGGTTTCGCCACCGACACTTATGATGCCGAAGGCGAGCCTTCCGCCTCTCCCCAGGAATCGACACTCACGTTGGAACAAGTGCGCGAATTGGCGACAAAATTCACCGGCGTCATCGAACAGATGCCGCCCCCATATTCCGCTAAAAAAATTGCCGGCGTTCCCGCCTACAAGCTCGCCCGCAAGAAGCAAGAGGTCGCACTCACGCCCGTTCAGGTGGAAATTAAGGAATTCGAAATTCTCTCGATGCAAAACGCCTGCGCAAGCTTCCAAGCCCGCGTGACGTCCGGAACCTATATGCGTTCGGTCGCGAACGACATGGGACAGCTTGCCGGCTGCGGCGCCCATTTACAGTCGCTGCGCCGGACTACCGTCGCCGAGTTCGGACTCGAAAACGCGTACACGCTGCAACGACTCGAGGAAGACTTTCATATGGAGCAAAGCCTTAACAGAAAACAAGAATTTAAGCGGGAAGAAGACGTGAAAAGGGATGAAGCCTTCGCCGATCTCTTCGTTCATCCCCGCAAACTTTTACCATCGCTTCCTGCGGTTACCGCCACTGACGAGATGGTTTCCCGCATTCGCCACGGCCGGCCGGTGAATCTTCCCGAACTCTCTCGCGCCCGCGAGGTAAAAGTGTTTTATGGCCAGCGCGATTTGATTGCCATTTGTACTCGCGTCGCCGGAACCCTTTTTCATCCCAGAATTGTTTTGCTGTGAGAAGCCGCACGCGGGAAGACCTGGCAACCGGCACAGGACGTGTGGGTCGGACACTTCTGTCCGAGGCTTTTGACCTTCGTGGGGACGTCCTCGGTTTGTGTTGCCCGGGCTCAAGTGGGGACAGCCGCCCACGGCTGTCCGGGCGAGCTTGCTCGCCATTGCTTTCGAAGATGACATCATCATGCCACTTTTGCGATAGTCTCCCTCGTACAAAAACGAGAGAAAAATTTATGACCATCACCCGCCGTCAATTCTCGTTTCAAGTTGCTTCCGGTCTCGCGCTTGCGAGCGTGTCTTCCGCCGCCGCCGACGAAATTTCGCACACTGCCGACGCCATCCACCAGGAAGTAAATTTCTCCGCCGACCGCAAAAGAATCTATGCAGCGCTCCTCGACACCAAACAATTCGACGAGATGACGCGCCTGATTCCGGGCATGCAAACCGCGAAGCTGGGAAACTCGCCCACAGAAATCAGCCGGGAACTGGGCGGTACCTTCACGCTTTTTCGTGGACACATTATCGGACGCCACGTCGAATTCGTTCCCAACCAAAGAATCGTCCAGGCCTGGCGCGTCGTGGACTGGGACCCAGGTATGTACTCAATTGTTAAGTTCGAACTCAATGAGCATGGCTCGGGGACGAGGCTAGTCTTCGACCATACCGGCTTTCCCGTCGGCCTCGCCAAACACCTGGCAGATGGCTGGAAAGAACACTACTGGGAGCCGCTTCAGAAGTATCTGACCTAAGAGGATTTAGACTGCATTTGTTTTTTCAAACCCTCCCATCATTTATTTGAGTTGCGTTTCGCCCGCCAAAAAGGGGATACTATTTAGGCAATGTTCTATACCTGCGTCCAGAAGATGGTCATGTGCTGTTGTTGTAGGTGTCGTGTCTCTTCTGGGGACGGGGTGCAATCGAGCTAGCTAGCAATAATATTTTTAAGCTCACACCCACCGTCAGAAGCACTGGCCGGTGGGTTTCGTATTTTAAGGAGCCTTCAGCTTTAAGCCGTCAGTTAGCAACATAGGTTTGCCTGAAGGTTGAGAGCTGAAGGCTGAAGGCTAAGAATGAAATCCTCGAACTCGCTTTGGAAAGAAAAACTCGACGGCAAGATGCCTGACGATCTCGCGCGCGAGATCGATATCTTCGAGACTGAGATCACGCTGCGCAAGCAGGGCAAACTTGAAGAGCGGCTTTTTGCCGAAACCCGTCTGCGTCGCGGCGCCTATGGCCAGCGCTATGACAATGGCCAGCGTAATGACGGCCAAAAAATCCAGAAGCTGAATTTTCCCTCCGGCGAACTCACCAAAGGTCCAAACACCATGTGGGACGCGCCCGGCATGCAACGCATAAAGATTCCTGCTGGCGGGCTGAACGCGTCGCAACTCGAAACCATGGCAGAACTGGCCGAGGAATATTCTGACGGCATTGCTCACGTTACTACCCGTCAGGACTTCCAGCTTCATTACATTCACATCGACGACACGCCCAGCGTTATGCGCCGTCTCGCCGCTGCGAACATCACGACCCGCGAAGCCTGCGGAAATTCCGTGCGCAACGTTACCGCGTGCCCTTACGCGGGTGTTTGCGCGGACGAAAGTTTTGACGTCACGCCTTACGCGCGCGCCTTGTCGCGTTTTCTGCTCGGACATCCCGATTGCCAGAATTTCGGCCGCAAATTCAAACCCGCGTTCAGCGGTTGCGCCCAACACGCCTGCGGCCTGACCAGCCTGCACGACTTGGGACTGATCGCAAAGACCCGCGTGAATGCGAGTACGGGAAGGGAAGAGCTCGGTTTCGAAATGTACGTAGGCGGCGGTCTGGGTGCCGTGCCCTATCACGCCAAGCTGCTCGACTCCTTCATTCCACCGGAAGAATTGCTGCCGCTGACGCAGGCCATTGCAAGAGTGTTTGCCCGCCTCGGCGAAAAGAAAAACCGCAACCGCGCGCGCATTAAATTCTTAATCCAGGATTTGGGCATCGAGAAATTTCGCGAACTGGTGTTCGAGGAACGCAAGGTGCTGCCATTCGATCCGCGCTGGACCGAATACGTCGAGCAGGCTCGCGCGGAATTTCAGGAGGCGCCGCTGAAAGCTTCATCCGCCGAGAATGTGGAACTCCCCCAGCTTGTCACCATCGCCCATCTGAATGGCGATTCCGAAAACTTCAAACGTTGGTTGAAGTTTAATATTCGGCCGCAGCGGCAGCCCGACTATGTCACCGTCATCATTGCTCTACCGCTGGGCGACATCACGGCTAATCAGTTGCGCTCACTGGCAGACATAATTCGCCGCTTCACCAAGGAAACCATTCGGACAACTGTAGAACAGAACTTCGCGATTCGCTGGGTCAGCAAAGCCGATCTGCCGGAGCTCTACAAGGCCCTCGCCGCTGCCGGCTTGGCCGTCGTAGGGGCTGGCGCGCTAGTCGATATAACTTCTTGCCCAGGGACGGACACCTGCAAACTGGGAATCTCATCTTCCCGCGGACTCGCCGCCGAACTTCGCAGACAGGTGGATGAGAAAAATTTTCAATCAGACGAAGCGGTGCAGAAGCTGCATATCAAGATCAGTGGCTGCTTCAACAGTTGCGGCCAGCATCACGTCGCCGATCTCGGATTCTACGGCGTCAGCCGCAAGATCGCTGGCCACGCCGTTCCGCACTTTCAGGTTGTCCTCGGCGGGCAGTGGGAGCAGAATGCCGGGTCTTATGGATTGCCGGTAGTGGCCGTCCCATCTAAGAATATTCCCAAAGTTGTCAGCCGCCTCACCGAGCGCTATCTGGCTGATCGTCAGACGGGAGAAGTCTTCAAGGATTTCGTGAAGCGAACTGGAAAGGCCGAACTGAAAAAGTTGCTGGACGACCTAACCCGACCGCCAGCCGGAGACCGTTCTTTCTTTAGTGATTGGGGCGATGTCCGCGAGTATACGCTCGGCGATATGGGCGAAGGCGAATGCGCGGGCGAGGTCGTATCGTTGGTTGAATTTGGTTTGGCCGCGGCCGAAAGGGAACTCTTCGAAGCGCAGCTGGCTTTCGAGAAAGGCGAGGCCCAACAGGCTGGTGTGGCGGCATATCACTCCATGGTGACGGCGGCCAAGGCATTGGTTCAGGTCGAGAATCAGAATGTGGGCAACGACCCCGATCAGATCGTCTCCGAATTCCGCCAGCGCTACTACGACACGAAGGTGTTTTTCGATCCGTTTGCGGGCGGCAAATTTGCGGGATACTTGTTCTCCGCGCACGAAAAGTCCGGGCAGGTCTATACCGAGGAATCAAGCCGGTATCTGATCGACGAAGCACAACTCTTCATCGACGCCGCCCACAGCTGCAACAACCGCCTGGGAAATCCGGTGGCAGTGTGAATATTGCATCGCCACAGAACGGCTTGATTTTGACGTTTTCATCGCCACGAACGGGAAGGGCACGACTTCCAGTCATGCCGTTTACCCCGGCGGCCTGACGAACCGCGACGAAGGAGCGACACTTGCGATCCATACTCGAAGAAGAAACCGCGATCGAGCTTCAACACATAAACGTAAAGCTTTACTTGAACAATCGGGATGCCGATCTTGCACCTGTCATTCCGGTCTTCCACAGCTGGATTCAGGACCAGGTCTTCGACGAACTGCTCATCGATGTTGCCGATTATCGCCATGTCCACCACGGTCCCGGACTGATGCTCATCGGCCACGAAGCCGACTACAGCTTAGACAATACTGACGGCGTTCTCGGTGTTCGTTACAACCGCAAAGCCCCATTGGCCGGTACCAATCTAGATCGCTTAATCCAAGCCACGCGTTCAGCCCTCCTTGCGTGCCAGCGTTTAGAAGCAGATACGCGGCTAAACGGAAAGTTAAGATTTAATGGTCAGAAGGTCCAACTGACAATCAACGACCGCCTGCTAGCTCCGAGCGATAAAGTCACGCGTGACGCAATCGAACCGGATATCCGAACTTTCGCCGCCAGACTATTCGGTGATTTCGGATATTCGCTGTCCTTCGATACCGACCCGCGCCGCCTGTTGAGCGCTATAATTCGCGCCTCAAGCCCGTCTTCAGCAGGGACTTGCTTAACAGCCTCGAGGGCTAACTGGATAGAAAGGTCGACCCATTCAAGCGCATTATCAATGTCTGATAACAAGTATTATGTAAAGTCACGTCGCGCAGCACCAGATTCACTTCCGGCCCGTTATTCCCAAGGCGAGGTTAGCCCCTTTGTTTCTCACATTTTGTAGTGGCCGAGGTCTTCGTCGTTGAGGCCTTCCAGCCACTTGCGGAGTTCTTCGCTGGTGGTTTCGGAGGTCGCGGAGGCTTTCTTGGAGGTTTTCAGGACTTCTTCTTCCACGAAGATGGGACAATCGACACGCAGCGCGAGGGCGAGCGCGTCCGAAGGACGCGAGTCGACGCTGATGATTTTGCCGTCGCGCTCCATCCAGATGACCGCGTAAAAGGTGTCTTCTTTTAATTCGGTGACCACGACTTTGTGTACCCGCGCGTCGAGGCCGGCGAGGACGTTCTTGATCAGGTCGTGGGTCATGGGCCGCGGCGTGCTGACTTTCTCGATCTCCAGGGCGATGGCATTGGCCTCGTAAACTCCGACCCAGATCGGCAAGACGGTTTCGCTGCCTGAATCGCGAAGAATCACAATGGGAGTGTTGGTAACCGGGTCCATCAGCAAGCCGCGAATTTTCATTTCTACTTCCATTGGCGCTCCTCACAAACGCTTTAACCACGAAGGGCACAAAGGTACACGAAGGAAATCGTGCGTGGTTAACGCTCTAGACCTCCACCATCTCACCGACCAAGCTGTTCGGCAAGGCGGTGGTTACACACACTGGTACGTAGCTGCCGAACTCGAAGCTCCGGCCGGCAGGCGCCACAAAATTCAGCGTCTTGTTCTGCGAGGTCCGCCCCATCCACTGATTGCGCGCGTCGTTCTTCCCTTCAACCATTACCTCAATTGTTTCTCCCATATGCTTTTGATTGCGCCGCTTCTGGATTGCACGTTGCCGCTCCAATAAAACTGCCAAACGCCGTGATTTTTCCTCGTCGGGAATCGCATCCTCCATCTTTATAGATGGCGTATTGGGCCGCGGCGAATACTTGAAGGCAAACACCGCGTCGTACTCGACTTCATCGAGCAACGAAAGGGTCTGCTGAAAATCTTCTTCGGTCTCTCCGGGAAAACCGACGATCACGTCACTGGTAATGCTGATCTCGCGCCGCGCCGCCTTCATCCACGAAATCCGCTCGAGATATTGTTCACGAGTGTAAAGCCGCTGCATGGCATCGAGCACCCGGGTCGATCCGCTCTGCACCGGCAGATGCACGTGGTCGCACAGGGTTGGCACGGTATCAATTGCGTCGATGATGTCTTTGCCGAAATCGCGCGGGTGCGACGTGGTGAATCGCACACGCCGGATCCCCGGGACTTCGCCCACCGCCGCTAGCAATTCCGCGAAGCTCAGCTTCCCTGCCGAATCTTTATAAGAATTCACGTTCTGTCCGAGCAATTGAATCTCGGTATAACCCAAATCGGCCATCTGGCGGGCTTCCGCAAGCACCGAATCAGAAGTCCGGCTGCGTTCTTTCCCGCGGGTAAACGGCACCACGCAGTACGAGCAGAACTTATCGCATCCTTCAATGATGGTGATGTAGCCGCGATGCGGGTTTGTCCGCGCGGTGAACTCGGTCTCAAAGCACTCGTCGGTTTCGCGATCGTCGAGCCCGGTGACGCGCAGGCGCTTGGTTATATCGAACTTCCCTGTTTGACGCGGCGCGTTTTCGATCTGCAGCAGCATCTCCGGCAATTTGCGATACGACGCCGATCCACACACCAGCGAAACGTGCGGCGCTTTTTCGAAAATCTTTTCGCCTTCCTGTTGCGCCACGCAGCCGAGCACGCCAAATTTTTTGCCTTGGGCTTCGAGCTTCTTGTAATCGGCCAGGCGATGGAAAACTTTCTGCTCGGCCTTATCACGGATGGAGCAGGTGTTATAGAGCACCAGCCCGGCTTCCTCGACCGTCGGGACCTGGCGGTATCCCTGCGAGACCAGCGTGCCAACAACCTTTTCCGAGTCGTGGGCATTCATCTGGCAGCCGAAGGTTTCGAGGTAGAAAGTCTTCTCTTGCTGTGGAGCTGCGGACATCAGGGTCAGTATAGCTCAGTAGCTATCAGCTATCAGCCGTCAGCCGTTCAGCTTGGCCGTTAGTCGTTGGTGGGACCACGAACTATTCTCCGCTTTCTTCCTATGCGTCATCCCGAAACTCGGCGATCTTCAGCCGAGTGAGGGATCTCGCGCGTATCGCCAGCACACGAAGATCTTTGTCCGGCTCCAACACTCGAACTCTTTTTTATTTAGGGACGAAACTAATTTTCGCCGACAGGGTTCTGCAACTCAGATCGATGTAAGTTGATCCCCACTAAGGAGTACTCCCATGCTCTCACGTCTGTGGCTTTTTGCTCTTGTCCCTCTTAGTCTTCTCGCCGGTTGTAACAACACTTTGAACCCACTTTGCGGCAGCGCCCGGCCTGCGCCGCTGGTGGCTTCGCTTTCCCCGAGCACCGTTACGTTTGCCGAGGTACAACAGGGTGTGTTGCTGTCCGTGAATGGCAGCCAGTTTGTTCCCGCGTCCGAAATTGTGATCAACGGTAAAGTCCTGGCTGCGAGCGCTACCAACGCCCAGCAGTTACAAGTGATGCTTACCAGCAGCGTGATTTCCGGTACTGGAAAAGTGCCGGTTAAGGTGGTCACTCCAAGCGGCAATACCAGTGATGTCGGTTGCTCCAGCGGAGGCACGAGCAGCGTGCTGACGCTCACGGTGAATTAGCTGGTAGCTGGGACCGTGTGGCGCGGACACTCTTGTCCGCGAAAAACCGTCACTGCATTCTGATCGCATCCCCACTTCTCGCAAACACAGCGAGAAGTGGGGCACCCCCTAAGCGAATGATCCCCGCGTAAGTGCGATGAAAGATGGAGTGCAGCGCTAAAGCGCTGCTCCACCTATGAAAAATCGGGAAATGTGAATGACGAGCGAGGACGCCCGTCACCCCACATGCGCTTTTCTCTTGTCGGACAAGAGTGTCCGACCCACCCAGTCGTCGGCGATCCAGACGAAAAAGTTACGTGCGAGTCTCGACCGTCTCGCCTTTTTCGACGAAGGCTTGCATCCAGCCCAAAACGCGGACCCAGCCTTCGCCGTAGCCCTGGGCTTGTGCGAGATCGCCGGCGAATCCGGAGTGGCGAATTTTCACCACCGTGCCAGTGCCAACGCGCGCCGGCCCGCGACCCTGCAAGCCGTGAACGTCTCGCGGCTCGAGCTCCCAGCGCACGACCGTGTCAACGAGATCGGAATAGCTGGGATTCCAAGTGTGAACGAGCAAGCGCGGCGGATCGACCTCGAGGTATTCGCCGCCGACGCTGAAAGGCTTGCCGCTCTCGCTGACGCCTTCTGTCAGCCATTTTCCACCGACACGAACGTCGGCTCTGGTTGAAGTGACGCGATAAAGGCCTTTCTGTCCCCACCACTTTGCGGTTTGGGCAGGATCAGAAATTGCTTCGAAGACGCGCGCGGGCGGAGCGGCGATTAAAAGTTCCGCGGTGACGACATCGTTATCGGGACTGACTTGGTCGGTGGCCATTTATTTCCTCGTTTCAAAAGTTTCGCCAGTTTCGATGAAGGCTTTCAGCCAGTTCATAGACGCGCCCCAGCCGTTCTGGTGGCTCTTAGCTTGATCGAGATGATCGGCGAAACCTGAGTGACGTACTCGCACCATTGTGCCGGTGCCGACTTTGTGGGTGCCGCTGCCGTGTAGACCGTGGACCTGGTGGGCCTCGAGCTCCCAGCGGACAACAGTAGTGAAGGGGCCGACGAAATCGGCCTTGCGAGTGTGCACGAGAAGGTGGGGCGGATCAATCTCGAGATACTCGCCCTCGATGCGGAAATTCTTGCCATCGTCAGTTATGCCGACCTCATACCATTTGCCGCCGGGGCGCAGGTCGGAATGAGAGTCGGTGACGCGGAACAAGCCTTTCATTCCCCACCATTGGGCGCGCTGCTTGAGATCGGTAATGGCTTCGAAGACGCGGGCAGGCGGAGCCGCGATGAATATCTCCGCCATGACCACGTCGTTGTCGGTAGTGAGGGTTGCAGTAGCCATTTCAGCTCCGGAAATCACCGAGCTCGCCTTTTTCGGCGAAAGCTTGCAGCCAGGTGAAGACCAGCGACCAGCCAACGCTGTGACCCTGCGTCTGATTGGCGTCGCCAGCAAAGCCGCTGTGCGTGAGCCGGACCAGAGTACCGTTGTCTTTGTCTTTATCTTTGGAGTCGAGCTCCCACAGAACTTTGGTGACCGCGGGCAACCAGCTCGAGATCCAGCTATAAGCGAGGCGGCGTGGAGGATCGATTTCGAGAAATTCGCCGTGCACCGCGAGATCGCCCAGCTTGGATGAGGTGCCGCTCATGGACCATTTTCCTCCGACGCGGACGTCCATGTTGAAGCGGTTGAAATAGTACTGGTCTTTGCGGCCCCACCATTGCGCGGCTTGGGCAGGATCGGTGAGCGCCTGGAAAATGCGCTCGCGAGGAGCGGCGATGAAGATTTCCAAGGTGACAACATCGTTATTAGGACTGATGTGGGTTGTGGGAGCAATACTCATGGTCGCCATTGTATTTTGACCTCTTACTATAAGTTCAGTTGAGTGCAGGAGGACAGCCGCGTCGACTCGGTTTGAGGCGGCCGTCCCCGACGAAAAGCAGATTCGTAGTTAAGCTTTCTTCGGTTTCCACAGACCAAGACTCGCGCCGGTCGGATCAGTGATGATACTGAGCCAGCCGTAGTCACTCACGGGCGTGACATCTTTCATTACTTGCGCGCCGAGCGATTTGGCTTTTTTGGTTGCGGCGTCGATGTCGTCGACCAAAACATAAGACAGCCAGAACGATGGCGCGCCGGGGATTGGGTTCTTCATCAGCCCGCCGCCAGTTCCCTCTCCGACGGCGATCATGGTGTAGTCGCCGGGAATGTCTTCGAGCTTCCAGTTGAAGAGTTTGCCGTAAAAATCTTTGGCTTTCTTGACATCGTTAGTGTTGAGTTCCACGTGACAGAATGGGTTCGGCATAGCGCTCTCCTTCAGAATTGAAATTATTTCTTCAAATGTTGCGTCGTGATAAGTCGCGAGCATAAATCTATTTTCCTTGGCTAACGGCACCGTAAGTGCCGGTTTCAACAAATTGCTTGATTGCCGCCAGCAAACCGGGCCAGCCACCGGCGTATCCTTTGCGCTCGGCTGGCATGTGGGCCAGGCCACTGTGCGTAACTTTAACTTGCGTGCCGCCGGGAACAGCAGACAGATCCCAGCGAACGACGGTCGTACGCGAGAGATCGCTGTGCCAACTGGCATGCCACGTGTACTCCAGCAGGCCGGGCGGTTCCAATTTCAGAATTTCGCCGTGATGCGCCATCCCGCCCGCGCTCTCCTTGTTTGACCGGTCTTTTGATACGAATGACCATCTCCCGCCGACACGTGAATCCATCTCCCATTCGGTCATGGTGAATCGCGGTCCGTCACCCCACTTGAGCGCTTGTTCACGATCGATCAGAGCTTTGAACACGCGCTCGCGGGGAGCGGCGATGAAGATTTCCGTGACTACGGTATCGTTTTCTTGATTTTGCTCTCGCGTGTCGCGAGTGGTGTCCATTGTCTGCGTCATATTTTTTTCCTTAAAGCAGTCCTTTAGCGTTGCACGGGCGGGGACGCCCGTTTCCCCAAAATCAGAGTTGGTGGGGCGACGGGCGTCCCCGCCCGTCCTACCAGTCTTCGTCAACCAGTGGTTCTCACCACATCGCTTAACTTTTCTTTTGCAGGTCGAAGCGCATGATCTGTGTCTTGCCGTGGTCAAGGTAATGCCACTCTTCCAAGTGGTGATTGGCATCGATGAAGGTAAACACCACACTCTGCATGTGGCCGGCGTCGCGGCTGGCAAGGTTAGTTGCATCAACAAAATCGAAGGTGATGGTCTTGCCGTCGGCAGAAGCTGATGCTTGCATGCGTGGCTGATTGCCAGTGGGGCAGTAATGGGTAAGCAGCAGGCGATTGCCGTCCATGTGGATCATGCTCACCATGTCCTCGGCGTGCCCCTGCATGGGATTGTGAATCTCGCTCATAAGTACAGAGTCGTTGGCCGTAAGACGAAACGACACCTGCGCGGTGTCGCCCATGCTGGTCTTCCCTTCCCAGTTGCCGGCCAGCGCTTTCATGGCGTCGAAGGTTTTCTGTCCGGCAGATTGAGCGACTGCGGACAGCGCATAAAGAAATACAAATGTGGGAACTGCCAGGTTTGTGCGTTTCATGAGTCTTTTCTCCTTGAGTGAGATTTGGGGAGCGACGTATTTTCGGAGCGAATTTCTTTTTCGTATTCGGACTCGACAAACGATTTCAGATTTTCCAGACTCGCGGTCCAGAAGCGGCGATACTCGTCGAGCCAGGAGTCTACAGTTTTCAGCGGCTCGGGGTTGAGTTGATAAAAACGGTGGCGGCCCTGGCGGTGCTCGTCCACTAAATGAGCCCGGCGCAGGATTTTAAGGTGCTTGGAGATTGCCGGCCGCGAAATGGGAAACGCACGGGCAATTTCGCCGGCAGGACGAGTCCCTGCTCGCAGCAGATCGAGCACCGCGCGGCGAGTGGGATCGGCCAGGGCGTTAAAGGCGGCGTCTCGTGCCGGCGCCGTTCGGACACCGGAGCCGGAATACGTAACTGATCGGTGACGCATAATGTGTAACCATACAGTTACACGAATGGGATGTCAAGGGGGTGGGGAAAAATAATTGCGAGGAAAAGGAATTCTAACCAGGAGTGCCAGCCGTCTGTTTCAGGCATCTGGTCAGGTACCCTTCGCAGAATATCTTCATGCAATGATAGCGGCATGAGTAGTCCAGTGGCCGGATCAATTAGTCAAAGGAATGCATTCTCGTTCGAGTCGATCGCAAAAGGAATCACCTACGCCCTGCCTTTTGTTTATCTATGCGGCTTCGTAGTCCTCTCACTATTCGAAGCAGAGTTCGGTATTAATGATTTGTCCTTAGTTAGAGTTAAGACCCTGGCGGCCGGGCTCCTGTTTGCTATCTTCATAATCTATCCATCGCTCGCAAGTTTGCGGGCTTTCCAATTATTCGGGTTCCAGAAGCCTGGAAGCACGGCAATAGATATCGGCCCCAATTCCAATATGCGCTATTTCTACACCATTAAAATCATGGAACTTTATATTTTGTCCTCGTTCATCGCGATGGGATTGCTGTTTTTCTTGACAAATAAGCCCAGAGTTTGGATCACCGAGACCCCGGCATATCAGGAGCCTGGGCACTTCTCGCTCTTGACGTGCTCCGCCGGAGTAATGACAGCCGCTGTCTTTTTCTTGGGAGTCATACCCTCCATCGGCGGGCTAATTCGCAAACATTTTTCTGCGAAGCCCCTGCGATGTGCCGTGCTGATTTCTTTGGTGTCCCTCTTATGGCTTATCTGGACTTTTGAGATGTCGGATCGAATGTTTTTCGAATTGGTCGGGTGGTGTTACCTGGTGGGACTGGCTTCGATCTTGGCTGGAAGAGGGATAGAGAAGGGCAAGGGGCTAAAGTCTACAGATTGGGAACTCGGAATACTCATCGCTTTCTCAATACTTGTGCCATGGTTCGCGACAAGCTTCTATGGAAATATCAAATCCGCTTTTGGTGGGGGCAGCCCAGGCTCATCTAAGCTATACCTGAAAGAAGATAATCCCATCTTGCGGGCGAAGATTGTGGATGTTCTCATCGTAGAGGAGACCGAACAGGGCTATTACGTCGCTAATCCAACTAAAGATTCTAAGACCGCGGTCTTCGTTCCACGATCGAGCGTAAGCACGGCAGAGTTTCGCAGTCCAAAGAAGTAAGAAGCCGATGATGACGACAACGATCAAGAGCGCGCCTGTCAGCGATGGTGCGATTCCACTCCCTCCGAAGGCGACGATTCCCCTCTTCTACAAGTATTCAAGCCTTGCGACCCCGGAGCACCTCGAACGGCTTTGCGTCGTAATTCAGAAACATGAGCTATACCTGCCGAACCTGGATCAACTGAACGACCCGGCAGATGGAAGGCCACGCCTCGCTCCATTAACGGAAGAACAGATGAGTTCTTTCCTGTGCTCGAAACTCGCTCAGCGCAGCCCGCACTTGTCGCTCGCGGAGTTGGCGAGGGAACGAGAAATTATCTTCTACAACGTTAAGCTCCATGGCACGGAACCGCTTCAGAGAATTCTCACAAACTCCCTCCATTCAGAGTTGAAGGATTACCGGATTTATTCCATGTCGAAGCGCTATAACAACCTCAGCCTCTGGGCCAAAAACGCCGGAGACCACTCCGGCTACTGTCTGGAGTTCGTGAAGGAGGGGCCCCTGTTCGATACGGCGAGAGATGTAATGTACGAGGACTCGCTCCAGATGGATGTCAACAATCCCAGCCATACGAATGGGTTCTGGTTCTTTTGCAAGCGTCCAGAGTGGAGCAACGAAGAAGAAGTTCGCTTGGTCCTACCGCGCGGCAAAGGCTCGAAAGTGAAGATCAACCCGCGATGGCTAAAGCGACTGATTCTGGGAAAAAGCGTGTCCGAGCAGAACGAGCGGGTCATTCGTGCTTGGGCCAGACAACGAGTGCCCGACCTTGCAGTGGTCAAAGCCCGTTACGACAGCGTCGAGCAGACGATCAAAATTGGATCCTGATATGTTCGTCGATGGCTATTTGCGCCACCTTCCCCGTTTGGCGCGATGCGGGCAATTCTCGCGAGAGTGCTAGTCTGTTTCTTGCAACATAACCCGCGACGAACCGGAGACGCTATTTATGGCAAAGGAAGATCTTGCATCACTAGAAGCCAAGCAGGGCGAGAAGATGATTGAAGTCAAGGTTAGGTTTTGGACCAATGACATTTCCCCAGAGGACGGAAAGGTCATCCCCAAACATGCGTGGACTTCCGGTGTTGTTCGCATGGAGCGCAATAAGTCGCATAACATAGCTCCTGGCAATCCCATCCCTTTTCATTCCTTGCTTGACGTGGGCGCGGTCATTGAGCGCGTGCTCATTGACCACGGCCTTGTTCTTCATCCGAGCCCCAAGATGCAAAAGTACATCGAGGGCTAGACCTTGGAAACCACAATGAGCGTCATCGCGGCCTATCTGGACTGGCCCAATCTAATCGCAGGATTCGTGCTTGGTTTTCTAGCGGCCTATGGCGCTCATGCTCTTTATGATCGGAACCGGATGACGGCGCGGGCGTCCCTCTTGCGAGAAAAATACGGGAAGCTTGCAGGTGCCTACTCGAATTACAGAGCCGACGGGACGGCGACTGGCGGCTCAATTGAGCTGACCCAAGCGCCTGACGGTTCCTTTGAAATTATTGGTCTCAATCCTGACCGCACGGCTGATTGGGAAAGCGTCCTGTGGATGGACGACAAAATCGAGAACCGCGGCATCGCACATTATCGGTACAAGCCTGGAAACAATTATGGCGTGCAGGTCATTCGCTACGCGCCTGAAACCGGCTACCTGCATATCAAAGCGACGAGAGAGAGTCCCGGACCGCCGCTGGAATTTCACCACGTTTGGCGTCCCAAGAAGTGACGCATTGCCGGGGTGCCCCAGGCCTCCGCGGGCTTTCGAGATCTTCGAGTGCGCTCAGGCTCAATAGAGGGCCAGGTCCAATGTTCACTTGTCAGACCGCGGGGCTGGCGCATGCTTTCTGATTACCCACTGGAATGAGGTTGCCCCACCCCTTCGACTGCCCCTTCGACTTCGCTCAGGGCAGGCCCCTTCGACCTCGCTCAGGGCGGGTCGGGCCATACGGTTCGTGGTTCCCACCTTTCGCAAAAGACGCGAAAGATGGGGCACCCTTTCTGTGGTAGCTGAGGGAAACCCAAAACCATCGGATAGAGAATGTCCCTTCGACTTCGCTCAGGGCAGGCTCCTTCGGGAACTCTCCGCTATTGGACAGCCGAGAGCTTGCGCTGGGCTTGTTGAAGGCCCACGAAGACAGCGCCATCGAATCGGGGAGCGGCGAGCTGAAGCTCGTTTTGTCGAGTTGGTTGCTGAACGCGGCGCTGAAGCGCCGCTCTACCACAGTTGTGGACCAGCAAGAGATATTGGCGCGAAGAGCTTTTTAAGGCTGGGCGGTCGCTCCTTCGTCGCGCTTAGTCGAAGTGCTTGCCAATGGCACGGCTAAAGCTGTGCCCTTCCCGTCTTGTAACGCGGTCATGAACGACCCTCTTCCACGGCTTTGGTATTTGGCACATCGGCCGTCATCACCAGTTAAAGAACTTTTGCATTGCAAATATCATCAGGGAAATGAAGGCGGCGAAGTTCAGCAAATTCCAGATTTGGAGCCATCGGGGTGAAGTGTTCAGGATCGGCCCTGAGGGTACAGGGCTGTCTTGATCGGCGAGGAATTCCGTTATCTCGCGCTGCTTGCGTTGATCATCCACGGAGAGAAGGCCAGACGCGCTCAGCAGCCACGCACCTGAAGAAACAGCAGCGCCTACCAGACAACCAACGTAGGTCGCATGCTGGCTACTGAATGCGGTATTCCGGGTCAGTAATTCGATAGCCGAAATTGCGAGTGCTGCCAAGACAGAAACGGAAAGCGCGGGCATTCGCATAGGACGGAATATTTCTGGGTGTTGAGCCGCGGTTATCTCGAAAAATCTCATCCTCGGACCCAGTTTGGTCGCCAGACCCAGCAGAAATCCTACGAGGCTCAGGCCAAGCACATCGCCCCAGCCGAAGGATCGGAGAATGACTGCAGCGAAAATCATCTAGGTTGCATTGTACTTTTGCTGAATCCAGGTTCTCAAAGACCATTTTGAGTTCGCCAAGCAAGCACCTTAATTGCTGGCTTCGCGTGTCGAGCTGAAGCTCGTTTTGTCGAGTGCGTTACTGAACGCGGCGCTAAAGCGCCGCTCTACCTGGGCGCTTTCATAAGGGATGCGGTCATGAACGGCCCCTCTTCCAACGTTGTGGACCAGCAAGAGATATTGACGCAAAGAGCTTTTCAAGGCTCGGCGGCCGCTCCTTCGTCGCGCTTTGTCGAAGTGCTTGCCAACGGCACGGCTAAAGCCGTGCCCTTCCCGTCTTGTAACGCGGCCATGAATGGCCGCCCTTCCACCGTGGCGCCAATAAAATCTAAATCGTCGGACAAGGGCGTCCCTTCGGCTTGCTACGCTTGATCAGGGGAGGCTATAACGCCGAAAAGTACGCGCCGTTCTAGGATGGGGCACCCGGCGGACGGAAGACTTTGTCCAGTTATAGAACTGCCCCACTCAAGCCAAAACCGGGCTTGAATGGGCCACCTACCCTTTGAAAATCGCAAAGGGTGGGGCAGCCTCAATTAGTTTGATGGAAGGGTAAGCCAGCCGGCCTGCGCGGAGAAGGCAAAATATGATAGACCACGTTATTCTCACAGTCAGCGATTTCGAGCGTTCAGTCGCTTTTTACGCCAAGGCCCTGAAGCCACTTGGGATCACAAACTTTACAGATTACGAAGGCCAAGACGGACACCCCGATTTGAAGGGTTTTGGTGACGGCAAAAAAGCTTTTTTCTGGCTCAAAGAAGGAAAGCCCGATCCCCAAGCGGTGCATATTGGATTTGCAGCGAAAGACCATGCTGAGGTAGATGCATTCTACAAAGCTGCTATGGACGCCGGAGGCAAGAGCAAAAAAGCACCGCAAGCTCGGCTCGAATACTATCCCGGCTATTATGCGACATGGGTGCTCGATCCTGACGGCCACGATATCGAGGTCGTTCATAAAAGCTAACTTGATTTTCGTTGTGCTAATGCTGAATGGTCGTTCCCGCTCGTAGCGGCATGCACTATGTCAACGTACGGCCATGAGTCGGCTTGCGGGTGGCCCAGGTCTGGAAATCCTGAACAAGTGAAGATGGACTGGCCCACTTCTCGCAAAAACCGCGAGAAATGGGGCACCCTCATTTTATGGCCCTAAAATAAAGCCCATTAATTACCCGGTTGGCCAATGGCTGGATGATGCTGACCTTCCGTGATGAGAGCTATTGGACGGTAGCGCGATATGCTGGTTGGACTAACGATTACGGCCCTTACAACTATGCAGTGTCCAAATTGCCAGAGCCAACTGAGCCCGTATGCGGCGCAGTGCGACCGCTGCGGGGAAGAGATTCCCGCGGGTCAGCATTTGCTCGAGGAATCTGGCGTGGTTGCGCCGGCGCCGAAATCTAACGGATCAACCAAGGGAAAGAATTCTGGCGATTATCGCTTTGCCAGCCTGGGCGATAGATTTATCGCTTTTGCGCTGGACTCCGCCATGCTCTTCGGCTTATTCGCCATCGTGGACGCATGGGCGTTCATGCGATGGGGAGCGGTTGAAGGAGCGGAATTGCAGCTCACGACCGCAGCGCTGCTGGTGGCGGTCATGCTGAACTCCACCATACTTTTTCTTTATGGCTGGCTGCTCGAAGGGGCATGCGGCGCCACGCTGGGCAAGGCTTTGGTAGGAATTCGAGTTGTGGGAAGCGACGGACGCGGCATCTTTTCGTCGTGCGCGGTGCGCAATGCGTTACGCGTCGTCGATGGCATTGGCTTTTATATTCTGGGCGCCCTGGTGGCCGGGTGCTCGGGTATTCGGCAACGGATCGGCGATTTGTTTGCGCAGACGGCGGTAGTGGAAGAGAGTTATGGGATCGGAATTAAGATCGCCGCCCTGGTTGTGCTGGTGGGAACTTTGGCGGGCGCGGGATATGAAGTTCCGCGCATTTGTGCGGTTGATAGGTCGGTGCACAGCCGACATCTCAACCAGGTGGTTGTCCGCGTAGGACGGAATGGGAACTCAGCCTATTTCCGCGTGGCGAAATACAGCGTGGATGTGCAGGCGCAGTAAGCCCGATTCAAATTACTCGTCGGACAAGAGTGTCGGACCCGCACGGGCAAGCATCATGCGTGGGCAGCGTTAGTTTTGACTACATCCTGGGCTAATTCTTCTGTGGTTTCTCCGGTGCCGTCGAGCATGCGGACGCGGCGGGCTGCAATGTTCACGGGTTCGAGGCGAAGAATTTCTCCGTGACTGATCTGGATTTGAAAGCGGAACCAGTCAGTGCGGAAGAGGCGGCCAGAAGCATAGAAAGTCATGGAAGCGGCGATCTGTCCTTGATAATCGTCGCCGGTGCAGGTAAATAAATTTCTGTCCAGTTCATGGGTCCAGGTAGTTCCGCCGACCAGTGGTTCATTGAGGATGGTGCGCAAGGACGGCACGCCCATCGCCAGCCGGCGCAGCTGCACCATCTGCAAGAGCACAGAAATTTTTGCCAGGTTGGTGACGACAATTCTTGCCTGGCGAGAGCTGGTTTTCTCCAGCTTGATGTGCAGCTCGGGCGACCATTGCCGCTCGAACTCTTCACGCGCCAGCGCCAAACTTTTGTCGCTGGCTTCGGCGTAGCGCAAGGTAGCGCGGGCCAGCACCAGACTGAGAATGGTCGTGGCGACGGTCGCGATCAGCGGAATGTACTCGAGTATCAGAGTAAACGAGATGTTGTGCTGACTTAACCATTGCAAGTTCATTGCAGGCTGGCCCTCTCTTTATGTTGTCTGTGTTTCTGTTCTCGTCGAGCCGTCGTCTTAGCGTTCGGGGGGATTGGACAAGTGTATCGGCGTCGGATGAAGCGCGACAGTTCCTAAGGTCCAGAGCCTGAATTGAGACGTGGGCTAGGCCTAAGGTCATCTCGAGGCGGTTTCTTCTCGGGCTGCGCGTAGAGCTGCTCCGCCTAACAGCCGAGAGCTCGCCTTGAGCTTGTCGAAGGGGGCGGCCGTCCCCACATAAAGTTCGATCGACGGTAAGCCGACCCGCGATTTTCGTTTGTCGCTCTTGTTGTTCCTCAGATATGCTGGCCGCGTGTACGCTCCTGATTGCAGTAACCGGCATCCAAGCAGCGAGCATTGATTATGGATTCCCTCGCGGAACGGCTGAAAGCGGCCACCCAAGAGCTGCAGGAATTGGAGAAGCTGGTTCTCTCCGGCAATTTTTCTCCTCGAGTCCTAAGTGAGTTCCGCACTTCGGTAGACAATATCCGCCAAACCGCGTGGGCGGTCCAACAATGGACTGAGCTTCAGGAGCAGCATCGTGATCCCTATACGGTGCTGGGAATACTGTCGCAGGAGCGGGTGCGCCGGGCCACTCAGATCACCAGGGACCTGACACTGGATCTTGAGTCATTGGAACTGGGACTGGAAACGCAGGGGCTGGCCAATCTATTCCAAGCCGTAGAACGTCTGCATGAGCGGTTGCTGCCGCTGTTCAAGAGGCAATAGCGGGGCTTACCAGGCAGAACTTCCCTACCACATAGGGTCGGACAGCTCAGAGCTGCCTTGAACTTGTCGAAGGGGCGGCTGTCCCCACATGGGTCCTAAGCGGACGGGTGGCTGATCCCCACAAAGTAGGCGAGTCGGACAAGAGTGTCCGACCCACACCGACAGTGCTGCCGATCTTATGCTTTGGTTTGTGTCTTCTTGCTGGTGGTCGAGGTCTTCTTTGACGAAGCCTTGGTGGCCTTGGTCTGAGCCTTCTTGCCGCTCGTCGTCTTTGAGGACACCGGCTTCACCTGCGCGGTTTTGGTCGACTTCTGCGCGGTCTTCGAAGTGGCCTTTTGGGGCGTTGCCTTGGTGCTCTTGGCCGGTTTCGCAGTCTTGGCCGGCTTTGCACTCTTGGAGGTGTCTTTGTTGTGCTTCCAGAACGCGGCTTTCGAGAGCTTGCTGTGGTGCTGTTGATCCGACGCCTTTGTGTTGGTCTTGGTGCTGGTGCTGGTGGTCTTGTCACTGGCCTGCGCCATCGTCAATGCGCTGAGCAATAACAGGGCGAAGACAAGGGTCAGGGCAGTTCTGATTGCTTTTTTCATAGAGCCTCCCGGTTTTGGGCATTGTGCAGGGGTTTGAAAGTGCGAACAAGTAACGAAAGGCTATGGCTGCCAGGAAAATGGGACGGAAGGCTTAGTTACATTCAGTCCTTCCTGCCATTTTGTACCAATTCCAGGAAAGTCTTGTGGACGCGCCAGTCATCGCTCAGTTCGGGGTGGAACGTGGCGGCCATGGTTTTGCCCTGACGAACGACGACCGGGTCCTTCCCTTCGGTGGCGAGGACTTCGACTTGAGGACCGAGGCGCTCGATTTTGGGAGCGCGAATGAAGACCATTTCGATGGGCGATCCGGCGAAGAGACCTTCGCGAATGGAGCTCTCGATCTGGCGTCCGTAGGCGTTGCGACGGATTCCAATGTCGAGGGCGCCGAGGCCGGTCTGCTGCGGGTTTTCAACTTCTTTTGCCAGCAAGATCGCACCGGCACAGGTGCCGAAAGTGGGCTTGAGGCGCACGAACTCTTTCAGTTTGGCGAATCCGGCTTCGCCCAGGAGCTTCAGGAATGTGCTGGATTCACCGCCTGGAATAATAAGGCCGTCGATGTCGTCTAATTGTTCGGGCTTTTTGACGAGCACAACTTCGGACCCCAGCTCTTCGAGCCGTTTGCGGTGCGCGTCGAAATCGCCTTGCAGGGCAAGGACGCCGATTTTCATAGAGGTCGCAGCTCTCAGCTATCAAAAAGAATGTGTGGTTCCATTGTAATGGCCTAGCGGAACCAGTAGTTCGACAGGGTCCGCAAACGCAAGGTCCTTCGACTGCGCAGCATAATTCGCCAGTCGAATCATGCTGCTTCGCTCAGGATGACAATGCAGTGGAGAGTTGACAGTCAGCGCTTCCCGTTTTATTAGCGCGCGGTTTTGATTTCTTCGTAGAGCTCGGGGAGGCGGGAGGCGTCTTCCGCGGAGTTGCCGAAGCGGGCGCGCTCGTAGTGCTCGGTAAAGTCTGAGACGCAATGTTGAATGGTCTGGTCGGTGATGAGCGAGGCGAATTCTTCCGGAGTTTGTGCTGGAGATTTCTTCCAGCCGAGCTTGGCGGTCCGGCGCAGCATGCGTTCATACCAGATGCTGGCGGCAAGTTGTGGCGCCTGGCGCGGGCTGCGCGCGAGACGAATTTTCTGCAACAGCAGAAGTAATCGTGGAAGGCTGATGATCAGCAGAACCAGGGCGATCGTACCTACTGCCCGAATGCCCCATTTCACGCTGGAGGCGCCGACCCGATCCTGAATCCGGCGTGCCCATGCCAGCATTTTCTGATATTCGCGACGTCCCCACGATTGCGCCTGCCCAACGACGGCGCGGCTGCCGTGAGTTGCGTCTTGGGTGAGGCGAAGTTGATGCGCCAGGTCGTAGTTGACGATCCACTCGCGCCAGAACGAAGACATTGCGTCCATGTAGAGCATCAGACGGCTCCAATCGGAGTGCGTCTGAGCGCTGCCCCCGGGCGTGGGATCGAATGCGAGCCAACCTTCCCCGGGAATATAAGCTTCGACCCAGGAGTGGGCGTCGCTGGCGCGGATGACGTATTGCGAAGTGATGTCGTTGAATTCGCCACCGGCAAATCCATTTACCACGCGCGATGGGATCCCGATGGTGCGAAGCATGATGGCCATAGCAGACGAAAAGTATTCGCAATGTCCGCGGCGCCGGACGAACAAAAAGTCAGATATCGGATCCGTAGGCTTGGCACTGGCCAGTTGCAAGGTGTATCCGTAATGCGTTCGGAGGTAAGTTTCGATGGCCGTGGCCTGGTCGTAGGGAGTTTTTGCGTTAGCGACAATTTTGTCGGTTAGCGGCCTAATGCGTGAGTCGAGCGCCGGCAACTGCAAATACTCAGACGAAACTTGATCGGGAAAGAGGCCGCTTGCGGATTTTAGGCGTGCGGCGAGCGGAGTCGAGATTCGGGAATCCGCTTCGTAGCGAGTGACGGGATGCTCGTTATCCAGGTTGAAGACTGAACCATCGGGGTCTTCGGATACGGCGCGATAGTTGCCTGCGAGTGACTCTGGCGTGGCCAAAAGGAAGAACACTTCGCTGATGAATGGCTCCATGGTGACGCGGTAGTGAATGCTGCGCCCTCGCGGCGCGCGGAATGGAGGGTTGTGCAGATCAAGATTGAAGCGGCCGTCTGATCCCCGCAATATGGGTTGCCTATCGCTGCCGTTGGACCAAGTGCGTCCGTCAAATGTGGTTAACGCGACCCCGCGTAACTTAGGGGCAAAGACCCCGAAGGAGTCACCGTCAATAGCCACGTGCATGATAACGGCTTTGGATTGCTGAATCTGACCGATGCGTCCGAGCTCGACTCGATCTGAGAATCCAGTGGTGATGTCATTGGCGCCGTTTTCGGCGCTCATGAATCCGGCGGAAACACGCGGCAGAAGAAAGAAGATGGCTGTCCCGCCTACGAAAATCAGAAGCAGCAGCACCGGGGCGACTACGACGATGGCGAACGACAACTTGCGGTGGGCGTTTTGCACTCGCGGATCACGGGCCAGCACCGGCGATTTCTTCAGCGAGTGCATCATCTCCATTAAGACGAACGCGGCGACAGCCAGCAGAACGAACCCGGCAAGAGCTATCAAGAAGGTGCTATCAACGGTGAGCACCGCCGCAGCCAGCACCATCAGGAACGAAAGCACCGCAAGGAAATAATGATCACGATCGCGCTGCGCGGAAAATAAACGCACCAGCATGACGAAGAGGACAAGATGCACGGTCGCGCCCAGGAACGCGCGGGAGATAAAAAGGTCGTCCGCAATGAAGAACCCGACGCAAGCGATGGTCAGAATATTGGTCCAGCGTTCAGAGAGAAGTACTTCACGCCTGCGAGCGAGGACGTATCCGCGATAAAGCAGCGACGAAGTCACGATGATTACGGTGGCGAGATCAAGGCGGCCGGTGGAGGCCAAGGTACCGAATCCGGTGAAGATCAGGAGATACAGCACCACGTCAAAATATCGGCGAATGGCAGCGGCGAGCGTGATCTCTTCGGTAAGCGGGACCATGGGCGTATCCGCTTAATTGTTGCGGAATTCACGCAGAAGGTAAAGGGTACCGAAGAGTGCCGCTGGGTGGCGCGAAGCCTTTGCTAGAATTGAATTGGTCAGGCATCGGTCCCGCGCGACGCCTTCCCGCCAACCCCGCCAGGTCCGGAAGGAAGCAACGGTAACGGGCTCTTGCGTGTGCAGTGGGTCGCCGGTGCCTGGCTAAAACCTTTCAGGTGATTCATGATCCTATAATCTTGCCGAGTGCAGACAGGGCAAGAACCCTAAGCTTTGTAAACGCGGTCTAATTCGCAATGGAGCAATATGGGATCGAAGGTGTTTCTAAACGCGTCAAAAAAGCCTTGCATTCCTAGTAGCCCTGCAAGCGGCAGGTCGGCGGAGAAAGCGGCGCGCACATTAATAACCCCTCCAGGGACATAGAGACACACATCATGCAGGTAAGTATTGGTCGGACCTGCAACTCCGAGAGTGGTTTCAACCGCACCTTTTGAAATGTCTAGACCGATTGCTCTGCCAATATCTGCGTGAAAGATGCAACGAGAGGCGCCGGAATCGATGATTGCTTCGAATCTTTTCGACCGAGGGGCGTTTTTCTCACGTAAGGCAATATTGACGGCCAGGGCTGCGTGATAGCCGAAGCTCCCTTTGCCATCTGGAATTTTTCGATAGGGTATTTTGAGACTCACACGGATAATGGCGCCCAGGCTTTAGGCGTTTTAATTATCACCGGATCAGGAACTCCAGCTTTTTCACTGTTTGCCACCGCTTCGTCATAGGTGGAACCGATGGCTACAATTTTGCTCTCGTCGTCTGACAGGGCGATCCACTTATCCAGTGGCGCAGACTCCAAAGCTTCGAATCGTGAATCGACGATAATTGGCACGATTTACCTTCATTATTAGCGTACTTAAGGGACGCCCGACCGTCAACGGAACTTTAGACCACGACAACAGTGCACGCAGCGACTCTTTAGGCCGCTGCTACAATAAACGGTTTATTACTGAGCTAGGAGACTCCCTCGATTGAATAAGGCTGCGCGTGCAAAAATCGCTGCCCTGGGGACGTACGTGCCTCCCCGGGTGATGACCAATACTGACTTCGAAAAAATTGTTGAGACCTCGAATGAATGGATCATCAGCCGTACTGGCATCCGCGAACGGCATGTGGTGGATAAGGGTGTGGCGACTAGTGATCTGGCGACCGAGGCGGCCAAGGTTGCGCTGATGGAGCGCGGCATTGACCCCAATGAGATTGAAGCCATTGTAGTGGCGACCGTCACCCCGGACATGCTCTTCCCTTCCACCGCCTGTTTAGTCCAGCACAAATTGGGTGCTAAGGGTGCGTGGGGTTTCGACTTGTCGGCTGCGTGCTCGGCATTTCTTTACGCGTTGCAGACGGGGGCGCAATTTATTCAAACCGGCGCACATGAGAAGGTGCTGGTGATCGGCGCTGACGTGATGACGTCGATTTTGGACTACACGGACCGGGCAACTTGCATTCTTTTCGGTGATGGCGCGGGGGCGGTGATACTGGAGCGGTCTACAGACGATTCCGGAATAATTGATTTTGTGCATGAGGTTGATGGCTCCGGAGCGTGCTCCTTATATATGCCTGCTGGAGGCAGTCTGCATCCAGCCACCCATGAGACGATAGATAAGAAGATGCATTTTGTGCATCAGGATGGGCAGGCGGTGTTCAAGTTTGCCGTGCGGAAGATGGCGGACGTCTGCGAGACGCTGTTACGACGAAATGGCGTAAAGGCCAGCGACATTGATTGCTTTATTCCACACCAGGCGAACCAGCGGATCATCAATGCCACGGCGGAACGGCTGGGATTAAAGCCCGAAAGCGTGGTTATCAATATTGATCGTTACGGAAACACGACGGCGGGAACAATTCCTCTTGCAATGCAAACTGCGCGCGAGGAAGGCCGGCTGAAGAAGGGCGACCTGGTGCTGCTTGCCTCGGTCGGCGCAGGCTTCACGGTTGGCGCGACCTTGTTGCGCTGGACGATTTAACTCTTCTATTTGCTTTTCTGGCAAGCCCGCGAAAGAGCCTCAGTGTCCTTTGACGATTATGTGCGGGTAACGGGCAGCGCGCTCAAGAATTGGGCCATCGCGCAAATTCAAGATTCGCTCGCGGTCGGAGCGCTGTGGCTGATCGGACTCTATTATCTTCACGTCCCGCTTTATCCTCTTTGGGCGGTTCTAGCGGCGCTGTTGCAAATCATTCCGCATCTAGGACCGGTACTGAGTTTGCTCGGCCCGCTGTTTAGCGCCACGTTTGCTTTTCGAGACTGGCAGCATCCTGCAAGCGTTCTCGCCCTGTACGCGATCATTGCGCTGGTTGATGGGTTTCTGCTGCAGCCATTGATCATGAAGAGAACGGCCAAGGTGCCAGTGTGGGCATCGATTCTGGCGCCAATTGTTCTCGGAATTGTGTGGCCGTTCTGGGGCGTGCTGGTAGCTGCTCCGCTGTTGGCGGTGGTATATGCGTACAAAGCGAGAATAGAAAATAGAAGCCAGTAAACACAGACGTCGATTACCTAACGCCGCAGTATAGTTCGCCTTTGTTGACCTGAGAACCCTGCATTCCCTCCGTTACACTTTTCCAGATATTCCAGAGTAGATAACACACCATTAACCGAAAAATAATATTGGATTGACCACTCTCCAAAGTAGACCTGCTATCAGTTAATTGGTGACACGATGGCTGTGATCCGGAGTCCATGTGCCGCCAATTTCAAATATGGAGAATTCAATGTTGCAAGTTAAACATCTCCGCATGTGGGGAGTAATTGCGCTCTTCACTACTTTAGGAAACCTGAACGCCAGCGCACAGGAAATCAAGACGGTTTTTGTAATCGCCATGGAAAACCACAACTGGACCCAGCCCGCGAACCAGTTCGGTCCCGGAACCCAGCAGATTTTTCAGAATCCGAACGCACCGTTCATTAACAGCCTGGTGAACGGGACGGCGTTTGCGCAGATCAACGGGTCCGCTGTGAACATCAGTCAACAGGTCGCTTATGCCACTGCCTACCATAACGCCTTAGCCACACCGAGCGGGCTACCCGATGCGAATATTCATCCTTCCGAGCCCAACTACCTTTGGGCGGAAGGTGGCACCAACTTCGGCGTATTTAATGACAATGACCCATATGCTGCGGTCAATCCGAGCAATCAAAATACGACCCAGCACTTGAGCGGTCTCTTAACTAAGGCGGGAAGAACCTGGAGGTCATACCAGGAGGACATTGACCTCACTACGAGCAACGGCCAGCTCACCAATGTACCTTTGCCCGAAGACCAGTGGACGGTCCCGCTGAGCAGCTTCTCGGGAGTATTTGGCAGCGGCCTTAATCAGTACAACGGCTCCAACCAATTTAACTATGCGGCAAAACATAATCCACAGGTGTTATTTACGGACACCAACGGAGGCGACGATCCGAGTACGGCGAATGCGTTGTCTACGCACTACGCGCCGCTGCAGCAGCTGGCGACTGATCTGGCAAATAACGCCGTAGCCAATTACAACTGGATTACGCCGGACCAATACAACGACATGCACACATCGCTCAACGGGGGATATAAAGGGCTGACCGGTGATTCAGCAAATATCCGGCAAGGCGACGATTTCCTGAGCCAAATCGTTCCTGTGATCATGGCGTCTGAGGCCTATAAGGACCACGGCGCGATCATCATCTGGTTTGACGAAACCGAGTCGGACGGCGTCGCCGGCGACAGCCGTGACGATTTTAACCACACGATTGGTGAAATAGTTATTTCTTCTGCAGCGCACAGCAACGTGAATGGCGTTCCATACGCAAGTCCTCTCAACTACACCCACTCATCTGATTTGCGTACCATGCAGGAACTTTTCCACGTGGCACCATTTCTGAGCGATGCAGCGAACGCGATTGATTTGTCTGATTTATTCGCGCCCGAGGCTATTCCGCAGAGGAAGTAACGAACGCTGCTGAGTTGTATGTAGCGGAGCGCAGAGATCGAGAGATCTTTGCGCTTTTTATTTTGGCTGAAGCCGGTGCCCGCGCAGAGCTCGACTCGGAAATCTTGTGGGACAAGAGTGTCCGACCCACAGGAAATCGTCCCGGACGCGGACGTCCGGGCTACATGGTCACGTGTAGGAACGGCCGTCCCCGCGAAAACCAGGTCACGGAACCTCTTCAAAATGCCGCACAAGATTCTTTCCGGCTGAACAATTTAGAATGACTAGACATGGCTTCTGGTCACGAAGAAGAGGTCCTCGGCAAAGCGTACGACAGCCGGCTAATGCAGCGGATACTACAGTATTTGCGTAGCTACCGCTGGCAGGTCACGGTGGCGCTTGTCTCAATTGTGTTAAAGGCTGGAGCGGATGCCCTAGGACCGTTTTTGACCCTGGTGGCAACTGATCGTTATCTCGTGCCTGTACACCAGCAGCCTGCGTGGCTCACGAACTGGCTGAGCCCCCGGCCTCTTACCGGCATAGCGGAGATTGCGGGAATTTACGTTGGGCTTACCCTCATCAGTTTTCTGCTCGAATATCTGCAGACCTATTTCATGCAATGGGTCGGACAGATGGTGATGTTCGATTTGCGCAGCGAAATCTTCCGGCACCTGCAGCGCATGCACATTGGATTCTATGACAAGAATCCGGTGGGGCGTCTGGTAACGCGGGTGACGACCGACGTGGACGCGCTGAACGAAATGTTCACATCCGGCGTGGTCTCGATTTTCGAAGACATCTTTGTCCTCGCGGGGATTATGGCCATTATGCTTTCAGTGAATTGGAAGCTGGCGCTGATCACGTTTGCCGTGCTTCCATTTATTGCGTTTGCGACGAAGTTATTTCGCGATCGAGTGCGTGATTCCTACCGCCGAATTCGCGTGGCAATTGCAAGGATCAATGCGCACCTGCAGGAGCACGTGAGCGGCATGGTGGTGCTGCAGTTGTTCAACCGCGAGAAGAAGGCATTCAAGGCTTTTTCTGATGTGAACGCGCAGCACATGGACGCCTTCAAAGACGCAATCATGGCGCACGCGGTTTACTACCCAGTAGTCGAAATTCTATCGTCCATCGCAATCGCGTCCGTTATCTGGTTCGGCGCACACGGTGTAGCTCGGAATTTGACCACACTTGGCGTACTCATTGCATTCATGCAATACGCACAGCGCTTTTTCAGGCCAATTCAAGACTTCAGTGAGAAGTACAACATTCTGCAATCGGCTATGGCAGCGTCGGAGCGGGTTTTCAAGCTACTAGATACTCCAGCGGAGATTACTGAGGCAGTGGTCACGAAGCTTCCGCAGGGACCGGGGCGGATTGAGTTTGATCATGTGTGGTTTGCGTATAGGAATGTGGAGAAGAGTGAGAAAGTTAGCGGGATTGCAGGGATGGAATTGTCGAGCATGGCTCGACTGGATCCTTCGACTTCGCTCAGGGCAGGCTCGCGTGGACGCCCGTCCCCACATGAGCATGTGGGTAGGCATCTTGAAGGAGAGCCGGATTGGGTGCTGCGGGATGTGAGCTTTACCATAGAGCCGGGAGAGACGGTTGCGATCGTCGGCCACACGGGAGCGGGCAAGACCACGATCATTTCCCTTCTATTGCGCTTTTATGATGTGCAGCGTGGAGCGATCAGGATTGATGGCGTCGACATAAAAGAGATGCCGCTGACGGATTTGCGGCGCAGATGTGGGGTGGTGCTGCAGGACCCGTTTTTGTTCACAGGAACGGTTGAAGGCAACATTCGATTGGGAACGGATTCGATCAGTGACGAGCAGGTACGTCAGGCGGCGGAAGATGTGAACTTGGCGGACTTCATTCACATGCTGCCCAATACCTATAAAGAAAAGGTACGGGAGCGGGGTACGACCCTTTCGACTGGACAGAAGCAGTTGATCTCGTTCGCCCGGGCACTAGCGCATTCGCCGAAGATTCTGATCCTGGATGAAGCCACTTCGAGCGTGGACACGGAGACGGAATTCAAGGTCCGCGATGCGCTGAATAAGATGGTAGAAGGGCGAACATCGATCATCATCGCGCATCGGCTTTCGACAGTACAGCGCGCGGACAAAATAATCGTGATGCACAAAGCGCAGTTGCGGGAGATGGGTACGCATCAGCAGTTGCTGGCGCAGCGTGGGATTTACTACAAGCTTTATCAGCTCCAATATAAGGATCAAGAAATTGCGCTGCCGTCAGCTTCATCGGAAATCACTGCGAACGCGGACGATTAACGCCTGCACTTTTCCCAACCTGTTCGTTTCAACATGACCTGATGCGGACGGGCGAGACGCCCGTCTCCCTACCAGCTTTTATTTCTCCAACAATTATTTTTCGCGGCGGACGATATGTTGGGGATTGAAGGTCGAATCAAACGAGCCGGAAACCGAAATCTCCTGAGTTTTATCGAACGGAACGCCTTCGATTCCGTCAGCTACTAAGTGAATCGTGAAATTGCCGGCATGAGTGAAGGTATGCCGCACTTCTGCTCCCGACGAACTGGCGCCGTCGCCGAAGTCCCAGCGATAGTCGATGGCTGCCACGCTATTTGCTTCTGTCTCCGCCGAAAATACGGTTGGCTGCCCGACCGAGGCATGCTCTGGAATGTGCGCGTTTACCTGTGGCGCGGCAGCAGGAATCGAGTGGTCAATTACTTTAAACATGCGGACCGCGCGCGGGGCGAGCGTCAATGCCACTGATGTGATGTCCGGTCGGAAAGGCCCCTTGTCGCCAAATAGATCGACAACCTCAATACTTCCGCCCGTCGGCAATCCCAAATCTGCCAATTGCAGTTGATGCTGACGCTCTCTCTCGGTCCAATTGAATATCGTGACGACTGATTGCCGCTTGCTTTCGTGCAGGACGAAGATGCTGGGCATAGTGTCTTCGGCGGCGTAGGTCATCAAGTCCACAGGAACCGACGCGCGGCCCAGGCGAGCCATGTTGATGAGGTCATGGTTCTCAACCAGGGCCACGCGGTCGGGGTCGGCGAATAGCGTGGGGAGGTCGTCGCCGATTTCAAACATGCCGCCAGAAACTGCGGAGAGCGCGATTGAGACGCGCGCTTCATCGAGGCTTAGCGAACGCTTTCCGCCGTGCCACTCCTGCTCATCGACAGTCTGGCGGGAAACGGTGAATGCGTCGGGATCGCTTACGTAAAAATTGCGATTCATGTAATAGCGAGCCGCGACGCCAGTGGCAGCATCGTGGCTGGATTCAAAGGTATGGCCGGTGTCCTGCGAGATACGGCCCGAATCGACGAGGCCAACAGGATTCAGCATGACGCTGCCATCTTTATCCAGAATTACACCTTCGCCAACAGCCTCGCGGATTACCTGCAGACCAATGCGCTGCGCTTCCATGGCGGTGGTGTTGGGGCGATAGCGGCGGCCCTCGATGGCGGAGTCGTCCATAAAGTCGAGCTTGATATAGCGAATGCCCCAATCGCGGGCCAGCGTTGCGTAAGTCTCACGCAGATAATTTTGCGCGCCGGGGTTGGTCGTATCGAGCATATAAAGAGCGTCGAGTTGCCGTTTGCGTTCGGGATCGTTGATGACGAAGCCGGCGTGAATCGGCTGATCGTGAAGGTTTTGCACCAGCCAATCCTTGTGATTCTGATAGACCCAGGAGCGCTCGGAAACTTCAAAGGGAGCGGTCCAAATGCCGGGGCTGAGGCCAAGGTGTTGAACCTTGGCTTCGAAGGCCTTCATGCCGTCCGGAAACGTCGTCGCGTTTTCGGTGGTGTATTCGCCGCGGGCGTATTGATAACCTTCGTCGATATGAAAGAAGTTGTACCCAAAGTCCTTCAGGTGCTCGGCGAGCAATTGCGCGTTAGTTAACGCCGCACCTTGATTTAGGCCGAAATAATAAGCCGTCCAGCTCCACCACCCAATCAGTGATGGCAGAGTGACGCGGGCGTGATGCAGGTCGCGAATAATTCGGCCGTAAGCTTCAAGTTGCGCATGATAATCGGGACCGAGCGCCAACATCACGTTTTCGGAAGAAATTGTTGCTCCGGGCGCAACTGGCAGGCTTAGTTCGACACGGTCTTCGGGTGACGAAGTTTGCAACGAATTGTCAGTTTCGAGTTCGGTGGTGCCGGCGGATTCTACCTCGTAGGCTGAGATCTTTGACTGAGGCGCGTGCAGGCGAAGCATGGTGAGCCACTTTTCTGAGCTCAGCGCTCCGACAAATAAGCTCTGCTTGCTATGGCGGTTGTACAGAAGCTGGCTGCCAACACCGCGGTACAAGCCATCTGTGCTGTCGCCGAAATCGTGGATGGCCATTGCCGGGCGGTCTTCGCTGAAACTGTCGGAAAGAATCCGGAGATTTGACGCTGGAGCGCCGAGATCGAGCAAGCGCGGATCGCGGATCTCAATAGCGCGAATTCCCTGCACTTCTAACGGCTTTTGAGTGGTGTTGCGTACGGTGACAGCGACTTCAGCGTATGCCGGATCCGAATGCAGACGAACGGAACATACGAGATCAGGCTGTCCGGCTAATCCTGAATGCGCAATGGTGAACTGCGGAGTGTCCGCAGTCGCAGCCGACGACGACACCGCGTGACCGGGATAGTCGGCGGAATGCAACCACTTGCCGTTGACCTTGGCGGCAACGTCACTAGTCAAGCGCACCGGGCCGATTTTTTCGCGAACCGTGTAAGCGCCGGTGTTGGCGTTGATAGAGACCAGCAACGCTGAATTCTCAATTTGCGTGGGTTGAATTTGAGCGGCCGGGACACGAGAAGGCGCGAATCCAATCAGGATAAGAGCGGCAACGGTGAACCTTGGGTTTTTCATCATGGATGGCATTCGCTGAGCGCCGAAACTCTTAAGATTTTGCTGTCGATGAAGACCGCACTTGCGCTATATTGCGAACGATTACTTTTACTTTCGTTTGACGGCATTGTCAACCGGGGATTAGGCAAAACAAGAGGACCTGTCATGAAAAATAAATTATTGATTCTGTTATTGGTGCTTTGTGGAATTGCACTCTGGCCGACAATACGTGCGGCACGAGGGCAACAAACTCAACCCAAGCAGCAGATCGGATATAACGCAGCTCCTGACGCCGACCAGAAGAAAACGCTGTTACTTAAAGATTTTCATCCGGTCTCCATGCTGCATGCGCCGGTTCACAATATCGACAAAGCCAAGTATTACGTGATCGACGTTCACAATCACGTCAACGACGCTCAGGGAATCGACGAGCACATGCCGCCGCAGCAGGTGGTGAAGATCATGGACGATACCAATGTGAAGACGGTGGTGATCCTGACCGGGATGTGGGGCGACAAGCTGCAGCATGTAATCGATGAGATGGTGAAGCCGTATCCAGGTCGATTCATTGTTTTCGAGCAAATCGACTTCAGCAAAATTGACGACCCCAATTTCAGCCAGGAGATGGTGGCGCAGCTGGACGATTCAGTACGGCGCGGGGCACGTGGTCTGAAGCAGCTAAAAGATCTCGGGTTAACCGATCGCGATAAATCCGGGAAGCTGATTGCAATTGACGATTCGCGGCTTGATCCCATATGGGAGGAAGCGGGTCGACTGGGAATTCCGGTGTCGATTCATACCAGCGACCCGGAGGCGTTTTTTCATCCCATCGATAACACCAACGAGCGTTACGAGGAGCTGACGGAGCATCCGGACTGGAGCTTTTACGGGCCGCAGTTCCCTTCCAAAGAGGAGTTGCTGGCGGCGCGGGACCGAATGTTCGCCAAGCATCCCCATACAACATTTGTTGCATTGCACGTAGCTAACTGGCCGGAAAACTTAGACTACGTTTCCAGCCTGCTGGATAAGCTGCCGAATGTGATGGTCGAGTTTGGAGCGCGCGAGGCGGAACTGGGACGACAGCCGCGACGGGCGCGGGAATTTTTCATCAAGTATCAGGACCGGATCATGTTTGGTACGGACAATGGGATGGATGAGGCGATGTACCGCAATCATTTCCGCTGGCTGGAAACTGCGGATGAGTCTTTTGACTACTGGGGATATCCCGGCCAGGGGAGGTGGAAGATTTACGGAATGGAATTGCCGGATGAAGTGCTGGAGAAGGTCTATCACAAGAACGCGGAGCGGATGTTCAAGCAATTTCGCGGAATAGAAGCAATCCGCGCCGGCAAATAGTGATGTTCACACCAGCGTGATTTGCAGGGTGAATTTTTTCAGTGCCGCCAAATCGGATTTCGAGATGCCGCGGTCGGAGATGAGATGTTGAATTTCCGAAATCGGGGCGATCGAGGACAGGCTGCGCCGGCCGAATTTGCTGGAGTCACAGACGGCGACGGTGACTCTGGCGACGTCCATCATGGCGCGGTTGACTTTGGCTTCGAGCAGGTTGGGCGTGCTCAGGCCATAATGAAGATCGAAGCCATCGACTCCCAGAAAAAGGATGTCAGCGTTCAAGCGGTGCAGGGTCTCTTCGGCGATGGGGCCAACAAGAGAAAACGAATTTTTCCGCAAGCTGCCGCCGGTCAAAATGACTTCCAGCGAAGAGCCGGACAACTCGGCGGCGATGTTCACCGCATTGGTAATTACGGTCAGGCTTTTAAATTCCCGTAGGGTACGGGCGATGGCGGTGGTTGTGGTGCCGGAGTCCAGAATTACCACCTGACCCTCTTTGACCATACGGGCCGCGGCGCGCGCTATTTGCATCTTCTCTTTGCGGTGCAGCTTCTCTTTTTCACGTAGCGTGGGATCTTCGAGAACGCTGGTATGGGGGGGCAATGCGCCACCGTGGCTGCGGTGAATTTGCCCCTGCGCCTGCAGGATGTCGAGATCTTTGCGAATCGTAACCTGGGAAGTGCGGAAGTGTTTGGCCAGATTTCCCACCAGCACGCGGCCGTCGTGCTTCACCATTTCCACTATCAGACGGCGCCGTTCTTCGTTAAGCACCAAAGTTCTCCTCGTACAAAAAGTACAGCGGCGTTTGCCAACCGCCAGCAAGACTATCGCGAATCCGCATTTTATGCTTGACAACTCTCAATACCGAAACTAAAAGTTATCAAACGTAATGATACGAAACTCGATGGAATCGATCCCTCCGCCTCGCTTAGGCCCTTCCTTGCTGAACCCAAGACGGGGAACCCGCGGATCGTGTCTGGCGTTTTTGCTGGTTCTGTACCTTGTGCCCGGTCTCGCTTCCGATTCCGTGGAGCAGGACTGGACCCATTATGTCCGCATTGGCGCCTACGGATTGAAGGGCGGCGATGCCGGGACCATTGTCGCAAACGCCGAGCGCGACGGCGTTTTCGGGATTGAAGTGGACAACGACATCGAGGGGCGATACGAAAGTTTTCTCGACCCCACCGCGAAACTGCAGGCGATTAAAGCGGTGGCGGAGAAAGCGCACGCGGCGGGAAACCACGCGTTCGTTTATATCGCGGGCACCGAATGCATTACTGCCAATGGGGACAAGACCGCGCACACCCTTGCAAAGGATCATCCTGACTGGCTACAACGGAAGATTACCGGAGAGCCGGCGATCTTCGGAGGCGGCACGGCTTTCTGGATCAGAAAGGGTGATGAAGACGTATGGGTGAGTCCTTACGCTCCGGAGTGGCGGAAGACATACATGGAGCGGGTGAGGCAGATTGCCGGCACTGGAATTGATGGGATTTATGTGGATATTCCTTATTGGATGACACACTTTGAGGGTTGGGAAAACACTTGGGCGAGCTTTGACGATTACACGGTTGAGGCATTCCGTAAGCAGACCGGACTAGATGCCAAGAAAGATTTAAAGCTGGGGGATTTCGCAGATCCTAATTTTCGCAAGTGGGTGGATTTTAGAATTCAGACTTTCACCGATTTTATGGCGGAGATCGGGCAGAATGCGAAGTCGGTAAATCCGGGAATTAAGATCATTCCGGAAATCTATCCGGGGATCGAAGAGGCGGCCGTGCGGGTGGGCGCGGATGTTTACAGTCTCTATCCGGTAGTGGACGCGGTTGCACATGAGTACGAATATGGCGAAGGCGACCACATGGCGGTCTCGAGGAAGCCGCTGGACTGGTTCAACTACCAGGTGGGAATGCATTCGTTTCGCGCCTTTGCGCAGGGCAAAGCAACGTGGATTTTGAATTACTCGTGGGACGGTTACAAGAAAGTGGGCCCTCGAGAGCCGATGAAAAATCTTGCCATGTCGCAAATTATGGCGGGGGCGAATTTCTGGGATGCGCCGGGACATTCTATGGCCGGGTCAAACGACTATGCGACGCGGCGGGAAATATTCTCCTGGATCAAGGCCCATCAAAACACGTTTTACCAGCCACGGACACCGATTTCGCCGGTAGGCGTGTACTTCTCTTCTAAGTCGCGCGACTATTTTACCGATGAGTTTATTGCGTCCTATCGCGGGATTCTGATTCTGCTGATGCAAAAGCACCTGGAGTTTCAGGTAGTAACGCCGCGAACGCTGGCGGAATTTCAGGGCCAGACGTTGGTTCTTCCCAACGTACGAGTGTTGAGCGATGACGAGAAGTTGTGGCTGCGAAAGTACGTGGATGGCGGGCGGACACTGGTAATCACCGGTGAAGATACTACGCAGTTGGGAGCCGCGCAGAATGTCGTTCGATTCAGTGAATGTCCCGGGGCCGAATATTTTGCCGCGTTGAACAAGGATTTTGCCGCGACCTCGCCTGACCGGGAGCAAGCATTTCTCGACAAGCTGCAGACCTCGAGCTCAGTGCGAGTATTGGCTTCGGCGGCGATTGCGACGTCGATTGCGCAGGTTGAGGGCACGCCGCACATATTCTTTGCGAATTTCGCAGGACTGCGTGGAGGAGTGAACCCGGTACAAACTCCGCAAACAAATGTGCGGGTCGAGATCGCTGGGACCACAAAGGCACGGGGATATTTTCTGCCTTTTCTGGGCGAAGTTTCGACGATAGACGGAATAGCGGGAAAGGGTAAGGTCACGTTTACATTGCCTGCGATTGAGAAAGGCGCGGTGTTCTGGTGGGAAAAAGCAAAAACTAAAACCCAAATGCATTAACCACGAAGGACGCCTTCGACCTCGCCCATGGCGGGCTTCAGTATGCGCAGGAAACAGAAGCAGTAAGAAATTCAGAACAACGAGGAGTTCGGACAATTGAACGAGCTGTCACGATTATTGGAGTTACCCGAGGCGGAAAAGGCGAAGCGAGGCCTGGTCCACACTCCGGGGGAAATTGCCCACCAGCCTGATACGTGGAGCAAGACGTTTGAATTGTTTTGCAGTCAGCGTGAGAGCATTCAGAATTTTGTTACGTCGGCGGGACTGATTGGCGCAAGCGGTTCGCAGATCATTGTTTATCTGGTGGGCGCGGGCACGTCGGATTACGCGGGGCGCGCGATCAGCTATTTGCTGCGGAAAAACTGGCAATGCGAAGTGATTGCGGTGCCGAGCACAGACCTGCTTACGCAGATGGAGCAACTGATCCTGCCGGGGCAGAAATATTTGTGGATTTCATTTTCGCGGTCAGGTGACAGCGCTGAGGGCGTGGCAGTGCTGGAGAAGGCGCGCGAGCGGTATCCCAACATTCATCATGTTGTTATTTCCTGCAACCCCAATGGCCGCATGCTCAAGGAAAGCGCAGGCGATCCAAAAACCCTTGGTATTTGCATGATCGACGAGGCGAACGATCGCGGATTGGCCATGACAAGTTCGTTCTCGAACATGGTTATCTTCGGGCAATGCATGGCGCACATAAAGAATGTTGCCGGGTACGAATCAGTACTGCGGAAGCTGGTTGCAGCAGGAAAAAGTTTGCTACCGCGAGCGGCTGATTGCGCGGCCTCAGTCGCGAAACAGGGATACACCAAAGCCTGCTTTGTGGGGTCCGGCCCGCTGCGCGAAGTGGCGAAGGAATCTGCGCTGAAGGTTTTGGAAATGACGGCGGGTAAAACACTCACCATGACGGAATCCGCGCTGGGACTGCGTCATGGGCCGATGGCCGCGTTGGATGAGCAAAGCCTGTTTGTTTGTTTTCTCTCCGGCAACAAAAGCGTGCAGGGTTACGAGCGGGACCTGTTGCGGGAGATCGGAGCAAAGAAAATCGCTCGACGCCGGGTAGTAGTGGGCGGGGGCGAACTTGCTACGGATTCTTATGCCGAAGATTATCTTGCGCCCACCGGTGTGACCGGCATAGCGGATGAATATCGCGCTCCGGTGGATGTGATGTTTGGGCAACTGCTCGGTCTATTTGGTTCGATTCACTGGAAGCTGATGCCGGACTCGCCTAGTCCGGATGGAGTGATCACTCGGGTGGTCGAGAAAGTAAAGATTTATTCGTAGTCAAGGCTGGAACGGGTTGCGAAGAAGAGTCTGCAAAGAATGGAGTCGCCATGAAAAAGGCCGCCAATATCTCTCGTTTGCTAATGACCATGTGTTTGCTGGCAGGTTCAACAGTAATGCTTATGGCTCAGGGGAGTTACCGCGCGCAGGTCCGCGGCGTTGTAGAAGATGCGAGCGGCGCGGTAGTGCGCGGTGCGAAGGTGACCATCACCAATGTGGGGACCAATATCGCGAGTTCGTCCCGCACCAATGATAAGGGAGAATATTTTTTTACCGGACTGCAGCCGTCCAACTATTCACTCAGAGTCGAGGCACAGGGATTTCGTCGAGAAGAAAAGACGGGTGTGGTGCTGGCAGTCGATCAGCAGACCACGCTGAATTTCACACTTTCGCCTGGGGCGATTACCACTGCGATCGAGGTGAATACTGCTGCGCCGCTGCTGGATACCGAGAGCTCCACTCTCGGGACAGAGGTCACAAATGAATATATAAAGGACATTCCGCTGCCCGGGCGCGATTTCTTTGGACTGGCTTTTCTTTCCGGTGGAGTCACCGAAACCGCCGGCTCGGGCACCGCGGACAACTACCCGGAAGGAACGAACTTTGTCTCGAACGGCCAGAGAAACGCGACCGCCGAGGTGCGGATTGACGGAGCGTTGATCAGCGCTCCGGAGCAAGGCGAAGGCGCTACCAGCAATGTGTACTACGAGCCCTCCGTCGAAGTAGTACAGGAATTCAAAGTCCAGAACAATAGCTTTTCAGCGGAATTTGGAAACAACGGCGGGACTGTCGTAAACATGGCGTTGAAGAGCGGAACAAATAATTTTCATGGAAGCGCGTGGTGGTTTGGTCAACGTTCTGGGACTGACGCACGCGACTTTTTCAATCCGGCATCGCTTGGAGCAAAACCCAGCCACGCGCGCGATCAATATGGCTTTTCAATCGGCGGGCCGATAATCAAGAATAAGACATTTTTCTTCGGAGATATCGAGAAGGTCCGCGACAATGAACCCCAAAATATCGTTGCCAGCGTGCCAACACTTGCAGAGCGTACTGGCGATTTTTCGGCGACGCAGAATCCGATCTACGACCCGATCATTTGCCAGCCAAATTGCCAAACGAGGCCACAAGTAGGTTCGCAGCCGGGCGGGACGCTCAATGTAATTCCGAAAGGTGAGATCGACCCTGTCGGCCAGGCAATTATTGACCTGTATCCGAAACCGAACCTTCCCGGAGAGTTCAACAACTTTCGCACCACCGCGCTTCAGCACGCTGACGACTATCAGTTTGACATCAAGATAGATCATCAAATTTCGAGCGCGCAGCGCTTTTCGGGACGCTATAGCCGCCTCAGTAGCAACTTCAGCATTCCCACCGTATTGGGAGATGGCGACACTTGGCAGGATGGAATCGCTTCGACTCCGACGCACGTGCAAAACGTCTCGCTCGAGCACGCTTGGACAATCAATCCACGGATCGTCTGGACAAATCGGTTTGCGGTGGATCGAGTTTGGGAGAAAGAAACAAGCAACTATCCTAACTTGACTAGCGTTGGACTTCCTTCGTACCTCGCGGCTAATGCCGGTCTTTCTCGCATGCCGACGATGCAAATGTCAGGCGCGGAGCCGTTAACGAACCTATACGACCAATGTTGTGTCGACACCACATTCGCGCACACTCTCTACAGCTACTCTTCGCAACTTTTAATCTCGAAGGGATCACACCTGTTGACCATGGGCGGCGAGCAGCGAATCTTCTTTAACAATTTTTTCCAGCCTCCGAACCCGACAGGTTTGTTCGACTTCAGCGATACAGTAACATCGCCGTTTCCTGGCAGCGATACCGACTCTTTTGGCAATCCCACCGGCAATCAATTTGCCACTCTTATGTTCGGGTTTCCTGACAACAGCAGTGTGATTAACATTTATCCCGCTGTGGCAAATAAATCGAAAGAAACCGGATTCTACTTTCAAGATAACTGGAAAGTAAATTCCAAACTCACTTTGAACTTAGGGATGCGCTACGAATGGAGCACGCCTTACACAGAGCGGTCCAATCACATTGAATTCAGCGATTTCACTGGCAACAGTGGAATGTCGATTGACTTAACTGCAGGAGGACAGAATCAAGCGCCGGGATTAGGGACTAAGCAACTTATTGGAACCACGCTGTTCCCAAATACCTTCGGAAGCAGGAACGTTCCTGTCGATCGCAATAACTGGGGCCCGAGGCTGGGATTCGCATATCAGTTGGCGCCGAACACGGTCCTCCGCGGTGGCGCTGGCGTGTACTACGGAATGAGTGTCGCAACAAACTTCCAGTATCCGGGCACGGCGTTCCGCAAGAGTGCGACCATGTTCTTTACAACTGATAACTTCAATACCCGCGCCACCCCATTATCCAATCCTTTCCCCAATGGGTTGACTGGACCGCAAGATGAGGCTTACGGCAAACTGGCGGAATGGGGTTACGCAAATGGAAACGATCTCGGAACCACCGAAGCGCAGAACGCCGATATTTACCAATGGAACCTTGGCCTGCAGCACCTGCTGCCGAGCGAGATCGTGCTGGCGGTGGATTACTCTGCAAACCGCAGTACGCATCTGCCCTTCGGCGGATATTCCAGCACTCGCAATCGCGACTTTATTTCATCTGCACTGCTCTCTAAGATCTCTGCCCAACAGCATGCTACCGACTCAGGTTGTGACCAGGATAGTTGTGTGAGCAACTACCTGCAAAACCCGGTTGCTAATCCGTTCTGCTCCTTATTCAGCGGTACAGCGTGCACGTATAACGCTGGTCCGGCGATTTTCAACGAGCCCGATTCTCAGTACGGTAACTCAACTTTGCCGCTGGCAAATTTACTTCGCCCGTATCCGCAATTCGACGGCGACTTCGAAGGTCTTCCCAGGCTGGTCGCGAACTCGTGGTACAACTCAATGCAGATCCGTTTCCAGAAGCGCACAACGCATCATGTGAGCTTCGAGGGCAGCTACACGATTTCGAAATTCACTGACAATTCCTCCACCGGCGCGAACGCGTTTGTGGGAACGCTCAACAACGGCAACCCTCAACAGTTGGACAATTTGAGAGCCGAGTACAGCATCAGCGCCAATGACACTCCGCAACGGCTGGCAGCGGCGGTGGTGGTTGACCTGCCGGTTGGGCGGGATCGTTGGATCGGTTCGACTATGAATCGCGCGCTCGATGCGGTTGTTGGCGGGTGGTCAGTTTCAACATTAATTAGCGAGCAGTCGGGGCAGCCGTTGGCTATCTACATGGCTAACAATCGGCTTCAAGATGGCAACCAGCGTCCCAACGTGCTGTGCGGCGGCTCGACTGGAGTCGGTTCGAACCGGGCAGCGGTGACTCAGGTGCCGGTCTTGAACGTGAACTGTTTCGCCGATCCGGGAGATCAGGTTCCCGGCGATGCTCCGAGATATTTCTCTGGGCTAAGAGCCGATGGCATCCACAATTTCGACGCCAATCTGTATAAAGAGTTCACGCCGCGGGAAGGCATGACTTTGCAGCTGCGGGCGGAGGTCTTCAATACCTTCAATACCCCTCGCTTCGCAATTCCCAATACGCTTTTTGCCCCTGGGGATCCGACGTTCGGCATTATTAATTCGACGGCGCAAGGCTACACGCCGCGAAGAATTCAGTTCGGATTGAGGTTTGAATTTTAGGGGTTCCTTTCATTTCACCCGTGATGCCTCACCCTTCGAAGAGTACGAAAGGTGAAGCATCCTGATTAGAGAACTCCAGCGTAGTTCCCTTCCCTAGCGCACGCTCCCCGCCTTTTCGTCAACCACGCGTCTAACCCCACCGGGGGCGTACAATGCGAGCCATGGTCGATATCTTCGCCCAGATCTTTCGCAACCTTTGGGCGCACAAGCTGCGCTCGTTCCTGACCATGTTTGGGATTGCCTGGGGCGTGGGATCGTTGTTGCTGTTAGTAGGCGTTGGCGAAGGATTCCGCTCTGGCAACAGGCGCGAAATGGCAGAGTTTGGCAGGGACATCATGTTTATCTTTCCGGGGCGTGCGCCTGCGGTAAAGGGCAGCATGAACTCCGCGCAAACCTATTTGCTTACCTACGAAGATTATCTGGACATCCGGAAGGCGCCGCATGTACGCAATGCTGCTCCGCTGATTTCTCGCAGCGACCTGCATGAAGTAAGCGAATTTGCTACCGGGAGCGGAGAAATTATCGGCACCCTGCCGCAGCTTAACGAGATCAGTTACTTGCCGCTGAAGGAGGGACGGTGGCTCAATGAAATGGACGGAGAGCAAAGACGAAACGTTCTTGTCCTGGGGAATGAATTACAGAAAACACTGTTTCCCGGACGGCCGGCGGTGGGCTCATTTGTTCTGATCAATGGCATCAGGTTTGAAGTCGTCGGCAGCATGCCACATCTCGGCCGCGGCGACAACATGTGGCTGAATCTGCGGGGGTACATTCCATTCCAAGTGATGTCCTCATCATTTCCCATCAAAGGAGAAAACCATCAGAACTCAATTTCATTTGTTGAATATCAGCCGCGCGTGACTGCCGAACACCAGCTGGCGCAGCAGGATGTTCACAAGATCGTGGCGCACAATCACGGCTTCGATGCCAGCGACGAAAACGCATTCGACGAGTGGGATTCGATTCAAGAGTCAAAAATGGTAGGGACCATTTTCGACGTGATGAACATGTTTCTGGGAACGGTAGGAATGGTAACGCTGGCATTGGGAGCGATTGGTGTCATCAACATTATGCTGGTGGCGGTCAGCGAGAGGACCCACGAGATCGGACTGCGAAAGGCGCTAGGGGCCACCAAGCGCAGTATTCTTTTTCACTTCTTTCTGGAAGGCCTGCTTCTGACGTTGGGCAGTGGATTGATTGGAATGGCTTTTGCGATGGTTTTGATGGCGGCGATGGGCACTGTGAAAGGGCCGGGCGGATTCGATCCACCGAAATTAGTGCCGATGTCAGCCCTGCTGGCCATCGGTAGCTTGACGCTGGCGGGCGTCGTCGCCGGCCTTTATCCTGCGCGCAAGGCCGCCATGTTGCAACCGGTTGAAGCGCTCCGCCAGGAGTGAGGGATGATGCGGGATTTGCTCCAGGAAGCATACACGGCGATGCGCCACAACCGGCGCCGCACCGCGCTCACGATGTTGGGTATGGCTTGGGGCATCGCGACCGTAGTAATGCTCCTCGCGTACGGCAACGGATTCGGCCAGGCGTGCGCCAATATCTTTGCGAATTTTGGCACCAAGCTTGTCATCGTGGTGCCAGGTCAGACTTCGATGCAAGCGGGCGGTCAGAAAGCAGGAGTTCCAGTTCGCTTCACGCAGGATGATGTAGAAACACTGCTCACCAATCTTCCCCAGATTGCGCATATCACGCCCAGTGTCGACAAGCAGTCGAGCGTGCAATACGACACCAGGGTTTTTACCTGGACGGTCACCGGCAATGATCCCGTTGTTTTTGACGTACGTTCTCTGAAGATGGACCAGGGGCGCTTCTATAACCTCGAAGATCAGATTCAGCGTGCGCGGGTGGCGGTGATCGGTTCGGAAGCCAAAGAAAAATTATTTTCAGGACGCAACGCGTTGGGCGAGCGCATCCGGCTTGATGGGCTCAGCTTCGAGGTTGTCGGAGTACTGAGTCCCAAGATGCAGGAAGGAAATGACGATATCAACCGCGTCGTGTATATACCTTTCACGACGATGGCGGCCCTCAAAGACACGCGCTATCTGGACACAATCTGGTTCAACTATCAGACCCCTGAATACGAGCGCCTGGAGCAGTCGGTGCGAACGATTCTGGCGCTACCACACAAGTTCAACCAGAGTGATCATCAGGCAGTAAGAGTCTTCAATCTTATGACGCAGGTCCACCAGTTCGAAATTATTACCATGGGACTGAAGATCCTGCTGGGCTTCATTGGCACGCTTACGCTCGGCATCGGCGGCGTGGGATTGATGAACATCATGCTGGTGTCGGTCACGCAGCGCACGCGCGAGATAGGCGTGCAGAAGGCGCTCGGCGCGCCGCGCCGCTATATCTTGATGCAGTTTCTCGCCGAAGCGCTGACCATCACTTTTATCGGAGGCGTGCTGGGGGTGCTATTGGCTTATGCGGTGGCTTTGTCCGTCGGGAGGCTCACGTTATATAGCGCGTTCGCCAAAAATGGAGAAGCCGGCGACATCCGCATACTGATCGCTCCAGGGACCTTGTTCGTCTCGACTTTTATTCTCGGAGTCGTTGGACTGGTCAGCGGAATGATTCCGGCGCTGCGGGCGTCGCGATTGGACCCGATAGAGGCGTTGCGGCATGAGTAAGGTGAGGCGGACGCGAGGCGTCGAGCAAATGACTCGGTCCAGCTAATTTATAGTCTCGACTCCCACTTCTCCGATTGCCGAGACGTAAGGTGCGCTTAAGCTTCCTAATGTGAGAACGAAGACTAACAAGACTGGAGAATGGCGGGGACGACGGGACTCGAACCCGCGTCCCCTGCCGTGACAGGGCAGCGTTCTAACCAGTTCGCCCACCTCGTCCAGAAAGATCGTGCCGCCGTTCGCCAGCTCAAACCGGCCTAGTAGCCGTTGCACGGCCTAACGATTTGGTTGGGGCGTCGTCTAATTTTGAGGACATCCCGGCCTACGCGTTATCAGTGCTGAAGCTTCGATAGAAGCATGAAAATTGCGCGAACATTTGCAGTTCCAAGTCTGGTTGCCTAGTAGGAGGAACGATGAACTCGTCAAAGTTGCTCTTGGCCTTGCTGTCTCGCCTGTGCTTCTCAATTTTGTTGGTTTGCGTTCTTGTGGCCGATGCGGACAGCGGGTCTGCGCATAGTGCGTCAACCAAAACTGGAAAGCAGCCCTTTCTGGCGACTGTTGACACAGTCGCGCCTCAATCGTTAAAGGAATTTGCCGTGCCTGGCGTCGCCGTGGCGCTTATTCAGAAGGGCGAGGTTGCGTGGACGCGGGGCTATGGTTTTGCGAATGTAGCCGCCGCGAAGCCAATTACCGCGGAGACGGTGTTCAATGTGGGATCGCTTTCCAAGATGGCAACCGCTTGGGGTGTGATGCGTCTGGTAGAAGAGGGCAAGGTGGACCTCGACCGTCCAGTTGATTCCTACCTCAAGCGGTGGCATCTGCCATCTTCTTCATTCGATAACAATCAGGTGACAGTGCGGCGAGTACTTAGCCACACTTCGGGAATCTCGAATCATAATTTTCATGGCTGGGACCCGCAGAGTCCTGTTCCGCCGATTGAAGACACTCTATCGGGCAAAACGGGAACGGGAGAGGTTCGTGTTGTAACGGCACCGGGTTCAGGATTCCACTACTCTGGAGCCAATTACGCCATTCTCCAATTGCTCACTGAGGATGTTAGTGGACAGACATTCCAGGAATACATGAAAAGCAGAGTGTTCGAGCCGCTGCACATGTCCAGAACACAGTATGGCTTGCCACCTGGGTTTCAGGAGGTGATGGCTACGCCGTACGATGGACTTGGGGACGCGCTTCCTATCCTGCGCTACAACGAATTTTCGGCGGCGGGGCTAACAACGACTCTGGGTGACCTTGCAAAATTAGCGGCGGCCGGTCTGGTTGATGCTGCTGGACAGCGTCCCGGTCGCGGAGTGTTGAAGGAACAAACCGTCCTGTTGATGCAGACTGCCGCTCCGGCTTCTCGGTGGGCTGATCGAGATCCGTATGGACCCGATCCACAATATGGCCTCGGATACACGGTGCGCCCTACGCAGTTCCTCGGCAATGTCGGGGTGGGGCACGGAGGTTCGAATAGTGGGTGGGAAAGTCTGGTGCAAATCGTGCCGTCGACTGGCGACGGTATTGTAATCATGACGAACAGCTCTAATGGGCCGTCGGTCATTTCTTCTCTTCTGTGTTCGTGGAGGCAATGGGCGGCTGATTCGAACGCTGTTGAATGTCCCACCATCGATATTCGTTCTGTCCTCTACGGTGTCTACAAAGCACAAGGCGCAAAAGCAGCCGTGGCGCGCTACAAAGAGCTTCGGCATGATGCACCTGACAAGTACGACTTTGGGACCTTGCAACTAAACTCGATGGGTTACGACTTGCTGCGAAAAGGGGACGTTGCAGGAGCGATCGAGATCTTTCGCCTGAATGTGGAACAGTTCCCGCAAGACGCAAACGTATATGACTCCCTTGGCGAAGCGTACCTCAAGCAGGGCGATAAAGCGCACGCCATCGAGAACTATAGGAAGTCGCTAGACTTGAATCCACACAATGACAATGCGCACGACGTACTGGCGAAGCTAGGCGTTAGCCTGCAGTGAAGGCGTCAACGGGACTGTGTGCCGTTTGCACAACTTTGCGCTTTTCCTTCGCCGAAGCTGGGAAGATTTATCACCAACTGTCGCCGGAAAGCGACAATGCTTCAATGAATCCCTAGGTGCGAAACTGGCTCCTGTAGTGTCCCGCTCAGGCGGGTATGCCGAACAAGCGTTTGGCACAAAGCGAACTTGTTAGGATGGTGCTCAACCAGGGAGAAGCACCGGCCTAACTGGACCAAATTGGACCATGACGCAAATTGCCAATTCCTTGCAACTGCTTGACAGGAATGGCGGGGACGACGGGACTCGAACCCGCGACCTCTGCCGTGACAGGGCAGCGTTCTAACCAACTGAACTACGTCCCCACTTGCCAAATCGATGGGATGAAAAATCCGGCACGGGTGAGGATTTCACAGTGCGGATTTCACAGCTCGCGACAGAAATTATCCTAACAGCTTCTTCGGGAACGGGAAAGTGCAGGACGCGCAAGTCAACTGGCGAAGTGAGTTGAACTTCGTGATCTTCGTCCAGACCAATCGTGAACAACTCGGCCGGGTGTTGCAGCGTCCGACGCCATCTGTCGTTCAAAAACCTTGCGCAGCGCGGAATTCACTGAATCTTAACTTTGCACTAATCGCCCTGTCACGATTGTGCTGTTAGGTTTGCTGGCGCGGGCCATCCACTGACATCCGGCCCAGAACTCTCATTCCCAGAAAAGGTGAATTTATGAAAAGGAAAGCAGTTCTTTCTCTGCTTACAGCTGCGTTGACGAGCCCGCTGTTTGCGGCGCAGGGGCCCGTGCCCAAAGGTGTTCCCCATCTTGATCATGTATTTGTGATCATGATGGAAAACCACGGATACTCACAAATTGTCGGCAATCCGAACGCCCCATTCATCAACTCTTACGCAAGGGCCAAAAACACTGCGACCAACTATTTTGCGGTAGCCCACCCGAGTTTGACGAATTACCTGGAAGTAGTGGGCGGGTCGAATTTCGGGGTGTTGGATGACAATTCGCCGGACTGGCACAACCCGAGCTGCATGCCGAACCTTCAGACCGGCTCACCATCGCTGGAGACGACATCGACTGCGATCTGCCCGATAGCGGGCACGGGAACCGACGCCGCGACTCCGGCCATTGACTTCAGCAACGAAACCAGCGGACCTCCGGGAGACATTAACATCGATGGCACCGCATCGTTTCCAGCTGAGGCCAACACTTTAGGCATCACGATCGCAGACCAACTGGTGGCTGCAAATAAAAGCTGGCGAAGTTACCAGGAAAGCTTGCCCACTACTGGGGCGGACAACGTCGATTACAGCGATGGCTTTTTTACGAATCTCACCGACTTCGGCCAAATCATGCCGACACTGAATCCGCCGCTCTCATCGGGCGATGTAGTGCAATTGTACGCAGCGAAACACGACCCATTCGTGTATTTCAGCAGCGTGCAAGGCGGGGAGCAGCAGAAAAACAGCTTAAGCAATGTGGTCGGGTTCAATGAACTGTTTGCCGATCTGGGTTCGGGTCACGTCCGAAATTATTCCTTCATCGCGCCCAACCAATGCAACGATCAGCATGGGCGGAGCAATGCGGGAGCTTTCTGCAACTTCGACCCCAATGATGACGGCACGCAGGCAGGACTGAACCCAGCCCTCATCTATCTCGGCGATGTGACGGTACAACGGCTAGTGACAGGGATCAAAAACTCCCCGGCATGGCGGCAAGGAAACAATGCGATCGTGATTCTATGGGACGAAAACGATTACAGTGTATCCCCAACGACCAACCAAGTCTTGACCATTGTGGACACGAATTACGGAATACATGGAGTTCACAGCACAGGTTTCTACACCCACTTTTCATTATTGAAATCGATCGAAGCGGGATTCGGTTTGCCCTGCCTGAACCACGCTTGTGATGCGAATGTGAATGTGATGTCGGATTTGTTTGGCGCTAAACGCTCGCGGTAGTATTACTTCCAATCCAGGGGGCGGCTTTTGGCGTCCCTTCCAATCCAGGGGACGGCATTTGTCGTCCCCTGCTTGTTTGACGCCGGAGTTGTGATTGGTTGCCGAAGACGTCCCGATGCGGGCTTGGATTTGAGTACACCCGGGTGACACACAAGTACCTGAATCCGCCTGGCAAATGCACGATTGCGCCGACGCCTTGCGGTTTCCGTAGTTAGATGAGCGGCCGGAAACCCATTACAGGCTTTTCTGTATAGACCCTAGGTAGTACTGGGTATAAAATTCAGGTGTTTAGGCTTTCCAAAACCCCAAGCTGAAGGTGTACTGGAGCATTGCAGCCGGACCGGCGACTGAGTGGAGGAGTCGATGTCAAGTTCAGTTTTCAGTGCTGGAGAGGGTAAGAGTTTCTTCTCCCCTGCCGGCGATAAACCCGAACACGTAGTCCAGTTTTATCAGGACGACAATTTTCTGATTGACGCGGTGAGCGGCTTTGTCGGCTCTGCGCTTGCGGCCGGCGACGCGACGGTGCTCATCGCGACGGCAGCACACCGCGAAGGAGTCGAGCAGGTCCTGAGAAAACGCGGGTTGGAGATCGGCCAAGCGGCGCGACAGGGAAGATTTCTCGCGCTGGATGCGACCGAAACATTAGCGAAATTCATGGTCGACGGTCTTCCAGATGAAGAGCGCTTCCGGAAGGTAGTCGGAGCGACGCTGGCGCAAGCGGCGGCGAGTGTGGCCGGAGAGAGACGTCGGATCGCGGCATTCGGCGAGATGGTTAACATCCTTTGGGCGACAGGAAATTATGATGCCGCCCTGTACCTCGAGCAGCTGTGGAACCAGCTTGCGAAAGAGCACTCGTTCTCGCTGCTGTGCGCGTATCCCATTGCAGGTTTCAATAGCGCAAAGCACACTGACGCATTTCTGAAAATTTGCGCCGAGCATGGAGCGGTTTTCCCGTCGGAGAGTTTTCCGGCGACCTCCCATGAGAATGACAAGTTGCGCAGTGTTACTCTCCTGCAGCAGCAAGCGGTTGCAATGCAAAGTGAGACGGCGCTGTTGCAAAGCGAACAACGCTTTCGGTTGTTTGTAGAGGCGGTGCGTGACTACGCGATTTTCATGCTGGATCCGGCCGGAAATATCGTGACCTGGAACAACGGCGCGGAACGCATTAAGGGATACAGGCCCTGGGAGATCATTGGCCAGCATTTCTCAGTGTTTTATCCGGAAGAGGATTTGAAATCACGGAAGCCATGGTACGAACTGGAAGTCGCGGGGAAAGAAGGACGGTTTGAAGATGAAGGCTGGCGGCTGAGAAAAGACGGATCGAAATTCTGGGCCAATGTGATCATCACAGCGATCAAAGATGAGAAAGGAACGCTACTGGGTTTTGGAAAAGTCACTCGCGATCTAACCGAGAAGACATTCACCCGCATGGAGCTGCAACGAGTTCTGGAAAATTTGGAAAAGGAAGTGACTGAACGAAGGCGGGCCGAACAGCGGCTTTATCGCTCTGAGCAGTCGCTGCGGAGACTCTCGCTACACCTGCTGCGAACTCAAGATGAAGAGCGCAAGCGGATTGGCCGCGATCTGCACGACAGTCTGGGACAGTGCCTGGCGATCCTTAAGATCAACCTCGACTCAGTACGACTGGGGCTGCCTCCTGCTGAGGCAAAGGCTCTTTCCCAGGTCGAGCAGTGTCTGCAGCTCTCCGAAGAAGCGATTCGCGAAGTGCGGACAATTGCGTACCTTTTATACCCGCCAATGCTGGAGGAACTGGGATTGAATTCGGCAATCCCGTGGTACCTGGAAGGATTTTCCAAGCGCAGCGAGATCAAGATCAGTTTCGAGACGCAGCCTGATTTTGCACGGTTACCCCGTGCTGCAGAGCTGGCGCTGTTTCGAGTGCTGCAGGAGTCCTTGACGAATGTACACCGGCATTCCGGCAGCAAAACTGCCAAAATCCGTTTGTTTGAGGAGGACGGGTTGGTAGTGCTCGAAGTTGAGGACGAGGGCAAAGGTTTTCCCGCCGCAATGCTGGACATAAACGACGATGATGTTCCGTCAACTTTTGGAGTCGGCTTGCGGGGAATGAACGAGCGCCTGCGTGATCTTGGCGGAATGGTTGAACTGAAATCAGGCCACGATAAGAAGGGCGCGATCGTGCGCGCTGCGGTGCCGCGGGATCAATCGGTGCGTGAGTCTTCGGGCGAGAAGCGAAATAGCGCAGCTTAGTCCGCTCGGTCCGCGGGCGGTCGCGGCGTCGCTGGGCAATGCTAATCTCGGTAGATGGCCCTGGTTATCCGGCAATCCCAAATTCATGCCGATGGCGTCTATACAAGCACGCCAATCAAGAAACGCACAATCGTCATCGAATACACCGGTCCGCGCCTGACTAACTCGCAGGCTGACGACATCTACGAGCACTCCCCACGAACTTATCTTTTCGGATTGGTGGATGGCGAACATGTGATCGATGGAGACGGCATTGCGGCTTTTATCAATCATTGCTGCGATCCTAATTGCGAAGCTGACGAGGTGAAGGGCCGGGTCATCATTCGGGCGATCCGTAATATCGAGGCGGGCGAAGAATTGGCATATGACTACAACCTTTACGACGGCGATCCAGAGGATTCAGCCCCGTGCTGGTGCGGGGCGAAAAAATGCCGCGGGAGCATGTATTCAAAGAAAGAGCTGGCTAAGAGAAAAAAGCACGCGGGCAACCGAGCTACGCTCGACGGACAGCCCCTTCGACTCCGCTCAGGGCAGGCTTAGGGCGGCTGTCCCCGCAGTACAAAAACGACGCTAGGCGATACGTTGGTCGTGGATGGTGGACGCAGCGCTAAGCGGTAAATCGCTGCTTTCAGCCACTGAAGATCCGCCTTGAACAACAGCCGGCGTGGAGGCCAGCGCCATCTCCAGGAAAGATTCTGCCCAGCCCTGAACGTTGTAGGTGCGAACAACATCGCGCAACAATTTCATGCGAGCGCGCTTCTCCTCGACCGGCATGACGCAGGCGTGGTGAATGGCCTCGGCAACGCCCGCCAGGTCATTGGGATTGACCACGAGCGCTCCGTGCCGCAACTCGGCCGCGGCTCCTGCGAATTCGCTGACGATCACAACCCCTTGCTCGTCGATCTGTGCGGCGCAGAATTCCTTGGCCACTAGATTCATTCCGTCTTTCAAGGAAGTAATTAAGCCAATATCGGCGGCGCGGTAATAACTGAGCAACTGCTTGCGAGAGAGGTTGCGGTGAATGTAGTGAATCGGCACCCAGCCAGCTTCGGTAAATTCGCCATTGATCTGGCTGACGAGCAGCTCAACTTCACGGCGCAGAGCTTTGTATTCCTTGATGTCTTCCCTGCTGGGCACGACGACCAATACAAAGGTGACGCGATGACGCAACTCGGGATAGCGGCGCAAGAGAATGCGGAATGCCTTGAGGCGCTCCGGAATGCCCTTGGTGTAGTCCATGCGATCGACCCCGAGCAACATGAAATTATTGGAGAGATCGCGGCGAAGTTGATTGGCCGCGACCTCGACATCGTGACTGGCGGCATGGTTGGCGAACTCTTCGAAAGAGATGCTGATGGGAAACGTTCCGACCGTGGTGCGGTGATTCTCATAGGCCACTATGTTGTGAGAATGCTCCCGTTCTGAAGAAGCTCCCGGGAGAATTCGTTCCACACAACTGAGGAAATTGAAGCGATCGCGGTCGGTCTGAAATCCGAGAAGGTGGTATCCCAGTAAACCGCGCAAGATATTCTTTCGCCAGGGCAATTTCTCGAACATGTCGGGGGCCGGAAATGGAATGTGCAGGAAAAATCCGGCGCGAGTGGTACAGCCGGTCTCGCGCAGGTAATGGCCCATCAGCATCAGGTGGTAATCGTGGGCCCAGACGAAATCCTTGCCATTCACGCTGTCAGCGGTGGCTTGCGCGAATTTGCGATTGACGCGCTGATAGACCTCCCAGTACTCGGGATCGAAGTTGCAGCGCGACGGCATATCGTGGAACAGCGGCCAAATAATCTCGTTGGCAAAACCGGAATAAAATTTCGACACTTCCTGGGCAGACAGCGGCACGGCGCGAAAATTGTAAGGGCGCCCGCGTGCGGCTTTTTGCAAAAGCGGACCAGCGGCTTCGGCGTCGACCGGGCCGGCCCAACCAATCCAGAGTCCGTGCTGATGACGCCAAATACTATCGAGCGCGGAGGCAAGACCGCCGGCGCTGGCGGTAAGGCGCGGCCGTCCGCCCCGGTTTCTGACTTCCACCGGCAGGCGGTTCGAGACATTTATCAGACGCCCTTCCAGCAGCTTCATGCTTCCGCTCCACAGGCTGTGAGCCATTCGCGCAGAAAGCGACCCAATTCTTCCGGCGGCCGCAACCAAACGTCAGCCACAGTGGGCCGAGGATCGGATCTCACCAGAACCGCAACACCCCGCCCTTTGATGGCACGAAAGGCATTTTCGTCTGTCTGATCGTCACCTAAATAAGCAGCAGCCACTTCGGGCCCAGATTCATGGAGAATCGCTGAAACCGCGTCGCCTTTATTTTTTCCGGGAGCGCGGAGTTCGAGGCCGCCGTCGAATGGAAGCAGGTGCAAACCGTGATCTGCAATCGCGGACGCAAACAAACTTCTGATTTTTGCCTCCATTAACGTGCGTTCAGCAGGAGGCAATCCTCGCCAGTGGACGGCGATGCCTCCGGGCTTGACCTCAACCTGCGATGAAAAACCACAGGCGCTCAACGAGAGCACCGCCGCCTTTAACGCGGACTGATGACCCGGAGATGGAGGCTCAACCTGATATGAGCCGTCAGGCAATAGCCGTTCAGCGCCGTGGCTTCCCCAAATTTCCGGGTGGGGATGTATGCCGCTCAGGAACAGCAACTCAGTCGCAGGGCGTCCGCTGATGAGAACGACGCGAGTTCCGGTGCGCATAACTCGCGCGACTAGCTCGGGAATTTCGGGATACGGGAAGGCATGCTCCCGGTCGGGGGTGAAAGGCGCAAGGGTGCCGTCGTAATCAAGCAGCAGCGCGCGAGAAGGCGCGGTACGCAAACGATCAAAAAATGTGGCGCACACATCCTGGTGTACAGCGACACCCATCGGAACTCCTCCTCAGGTCGATATCGATACAAAACGGCCAGATAACCTGAGCGGGAAATCAACCCGTGCGCGAAGTGCGAAGAACTCCCTGGATCCCAAAAGAACTTTGCCGGCGAGAGCGGCCTTGAGCAAGAGCAAACCGATTACGCCGTAAACTAATGATAATCAGTCCCCTAGTGCCTGAGCACCACCACGAACGGAGTCTAGCACGGAAAAGAAAATCCAGAGCAGCTGGAAGTACATTCGTCGATTTACTCGACGATTTCCGGCTGAAGGAAGGCATTGGGTTCCTCTTGCGGAGGGGTGATCCCGGTCGGCATGGTTCCGCGATTGTATTCTGCCATGCGATTTTTCCATTTGAGAAAATCGGTGATCGATTGCGGCTCAATGCGGATTTCCACTCGTCTTAGGCTGGCAAGAAGCAGGTTCATCTCATAGCGGAAGCCTCGCGCTGAGCGGAGATCGGTGGCGGAACGATGGGCCATGAGAACTTCCCTACCCCGCAGCTCGAGTAATCCCCAGCCGGCAGGCAATTCATCGGCACGGATAATTCCAGCCGGGGCAAAGTAGAAACGCTCACATCCCATGCCAATTGTGGGTTTCACGCGAAAGGGCTTGTCTTTGTCGGCGAGAAAGTCGCAGCGCGAGACCTTGCACTCTACAACGACGGAATGGCAGCCGCGCTTCCAGCCGATGGCGTCGGGAGTTTCTCCACTGGCGCAACACTGCTCAGAGAGCACCACACTGCAGCCATAGCGGCGCAACCAGTCCACAGCTTTTTCTACGAGCTTGGGATGAGTCATACAACTAGGTTCGCTTGAGATTTCGCGATGGAGAAGTAACTGAGAAGGGACGCGCGACGCGATTATGCGGTTTGTCGTGGCAGACTGAATAGGCATCCCTGTGGCAGACTGATTGATCCGAATAACTGTTAAATCTGAATGAACGTCCTCGAGTTCACTTTTTTGGTGTGGGCCGGTTCGCTGGTCGCGGGATTTCTAGGTTCTTTGACCGGACTTGGCGGCGGCGTAGTGCTGGTCCCGCTGCTTACGATTTTCTTTCATGTGGATCTGCGCTACGCGATCGGAGCGTCACTGGTGTCGGTGATCGCGACCTCATCAGGATCAGCAGCGGCGTATCTGAAAGAAGGCTTCTCGAACATACGCATCGGAATGTTTCTGGAGATCGCGACCACGCTGGGAGCGCTGTTCGGCGCCTACCTGACGGCGAAAGTTCCGGGGAATGCAATCGCAATTATCTTTGGGACTGTGCTGATGTATTCGGCGTACGTTTCGCGTCGAACACGGCCCAGAGCGGACGTGGACCAACCGCCGGACCCGCTGGCCACGAAACTGAAGATGAGCGGCACCTTTCCGGACACGAGCGGGATTCGGCCCTACAACGTTTATCACGTGCCGGCCGGATTTGGCGTGATGTGGGTTGCGGGAGCGCTGTCGGGATTGCTGGGGATCGGGTCGGGGGCGCTGAAAGTTGTGGCCATGGATCAAGCGATGAAAATTCCGTTCAAGGTTTCAACCACCACCAGCAACTTCATGATTGGGGTCACGGCTGCGGCCAGCGCGGGGGTGTATTTAAGCCGCGGCTACATCGATCCCTCGCTGGCGATGCCGGTGATGATTGGCGTGTTGATCGGATCTTTGATGGGAACGCGGGTGCTGGTGAAGACGCAGACCAAACGTTTACGCCTGGTGTTTAGCGTGGTAATCGTGCTGCTCGGCGTAGAGATGATGTTTAAAGGCTTGACCGGGGGATTCTGATGACGATGCTGAAACCGCTGGATGACGATCGGGTTGAAGGGATGATTGCGCAACTGCTGCGCGCTGGCGTGGTGATCGCCGCGCTGGTGGTGATTGGCGGAGCGGTGCCTTATCTTGGACAAAATCCGTGGGCGCATGTGGATTATCGGACGTTTCACAGCGAGCCGGACAATCTGAAGTCAGTGCACGGGATTATTCGAACTGCGCTCTCAGGCGATCCGCGCGGGATTATGCAATTGGGATTACTGCTGCTGATTGCGACGCCCATTGCGCGGGTGATGTTTTCTGCTGGGGCATTTGCGATCGAAGGCGACCGCATGTATGTGGGGTTCACGCTGCTGGTATTGGCGGTGCTGTTGTACAGCCTGTTTGGCTCGTTTCTGATTGCGTAGTGATCGGTGGACGAGCGCGTCCGCGCCATCCGACTGGTCCCCCGACAATATTCCAAAAATAGCCCCACTTGAGGTGTAGTTCCACTGGAGGTGCTTCAAAGCCTCTCTTCGCTGGTGGATGCGGCAGATTGCCGATTATCATTCCATCGACAGTACTAGGGAGAGATTCACGAACAACTGGACAACGTTCAATGAGTGGAACGTGCCGAGATAACAGAAGGAAGCGCCTGGACACTAGTGTCTCCAGTGAACTCCGTGAAGTGAGCTATATGCATAAACGGCGAGGACCACAGCCACAGATACCACAAACAATCTGTGATACCACTGCGGCTGAAGACGTTCTTTTTCTTGCCCAGGAAGCCAACCTCGGCGGCGGAAGGTAAATTCGCGAGCAGTTAATCCATGAATCGCTCCTGCGACACCCGCCAACAGCAGCACAGTCCAATAGAACTCATTCCAGGTTAGTTTGTTCATCGCATAGGCCAGAGGCAAGGAACCTGCCTGCGGAGTATTACTGCTACGCAAAAACACTATTACCCAAAAACTGAGGATCATCACCCAGCCTAAATTCAAGGTGAGTTCGTCGATAAGTACATTAACAGAACAGCTGTGACATGTCCGGCGAGTGACAATCGTTCCGCCGTTACGTGGCTGATGCGGACCGAAGAAGAGTCTTCGCCCTACAACCTACGCAGGGTAATCAGCGTGACTTCGGGGATGCAATTGATACGAATGGGGGCGCGGATAGTTCCGATACCAACGTTAGTGTAAAGCACCATGTTTTCGATTTTATAGAAGCCGCGGGGATAGTTTCTTGCGAGCCGCGGCAGCCAGGGAGCGCCGAGGCCAGGAATCCATATCTGCCCACCATGGGAGTGGCCGGACAACTGAAGGTCAACTGGAGTGAGTGCGGCTTCGTCGGCGAAATCAGGTTCGTGGGCCAAGAGAATGATCGTCTCGCCAAGCGGAATTTTTCCGATAGCTGCTCCGAGATCAGGTTGTCCCTCCAAAGCGTCATCGACTCCAGCCAGCCAGAAGCGCGCTCCGCCACGTTCGATTGGCACACGGGAGTTCTTCAACAGCGGAATGCCGTGTGATCGAAGTCCCGACTCCACTAATGCCGGATTGGAATACGCGTCATGATTGCCGAGGATCGCGAACGACCCCATCCGCGCCTTGATGCCGCTCAGGACTGCGGCGCAAGGAAACACCGCATTGGCAGCCACGAGAGCGGCGTTGCGACCGAACCGAAACATTGGCGCCGTGACAAAATCCCCGGTAAAGACGACCAGGTCGGGATGAAGGCTGTTTACCAACTCCACGGAACGGCGGATCGGAATGGCGGAAAATTCCTCTTCCCAATGAAAATCGCTGAGTTGGACGATGGTAAAGCCGTCAAACTGGTGAGGCAAGCGGCGCAACGGGATTTCGACTTTTTTGAGCTGAAGACGATAGGACTCGAAATATCCGTCGGTGCCTAAGGCTGCAACGCCGGCCACGACAGCGGCCCCGCTGTATAGAAATTGTCTTCGAGTCGGCAAGGATGCGGTCGCGAGGAATTTATGTTGTTAATTCTAATGGATGTGGGAGATGTGCTTTTCGAGACGGGGTACATAAATTCTCAAATAAAACATATACGCGACGACGGCGAGGTTGATCAGCAATATGCTCAGATGAAACCAGGTGACGCGGTGTGCCAGCTTAAGAACTTCGAAGGGGATGTACATCGCGCCCGATACCAGCGCAATCCACTCTGCCCAGGGTCTTGCTCTCCATAATCCGAATGCTTCAGTGAAGCGCAGCGCGGAGTAAACGCAGGCGATAAGTATCACAGACCACATGCTAGCGTTGCTCAAGCTGTCAGCCGAGCGAAGCAGCAGTTGGGCCATATGATGGTCGGGGCTAATGTGAAGAAAATCGAGGAACGCCCCCACGACGTCATTGGGATCGACCCAATAAAGACTGATGGCCGCGGCCAGAACCGCTACGCCCTTGGCAAACTCCATCGCGGCCACTGTACGCAAAGCCTGGAGACGGCGACGGTATGCCGAGGGGTGAGTGAGGGACTGAGTGTGCAAAGCAGAGTGCATCGGAAGTCGAACTGATTTGGATGTCGAATTCAGGGTAAACGCCAAGCGAATCGGCTCCTTAAGTAGTGAGTCCAGAACCGGTAGACCGTACACTGGCCCGCAACTCTTCTACTATCTCACGCGCGGCTTTGCTGGCCTCAGCATGCTGGGTCACGTCAAAAGAGATTGCACCAACGCGGGCATGACCGCCGCCGCCATAGCGTTCGCAAACCTTGGCGAGATTCACAATCGGAGGGCTCGGCGCCCAGGGATTCGAGCCCACGGAAACCTTAACGCGAAAGCTGCTCTTACTCAAGCCAACACTATAGATCGACTCAGGATGCAAGTAATAGGGTACGAATTTGTTATAACCCTCGAGATCATGATCGGTAACGTCAAAGAATAAAGTGTGGTCACGAGACTCAATGCGTTTCCGCAATACGTCGATTGAGCCACGGTGCCTTTCGAGCAATGGCGGCAATAGCGGCGCCACGAACGGAGCCCGGACAACTTCGGCAAGGGGCTGAGTTGCAAGCAGCGGGATCAGCCGCGGAATGAACTCTTGATCCTGCGTGGATTCGATCACCATGGTGAGTTGCATTGCCGGTTCTTTCATTTCAACGGCAGTTTTCGCGTCCGGATACATTGCGCCGTCGATCACGTCAGTCCAATGTACTAATTCAGCAACTGAGACAGGATTGAAGCCGAAGCGCTGCTCCGCGATCGTGGCAATAAAGCTCGTGCAAGACTTAAAATCAGGGTCGTAGAACTTGCGGCTGCCTTGGTCCTGCTCGAAATGATCGGCGTCTTCGGGCGACAAGAACGCGCTCTGGTGATGATCGAACCACCAGGTGATTTTAGGCGAGCTGGAATACTTGAAATCAACGATGGCGTTTTCGTCGCCGTCAAAATCGGCTTCGTTAAAGAGAGCGCCGGCGCGATGGAGCAAGCCCGAGTAAACAAACTCAACGTCGTTGCGAATGCGCTCGGCGTAAAAGCGTGAAAAAAGCGCAGCCGAAGATGCGCCGTCAAAACACCGATCATGGTAGAAAACCTTAACCTTCAAGCGCTCCCCTTTTCATCCGGCCTAACCAGAACCGAGGCTTTAACGCACAACCAAAAGTAAATAGGAATGACATCTGGGAGGGGTGCGTGTCAAGCTACGATCGTGTACATAGAGTTAAGTCCCTAAGAATCAGTGCGGGTTGCCAGCTGCTCCGCCAACGGACCGATCAATGGCAACTGGTAGGAATGCCCCTGCACAGCCTTAACCAGTAGCACAACCCACAGAATGAAAATGCCTATGGAACCGATCCCGAGCGATAGCCAGGCGAGCAGAAATCCGACCACGGGCAGAATTGTAAATATGACGAACAACGACTTGAGCGCAAGGCCCAGCAGCGACGAGGCAATGGTAAAGAGGACTGACTGGCAAGCATGAAAGCGCACGAACCGGTCGCCTCGCAAAGCGGGAATCACCAAAAGGACTATAGCTGGAATCAGGCCGATATATGCCAGAGCGCCTAGCGCTCGATCGCGAGAATCAATCCCGCCAGGAGTTTCGGCAACCGACAGGCCGCATGCTGGGCAGAACGCGCTGATATCGGGCATGGAGGCGTTGCAATTTGGGCAGGTCATTTTAATTATTCAAAGATCATACCGGGCGATTGCGGCGCAGACCAAATGCAGAAGAACTTTTCGAAAATAGCGGCGCAAATTGTCATTTACAGACCAGCAGCCTACAATCGGAATCCGTCCATGAACGCCGGCACTTACCCGCCCCTCACGTCTTCGCGCTCTCGAACCAGGATCTGGCGGATCGCGGGCATTTTCATCGCAATTTTGATCTGCATTGTCGCGGCTATGTTGCTTTGGCTGCTCTCAATCGCACGCTCAGCGTTGCCGAAAATCGATGGAACAGTCGCAGTCGTAGGGTTGTCCGCGCCGGTCAGCGTGACCTGTGACGATCACGGAGTTCCCACAATCGATGCGCTGACCACCGACGATCTGTTCTTTGCGCAGGGTTACGTCATGGCGCAGGACCGGCTCTTCCAGATGGACCTGTTGAGGCGCGCGGCGGAAGGCGACCTGTCCGAGATCGTAGGGGACGTGGCAGTGAAGCACGACCGCCAGCAAAGGATTCTCGGGATCAGAGCGGCGGCCGAGAAGGGCGCGCTGGCGGTTACGGTAGAAGATCGGGAGCAATTCGGAGCTTTTGCGCGCGGGGTGAATGCATTCATTCAATCGCATGCAGACCAACTCCCTCTAGAGTTCCGGATTTTGCATTACTCGCCGCGGCCGTGGACACCGGTGGATTCCCTGGCAATCGGGTATCAGATGGTGGAAACGCTAAGCACCAGTCCTAAGCCTACGCTGACCAGGGAAAAAATTCTGGCCAAGATCGGGCCGCAACTGACGGCTGATCTTTATGTGAATACCTCATGGCGAGATCATCCGCCGACCATGCCCGTGCCGCATTCGAATAACGCCCCGAGTGCGCAGCCAGAGAGAATTTCGGGGGCGGTCGCGTCGGATGAAATTCCTGAACTGTTGCGACCCTGGCTGGAAGACTTTCTGCGAGATCAACCAGCGCCCATGGGATCGAATAACTGGGTGGTGTCGGGAGATCACACCATAACCGGAAAGCCGCTGCTCTCAAACGATATGCATCTTGGGCATCAGGTGCCGAACCTCTGGTACGAAAACCATTTGCGTACGGGAGATTTCGAGGCGGCGGGAGTGTCGCTTCCCGGGTATCCCTACGTGATGGTGGGACACAATCGGAGGATCGCGTGGGGATTCACCAATGTCGGGCCAACCGTCGAAGATTTGTACGTCGAGAAATTCAATGAGCAAGGGCAATACTTGACGCCCGACGGATGGAAATCACCGGAGGTACGGCATGAAGTGATTCACGTAAAAGGCAAGCCCGACGTGAATGTTGACGTTCAGGTCACGCGACATGGGCCGATCATTACGGAATTCGTTCCCGGCGAGACCCGGAAGCTTGCTCTAAGGTGGACGCTTTACGACGGAATTCGCAACCCATTCTTTCATGCAGATGCGGCGCAGAACTGGCAGGAATTTCGGCAGGCGTTTTCGCAACTCGACGCGCCGGGGCAAAACGTAGTCTATGCCGATATAGATGGGAACATCGGATACCAGACGACAGGCAAAGTGCCGATTCGCGCGGCGGGCGATGGCAGTCTGCCGGTCGATGGTAGCGACAACACCCACGAGTGGATCGGGTACATCCCTTTCGACAAACTGCCGAGCGTGCTCAATCCGCCATCGGGAATAATCGGCACGGCGAATGGGCGCATCTCGCCTGACGGATATCCCTATTCCATCAGTGTGGAGTGGGAAGCGCCATGGCGGACGGACAGAATTTATCGCGTGCTGAGCTCTGGCAGAAAATTTTCTTCTACGGACATGCTGGGGCTGGAAATGGATATTTATTCCGAGTTAGACCATTTTGTCGCCGACAAACTGGTTGAGGCCGTGGACCACGGCAAGATAAAGCCGGTTTCGTTACGTGCCCACACCGCCATTGACATTCTGCGGGATTGGAATGGACAGATGTCTGCGAACTCGGCGGCCCCGACGATCGCGTCGCACGCGAGGGGCGAACTGATGCGCTTGCTATTGGAGCCAAAGTTGGGAGCGGCGCGGTCGGATGGATCTGATGCCGGGCTGAACTGGAAGAGCTATCACTGGATGATGGAAACCGCGTGGCTGGAAAATGTTTTGTCGCAGCGGCCGCAGCGGTGGCTACCTCCCGGATTCGCGAACTATGACGATCTGCTGGCGGCTGCGATTGAGGCGACAGTGAAAGATGCGCCGGAGGAGATCGCTGGCTGGAAGTGGGGGCCGGACCATTCGGTGACGATACAAAATCCGGTGCTGGGGAAAATTCCGATCGTGAGCCGGTGGTCTGGGCCAGGCAGACAATCGCAGTCCGGAAGCGAGTACACGGTGAAAGCGGCAGGGCGGGACTATGGGCCATCAGAAAGATTTACCGCGGATCTTTCTAACTTCGACTCGTCAACCTTGAACGTTGTGACTGGAAATGCGGGAAATTTTCTCAGCCCTTATTACATGGACCAGTGGCAGGCGTGGTACACGGGCTACACCTTTGCGCTGCCATTTTCAAAATCGGCGGTGGACAAAGCGGCGACACATCGACTCATGATGAGGCCGAAGTAGAAGTCATTCAGACATTGAATCATTTAGTCATTTAGTCATTCAGACATTGAAAACCACGGATAGCACTGACCAGACAATCAAGGAATCTCCAGCAGGATTGGACAGACTATCAATGATTCAATGACTAAATGATTCAATGATTCAATTCTTTAGAAGTCCACGAGCTTTACATCAATGGCTTGACCAACAATAGCGACCTCGGTAGTAGTTTGCGGCACCAGGTGGCGCTGCGAGCCAAGATCAAGGGCGGTGTCGTAGATGGTAAACGCGCCGCCTTCACAGACGTAAACCACGGTGCGGTTCAGGATGGGTTGGATCCCGGTGACGTCACCAGTTTGCGCCGCGGTGTAGACCGTGCCGCCGCCGGTATTAAGAACCGAAAGGCAGCCGCGTCCGAGGGTCTGGCCGGAAGCGATGACATTGGTGCAAGTGCGCGAAGCTATGAACAACTGATTGTTCGGCGCCATGACCAGGTTGTCGTGATAGCCGTCGGTGATCGCGAATGTAGTTGGCGCTGCGCTGAGATTGGCGCCTGGAAATACGGTGAGCACGCCACAAAGGTTGGCTTGGCAATCCACCCCCGCATTCGGAGGCGTTCCGGCGACGTAAAGATTGCCTCCAACGATTAGACCATTGGTGGCGGCGGAAACTGCAACTGGCGTACCGGCGACCGGCGGGTTTTGAGTCATATCGACGGCTACGATACCGGCCGCTGATCCGCCGCACTCTGGGCCACAATTCATCACGTAAGCTGTGGAACCGTCGGAGCTGAATACGGCCCACACTGGTTTATCAAAACCAGTGAGGGTGGTTAGTGCGCCAACAGGGTCTGAGCTGATAAGGGCGGGTGCCAAAACGCTGACCGTACCGGCGGTATCCGAAATGACCAGAATCAGGTTGCCGCTCGGGCTGGGGATAATGAAATGCGCCCCGGGGACTGGAACGGAAGCGGTAATCGCGGCACTCGGGAGACTCACTTGCACAACCGCACCAGGGGACTGGCCAGTGATTGGAGCACTGGGAACGGCAGCGTAAAGAGTGATGTTATCGGTGGCCACAAACATGCTTTCGGTGGGGCCAGGCAGGGCGACGGACGAAGATGCGCTCTCGGTGGCATTGTCCACAATAGCAAGAGCGGTGTTGGAAGAGTCAGTTCCGGTAGCGCTGTAAACCACCGTGCGGTCCCGCTTGGGACTTTCGACCATCATGCCGGCGCTGGCGACGGTGCCCGACAACGACACTTGGAATGGGCTTACCAGGTCGTTAGTGGCGTCTATGATGTCCAGGCCAGGAAAGCCGCCGCCGCTGGCGCTCGGGTTGACCGGATTGGAGATGAAGGCCCGAAAAGTCAGGCCGCTTCTATTCCCGGTGTTGGGATTGGTGTAGCCGCCGCAGGAAATCAGTCCCGTGCACAACACAATGGAGACAAAAAGAGAGCTTAAGGATCTTTTCAACCCTGGAACTCCAAGATCATTAGTGGATTATGTGAGTTAGATGCGACGAAAGGCGGATTATAGCAGAGGGGTGGTGAAGATTTTCTGCTCGCCGCATGGCCCCGCGCCATGCAAAACCGAAGTTCCTCCTGTATTCTCAATGATATGCCCGGAGACTTCTTAGCCCGCCTGAAGGCCGCACCCGTGCTCTGCGATGGCGCCATGGGCACGTTGCTTTATTCGAAGGGCATCTTCATAAACCGCTGCTATGACGAGCTGAATGTTTCGCAGCCGGACCTGATTCGCGGCATTCACCACGAATATCTGCAAGCCGGTGCCGAGGTAATTGAAACCAATACGTTCGGCGGAAATGCCGTGCGCCTGGAGCGACATGGGCTGCGTGACAAAGTCCGTGACATTAATTTCCACGGCGCGCGGCTGGCCAAAGAAGCGGCCAAGAGTTTTGACGGTTGGGTCGCCGGGGCAGTCGGACCGCTGGGGATTCGCATTGAGCCGCTGGGCAAGATGTCATTTCAGGAAGCTCGAGATATTTTCCGCGAGCAAATTGCGGCACTGCTTGAAGGCGGGGTTGACCTCCTGATTCTGGAGACATTCGGTTACATCGACGAACTGCACCAGGCAATTCATGCGGCGCGGGAACTGGATCCGCGGGTCCCAGTGGTGGCGCAGGTAACGCTGGATGAGGAATCCAACTGCCTGGATGGTTCTACTCCGGAGATTTTTGCGCCGCGAATCGAAGAATGGGGAGCGGACGTCATCGGTTGCAACTGCAGCGTTGGGCCGGTGACGATGCTCGACTCGGTTGAACGGATTCGGGCCGCGACTTCCCTGCCGCTTTCGGCGCAACCAAACGCCGGAATCCCGCGCTCAGTAGAGGGACGGAATATTTACTTGTGCTCTCCGGAGTACATGGCGAGCTACGCGCGCAAATTTGTGACCGCAGGAGTTCGTCTAGTTGGCGGATGTTGTGGCAGCACGCCGGAACATATCCGAGTGATGAAGTCGGCTTTGCGCGTGACCCAAGCACGGGCGCGGACCGGAGACTCCACCGCAAAAAAACAGCCGGCTGCGCCGGTGGTAGCGTCGATTCCCATGGAGCAGCGGTCGCGACTGGGAGCGAAGATCGCCGGCGGCGAATTCCTGACTATGGTGGAAATCGTTCCGCCTAAGGGAACGAATATCCACAAAGAGCTCGAGGGTGCCAAATTTTTGAAGTCGGTGGGCGTGGATGCAATCAACATTCCTGACAGCCCGCGCGCGTCGGCGCGCATGAGCAACCAGGCGCTGTCTTTGCTGTTGCAACAGCAGGCGGGGATTGAGGCCATCCTGCACTACACTTGCCGCGATCGTAACGTGCTTTGCATTCAATCAGACCTGCTGGGTGCGGCGGCAATTGGAATACGCAATCTGATTTGCATTACCGGCGATCCGCCGAAGATGGGCGGATATCCCGACGCGACTGCGGTTTTCGATGTCGATGCGATTGGTCTGGTCAATATCGTTCATAACCTGAACCGTGGTCTGGATATTGGCGGCAATCCCATGGGCGCGGGCACGGAGTTTGTGATTGGAGTGGGCGCGAACCCGGGTGTACCGAATATCGATGAAGAGATCCGTCGCTTCGAATACAAAGTTGAAGCCGGCGCCGAGTATGCGGTCACGCAGCCGGTTTTCGATCTTTCGCTCCTGGAGAAATTTCTGCGCCGAATCGAGCATTTCAAAATTCCGGTGGTTGCGGGGATCTGGCCGCTGGTAAGCGCGCGTAATGCCGAATTCATGAAGAATGAGCTGCGAGTCTCAGTTCCCGAGAGCATTATGGAACGTATGATCCGTGCCAGTTCTCCGGAGGCGGCAAGAGAAGAAGGGATCGCGATCGCGCGCGAAATGCTGATTGCGGTTCGGTACATGGTACAGGGAGCGCAGATCAGCGCGCCGCAGGGAAAATATGCCGCCGCAGTGGATGTGCTAGAAGCTTTGGGGACTTCGGGTGCGAGGGCGGGCAAATTAGCTCCCAAATAGTCGCTAGGTGTCCAGGAAGTTAGCCCACCTTAGTTGCCAAAACGATTTTGCTACAGTGTTTCCCTTATAGAAAATACAGTGTCGGTATGTAGAATCTAAGGAAGGAGCAAATTCAGTTTGCCCAAGTTTGAGGAATGCATTCAGCGCCTGGAAAAGATTGTCCAGGAGTTGGAACAAGGCGAAGTGCCGCTGGAGAAATCACTAACCTTGTTTGAAGAGGGCATGCAGCTTTCCGGTTCCTGCCGCAAGGAACTGGAAGAAGCCGAAGGCAAAGTAGAGATATTGCTCAAGCAAAACGGAAAAATTCAGCCCGAGCCGTTCGAGCGCCCTTAGGCCAGACGCGCTTTGCGGTAAAACTCCCCTGCTCTGCAGTTATGTCTGCTGGAGCGCAGCCAGCCGTAGTAAGCGGCGATAAGATTAGGAGTCCTCCCCATGCAGTACGCCAATGTAGTTCTGCTGCAAAGCGATCCGAATATAGCGAAGACGCTGGCCGCGATGCTTTCGAACTCCTTTCATCAGGTACATGTGGCCAGATCAGTCGATGAACTTCGGCACGCCACGGTCAAGCACCGTCCGACCGCGATTGTGCTGGATTTGGAGTCCGCTAGCCTTGCGGAAGTCGAGATATTGAAGAAAGAGTTCGAGGGGGTTCGCGTGATCTGCAACCACCGGGTGGCAGATGAAGAGATGTGGACGCGCACGTTGAATGTCGGGGCGGATGACTGCTGCCCGTCTTCGGATATGCGCGGAATTCTTTCCTCGGCGGTGCGCGACGGTCAAATGTCGCAGCGCATGGTAGCGTAAGAAATTATTTTGCTGATAAAGGCGCCTGCGGGCGCCTTTTGTTTTTGTGCGTTATCGCGCTGCTCGAGCTATGAGTTCGGGGTGGACGGGCGAGGACGCCCGTCGCCCCACTAACCAAATGGGAATCGGCGTGGGCGGCCACTAACCAAACGTGAATCGGCGTGGGCGGCCACTAACCAAACGTGAATCGGCGTGGACGCCCGTCTCTACAGGGCCAATGATTATTGTGCGATTTTGTACCCTGGCCCTCGCAAAGCCCGGCCGGGACGCTCAGCGGTAATTTTGCCATCGGCAATAACCGGCTTGCCATTCACGAATACAAATTTCACTCCCACGGAATAACGCAGCGGATCGTTGTACGTGGCAATATCCTGAATGGTTGATGGATCGAAAACCGTGACGTCTGCCATCATGCCGGGCCGAAGAATTCCGCGATCGGTGATTCCAACGCGGCTGGCAGCAAGCGAAGTCATCTTACGGACAGCGTCTTCGAGGGTGAGCGAATGCTCTTTGCGGACATATTCGGCAAGCACCCGCGTCATGGTTCCGAATGCGCGCGGATGAGCTTTGGTGGTGCTGAGCGGACCGTCTTCGGCTTGCTCTTCTGAATCCGATCCAAACGTGACCAGCGGATTCGAAACTGCGGCGCGCACGTCGGCTTCGTCCATGATGGAGATCACTACCTGACTTTTCCCGCGGTCGGCGATGGCAATATCCATAGCGGCGTCTTTGGGATCTTTGCCCATCTGGCGGCCGATCTCTTCGAGGTTCATGCCTTCATACTTATGCAGGTCCGGGTTCAAGATGTGGACCAGCATCACGCCCTTGCCGCCTCCGGAGCCGAGCCACTGGTTCTCCCAGGTTGAGCTGGGGGTATCCATTTCTTTCTGAGCGCGGGCGCGCTGGGCTGGGTCTTTAAGGCGGGCGAGCATTTTGTCGGTTCCGCCTTCAACCACCCAACTGGGAAAGCAGGCGATCAGGTCATTCGACGCTCTAGTGTAGGGATAGACACTGGCGGCGACATCGATTCCCTTCCCGCGGGCCGCTTCGATTCGACGAAGCACCTCCGGCATTTTGCCGAAGTTTTCGCTGTAGGCAGTCTTCAGATGCCAGATGGTGGTGGAAATATTTGCGCGCTGCGAGATGGCGAAAACTTCGTCGAGCGAAGGAAATATTACGTCGGATTCCGAGCGCTGATGAGTAAAGTACACGCCTCCGTAGCTGCGAGCGACTTTGGCGAGTTCGACGATTTCGTCAGTGCTGGCGAAAACGTCTGGGACGTATTGCAACGCGGTACTGATTCCGAAAGCGCCCTGCTGCATGGCTTGCGCGACCAACTGTCGCATTTGTTCGAGCTCTGCGGGCGTGGCGGGACGTTTGTCTTTTCCGATCACGTATTCGCGCAGGCCTCCGGCGCCCACGAAGGTGCCAAGATTGATCGCTGGGCGCGCGTGTTGAAAATGTCGGAAGTATTCGTCGAGCGAGCGCCAGTCCAGATCGACGTGATACTTCTCGGCTTCGGGGCGAAAGTCTTCGAGCAGACGATCATTGAGCGGGGCAATGGACGTGCCCTCGCCGGTGATTTCCGTGGTCACACCCTGGGTGATTTTGCTGGCGGCGCGGCCATCAACCAGAATGTTGAATTCGGATTGACCCTGCACATCAATGAAGCCGGGCGAGACCACCAGGCCATGAGCATCGATGCGCTGATTCGCTGAAGCATTGCGGAGATCGCCCATGGCTGCGATGCGGTCCCCCTTGATTGCGACATCACCATAAAACCAGGCAGCGCCGGTGCCATCGACAATGCGCGCGCCGGAGATAATGAAATCGTAAGGCTGTTGTTGGGCGCGGGCTAAGAGCGCGGTGAAACAGAGGACGGTCAAGATGACTAATGCAAAAGACGGGCGTGGACGGGCCTCTCTACACCAACCAAAGAATTGCGATTTGAAGGTCATAGGAATTGTGTCGTGGATGATAACGCATTGCGACGGTCCGGCGTCGACCAATAATTCCGGATTGTTATACTCACCTTCATGCTGACGCAAGCGCTGGAGGACGGGCGCAAACTAACCGATGCGGCGCTTGAACGCCTGCTGCCCGCGGCGAACGTGCGTCCGACGTCGATTCACCAGGCGATGCGGCACAGCGTATTTGCCGGAGGCAAGCGCATCCGGCCGATACTGTGCATGGAAGCGGGACGTGCTATTGCGGGAGACTTGCCAGCGGGTATTGAAGAGTTGGGCGCTGCGCTCGAAATGCTGCATACGTATTCGCTGATCCATGATGATCTTCCGGCACTCGACAACGATGATCTGCGACGTGGGCGGCCCACCTGTCACAAAGTTTATGGCGAGGCGATCGCGATCCTAGCCGGTGATGCGCTGCAGACCCAGGCGTACGAGGTGCTGTCAAAGCTGCGATGTTCAGCAGAGGCGCGAGTGAAGATCATCGAAGAGATCGCGCGCGGGACGGGCACGGTCAATGGAATGATCGGCGGCCAGGTGGTCGATCTCGAAGCGGAGCGCACCAAGCCGGATGCCGAGACGCTGGAATACATTCATCGTTCTAAGACGGCGGCATTAATTACGGCGAGCGTTGTGACCGGTGGACTATTCGCAAGCGCGGACGCTAAGCAAGTTGAAAGCCTGCGGAGTTTTGGGCAGGCGATCGGGCTGGCGTTCCAGATCGTTGACGACATCCTGGACGTGACTCAGACTTCGGAGCAATTAGGAAAGACGGCAGGCAAGGATGTCGCATCAGAAAAGGCGACTTATCCCGCGCTGTTTGGACTGGAAGAGTCACGAAAAAGGGCGCTGGCGTTACTCGAAGATGCCTATCAAGGCGTGCAAAATCTTGGCGCTAGAGGTGAAATGCTCAAGAACCTGGCGCGCTTCCTGATCGAGCGTGAGAGCTGAGTTCAATTTTGGAACTCGCAGGTACCTTGACGCTATACTTACCTAAAGACGCCCTCATAAGCTCAGTTCATACAGATCACATATTCAGCCGATAAAGGATCAATGAAGAAGACGCTTTCCCCGCGAATTGCATACTTTTCGATGGAAATTGCGCTGGAGCCAGACATTCCGACGTACTCGGGAGGGTTGGGCATTCTGGCTGGCGACACATTGCGCTCGGCCGCCGATTTGGGTACGCCCGTGGTGGCGGTGACGCTCGCTTATCGCAAAGGATATTTCAGGCAAATTCTCGATCCGGCGGGAAACCAGTTTGAGCAGCCACAAGACTGGAACCCGGGCGATCAGCTCGCGGCCGTGGGACCGCGCGCCACGGTAGAGATTGAAGGGCGACCGGTTTCGGTGCGGGCCTGGAAGTACACCATCACCGGCATTTCAGGGGACATAGTTCCGGTGTACTTGCTGGACACAGATCTGCCGGAGAACAGTGAATACGATCGATCGTTAACTGATTCCCTTTATGGCGGCGACCAGCGCTATCGTCTGGCGCAGGAGATCGTGCTTGGACTCGGGGGCTTTCAGCTTTTGCAGAAGGTTTACTCCGGACAGATCGAAACCTTCCACATGAACGAAGGCCATTCCGCTCTGCTGTCACTTGGACTGTTGGCGCGCAGACTCAACCAAAGTTTTGCGGGAAGGTTGAAGCAGCTGGACATCGACGGCGTGCGAAATATGTGCATCTTCACCACGCACACGCCGGTGCCGGCGGGGCACGACCAGTTTCCGCGAAGCCTGGTCTCGCAAATACTGGGGCGCGAACAGCTCGGGTTATTGGATGAAGCCGAGGCATGGGAGGGCGAAGCGCTGAACATGACTTACCTGGCGCTGCGCTTTTCCAGTTACGTAAACGGGGTTGCAATGCGGCATGGAGAAGTTTCGCGCGGTATGTTCCCTGCCTATGAGATCAGCGCCATTACCAACGGAGTTCATGCCATCACTTGGATCTCGCCTGCGTTCAGCCAGCTGTTTGATTCCTACATTCCGGGCTGGCGAACCGACAACAATTATTTGCGCTACGCGATCAGCATTCCTTTGCCGGCAATCCGCGAAGCCCACGCCGAAACCAAGACCGAATTGTTTGAAGAGATCGCGCGAGTGTTTGGAGTTCAGCTCGACCCCAAGCTGCTGACGCTGGGCTTCGCTCGCCGGGCCAGCACTTACAAGCGGGCGGATTTGTTGTTCCAGGATCCGGAGCGGTTGCGGAAGATTGCGCGCGACGTCGGGCCCATTCAGCTGGTGTACGGTGGCAAGGCACATCCCAACGATGAGGGCGGGAAAAATCTGATCCGGCGGGTGGTTGGCGGCGCGACGTCGCTGGCAGATGTAATCCGTACAGTGTACGTGGAAAATTATGATATGCGTTGGGGCCGGCTGATCACCTCAGGCGTGGATCTCTGGCTGAATACGCCGATGCGGCCGCAAGAGGCGTCGGGTACCAGCGGCATGAAGGCGGCGATGAATGGTGTTCCCAGCTTCAGCGTGGTGGATGGCTGGTGGGCCGAAGGACACATTGAAGGCGTCACTGGATGGGCGATTGGAAGCAGTGAGCTGGCGGAGGACCCCTCGATTGAAGTGGCCGCGCTTTACGACAAGCTGGAGCGGGAAATCGTGCCCATGTTTTACGGGCGGCCGAACCGCTATACCGAGATTATGCGCAACTCGATCGCGCTGAATGGATCGTTCTTCAATACGCAGCGCATGCTGCTGCAATATATCTCCAACGCATACAAGATGAACCGCGAAGTTGGAGTTCCGGAAGCGCGGGTCTAGGCGACTGCCCCGCTAGGTCGTCGTCAATCAAAAGTAACCTGCGAAAGTTTGCGGCGCGCCCGCGCTGTGGTAAAAATAACTTACGGCGATGGAGTTCGCCATAACCGCCCGCCATCCGGCGCGCTGATGACTCCTACCATTTGTGTAGGAGAAATCACTGTGCGCAGCCTAAGTGACGTGCTCATTATTTCGATCGGCGCCATCTTCGGCGCAAATTTTCGTTGGCTCATCAGCCGCTGGGCGGCAAGGTTTATCGGCCCAGTATTTCCCTTCGGAACCCTTTTCATCAACCTAAGCGGAAGTTTCATCGTCGGATTTTTCATGATCTGGAGCACGCAGCGCGTGCTCCTGGACCCGCGCTGGCGACTGCTGATTGTGGTAGGGTTCTGCGGCGCGTTCACAACTTTTTCCAGCTTCGCGTTCGAGACCATGGCCTACTTCGAACAAGGACAATGGATGATGATGGCCGCCAATTTCGTGGCGAATAATTTGCTATGCCTGGCCGCGGCTTTGGCGGGAATGGCGCTGGCACGCGTACTGTAGAATCACAATGCCCATGGCAGTCCAGGTCACAATTTATCTGAACGAATCTGACAGATGGCAGGGGAAGCCGCTGCATCTGGCGATCCTGAATTATTTGCATGAAGAAAATGTATTTGCCGCATGCGTGCTGCACGCGGTGGCAGGATTCCTAGGCCGGCAACGGGTGAAGACCAGCCATCTGGTGGAAGCGGGAGGCAAACTGCCAGTGATCATAATTTTTGTGGACACCGACGAGCACGTGAGCCGCGTGCTGCCGAAACTCAAGGAGATGGCCGCGCACCGGCTGATCGTGCGGGAAAATGTGGTGCTGGAGCAAGGGAATTTGGATTGATGGTTGGCGGCTTCGTTATGGCATTTTTAATACCATATGTTATGGTAAAATGGTTTTATGAATACCACACTTACTTTGGACAAGGCGGGAAGGATTGTCCTGCCTAAACCTGTACGTGATGAGCTGCAGCTCTCTCCGGGTGATTCCCTCGAGGTGGAATCCTCGGAGGAACAGATTGTTTTGCGTCCCGCGCGCGGCCGGGGACAAATGAAAAAAGAAAATGGAGTTTGGGTTTACGATTCTGGCGAGGCTCTAAGTGCTGAGACAATTCAAAAGACGATGCGTAAAGTTCGCGATCAGAGGCAACAAAAGACGCTTGGACATTCCGATTGAAGAGCTTTTTTGATACCTCCGTCCTGGTGGCTACCGTGCTCGCGCAACATCCACACCACGCCCCAAGCCTGGCAGTGTACCGTCGCTCGGAAAAACATAATTCGGCCTGCGCAGCGCACAGCCTTGCTGAAATCTATGCCACACTGACGCGACTACCCGGAAAGCAGCGTATGGGTACTGACCAAGTGCTTCTGTTTCTGGACGACGTGCGGGAACGCCTCAAAATCATTCATTTAACTGAAGACGATTACTACTCGACCATATCAGCGGCCGCTACTGGAGGCATTTTGGGTGGAACTATTTATGACGCGTTGCTGGCGAGATGCGCACTGAAATCAGGTTGCGAGATTGTTTACACCTGGAACGTTGCCGACTTCAGCAGACTCGGACCTGAGCTTGCCAGACGCACGCGAACTCCCTAGCTTTATAACTTGGCATTCTTAAGACGCAAGGAGTTGGTGATTACAGAGACAGAGCTGAAACTCATGGCAGCGGCGGCGAAGATTGGGCTGAGTAAAATTCCGAAAAATGGATATAGAACTCCCCCGGCTATGGGAACCCCGATCGAGTTATAGATGAAGGCGAAGAACAAGTTCTGGCGAATGTTCTTCATGGTTGCGCGGCTTAATTTTCGCGCGCGCACAATCCCCGCCAGGTCTCCTTTAACTAGAGTGATCCCGGCGCTTTCGATGGCGACGTCAGTGCCGGTGCCCATTGCGATGCCCACGTCGGCTTGCGCGAGGGCGGGAGCGTCGTTGATGCCATCTCCCGCCATGGCGACGACCCGGCCCTGATTCTGAAGATCGCTCACGAGCTTCGCCTTGTCCCCGGGCAGAACTTCTGCGTGGAACTCATCAATGCCGAGTTGGCGTGAAACCGTCTCGGCAACAACTCGGTTGTCGCCGGTGAGCATGACGATGCGCAGGCCCTGCTGCTTAAGTTCGCGAATGGCAGGTTCGGCTGATTGCTTTATGGGATCGGAAACGCTTATTGAACCCGCGTATTGATGATCCACCGCAATGAAGATTAGGGTGCCCGAGGAACCGCTCCCAACCAGAAAAGCTTTCTGACTGATTCCTTCCTCTAACAACATGGCGGGATTCCCTACCGCAACGCGTTTACCGTCAACTACAGCCACAATTCCCTTGCCCGGTCGAGACTCAAAATCTTGAACCTCCGAGAACTTCAGATTGTGTTGGTGAGCTGCAGCAACGACCGCACTCGCGATTGGATGCTCGCTGGCGCGTTCCACACTCGCCGCAAGCCTTAGAAGTTCAAATTCGCCGAGGGAATTGCCGGTGGAAATGGAGGTCACTCGCGGCTTGCCTTCCGTCAAGGTTCCAGTTTTGTCGATGACGAGAATATCGACTTTCTCCAGAGTTTCCAGCGCTTCGGCGTTCTTGATCAGCACCCCGGCGTGCGCGCCACGTCCGGTGCCGACCATAATGGACATCGGGGTCGCTAGTCCTAAGGCGCACGGGCACGCGATGATCAGGACAGCGACAGCATTGACGATTGCGTGAGCAAAGCGGGGCTGTGGTCCGAAGATCGCCCACGCAACGAAAGTGAGCGCCGACAGAGCGATGACCGCAGGGACGAACCATCCGGCAACTTTGTCGGCAAGGCGCTGAATGGGAGCTCGGCTACGCTGCGCCTGGCTCACCATAGTGACAATTTGCGCGAGCAGGGTTTCGCTGCCCACACGTTCGGCGCGCATGATGAAGGCCCCGGACCCATTTACCGTCGCTCCGATCACGCGGGCGCCTTCGATCTTTTCGACGGGAACGGATTCGCCAGTGATCATCGACTCGTCGACCGAGCTGCGGCCTTCGAGAACGACGCCATCCACCGGGACCTTTTCGCCAGGACGAACGCGCAGGTGGTCACCAACCTGGACCTGATCAAGCGGAATGTCTTGCTCCCTTCCGTCGCGCAGCACACGCGCGGTGCGCGGAGCCAGATCGAGCAATGCGCGGATGGCGGCCCCGGTGCGGCTGCGAGCGCGGAGTTCCAGCACCTGACCAAGCAGAACCAGCGTGACGATTGCGGCAGCGGCTTCAAAATAAACTGCGGGCCTGCCACTCATCTCGCGAAATGATGCGGGGAAGATTTCTGGAAAGACAGTCGCCACCAGGCTGTAGAAATATGCAACGCCGGTGCCGATCGCGATCAGGGTGAACATGTTGGTAGAGCGGTTCACCACGGAAGCCCATCCCCGCTGAAAGAACGGCCATCCTGCCCAGAGAACCACCGGAGTGGAGAGCAGCAGTTCGATCCACGGGAGCCAGGCCGTGGGTAAGACGCGCTGCACTGGCATACCGGGCAGCATGTCAGCCATGGCTATTGCGAGCAATGGCGCGGTGAGCGCGACGCTGATCCAGAAGCGGCGAGTCATGTCGAGCAGTTCGGGATTGTCTTCTTCTGCTGCGGTAACGGTGCGCGGCTCTAACGCCATGCCGCAGATCGGGCACGCACCCGGCTGGTCCCGCACAATCTCCGGGTGCATGGGGCAGGTGTATTCGGTCTTGGTGACAGCGGCGGGAAATTCAGGTTCCAGCGCCATGCCGCAACTGGGACACGATCCCGGTTTCGATTCGCGGACTCCCGGACACATGGGGCAAACGTATGCGGCGGCGGGCTTCTGAGTGGCAAGTGCGCCCGCAGGAATTTGTTCCACAAGTTTAGATTTGATTGGCACAGGTCCGCCGATTGTCACCAGCGTCGGCTTTGGTTTCAAATACGCTTCAGGATTCGATTGAAATTTCTGCGAACATCCGACGCAGCAGAAATAATATTTCTGTCCCGCATGTTCGGCGGTGGCTTTGGCCTTGGCGGGATCGACGGTCATTCCGCAGACTGGATCCTTGGCAAGTGTGGATTCTGTCGTCATTTCAAAAGCTTTTAACCGCAGAGAGCGCAGAGACTACGCGGAGATCGCAGAGAAAATTGACCTTCGCGATTGCCGGTTACATTTCATAGATTCAATTGCCACGAATTATGATTCGCATAGAAGGCGTCGCGAGGTTTTAGCGATCGGTGGTGTATCTTAACGTGAGAGGAACTTATCACAGCATGACACAGATGGAAGTCGCTTACCGGTATGCAGGCCCGCCAACCGAAAACGCTATGCGGGCGATTGATAACATGCGTGAGGTTTATGGAGTCCGGCGCGTTACCTTCAACGAGAAGGAACACACAGTGCGGGTGGAATACGATGCATCGCGGTTTAAAGAGCCGGTAGTGGCGAATCTATTGCGCAGAGCGGGCGTGGACATTCTGGAGCGAATGGTGTTGGCGTAAGTTGGGGGAGGGTCTGAATGCAAGGGGCGCCCAAGAAAACCTCTGGCCGAAGTTATTCTCAAGTGCGCCCCGTTGCGCGCCACTTCGTCTGCATAAAAGGTTGCATCCCTGGGGCCATTCTTAAGTAGTTGAAAATACTGGGGGGCAGTGCAGAACTCCTCGGTAGGAATTGCCAGTAGGCCGGAAAGAATTACGGGGTCAGCGGGGGCCGAGAAGAAGGAAACAGCCCCGCCACGAGCTTGCGACTAGGCGCCTTGGCCTTTGGCATTTCCCGACTTGGCGGGCGTACGTTGCCTACGGTTGCTGCGGCTCACCGGTTTAAATTCCAGACGTTCGGAAGTCCCGTCTTTGCGGCGAATTTGCCACGACTGAATTTCTCCCGTGGCCTGCATTCCATTTCGCGCGAGTTCAATGTGAACGTCAACTACGAACTCCGGGGAATCAGATGTGAGGCCTTCCGCGCACTGAGCAGATTGAAAGCCACACAGAAATAGATCTTCCAAGAAACTCATGCGGTCCGTCAGGGACATGCCGTGCTTGCCGAGGGCTTCCCAATCTCCAACGATGTATCCCTTGCGAACTTGTTCTCTAATTGTTTCGATCGTGTCCATCTCTTAATTCAATCCTTGCAGGAGTTGTAATTGCTTGTAACTATTGTGCGTTAGGGAATGCTGCGGTGAAAATTACCGAGGTCACCGCGACCTCCGCGACTTTCCCCTGGCAAAGTGGATGTGTGCGGACTCACTTACTGAGGAAGGCGAACGAACTCGGAGAGAGACCGAGCCTTCGCTTTTGACGAGCGAGATAGTAAAATTCATCTGTGGGCCCGTAGCTCAGTTGGATAGAGCGAACGGCTACGAACCGTTAGGTCGGGAGTTCGAATCTCTCCGGGCCCACCATTTCCCTTCCGATATCTGTGAGTTTGCGCGGGCCATGAATGGCCGATCTTCCACGGCCGTGGTGCCCTTAAAGCGGCTGTTCCTCACCCAATAACTCAGTTGAACAAGGTGTCCGACCCACAGCAGCGATGCACGGTAACTTTTGCCCGCCCGGCGAATCTCATCTGCGGTAGGATTGTGAATTCTTTGGCAGAGATGAATCGTGGCCGAACCCATTAATCAAAAGAAATTCAAAAGCATGAACCGGCGCGAATTGCTAAAACTGACGCCGGTGGTCGCGCTCGGCGCATTCGCCATCCCGCCGCTACAAGCGCCGCTACTCAAAGCCGGCCTGGGTTTCAGCGATTGGGCTTCGGGGGTCCTGTTTCGTCGCCATCACCTCGCCCCGACGTTCGCCGATGCCGAGGTTGCTCCCTTCGAGAAGTTCCCTATCAATGACTACGATGTGGACGATCCGGAAGTTGACCTGACGAATTGGAAACTTGCGGTGTCGGGGGCGGTGCAAAAGCCGGGAGAGTACGCGCTTGCTCAAGTTCAGAGCCTGCCCAGGTACACGCAGAACACCCGCCATGTCTGCGTCGAGGGCTGGGACGTAATCGGCAATTTTGCCGGAGCGCGCTTGTCAGATTTTTTGAAGGCCATCGGCGCCGACACAACATCGCGATTCGTCACGGTGGAATGCGCTGACGACTATTACGAGTCGCTCGACATGGCCACGGCCCTGCATCCGCAAACCTTACTTTGTTACGAAATGTATGGGAAGCCGTTGACGCGGGAACATGGCGCGCCGTTGCGGCTCGCCATTCCAACGAAAGTGGGATATAAACAGGCGAAATATCTCACCAGCATGAAAGTGACTAATGTGCTCGAAAAAGTTGGCTACTGGGAAGACCAGGGCTACTCGCATTTTTATGGTTTGTAGGCGGAGATGGAATGGCTAGCCACGTAGTTGAAATTGAAGATGCGAAAACCGGCGAGGTAACGCAAGCAGTTTACGAGCATCCGTTCATTGTGCGGCTTTGCCACTGGGTAAATGCAATTTCCCTGTTTGTGCTGGTCGGCAGCGGGCTGCAAATCTTCCGAGCGTTTCCCAGCTTCGGCGCAAAGATCCCGCAGAAAGATCTGATTCACTGGCCGAAGGCGTTTGCCATCGGGGGATGGTTGGGCGGGGCGCTGCAATGGCACCTGACGTTTGTGTGGATTTACATCGCCAGCGGCCTTCTGTATGTGGGATATCAACTGTTCAGCGGAAACTACAAACAAATTTTGTTTGTTCCGCGTGATGTTCCCGGTGTGTGGCCGATGGTGCGGCACTATTTTTTCTTTGGGCCAAAGCCATCGGCGAAAGAAGCATATAACCCGCTGCAGAAACATGCCTACACTTCGGCGATTGGGCTGGGGATTTTGTCGGTGCTGACCGGGATTGCAATCTGGAAGCCGGTGCAATTTTCCTGGCTCGCGTGGATGATGGGTGGATTTCACTATGCGCGGCTGTGGCATTTTCTGATCATGTGGGCGCTGCTCGCATTTGTGTTTGGGCACCTGGTCATGGTGGTCCTTCACGGGTGGAATAATTTTGTGTCGATGTTCACGGGATGGAAGAAAGATCCGGAATACCGGCCGGAGTAGCGGGCGCATTGAACCAGTTTTCGCGATGAGGAGCGATGCCGGAAACAGCAACTTCGCTGGGACATCCAGCGGGACAATTGAGCGAAGTCGAGCTGGTGCGGCGAGTCCAGGGCGGCGACGGTGATCTGTTCTATGAGCTGGTGCGACCGTACGAGCGCCGGGTGTATGCGGCGACTTTCGCAATCCTGAGAAATGCTGCCGATGCCGAGGATGCTGCGCAAGAGGCGATTCTGAAGGCCTTCCGGCACATCAAGCAATTTCGTGAGGAAGCGCGGTTCAGCACTTGGCTGCTTCAGATTGCGGTGAACGAGGCGCGCATGCGCAGAAGGAAAAATCACGCGGATGTGATGGAGCCGATCGCGGACCGTCCGGATGAGACAGGAAGTTACGTGCCGCGTGATTTTGCCGACTGGCGCGAGATCCCATCAGAAACGCTAGAACGGAAAGAAGTTCGTGAAAAATTAGCCGCGGCGCTGGCATCTTTGGGCGAAATTTATCGCGAAGTGTTTGTTCTGCGTGATATGCAGCATTTGAGCATTGAAGAGACCGCAGAAGCGTTAAAGATTTCGACGGCATCGGTTAAAACGCGTTTGTTGCGCGCCCGCCTGATGCTGCGGGACTTGTTGGCGCCGGGCCTGGGCGGCCCGTGGCTCAGCAGGGTGTCCTTCGGAAAGGGGACAAAACCATGGTAGTGAATTGCGAAGAAGTATGGCGCGAGATTTCGAATTATCTTGACGGCGAAGTCGATGCCGGCTTGCGCGCTGCCATGGACGAACACTTTCTTGGGTGCAAGCGTTGCAGCGCGGTTCTGGCAGGGACACGGAATGTGGTGGAGCTTTATGGGGACGAGCGGATGGTGGAAGTGCCGCTAGGATTCGGCTATCGACTGCAGCGCCGGCTGGATGAAAACACGCACCCCAGCAGAAGAACTTTCTTTGGTTGGATGGTGGCCGCAGCGGCAGCGGTGCTGGTGGCGGGCAGCTTCGAGGTAGCACGGTCTTCGGGCATCGGCAGGACTTTGCGTAGCGAACATGCGCAACCCGGAAAGGGAGTTCCTCCGGGCATGATAGTTTTGATTTATCCGGATGGAAAGACATTCCATGTTGCCGGGTGCACTTACATCCTCGACAAAACGCATTTGCGATCGATCCAGGCCCAAGAGGCGTTCAGGGAAGGTTATGTTCCCTGCGTGCGGTGTATGAAGAAATACCTCAATGAACCGGTGGGCCTTGGGCCGCGGGCAATTCGCACGTAATCTCAATCACGGGTGCGGTAGGTGGGTACACCTGGGTAGCCGGCAATTAGCGATTATTCCGGCTACCCTAATTCTCAGGCCGATTGCGAGCGGGACTACTTCTTTGCGGGGTCGTCTTGCTGCATGCTGTCGCTCTTCATATTGTCGCCCTTCTTCATCTCGTCTTTCTTCATTGAGTCCTTCTTAGACTTCTTCTTTTTACCGGATTTCTTGCCGTCCTTCATCTGATCTTTGTTCATTTGATCGTGGTTCATCTGGTCATTTTTCGTCTGATCTTGTTTCATGTCGTCGTGCTTCATGTTGTCCTGGCTCATGTTGTCGCCAGACTGCGCAAAGGCCGTCATCGACATTGCCAGGCAACACATGGCCATCAACCTACAGATTGTGCGTTTCATTTGGAATCTCCTGATTTGTTGGAATTGCGCGAGTAATAAGAATGCGCGCGAAATAGGATGTCTTGGAGGCAGTAAAGTTACAGCGGCACGGTGCTTTGGATTTCGGGCACCAAAAGCGAGGGCCTGGGAATTGGAAGTCGCATTTGTAGGTCGAATCAGGCACTCGCCTTGTCGGAAAGCGATGCGTTAGTGCCATTCGCAGACGCGGGAGAAGACTCCGATTCCTCCCACTCGAGCGCAAGTGTTCGAGTTACGCTCTCGATCTGTTTTGGCTCAGGAATTTCATCGCTAACCGAAGCTCCCAACTCCGTGAACCTTCGCGCGGAAACCAACACTCGGCTCTCAAGTGAACTAGCGGCGCTGTTGTACGCGTCAACGGCCCGATTCAAGCCCTTACCGAGGATCTCGAAGTGCTCAGTCATCTTGCGAAGGCGTTCATACATTTCCTTACCTAACTTGCTTATCTCCTCGGCGTTCTGGGCTAGGCGTTCTTGTCTCCATCCGTAAGCCACAGCCTGCAATAGGGCAATGAGAGTCGTCGGAGATGCAATAATGACTCTCTGATTCACCCCTTCCTCTAAGAGGCCAGGATCTTGCTCCAGTGCGGCACTGAAGAAGGTTTCGCCGGGCAAAAACATCACAACGAATTCCGGTGTGGCGTCAAACTGTTCCCAATACGACTTCGCGCTCAACTTGGTCATGTGAGCTCGTACTTGGGAGGCGTGTTTCTGAAGATACTTACGACGCTGACCTTCATCTCCGCACTCAATTGAATCTAGGTACGCGTCGAGAGGTGTTTTCGAGTCGACGATGACCTGTTTGCCACCGGGCAACTTGACCACCAAATCAGGCCTTAACCTACCATCATCAGTATTCACGCTTTGTTGCTCAACAAAGTCGCAGTAAGAAAGCATACCTGCCAGCTCTACCACCCGACGTAAACGAAACTCTCCCCAACGGCCTCGAACTGAAGGAGAGCGCAACGCTTGGACAAGATTTGCGGTTTCATCACGCAAACCGGTTTGGGTTTCGAGGAGGGAGTCTACTTGAGTTTTGAGACCCACGTAGGCATCGACTCGTTTATTCTCCAATTCCTTAAGCTGTCCATCGACTTTCAGAAGTGATTCGCTGATGGGCGACACTAGGCTTGCAATCGCGATTTTCCTTGCCTCGAGATCCCTCTGTGCCTCTGTCTGGAAAGTTTCAAGTCGTGTCTTGGCGAGAGTTAAGAAAGATTGATTATTATTTTGCAACGCATCAGACGCTAATGCCTTAAAAGTCCTTTCCATCTCGCTCTTAGCCGTTGCAAGGAGCTCCAATTTTTCTGCGCCGACTCGTTTTTCATTCTCTAGCTCCGTCTTCAGGGAGGCCAGATCGGTTCGCAATCCATTGCTGATTCGTTGCTGTTCCCCCAGAGCCGTTTCGGCTACTACGAGACTCTTCTCGCGAATCGAAAGCGTTGCGGATGCGACACTGAGCTTTGTACGGAGGATTAGCCAAACGATTAAGGCACCGATCGCGAGTCCAAAAGCGATATTCATACGTGCCTTCGACTAGCCGCCGCCGAAAACTGCTCGGTCAGGGCCTTCTGCAAGCCAGTCGACCGATCGACAAGTGCTTCAATTCCAGTAGCTTGCGATGATCCGGAACGTTGGTACAGGAATAGCCATAGAAGTAGGACAAGGTTAATGACGATAAGGAGACCTAGGAGCAATGGGAGAGTGGACACTTCGGGATGTCTCCGGTGTAAGGTGCTGAACCGGATTGTAGAAGCTATTCTTTCTCAAGCAAAGCAGATTCCTCCTAGGGCATCTGGAACGTAGACAGGGAGTACCCAAAGCGCAAGGTTAGCGTTTGGGCATAAAACACTCATGTTCCTGGCCCTTATTGCGTCGGCTACTCTGCATCTGGCGGTTGCCGGGGCGGCTTTGCCAGCTGCAGCTGCGGACACTGCGCCGAACAGCTCCTGGCAGCAGGTTTCGCCGTACGATGCTCCTAATTTCGACCTGCAGGCCGAGCACGAACTTTTGAATAAAGCCAACGCTGATCGCGCACGGGCTGGACTGCCGCCGCTCAAGATGGATTCGAGCATGGTTCGCGCGGCGCGAGCACATGCAGCAGCGATGGCGGCGCAGAAACACATTTCGCACCAATTTTCCGGAGAGCCCTCCCCCAGTGATCGAATCGCCACGCTTTCGACTTTGCACCTTGAGCGGACGGGTGAAAACGTCGCTGTAGCTCCGAACGTGGAGGAGGCCTATGAATCGCTGATGGCGTCTCCGCCGCACCGTGACAATCTGCTGAGTCCGAAATTTAACGTGGCTGGATTTGGCGTTTTCCGCCAGGGGCACGTGCTTTACGTAGCTCAGGACTTCGGATTGAGCCTGGCGACCTACTCAGTGCAACAAGCGCAGGAGTTAGTTTCCGTCAGCGTCGAGAAGTTGCGGGCACAGGCCAAGATGCCCCAGCTGCGGCACGTAAGTGACAACGATGTGCAATCGAGCGCTTGCGCAATGGCGAAAGCTGATTCGTTGAGTGCGGCAAGCCCTCCGCCCGGAGCCTATATGCTGCGCTACACCAGCATGCAGCCAGAGTCGTTGCCTGCAGATATATCGAAAATCATCACCCGCCGCGGCCTGCGCACTTACTCTGCCGGAACTTGTTATGCGCGTACCCACAGGTATCCCAGTGGCGCGTATTGGGTGGTGTTGGAGTTCTACTGATCGTTGCGCAGTCGTGGAAGAGCAGGCAGCCATTCACGGACACTGTCCAGTCGAGCGCTGAGGTGAAGCGGCTTCAGTATTGCTACTCACTTTCAAAACATGCTGCGTGTTCACTGTTGGCTTACTACTTGGGCCACCTGATTGACGTCACAAATGCGTAAGGAGTACATTGTATGTACATTGTGGGTTCAATGTACGTACACGGGAGGAGCATGCCAGCTCCAGCGAAGAAGCCACGAACCGCCAGATTCAACCTTCGGGTAAGCGACAAAGAAGCTCGGCTCATCCGCATGGGCGCGGAACAGCGGGGCGTCAACATCACGAACTTCATATTGGAGAGCGCTTGCGTTCGCGCGCAACATGAAATAGCTGATACCCGGCAGTTCGAGCTTGGTCCGTCAGCTTGGCATAAATTCAGCAAAGCCCTCGATAGGCCTGCCACCTTAAAGCCACGATTGAAGAGACTACTTGGCGAATCCACATTGCTTGAACGAAGCTAAGGCCATATTTGAAAGCGCCGCTATCGAAAGCCGAGCCTCTTACACAAGAACACGATACCAGCCGCTTTGATTGCGGAACTCATGAATCTCTAAACGATTGGTTGAGGCGGTTCGCCTTGCTCAACCAGAAAAATGAATCCGCACGCACATATGTCGTTCACCGCAACCAATCGGTTGTGGGTTACTACTCAATTTCCGCTGGTAGCGTTTCAGCCGAGGAGGCGCCCGGTCGTATAACCAAAGGACTAGCGCGACATGCGGTTCCGGTTGTTCTGCTGGCGAGGCTCGCTGTCGACAAAAACGAAAAGGGGACAGGATTAGGAAAAGCGCTATTAAAGGATGGGCTGATGCGCATCGCCAGCGCAGCTGATATCGTAGGTGCGCGCGCCGTGTTGGTCCATGCGATAGACGAATCAGCGAAGAAATTCTATTTGCATTTTAATTTTGAACCGTCGCCGATCCATGAATTGCAGCTCATGCTATTGATGAAGGATCTTCGCAAAGCGCTGAGCGAATAATCCTGATCGGCATTGCCCGCCTACCCATTCCCTGTTTAAATGACTACATGCCCCCAGGCAGTCCAATTCGCGTTGGCACGGCCGGATGGTCTTATAAAGATTGGGAGGGAATTTTCTATCCGCCTGGAATGTCCCGACGGAAGCAGCATCCGTTGGCGCTGGTGGCGCGCTGCTTCGACGTGGTTGAGATCAACACATCCTTCTACGGACACATTAAGCCTGAGCTGGCAAAGCTTTGGTCGCGAATCGTTTCTGAGGTCAATCCTAACTTCATGTTTACCGCCAAGCTGCACCGGTCGTTCACCCACTCGCCGCTGGCGGCCATGGAGCCGACCTCTGCCGTGTCGATCCATCCCAATGACGAGGACGAACGCCTGGCTCGGCAAGGACTCGAAGCGATGGCGGAGACGGGAAAGTTCGGCGCTCTGCTGATTCAGTTTCCGGTTTCATTCAAGAACACTGCGCTGAATCGCGAGTATCTCGAGACGCTGCTACGGCAATTTATTGAGTACCCGCGCGCGGTCGAGGTACGGCACTCCACCTGGAACAATCCCGAGACGATTACTTACTTCTGGGAAAGAAACGTCAGCTTCGTGAATATCGATCAGCCGCAGATTGGGCGATCGCTGGAGCCAACTTCGCATGTGACCTCTGCGCTTGGATACGTGCGGCTGCACGGGCGCAATTACGACCAGTGGTTCGAGGCGGAGACCTGCGCCGACCGTTACAACTATCTGTACAAGCCGAATGAGCTCGCGGGATGGAAAGAGCGCGTTGAAATCATTGCCCAGCGTGCGAAGACCACTTTCGTAGTTACGAATAATCACTTCGAAGCCAAGGCAGGAGTGAATGCGTTGCAGCTGAAACACATGCTCACCGGACGCCGGGTGGCCGCGTCGGAGTCGTTGCTCGAACGATATCCCGAGCTCAAGGCGATTGCTGATCCAGTGGGCGAGGGACAAGCTCCGGAACGATTGCCTTTACTGCAAAACGAAAAGCCCGCATAGGCCCAATTCCGCGATAGCGCGCTTAGTTCGTATAGACTCGCACGTAATCAACCAGCATCTCTGACGGAAATGGAGTTGTTCCGTTAGGAGATCCAGGCCAGCTTCCGCCAATAGCCAGATTTATTATGATGAAATTACTTTGCCCGCCATCGAACGGCCAGGTCGCGCCGCTGAAGCCGCTTATGCTCGACGGCGTGAAAGTGGCATAGGGCTGCGCCGGATTGTCGATGTAATACTTCACGCTTGACGGCGACCAGATCATTCCGTAGGTATGCCACTGCGCCGCTGTTTGGCCGCTCGGGAAATTGTATGTGGTGCCGATGTTGCTGCCGGTAAAGCCCGGGCCGTGAATCGATCCAGCATTCCAGTCGGGACTTCCTGCGGCATCCACGCGCTCGAGCACATCCATTTCGCCGCAGGCCGGCCAATTCACGGTGGCGATGTTATTTCCCATCGACCATGCGGCGGGCCAGAAGCCCTGCGCCTCCGGCACCATGGCGCGGAATTCAAGCCTGCCATATTGAAAGCTGAACAGGCCTTGCGTCTTCAACCGCGCCGAGGTGTACACGTTGGTTGATGGATTTTGCGCGACGATGTGAAGATAGCCGTCCGGTCCCACATATTCGCTTGGACTCGCAGTGCTGCAAGGCGTAGTCGACGATCCCCAGGCGCAGTATGTTTCCAATTCTTGATTTCCAAAGCCGCTGTTGCCGGTGTCATATGTCCAGACCGTGGGGTCGGGCTGCGCAGGCACGCCGGTGGAATTTGAGAACTCATCGCTCCATACGAGGGTTCCGGAGGCGATGTTCGGCGAGAACGCCTGGCTGGTCACCGTGCTCGAGGTACCGCCTGCGATGGCAACGGCTTTCAGTGTAAGGTTCGACGCCACCAGAAACGGGGCCTGGTAGTGCTGAGAAGATGCGCTCGGCGTGCTTCCATCAACCGTATAGTAGATTCCGGCGCCTGCTGTTGTTGAGGCAAGGCTGACGATCACCGCGCCATTCTGCGCGGCCTTGGCTGTCACGGCCGGGGCCGCGGTCGGGTTTGTGCCACCGCCGCCATTTCCTCCATTGCCCCCGCCGCTTGAGCCTCCGCACCCGTGCAGGAGCGCGCTGAACATTAAGATAGCCGGAAGTATCGCGTTTGTCCGCATCGTTGCACCCTTCATCACTGCCGTATTCTCGGATTCGCCACAGAATACAACAAGGTAGGGGTGGTGGTTAGAACAAAACCGCTCCAGGAAATTACACGGTTACCGTGAACGCCTACTCAGTGAGCAGTTCGGATGCGGGCGAGTCGAGTGCGAGCACCAGCTTTAATTTGACGGTGAATTGAGAACGTGGAATCGCGTTTAGTAACCATTTATTATTTTCGGATATCCATTGATGTTTGGAGATCCGATGGCGTTTCCGATAAAAGTTTGCGTGATCTGCTCAGAGGAATTTGAACTAAGACCCGGCAAACCAGGGTTTGCCAATCACTGCCCAGCGTGCAGTGAACCTGAGGCCAGCACTAATTCTGCGAGTGCCACACAGAGCAGCAACAAAGAGTTGAACCAGGAGCGCAAGAAAGCCATGCGCGATCTCCTGTACCGCAAAGATTCGTAGCACCTTGCCCGCGAGTGTGGCGCAAGCGCGTCCCTGAGCCCTTTCCCGCAAATGCGTCATCCCGAGACTCGGCGGTTTTCAGCCGAGTGAGGGATCTTGCATGGGTCGACTTGGAGTCTTAGCAGAACGAGGTCATGTGCTCACTCTGTGCGAACTGAATATGCCGACGGCCGTAGGCGCCGCTGCACGCGAGATCCCTCGCCCCGCTGGTAAAAGCGCGGGTCTTCGGGATGACGCATGTTAGGAGGAGGGACGGCGCTATAAAGAGAGGCGTTCCCGGGCGCGATCAGCGACGATGACCAACGGCAAGATCCTCACTGCCTTATCCTTGGGTTCGCCACTGAGTACAGCAGGTCAGTCAAAAAGTTCACCAGCACATAGGTCAGGCCGATGGCTAGGATGCATCCCTGGACTAGGAAGTAATCGCGATTGCCGATTGCATCGATGGTCAGGCGCCCGATTCCCGGCCAGGAAAAAATCTTCTCGGTCACGATTGCACCTGCCAGCAACGCGCCGAACTGCAGGCCGAGCACGGTGATAATCGGCAGCATCGCATTTCGCAGCGCGTGCCGATAGACCACGGTATGCTCGGGAAGACCTTTGGCGCGGGCGGTGCGGACGTAATCGTGGCCGAGTTCTTCGAGCATTGAAGTTCTCACCATGCGAGTGAGAATAGCGGCCAGAGCACTGCCCATGGTGAGCGCGGGCAAGACCAGATGCGCGAAGGTGCCAGAACCAGAAACTGGAAGCCATCCGAGTTTAATCGCGAAAAATAAGATCAAAATCGGGCCTAGCGCGAAATTCGGAAACGACAATCCGAACAGGCTGACCACGCTAAGCAGCTTGTCATCCCAGCGGCCGCGGCGTTGCGCCGAACGCACGCCGGCAGGGATCGAAATCATAATCGCAATGAGCAAGGATGCAATGGTCAGTTCCAGCGTGTAGGGATAGCGATGCACGATCAGGCTGCCGACGCTTTGATTGAAGCGCAATGACGGCCCGAGGTTCCCGTGCAGCACGCCGTTCCAGTAGTGTAGGTATTGCTGCCACAGCGGAACGTCCAGACCGTAAGCGTGACGGGTGGCAGCAACGTCAGTAAGGGGAGCGCCTTCACCCAGCATTTGCAGAATGGGATCGCCCGGCACCAGGTGAATGAGCAGGAAGACAACCGAGACCACCAGCCAGAGGACCGGCAGGGTGTACAGCAGTCGCGAAAATAAATAGCGGAGAGCTCTCACAGGCTATTCGTACCGCGGTGACCTCAAAGTTTTTGACTATGCTCTGAAGAGTCTACAGTGTCTAGTAGCCGCGAACGAACGCGTTGAACAAAGCTTAGTCTCCGGCCTGGGCGGCGGCGGGTTGGGCGTCTTCGATTTTGACGCGCGCAATGCGATAGCCGTCCATCTCTTCGACGGTGAAGCGGCGGCCCCCGTAGTAGCAGGAGTCACCGATGGCGGGAATTTTCTGAAGCTTCGACAGCATGAATCCGGCAAGAGTTTCAAAACCTGCGTCGCGAGGCAAGAGAAGATCGTATTGCGACTCCAAGTCGCGCAGGCCTACGGTGCCTTCCAAGAGCAGACTTTTGCTGCCCGCCGTGTGAGTAGCGGTGAGTGAAGTAACGTCGTACTCGTCTTCGATTTCGCCGACCAACTGTTCGAGAATATCTTCGGCGGTAATCAGACCAGTTGTCGAACCGAATTCGTCGACTACGATAGCCATGTGGCGCTTGCGTTCTTTGAATTCCTCGAGGAGTTCGGACAACGGCTTGGTTTCAGGCACGACCATGGCATCGTGCATAACCTGGGTGATTTTCATTTCAGAAATTCGCGGTGGAACCGTCAAAGGACGCGTGGTCAGCCGGAGGCCGGCCCAGCGCATAAGGTCTTTGGAATAGAGAATTCCGATGATGTGTTCGGGCCCGCTTTGCGGATCATAAATAGGGACCCGCGAGTGCTGCTCCTCAACCACGCGGTCGATTGCATCTTGCAAGGTGAGATCGCCGGGAAGAGAAAAGATGTCGGGGCGCGGGACCATCACTTCACGGACAGTTGTGTTTTCGAGTTCCAGCGCATGGTGCACCATGTCTTCTTGTGCGGGCGTAATCTGGCCTAGTTCCCTGCTGGCGCTGACGATGAGCTTCACTTCGTCTGGTGAATGAACCGGACCTTGCCGCATTCTACGCAGACCAAACATCCTGAGCACCCAGCCGGCGGACCGGCCCATTACGAAGATCAGCGGCCGCGTCAAGGTAAGCCAGACGTCCATGGGAGCCGCTACAGCTAGCGCTACCTGTTCGGCCCGCTGTAAGGCAAGCGACTTCGGCACCAATTCGCCCAGGATCACGTGCATGAAGGTGATCAAGCCGAAGGCAATGCCGATGGCGATGCCGTGAGCGTAGAGCAATATGTGTGGTAGGCGCTGCAGAAACTGAAAGCTCTCTACAAAGTGGGCGACCATGGGCTCGCCGATCCAGCCGAGAGTGAGGCTGACCACGGTGACGCCGAGTTGCACACCGTTTACGACTTCGTCCAGGTTGCGATGCAATCTTTGCAAAATGCGGGAGCCGATGCGGCGCGCTCGAATGAGCTGCTCAATACGGGTTTCGCGGACGCTGACCAGCGCAAATTCAGCAGCGGCAAAGAAAGCATTGGCCGCCACCAGGGCTACGATCAGCAAGACCCGGAGCAGCACAAAGGCGATCATTTAAGAGCTAATTTTAACATTTCAGGGCTGCTTTCTCGATTTTCTTCGTTCCCGGAAAAGCTACAATTAGGTGCGGCTATGGAACCAGCCTTGCGCCCAGTTTGGCAAGCAATATCCTGCTAACACCCCGTTTTCTGACGGCTTAGACCGGCATTCTCCGAGGTTGCTGAGAGCCAAAGGACAGAAACAGCTGGCTTCCTGCTTTCATTTTTTCCGCTGGGTGGTCTAACTGGAAATGCCGGGGACTGGTTCCGTCCCGGTTGTACTGTCAGGGGAACAAAGATTGCTCGCGGTTCGTACCATTGACCGAGAGTCGAAGGCGACAGGTATTTGAAGGAGGATTTGTGAACGGTAACGGAAACGCAAAGAAGAAACGGCGCACTCGAATCATCATTATTTCGGGAGTGGTAGTGGTAATAGTCCTCATCGTCGGTGTGGCCGTCGCCTTCTCGCACGGCAGTTCGAAAATCGATCCGTCGAAGCTGGCGAAAGTTGAAAAGGGCGACCTGGCTAAGAGCGTAGTAGCGACCGGTAAGGTCGAGCCCATCACCAAGGTTGAGGTGAAATCGAAGGCCAGCGGCATCGTGAAAAAGTTGTACGTGGAATATGGCGATCGGGTGAAGAAGGGACAGCTCCTGGCGCAGCTCGACAAGATCGAGATCGAAGCCGGAGTCGAGCAATCGCGCGCGGCATTGCTGGCGGCGCAAGCGAACCTGAAGGGTTCAGAGGCAGATTTCGAACGTGCCAAGGTTGATGCGGAAGGGCCGGATGTGCCGCTGCTCAAACGCGCCTACGAGCGCAATCTGGAAATGCAGCGCGGCGGGGTGGTATCGCAATCTGCGCTAGATGACGCCGAAAAAGACTATCGGATGGCGGTCAACAAGCAAAATGTGGCGCGGGCCCAAATGACGGTTTTACAGGCCAAAATCGCGCAATCGCAAGCACAAGTCGCTGAGGACCAAGCCAACCTAAAGCAGCTCGAAGAACAGTTGAACTACACCGATATCGTTTCACCGATCGACGGTATTGTGCTTTCGCGCGACGTTGAAATGGGCGACGCGGTCAGTTCGATCTTAGTTTTGGGATCGAGCGCGACCCTGGTGATGACGATCGGAGACACCAGCCAGGTTTATGTCAAGGGCAAAGTAGATGAGAGCGACATTGGGCGCGTCTATATGAAGCAGCCGGCGCGGATCAAAGTTGAATCGTTCAAAGATAAAACCTTCAACGGCGTGGTCACTAAAATCTCGCCCATGGGAGTGGAAAAAGATAACGTAACCACTTTCGAAGTCCGTGTCTCAATCGATAACCCCGGTGGCGAACTGAAAGCGGAGATGACTGCCAACGCTGAGATTATTCTGGACGAGCACAAGAACGTGTTGCAGATTCCGGAAGGCGCGATCATCTACGACAAAGATCGCAAAGCTTCTATCGAAACGCCTGATCCGAAGGGCAAAGACGGGCAGCGCAAGGTTGCAATTAACATCGGCATTTCTAACGGCGCCAAGACTGAGGTCCTCAGCGGGCTGAAGGAAGGCGACCAGGTCATACTGCAATAGGGATTCATGCGGACCCGGTTCATCGCCGGGCACTGGGCACGGGGCTCTATCCTCCGTGCCCGTTTTTCTGCTCCGGTTATCGAAAATTCATAGGAGGAAAACATGCGAGTTTCCACTTCACGACTAGCGGTTGCAGTCGCAACTTTGGCCGTGTGCGCGTTGCCGGCGTGGGGAGAAGTTCACGGCCAATTCGAACGCACGCTACCGGTCAACGGGCACCTGGATTTGCAGGTTGAGACCGGCTCGGGGTCAATCGAGGTGCATCGCGGTGGATCGAACCAGATCCACGTGGTTGGGCGCATATCTGCGAATGAATGGTTCGGCGGCGGAAACGCTGAGGAGAGAGTCAGGAAAATTGAAAACAATCCTCCAATTCAGCAGAGCGGAAATGATGTTCGCATCGGCCACATCGACGATCCGGAACTGAAGCACAACATTTCGATCAGCTACGAAATCACGGTACCAGAGAGCACGCAGCTGCGATCGTCTTCCGGCTCAGGAACGCAGAACATCGCCGACATTGCCGGTCCGCTGGAGGCCAATACCGGTTCCGGGGAACTGAAGTTTTCGAACATTGGTGCGGGGGTACACGCGCACACTGGATCAGGCAGCATTGAAGCTGACGGAGTGCATGGGAGTCTATATGCCCGTACCGGCAGCGGCTCGATTCATGCAACCAACGTCGCCGGCGCCTTCGATGGACAAACTGGCAGCGGTCACCTGACGCTCGAGCAAAGCGCTCCGGGATCTGTACACGCTGAAACTGGGTCAGGCGGGCTGGAATTACGCAACGTAAAGGGTTCGCTGCAGGCATCGGCTGGCAGCGGCGACGTGCGAGTAGAAGGTGAAGCCACGGGCGAATGGATGGTACGCACGGGTTCTGGTAGCGTGCAGCTCAAGTTGCCAAGCAACGCATCTTTTGATCTGGATGCCCATACGGGGTCGGGTTCGATCAATCTTTCGCACCCGGTCATGATGCAGGGGTCGATTGGGCGAAAGGAAGTGAAGGGGAAAGTTGGAGGCGGCGGAGTTCCCGTGGAGGTCCAGACCGGATCGGGAAGTATAAGGATCGAATAGGGCTTCTCGTGCGTTTTAGGCATGCAGGCGATGACTTCTGTACCTTGACGCACCCTGGCTAAGGCTTTAGTTTCGAGTTAGTCCCCCGGGGATCCAGTTTCGCGAGGCTGACTCGAATGCACCGTCCAATTGTTACGCTGACGACCGATTTTGGCCTGAACGACCACTTTGTGGGCGTTATGAAGGGCGTGATTCTGAATATCGCGCCCCACGCCGAGATTGTAGACATTTCGCACTCGGTACAGCCATTCGACATTTTGGATGGTGCGCTGGCGCTCGCCGAATCGTATTCCTACTTCCCTGTCCGCACCATCCATGTTGTGGTCGTCGATCCAGGCGTGGGAAGCGCGCGGCGGCCGATTATTGCAACTTCCGATGGGTTCACCTTTGTGGCCCCCGATAACGGAGTGCTTTCGCTGATGTATTCCCGCGAAGAGCGGGTGCATGTTCGCCACATCACCGGCGAGCACTATTTTCTGCAGCCGATCAGCAATACATTCCACGGACGCGACATTTTTGCGCCAGTCGCAGGTTATCTGGCCAAGGGAGTGGAGCACGAAAAGTTTGGGGATGAAATCGAAGACTTTGTGCGCTTCAATGCTCCCAAGCCAAAGGCAATCGACGCACGAACGTTGCGCGGCGTGGTGCTGAAGGTTGACCGCTTCGGAAACTTGATCACCAACTTCACCCCGCAGGATGTGCCCGCATTATTCGCGGGACAGGCGCCGGGATTTAAGATCACCGTGGGCAAGCGCGAAATAACCAGCATTAAAACTAATTATGCGGATGGCGCTGCCGGCGAGGTGTTCGGGATCCTGGGCAGCATGGGGTATCTGGAAATTGCAGCCAACCGTGGCACAGCCGCGCAACTGGCCGGGGCTGCTAAGGGAACTGAAGTGACAGTCGTACTTGAAGGTGCGGTTGCGGCGAACGGCTGAAAAAAGATTGAGTAATTACTGGTTTGCCCTCACTCCGGGATGCACATACCGCTCCATCTCTGATGTCCACTTTAGAAAGCGCACCAGGTGTGTGCGCTCCCGCCACAGGAACTCCCAGAATTCCAAGAATCCGATCTGTTGCATTTTGACCCCGCAGTAGGTCTCAATACGCCAAAGAAGATAAGGGCTGCGCCAGGGGGTAAAGCGGTGGCCGCGGGTGGCGTTCCACATGAATCGCAGGGAATAGCGCATGGTTAAATCATAACCACAAAGGACACGAAGGTACACGAAGGAAAATCTAAGGTGAGGCGGCTGTTCCTACACTGCAGAGATGTTCGGTATTAACTTCCAACACCACTGGCGAGAAGTCCCAGAAAGCAGAGTATCCAGACCACAACCCCCAGGGCCAGCTTTTTCGGTAAGGCGCTGTATGGGTAAATGTCTTCGTATTGATCCAGTACTTCAATAAAATGCCCTAAATCATTGGATCTGAAGATCATCTCGCGAAACGATTTTGGCAGTGTAGGATAAATGGATATTCTTTGTTCGGCCGGCAGCGCCAGATTTAAGTCCCGGCGCATTCTCTCCCACAAAAATGCGATCGCACCGAGCCCGGCTACAGCACAGGCACCGAACACCCAGTAGACAAGATTTGCGATCCATTCCATAAAATCAACTTTTAGTGCGCCTCAGAAAACCGCAAAGATCCAAAGCTACAGCTCGTATTTCTTCATTAAATGCCGGAAGGACCGATACGATATCTTCAGCACATCGGCGGCGCGAGCCTGCACGCCATTCGACTGCGCCAGCGCGGATTTCAGCAGCGAACGCTCGATGTCGGCGACATACTTCTCCATGTCCATGCCTTGGGGCAGAACGCCGTCGGCAACAAGTGAAACGGAATCAGCTCCGACGCCGGCAGCAGCGGCACGGGCCCGCGAGCGCTCAACCGGGAGATCCACATGCAGCTCGTCTCCAGTGCCCAGCGCAACCGCGCGTTCAATGGTGTTCTCGAGCTGGCGCACGTTTCCCGGCCAATCGTAGCTGGCGAGTGAGGCGAGCGAAACAGCATTTATCCTGGTGATACTCTTCCCTGCGGCCGGGGCATATTTATGTAAGAAATGGTTCACTAAAAGCGCGAGATCCTCGCGCCGGTCACGCAGCGGCGGGACAGTAACAGGAATCACGCTCAGCCGGTAATAGAGATCTTCGCGGAAGGTGTTTTCTGCAACTTGCTTTTCAATATCGCGGTTGGTGGCGGCAATTACCCGCACGTCGATGGCGATTTCGTCGGTGCCGCCTACCGGCCGCACCGTGCGCTCCTGCAACACGCGAAGAAGTTTAACCTGCATGGTCAGCGTCATTTCGCCGATTTCGTCGAGAAAGATGGTGCCGCCATCGGCAACTTCAAACAGACCACGCTTATTCTGGTTCGCCCCGGTAAACGCGCCCTTCACATAACCGAAGAGTTCGCTTTCGAGCAGGGTTTCGGGGAACGCCCCGCAGTTGATGGATACGAAGGGTTCGGCAACCCGGGGAGAGCAGGTATGAACGGCGCGTGCGACCAGCTCTTTTCCGGTACCGCTCTCGCCGTAGACCAATACCGTGCTCTGGGTAGAGGCGACAGTGCGAATGGTCTGCTTGAGTTTGTCCATCGCCGGGCTGGCGCCGATGATGTTGTCCAACGAGTTTCTGGTGGCGGCATCCCGCTTGAAAGCGAAGTTCTGTCGACTGAGAATAACTTTTTCCAGAGCTTTACGGATGGCGATCTTGATCTCATCGATCAGCCCCGGAGATTTACGAATGTAGTCGGTTGCGCCACCCGCTTTGACAGCCTCTACAGCGGCTTCGTAGTCGTCGACCGCGGTGATGAGGATGACCGCTGACTCGGGAGAGACTTTGTGGGCATGACGCAGGACTTCGATGCCATCAATCGCCGGCATCTTGATGTCGGTGATAATGATGTCGTAAAGGGCGGACTCAATTTTGCGCTTCGCGACCTCTCCAGAGGTAACCGTTTCGACTTTGTAACCCTCGCGGCGCAGGGTGATGTCGAGCATTTCACAGATGGAGCGCTCGTCATCGCAGATGAGGATATTAGGCATGCGCGCGCTCCACTTTGGAGCTTTCAGGTAGCGCTCCGGCTATCTGCGCCGGCTGAGCGGCAATGGATTCTTCTGCAGCCTTTCGCACTCGCAGCACAAACGTACATCCCTGGCCGGGCTTCGATCTAACCCACACTTTACCTTCGTGCGCCTGCACGATCTGATATACGATCGCCAGGCCCAGACCAGTGCCCCCTTCGAATTGCGACTGGAATGGCTCAAAAACTTTTTCGACCAGTTGAGGGCTCATGCCCGGCCCAGTATCGGCGAAGCTGAACTGCCAGTCGCTGCCGAGGTCTTCGATACTTATAGTCAGGGTTCCGCCCTGCTTCATGGCGCGAACCGCGTTCTCACAAAAGTTCCAGAACACCTGCTTCATGCGATCACCGTCGGCCAAAGCAAGTGCTTTCGGGGTCGCATAACGGCGTTCGATGTCGATCCCGAGTTTTTGCACTTCGAGTCGCTGCTCCAGTAAAGTCAGCGTGTCCTCGAGCAGCGGCACGATGTCGACCTGCGCAAAACGGTACTGTTTGGCGTGCGAATAGGCGAGAAAGTCGGTAATGATGTCGTTGAGTCGCTGAGATTCGCGAGTGACAATCTGTAGCAAGCGACGATGCTCGTCGTTCAGGCTGGGGATTTGCGAAAGCAGAGTTGCCGAACCGGCGATCGAAGTAAGTGGATTGCGGATCTCATGGGCGATAGCGGCGGAGAGACGTCCGATAGCTGCCAGTCGGTCTTGCATCCGAACTTCGCGTTCGAGGCGGCGGACTCGCGTCAAGTCATCGAAGGTATAAACAAATCCCAGCGGGCCGCGCCCCAGGACCCGTAATTCCGAGACTATGACGCGAAACGTCTTGCGAAAATTATTGGGAGCAACGAAGCGCACTTCGCAGTGGGAATGCTCGGCGCTGGCGTGAGGGAGCGGATCCTCGAACAGCGGCGCGATGGGCTGCCCAAGCAACTCGGTTTCCGGACGCTGCAACAGTTTCTCCGCCGCCGTGTTCACCAAAGTGATTCGCCCGTCAAGCCCAGTGGTGATCAAACCATCACTGGTGGACTGCACAATATTTTCGTGTAGAGCCTGCAGACTCTCGAGCTCGCCGCGGAAGTATGCCAGCCGTTTGTCGGTCTGGCGAAGCTTGTCCGCAAGCAGACCCGCCAGGTAGGCAATGGTGAAAAATCCGAAAAAATTGACGAAGATAATCGCTTGCAGAGTGCGTATTCCCGGATGGGTGACGGAAAAAGAAGGCACCAGCTGAAAATAAGAAAGCTCGAGTACCGCACCGTACAAAATGAAAGCCAACGCCGCAGTCAGGTAGGCCCAAATCCGCGGCAGCAGAATACTGGCGATGAGAATGACCAGTGGGTATAGAAAATTCAGAGAACTATCAACCCCGCCGGTGATATAGACGAACAGCGAGACCAACAACAAATCGGAGATCACCTGTAATACCGACTGTGGTTTCAGTTCATCCCAAAAGTGCAGGAGCACGAGGTAGAAGGCGGAAATGGTGTAGGCGAGAAGAATTGCGTCAGCAAACAGACGCAGCGGGAACGCGACAGGGGTGAACTGGGCGATGACAACTTCAATACCCAGCAGGACGGTGAGAATCAGGATTCGGACCTTCACCAGCCATGTGAGCCAAACCCGGTTCTCAAATACGGATTGCATATCTTGCCCGATTTTTCCTTGGACGACCGCGCGAGGCTCTTGCTCCCCCGCGCGGCATCGAATATTTAGCCCGCCAGTTTGGCAATCATCGAGAACAGTGGCAGGTAGAGCGAGATCACGATTCCGCCGACGGCCACACCGAGAATGCCGATGATGATTGGTTCCAGCATGGCCAGCATGTCTTTGGTAGCGGTATCAACGTCGTCCTCGTAGAAGTCGGCGATTTTCTGCAGCATGTTGTCCATGGCACCGGTTGCTTCACCGACTCCGATCATTTGCGTCACCATGCTGGGAAACACGCCGCATTCGCGCAGCGGGTCGACGATAGTGCGGCCCTCTTCAATGGCCTTGCGGACCTTCATCAACGCTTCTTCAAGAACAGCGTTGCCGGAGGTGCGCGCGGTGATGCTCAAGCCTTCAAGAATCGGAACACCTGACGTGATGAGCGTGCCAAGAGTACGGGTGAATCGGGCGACCGCAATTTTTCGCAGCAGCAGACCGACGACCGGTAGTTTGAGCATGACGTAGTCCATCCAATAGCGGCCACGCGGATCTTTGCGGACCTGCTTCATCCCGAAAACGAGGCCTACACCGCCCACGATAAAGAACCACCAGAACTGGCCTACGAAGTGGCTCAACCCCATGACGATTCTTGTTGGCAACGGCAGCGCGACACCCAACCCGGCGAACAGGTTGGCAAAAATAGGCACCACCCACTTGAGCAGTGCGGCCACGATCAGAACCGCCAGCGAGATGACTGAGACGGGATAGATCAAAGCCGACTTGACGGCAGATTTCAGCTTGACGGCTTTTTCAACATAGAGCGCGAGGCGCTGCAGAATGAGGTCCAGAATACCGCCAGTTTCACCCGCCTCGATCATGTTGGTGGTCAGATCATCAAAAATTTTGGGGTGTTGGCGCATGGCATTGGCCAGGGTGGCGCCGCCTTCGACCGTGGTACGCACGCTGGTCAGCGCCTTCTGAAATGCCGGGCTCTCCTGGTTCGCAGCCAGAATCTCCAGGCATTGCACCAGCGGCAGGCCAGCGTCGATCATGACCGAGAACTGCCGGAAGAAAATGGCAATGTCTTTGGTCTTGACCTTGCTTGACCCGAAGGTCGGCATGGCAAATTCTTTTCCCTTTTCGCGGATGGTGGGCGCACTGATCTGCTCGCGTCGCAACTGGGTGGCGAGTACTTGCTTATTGGGGGCGACTCGTTCTCCGGCAATTTTTTCTCCTGCCGTGTTTTTCCCTGAAAATGTAAAGACTGGCATCGTTTCCTCTCTGTTTTAAAACTGCTGCGATTTCGCTTCCGAGCTCCTTGCCAAACTTAGTGTTTCCCGGTGGCCGTGGCCTTTGCGGGGGTTGCGCCGGGGCGAGTATTCAATCCCGCGCCGCGGTTGATCATTTCCTGCAATTCGTCCGCATTGCTGGACCGCGCCAGAGCCACTTCCATAGTGATCTGTTTCTGGAAAAACAAGGTGGCCAGCGACTGATTGAAAGTCTGCATGCCAAATTTTTCCTGGCCGGACTGCATCGCCGAATAAATCTGGTGGATTTTGTCTTCACGGATCAGGTTACGGACCGCGGCATTGGGAATAAGAATTTCCATGGCCATGGCACGGCCCTTCCCGTCAATTTTCTGCAAAAGGCTTTGGCACATAATGCCCTCAAGCACCAGCGACAACTGCGCCCGAATTTGCGGCTGCTGGTGCGCCGGAAAGACGTCGATAATTCGGTTGATGGTGGACGATGCAGAGTTGGTGTGCAAGGTACCGAAGGTCAAGTGGCCAGTTTCCGCAATTCGCAGAGCAGACTCGATGGTTTCCAAATCGCGCATTTCACCGATGAGTACTACGTCCGGGTCTTCACGGAGGGCAGCGCGCAAGGCGTCGGCAAACGATTTCGTGTCAGCGTGCAGTTCGCGCTGGTTGACCACGCAGTTCTTATTCATGTGGACAAATTCGATGGGGTCCTCGATGGTAAGAATGTGGTCATGGCGCTCGGCATTAATTTTGTCGATCATGGCAGCCAGAGTGGTGGACTTGCCCGAACCGGTCGGACCGGTGACAAGTACCAGCCCGCGCGGTTTTTCGCAAAGCTTGGTCACCACCGGCGGCAGGCCGAGCTGATTGAAATTTTTGATCTCGAAAGGAATTACACGGAACACAGCCGAAGTGGCGCCACGCTGATTAAAGGTGTTGGCGCGGAAGCGGGCCAGGCCTTTCAAGCCAAATGAAAAGTCAAGCTCCAGGTGTTCTTCAAAGCGGTGCTTCTGCGAGTCCGTCATCACGCTGTAGGCCAGCTGCTTGGTCTCAGCCGGGGTCAGCTGTGGTAGATCCAGTGGCACCAGATGTCCGTGCACGCGGATTTGCGGCGGAGAATTAGTCGTGATGTGAAGATCGCTGCCGTTCATCTCCAGCATTCGTTTCAATAGATCACTTAATGAGAGCGACATTGTCTATTCCTTCGGACCTTTCTAACGTGCGTTATTGAAAATCTTCTCCGCTTGCTTAGTGAATGGTTTCGCGCGCCACTTCTTCAAGCGTGGTCATACCCGCTGCAACCTTGATCAATCCGCTGCGGCGCAGGGTGATCATCCCTCGCTCGATGGCCTTCTTTTTCAGTTCGACAGCCGATGCGCCTACCAGTACCAGTTCCCTGATTTCGTCGTCTACTTCCATCACTTCATATAATCCGGCGCGGCCTTTGTAGCCGGTGTTGTTGCAGACACCACATCCCTTGCCTTTATGAATCTTCACCGTCTTCGCTTCTTCCGGCGTGTAGCCTTCTTCAATGAGGGTCTGCACCGGGACGTCAACCACCTCGGCACATTCCTTGCAGATCCTACGCACCAGGCGCTGCGCGCAAATCAGGTGCACTGAAGTGGCGACCAGGAAGGGCTCAATGCCCATGTTCATAAGTCGCGTAATGGTTTCGGGTGCGCCGTTGGTGTGCAGCGTTGATAGAACCAAGTGGCCGGTAAGAGCGGCTTTGATCGCAATTTCGGCGGTTTCAAAGTCTCGAATTTCGCCGACCAGAATGATGTTCGGGTCCTGCCGCAAAAATGCGCGCAGTGCAGCGGCGAAGTTCAATCCAATCTGCTCTTTCATCTGCACCTGGTTGACGCCCATTAACTGAAACTCGACCGGATCTTCGGCGGTCATGATGTTGGTGTCAGGCTTATTCAGGGTGGAAATCGCAGAGTAAAGCGTGTTGGTTTTGCCTGATCCGGTGGGGCCGGTAACCAGCACCATTCCGTACGGCTTCAAAATTGCTTTCTCAAACTTGACCAGAGATTCCGGCTCGAAGCCCAGCTTGGTCATGTCGAGGCGCAGATTTTCCTTGTCCAGCAAGCGGAGCACAATTTTTTCGCCCCACAGTGTGGGCAGTGTGCTAACGCGGAAATCGAGCTGCTTTTTCTTGCCGCCGATGTTCATCTTCAGCATGATGCGGCCGTCTTGCGGCAACCGCTTCTCGCTGATGTCCAACTTCGCCATGATCTTCATGCGCGAGGTAATTGCGTCTTTGAGCTTGAGCGGCGGCGACATGATCGACTGCAGCACGCCGTCAATTCGGAAGCGAACGCGGAATTCTTTTTCGTAAGGCTCAATGTGAATGTCGCTGGCCCCGCGCTTCACCGCGTCGGTCAAGATCAGGTTGACCAGTTTTACGATGGGAGCTTCGTCAGCCGCTTTCTCCAAATCGGCAAGGCCAATTTCTTCGGCGTCGGCTTGCAGTTCGACGTCGGTCTCGTCCATGTCAGAAATCGACTGCATGACTTGGTCGAGGTCTTCTTCCTTGCTGGTACCGTAGGCTTTTTCAATCCCTTCGAGAATCGCGCTTTCTGAAGCTACAACCGGTTCGATATTGAAACCGGTCATGAACTTGATATCGTCCATGGCGAAAACGTTGGTGGGATCAACCATGGCGATGGTCAGCGAAGCGCCTACGCGGCTAAGGGGCAGAATCTGATAGCGCTTGGCGGTGTCGTACGGGATCAGCTTCACAACTGAAGAATCGATTTCAAAATAAGAAAGGTTTATAGCGGGAACGCCGTACTGGCGCGAAAGGAAATTGGTGACGTCCTCGTCGGTAAGAAAGCTGAGTTTAACCAGTGCGCTGCCCAGGCGGCAGTTTTGTTCCTTCTGCACCTTGATCGCCTGCTGCAGTTGTTCTGGGGTGATGATCTTCTCTTTGACAAGAAGGTCGCCCAGTCTTTGAGACATACCCCAATCTCCTGGTACAGCTGAAAACGAAGGTCCGGGTAACGCGAACCCGGCGCAGAAAAGGTGCCCGTTTCAGGGGATGACAGGCACAACTTCCGGTGACACAAATTGTCACCTTGAATCAGTTACCTTGAAAGTAACTTTGGTACTTGTCCTCACACTTAAGATTTGTCAGTGCGCGGAATTCGCTAAATACCGCAGTAGACGGCACTTTGAACGAGTCGTGCGCAGCAGGCCATGTACTTTGGACACATCCCCCGGACTCTCTTACACTGAAACCAAATGCCGCAGCTTTCCGCCGAAGAAAATGTCGCAGCCATCTATTCGACCTTGGCGCGCGCCTGGGGGCGACAGCATTGGTGGCCAGCGAAAAGCCGGTTTGAGGTAATCGTGGGCGCCTACCTGACCCAAAACACAAGCTGGCGCAATGTGGAAATCGCTCTGCGAAACTTGCGCGCCGCACGAGTCTTGAGTGTTGAAGGAGTCCGCAATATTTCGCTACCGCGATTAGAGCGGTTGATCCGGTCATCAGGATATTTTCGGCAGAAAGCGCGGAAGCTCAAGACGTTTGTGAAATTCCTCGACCGGAAATATGGCGGTTCGCTGACTAAAATGTTCGCCCAACCAACAGCAGAACTGAGACAACAGTTGTTGTCATTGAATGGCGTGGGGCCGGAGACTGCGGATTCGATCTTGCTGTATGCGGGACAGCATCCGGTCTTTGTAGTCGACGCGTACACGCGCCGACTGGCCGTACGGCACGGCATTCTAAATGAGAAGGCGAGCTATGAAGAATTTCGCGGTTTGTTCGAGCGAGCTCTTATTGACACGCCAGATGTGGCTTCGAACGTAATTGCGCCAGAGGTAAGCGGGTCAGCGGCGCATCCGCCGTCGCGCATGAGTCTGGCCAGGCGCACACCATTGGCACAAGTATTTAATGAAATGCATGGGCTGATCGTGAGTGCAGGCAAGCAATATTGTTTGAAATCCAAAGCCCAATGCGAACAGTGCCCGCTCGGGCCGCTACTGCCACTTAAGAACTAACCCAGCGGATGACGCCTGCACGCAGTCATGCAATGAATTCTTCGGGCGGCGTGGAGGGTACGGGTTCCGGCAGGCGGTCGGTCACCTCAGCAAGCGCTGCAAGCTTGGCAGCGAATTCTGGCTTCATTGCGCCCGGATTACAACGCCAGTGATAATTACCAGTGTGGGTGCTCGGCGTATTAAGCCTGGCTTCGCTGCCGAGACCGAGAACGTCCTGCAGCGGGACCACGGAAAAGTTCGCAGGCGAGCTTTGGGCGAGGCGAATCAATCCCCAGTTGGGCCCGTCGGAACATGGGCCAACTAGGCCGGCGACCGCAGCGCGTTCTTTCTCTCTCAACGTGGACCACCAACCTACCGTGGTGTCATTGTCATGGGTGCCGGTATAAATCACGCTGTTGGAATTCAACCGGTGCGGCAGATAGGCATGCGCCCCAACGTCGCCGAATGCGAACTGGAGCACGGCCATCCCGGGAATATGGTGACGGTCGCGCAGAGCGATTACGTCGGGCGTGATTAGCCCCAGGTCTTCGGCAAAGAAAGGCAGACCGCCCAGCGCATTATTTAACTTGAAGAAAAAATCGTCGCCCGGGCCATCAACCCAATGACCTTTAATTGCGGTCGGTTCATCCGCGGGTATCTCCCAGAATTGGGCGAACCCGCGAAAGTGATCTAGGCGAATAAAGTCGCAGGTCTGGGTAGCCCATCGCAGTCGCTGAATCCACCACTTATAACCACTGGCCCGAATTGCGTTCCAGTCGTAAAGCGGATTGCCCCAGCGCTGCCCGTCGGCGCTGAAATAATCCGGTGGGACTCCTGAAACGACATCCGGCATAAGGTCATTGCGCAGGCGAAACAGATCTCGGTGCGCCCAAACGTCGGCGCTGTCGTAATCGACGAAAATGGCGATATCGCCGACGACACGAATGGATTTCTGCACGCAGTAACGACGCAGGGCATGCCACTGTTCCCAGAAAAAAAACTGCAGAACCCGACATATAGCAAGATCGGAAGCGAGCTCTCGCTGGGCGGTTGCCACTGCTGAAGATTCACGGCGGGCCAGCGGCGAAGGCCAGAGGTTCCAATTGTTGCCGTGCTGCTGACGGAGAGTATCGAATAGAACGTAATCGTCCAGCCACCAAGAATTGTCCTGGCAAAAACGGTCAAGGCGTCCGCGACCTTCTGCGCTCGCACGCTGCAGGAAATTCTCCGCCGCTCGCCGCAGCATGGGGAGCTTTTCGCGCCGAACCTGTTCATAGTCGATGGGCCCGACGGTCGCCGTCAGATCAGAGAGCAATGCAGGATCAAGCCAGCCTTTTTCCGCGAGCCGTTCCAGGCTGATGAGCAACGTGTTTCCCGCGAAGGCGGAGGTAGATGAATAGGGAGAGTTCCCATTTGCTGGCGGATTCAACGGCAAAACCTGCCATAGTCCCTGGCGGGCTTGCGCGAGAAAATCAAGAAACTGATAGGCGGCAGGACCCAGATCGCCGATTCCGCCGCGCGATGGCAACGAGATGGGATGAAGCAGAATTCCAGTCGAGCGAGGAAAATTCATTAGCAAGCAGGTGCTGGTAGTCAGTGCTCGGTGTTGGTGATCAGTTGTGTTCGGAAAGTAATCGCTGGGCGAGATCGACTACTACGGCAACTTCCGATTCGTCGCTGAGCGCTCGCGGTAGCTACTCACTCTCCTCGGTGCGCGCCTTGGTCAGTGCAGCCATCTCTTTTTCATTGATCTTAATCTTGCCGGCCTTTTGCATAGACTCGCGAAGATTTCCCAGGAACAAATTGAAAACTTCGCCCTGGTGCTGCTGCAACGTGGCATCGTGAATCTGGTCTTTCTTCGCCGCGTATTCCTGGTCAGTCGGAGCCTGGCGATTCGTAACCGAGAGGACGACCCCGGTATTACCGGCATTAATGGGTCCGCTGATTTCATCCGGCTTTAGCGTGAAGGCCACAGCCGCCGGCCCGGTCATTGAACCGACGTCAGGAACCTGCCCGTCAGGAAGGACAAAGTCACTAGTTTTGTATTCGGCTCCGAGTTCTTTGGCGGCTTTCTTCAGATCGTGGTCCGACTTGGCGCGATCGGAAAGCTCTTGAGTTTTCTGGGTAAGCAACTGGGCTGCGCGTTCATTCTTGAATTCTTGCTCCACCCGGGCGCGGATTTCGTCGAAAGTCGGCGTCGACGGTGGCTTTACCGCAATGACTTGGTAAATCGCATAGCCTTGATGAATCTGGGCCTGATCCGGCGGCGCGTTTTGATTCTGCGCGAAAACCGTGCTCATAAATTGCGGATCGTTGCCGATACCAGGGAGCGCGGCCTTGCTGTCCACAAAATCTGTGCTAATGACCTGCAGGCCTTTCGATGCAGCCGCCTTCTCCAGGCTGGTACTGCGGGCGTCAGTGAGCAGTTGTTCGACTTCATGCTGGGAAGACTGCGCAGCTTTTTGCTGCTTTATCAACGGCTCGATTTGCGCCTTTACGTCGTCCAGGGACTTGACGTGGGCATCTTGCTTGTCGTCCACGTGGATAATGTGAAAGCCATAACTGCTCTGGACCAAGTCGCTGGTGCCGCCTTTGGGTAGAGAAAAAGCAGCCTTCTCGAATTCGGGGACGGTCCTTCCCTTCCCGATAAATCCGAGTGAGCCGCCATTTTTGGCGGAGCCTGGGTCGTCCGAATATTTTTTGGCAAGTTCGGCAAAATTGCCGCCGGCTTTCACCTGCTTCAGCACGTCCTCGGCTTTGGCACGGGCCGCATCAACCGCTTTCTGATCAACTTTCCCATCGGACCCGGCAAGCGGGGTCTTGATCAAAATGTGACGCACGTTCACCTGCTCGGGAACGCGGTACTCGTCACGATGCTGTTCGTAGTAGCTTTGCAGCTCCGACTGCGTGACCTGGGTCTGGGAAAGCAACCGAGCATTGTCGACCACGACGTATTTAAGCTGGCGCCGTTCGGGAATCGAATTCACGTAGCTGTTCTTATTGCGCTCGTAAAAAGCCTTCAGCTCGGCGTCTGCGGGATGAATGGACTTGAGGATGTCGTCTTTCTTGATTACCGCGTAGTTGAACTTCACTTTCGTGTTCTGCTTGTCAAACTGTTTGCGCACTTCGGCATCGGTGACGGTCGCGCTGGAGGAGACCAGATCGCGCAACTTGTTTAGGAGGATGTCTTCTTTTACCAATTGCTCAAACTGGGGCACGGCCAGGTTGTTGCTCGCGACGAAGTTCTCATACTCTTGCTGCCCGATGAAAACACCATTAGGAAAAAGAATTTGCCCCAGCTGTCCGTGGCGCAGGTACTCGCGCAAATCGTCATCTGTGGCCTTGAGGCCCATCTTCTGTGCTTGAACCAAGAGCACTTTTTCGCTGATAAGGTTCTCGGCTGCGCGCTGGGCGAAAAATGGCAGAAGCGCACTGGCCTGCGCCCCGCCTCGCGGAAACTGCTGGGTCAACATCTGTTTGGCTTGGCGCTGCACGTCGTTGACGGTAATATCCTGCCCGGAAACTGTCGCTACCACCCCGGGAGTGGAGCCGTTCGTGAGGAAATTAGAGCTCCCGAAGCCCGGAATCAGCGTGATCGCCATAAGTACGCAAACAATGGTTAAGAGGCCGCCGAGAACAATTTTCTTGATCGGGCCAGGGGTTTGCAGAAAACGAATCATGTGTTTGAAAACTCCAATTTTTAAGCGGAAGCTAAATTATAGACGAACCGAGCTTGGCAGCACAGCCGTCTCAGCGATTGGTGGGCGCTTCCTTCGTGAACCTTTAGTGTCCTTCGTGGTTTAGGCTTTGAAAATCAATAACCACGAAGGAAGACTTGAATTCATCTGGACGTCCAATTCGTCTATTGAAACGTGTTAATAAAGCATGATATGAATGCTGGGCCGATTCGTTCCCAGGAGAAGGAGCCTAATGAAGCAATTCCGAATTCCGCTATCCGTTCTTTTTGTTCTTCTGATTTCGCAATTTGGTATGACGCAAACGCGGTCCGCGAAACCGCCCTCGAGGCGCCCTAGTTCTTCTCCGGTGCCGGAGATAGGCCTCACCCTGCGCGACGGCTGGTTGCTGCAGGCCTCAGGCAAAGTGGAGAAGCCGGGAGAGATCATTTCTACGCCGAAATTTTCGCCCACCGGCTGGTACACGGTGAGCGTGCCCACCACGGTGGTGGCGGCTTTGGTGGAGCAGAAGATTTATCCGAATCCCGATTTTGGCATGAACCTGCGCAAGCTGCCGGGCATGGATTATCCCATCGGCTCCAACTTCTCGAATATCCCGATGCAGCAGGACAGTCCGTTCATGGTCCCGTGGTGGTACCGCAAGGTGTTCACGCTGCCGGAAAGCTACAAGGGCAAGACGATCTGGCTGGATTTCGGAGGCATTAATTATCGCGCCAATATTTTCTTGAATGGCAAACAGATCGCGAAAAAAGATGACGTCGCGGGCGCTTGGCGGACATACGAGTTCAACGTCACAAATGCCGCAATGCCAGGAAAGCCAAACGTGCTGGCGGTCGAAATATTTTCGCCAACGGACCGAGACCTCGCGATCACCTTCGTGGACTGGAACCCCGCGCCTCCCGACAAAAATATGGGACTGTTTCGCGAAGTTTCCGTGCGAACCAGCGGCCCAGTGGCGGTGCGATATCCCACGGCGGTTTCGAAGGTCGATGCCGACGGCAAAGCGCACTTGACGGTGACTGCGCTACTGAAAAATGGAACCGATCAGCTGGTGAAAGGAACGTTGAAAGGCAAGATCGAAAAGGCGGAATTTTCCCAAGACGTGGAGTTCGGCCCCAACGAACAGAAAGATGTCACATTTGATCCGACGCAAGTTGCGCAACTTAATTTGGATAGCCCGCGGATGTGGTGGCCGGCGCAGGTTGGCAAGCCGGAACTATACAAGCTCGAAATGGCTTTCGAGATCGGCGGCAAACAATCCGACGCGACTGAGACGAATTTCGGAATTCGCGAGATCACATCCGAGCTAAACGCCAACGGGAAACGTGTGTTCTCGATCAACGGGAAAAAGTTTCTGATCCGAGGCGGCGGCTGGTCGCCGGACATGATGCTGCGCGAGGATTCGCAGCGGCTGCGGAACGAACTTGACTATGTGCAAGACATGGGACTGAACACAATCCGGCTGGAAGGTAAGCTTGAGACGAAAGAGTTTTTCGATCTGGCCGACAAACGCGGAATCCTGGTGATGGCGGGATGGTGCTGCTGCGATCACTGGGAGCACTGGGCGAACTGGAAGCCGGAAGACTACGGGATCGCGCAGCAATCGTTACGTGATCAGATTTATCGCCTGCGCGGACATCCCAGTTTATTGGTGTGGCTGAATGGTAGCGATAATCCTCCCCCGCCGGATGTCGAACAGACGTATTTAAAAGTTGAAAAAGAACTGCTGTGGCCAAACCCGGTGATCTCGTCAGCGACCGGAAAGCCGACCACGGTGACTGGTGACAGCGGCGTGAAAATGAGCGGGCCTTATGAATACGTCGCACCAGCGTACTGGATGCAGGACGCGCTGGGCGCCAACCATCCGCAGGGTTGTAATCAGGGCGGGTGCGGCGGAGGGTATGGCTTCAACACTGAAACCAGTCCAGGGCCGGCCGTGCCTCCGATCGAAACCATTAAGGCCATGCTGCCGAAAGAGCATCAGTGGCCGATCGACGATTGGTGGAACTTCCACGCGGGCGGCGGGGTGTTCAAAGATCTACACGTTTTCACCGACGCGCTCGACGCGCGCTATGGAAAATCTACCGGCCTGGAAGACTACACCATGAAGTCACAGGCGCAGGCCTACGAAGGCATTCGCGCCATGTACGAGGCCTACAGCCGCAACAAATATACCTCTGGCGGCGTGATTCAGTGGATGCTGAACAACGCCTGGCCTTCGATGATCTGGCATTTGTACGATTGGTATCTGCGGCCGGGTGGCGGATATTTTGGCGCTAAGACGGCATTGCAGGCGCTCGATCCGATTTATGGATACGACGACAACACCATTTATGTGGTGAACAGCCGCTTTGAAACTGCGACAAGGTTGCGAGTGCAAACCAAAGTCCTGAATCTCGACATGACCGAGAAGTTTTCGAATGAGAGCACCGTTGACGTTCCCGAAGATGGAGTGGTCAAGGTGGTCGGGTTGCCGGAAATTTCTGATTTGAGTCCGACGTATTTTGTGGCGCTGAGAATTTCGGACGCCAACGGAAAACAACTCGGCTCGAATTTCTACTGGCTATCGACGAAACCGGAAACTATCGATTGGGCGAAATCGACCTGGTACACCACTCCAACGGCGTCTTACGCGGACTACACTGCGCTTTCGCAATTGCCGAAAGTGAAGCTCAATGTCACCGAGCACAGTGAGAAACAGGGTGACGACGAAATCACCCATGTGACGGTGGAGAATCCGAGCAAGAGCCTGGCGTTCTTTGTGAGGCTCAAAGTCGACAAGAACAAAGGCGGCGAAGAAATTCTGCCCGTCCTGTGGGAGCAGAATTATGTTTCGTTACTGCCGGGTGAGAAGCGGGAAATTAGTGCGAAGTATCGGGCGAGCGAGTTTGGAGCGGCCAAACCGTACGTAGAAGTCAGCGGATGGAATGTGGAGTGAGAATTGCCGAGCTTTGGCTCGGCCTGGACGGGCGGGGGCGCCCGGCCCCACACAACCCGTTTCCACACAGCCAGTTCAGGCTCAGCCTTCTTCTGAGGGCAATTCGAAATCAATCAGGTTGCCGCGGAAGCCGCGAGTCTTGATTGCTCCGAAGGCGATGCCCACAATCATCCAGATTCCGCCCACAATCCAGGCTTTCCAACTCAGGTTCTTCCACAAGAAAAAGCAGATCGCGAAACCCGCAAGCGGCGGCGTCCAGACTGCCAGGATTGCCAAACCTAAGCCCGCTATCCCCAATAACGCGACGCTCTGATAGGGCAACAGCACGAGGGCAATGACGACACCGGTTATCAGCAAGGGAGCCATCGGGCTGCCGCCGCCCTCGCGAACGTGATAACGAAAGAATGCTGCCAGATTGACACCCATGAAGGCGATCAATGCGCCGAAATTCAGCATCTCGGCTCCGAGGCCATAACTGATAATGAACGCGCCGGCGAGCGCAATTACGCCGACGAAAATAACGTTGTTACGCGGCACATGGCGCTTGGCGTCGACTACGCCGAAAAACGATTGGGGCAGAGCTTTACTACGCCCCATGCCGTAAAGCAGTCGGGCCGCTCCGATTTGCGCTCCCATACCGGATCCGAAATTCGCCACCAACAAAGTGAATCCTACAATTGCAAACAAAGGCGCCCAGGTCCGCCCAGCGACGTAGGTAAACGCAGTATCAGAGTTCGGGAACGGTTGGGTAGCAGGCCATATGAGTTGCGCCGCATAAACTTCGAGAGCAGACAAGATTCCAATTACAAAGCAGGTGAGAACAGTTGCCAACAAAATATTGCGTCGCGGGTTTTCGGCTTCCTCAGAAAGAGTAGAGATGCCATCGAATCCAATGTAGCTAAGCACCGCAATTGATGTCGCACCCAGAACGGCTTTCATGTTCCACATGCTGGGATCATAAAACGGCCGGGTAAAAAACGCTGCCCCGTCGTGCGGGGTGCGGAACACATAGCGGGCGGCAGCGACGAAGAAAACCGCGACCACGGCCCCCATGCCCGCTGCCAGTAAAGTATTCACGCGCGCGGAAGTCTTGATGCCTTGAATATTTAATCCTGTAAACACTGCCGCAAAGAATATTGCCCACACCGCATATGGCACACCCGGCGCAAAGACATGGGCCTGCTGACTGCACCAGATAATGCAGATCATGGGATTGAGCATGTAATCCATGACCATGCTCCAGCCGGTGATATAGCCGACCGCCGGATTGATCTCCTGGCCAACGTACGTGAATGCCGAACCCGCACTTGGATACGCCCGCGCCATCCGCCCGTAGCTGAACGCTGTGAACAACATCGCGACCATGGCAATCAGGAGCGTTGTCACAACATGACCGCGGCCGCGATCGCTGAGTACGCCGAAGACCGACATGGGCGCGACCGGCTGAATGACGATCACACCATAGAGAATCAGGTCCCACAGGGTTAGGGTTCGCCTGAGCCGCGGAGCGGTGGAAGAAGAAGGGGTCGCAGTGCTAGCCATTAAGTCCGTATTGAATTATGCGAGAGTAGGAATGTCAACGATTAAAACGATTTATAACCGCGAGATATTGCTATTTCTTCGGATACTCGTACGAGTACCCCCGCGGCTCATTACCTGATACGAAACGCGTGTTGAACTCGAGCATGTATTTCAAATGCTCATCATCGGATGGAAACGACTTGCCGGAATATGGATACGTTCCCATGCGGCGGAATGGCAGCGGCGCGACGGTCGAGCCATCGGCAGCGTAGAAGTCCATGTCTTTTTCATAGCCGTTAGCCATGAAGAAGTAATCGCGCGTCCAGCCTTTGGGAAGCGGCGGCAGTTTCGCGGGATCGAATTCCAGCTGCACTTCTTCGCCGGAACCGAAGACAACCAGCTTGTCGTCGAAATTGGTGAGCAGCGGCATGACGTCGCCGTAGCGCGTGTATTCCCCCGCCTGGCGTGCGTATGGTCCGGTGCGGCTGACCTGCTCGTAAACATATTTCACGTTGCCTGGCGGTTGGTCTTCAATCTGGCGCGGATATCCGTGATAGTCGAGATTGGCCTTAGTCAGCGGGATTGAAGTGAGTTTGAATTTTTCGCTTTGCTCACTTCGATCAATGAGAATGTTGTCCCAATAAATTTGTAGGTTAGTGTTGATGCGAATACGCGTCGTTCCAACGGGAAGTTTCTCGCTAAGGTCGGCGGTGATTGTCTTGGGTAGACCGGCAGGAAAGCCCATGTCGTCGGTAACGCGGACCCACTTAGTTCCGTTTGTGGAGAGCCGGGCGTCCCCGCCCGGCCGGACGGGCGAGACGCCCGTCCCCCCACCTTCCTGTTTATTCGAAACTTCCGCTTCCACATACGGAGCCGTGGCCTCAATTCCCGCCTGCGAGGCGGCATACATTCCCGTCGCGGTGAAGTATTCGATCTCGCCATGCATCAGCAGACGCAGCGGCCCGCCACGATAGGGCTCGCCTAAATCCAGGATCAAGCTGTGTGGTTTGGTGAACCCTTTGAACGGCAGCAGATCGAATTTGCCGACATACTTATGCGCAAGAAGATCGGGCAGCAGATCGTTGCCCTTGTCGTCCCGGGCACCGGCCGGAGGCTTGGCGCCGCTGCTGGTGACTACTTTGAAATCCGGATACGGCGGATTGCTGGCGAAATATTCGTTGGGATAAACATCTTCATTCGCTGGATGATCGACCGCGACGAGTTTCACCGCATCGAGGTAAACAACTTCCTCCATGGGCTCCATGAGGCGGAAGCTGAGAACGCGTTTGGCAGAGGGCTCCGCCGGGCGGACGTGGATGTCCGCCCCTACATGGTTCGTGTAGCCCCTGGCGTCCTCGCCCGTGGAAAGTTCCCGAATTACATTCCTATCGATCTTCACCCACTCGGTGGGTCGCGCGATGTTTCGCTCCCCCGGCGCGATCCAATGCCCGACCACGCCCGCACCCAGAATGTCTGAGACGAGCTGGTAACGTTTGCCGTCCCAAACGAATAGCGTTGGACACGAACTCCCGCGGCGGTCGATCTCGAGAAAATCCTTTTGCTGATTGGCGGCAACTTCAACTTCGTCTTGCAGAACTCCCGTCGGCCAAAGCATGCGCACAACGTCGGCCTGTTTAGCTTGACCCAGACCCACGGTTAGATAAGGCGAGTTCTGTCCGAGATATCCATTCGAGCCGTAGATCTCAAATTTCTGACGAATGCCGTCGGAGAAAACTTCGACCTTGGTCCCAATGGCGCTTTTGTTGTCGTTTAGTCCCTTGAGCGCGAGCCGCAGCCAGTTATTCTTGTTGCCACCTTCATTCTTGAGCAGGACAGCCGGCCCGCGGTTCTGGGTGATAAGCAGGTCGGTCGCGCCATCGTTGTCGTAGTCTCCGGTGATGATGGCGCGCGGATCTTTAAGCTGAATCTTGTCGAGGCCGACGTCGGTGGTGACGTCCTTCCATCCGTCGGGCCCGAGATTGCGGAACAGGCGCACTTCGCCTTTGCCATCTTTCGTCTCGCCGACCGCCACGAGATCCACCCAGCCGTCGTTGTCGTAATCGAAAGCAGCTATGCCGTAGCCTCTATCCCAGTAAGGAGATGGAAGATTTACTTGTTCAAAACTTTTGCCATGGTTGTTTCGCCAAAGGCTGATTCCTGGAGCACGGTCCAAAGTGAATGCGAGGTCCATCCATCCATCGTGGTCAAAATCCAGAACAGAAACCCCAGTTGCACCCTCTGGCGTATGTTCTGGAAAGACGTCTGCTATTTTGAAGGCCCCTTCTCGCGGATTTTCGAAGACAGTTCCGCCCCGTTTTCCACCGGTGAGGACAACATCGACAGCCCGATCGTTGTTGTAGTCGGTTCCGACCGCGGAGATGCTGGTCGTGTTGCCGCCAAGGCCCAGGTCAGTTACAGCCGTGAACGTTCCATTTCCATTGTTACGCCAGGTCTGGTTCTGACCGGCGGGCGGAATACCTTCCTGCCAGGTTGTGTCACGCACTTCTTCTGAAATTCGCGGAACCGATTTTGTGACGTAAAGGTCGAGATCACCGTCGTGATCATAGTCAACAAAAGTCACTCCGATAGGCGCCTCGGACGGCCTTGGAGCTGTTCCTGCTTCGATGGATGGTGTCTGAGTTGAATCGACATTCCTGTTTTTCTTCGGCATAACTGGCTTGCTCACGATGCCGGCAGACTCTGAGGCGTCTTTAAACGTGCCGTTCTTTTCGTTATGGAAGAGCTTGATTCCATCGCTGGTGGCAATAGCTATATCCGTGAATCCGTCATTGTCGTAATCCCCGATAGTGCAGCTGATTCCATGGAACGTCGGATCGAAGCCAGCCTTTCTCGTTACGTTCTCGAACTTACCATTTCCAAGATTGTGGTAGAGGGACATGCTCCCGTCCGCGCCACTATCGGGTAGAAAAATATCGATATTCCCGTCATTGTCATAGTCTAGAAAGCAGGCTCCAGGCTGAAGATAGCCGGCTACATCTTCAGTGATGTTCTGAGCTGGCGTTGTATCCAGCGGCGCCTGCTTGGTTACATCCAGAAACTTCACCGGAATCTGTGGCGGAACTTTTGCGGTGGCGGCTTGCGATTCCTCAGCCAGTGAATACTTGCCCTGCTCACCGTAGGCGAGGCTCATCGCAGCGCCGAGCTTGTTCTGCGTGATGTACTGAAAGCGAGCCAGGTGCTCGCGGGCGTGTGGAGTATCGCCGGATTGCTGATAAGCTCGCGAGAGTCCAAACTGCGCCGAGGCGTGTAGCGGATTCAATTTCAGTGCGTGGTCGAAGGCGTCAATCGCCTGCGGGAATTGTTTGAGCTGCGAATATACTGTGCCGAGGAAATACCAGGTGTCAGCATCGGAGTCATCGATTTCGATGACGCGTTTGAAATCGTCCACGGCAGCTTGCGGATCGCTGTTGTTTTTCTCCAGCATGCCGAGCGCGTACCAGACGTGCGGATCGTTTTTCTGAGAATCGTCGGCGTCTTCCTTGGCGGCTTCTTCAAGAATCTTCTTGGCGGGATCGACGCGGGCGAGACTCAGCAGCGCAATCCCCTGGTTTACTTTTGCCACGTGCAGATTGGGATCGGCTGCCCCTGCGTCTTCAAAATATTTGAGCGCCTTCTCGAAAAGCTGCTGGTTCATGTAGGCGCACCCAAGATTGTTCAGGCGCGCGGCATCAGTGGGGTTCTTCTCCGGGGCGGCGGCTAAGAAGACAATTGCACCTATCAGCAACGCGCCCGAACACAGCAGCAGTCTAGATTTCATGTTTAAAAAGATTTAACCACAGAGGGCACCCTTCGGCTAGGCTCAGGGCAGGCTCCGTTTCACAGAGTCAGGCACAGAGAAGTTTGTCGAAGTTCCATCTCAATTTGGCGAGGCTGGGGCGCTGATGTACTTTACGAATCCAACAATTGTGCCAGCAAAGCGTTCGGCTTGGGCGCGAAGGGATTCACCACCGTCACTCCGTTCCAGGTAAATCCGTCATGCAGGTCTTCGGAGAGGAGAAGACGGCATCCCGCGGAGGCGGAGGCCGCCATGATGATCGCGTCCCAGGTGCGGAGCCGATGCTGCGACGACAACTCCATGGCAGACAAGAGAACGGTCTCTGAAGTGTCGACCAGAGAATACTGGTCGCACCATCGAAGGACGGTATGCTTGGCATCTGCAGGAGCAACCCGCGCCTTCGTCACCAGGACGTGAAACAGCTCGCCGACGGCCTGTACAGGTAAATGGACGCTTTCTGGAGGCAGCTTACGAAGCAGGCTCACGGCCGCGCGTTTGCGGGCCGTGTCGTTCAAGCCTTCGGCATAAACCAAGATGTTGGTATCTAGGCTTACACGCATCAATCACGCTCGTATAGTTCTTCACGTGTCCAGCGACCGATGTTTCGCACAGGCTGGGCCTCAAGATGTCGGAAGAAGGCTTCTCGGGCCCTGTTCGACGCGCTCTTGGTGTGAGGCGTGATCTTTGCTACGGGCTTGCCATGGCTAGTCACGATGAAGCTTAAGCCTTCGCGAACTTCTCGAAGCACCTGCGAGAACTTCCGATTGGCTTCAGCGGCGGAAATGGCCTTTTCCATAATGTAGTTATTTTACCTACTTTAATGAGAAGCGGCAAGGGTGCATTTTAGCGGGCCAAGGGGTGCTTTTTGATCGAGACTGAAGCCACTTTGCTGACCACCGGCCTCTTTACGACCCCTCCATAGGCTCGCGACGCCGTAATTCCCTTGCCTTCTTCGACAGTTATCGTTTGTCCGGCATTGATGTTCGCAAGCTTTTCGGTCTGGCCGCTGGGCCATTGGATTTCGATCACATCGGCTTTCTCTTTTTGCCCAAGGCCAAAAGTCGCAACCAGCTCGCTCTGCGAGAGATAGCTGGAGCCGCTGCGGACCATCTTCGACTGTTTGACCTCGCCGGAAGCGAGCCTGATTACCGCGCCAATGCCATCGCGATTGGACTTCGTGCCCACCAGTTTGATGCGCAGGCTGTGATTGGTTGTACCTTCATTGCGATACAGATATGCACGACCGCCGTTGGTGGTCATCAGCACGTCGAGCGCACCGTCATTGTTTATGTCGGCATAGGCGGCGCCGCGGCCGACGCGTGGTGAAGCAAAGCCTGCGCCGAGCGACTGCGTAACTTCAATAAACTTTCCGCCACCCAAATTTCGAAACACATGCGGAGGCTCGTTGTAGCTTACCCGCTTCTGCACTTTTTCGATCTGGTCTTCGATGTGGCCGTCGGCGACCAGAATGTCGGGCCAGCCGTCGTTGTCGTAATCAAAAAAGAAACAGCCGAAGCCGAGCGTGACCAGGGTTGCACGGCCAACTTCCGAACTCGGGGCCTCATCGACAAAAAGTCCGTTGCCTTCGTTGTGATACAGCGAAAGCATCTGGTTGGCAAAATTGCTGATGATCAGGCTGGGCCGTCCGGAATGATCGTAGTCCCCGGCGTCAACCCCCATTCCGGCGCGCGCAATTCCGTCTTCGCTAAAAGCTATGCCCGCGGGAACAGCCTTTTCTTCAAAAGTCCCATCGTGCTTGTTGAGGTATAGCTTGTTCGGTTGAGTATCATTGGCTAGAAAAATATCCGGCCAGCCGTCGCTGTCGTAATCGAGAATTGCAACGCCCAAGCTCTTGGAGGTGTTGTCAAAAAAGTGCGCTTTCTCGGTTGCGTCTTCGAACTTGCCATTGCCCAGATTGTGCCAAAGCCGCGCGCTCGAGCCTTTGTACGATTCAGGCGTGCAGTAAGACTTATGAGTGCCGTCGAGGGTGCAGAAGAGATCCCCTTGAATTGACCATTGCACGTAATTGGAGACTACAAGATCGAGTTTGCCGTCGCGATCGTAATCCACCCAGGCAGCGCTGGTGGAAAATTCATTCGGGCCCCACATGCCTGCAGACTTGGTCACGTCCGTGAACGTGCCATTGCGATTGTTGTGAAAGAGATGACTCTGGCCGAGCGCGGTGATGAAAACATCGTCGTACCCGTCGTTGTCGTAATCTCCGATTGCAACTCCCAATCCGAACATCGGGATCGCAAGTCCAGCTTTTTGTGTCACGTCGGTGAATGTGCCGTCGTGATTATTGTGATAAAGCTTTGGCGTAGTTTGCGGGCCGGGATGTCCGGGCCAATTTTCTCCGTTAATGAGAAGAATGTCCGGCCAGCCGTCGTTGTCGTAGTCGATGAAAGCGCAGCCGGGGCCCATGGTTTCCGGTAGATATTTTTTTCCGAACGCGCCGTTATTGTGGGTGAAGTGAATTCCCGCCTGCGCGGTGATGTCGTGGAAGGTGATCTGCTGGGCAGATAGACTCAGTGAGCCGAGAAAAATAATGAGGAACAGGTAGGACAGACGTCGCATTATTTCGAACCACCTGAAGTACTGACTTGTGCATATGTCGAGCTGCGCTCGACCGAACGGGCGTGGACGCCCGTTCCCACATGGTTTGTGGTGACTCCCGCATGGGTTGTGGAGCGACGGGCGTCCCCGCCCGTCATACCCGAAAGCTTTCGCTGACTGAACGCCGCCAGCGGCACCGACACGTGCTCGTGAATTGCCTGGCGTTCGTTGTTGTCTTCGGGATGGAGCTGGCGATAAGGCCCAGTAATAGTCTGCGATGACTCATCCGCCTTGAAGCGCAGGTAGCGCACCTCATGTTCATGCGCTTGCTTCTGGTCGCCCAGGCCTCCGTAGCACAGCATCAAGTTGTACTGGGCCTGCAAGTCTTCGGGATCAATCGCCAACACGCCGTTCAGTGTAGTGATCGCATCTTTATACTTACGTTGCAGGAACTGAACTCGCCCCAGGTCGTTGATCGCGACCCGATCACGTGGATACTGAGCCAAAACTCTCTGCAGCTCAGCAGCGGCGCCATCGTAATTTCCATCACTGCGCAACACTCTTGCATAAAAATAGTGGGCGCGGGCGAGATCAGGGCTGAGCGCGATTGCCTTCTGCAGCACGGTGCGGGCGCGGTCCATGTCACCTTCCTGCACGGCGGCTCGGCCTATGTTGACCCAGCCGTCGGGATTATTGGGATCAATTTCCGTCACTCTTTGAAACGCAACTTCCGCGCCTTTTAGATCGCCCTGCAACAGCAATCCAATGCCGTAGTCGTTCCAGCGTTGCCAGTCTTCGGCGTGGAGATCGGTTTTCGGCTGCAGAGCCGGCGCGTTCTTAGGTGCGATGTTGAGAGTCACCTCGTCTTCCGCCAGAGCAACGATAGGAACGTCGGGAATTTTCTGGTCTTTGGCAGAAAGACCTTGTAGCGGTCCGCTGAACACGTACTTGTTGTCATCGTAACCGGGCGCTACCTCTGACGCCGGTTTGGTCGGGTCAGGTACTCCTGCGAAGGCAAACTGCGTATTCCACCAGGAAAATTTGCGATAGCAGAGCCGCGCATGTAGGGTGATTTTATTTCCCGTGTTCTGGGGGATGGATACGCGGTAGTGCACGGTATCGGCGGCGCCGGGCGGAATCAAGCGAACGTAAACCACCGAGCGCGTGGACCACGCATTGCGCTTGTTGACAGGATTGCCGTGAGCATCAATCTGCAGTGACCGATAGAAGTGCGCGCCTTTTTCCACTGGGCCCTTGCCGTTATCTTCGACCATGCCGCTCCAGAAGATGGTCTGGTACTTGTCGTCAGTAGCTTTCAATTCGAGCCAGGTGTCGTAGGCGTCGACGGTACCGCCAGGGAAAAAATGCCCGATCTTTTTAGTGCGCACTACCACGTCAACGCGCACGGTATCTCCGCGGCGTAGAGTTGGCTGCACTCGATTTAACGGCGCCGAAACCGGCGAAGCCTCAGTGGTGGCGGACGCGACCTTCGACTCCGCTTCTTCACCGACTGCAAAGGTAGTCTGAATATCTGATTGCGGCGTTGCGACAGCCTTCGCATTCGCAACTTCCGGCGAAATCGCAAAAATGTCCACGCTCAAAATGCCGCTCTTGAGAAACTTTTCCGTTAGATTCAATTGATTCGTATCGCCATTGGCCGTGGGAACCGCGGTATTTGCGCCGGGAAAGCGATGCGAGTGTACAAACCCGTTGGTATTGCCAAAGTCACTCGATTGTGTCAGGGGCATGTGGCAATCGGCGCACTGTTGCGAATGCGGCGGATAATAGAACGATCGCGCGCCTTGTCCTGACACCCCGCTTGCCTGCCAATTGTCGTATTCGTTGAATCCGCGAATCCAGCGGTAGTGGTTCACCGGCACGTCGAGATGCACCTTGTGGCAACTGGCGCAGAACTCGGGCGTTTGTGTGCGCATGAATGGCTTCAGGAAAACGCGGCGGTGGGGCTCAGGGTTCAGCTTCACGAGAAAGTCGTGCATGGTTCGCACGAATGGATTCTTGCTGGCGGCCAGCTCGTGCAGTTTAGGATATTCCAGATAAAAATCGCCCTGCCCCATCGTGCTTTTCACTTTCGCGATGGAATGGCACATCATGCATCCAAGGCCAGCCTGCGATTCAGGACGATGCACGATCTGCTTGATCGGGGTATCCATCAAGCCGCTGTAAAGCACGGCAGGATCGTGGCAACCGCCGCACCACTTGGAGGGCTTGGTGCCCACGCGGTCCTGCATGTACTCAATACTCTTGCGATACCACTGATTGTTGAACGAGGAAAAATGGTGGGCCGAACTTTGCCATTGCTTGTAGATGTCCGCGTGACACCGCTGGCAGGAGTCGGACTCCATGAAGAATTTGCTGGGAATTTTCTGGTGGCCATAGACCTGCGCCGAGCTGGGAAAAAAATCGCCCTGCGGCCCGTCGCCTTCCTGGTCCATGGTCTCCGGCGCGTCGGTAGGATTCTGAATGCGAGCTGAATTCTGCCAGCGCACGTTGCGCGAATACCACGCCCCGGCTGCCAGTCCGGCCATGGCGACGAAGCATGTTGCGTAGCGCAAGGTGGCTTTGCCAACTCCTGGCGTGGGCCACCAGCGACGGCCTGCCCAATTGGCAAATAGAATCACTGATCCGGCCAGCGCTAACCCAATATGAAGGTAGATCCAATTCCACTCGGCTCGCGAGGCACCCAGCTTGATCAGAGCAAGTCCTAACACCGCAGACGCGGCGATCAGAATCCAACCCAGTCGGACGATTACTGAAGACTGACGCAAAAGGCGAAACAGGAAAATAAAAAGATAAATCGACGCAACCCCTCCGGCGAGCACATGGCACAACACGACACCGGCATAAAAGACGTTGGCTTGCGGAAAGGCGTAGAGGTAAATTGCGGAGACAAATAGAAACGCGAGCAGCCACGGCAATGCCTGGCACCCGATCAAGTTCCTGAGTTTACTGGTCATTTCCTGCAGCGAGGCCGCAGCCCACGAGCTGGCCAGCTCACACTAAATATTTCTGGAACTTGAAGAAATAGTACAAAAAGATTAGGCCCGGGCTCCGCGACCTTACATAACAGAGCCCGCCGTTTGTTGTTTATGGCGCGCAACAGCAGTACGCCGAACTATTTCTTTTCGGTGTTCTTTTCGGCCAGAGGTTCCACCTTGCTTATCACGATGGCGGTTGAGCCGCCGCGTTGGAAAACTTTTCCGCTGGCCGTCACCTGTTTCCCTGCGTAGGCAAGCAGTTTGTCATTCTGACTGGTCGATGGCGTGGTGTCGGCGATCGGCCAATAGATGGTTCCGTTCGTCGTCAGGATCACCAATGGAGACCCCGCCTTCGCGCACGCGGTGGCACATTCCGCGCTGATCGGTTTTTTCAATCCTTTAGTAAACGCGCAGGCCGAGTCTAGAACGTAGCCTTTGATGGTCATGGTTTGGCCGGCGTCTCCGGCGGCAAATATTCCAATCAGCAGTAAGGCAGGAATTGCAAGTTTCAACATTCGCAAATTCATCTTTTAATCCTTTCAAGCATCAGCGACTTGTTCTCTTCCAAGTACGGCTCACAAATCCAACTCAACAATCTAGCACCTCGAGCCAACTAAAACGATAAACGAGCGCTTAACTGTATCTCGCGCCCTGGGGTCGTCGCCTCAGTGATGGTGCCGAACTGCGGCGTGTTCACAAATCGGTCAGGAGTCCCGAGATTGGTTTGGTTCAGCGCATTGAAAAATTCACCGCGAAACTGGAAACGCGCTCGTTCAGAGATGCTGAACTCTCGCGCCACGGCAAAGTCCAGGGTTTGCATTCCGGGTCCATACACAGAATTGCGCCCCACATTGCCGAAGGTGTAAGCCGCCGGCGTGGCGAAAGCCGCCGGGTTGAACCATTCGGTTGCGGTCCGAGTGCCGGCGCCGAATATCGGTTGGCCGGTATAGTTTGCGCGGATCGGATTTTCACCCAACACCGTGCCTGAATTCGCGGTGTCACCGAACACGGAAATGGTAAAGGGAAATCCGGTCTCGACTTGGTAAACGGTTGAAAGCTGCCAGTTCTTGGTTAGTGCGCTCGTCCATTTCGAATTCGTGAAGCCCGGCACTGAATACACCGCGCTCATCGCGAAGCGGTGGCGGACATCGCAGGCAGGACCTTTCTCCGCGGCCAGATCATTGTTGTTTTGCGGAATTGATGATTCGAACATTGGCGAACGGAAGTCCGGCGCATTGCTCAGGTTTTTCGACCACGTGTAATTCCCCAGGAACGTAAGACCATGCGAGTAGCGGCGGCGCACATTTACATACCCTGCGTCGTACCAGCTCTGCGCGGTGTCTTCAAGAAGATTGATAGTGCTCACTGGGAAGCAGATCGTGCCGTTGGCACAACCCGTCAGGGGCGCAACGTAGGTTGTGTTCGCAGGCAACACGGTGCCGGGAACAAAAGCAATTTTGGGGAACGGACGTCGCGGTCCGATGGGGCCGGGCCCAGGTAGCGCGTTATTGATCAAGTGCGCGCGCTGCAGGTGGACTCCGTGAGCGCCAAGATATCCGATTTCGAGCGTCGTATTATGCCCTAGGCTTTTCTCGACTGAGCTGCTCCACTGCTCGACGTATTGCGAAGGCGCATGAGGATCCATGCCCGTAAAGCTCACAGTAGTTTGCCCCAACACCGCCTGCCCGAAATTGAGCTGGCTGGCGAACAGCGGCGCGGACGGAGTGAAGTTGTCACTTTGCTGCGTCTCAGGGAAGACGTAGGGAACGTTGTGGCGCTGGTTGCACCAGGTGTTCATGTCAACTGGCGTGAAGAAAATCCCGAAAGCTGAATGAAACACCAGGCCAAAATTAGGCAAGGCTTGCGAGAATCCAAAGCGCGGAGCGATGTTGTGGGTGTTGGGATATTTAAGTCCGCTGGGATATCCGTTTTGCCCGCCAATGAAAACCGATGGCTTACCGTTGTTAAAGATTAAATTTGTGTTGGTGTAGCTGATGTCAACCAGCGGATTCATGAACTCATAGCGCAACCCCATCTCAATGGTCGTGGTGCGCGTGACCCGGAAGCTGTCTTGCACAAATCCATCCGTGTCCCACTGGCGAAGCTGCATCTGCGGAATTCCCGCCTGCCGCTGCTTGACTGCGGGCAGGCCTAGCAGAAAGCTGGCCAAGGCAGAGCCGGTTCCGTCGTTAGTTCCGTTATCGGTGGTGAAGCCGTTGGTGAACTGGTAATAGCCGCGGTTCTGAAAGAATCCCCACATCGGCCAGATAAATTTCCTGTAGTCCGCGCCGAACTTAAGACTGTGGCGCCCCTTCTGCCAGCTCAAGATGTCACGGCCCTCAGCGACGGTGTCCCAAGCCTTCATGGGCGTGGCCGAGTAGTTGTCGCCCATCGGCGAATATCCCTGAACGTTGAAGAATGGCGCTCCGAAAGCGCCGTCGCCGCCAAAACCGATACCCTGAATTCCCAACTGAGAGACGATGTTGTTGGTATAGGCGTTCTCGTCATAGCGATGCATGGCGAGCCGCGAGGCAGTAATTGCCGCTGTGTTCACCAGGGTTGGGCTGAGAATCTTGTTCCAGGTGATATTTCCCTGCTGGGAGAAATTGTCGTTGAACGAGCCGAAACCGGGCAGCAGCGTACCTACGCCTCCGGGCGGCATTTCTCCCGGCATGAATCCAGTTTCAGAGCTGAGTGAATAGCGACCCGTAATGCTGTCACCGTTGGCAAACAGCTGATCGATGCGGGCCGTACCCTGGTTATTAACCTGAAGCTCGTTGCGAACGTCCATGTAGTTGTTGCAATCCGCTCCCGCGAGAACTACTCCGGGAGAGCCCATGGTGGCAGAGCCGCAGGGCATGGTCATGCCCGGCATCACATTCGGAGCAGGAACGTATTTTTGCAGAAAAGCTTGCGCGGCGGAATTGATGCGATTTGAAGGGATTACATTCATCACCCCGTTGTTCTGAAACTGAGCACGACCGTTGGCAGGATCGTAAATATTAACGCCACTCTGACTGAAGTCGCCGCTGATCTCTTGCGATGTCGGGACCGTGTCAATCATGGTGTCGGTCATTGCGTGGCGAAAGCCTTCATAATTAAGGAAGAAGAAGGTTCGCTTGTGAGTGAGTGGGCCGCCGAGCGATGCGCCGAAATTGTTCTGCACCATGTGATTGTTCCCCATGGATTCGAACGAGGTTGCATCCATGGCCCCGTTTCGCAGAAATTCATAGACAGTGCCGTGAAATTCGCTGGTCCCACTTCGAGTAACGATGTTGATTTGGCCGCCGCCGGCGCCGCCCAGCTCCGCGGAATAACTGCCGGTCTGGACTTTAAATTCCTGCACCGCATCGGGTGAGGGACTGAGATTCTGCGTGTTGAAAGTGGGGTCGGTATTGGTAGTTCCATCGAGTAAGAAGTTATTCCCATTCGGCCGACTGCCACTCACGCTGACCGCAGAGCGCTCACCTGGCCGCCAGTACAGCGGGTTCATGTTGCCGGTCTGAGCTCCGTGACTGACGTGCGCACCGGGAACGGTAAGTACCAGATCGATCAACATACGGCCATTCAAGGGAAGATTCGCAATGGACGTGGGTTCGACGACTTCTCCGACGGCGGCTTCGTTAGTGTGTATGGCTTCGGGAACGCCGCTGACCTCAACCGTTTCTTTCTGCGATTCGACCACGAGGCGAATATCCACAGCGAGCTGTTGCGCAACTTCGAGTTGCAGAGGCTGCGCAGAAGTGCCGAATCCGGGAGCCGTAACGCGAAGCTCGTAATTGCCCGGCTGCAATCCGGGAATCTCATACAGCCCCTGCCCATTCGTCGCGGTGCGTCGAATCGCGCCGGTCGCGGACGAAGTCAGTTCCACTTTGGCGCCGGTTATGGCATGGGACTGAGGATCAGCAATGGTCCCGCTCAGGACCGCATAATTGCTTTGCGCGCCGGCCGATAGGGACGCAAGAACAACGAAGCCCAAGAAAACCAAATTCTGACGCAAATTGCCTCCACGAAAATTAGGGCTTGAATGTTCAGGGTTGTCGCGTCAGTAGTGACCGCTCACAAACAAGCGACAGAGGCTCAACCCCGGGTGCTGAGGAATGTAGCTGGGGCGAGAAAGCCGAGCAATAATGTAAAAAGACTAGTGTCACGAAAATTGCAGCGGCTTGGTGAATTAAAAGCTCAACATGACATCGGGAAAGGTCGCCCGCAACGCGGAATGCCACACCAATGGCGGTGACGCAGTTAATGTCCGTACCTTAGTTTTTCTCAGCGCTCACGCGGGGTGATATAAAAACGAGTAGTTATGGTCGCGACTCACGCAAGCCACGTTGTATGTCTTCACTGAAGGAAGAATTGCTCGAACTCGAGAAGAAGCTGGTCGATCCCGATCTACGGACCACTCCGGAGAAACTAGCGCCTTTGTTGGCGGAGGATTTTATCGAGTTCGGTAGCGGCGGACACGCCTATGACAAGAAACGAATTCTTTTCCTTCTTAGAAGACAAATTCCAACGCGGCTTTCGATCGAAGAGTTTCGCATGATTCCACTGACCGATTCGGCGGCGCTGGTGATGTATCGCGCTGGCACCGAATCCACCCGCACTACGGAGGCGCACTATTCACTGCGAAGTTCGTTATGGGTTTTGCGCGGAGGAGCATGGCAGATGGTGTTCCATCAGGGGACGAATGTACCCGAGTTGAAGTGATACTCTGTCGCGGGAATTTTACGCCTCTGGCGGCCGCAGTTTTACGCCACTTCCCTTTTCTAGAATTTCCGCGATCGACAGTACCAATTCATCTTCCCATGGTCGGGCCACGATTTGCACTCCAATGGGCAAACCTTCTCGTGAAAGTGAAATTGGGACCGTCGCCGCCGGCATGCCGAGGAGGTTGAACCACTCGCAATAACTCCACGCGTCCAGATACTCGATGTTTTGTCCGTCGACTTGCCAGCGGCGTTCGCCATGATGAAAAGCCGGAATTGCCGCAACCGGGCAAAGCAGCGCCGGAAATCTTTCCATCTGCTTAAATATTTGCATTCGCACCAGGTCGCGCTCAATCCAAGTGTCGAGCAGTGTTTGAGCGGTGTGGGAGGGCTGTGCGGCAACCCAACTATTGAACTCTTTCAGGATCGGACTTAATTCGGATTCGTGACCCTTTGTCATGGGGCCGAGCAACATCCCACCGGCCACGCCGAAGAACTTCCACCAGAGCTGGCGGGCTTGTTCGAGACCGTCAGGGCGGAAGGGTTCCACTTCGAATCCTTCGCTGCGCAAGGCTTGCACAGCATGCTTCACTGCGTCGCGAGTTTCTTGAGTTACGGGCGTGCGCCCATCGTCTTCGAAATATGCTATACGAGGCTTTTTGCCCGCTCGGGCGTGCACGTCCGCAGTCACGCGAGCATTGTTGAACCGGGGCCAGCGTACTGGAACTGGCGCCGCGCTCGGATCTCCAAGATCTGGACCCTGCATGACTTCAAACAAAAGCTTGAGGTCAGCCACAGTGCGAGCCATGGGACCTACCACGCCCAGCAACGCGAACGGTCCTACCGATTCAGGAAAGTGTCCGGTTGCAGGAATGCGGCCGGGCGTCGGCTTGAGCCCGCAGATCCCACAAAAATGCGCGGGAACGCGAATGGATCCGCCGCCGTCGCTCCCGACGCCGCCGGCTGAACACCCGGACGCGATGGCCGCTGCCTCCCCGCCGCTTGACCCTCCTGCTGTGCGCGAGAGGTCCCATGGATTATTAGTGCGGCCGTGAAGTAAATTGTCGGTTTCCCACGCCATCAGCAACTCGGGCGTGTTGGTCATGCCTAGAATGATCGCGCCCGCGCTCCGAAGGCGAGATACCAGCGGGGCATCGCCGGTAGCGACGTAGCCTGCGCGCAGTTTAGTTCCGGCTTCGCAGCGCATGCCCGCGACCTCGATGGCACTTTTTACGCTTATCGGAACCCCGTGTAGTGGCCCGAGCGTTTTATTCTCTACTACGCCTTTCTCGGCACGGCGCGCGGCGGCGAGGGCGCCTTCACAATCAACTTGCACGTACGAATTAATCTTGGGATTCAGTCTCTCGATGCGATCGAGGTGGGCCTGCACTAATTCGACGGGCGAAAGATTGTGAGTGCGGATCAGTTCCGCCATTTCACAGGCGGACAAAAAATTTAGATCGCGGCTAGACACGGAAAACGGAGTCTAGCATCAATCCCACTTCTCCCAAAACCAGGGAGAAGTGGGTCACACCGGCGCTGGAAATCGCTTAAGCAGCTTTCGTCGAGCTTTTGGATGGAACTTTTTGGCCTTTTTGACGCGCCTCCGAAATTCCTATGGCGATGGCCTGTTTGCGGCTCTTAACTTTTCCACCCTTGCCGCCCTTGCCCGAGCGGAGTGTGCCGCTTTTTTCTCGGCGCATCGCGTTACCTACTGTTTTGCTTGCAGCTTTGCTATATCGGCGACTGCTCGACTTTTTCTTTGATGGCATACTCTCCTCCTGATCCTTAGAGAGCGCACGAGTGCGGGAGGTTGTGCGGGTTGCGCATCGTCCGCCATCATCAGCCTGATAATCTTTATGCAGCGATGAACAAAATAGTCCTCATAAATATTTCTGGCGGTGATCGTCCTGGACTGACCAGCTCTCTCGCGGACATTCTTGCCGCATATCAGGCGCGCATCTTGGACATCGGGCAGGCGGTGGTCCACGAGACTCTGGCGCTCGCCATGCTGATTCAGGTCCCGAGCAACGAAGAGTTCACGCCGCTAAAGCGTGACCTGATCGTTAAGGCACACGACCTGGAGTTGAAAATTAAATTCACTCTGGTGAACGAGGAGTCGTTCGATCACTGGGTGCGGTCCCAGGCCAAGTTTCGCTTTGTGATCAGCGTGATCGGCCGTACTATCACGGCGCAACAGCTGGCCAGCATTAGTGCAGCGATTTCAACTCACAGCTTCAACATTGATCGAATTGAGCGGCTCTCCGGCCGGTTGTCGCTCACCGGACGCGTGGCGGATGCGACCGCCTGTATCGAACTGGAGATCAGCGGGGAAAAAGATGATTCGGCCGGGCTACGCGCCACTCTTATGGAGTTGACTCACAAATTTGAAATCGATATTGCATTTCAACGGGAGAGCATTTATCGCCGGAACCGACGCCTGGTCGCATTTGATATGGATTCCACGTTGATCCAGGCAGAGGTGATCGACGAACTAGCGAAGCTTCATGGAGTCGGCGAACAGGTTTCAGCAATCACCGCGGCGGCGATGCGTGGCGAACTCGATTTCAAACAGAGTTTGATGCGGCGAGTTGAATTCTTGCGCGGGCTGCCTTCACACCGCTTGCAAGAGTTGCTGCACTCGATCCAACTCGCCGATGGCGCTGAGCGGCTGATCTCAACGCTGAAAGCACTCGGCTACAAGACCGCGATTTTGTCCGGCGGCTTCAACTTCTTTGGCAAGCACTTGCAGGCTCGGCTAGGGATTGACTACGTTTTCGCCAATGATCTCGAGATTGCCGATGGCGCACTCACCGGACAACTGGCCTCCGTGATAGTTGACGGGGCAAAAAAGGCGGAGCTACTGCATTCCATCGCACGAAAAGAAAATATTTCGCTGGATCAGGTAGTCGCGGTTGGAGACGGAGCCAATGACCTTCCCATGCTCAACATGGCTGGCATGGGAATCGCATTTCATGCCAAGCCTTTGGTACGAGAGAGCGCGAACCACGCGGTCTCGCACCTGGGACTGGACAGCGTTCTGTATCTGCTGGGGGTGCGCGATCGCGATCTTGACCGAGCCGAATTCCGCTCGGGCACTGCGGGTTGATGGCCTCCCAGAAAACAGACCGCGTTAGCCAGAGTTCCCATAGACTTTCTGAAATGCGGATCGCGATCGATACCGGCGGCACTTTTACCGACTGCGTGTACCTGAAAGATGGTGCCCCAGCGGTTCTGAAACTGCCTTCCACGCCTGACGATCCTGCGCGGTCAGTGCTGGAAGCGATTCGCCAAATAGCGGCCGAGGCCAGCGTCGAGGTCCGCCACGGCACAACCATCGGAACCAATGCCCTGCTTGAACGGAAAGGGGCACGAGTAGCATTTGTTACCACTGCCGGATTCGAAGACACCATCGCAATCGGGCGGCAGGCGCGGCAACACTTGTACGACTGGACGGCGACGCCGGCCCCGTTCATTGTGCCGAAAGAGTTGCGTTTTGGTGTGAGGGAGAGGGTCAGCGCCGAAGGGGAAATCCTGTTTGCGCCGAGCGAAAAAGAGCTGGCGGAACTGCGCGACAAGATTCGGGCTAGCGGCGCCGAGAGCGTCGCCATATCGCTGCTTTTTTCTTTTGCGAATCCGGACAATGAAGAGCGCGTAGTAGCGTCATTACGCGAACCGGGCACGGCGGATCTTCCTATTTCAATTTCGCACGAGATCCTGCCCGAATTTCGGGAGTACGAACGGGCCGCCACTGTCGTGGTGAATGCATACTTAGCTCCGAAAGTCGGGGCGTACGTGCAGCGTCTGGAAGCAGCGATCGAAGATCAGAACCGCGGTTCGCTTTATGTCATGCAGTCTTCCGGCGGAATTATTTCCGCCAAGCTCGCCGCTGAAGAACCGGTACGCACTGTGCTCTCAGGACCCGCCGGCGGGGTGATTGGAGCGCACCGGGTCGCGCAGATTGCAGGATTCGAAAAGATCATCACTTTCGATATGGGTGGCACTTCGACTGATGTAGCGTTGATCGATGCTCGTGGTCCGCAAATTACGAATGAGTCGCGCATCTCGGAAATTCCGATCTCCGTGCCCATGCTAGACATTCATACTGTCGGCGCCGGTGGAGGATCGCTGGCATGGTTCGATCGTGGAGGAATTTTGCACACTGGGCCGCAGTCGGCGGGGGCGGAGCCCGGCCCGATCTGCTACGGTCGCGGCGAACAGCCCACGGTTACCGACGCAAATCTCGCACTCAACCGTTTGGATCCGGAACTGGCGCTCGCGGGAACCGTGCGCTTGGATGAAGTGCGGACCAGGGCATTCATGGAGAAAACGCGTGGGCCAATTTCGTCCGTAGAGCAGTTCGCGACCGGTATCATCCAACTCGCAGAAGCGGAGATGGAAAAAGCGATCAGACTGATTTCGGTTGAGCGTGGACACGACCCTCGCGAGTTCGCTCTGGTCGCTTTCGGAGGGGCTGGCCCTCTGCACGCCTGTTCCCTTGCCCGCGCGCTGGGAATTCCGAGGGTTATGGTTCCCGCCATGCCGGGAGCGCTCTCGGCGTTAGGCATTTTGGGTGCGGATGTAGTGCGCGATTACTCGCGAACCGTAATGACTTCCGTCAGCGACTTTGCGTTAGAAAAACATTTTTCCGATCTCGAAGCTCAAGCCACTGCGGAATTCAAGCATGAGCGCCTGACGGGAAGTTCCATCCGCTCTGCCGACCTTCGTTATGCAGGCCAGGGGTACGAGATTAACGTTCCCACCGGACCGGAAATGCTGGCGAGCTTTCATGATGCGCATCGCAAGCGCTACGGGCACGCGGACGCCAAGCGGCGAGTCGAGGTGGTGAATGTGCGCGTAAGAATGATCTCTTCGTGTGAACCAATTATTTTTCCGCAACAATCAGAAGGTGCACCTGGATCAGATCATGCCTTTCTGAAAGAAAAGAAGGTCATGTTCGGCAATGAGTGGATAAATACGCTGGTGCTCGATCGCAATAAGTTGTTGCCGGGAAATACTTTTATCGGCCCTGCGATCGTGCACGAGTACAGCGCAACCACCGTGGTGCCTCCGGGATGCCGTGCGAAGTTAAATTCGTATTCAAACTTGATTATTGAAGTCTGAACGGCGGGCGAGGGCGCCCTCCCCACATGGACATTGCCTCACAGGAACATTGACGATGCGGTCGTTTGATCCAATTGAGCTGGCGGTTTTCAAGAGCGCGACCCGCTCGGTGGCTGAGGAGATGGGTGCATCGCTGCGGCGCACTGCCTTCTCGCCCAACATTAAAGAGCGCCGCGATTACTCTTGCGCAATATTTGACGGCCAAGGGCAAACGATCGCGATGGGTGATCACATGCCGGTACATCTGGGATCGATGCCAATGTCGGTGCGGGCAGCGGTCGATGCGCTGACGCTCGGCCCGGGGGATATCGCGATTCTCAATGATCCTTTTGCCGGCGGAACTCATCTGCCCGACATCACTATGGTTTTACCGGTATTCGTCGAGCGGCGACAGACACCACTTTTCTACGTGGCATCGCGAGCTCATCACGCTGACGTTGGCGGCAAGTATCCAGGGTCGATGGGCCTGTGCCGCGAGATCTCCGAAGAAGGCGTGCGTATCCCGCCGATGAAGCTAGTTCGCGGCGGCGAAACGGACAGCTCGGTCCTCAACATGATTCTGAATAGCGTCCGCACGCCGGAAGAACGCGAGGGCGACCTGGCGGCGCAAATCGGAGCCTGCCGGGTTGGCGAGACGCGTCTGCAAGAACTGGTATTGAGGCTGGGCTTCAATAAAGTCGAGCGGCTGTGCGCGGAGTTGCTCGATTATTCCGAGCGGCTGATGCGGGCGGAACTTTCTCAAATGCCGGCGGGAGTGTTCTCAGCTGAAGATTTTCTCGACGACGACGGCTTCGGAAATTCGCCAATTCGAATTAATGTCAGCGTGGAACTCGATCCGGCGGCTGCCTCCGCGAGCGTCAATTTCGATGGATCCAGCCCCCAGGTTGCGAGCAGCATGAATGCAGTGTTCGCCATAACGTATTCTGCAACTTACTACGTCTTTCGCTGCTTGCTACCGGAAGATGCCCCCGCCAATGGCGGACTGATGCGACCGATCACAGTGCAGGCGCCGGAACGAAGCATCGTGAATGCCAGCCCGCCATCGGCCGTAGCGGCCGGGAATGTTGAAACTTCTCAACGAATTGTGGATGTACTATTGCGGGCTCTGGCGCGCGCCATACCAAATCGCGTTCCTGCGGCCAGTTCGGGGACTATGAGCAATTTGACCGTTGGTGGAATTGATCCACGCACCGGCCACCCTTTCGCATATTACGAAACAATCGCGGGCGGGATGGGCGCACGACCCAACGCAGACGGAATCTCAGGCGTTCATACGCACATGACCAACTCGCTGAATACGCCTGTCGAGGCGCTCGAATATGCGTATCCATTCCGTGTGCGGCAATATTCTTATCGCCCAAACTCAGGAGGCAAGGGAAAGTTCTGCGGTGGGGACGGATTGATTCGCGAGATCGAGCTACTCGCTGATGCGCAGGTTACACTGCTCAGCGATCGCAGGAAGTTTCAACCATATGGGTTGGCAGGCGGAGAGCCGGGCGCGGTTGGATCGGCGATTCACAAATCGGAAAAGAGCACGGAGGCGATACCAGCAAAGTCCAGCATCCTGGTCAAGCAAGGCGACGTGATCTCGATCGAGACCCCGGGCGGCGGGGGATGGGGAAAAACCGACTTCTGATCGGCGCCTCGCGTCACCGCGAAACCGCCGCAAACAAAGGCGTACGAATCAGCGACTGAAACTGTTTATCGTCGGCTTTGAAATGCATTTGCAATTTTGAGCCGTCGGAATTCGCGGAGACGTCTTCGAGCGCCGCTTTTTCCACTGGAGTGGCGTTCATCTTTTTGTAGAGTACGCCGGCTTTGACCAGCGACGAAAGCGTTGCCGCGGTGACCGAGTCGGTGGTGATCACATCCAGATCGAAGTTCACGCCGTTAGTGAAGTTCATGCTGTAACGTGAGCCCAGAATGTGCTTTTTGATGGTGTCGTAATCAGCGAGTCGCGAAGCATCGCCTAAAGCGGACAGCATCATGTTCTGCGTACCCTTTTGGTCGAGAATGCTCCAGACCGTGCCGGACTCGACGTCTTGAATCAGGTTGGAGATATCGGGATTGGAATCGAGCGTCTGCACATAGCCGTCGCGGGCGTCGATAGCCCCACGCAGCGCCGGGCCGCCGCCAAACAGCAACGTCGTCTCATCGAGAAACGTCATCTCCATGCCTTCGGACATGGGATAAATATCCGATTCGTGATATTTCACCGGCTTGATCTTTTTGAGGCGCAACTTGGCTGTCACTGTTTTCAGCGAGAACACACCCTGCGCCGCTCCGACGATCTGAACTCCCGTCTTGGGCTGGCGGTAGGAAACAAAGGTAAGCGTATCCACGTCGCGGTCGGTGCTGACGCCAATGCCCTTAAGCGCGGTTTCAAACTGCTTAAGATTCTCCGGCAGGACCTGTTCCTTCAACTGCTGCGCGGTGTCGGAGTTTTTGAGCGCACGGTAGTCCACGCAAATCAACTGTTGCACCTCGGCCGGAATCGCGGGGCGCACCGAAGAAGGCAGTGGGGCGGCGAAGGTCGCGGCGGGCGCTACCGTCAGGGACAACACAATCAGGCCCTTACGTAAAGATTTTTTCATGTGATCCTCAGAAGTCTATTAGTTGGATGCCGAGCGCAATTCAGCAGTCACCCAGCTATTGATCTCATTGTAGTTGAATGAGTTGGAGCCGGATTGGTGACTAAGGTGCGAGCTGGCCCTGCTTTACGACCGATATCCGCAAATCTCGGCGTTCTATCGCCCGACCAGCGCAGCGGTGTGCTTGCGGACCTGGGCGATGAACTCCGAATCTTTCAGCGATTCCAGATTGATTTCCACGTTTGCTAGTGCGCCCTCGATGGCGGCTCGCGCCAGGGCGGCGGCGGTGATTAAATCGGATTTCATGTTGGGATTGGTAATCGGACTCAGGCGCTGCACGAGAGTCAGCACTTCCGTTGCCCGTTCAGCGACGCTCAAAGGCACGCTGGTGGCCTGCTTGAGCGCGGAATCGACGATCCCATCCGCAGCGGCAGATTCTTTGGCTTTCTTGTAGGCAGACATTACGGAGTTATAAGACTCGGCGTCGGCATCAATCGCAGCCTTAAGTTCCTCGCGTAACTGAGAGAGCCGCGAGATGGCCTCGCTTAATTCGCGTTCATACTGTACATAAGCTTTCTTGCCACGGGACATCGACGCCACCATGGTTGCCAGGCCGGCCGCCATGGCTGCACTCGCTGCGGCGGCGCTGCCTCCGCCGGGGGTAGCTGTAGGCGCGGCGAGCTGCTCCACGAACGGTTCTACCCCGGCGCGTAATCCGCCAACCGCCATTTTTCCGCCCATCACCGAGGTCAGACGATTTTCGAGAATCAGCGACGAATCGAAGTGCTCCACCTGCAAAAACCATTCAGCCGCCTGCTCCAGAGCTTTCTTTGGAATTAGACCAACGATCTCACTGCTGGATGGCGCTACTCCGTAACGCTCCGCCTCGCGTCGTACCAGTTCGTAAACGCGATGGATTGGAGTCTGCTCAAAGTCGGTCAGGTTCATGGAAACCTGGGCTTGGCCACGCACCAGAAATCCCGCAGCTTTCACGAAGCGCAATCCTCCCGTTGAAAAGCGCGCTGCTTTGGCGATTTTTTTGGCGATGTCAACGTCGGGAGTGTTGAGAAAAATGTTGTAGGCGATGAGAAACTTGCGCGCTCCGACAACACAGGCACCCGCGGTGTCATGCAAACGGCATTCGCCGAAATCCGGCTTGCGGACTGGAATGGTAGCGATTTCCTCACGTACTACTTCAAATTGTCCGCGACGAATATTTTCCAGATTCTGGCGCTCGGGCGAAGTCGCGGCTGCTTCGTAGAGGTAGACCGGAATCTGATAGCGCTTCCAAATCTGCTCGCCCACATGCCGCGCCATAATGACGCAGTCTTCAATGCTCACGCCTTCGATGGGAATAAATGGAATGACGTCGGCCGCGCCCAGACGGGGATGTGCCCCTTTGTGTGTATTCAGGTCAATTAGCTCCGCGGCTTTGCCAACGCCGCGAATCGCCGCCTCTTGAATGGCCTCGCGTTCGCCAACTAGCGTAATCACGCAGCGGTTGTGATCGGCATCCATTTCGCGGTCGAGCAGAAAGACGCCGTCAACCTTCATCGCATCGACGATGGCGTCAACTTTAGATTTGTCGCGTCCTTCAGAAAAATTCGGAACGCATTCGACGAGGGTCTGCATATGCGAAAAGCATATCCGGTTGCTGGGGCTTTCGCAAAGAACTCAACACGTCAGTGTCTTGTTACCAAAGTTGCTTAGGCGGGAACATTGACCTCTGTGGAATCGCCATCTTCGAGATAATGTGACCCCATGAGTACTCGTCCGAAGCTTTTCCTTTCCAGCGTTCCCGCTGTGATCATCCTCCTGGCATTGCTATGTTTCCTCTACGCTCCAGGGCACTACATGACAAGAATTGACTGGCCCACAGTGAAGGTCGACGGCCGTGTTGTACCTGCTGAGGCCTACATCGGAAATCCAACACACAGCGAGGCGGAAGCTTATATTCTCGTCCACGTTGCGGGCACTGGCGACTTTGTTTTGAATCTTGAGGAGGAGATATACCGGCAAGCCTCCAGCCACGAGTTTCTACGACTGCACCGAACTGTATGGATGCTCAGACCGATGAGCCAAGGGCACTGGGTCGTGCCGCTGCCCTTCCTCCACGTAAATGAATGCCGAATAGCCTCTAGTGGACACCTCGTCACCGTAAGTTTCTGATCGTCAATAGGCTGGTTAGGAAAGCACGGAGCTTTGATTGCTCACGAATTCCTCTGTGGCGTTCCTCTGTGTGACTCTGTGCCCTCTGTGGTTCAAGGTTTTAAATTCCATGACCCAATGAAAAGCATTAACCACAGAGGACACGGAGTTTCACAGAGGTAAAGCACAGAGGAAACAGCAGCCGATACAAAATTGGTAGCGGAGCACTAGCTGGTACTTCGCTTCTTGGCTTCTCGTTCACGCGCGAGCACCATTTGATCGAAGGCATGCAAGAGCGTCTCGCGATGCGAGTAAGGCCCCGGGCGATATGCGCGGGATTGAATTCCCGCCTGCGATAGCTCGCAGATTTTCCAGTCTTCTTTATTGGTAAGGTCCCAGAAATCAATCGCATCGCTGGATTCGAAGTCGGGCTTGCTCATCTCTGCGGGATGAAAGTGCCACTCGGCAATAATTTCAGTGCGATCCACGGCCTTAGGCCAAAGCGTCGCCGTCATCATATAATCGGGATGCAGGCTCAACAGGAAATTCGGAAAAATTGAGTAGTAGCAGACCTTCTGCCGTTCATCGTCCTTTAAGCCATGAAGATAATCGCGTCGCCGCTTGCCATCCAGGCTCATGGTTTCGGCGCCGCCGCGAAATCCCATTGCGCCGCCAATGTAGGTGGGCTGCGGCTGCTCGTTGTCAGCGCCCAGGTAGTTGGTCAGCCGGTTCAGCGCCGGATGCAGCACCGGGCAATGCAGGCACTCGTTGTAATTCAGCATGACCAGCTTCCAGTTCGCCTTCACGTCGTAAACAATTCGTTTGTGGAGGCGCAGGTCTTGCATTTTCCACGGCACAAATTTCTGCGGAAGGTCAGCAAGTTGCTTTGCCAGCGGTTCCGCTTGGGGATCCAAATTGATAAAGATGTGCCCGTCCCAAACCGCGGCTCGCACTTTGTTCAGCGGATAATCCTCGCGGCAGAATCCGCTGCCTTCATCCATATGCGGCGCGCCGATCAGCCGGCCGTCAAGCCCGTAGGTCCAGCCGTGATAACCACACTGGATGCGCCCGGAAAACTTTCCCTCGGCACTCGTGACCATGCGCGTGCCCCGGTGACGGCACACGTTGTAAAAGGCGCGGACGGATTGATCGTTGTCGCGGGTAATGATGATGCTCTCGCCGGCAACTTCGCGCAGGAAGTAGTCGCCAGGATTCGCAATTTGGTCGGTTCGCCCGGCGCAGACCCACGATTGGCAGTAGAAGCGCTCCAGTTCGTCGCGGAAGATTTCCTGATCGGTGTAATACCGTGATGGCAGCGTGGTTGCGACGGGTTCGACTTGGATGCTCATAGCAGAACTTTCCGAATCCGCAGTTATGATACGGCAAAATTATTCCCTCGCGTCGACCGAAACACGGCTTCGACGAAGAAGTGTCTCATCCGACGGAGGATTTATAGCGGGGGCTTAACGCGCTTCTGCTCTGGAGTGAGCTTGTTGTAGTCACGAAAGTAGCAGCGCAAGCCGAAGCTGAGGGTGGTCTTCGTATACCCGGCGGCGAGTTGGTTGCGATAGTGGGCGAGAAAAAAATCGAAAGGGTCGCGAGGATCCAGGTCTATGAGAACCAGATCCGCGTCGGTCATGATGAGCTTTCCGAAACGCAGCTGCGCTCCCCGGTAGGCCATGTAGTTGCCTGCCAGCTTTACCGTCGGCACGGTTTGCGTGCCATACTCCTGCACCACTTCATTTCCAATAATCGAGATCGCGCGCAAGCGACCGTGAATATGGGGCGGTGGAAAAAGTTCGGCCGGATTGATCAGCAGGTCGTCTTTGTCTGCGCGAAGTCCGCTGACTTTTCTGGTATCGATCAGCTTCGCAATCGACTGCCCAAGCAGATCCATCAATCCTTTTACCGGCAGATGCCCAGCTTTCAGTTTCTCCGTATGAACCCGAATTTCTCCGTCTGGTGTAACAGAAAGCGAGCCTTCGCTTTCAAACGGCAAATCGCCTTTTGAATGCAGGCGACCCTTTATTTTAAGTTTCCCTTTGGTCGGGGTGATGCTCAACGCCTTGATTGGGGCGTCTGACGAGGCTAGGGCGTATTGGTTCATCACGTTCGCCAGCGCGTCAGTGGTGATGGAGATCCTGGCTGACTCAATTGAAAGCGTGAAAGAATTTGCGTCATCGAAGATCGGCATGCCACCCTGTTGAGTGGGTACGAGTTCGCCCTTCAGATAAGAAATGTGCACCGCGATGGGCTCGGTGTAGTGGTACATGACGTTGCGCATTTCGGCGCGCACGGCGCCTGGGGCGGCATCGGGCTGCGAAGAAGAAGCAGCCACCAGCGGCAAAATCACCAGCGGCAAAAGCAGGGTCTTATTGATCACGCGGGCTTGGATGCAAGCGATAAAGTCAACGGCTTGTAACTTTTTGCGAAGCAAACGGTAACTAAAATCGGTACACCAACCCGCCGGCGACGCGGCGAGGGGACGCCCATGTCTCCACAACTGGGGAGCAGTGCTAGCGGGATGCGACCGGCGTCACTTCGGTTGAACTGCGACCGAATCTGTATTCGAGGAGCCAATGCGCAGGCGTGGCTTGGCCCTCAACTCTTGCCGGCTGGAACTTCCATTGCTGCGATGACTCGAGCGCCAGTCGCGCGAAATACCGGCTCGGACCGGGAGAGACAAGGTTTGCCGAGGAAACGTTGCCACTCGAGTCGACTGCCACCTGAACTTTTACTCTGACCTTTCCATGGATGGTCTGGCGCGCGCTGAAAGGAACCTGCGGCAGAACTTGTTTCGCGATTCCCTGCACGGAGGGCGAAGATTCAACAACCGGCACTGGAGGTCTTGCTGAACTTTTCGCAACTGGCTTCGCAATGGCTCCGGACCTCGACGCATAGGCCGTCGGCTTTTGATCAGAGGCGGACGGCGCAGGTGTTGGAACAACGGGCTTTTGCTCAGTCGGCTGCTGTTCAGTCGCCGTAACGGGGGCAGCCGGAGCTGGGTGACTTTCACTTGTGTGTCTAAACTTCGCGACGATAAAAATCGCAACCAGTCCAAGTACGACTAGCACGGGCATGAAAGAAATTTTGCGCTTGGGGGCCTGGGGAGCGATCACCTTCGGCGGAGGCGCTTGCTGACGCATCAAGTCTTTGATCCGCGACATTGAGCATCTTTCGGTTGGATTCATGCGCAGGCATTCACGCGCGATCTGGCCGTACGGCGCGGGAACGGATTTCGGCACTACTGGATCCAAAGTATTCGCTCGGCTCCAGGTCAACGCGCGCTGGTCGAAGGCAGCAACCAGCGTCATCCCAAGCGACCATATATCGGCCGCGGGCGAGAGATTGCCGACTTCGGACTCGGGCGCATCGTATGCCGTCAAAGAAGCTGGCTTGAATGCTTGAGCCACCGGATGGACGCTGTCTGTCGAAAGCTTCAACTGATTCTTGACCGCGCAAATGTTCGACGGCTTGATTCGCGCGTGCACGAAATTCTTTGAGTGAAGGTACGCCAGTGCATCGAGAACCGGCGGCAGTAACTCGCCCACCTCGGTCATCGAGAGCGGCCGCACCGGCAATACCTGGTCCACGTTCTCTTCCGCATACTCCATCGCTACGTAGAGCCATGGAGCTCCGCTCATCTGGCAATGGCCAGCGTGAAACACACGCAGAAGATTTTTATGAGACAGGGCGACCAGCTCCCGCCAGCACGCGATCTGCTGGGCGGCATCGGGTCGATCGGCGCGAATCAGTTTGATGGCGGCCGGTTGAGTCGAAGGCCCGGGCAATTGGGTCCGGAACACGGCGCTATGGCTCGAACCGCCCAGCCATTCAAGCAGGGGAAATTTTCCATCGATAGTCTGGCCCTTCCAGAGTTCCTGTGCGACAGCGGCATTCATGGCTTTTACTCGTTAGGGCATTGTAAAACCAAAAACTCCTAAACGCTAACACCGCGGGCCAGTCACCGCAGACGGAGATGTGTATGGCCGAATGGACCGAAAGGCGGCGGAACTTGGCCGGAGCCGGCACTGCCCATGGGATTTGTTTGTAGCTGATTGGATCGGCGGAGACCTACGCCATGGCGGGAACTTCAAAACCGTCAGGCAGGAAACCCGCAAGCTCCATCGCATTTTTAGCTTCGAGATTACGCATGAAGGTGCTCCACACAAATTCGGTGCGGGCATTTTCGGCCATCAACATAGTGATACCCAGGTCTATGCCGATCACATCGCGGCTCACCCACCCGGTGAGCGGATTGAAAGCGTCGACGAATCCGTATTCTTTCCAGATTTGACTGCCATAGTAACCGCGCAAATTGCGCAGCACTGTCATCGACTCTCGATAAAGGAATGGTAGCGATCCGGCGGACGCGGCAGGAACGATGCTGCCATCGATCGGACCCAAAATCGGCGGGCCTCCCCAAGCGACATATCCGGTGCTGGATTCGGAGGCGCTGATTCCCCAAACGTCTTTTGAGTAACAAGGGAACCGCGCACTCAACTCTTCGCAGAATTCCCGATGCGCCAGTGACGCGATAACTGAATTCTCGAAGTAGTTGGCGTAGTCGTCATGCTTCGATCTGAAATCAAACCAGGCGTGAGAATACTGGTGAACAAAAAGCGGATCGGGCCCGGAAATATATTGGTGTCCGCGGTAGACCATCTTCGGCCGATGAATTGCGTTCCATGAATCCGGCGGAATGGGATGAGTAGGCGAACCTATAGCCAGCAGGTACATCATCATCGATTCGCAATAGGAATCCCATCGCACTCGGCTAAATTGTCGTTCCGGTTTCCAATCGGTTGCGAAGGTCTTACCGCCATTCAGCGCCCACGGCCATTCGACACGGTTGTAGATGGTGGTTGCATCGCGATGAATGTGCGCGTCGCGGAAGTATTCGCGGCAAGTCAGCACGCCGCAAAGCAGGATCGCGGTGTCGATAGGTGAGATTTCAGACCGCCGCGCCCGCTCGCCGGTTACTGGATCTAAAAAGTGATAGAGAAAACCGTGTTCGGTGGGAACACTGCGAGAAATAAAATTCAGGGTCCGCGCAACTCGTTCTTCGATTTGGCTACGTGATCGGTATTCCCGCTCGTAGCCGATGCACAACGCGGTCAAACCGAAACCGGTCGCCGCGATACTGGAGAATTTGCATGTGCCTGCGCCATTGGCATTCGCGCGGTCGAGCACCATTCCAGTCTCAGGATTGACCTCGTTCCAAAAGTATTCGAAGGCTGCCCGCTCAATGTCATTAAGCAAAGCAGCATCACTGGCCTGAAGGTCAGTGGGAGCGGTGAGCAGATCGGAGGCGACAATCTTTCCGGCTAACGGAAGAGTGGCGGCCCCGGTCACTGCCACGCGAAGGAATTGACGGCGGGTCGAGAACATCGCTGGTGTTCTGCCTATTATGGAGCAGAGTTGCTGATTCTCAAGGACTGAAAGCGAGCGAAAGGTAACCCTGGTTCATTGACCCGGAAAAAATTCCACGATTTCAGGCCGAAATAGCCCAATTTGAGCAGGTATGATCAGGTAATTTAGGGCAAACTACTTAGGCGGCAACTTAGCACGCCAACTTGAAAGTGCACCTTATAATGACTGGTGCCTCGTAGGTTGATCGTCTTTTGGGGGACGAAGACGCTTCCGAGACAAGCGACTCGGCGAGAGCAGGCCTAGATCAAACCTGTGGGCTGCTTTTCGGCATCTCTGGTGCAGACTCGCGCGGCGCATGTAAGACCGGGCCAGGACTCGGCCAAATGTCAGAAAAAGAAACCTTCTGGAGCAGTTGGCAGGAGCGCCTCTCGGCTCTCCGCAACGTACCTCCTGTTTTAAAAATTGTGTGGCGGTCAGGGCCGGGTGTGGTCACCTTTGGCATTGCTGCCCGCATTGTGGCCGCGCTGCTTCCGATCGGGCTGACGTATGTCGCTAAACTGATCATCGATATCGTCAACAACTCCATCAAGACACATCAGTCGGTTCCAGAGCGACTCTGGTGGCTGGTGGCCGCTGAATTTGGGCTTGCGGTTCTGAGCGGCATTGTCGGGCGAATGATGGATTACGCCGACGCCCTGCTGGCCAATAAATACACGCGGCATGTCAGCATTCAAGTGATGAAGCACGCGTCCGAGCTGGACGTGATCGCTTACGAAGACCCTATCTTTTACGACCGACTGGAGCGTGCTCGCGTCCAGGCCACGGACCGCCTGGTCATGATCCAATCAATCGGACGACTCGAACTGCAACTGATCACGGCAGTGGGCTGGTCGGTTGCTGTGATGTTCTATTCGCCATGGTTGATGTTGCTGCTGATTGCGGCAGTGCTGCCGGCATTTCTTGGTGAGACCCACTTCGCATTTCTCGGATACGCGAAGAATTTTCGGCAGACGCCCATCAAACGTCAGCTCGATTATCTTCGTCAGGCCGGTGCCACTAAGGAAGCGGCAAAGGAACTCAAGCTCTTCAATCTCGCCGACTTCTTTACCCAGCGCTTCGCCAAACTTTCCGACATTATTTATCAGCAGGACGTCGATCTTGCGAAGAAGCGGCTCGGGATCGGCTCGGTTTTATCTATTATCAGCACCGGAGGATACTATGGGGCCTATGCGTATGTGATCTGGCGGACAGTAGCCGGCAGCTTGAGTATCGGCACCTTTTACTTCCTGATCACCGCGATTATGCAGGCCAGCAGCACCATCCAGCAGGTCTTCTCCACGCTATCGGGAATTGCGGATCAAGCTTTGTTCCTGACTGACCTCCTCGCCTTCTTCGATATGAAACCGACAATTCAATCGAAGCCGAACGCACTGCCTGCGCCCCGGCCGATTCGCCAGGGATTCGAATTTCGCAACGTCAGCTTTCAATATCCGGGAAATGAACGCCGGGTCATTGATCACTTGAACTTTCATTTGCATCCGACAGAACGAGTTGCACTTATTGGCGAAAATGGCCAAGGAAAGACTACCATCGTAAAGCTCATCACGCGGCTCTACGATCCGACAGAGGGGCAAATTCTTTTGGACGGAGTGGACCTTCGTGAGTACGACCTGGAAGATTTGTACCGCGAAATTGGAGTTATTTTCCAGGACTTCATGCGCTATGAGATGACGGCACGCGAGAACATCGCGGTTGGGAAAATCGAAGAGGTCATGGACCTTCCTGTGTTGAAGGCTGCCGCACAAAAAAGCCTGGCTGACGAGGTAATTGCGAGGCTGCCCGCGGGCTTCGAGCAAATGTTGGGACGCCGATTTGAAGGTGGCGTAGACCTCTCCGGTGGTGAATGGCAGAAGCTTGCCCTGGCGCGAGCTTACCTGCGCAATTCACAATTGTTCATTCTTGATGAACCTACGGCGGCGCTCGACGCCAGGAGCGAGTACGAAGTGTTTCAACGTTTCGCCGAACTCACGACCGGAAAGATGGCATTGTTCATCTCACATCGCTTCTCAACCGTGCGTATGGCAGACCGCATCGTAGTACTGGAGAGCGGACGAATCGTAGAAGAAGGAACTCACGACCAGCTCACACACATTGGCGGCCGCTATGCCGAGATGTTCGAACTGCAAGCCGCCAGCTATCGCTGACAAGAATGCCGCAGAACACACACATAGATTTGATCGAGGCTGAGGCCGAGCGGGTGCCGCAGGGCGCGAGCAAAGCTGCGCCGGACTTCGCTGACCTGCAGCGGCAAGCCGAGGAACTGGCTCACCTGCTGGCCTGGAACCCGAGCGTTCAGACCTCTGCGTTTTTCACCGTGCGCTGGAATGCGATGGCGGCAGTGCTGCGTCCATTGCTGGAAAAAGTTGCAAAGGACGGTCGAAGCGAATCGGAGACTGACGATCACCGCTGGCTGCGGGAAAATGCAACCCTGCTCTGGGCACAATTGAGCAATACCCAAAATGCCTTCAAACCGTTGGACCGGTTGCCGCACGTGAGCACACCGCGCGGCATCGCCATTCCCAGAGCCGCAGGAGTTGCAGAAGCGTTTTTGCACGCCGTCGATTTCCAGTTCAGCGAAGATGCTTTCCTTGCCTATCTGGGCGCATACCAGCAATCGACGGTGCTCAAGTTCAGCGAACTCTGGGCGCTGATTCCGTCGCTGGAGTTGGTGCTGCTGGAACAAACTGCGGCGCGCGGTCACAAAGCGCTGGAGAATCCTGAAGCTCCGCAAAAAGTCGGGGTCTGTGTGCGCAGCCTGCGCGACATCAGCCAGCTGCACTGGAAAGACACGCTGGATTCGCAGATCGCGTTCGACAAAGTTTTAAGTGAAGACCCGGCTGGCGCGTACTCACGTATGGACTTCGATAGCCGCGATATGTATCGCTCCCGGGTGGTGAAGATCGCCGAAAATTCAGATTCCACCGAGATGGAAGTGGCACAGGCCGCTCTGACACTGGCACGCAATGCAGAAAAGCAGGACCTCGGCGATCCCCGCCAAGTACATCGGCAATCTCATGTCGGGTATTACCTGATAGGTCCGGGACAAGAGCAATTGCACGCGAAAGTTGGTTTCCGGCCACCGTTCGGCTGGCGCGTGCGGCATTTTTTACGAACTCATCCGGATGAGTTCTACTTGCCAGGCATTGAAATTCTCACCTTGGGAATTATGTCGGCGGTTGTGCTTTTACTGACCAGTACCAATACGCCGCCCATAATGATCCTCTTTGCCATGTTGCTGCTGCTGCTGCCGTCCTCGCAAAGCGCAGTGCAGGTGATGAACTATCTGACCACGGCGCTGCTGCGTCCGGAGGTTTTGCCCAAGCTGGATTTTTCAAAGGACGTTCCTGAAGATTGCACCAGCCTGGTCGCGGTACCCGCATTGTTGTTGAGCAAGAAGCAAGTCGAACACTTGGTCCAGAGCCTCGAAGTCCGGTATCTGGGGAATCACGATCCCAATATTCACTTTGCGCTGCTCACCGACCTTGCCGATTCGGCGGTGCCCTCGAACGAAGAAGATCCGCTGGTGGATTTGTGCGCCCGGCTGATCAAAGAGCTCAATGAAAAATATTCCGCGAAAAAGATGGGATCGTTTCTATTGCTGCACCGGCATCGCGTCTATAACCCGCGCGAAAAAGTGTGGATGGGATGGGAACGCAAGCGCGGCAAACTGATGGACTTGAATCGCCTGTTAAGCGGCGAATACGACAGCTTTCCGGTCAAAGCCGGCGACCTGTCATTGCTGCAGCGGGTGCGGTTTGTGATCACGCTCGATGCCGACACGGAGATGCCACGCGGCTCGGCGCAACGCATGATCGGTGCACTGGCACATCCCCTGAACCAGGCGATTATCGATCCTGAAAAGAACATCGTGGTCGCCGGGTACGGAATTCTGCAGCCGAGGGTGCGAGTAAGCGTACAGAGCGCTTCGCGTTCACGGCTGGCGAACATTTATTCCGGTCAGACCGGAATGGACATTTACACCCACGCGGTGTCAGACGTTTACCAGGATTTGTACGGCGAGGGGATTTTTGCCGGCAAAGGCATTTATGAAGTTGCCGTGGTGCAGCGCGTGCTCGAGCATCGCTTCCCGCAAAATGCGCTGCTCAGTCACGACTTGATTGAAGGCGCTTACGCGCGCGTGGGCTTGGTCACCGATATCGAACTGATCGAAGACTATCCTTCACACTACAGCGCGTATAACCGGCGCAAACATCGCTGGCTGCGCGGCGACTGGCAAATCACCGGATGGCTGTTATCGCATGTGCCGGATGAGACCGGGCGCAGGGTGAGGAATCCGATCTCACTGGTATCGCAATGGAAGATTCTCGACAATCTGCGCCGTAGCCTGGTTGAGCCCGCGACCTTTCTGCTTTTTGTTCTTAGCTGGCTAACGCTTCCGGTTTCGGCGCGCAACTGGACGATCTCCGCGATTTGCATACTGTTCGTGCCGGTATGGTTCGAGTTCTTTTTTACACTGGTCCGATCGGTCGCTGAAAGAAAACTCGTGATTGCGCGAGATGCGCTGCGCACCCTGTTCGTCGCGAATTTCAACGTCTTCCTCAGCTTCGTGTTTCTGGCGCACCAGATGCTGGTCTCGATGGACGCTGTAGTTAGAACCTTGGTACGACGGATGTTCACCCGCCAGCGGCTCTTGGAATGGGAGACGGCTGCAGAGGCGGAAATCGGCGGGCAAAAACGCACACCAGTGGATATTTATCTCGATTGGATTCCGCTCATCGTGGTCTGTCTCGCGGGCTTAATTTATTTCGTGCGACGCCCGGCGTTCTTCTCTGCCCTGCCCATTCTTGTCCTCTGGGCCAGCAGCAAGTTGGTTTCGGTATGGCTCAATCGACCGCCGCAACTTTATCGCAGCGAGGCCTCCGAGAAAGACAAACAGTTCTTACGCACGGCCGCACTCCGCACCTGGCGTTACTTTGCCGAGTTCTGCACTCACGAACACAACTGGCTCATTCCCGATAACGTGCAGGAAGAACCGTTCGTGGTTGCACCTCGAGTTTCTCCGACCAATGTCGGATTGCTCCTGAATGCGCGTCAGGTGGCCTGCGAATTTGGATACCTCACCCCGCAAGAGTTCGTTGACTTGAGTGCGAAGACCCTGAGAACTTTGCGGGGCATGCAACACTACTGCGGACATCTTTATAACTGGTACGACACGCGTACGCTGCAAGCATTGCCGCCCTTGTTTGTCTCGTCCGTGGACAGCGGAAATCTGGTGGCATCGTTGTGGACGCTGCAACAAGGCTGCCTGCAGATTCTGGACCAACCGTTGCTAAGGCCGGAATTGGCGCAGGGTTTTCTCGATCACCTGCGAATACTCACCGACTTGAAGGCATTTCCGAACGGGCTGTTTCACAAGGTCGAAGAGAAATCCCAGGGCGAAGATTGGGAGCAATCGCTATTACGCTTTCCCCGTAAAGCGCTGGAGCGAATTTCCGCAGCCGAAGATGCTGGCAAACACGAGAACAATCTCAAGTGGTTCAGTTCGCAAGCACTGGAGCGCCTGCAACACTTTGCGCAGTTCACGGTCAGGCTAATACCGTGGAAGCTGCTGGATTTTGCGGAGCTGAATAACGATAGGGTGATTGACCCGCCGCCCGACACCCTAAATCTCAAAGGGCTTCCCGAAGCACTCACCAAGTTTGCGTCGAGGCTGCAGCGCGCCATTGATAATTTGGCGGCGGCCGATGCCGTCCAACAGAAAGAGCAGAACTCCCGTCGTCTGCTATTACAACGCCTGCTTTCGATGGTTTCAGGCGCCCGGATGGATGCAGCACGGCTGGTACAGGAACTCCACGCGGTTTCGTCCGAAGCTGGAAGGCTGGCAGATGAAATGTCGTTTGCTTTTCTATGGAGCCGCCGCCGCAAGCTGCTCTCGATCGGATTCGATGGCGGGGAAAAGATTCTGCACGATGCATGTTACGACTTGCTGGCGTCAGAGGCGCGGACTGCTTCTTTCATCGCGATAGCCAAAGATGAAATTCCGCAGGAGACCTGGTTCTTGCTGTCGCGCTCGCGCACTGTTGACCGCGGCCGGGCAGTGCTTCTTTCCTGGACCGGAACTATGTTCGAGTACATGATGCCGGCAATCTGGATGAAAACCTACCCCGGCACACTGCTCGATGCCTCGCAACACGGCGCGGTTATTTCGCAACAGGAGTTCACTGCATCGAAACGCATTCCGTGGGGCATTTCCGAATCGTCATACGCCACTCGGGACGCGGCGGGAAGTTATGGATACCATGCATTCGGCATTCCCCAGCTCGCCATTTTTCACAGCGAGGTAAACGCGCTGGTAATCTCGCCGTACTCTACATTCCTCGCGCTCAACACTACGCCGAAGGCTGCGTTGGAAAATTTACGCCGCATGAGCCATGACGGATGGTTTGGCGATTACGGCTTCTATGAGTCTGCGGATTACACCGCCTCACGCGATCGCATCTGGCGCCATGAATACGAATTGATGCGCTGCTGGATGGCGCATCACCAGGGCATGAGCCTGCTGGCCATCGCGAATTTCCTTGCCGATGGAGTGGTGCAGGGATGGTTCCATTCTCATCCGCGAGTCCAGGCGACGGAGCTGTTACTCGACGAGAAACCGCTCAACTACATGCCTGCCTGAGCTCATCTGTTCTGAACATCCAGCCACTTGCCTTGCCCTAATTATTTCAACCAGCCTTGCGACTAATATGCGGCCTTTTGTACAGTCGGTTCAATCCGACTTCGCGGAGACTGCGGCCACGGGCGTGGTTCTTGCACAGCAGGTGTGAGGCGGACCGACAGACCAGGGAGTATCTATGAAGACTCTATTTTGTTTGCTCGTTATTTCCGGGGCCGCATTTGGCCCAATGGTGGTTTCCGCACCTGCGACAGGAGGCGCCGTTCTAGCAGTAACCACCCTTCCGAGCAGCACACATGTGTTCCTTTTAGTCGAGGAGAACCACAGTTATTCGAGCGTGATTGGAAGCTCATCGATGCCCTACCTGAATAGCCTAGCTTCGAAGTACGGGTTGGCCACGCAATACTATGCGAACACTCATCCTTCGATCGGTAATTACTTTATGCTGACCGCGGGTGCAATCATTACGAACAACGACAGTCTGTGCAGTACGATTACCAATGACAACATCGTTCGGCATTTGTTGAATGCAGGAAAGACTTGGAAATCCTACGCTGAAAGCTTGCCCTCGGTCGGATACACCGGTTGTGGTTCTGGCGCCTACGTCAAGCGCCATAACCCTTTTGCGTACTTCTCCGACGTCGCCAACAGCAGCGAGAAGAACAACCTTGTGCCTTTTACGCAATTTTCGAAAGACCGCATCAACGGCGCGCTGCCAAACTTCTCGTTCATCGTTCCCAACCTGAATGACGATGCACACGATGGCACGCTAACCCAAGCCGACAATTGGTTGAAAACCAACATCGCGCCGCTTTTCACCACTTCGATGTTCAAGACTGGGGGGAACGGGATCCTGATAATCGTGTTCGATGAAAGCGTGACTTCCGACACGGCTCACGGCGGTGGGCACGTAGCAGCGGTGGTTATAGGTCCAACAGTAAAGCCCGGAAGTAAAACTGCCACTCTGTATCAGCACCAGAACACGCTCAAGACGTTGATGGAGGCGCTTGGGGTCAAGACCTATCCTGGCGCGGCCGGATCGGCGCAACCTATCACGGGAGTGTTCTAGAGTTGCACCGCGGCGAAATGCAAAAAAGGCCGACGCCTTTTCGCTCCCGAAATTGCGAAAACCAAGCGTCGGCTTATCTATTATGCAGCCTGCTCTGATTTGTTTTCGTAAGTGCCCACCAGTTCGGCCTGGGCCAGAATGTGACCTTTGATCGCAGCACTCACTTGTTTGTGGGTGGCGCCTGGGGGCAGGTCTAGCATTTTGTCGATGGCGAAAAGCCGAAAGAAATAGCGATGCGTTCCAGATGGCGGCGCCGGTCCGATGTAGCCAGTCTTTCCGCCATCGTTGTTTCCTTGTAAGCCAAGCCCTGCAACCTGCTCATCGTGGGAAATATTCTCGTCGATGTGCGAGGTCGAGGGTGGGATGTTGTAGAGAACCCAGTGCGTGAAACCGCCTGGGCGGGGAGCATCAGGATCGTGAACAATTAAGACGAAGGATTGCGTTTTATCTGGAAAGTCCTGCCACGAAAGCTCCGGAGAAATATTCTCGCCATCGCTGGTGTAGCGAGCGGGAACCTCCCCCCCTTGCTGAATAACTGTACTGCTGAGTCGCATAGTGCTCCTTCTCCCCTGCGAGCGCAGAGGTGAGGGTGAGAAGCCGGAAGGAGCTAAAGTGTTGCCTGAAAAAACTCTTAAAGACCTACAAGCTAATTCGCGGAAGCGTAAGCCGCCTTCAATAATTCAACCGACAGCTTTGGATTTATCAGATGCCGTCTGCCATCGTCGCTAGCCGTGGCACCTTGCTTGATCAGTTCGATGGCTCGAGATGGCGTCAACGAAGGATCTAGCGCGAATAGTTTCGCGGCGAGATTGGCCACATTCGGCGACGCCATAGACGTTCCAGAGAGCTTCATCTTCGTTCCGCCCGGAACATAGCTTTCCACTTCGTAGCCATCGGCGTCCACGACAACGGTCGGTCCATAACTGGTGAACGAAGTCTCCTCGCCAGCCTGATTGACCGCGCCCACGGTTATGAGGTTTGGAAATTGAAGACCAGCAGGTACATCCTGCAAAAAACTGGCGTCGCTGTCAGCGTTTCCGGCAGCACACACAAACAGAGTATTAGGAGCACCCTTGATTGCGTTCGCGACTGCATCGTACCAAATCTTATATAACTCCGCGGCGCGCCGCTTGCGCTCTGCCGGGATAGCGCCGCCGCCCGTCTTGGAAAGCCAGGTCTCAAATTCTTGGGGATCGTCGGCCCAACTCATATTCACTACCCGCACATTGCGGGTGCGGAAGTAATCCGACATTTGCATGAAATCGGCACTCAATCGCTGCGCCCATTCCGTCGTCGGCGCAAAAGGGAGGTCCCCCAACTGATCGTCGAATCGTGCCACAACGAGGCGGACCGCAGGATTCCCTCGAGCGATGATCCCCGCTACGTGAGTCCCATGCAGAAAAAACAAAAACAGTTTTAAATTCTCAAACCAGTCATGCATTTGATCGGCAGAATAGGTATCGAATTCCTGCTGCAGCGTTCTAGCCTCTGGCGAATCAATTACCTCCTCGAGGTCAATGTATCCTTTGAAATCACTTAGGAACGGCGCGTATGCCTTCTGTTGTGTTGGGGTGAGCGGATATAGCCATGACGGTGACGGATTGCCCTCATCGTCGTAAGCCAGCCCGTGGTTACCGCTGACCGTCGGGTTTGAGTCAGTGTATGCCTGATCTCCGAAAATCGCTTCGTCAATTCCCGAATCCCAAGCCGCCGCCAGCACGGGGGTCAACTTCTGGTCAGGTTCAAGCGTGATCTCGCGTGCCTGCCAGATATCGGGCTTCGAATGGTTATGGGCGGCTACGTATTGTTTGAGCGCATCGCGCCACTCGAGTTTTACGCTGCCAACAAATTCCACAAACTGCCTGTCTCGAACTAACTCCCACGCCTGTTGATTATCGAGCACCCCCGAAGTCCGCACCGCAGGATCCATCTGTGTCTTCACCCATCCCACGGCGCCCGCCTTGGTGCCAGTGTGGCAATCTCGAAATTCTTCGCGAATGTCGTCTTGTACAGTGTCCCAAGGCAGGCTATCCAGTAGTCGCAGGTAATTCTTTCCGAAAGTTCGCTTGAATTCCGCGCCAGAGGTGCTGTTGGTTTCAATCGCCGCCTGCGACCAGGCTTCTTCCGGAAGCCTGACCGTCAGTTTTGCCGATGGCTTTTCCTCCATAGCGCGCAGGGATGCAATCGTCTGAAGCGCGGGCTTGTATTCGCCGGCGAGTTCCTGCAGGTTGAGTTTAGCGTCCAGCAAGTCTCGTAAAGTCGCCTTGTCTTGAATGTCGTAGTCGCGCAAGATCGAGTCCAGGTCCGATCTGACCTTGACGGCGAAAGCGTTGAAGGTGACGGCATCGGCCTGCAGGAGTTCCGAGGCTGATCCCTTCACGGGATAAATAAAACGAGGCAGATCACTCGCGTTGTTGACCTTTTTCTTCGAGTCTGCTTGCACAGAGACTTTGCAGAGACCCACCGCAAGAATGGCGAGTAATAGCGCAGAAAGGCGGGCCGCGTGCTTGAACATAGACGCCTCCCCAGAATTTGCACTGAGGAGTGTACCTGAATTTTTGAGATTTTTGTTGGGTAATTACTCCGTAAACACTACCGACTGCAAGCCTGAGATTTCAAAACGCTTACGGCAGCGAACGTTCTTGCAGCCCATCACATCGTCTTTCCGGAGCATGTAAGACTTTGCCTTGGCAAAGCGCGCGCGGTCGCGTTCATCGGCGTGGCGAGGAAGCTGTTTTTTCCGGGTGCGGACGATCCAGGTAACTTCATAATCCGCGGCCTGGTGGCAGTGCGGACAATTCAGAGTGGCCTGCTTCTTCTCAGGGCGTTCATCAAAAAACTCGCGCTCTTCCATTGTTCTTCGCTTCTCCGTGGTTACTGCAATTATTCCACAGGACGCGGCGCTCAGCGAAATGCGAAAGCTGAGATAGACTTCCTAAGCATGACTAAGGCAAAAAAGAAGAAGACTTTCCGCGCGGTCACGGCGGTGAAAGAGCTGGCGCGAGAGAGGATCGGAGAGCCTCGCCCCGGACAGATTGTGCTCGATTCCAAGAAGAAGGCGAAGACAACGGAGAAGCACAAGCGGACGCTCGGCCAACTGCTGAAGGAAAATGAGTAAGGCAAAAAACCGCAGTCAGCGGTAGCTCTCCTCGCAAGGCAGCGTGGCATCAGGCTGGCCTACGCGTAACAGGTTCATTAGCGCCGATTTTACTTCCTCACCGTTCTTGAAATGTTTCCACTGCCACAGCCCATAACCGTTGCCGAGGTAAAACTGTTCCTCGTCTTTGCAATTCTCAAAACCCCGATCGCAGTTGTAGTGATAATGCAGGATCCGCGTCCAGAGTTTCCCCACATTTCCGCCCGCGTCCATTAGAGAAGGCGCGTCGAGGTCGTTTACAGCCGTACCAACGCTACTGGATTTATATGGCCGGCAGGAGGAGAAATAACTGAATCTGGTGTTGGAAACCTTGATCTCGGGGCCGGGCTGGCCTTCAGCAACGCAGCGTTCCGCAATCGACAGATCGTGCTCAAACCGTTTAAACGAAGTATTGTCCTTCCACTCAAGTTCCGTGGAGCGCATGTAGACATATTTCTGGTCGAACGATTTCACATCGAACCCATGTGCTTTGGGACTCTTTAGCCAGAACCAATAGCCTTGATCTGCAAAATCGGCACTGGGAAAAACATGGGTGTAAATCGGATTAGGTTTTCCGTCCAGAAAATGGTCGGCTCTTCTCTCTTGGCCCATTACAAAATATTTCATGACGTCCGCTTGGCCTGTAGGACAGGAAAACGTCTGAGCCGAGAGGGGAAAGGTGGCGAGCGAGAAGAGAGTAATCAGAAAGAACTTCATTGTAGGCTCCGGCCAAGAGATCCAAGTACGGTTTCGTAACCATGGAACCCTGGCCAGAGACATTAGTCGCGTCTCCCTACGACGCCTTTTTTCTGTCTGAGAACCTGGCCGGCGGCAAATCGTCTGGGCGGCCGTATTCTACGTGGGTGTGCACCGGACGCTCCGGATGGTCGGCGGCATCTTCGAGACCTTCAACCGTAGCAGCTTCAAGCGCCTGGTCGGTCTCGTCTAATTCCTCGACGCTCTCGTTGTCTGCATCTTCGGTGATCGAAAGCCGCTGAGCATCGCCCGATTGACCGGCGCTGTCCGACCCTACTTGGCGAGGATCGTTCCCTATTTCATCCGGCGCTGCTTCGTTTCCATCCTGGTACTCTTCAGATTCACGATTTCTGGGCATCATTCCTCCTGTCGGTACTTGGATGCAATCCCGGGAGGTCGAGCGAGATCAGGCAGCTTGCAATTCTTCCAGCAGGTCAGCTCTAAGTTCCTCGTGCAAGTCAGGTGAAAGCTTGTTCCCTTTTGAGGTGAGATAAAACACATCAATGGCCATCTGGCCTTCGGTATCAATGAGAGCAATTTCGATGTTGCAGCCGTGATGGGAGAAGCGCGAACAGATGCGGTGGAGAAGTCCTAGCTGGTCCTGAGCGATGACTTGCACCAGCGTGCTGCCGGCTGACGCTTCGTCGTCAAACTCTACACGGGTCTGAACTTTGACCTTGGCACCGTTTCTCTGTTCGGAGCGCATGCGATCGCGCAGCATTCGATCCAGGTCAACTTCGCCGGTGAGCACGTCCGCAACACTGCGCTTGAAGCGGTCCCACTCAGGCATATTAAGCTCCAGGGTGCGGAAGCGATCGGTGAAATAGAAAGTGTCGACCACTACGCCGGCGGCATTCGAAAAGGCGTCGGCCTTCACGATATTTATTCCCCACGCTGCCAGCGCGCCAGCGATGTTCGCGAAGAGGAAAGGACGGTCTTTCGTGACGACTGACAATTCGTACCAATGACGGCCGCGAATTAGGTGCAGCTGAACCGGATCCGCAGAAAGATGTCCGGACAATTCGAGGTGCTGCAAAATTTCCTCTGCCCGAAACGTTCGCAAATAACGCTTGGGGAGGCCTTCCAGAAAAGCCTTGAGCTTCTTCGCCGAGTGTGGAACGAGCGCCTGCAAGCCCGCGATGCTCTCATCGTGTTCCTGATCGGCGTGGACGCGCTGATCGGCGGTACGGCTCAGGCAATTCGACGCGGCGATGTAGAGCTGCCACACATTCTCGGCCTTCCACGGCGTCAAGGCCTCAGGATTCACTGCCTTGATGTCTGCGTAAGTGAGCAGGGCCAGCAACTTGAGCCGCTCGGGCGTGCCTACCTTGTCGCAGAATGCCTGCACCGTTCCGGGATCATAAATGTCCCGCCGCAGAGTTGCGGAAATCTCCAGATGGCTGGCGATCAGGAATGAAATCGTCTCCCGCGCCGCTTGGTCGAGTTCGAGCCGATCCATGCACTTCTGCGCAATTTCAAGACCGGTGACCAAATGACTTTCGCCAGGCACTCCCTTGCCCACATCGTGCAAAAGCAAAGCGAGATACAACAGCTCCGGTCTTTCCAATTCCTCCAGCAAACGGCCATAACGCTGGTCCCACTCAGAGTTGGCATGCTTGGCGCGATGCAGACACTCAATGGCCAGGAACGAGTGTTCATCAACAGTGAACCGATGATAAAAGTCGCGCACCACCAGGCAGTCAATCAGCTTGAGCTCAGGCAACAAAATTGTGAGCAAGCCCAGCGAGTGCATGGCGCGTAAGGCATCGGCGGCGTGCGGCTCAACCAGCACCGACTGCAGATAACGCCAGCTGTCCGGGCCCGAAGGCGGATTTTCAGCTAGCGCCGGCAAGACTTGCTGTATGCGGGTTTCGGTGGAGAGCGCAGGTTTCAACCCGTGGTGCGCGGCGAAGTTGAAAATCCTGAAAAGCAGCTCTGGATCGCGCACAGCCGAAGCTTGTTGCAGATAGATCAGACTGTCGACCACAGAAAAATCTGCGTTCGAAAGCCGCGAACGCCAGTTCTGATATGTGCGATACAGAGAAGACCGAGCCGCTGGCACCGACTCAAGCAGGCGCAAACATTCGTGGTGCAAGGCGCGCGCGTGACGAAAATAGATTCGCATCCATGCGGCGGCATCGAGCGGCGTAGGATCGTTCAGACCGATGTGGCGCGCCGCGGCTTCATCCTGAGATTCCCAGGTCAGCATGTTGTCATCGCGGCCCTGGCGATAATGCAGAAACGTCCGCACGGAGGTCAAGAACTCTAACGCCGGCTGCAATTGCCGGGTAGAATCCGGCATCAACGACGCCGGATCAGGCCAGCGACGCTCCTGGTCGAGAGCGGACAGCAAAGCCATCCAGCAGGCTACGTTGTAATCGCGCAGGCCACCGGGAGCTTCCTTAATATTCGGCTCTAGATGAAACACAGTATTGCCGTATTTGGCGTGGCGTGAGCGCGTGACCTCGGCAAGTTGCTGGATAATGTAATTCCCTTCCCGCACAAAAAACTTGGGCAGGATTTTCTGATGCAGGCGATCGAATAGATCGCGGTCTCCAGCCAACTGCCGCGAATCGAGCAACGAAATTGTGAACTCAACATTCTGCGGGTCAAACTGGTCGCACTCCGCTAAGGTGCGTGTGGTAGGGCCCAACTTCATACGCAGGTCCCACAGTTCCTGGCAGAACATTCGAATGGGATCGCGCAGGGCGTTCTCAGTAGTACGGTCGGCGTGCAGGAAAAGTATGTCGACGTCAGAATGTGGAAACAATGCGCGCCGCCCAAAACCACCCAACGCCACCAAGGCAAAATTCTGCGGATCGCTTCCGCCGGAGCATATAACTTCGCTCCACAGGCGGAGCAATACTCTTTCAACTAGAGACGTGCGCGCGGCAATGGCAGCTGAGCCATTTCCAGTTTCGGTGAATTCCTGTTGAATACGCGCAGTCTCACTGAGGTAGAGATCGCGAAGCTCGGTGCGCAACGTGGCTGCTGTGCTCATCTGAAAACGAAAATTGGCGAGACGACTGCACCTTCACTCTAAATGTGATGCCAAAGCAGTGGAAATTGAATCTATTTATGGAGGGAATCAGGAATGGTTATCAGAAAAGCCGTCAGCCATCAGCTTTCAGCCGTCAGCTAAACCATTGATCCTAAGCAGAAAGCGCCACCGTTTGGCGGATTCGGAAATTCAGGCCTGGCTATTTTTGTTTTCCGCGACGTCGATTCGTGCCTGGGCGCGGCGTACCTTGCCAAGATCGGCTGAGACTTCTTCTTCGGTCTGCGCCGCTTTCAATTCTTCCTCGGCTTTGGCCAAAGATTGTTGAGCCCTGGTGACGTCGATCTGTTCGGCGGGCTCAACCGTTTCGGCCAAAACAGTCACGCGATCGGGGAGGACTTCGGCGAATCCCCAAGCAGTCGCAAAACGATGGACCTGACCGCCTGAGCGGTAGCTGATCTCCCCCGCCCCCAGCTCCGTAATCAAAGGTGCGTGGCCGGGAAGGATGCCAATGTAGCCGGTGGTCGCAGGAATTTGCGCCTCCTCAGCAGAATCCCGGACGACCATCTTCTCTGGCGTTACGATCTCGAGTTGGAAGATATCAGCCATAAATCAGCTTCCTTTTTATGCTGCAGCCTTCATTTTCTCCGCCGCCTGCACAACTTCATCGATCGTACCCTTCATGTAGAACGCCTGCTCGGGGATGTCGTCGTACTTGCCGTCGACTATGTCCTTGAAACCCTTCACCGTATCAGCGATCTTCACGTAACGGCCGGGTGCCCCGGTGAACTGCTCGGCCACATGGAATGGTTGCGACAGAAAGCGCTGGATCTTTCGGGCTCGCGTTACCGTGAGCTTCTGATCTTCACTCAGTTCGTCCATGCCCAAAATCGCAATGATGTCCTGCAGATCTTTGTAAGTCTGCAGCGTCTTCTTCACCGACTGGGCAACATCGTAATGTTCCTGGCCCACAATCCGCGGATCGAGAATGCGCGAAGTGGAAGCCAACGGATCGACCGCGGGATAAATACCAATTTCGGTCAATGCGCGCGAAAGCACCGTGGTCGCATCGAGGTGAGCGAATGTTGTCGCCGGCGCAGGGTCAGTAAGATCGTCAGCGGGAACGTAAATCGCCTGCACCGATGTGACCGATCCCTTTTTGGTGGAGGTAATGCGCTCCTGCAACTCACCCATTTCTGTGGCCAGGTTCGGCTGGTAGCCCACGGCGCTGGGCATACGTCCGAGCAGCGCGGAAACTTCAGAACCCGCTTGCGTGAAACGGAAAATGTTGTCGATGAAGAGCAGGGTATCCGCGCCTTCGACATCGCGGAAGTACTCAGCAACCGTGAGAGCGGTAAGCGCAACCCGAAGACGCGCCCCCGGCGGCTCAGTCATCTGACCATAAATCAACGCCGCCTTCGAATGTTCCGGATCGCCGGGCTTGATAACGCCCGACTCGCTCATTTCAAGCCACAGATCGTTGCCTTCGCGGGTACGCTCGCCAACGCCGGCAAAAACTGAGTATCCGCCATGTTGCTTGGCGACGTTGTTGATCAGTTCCATGATTACGACCGTCTTGCCAACACCCGCGCCGCCGAAGAGACCGATCTTGCCGCCCTTCAAAAATGGCTGGATGAGATCGATGACCTTCACGCCGGTCTCAAACATTTCAGCCGTGGTGGCCTGTTCTTCGAACGAGGGCGCCAGACGATGAATGGGCATGCGCTCTTTGGCTGCGATTGGGCCAAGATTGTCGACCGGCTCGCCAATTACATTCATCACGCGGCCCAGAGTTCCATGACCGACCGGCACAGAAATCGGCCCGCCAAGATCGATGGCCTTCATACCGCGCACCATACCGTCGGTCGCTTCCATGGCGATAGTTCTCACCCGCCCTTCACCCAGGTGTTGCTGCACTTCGAGAATTACATTGATAGGCGAGGGCACTTTGAAGCCATCGCTAACCACGCGCAGCGCCTGGTAAATGGGCGGCATGGCCGCCTCGGTGAATTGCACGTCCACGGCGGGACCGGTGATTTGAATTATTTGTCCGATGTTTTCCATAGATTCAGCTCTAGTTCTTAGCCATAGGCCTTAGCTTGTGAGCAGGGAGCGGTGAGCAAGCATGGGTGCTCAACGCTCGCGGCTCGACGCTCACTACAATGCTGCCGCTCCACTCACGATTTCGATAATTTCTCTTGTGATCTTCGCCTGCCGCACTCGGTTCATCGAAAGCGTCAGCGAATCAATCATCTCCCCTGCATTACTGGTTGCGGATTCCATGGCTGTCATTCGGGCCGCGTGCTCGGCGGCAATTGACTCCAGCAACGCATGAAAAATCTGAATACCAACATATTTCGGCAGTAGCGAGCGGAACAATTCGCGAGGCGGCTGCTCATAAATATAATCAACCGGCGCAGTCGCAAACTTTGCAGCTGCCTGGTCCACTTCTGAAGTGTCAGGCGGACGCAGCGCAACCCCGGTGCCCTTCGCCGCTTCGATGATACGTTGCTTCTCTTCGAGGTCCATGTCTCTGGCCTGAGCAATTTCAGCTGCGCCAATGTGCTCGATCGGCAGAATCTGCTCAACCACCAGCCGCTGCGCGATGACCGACTTGAATTCGTTGTACACCAGGTAAACCGAATCAATTTCGGCATGGGTGTAACGCTCGACGATCTGCTCGGAAATTTCCGAGGCCAGCGAGTAATCAATCTTGTTGAAAACACCGACCCTCTCTCCAACCAGCGTCGTCTGCGGCTCGGACGTCGCATCCGCCTTCCTCGGTTCGGCAACCTTGAATCGACGGCGCAGAAAATCCCGGCCCTTGCGCCCGATCGCCAGGATCTCGATATTCTTCCCGCGCTTGGAATCGAGAAAACGCGTCGCCGCCTTCACAATATTGGCATTGAACGCGCCCGCCAATCCCTTGTCGCCGGTGACAACGATTAATAAAACATTCCGCTCAGGCCGCCTCACCAACAGCGGATGCAACGGCTCGCCGGTAGCCGAATCGTAGGTGTCCGCCCGCGAGACCAGTGACTTTAAAACATTCGTCAACATTTGCGCATACGGACGCGATGCCAAAGCACGTTCCTGTGCACGGCGAAGTCTGGCAGCCGAGATCATCTTCATGGCGCGCGTGATTTGGCGCGTGTTGATCACGCTGCGAATGCGCCGCCGAATGTCGAGAATGTTGGCCATAATCAGCCGCGAGCTATGAGCTGGGAGCGATTGAGCGTGCCTAGTTTGCTCACCGCTCGTCGCTCACTACTCAACACTACTTTGCTGCCACCGCCTGCCGATCCTGCACAAATGCTTCCTTGCACTCCTTAATCACTTTTGTCATCTCGGTCTTGAGGCTGTCATCGAGAACTTTCTTCTCCATGACGGTGCGCAACAGGCCAGGATTGGTCGCGTCCACATAGCGGTACAACTCGGCTTCAAAGTCACGCACCTGCTCAATCGGCAAATCATCCAGAACCCCGCTGGTTCCGGCAAAAATAACCAAAATCTGTTTGGAGAACGGCAGAGGCGAATATTGTTTTTGCTTGAGCACCTCAACCAGCCGTTGTCCGCGACTAAGCTGGGCCTGCGTCGCTTTGTCGAGATCGCTGCCGAACTGGGAGAAGGCCGCCAGTTCACGGTACTGGGCCAGTTCCAATTTCAAAGTACCGGCAACTTGCCGCATCGCCTTGATCTGAGCCGCACCGCCGACGCGGCTGACCGACAATCCCACGTTAACCGCCGGCCGCACGCCCTGATTGAAAAGATCGGTTTCCAGATATATCTGGCCGTCGGTAATCGAGATCACGTTAGTCGGAATGTACGCGGAAACGTCGCCGGCTTGCGTCTCAATAATCGGCAATGCGGTCAACGATCCGCCGCCCTTTTGCGCGCTCATCTTTGCGGCGCGCTCGAGAAGGCGCGAGTGGAGGTAGAACACGTCTCCGGGGTACGCCTCGCGGCCCGGCGGGCGCCGCAACAGCAACGAAATCTCGCGATAAGAAGCTGCGTGCTTCGAAAGATCGTCGAAAATCACCAGCGCATGACGCTTGTTATCGCGGAAGTACTCGCCCATAGCGCACGCCGCGTACGGGGCGATGTACTGCATAGGAGCGGGCTCGGACGCCGACGCCGCCACCACAATGGTGTAATCCATGGCGCCGTAGTCAGAAAGAATTTTCACCACCTGCGCAATCGACGAGCGCTTCTGCCCGATCGCACAGTAAATGCAAATCAGGTCGCCGCCTTTGTTATTGATGATGGTATCGATCGCGATCGCGGTCTTCCCTGTCTGACGATCGCCGATGATCAGTTCTCGTTGCCCGCGGCCAATGGGAATCATGCTGTCGATCGCCTTTAGCCCCGTAGCCATGGGCTCGCGCACTGGCTGGCGGTCGATGACGCCAGGGGCGAGACGCTCGATTGGGATCGTGCCTGCGGACGCGATCGGGCCTTTGTCGTCGATAGGCTGGCCGAGCGAATTCACCACGCGGCCAATCAACCCTTCACCCACCGGTACGCTGATAATTTGTCCGGTCCGCTTGACCTCGTCGCCTTCTTTAATTTCCGTGTATTCGCCGAGCAGCACCACACCAACCTGGTCTTCTTCCAGGTTCATGGCAATGCCGGCAATGTTGTGGGGGAACGCGAGTAGTTCGCCGGCCATGACCTTCTCCAGTCCATGGACGCGCGCAATACCGTCGCCCAAACTGATAACGGTCCCGACCTCGTCAACCGCAATTTTGGTTTCGTAGTTCTCGATCTGCTGCCGGATTAATTGCGTAATTTCGTCTGCTTTGATTTGGGGCATAGTAGTCTGTTCTTAGCTGATATCTTTACCGTGGTACTGAAGCACTTGGAAGTTAGCATTTGGCCCCGTCCTTGCCAGTTGCTAATTGCCAACTGCTAACCGCTCGTCAGTTGCTCCCTTATCTTTTCCAACTGTCCCTTCACCGAGCCGTCGTAAACCGTGCTGCCGACTCTAGCAATGGCCCCGCCAAGGATCGATTGGTCGTGATCATAACGGGCGCGAATCTTTTTGCCGGTAACTTTTGCCAGATCTGCTTCAAGCGCGCCGCGTTCGTCTGCACTTAGTTCTCGCGTGGTTGTGATTTCCGCCTCGGCAAATCCCAGTCGCTGATTTAATTCCTCCGCAAATTGCTTCACGATCTCGCCCAAAAAACTCATCCGTCGTTTGTCGATCAGTACTGCGACGAAATTCCGCACCATTTGCGAAATTCCTGCCCGCTTGACGATGGCGTCAAGCACCGCGCGTTTCTGCTCGGCCGGAATCGAAGGCGTTTCCCATACTTCGCGCAGCGACTTGTTCTGCTGCACCAGCGCGGAAATCTGCTGCGCCTCGGCCAGCGTCCTTGCCGGATCAAGCCGCTTGTCCATCACAGCGTCCGCGAATGCGCGCGCGTAAATGTTAACGACGCTGGCCATAAATTAAACTTTCTTCCCTGTTCCGCCGTCGTTAGTAATCTGCTGGGCGAAACGCCGCACCAGCGCCTGGTCAGTGGAGGTGTCAACATGAATCTGCTTCGACGCCAAGGTGACAGCCAGGTCCGCTGCATAAGCAGTCAGTTCGCGGCGCGCTGCTTTAGTGGCGGCGACAATTTCCTGACTGGCTGACTCGCTTATGCGCAGGGCTTCTTCAGTCGCAGACGCTTTGATTCTCTCTTCCTCGGCGAGAGCTTCTTTTTCCGACGCCGAGCGCATCTGGTGGATCTCATCGTCGAGATGGCCGAGGCGTGCCTCGATTTCACTCAACCACCGGTTCGCGTCTTCACTGGCCTTACGCGCTTCCTCCAAACTTTTCTGGATCGAGGCGGTGCGATTGCGAAACATTGCGGGCAAGTTTTTCTTCGACGCCCACGCGATCAGGCCAACAACGATGGCAAAGTTCAGTATCACTGCCAGCCAGTACGCACCGTCAAGGCTCAATCCCGTGATTCGCGAGAGCAATTGCACCGACGCCGAGTGCTTGAACTGTGCGGTTTCGTCTTCCCCTGAATTCGGTTCCGGACTCGGATTTGGCGCTGCACTTGCGGGAGAGTTCTGGGTTGAGGGATTCGCGGGTGTTTCCGATTCCGACGCGGTTTGAGCAAACGTGAACAGCGAAAACACGAACACTGCAGCCGCCAGCAGCGCCAGAGTTCTGAGTCTGCCCACGCGCAATGAAAGCGACAATTTCATCGTCCACCTGCCGGGGCCGAACTCAATGCGGGCTGAAGCACGGTGCGAATGATCTCCGAGGCCAGCCTTCCAACTTCCGCCTCGAGCGAACTTATCGCGACTTTCTTGTCGCCTTCGATGGCGGCGCGGGCCTGCTCGATCTGGGCCTGAGCTCGTTTTCGCGCTTCGGCAACGGCTTCGGCACGAACTTGCGTAGCCCGGGCACGGCGCGCCTCTTGAGCTTTAAACAGCGCCAGACGCGCGTCCCTGAGCCGCTTTTCGTATTCAGCAGTCCGGGCTTCAGCGGTGGCGATATCGGCCCTGGCCTTCTCAATCGCTCCCTGCGTGCGTGTATGGCGCTCGGCCAAAACCTTCGCCAGCGGCTTGTGCACGATCATCACGTACAGGCCGTACAGCAGCAAAAAGAAGATGATCGTCGGGATGGAGCCGAGCAGTAATTCGCCTATTTGTCTGAGCGTTTCATCCATGTTTTACGCTGAGAATCTATCGCCGAAAGGATATTTCTGAACTTTTGATTCTAGCGTTCAGCGGGGAAAAGTGTCAACGAACTGGGGGCATACTGGCTGAGTTTGAATTTGCGATCCTCAGGGTAGTCCTGTCGTTGACGAGTTGTGAGTGTAATCGCCTGATAACGACAGTTGAGGCCGTGTCTCGTCTGGAAACTGCTCCGAGATCCAAGCCATTCTGATCATCGTTAGTGGGATTCGACGTGCTGATTATCCGCAACCGCCGAAACCCCTGTGCCGGTTGCGCTCCGAACCGTTTCGTCCTTGTCCAGCACTCGATACAGCGTCTGCATTCCGCCCTTCATGTGGTCGTCCACGTGGCAATGAAACATCCATGTGCCGGCCCTGTCCGGCACCATATCGGCGGTAACGACCTGCGCCGGGCCGATCGTCGGCAGCACGTCCATGTACTGCCCGCGCACGCTGACCACGTTGCCATGCCAGTGCGGCGTGTGAAAGTTGAAGGCGATGCCCATCGTCATCACATACCAGCGCACGTGCTCTCCCTTGCGCATCGTGATCATCGGTCCGTTGCTGAAGAGGTATCCGTTGATCGTCGCTTTCATGTTGCTTGTGCCAAACCCGGTTCCCAAAGAGAGATCTCCATTACCCTCTGGATCGAGCGGAATGTATTCCGCCATATTGACCTTCGAGCGGTCGGCGAAATTCGTCTTAACGTTGTGCTCGAAGTAACGACTTTGGTTCTCGTCAATGATCATGAACAACGAAAAGAACTCATGCGCGATGTCCTTGGGCGAGCCGTCGGGGCGTGCCATTCCTTTCCGCGTGATCACAATCGCGCCGATTAGGCCTGCATTCACGTCCTTGGGTTCGTAGTTGTGAGAGTGATAGAGCCACGCGATCGAACTTCCATCCTGCGGTCCGGGGCCCGCCTCGGGGCGCACTTCCCAAGTGTAGGTGTGAGTCTTTCCCGGGGGCACTAAGCCATCCGCTTCGGGATGCTCCATGCCGTCCGAATACATAGCGCCCTCTGAGTCGCGCTCGTACGCCACCCCATGTGGGTGCAGGCTGACCGGAAAACTGGTGTGGTTGCGCAAAACTACCTTGATCGTGTCTCCCACCTCGGCACGAATAACAGGCCCGAGCAGTCCCATATGCGCCAGGGCCGGGGGACGAGGTTTTTTCGTGCTAAACGTGGCATCAGTATATTCGTGAAAGACAGCCTTCCGATAGGTGCGCCCGATGCGGTTTGCAGTATGTTCGGTGAAGGCTCTTCCGTAACTGTCGAAATCTTTACCCATCATGACGTCTATTCCATCCGGCGAGTAGTCCCAGTCAACCTCTTCGGCGCAGAGGTAGTAGGTGCGCACTTTTGGAGCGGACGTCGTCTTTGTACTTCCTTCGTGCCTGTTCGGTTGCGAGTAGCCGTTTGCGCAGAGCAGCGCGACGACAAGACATGCCGGCAGCAGTCGAGTTTTCATGTGATTTCCTCTTCGCGAAGAGTGAGCAGCGCAATTGCGGCTGATTTTACATCAGCACCACATCGAATTCTGAATTTTTCGCTATCCTTTCATCACAATGGCAGTAGCTTGACGTTAAATCGCCATTGCACTCATTGACGGCTTGGAGTGGCTCGGCCGGCTGCAAGGACTCTGCGCTTGAGCGCGAATCCGATATAAGAAAACCCAATCAGAACGCCCACAAAAAAGCTCGCTAGAATTAAGAATGCAATTACGCCTGCACACTCAAAACCTCTGCAAGTAAAGTAAGCCGCTGGGAGGGCGATCAGCTCCAGCGACATGATAACTGAGGGATGAATCCAGACTCGCTTAGCCGAGGGTTCGTGGTATCCAGCCAGAACCGCAACCAAAACCAGAACCGTGCCGGCGGAGATGAGTATCCAGGCAACGCCAGAATTGCTACTACGAGAAGCCAGAACAAATCCACCGGTCGTTACAACGCCTATCACTGCGTCAACCGCGATACGAAGACCGAAACCGTAAGAGCGCATTCTCGACGCGTCCTCTCCGTTCCGATTCTACTTCGTCAAACCTAGGCTGGCGAAAAATCGCCATCGCACAAGTAACATTCCTGATTGGTTGGCGGCAGGGGTCGATCGCAAATAGCTGAGGAGAACTTTTTCCTACCTACGCCTCCTACCAGGTTTACCTGATTGATCGAATCCAGGATTGGGTATCAGCTGAAATTATCAGGGCGCGGGAATCAGCGAGATATATCGCTACTTGCCTGTTGCGCTTTTCCGCCTTCCGCGTGCCATTTTCCCGTTGCCGTTTTTACATACGAGCTCTGCCAGCCACGCCAAGATAACGGCCACCTCGTCCAGATCGAGACCCGTAGCTATGGAGGTGTTTTGCCATGGTGAAATCGGTATTGATAGTGGAGGACCACGCGCTTACCCGTCAGGCGGTTTGTTCGTTGTTCGCCTCGCAGGAAGACTTCGAAGTATGCGGGGATGCGGAGAACGGTCAGGAGGCGGTCGAGATTGCTCAAGTGCTGCGTCCCGACTTGATCGTGCTGGATCTTTCGATGCCAGTAATGAATGGGATCGAAGCTGCTCAGGCTTTGAAGCAGCTGATGCCTGAGACACCAATAATCGTATTTAGCGAGTACTGCGACGTGTTCTCGGAGCGCGAAGCTCGCTCTGAGGGTATTTCCGCTCTCGTCTCAAAAACGGGGCCCGTCTCAGTGTTACTGGATAACGCTCGCGCCGTGCTTGATTACCCAGCGGGCGGGTTCCTTTCACCCTCTAACCAAACCAAGGAGCAATCACATGTTCACACGCGTAGTTGAAATTAAGAGCAAGGTAGGAAAATCCAAAGAATTAACCAACACCGTGAACGAGAAAGTGCTTCCGATCCTGAAAAAACAGCGCGGTTTTGTAGACGAGATCGTTCTGATCTCCGACAAGGAGAACGATCGCGTCCTGGCCATCAGTTTCTGGAATAGCAGCGAAGACGCCGAACTGTATCATCGCGAGCATTTCCCGCAAGTCCAAGATTCGGTTCGACACTTGCTCGATGGCGAACCCTTAGTCCGAACGTTTAACGTGGAAACCTATATTGGTCAGAAGATCGCGGCCCACAAAGCCGCCTGAAAACGCTGGGCCGCCTGACTGTTGTGACGCAGAAAGGGCGGCCTTTGTTTGTCCGGTGAGGCGAAATTCAGCTCACTAGCACGTAATTCCTCACCACGTCCTGAAACGCAGTCAACTGTTTTCCGTTCTCGGCCCCATCCCACCCCAACTCCTCCGCCATCAACTCCGCAACCGCCGGCGCCATCTCCAACGCCGCCCGGGCGTTTAGGAACAGCGCCCGCATTCGCCGGGCGAGAACGTCTTCTATCGTGCAGGCCATTTCGTGGCGCACCGCCCATATGACTTCGGCTTGCACATAGGGCAGCGCGGGATGCAGTTTTCGCCCTAGTGTGGGATTGGCCCGAATCAGCTCGCGAATTTCAGCCGCATCGCTGCCGTAAACCGCCAGATCACCAAGTTGCTTTGCATCAGTATGCCAGCCGTGAATCTTCAAGTGATGGGTTACGCAAGGCGCATCCGGCAATTGGGCCAGCGTCGCTGCCTGATCGACGCAGTCTTCCGCCATATGACGATATGTCGTCCACTTCCCTCCCGCGATAGTCATCAGGCCGGAGCTGTCGATGTGGATCACGTGATCGCGCGCCAAGGCCGCCGTTGCAATCGAACCCGAACTTCGCACCAGCGGCCGGATTCCGGCAAACACGCTCAGCACGTCCTCCCGTTTGGGGGCTTTTTCCAGATACTGGCCCGCCGTCGCGAGAACGAATTCGATCTCCTGCTCCATGGCGACCGGCTCCAGGTTGGCGGTTTCGATCGGCGTGTCGGTGGTTCCAACCAAAGTGTGGCCGTGCCATGGAATGGCGAACAGCACGCGCCCATCGCTGGTATGCGGAACCAACACAGCGCTCTCGGCCTGCAGAAACTCCGGGCCAAACACCAGATGAATGCCTTGGCTAGGCTTGATCATAGGTGCAGCACTCGGCAGCGCTTTTTGCCGCAGGCGATCACTGAATGCTCCAGTGGCATTGATCACGACCTTCGCGGAGGCACGCAGTTCCTCGCCGGATTCGGCGTCGCGCGCCAGAATTCCATTCACAAAATCCTGGCTGTCATTGGTGAAGCCAGTCACCTCAACGTAATTCAGCAGGGTCGCGCCCTGCTCGAAAGCGGTGAACACCATGTGGATGAGCAAGCGCGCGTCATCGAATTGTCCGTCGTAATAGATTGCGCCGCCGCGCAGGCCCTCGGTTTTCAGCGTGGGAATTCGTTGGAGCGTTTCTTCGCGTGAAAGCAGGCGCGATTTTCCGAAACCATATTTTCCGGCGAGCAACTCATAAAGCTTCAGTCCCAGCCCATAAAATGGCGCTTCCCACCAGTCGTAGTTCGGAACGACGAACGCGAGGTCATGGACCAGGTGCGGCGCATTTTGCAGGAGCAGGCCGCGCTCCTTCAGCGCTTCCATCACCAGCCCGATGTTGCCCTGCTCCAAATAACGCACGCCGCCGTGCGCGAGCTTGGTACTGCGGCTCGATGTCCCTTTGCCGAAATCGCTCTGCTCGAGCAGAAGCACGTCGTAGCCGCGGCTCGCCGCATCAATGGCGACGCCGACACCAGTTGCCCCGCCGCCGATGACAATAATGTCCCAGGGCTTGGTGCGCGCGCGAACGCAACTCCACATCTCATCGCGAGTCATCTTATGAAACTCGTAAGCCTCAGGAAGATCGGAACCGGCTGCTTCAGCCTAGACTCACTCAAATGATTCCTACCCATTTGATGATGAACGCTGCCAGCGCTGCGCCGATGAGCGGACCGACGACCGGAATGGCGGCATATCGCCAATCCGAGCCGCCTTTGCCACTAATAGGCAGAACGGCGTGCGCCACACGCGGAGCAAAATCGCGTGCGGGATTGATTGCATATCCAGTGGGACCGCCGAGACTCAAACCGATGACCCAAACCAGCACGCCCCAGAACCATGGGCTGAAGCCGGGAGCGAGACCCGTAGGCCCGAGCGATTTGCTGCCGAAGCTGAAGCCGACAATTATCAAGCACATGGTCGCGATAATTTCGGTCATCAAGTTCGCCGGAAATTTTCGGATTGCCGGAGCATTGCAGAAAACCGCAAGTTTGGCGGCAGGATCGGGAGTCTCCTTCCAGTGCGGCAGGTACACTAGCCATACCAGAACCGCGCCTACGAATGCGCCCAGAAACTGCGCCGCCCAGAACGGAAGAACATTGGACCAGTTTCCAGACAAGAATGCCGCTGCCAACGTTACTGCGGGATTAATGTGTGCCGCGGGACTGCCGGACGCAACCGCAGTGCAGATGCCCGCAACCACGGCCATTCCCCAGGCGGTGGTGATGACGATCCAACCTGAGTTCTCGCCCTTAGTCTTTTTCAGCAGGACGTTCGCGACCACGCCATCGCCGAGAAGAATCAACACCAGCGTGCCCATGAACTCACCTACCAGCGGCCCATGCATCCAATGCCCTCCGCGATTGCTCAACAGCCAGAGTCGCCCGATTCACCGAAATGGGTGGAGCAGGGCTTCCAGCCCCGCGTTAAATCCGTCATAGATCTCAACGCAGGGCTGAAAGCCCTACTCCACCTAAATACTTTATTCCACCCAATCAAATGACCGGGTCACTGCTTTCTTCCAAAAGTGATAAAGACGCTCACGAGACGCCTTATCCATCTTCGGTTCCCAACGTTTCTCCGCTGCCCAGTTCGCGGACAACTCATCCGTGTCTTTAAAGAATCCGATCGCGAGACCCGCAGCATAGCACGCCCCCAAAGCCGTGGTTTCACTAACCCGAGGGCGAACAACTGGAATACCCAAAATATCCGCCTGAAACTGCATAAGCAGATTGTTCTGCACCATGCCGCCATCGACGCGCAGAAAATCAAGATTCATGGCGGAGTCTTTGGCCATCGCCTCGACCACTTCGCGGACTTGAAACGCGGTGGCTTCGAGGACAGCGCGCGCCATGTGTCCTTTATTAACGTAGCGAGTAAGTCCAGCAATCACGCCGCGCGCCGTGTCCTTCCAATAAGGCGCGTACAAACCCGAAAATGCCGGAACAAAGTAGACCCCGCCATTGTCCGCGACGGTTGACGCCAGCGATTCGATCTCTGCGCTGGATGCGATCAATCCCAGATTGTCGCGAAGCCACTGCACCAGCGCTCCAGTTATGGCGATGCTGCCTTCGAGCGCATAATGCGTGGGCTTGGCTCCCAGTTTGTAGGCGACGGTGGAGATCAGTCCGAATTTCGACGGAACAATTCTTTCGCCGGTATTCAACAGCATGAAGCAGCCAGTGCCGTAGGTATTTTTGGCTTGGCCGGGCTTGAAACAAACCTGACCGATAAGGGCTGCCTGTTGGTCGCCAAGCACTCCGGCGATGGCCACGTCACGGATAGCGGGAATTTTTGCGTGACCGTAAACTTCGCTGCTGGACTCAATCCTCGGCAAAATCTGAGCAGGAATTCCGAAGTCGCGCAGAATGCTCTCGTCCCATTGCAAAGACGCGAGGCTCATCAGTTGCGTGCGGCTGGCATTGGTGACATCCGTGACGTGCACCGCGCCGCCGGTCAACTTCCAGATTAAAAAGCTGTCAACCGTGCCGCAGATCAGATCACCGGCTTCCGCTTGCGTGCGGGCACTGGGAACATTCTCGAGGATCCAACGAATCTTCAGGCCGCTGAAGTACGTGGCAAGTGGTAACCCGGTCCGCGCGCGGTAGCGGTTTTGCCCGCCGTGTTTTGAAAACTCGGCAACATCGAGAGCGACGCGAGTGTCCTGCCAGACGATCGCGTTGTAAATCGGCTTTCCGGTTTTCTTGTTCCAGGCGACGGTAGTTTCACGCTGGTTGGTGATGCCGATGGCTGCCAGATCGATGGGCCCGAGCTTGGCTGCCTGCGTGGCCTTCGCTATGACCGATTCAGTGTGCCGCCAGATTTCCTCAGCGTCGTGCTCAACCCAGCCGGGCTGGGGATAAATCTGCTCGTGTTCTTCTTGCGCAGAGCTGACAATTCGACCAGCGCGGTCGAACACGATGAAACGTGTGCTGGTGGTGCCTTGGTCGATCGCGCCAATGTAGTCGGCCATTCAGTGTTAGGCTGCTTCTCCCTTTACCTCGACTCCCGCCCATTTTTCGAGCAACTGTAGTGTGGCGGCGTAATCGAGGTCGGCGTAGCCTTCTTCGACCGCCACGTCATAGACTTCCTCGACCGTCTCCAGTCCTGGGAGTTTTACACGTGCTTCTTTGGCGGCATCGAGCGCCAGGCGGATGTCCTTGCGCATAAGACGCAGTGGAAAGTTGGGAGAAAAATCGCGGCGCAGGATAAACGGGGCTTTATATTCGACCACCCCCGACTTCACCATCGACGCGTTGATCAGGTGCACCAGATTCTCGGCATCCACGCCGAGTTTCGCAGCAAGGGTGAGCGCCTCGGCAAAGCCTTCGTAGATCAGCGCGATTTGTAGGTTCATTACCAGTTTTGCGGATTGGCCTTTGCCGGTCTCGCCCATGCGAAAGATTTTCTTGCCCATCGCCGCATATAGCGGCTTCAGCTTTTCAACCTCGCGCTCCTCGCCGCCAACTATGAACAGCAGGGTGCCGGCTTCCGCTCCGGTCTTTGAGCCTGTCATGGGAGAGTCCACATACTGCACACCTTTCTGCGCCACCCGCACAGCAAATTTTCGAGTCGCTGTGGGAGAAATAGTGCTCGAGTCGCTGATGATCATGCCTGCGGTCAGGGATTGTTCAACCCCGTTTGCTCCGAACAGAACATTCTCGACGGCTGCCGTGTCGGAAATGCAGAGCCAAACTACTTCAACCCCTTGCGCAGCTTCGGCGGGAGAAGCTGTTGGACGCGCACCTTCCACTTGTTTTTCTGGCGTCCGATTCCAAGTTGTGACTTCGTGGCCAGCCTTGACGAGATTCGTCGCCATGGCATGGCCCATGATTCCTAATCCTAGAAATGCAACCCGCATAAGAGCTCCTGACTATTGAAGGAAACTTTTGGAGAAAGAAAAGGACACCCGAATTAGAAATGACTCGCAGAAAGCGGTCAAGAGAATCTGAAGAGATTGGTAGAATGCAGGTGTGCTATTAACCCTTGGGTTCCGTCTAAGTCATAGGCAGTGGCTCAGGCTATTAGCTAAGAGTTAAAACCTTTTCCTATGCTTCGACAGGCGATCCAGAGTCCGGCGATGCGTAAACGTGCCCGGCAGTTCGGGCAGCTGATCCGGCGCTCAGCGGTGACACCGCGAATTGGGGAGTCGCACAAGCCGGTTTTGGTAACCGATGGCCAGATGGGCGTGACCTTCATTGGACATGCCAGTTTTTTCCTCCAAGTGGGCGGCGAGAACGTTGTAATCGATCCTAATTTCGCGCGCTGGCTTTTTGTGCTGAAAAGATTACGCCAGCCGGGGGTGAGGGTCCGGGACTTGCCGCCGATCGATGTGGTGCTCATCACCCACGCGCACTTCGATCACTTGCACCGCCCGTCCCTGCGGTCACTGGTCCAGCACACAAAGCAGTGGCGCGGCTCAGCGCCGACTATTGTTGTGCCGGAGCATGTCTTTGATCTGGTCGCTGATCTTGGTTTTCGCGACGTGGTCGAACTGAACTGGTGGAACAGTTACCGCCACCGCAACGTGACCATAACTCACGTACCGTCGCGGCATTGGGGAGCGCGCGTGCTGCGCGACGCTCATCGCGGTTACGGCGGATATGTTTTGCGTGACGGTAAGCATTCCGTGTATCACGCCGGCGACACGGCATATTTTCCAGGCTTCCGCGAGATCGGCATGCGGCTCTCTCCGCAATTGGCGCTGCTGCCTATAGGCGCTTACAATCCGCCACAATTTCGCAACGTTCATACCAGCCCGGGCGATGCCACCCGCGCCTTCCTCGACCTGAATTCCCGTTGGATGGTCCCAATGCATTACGGCACCTTCCAACTTTCCCACGAGCCGATGGAAGAACCTCTGCAATTGCTCGAGCAGGAGGCACAGCGCGCGGGGATCAGAGATAAGGTGCTCGTCCTGCCCGAAGGAATCACAAAGATTTTTTGACAAATTTAATGTCCGGCAGGCTAGAATCATCCGCCGAGGAGATTCTTATGGCCGATAAAGTTCAAGCTATACCCCCAGGATTTCATACCCTGACCCCGCACCTTACCGTCCGCAATGCTGACCAAGCGCTTGAGTTTTATAAAAATGCGCTTGGCGCTGAGATCCTGGGTGTGGCCCGCATGCCTGACGGAAGGGTTATGCACGCCGCATTGCGCGTCGGCGACTCTATGCTCATGTTGAATGAGGAAATGCCGGAGTACGGCGGGCTGTCACCGCTATCGCTTGGGGGCACGGGTGTAACCATCCATATCTACACAGACAACGTTGACGAGGCGTTTAACCGCGCCGTATCCGCCGGGGCTCAGGTGAAAATGCCCTTGATGGATCAGTTCTGGGGCGACCGCTACGGCATGGTTGCAGATCCCTTCGGCCACAAATGGTCGCTGGCGACCCACGTAAAGGACTTGTCGCCGGAAGAGATGCAGCGAGCTCAGGACGAAGCTATGGCCAAAATGCCGGCGCCAGAATCTGCCAAGAAGACAGCTTAGTACGCGAGTAGGATTCTGAGGTCGCGCAGATTATTGCCCGTCGGCCCGGTGACAATGGCATCGCCCAGCGCTTCAAACAGCGGATAAGCATTGAAGGCGCTGAGCTGCGCCGCAACATCGAGTCCGTGGACTTTCGCTCGCTCCACCGTTGTTCCGTCGACGATGGCGCCGGCTGCAGCGCTGTCGCCGTCAATTCCGTCGGACCCCGCGCTGAGTACGCAAATATTTTCCCCGCTGATTTTGGACGCGCAGCACAACGCGAATTGTTGATTGCGGCCCCCCGCGCCGCCGTTCTCAACGTGCACCGTAACCTCGCCGCCCGAGAGGAGGCAGACACGCTCGTGCTTGCTGCGTAGCTCTCGCAGCCGCCCGAGTAAGTAGTCTGCTGCTCTCGCATAGTCCCAATCGTCGCAGGAATTGTCGATTTCGACTAAGAAGCCCTGCTGCATTGCTTCCTTCCCCGCAGCCTCCAGCAAAGCTGCGTTCGAAAGTACCGTCCACCAACGCGCATGAACGAAGGCCGGATCGTCGGACTTCGGAGTTTCTTCCAGAGCGCGGCGTTCGAAGAGTTCGCGTACAGAAGCCGGAAATTGCTTGAGCATTTCGTGTTTAGCAGCGATCGCGTGACTATTCGCGACTGTCGTCGAATCCGGCATGGTTGGTCCAGACGCCAGCGCGTCAGGTGTATTATCTGGGACATCGGAAACAAGAATCGACACTTGCCGCGCCGGATACGCCGCGCGGGCCAAACGCCCGCCTTTGATCGCGGACAGATGTTTGCGGACGGTATTTATTTCGCCGATCGAAGCGCCGGAGTGGACCAGGACGCCATAAGTCTCAATCAGATCCTGCAGTGAAATTTCTTCGTCGATCGGCTTTTCGACGGTCGCCGACCCGCCGCCGCTAATTAAGTAAATCACCAGCGACGCTTCGTTCTGCGCGCTTAACGACTTAAGTATGGCTCCGGCAGCGCGAATCGATTCTTCATTGGGCAGCGGATGGCCGCCGTGAAAATAACGAAAGCCGCGAATGTGAAACTCTGGCGCAACCGAACTGGCAACAATGCCTTCAAAATGCCCGCCGGTCTGCTCGTGCAAGGCGGTGAGCATGGAATGGGCCGCCTTGCCAGTGGATACGACAAGGACACGGCTGTACGAATTGAGATCGTACAGATCCTCACAAATTCGCAGGACGCCGCGCTCGCACTGAACGTGTCGCGCAAAAGCCCGGCTGATGCTGGATTCGCGCATCGCGTGATCGAAGATGTGGCGGGCAATTTCTTTCATGGCGTGGCATCTTTAATAGTTTCTTTGACCCACGCTTCAATGGCCTCTCTCATCTCTCGCAATCGGCCCTCAAAAAAATGATCGGCACTTTCGATAATGACCAGCTTCTTCGGTTCGTGCAAAGAGCTGACCAACTGCTCTAGCTTGGCGCGCGGGCCGAACTGGTCGCGGCTGCCGCTAACGAAAAGCTTCGGCTTATCGCATGAGCGCAGAAAGTCAAATTCATAGCTGCGATCATCAACCGGCGCGACTGGAGTTCCCAGCCCGATCAGCGCTTTCACGCGATCGTCGGCGCACGCGGCGTTCAACCCGACGGCGGCGCCGAAAGAAAATCCCGCGAATATCAAAGGAAGTTGAAACTCGCGGTCGAGCCAATCAAGCGCGGTCCGGACATCGTCGATCTCCCCTCGACCATGGTCGTGCTCACCTTGACTCAACCCAGTCCCCCGAAAATTGAAGCGCAGCACCGGAAAGCCAAAACTGTTCAGCGCCTTCATCGCGTGAAAGACGACCTTGTTGTGCATGGTCCCGCCAAACACCGGGTGGGGATGGCAGACGAGGGCGGCATGGGTTGCATTCTCCGCGCCGGAATTGAGCAGGGCTTCCAACTGCCCCGCTGGCCCATCGAGCATTAAAGAACGAATTGCGGATCGTGTCGCTTCTGATGATTCCACTGCAATAGCTTAACCTGAAAATGAACCGACTCAAGACCACGCGGGGACGGCCGGCCTCGGCCGTCCACTGCTCAACTAGCTCGACGGGCCCGTCGCTCAAAAATGTTGCCGCTCGTTTTCCTTCGTGTACCTTCGTGTCCTTCGTGGTTTATGCTTTTTTGATCCTTTATGGACATGATCGCTCTCACCCGTCAGCTGGTCGACATCGAATCCACCACCGGAAACGAAGGCCAGGTCGGGCATTTTCTCGTCGAGGAGCTTCGACGGCTCGGCTACAACGTCCAGCGAACGGTTGCAGAAGGCGAGCGCGCCAATGTCTATGCCACATCGCCCCAGCAGCCCAATCCGACAATAGTTCTTTCCACGCACATGGACACCGTTCCTCCATTCATTCCTTCTTCCGAGGATGAACGACGCATTTATGGCCGCGGATCGTGCGATGCGAAGGGCATCATCGCTGCGCAAATTGCAGCGGCAGAACGCCTACGCCAGGAGGGAATCTATGTCGGCCTTCTCTTTCTAGTCGGCGAAGAGCGCGACAGCTTGGGCGCGAAAGTAGCGAATCAGCAGGCCAACGCATGCAAATTTCTCATCAACGGCGAACCAACAGAAAATAAAGTTGCGATCGCGTCCAAAGGCTCGCTGCGTGCAGAACTGACCGCCACCGGCCGCATGGCGCACTCAGCCTACCCAGCGCTGGGTGAATCCGCGATAGACAAGCTGGTCGAAGCGCTTCATCGGCTCCGATCAATGAAGCTGCCCTCTGATCCCGAGGTCGGGCCATGCACTTTAAACATTGGGTTGATCAATGGCGGCCGCGCGCCCAACGTAATTCCCGACAAAGCTCACGCGTTGCTGCTCTACCGCTTGATCGGGCCTTCAGAAAATCTTCGCCGCGAAATCACTCAGACGGTCGGCAATTTGGCCAAAGTTGAATTCACTCTCGAGATTCCGTTCGTCCGCTTGGGCACCTTCGAAAATTTGCCGACCATGGTTGCCGCATTCACCACCGATATTCCCGCCCTCAGCAATTGGGGCCAGCCATTGCTGGTTGGGCCGGGATCAATTCACGTTGCGCACACCCCCAACGAGTACATGGAAAAGAAGGAGTTAGAAGAGGCGGTGGAATTGTATTCCGCAATCGTCAGCCAACTGGTAAAACAAAGCGATTCGCCGCGTTGAGATTTATACGCTTATAGCGTATAGTATTTCTAGGTACGCCAATAGCGTATGCAGCAGTGCATTGAATTCATCGAGGCGCCGGCATTTACTCGTTATCTCTCAAAGTATCTGGGCGACGATGAATATCACCGGCTTCAAGTGCAACTTGCTGGCAATCCGGAGGCTGGGGATGTTATGCCAGGCAGCGGTGGATTTCGCAAGCTACGATGGGCGGATACGCGGCGCGGCAAGGGCCGCCGAGGCGGATTGCGAGTGATTTATTACTACTTTGCGCGCGATCGGCAAATCCTGTTGATGACTCTTTATGGCAAGGATGAAGCGATAGATCTCACCGCAAAAGAGAAAAAGGCATTGAAGTCGGCAATTGAAAGCGAGTTGGCAGCGCGTGCCGCCAACCAACAGCCGAGACGGAGGAAATAATAATGGCCAAAAGGGATATCTTCACCGAGTTGATGGAAGGTGTATCGGCGATGAAGCGGAACCGTGAAGGCAAAATCACGCTTCGTAGCCATAAGGTAGAAGTCTCGCCCCTTCCTCGTGTCGATTCAAAGGTCATTCGGGATACCCGCCGCAAGCTGCGTTGTTCGCGTGCAGTGTTCGCGCGCAAGCTGCGCATTAACGAGCGCACTTTGGAAAAGTGGGAGCAAGGCCGAGCAAAACCCAATCCTCAGGCAGCAGCTCTCGTTTTGTTGGTGCGCCGCTATCCGGACACTCTTGCCCGTCTGGATTCCGTTGCGGCGGAGTAGGGATTCCTCTAACCCAACCCTCTTCTGCGAATTCTGGCCCGTCGGGTTAGACTGTAGCCGTGTCCACCTCAACCCTCAACTCCCTTGCCCAGGCCTCTTCCTCTTACCTGCGCTCTGCCATGCACCAGCCCATTCAGTGGCACGAGTGGGGTGATGAGGCTTTCGAGAAAGCCAAACGCGAGAACAAGCCGATCCTGCTCGACATTGGCGCGGTGTGGTGCCACTGGTGCCACGTAATGGATCGCGAGTCCTACGAAGATCCCGAAACTGCGCAGATCATCAACGAGCGCTTTATCGCCATCAAAGTCGATCGCGACGAGCGCCCCGACATCGACAGTCGCTATCAAGTCGCAGTCCAGGCCGTCACCGGACAAGGCGGCTGGCCGCTGACTGGCTTCCTTACGCCCGACGGGCGGCCCTTCTATGGCGGCACCTACTTCCCTCCTCATGACATGCAGGGGCGACCCAGTTTTCGCCGCGTGCTGCTCGCCATCTCCGACGCCTTTCGCGATAAAAACGGCGACGTGCTGGAGCAGGCACAGATGGTTGAAGGAGCAATCGCTCATGCCGAGTCATTTACTGGGAAGTCTGGCGAGTTTTCGCCGCGGGTGATTCAGGAAATCATCGAATCCGCGCTGAAGATGTTTGACGAGAATAATGGCGGCTTCGGCGGCGCGCCAAAATTTCCCCACGCCTCGATTTTGGATTTGCTGATCGATCAGTATGTTCGCTTGAGGGGAGCTTCGTTCCGCGGGACGGAGGGGGGCAGCCATCTCCACAACGACAATGCCGGTCCATACCCGGCTGAGAAGCTTAAGAACGTATTCACTACCACGCTCGAGAAGATGGCGCGCGGCGGGGTTTACGACCAGCTGGCCGGGGGTTTTCATCGCTATTCAGTCGACGAACGCTGGATTGTGCCCCACTTCGAAAAAATGTCGTATGACAACTCGGAGCTGCTCAAGAATTACGTGCATGCTTACCAGGCAACCGGCGAAAGGTTCTTTGCAGATGTTGCGCGCGACATTATCCGCTGGACTGATGACGTGCTTAGCGACAGCAAACATGGCGGATTCTACGCGTCGCAGGACGCGGACATCTCGCTTGACGATGATGGTGATTACTTCACCTGGACTTTGGACGAAGCGAAATCAGTCCTAAACGAAGAAGAATTTCAGGCAGCCCGCCTGCACTACGACATCAACGAAATCGGCGAAATGCAGCATGACCCTATGCGGAACGTTCTTTATCAACGAGCTCCGATCGAAGAGATCGCGACACGACTCAAGCTCTCAACAGAACGCGTGCGCGAAATTCTGCAATCCGCGAAACAAAAAATGTACGCCGTGAGATTGAAGCGGCAAACGCCTTACATCGACAAGACGATTTATACAAATTGGAATGCGCTTTTCGTGTCGGCATATTTGGAAGCGGCCGCGGTGCTCGACCTCGACGATGCCAAGCACTTTGCCCTGCGCTCACTCGACCGCATCCTGGCTGAGGCCTGGAATCCGCAATCTGGTCTGAAGCACGTGGTGGCGTATTCAGACTCTACATCCACCAAGCGCAATACCGATGGCTTTCTCGATGATTACGCATATACGGCAAATGCTTGCCTCGATGCCTACGAATCTATTGCTGACCTCACGTATTTTCGCGATGCTCAGCAGATCACGAACAAGATGATCGAAAAGTTCTACGACGCTGACTCCGGCGGGTTTGCCGATAGTGCTCCCAAGCCCGGCGCGCCTGGTGTCCTAGCCACGCCACGAAAGCCGTTCCAGGACTCGCCAACGCCCGCGGGCAATCCCGCAGCCGCCATTGTGTTGCTGCGAATGTACGGCTGTACCGGCGAAGACCCCTACCGCGAAAAGGCGCAGCGCACTTTGGACTTGTTAGCTGGAACCGCCGGCCAGTATGGCCTTTTCGCCGGCACTTACGGAATCGCGGCGACCTATGCCTCATATCCACATTCGCAGGTCGTAATCGTCGGCGACGACGAAAGCGCTTCACAACTGTATTCGCAAGCTGTTTCTTCGGGGCTAATCGGTAGGTCGGTGATCAAGCTGAAGTTCAGTCAGGCGGTTGCGCAGAATTTACCGCCTTCGCTGGCAGCAACCGTGCCCGAATTACCGGCAGTAAAGGCGGAAAAAACTGTCGCAGTGGTCTGCTCCGGTTTTAGCTGCAAGCCCCCGGTAAATACCTCTGAACAATTGAAGCAACTGCTAACCACCGAATTCCCTGCGGCATGACCGCAATCAGAAACCCCAAAAACGAGAGCAGCCCAGGCCCTATTCAATTGAATGGTAGCCGGGGCTGCTATGTTGGACTGCTAACTGGTTAGTAGGTCATCTCGCGGACGCCCAGGCTCTTATAGGGCGAGGACTGGTTCATGGCCGCAACCCAACAGCTGTCGTATTGAACTGTCATGCTGCCGCCGCCGCTGAAGCTGATGAGTGGGGCACCGGGAGAACCCGAGGAGATCAGATGCCCACCCGAGTCATAGAGGTTAGCCACCAACATCGCGCCATCAATAACGCCGTTACCACCGCCCGACCAGGTGATATTACCCTTTCCAACGACTAATATGACGCCGTTGTAGTTGGGGTTGCCAGTAAAGGTGACGTTACCTTCGACCAGCAGAATGCCGGCTCCAGTGAGATTACTTACGCTGAGGTCACCGGTTACAACATTAATCACCGGATTGGTAGTGGTCCCTGGGTTAGTAAGAGCTGTGGCATTGGTGTAAGTGTTCGCCGGAAGGGCCGAGGCAGTTACTTCGTTGACCAGAGCATCCAGACCCTGAACTGTGTTCATTCCACCTGCGCCTAGCGCTGTACCTACGTTCGCGACATTAGCCGGCGAACCGGTGTAGTTACCCGAGCGGTCCGGAGGGCCCGCAAAACTGCCTGTAATGGTCGCCATTGACGTCGTATCATAGCCTCCAACAGCAGGTTCATTCCCCGGCGGCGGGCATACAGTCCCGTTCTGGGGACGTAACGAATTGGTGCTACTGCTTTTATCGAGCCCGGTGGCGCTAAACGCGTTTGAACTGCCAGGACTAAATGAGGGTAAGTCGCCATCCATAACCATCGCGCCGGGAATGTTCGGAATGATATCAGTGGCGACGTCCATCTGCACCATTCGGCGTGAACCGCTGGGCGTGACTGCCAGCGCGGTTAGCGTATAAACGGGTGTATAGTTCTGCGCCGGAATGAGTGCAGCACCAGCAGAGGCACAGCTGCCGGAAGCGACGGTGAGCTGAGTATTGCCATTCCAGCAGACCAGATTGTAATCAGCCGTACTGCCATCGACGGTGCTAACGGTTGTGGTGCCCGATGAGGTTTGGTTCGTCTTTACATTAACACGCACCCACTTCCACGCCTGGACTGGGCTCGAGGCATAGGTCGAACTCGCGCTCGCCGTGACGTACCAACTCGAAGTACCCCGGGGACGAGGCGGATTACCCGAGCAGCCATTGCCGGAACCCGCGTACAAGGCTTCTACACAGATTTCATCGTCTGGATATGCACTTCCGTTGGTGACCCACGGAGTATCGCTTTCGCTGTTCAATGGATTGGTAACGTACAGAATCGCATTTGCTGAACCAAACATTGGCGGAGCCACGCTTGGAGTAGCAGCACCAGGAAGAGAACCGCTCAAGGTGTTGGTAGCACTAATTCGGATACGGTCACGCACCTCTTCAAGCCCAGCTTTGGCTGCAAAAAAAGCGGTTTGCTCGTCGCGGAAATTCGTACTGATATTCGTATCGGTGTTGGTCAGCATGAGCATGCTGACCGCAATCGCCGTGATCAGCAGCAAGGTAAAGATCGCGATAAACAGCGCAAACCCGCGCTCCGAACGCCGACCGTGGTTATTGTTGAGTTTAATCATAGTTGTTTTTTGCAAACCTCATTGACAACTGATTCCAACGAAACCCGTCGTAGCCATCGAACAATTATTAAGCGAGACCTCGCCTTCAAAAGAAGTCTGGATTGGCTGCTTGGTCTTCGGGTCAATATTTGCAGGGTCTTGAATTTGGAGATTGATATGGATGGTCTTGACCGTCGCCAGGGTCGCACCGTTGCTATTAATATCTAACGGCAGACCTCCGATGGCGGCGCCGGTGGTATCGAAATAGGTGAAGATCGGGCTGTTGATCACGTCATTCACTTCGGTTCCCCAAGTGGCTGACTGTGACAACGGAGCCGTGCCAGTGACTTTGTCCACCGAACTACGCTGCAGACATAGCGCACAAACCGCTAAATTGGCTCCATTGATCTTGTATTGAACGCTCTGCACTACACCGGTTCCATTTACGTCTCCCTCAAACCAGATCGAATTGGCGTCGATTTTCACCAAACCTACAGCTACTCGGCTATCAGCTTGGGACGTTGCGAGAGCCGCCGTTGGACTCATCGGCAGAAAACTCTCCATGTGTCCGTTGGGAAAGCCAATCTGATTGATGTCACGAAAGAACTGATCCACAAAATCGCGCGCTTCGTCGAAGTTATCGACTTTGGTTTGCTCGGTGTTGATCCGCTGCTGCGCAGTATTAAGCTGCAAAAAGATCCCGCCCGTGACTGTGGCCAGGATGGCAATCACGATCATCATTTCGATAAGCGTGAAGCCACGTTCCTGGATGTTTTCTTTGCGAGAAAGTTTTCCCATGACTATGTTCCCTGTCCAACTATCGTCCTGATCGTAACTACCGGGGCAAAAACGGCGCCGGTTGTTGCTCCATTGGTGACCGAATTCAATCGCGCGGAAACTGTCAATAGCTTGCTATAGGTGCTTATAGTGCTGATCTTCCAGCGCACGTCGTAGGTCATTTGTCGATTTGCCGTGCCACAGTCGGTGTATGCCATGTTGTAGTTCGTGACCTTGGCCTGCGTGTAATCCACATCGCCGGACGAATTTAAAGCTCCACCACCAGCAGCCGTGGCGATGCTAAAGCTCGTGCTCGTGCAATCAGTCAAAGTTAGCGTGGGACTGCTCCAAGCCGGAATACTCATGATTTTTTCGGTCACCATTTGCGCCAGCGCAGTGGAATTGCTTTGCTGCTTGCTGCGAAAGTCACCATTGATCGCCATGATCACCAGCGACATCGAAGCAAGTATTCCCACCGCGAGCACAACCATGGCGATCATGAGCTCGATGATCGTCAGGCCATCTTGCTTATCAGCACGACGGTTTTTCTTGCGCCTGATCAGTTCCATGATGCTCCATTCCATGTGTATGTCTTGGTCCTTCCGGTCCTGGTCACAACCACCGCCGCCCAACCGGTTGTTCCGTCAGGTCTAGCGTCTTTTAAGTAATAAACAAAGTAGCCGGCGGCGGGAGTGCTGCAAGTCGAGCTGGCATAGGCGCAGGGCAGACCCCGCGCAGAATAACCAAGGGTGGTAGCATTGTCGTAGTTAGTAGTGCCAGTGTCCCCGATGAGAACGTATGCGGTTGGGGTTCCACCGGTACCATTCGGAGCGCCCGTGGCCGGGGTTATATTCGAATTGAACATGATTACCGGCTCGGTCGACTGACAGGCGCCATCCAGGTTCAGGTCGATACAGGCTTGCCCCCCGGCGGTGGGAATAGCAATCGTGTAAATCGCGTTCTGCCTTGCCGCGAGGATCCTCGCCTGCTGCATCAGGCCGGAAAGGTTAATCGCCGCCGACTTCAGGCGTACGTTGTAAGATATCTTCGTGAAAATGGGAAATGCTACGCCGGCTAGAGCCATCACTATGGCCAGAACAACAATGATTTCCGTCAGGCTGAATCCCTTGGAAGCGGCATTGCCCCGCGAATGCTTTGTGTACTCTTCTGTCATTGTTAGCCAATGATAGGCATAACAAGACAGCTCACCCACATACCTAAGGTACTTTCCCGTAAGTAACCAAAGGCAGGGCAAAGGCCTAATTATTGGAGGGACACCTGCAAGTAGCTCTCTAACTATCGGAGAATCTGCGTCTCGCACAGCTGTGATCGTGGCGGGGGTGGGGAAAAGAGGGGTGTATTTATACCTTCACGGCTGTTGGTAACCTGGGCTGTTTGGGGCAGGAGGTTCGTAATCCATACCAAATTTGTTCTTGTGGGCTGTGGAAACCATACCGGCGGTAATCTCCAATACGCCCAGACTGGAACTGTTATCCGAAATAGTAACTTCTCGTGTTAACGCATTCAGATTTTCCGGCAAAGCAGTCTCGGCCCAGGTTTTCAAGGTGTACGGGCCTGGCGGGACTCGCGGAATTACGACCTCGCCTTTGCTATTAGAAATGCCGTAATACGGAGTATCCAGTGCGATTACGATCGCGCTCATCTCGGCATGAATGTTGCAAAAAATGAAAGAGATTCCAGCACGGTCGAAACTGACGTAGCGTGTGGTTCCAGCTTCATAAAGACCAAGGTCGAATCTCTTGCCCTCAAAGAGCGAAAACACATTGTGAAAAAATGGGTCGCGATTGGGAAACTTCACCACCGCCCCTACTGGAACCACAAGCAGGTGCGGCTCAAAGCTCTTGTGGTGCTGAACCAGTACCAACGGCTGTTTGGCTACGAACCTGGCTGTCGGTCCGCCGCCCAGCGGCGTTAGCCACACCACGACATTTTCCGCGTGCAACGAATCCGAGCTAAGGTGGTTGTCAATGACTTTGACGCGAGCTGAAACCGTAACGTTTTGCGCGTGTGCGCAAGTGCACAGCAAACTCACGATACCGATCAACGCTTTGCCTATCACATGACTCATTAAAACAAAACCCCCATCATCACATTTAGCTGGTCGGCGCTGTAGTAATTAAGAATCTGCGAAGTCCGCAGGTGACGGTACTCGCCGGAAAACAGAAGATCAGAGCGAGGACGATAAATAAAATTCGCCATCGCGGTCCGATTCGCCGCCAGCACATTAGGATATACGCCGGCCGGAGAAGAAATAGCGTGAAGATCACGGGCAAAAGGATTATCAACCCCAAAAGCGCCATTGAATTCGAGGCGCGAGGTCGCTGAAAACTTGAGCTGCGACCAGCCGCCGGCGGAATTCAACGGCAGAAAATTGCGAGCGAAATTGGTGGGGTTGGCGCTGATAAGAACCGACTGCCCGATCCCGCCGCCAAGACCGCCCACAGCCCTGCCGCGATAGGCTTCGCCAGAAACTTCGAACCGTGAGGAGAGCGGAACACGCCAGTCTCCGACTGCAGCCCAGCCATCCGCGATCCAGCCTGGGCCCCAGTTTTGTCGGGAGTAATAACCACTTGCGCCCAGCGTGAACGGTTTGTTATCTATCTCTTTTGTCCACGCGGTTCGCGCGGCATACGCGGGCTGTCCCGACGCTTCTCCCGCCTGCGGCTGACGATGCGAGCCGAAAGAGGGTTCACCGGTCACGTTGTCCAGAATCGCGGCTTGTACCGAAACGTTCTGATCGTCCGCTAAGTTGAATTTGTGTTCCAGTCGAACTTGCGGCGTCCATGACCAGAGGTTTCCCGAATAGCCAAGGCTCGGAACGAGGAGCGAAGCGAATGACGTCGGCGAATTTGGCGAAATGAAAAGACTGTCCTGTCCCACAATTAACGAAGTGTTATCCCAGTCCATGCGCATATTGGCGGTGCGCAGCCGGACGATCCCCGTATTGATGCCATCGAGGGCGCCTGAGGGGAACCCTCCGCCAAAATCCAACTGCACTTGGCCGCGCGTCTTCGCACCTGCCAACTCCGGCCCAAACACTTCCAAGCCAAATTCAGATTGACGAAGGGTACCGCCAAATGTCGGAGTTAGACCGTAGGGTCCGAAAGCGGACGAATAGGTCGGCACATCGAGATTGTCAACCGCCCCGCGATCGTGAAACAGGTTCAGCAGCACCATGCCCGAAAGCCGCACGCGATATTTCGAAGCGCTTTCAACTTTGGTTTGATAAAGGGTCCGCAGCTCGCTCTCCGTGACTTGAGTTGCCTCCTCGAGAGCGGAAACGCGCTGCTCTGTTGCAGCATTTGACCCGGGAGTCGGAGCGGCAGAAGAATTCTCTACCAACGGATTCTGTGCCGCATTGGCATTGGTCCGAATACTCTCCAGCTCCTTGCGCAACTCCTGATTTTCGGCACGGTACTCGGCTGCTTCCGATTTCACTTCAGACACGGCGCTACGGAGCTCTTGAATCTGTTCGCGCAGTTGGCGAATGGAATCTGCGAGATCGGGCTCGGAGGCAGCGTTAGCCGCCTGCTGCGCTGTGGCGGTAAAACTACCCGTGCAAATAAGCCCAACAGCAAGGAATTTCACAGAATGGCTGAAAGAGACGTTTGGCAGTTTCAAGTTCCCCCTCCGAAAAACCATTGTTTGCGGGTAAGACAGGATCAGCGCTAAACCCGTTTCGTAGAGTTTACGCCGCCTGCGGAAACGGAGTCTTCGCTTCCTGGCTCACACACCGCCGCGGCGGGAACGGGACGCGGTAAGGTGACGCGGAAGACAGTGCCCTCGGGCGAAGTTCGTTCCACTGCGACCTCGCCGCCGTGATCTTGAACAATTTTCTGGACCACTGTCAGGCCAAGTCCGGTGCCGTTCTCTTTGCCTTGACTGACGAAAGGTTCGAACAAAGTGGTGCGAATCGCGTTCGGAACGCCGCGTCCATTATCGGCGATCGTGATTTCAATCCCCGACGCCTTCTCCGTAATGGACACATCGATTCGCCCCAACCGCGCATCGACCGATTCGCAGGAATTCAGAAAAAGATTAGAGAATGCTCTCTCCAGCTTGCGGTGATCAAACCATCCCTCGAGGTTGCCGTGCTCATGGACGGCAATTGGAACCTCGCGGAACTGTGGATTCGACCTTAAAGTTTCGATCGACGTGTCTACGGTATCTCGTAAACTTCCGTAAGTCGGCCGGAGTGATGCACGGGTGCGAGAGAACTCGAGCAAGGAATCGATCAGCTCCGTCATTCGCCCCACCGCAGCCCTGACCTCCTCATACAGCTCGTCCCGCTGATCAGACGAAAGGTGCTGCTCGCAAAGAAACTCAGCATTCGCAACAATGGCTGCCAGGGAGTGTCGAAGGTCATGAGAGATTGAGCTAGCCATTCGCCCAATCGTGGCCAGCCGCTCGGATTCAAGAAGATTTTGCTGCGTACGGGCTAGACTCTCTCGCATGCGGTCGAAGGCGCGCGACAGTTCGGCTACTTCATCGCCACCGGTAGCATCCAGCTTGTAATTGAAATCGCCACGCTCCAAAGCTGAAACTCCGGCGAGCAGGCTTGAGAGCGGCCGGGTGAAGGTATGCGAGATAAAAAAAACCAGGGCGCTTCCAACTAAACCGGCCAGCAAACCCAGCGCCAGTAACAGGCGATTGATCTTCTGCAGGAAAGCGGTTGCCGCGTCATAAGATTTGAGCACGGCCAAGCGAACTCCGTGCCTTCCGGGAGGCGAAAGATCCAATGTTGTAGCTAGAAAATGTTCGCTGCCCAATTCCAGCGATACTGGCTGCGAACCTTGCGCACCGGGCAACTTCTGCTTCATCAATTCCGAGCGATTGGCTGGCGTCAGAGTGCTGGTGACGATCGCGTCGCCGTAGTAGAACGCCACTCGACTACTGGCGACACGGCCAATTTGGGCAGCGACTCGTTCGTCAATTTCCCGGCCAATCACCAGAAAGCCGAGCAATGTGCCCGAGGATGCCGGACCGAAATAAATCGGCTTTAGAAAAATCTCATAAAGGTGTTTCGCCCCATACCACCAGCGTTCCTGACGATCCAAAGACGACGAAAGCGAACTCTGCGCCATTTCCTTGCTGAAACCGGACGAGTTGGTATGCAGCGCAACCACCTTCCCGCCCCGATCTGCCAGAACGAAGAGATCACTGCCGGTGAGTTGCCACAAAGGGCTTGATCCATCCTGAATGGTGGCTTCATGATTAGTCGTCATCAGAGAGCGAAGGTTTGGCAGATCCGCCAAAAGGTCCGCCGAATGACTGAGTGTAATTTCTTGCTCTTGCTGAAAACTCCCGAAGGTGCTGACAGAATTGTGAAGATCGGAAACAATTTCCTGACGGACTTGCGATTGAACACTCTGACGAACCAGAAGAAGGCTCAACGAAGTCAATCCCGCTGAGATTAGAACCATGGACAGTAGGAATTTGGTTCTGAGCCGGATTGTTACCATACGGTGCCTTTGGCGCGGAGTGTATCAGGCTACGAACTTATAGCCTACACCGTGAATGGTGCGAAAGTGCACCGGATTTGCCGGATCTTTCTCCAGCTTCTGACGCAGCTTGAGGATGTGGTTATCGACGGTGCGGGTGGAAGGGTAATTGTGATATCCCCAGACTTCATTCAGAAGTTCGTCGCGGGTAATGACCCGCTCGGGATTCTGGACCATGAATTTTAGAGTTTTGAATTCCTGCGCGGTCAAGGCCAGAGGCTTGCCCTCACGGATCACTTCCATTTTCGTGAAGTCAACCGAGATATCGGCGAACGAGCACTTGTCGGTTGCGATCGGGCGCACTGTCCTTCTTAAGGCGGCGCGCACTCTTGCCAACAATTCGCGCGGGCTGAAAGGCTTGGTTACATAGTCGTCAGCGCCGAGTTCTAGAAGCAGAACTTTATCGGAAACATCGCTGGTCGCGCTCAGCACAATAATGGGCACCGCGGGAGACTGCTGTTTGAACTCGCGGCACACTTCGCGCCCGCCGAGGCCGGGCAACCGCAGATCAAGCACAACAGCCGACGGCGCTGTCATCTTAAAGCTCTCTACCGCAGCATTTCCATCAGGAGCAACTTGGACCGCGTATCCTTCGGCTTCAAATAGACGCCGCAGCGCTTTCTGCACCGCGTGATCGTCTTCGACAACTAAAATTCGCTCTACCGGAGACATATTTACCCGTTGCTGAAATTTCTGTGGGCTACCCTGGAAGGAAGGCGAAGTTGAACTCTCTGCGACGCGCAGCATTTGTACCCCTTTTGCTCCACTGAAAAGTCAGGAGAACTGACTACAAGGTTACTACTACTTACGCCGTAACCAACTGACTTGCTCAGCGATTGACAATCTTTTTACATGAGGGGCGCGATTGTGCAAGCCTTTTCACAACTTGAGCAAAAGCCGGAGCGAGTTCGAGCCATGATCGGCGCGAGTGACCGACAGATTCTGGTAACCCGGCAAGATCCAATCCGCACCAGCCTCCTCGAGCTCGGAATCGGAAGAGGTGGTCGGCAGCGCGATCACCAGGGCCCCGGCGCTCTTTCCGGCCCGAATACCGGCAGGAGCATCTTCAAATACGACACATTTCGCGGGCGAAATAGCCAATAGCGCTGCACCCTTTATATAAGGTTCAGGATCTGGTTTTCCGTTGCGCACATCGTCGCAGGTCACGATGTTTCGCGGCATCGGTAACCCGGCGGCCTTTAACCGCACCTCCGCCAGCGGACGCGCACACGAAGTCACCAGCGCCCACTGGTTCTCCGGAAGTGAATTCAGTAGCTCGCGGGCCCCGGGCAGTGGAATCACACCTTCGGTGTCTTCGATCTCGTCACGGAGGATGACTTCATTTTCTTTTTGAAAGTCGGCATCGGGAAGTATGTCGCGAACGGTGGCTATACTGGGGCGGCCATGAGCCAGCCTGACGGTCTCTTCGGGATCGAATCCGTGCGCAATTGCCCACTTCGTCCACACCCGGGCGACGGCTGGAGTGGAATCGACCAGCACGCCATCGAGATCAAACAGCAGTCCGCTGCATGTCACCTCAACCATAATTAACGATAACAAATGACCGCCGGCTACGCGCCCGAGTGACTGTGCGCAAATAGTGGCCGCAGGGCAGGATACAGTCGCCGAAAGTTTTCGTACTGAATTTCCAGAGCTTTCACCGCCGTTGGGTCAGGCCGCACCCGCTGTTGCACTGCGACCACGGCATCGCAGGCTTCGTCGACTGATGCCCAGAACCTCGCTCCAACTCCGGCCAGCAGCGCAGCCCCGTAGGCCGCACCTTCTTCGGCGGCCAATATTTCAACTTCATGGCCGTAAACGTCAGCTTGAATTTGCCGCCAGAGAGGTGAACGCGCGCCCCCGCCACCTAGCCGGACCGTGCCCACCGGCACCCGCATTTCCATGAAAAGGGAAAACGTGTCCTTCAGACTGAAGGCAACTCCTTCGAGAATGGCGCGGGCGACATGCGCTCGAGTGTGGCTGGCGGCTAGTCCGGTCAGGGTTGCACGTGTGTCCGGGTCAAGATGCGGCGTGCGTTCGCCCATCAAATACGGGGCCCACAGAACGCCGTCGGAAGCCGGGGGCACGGTTGCAGCCTCTCGCGTCAGATCGTCGTACGACAAATCAGACGAGGCCGTGCGCAATAAATCGCGAAACCAACGAAAGGACAATCCCGCCGCTTGCGTGACTCCCATCACATGCCATCGGCCGGGCACGGCGTGGCAAAAAGTGTGAACCCGGCCCTGCCGATCCATGGCGGGGGAATCCGTGGCGGCGAACACCACGCCCGAAGTGCCGATAGTTGCACTCACCGTTCCCGCGCGAACAACTCCCATGCCTACAGCTCCGCCAGCCTGGTCACCAGCACCAGCTACCACCGGAGTGCCCGCTTTCAGACCGGTGTGCGCCGCTCCGGCTTCGGAGATCCGCCCGCAGATTTCCGGCGACTCGTATAACTTGGGCAAACAACTCATCGGCAGTTCCGCCGCCGCCATCATTTCCTCAGACCAGCGGCGATGAGTCACATCCAACATCAAGGTGCCGGATGCGTCTGCGACATCCATGGCATGCTCCCCCGTAAGGCGAAAGCGGACATAGTCTTTCGGCAGCAACACTCGGCGGAATCGTTTCCAGATTTCAGGCTCGTTATCGCGCACCCAGAGTAATTTGGTCAGGGTGAAATTGGTGAGCGCAGGATTGCAAGTAAGTTCAATAATTTTCCGGGCGCCAATTTTTGTGTTCAGCCAATCGCATTGGGCTTGCGTGCGCTGGTCACACCAGATCAGTGCCGGACGCAAGACCTCATTGTTCTCATCCAACAAAACTGCGCCGTGCATCTGCCCGGCAAGCCCGACTGCGGAGATATCAGAAGATTTAATTCCGGCCGCAGAAATAGCCTGCCGCACTGCAGCTCCAGTGGCGCGATGCCAGTCTTGGGGGTCCTGATCTGCCCAGCCAATTTTTGGAGATGCGAATGGGGCATGCTCGCTGGTTGCAGAGCTCACTATTTGACCGCTTTGGTTGGTAAGCACGGCGCGGGTCCCACCGGTGCCGACATCGATTCCGAGCACGTATTTCATGGCTTTTTCAGGTATGCTGATTGCGCAAAGCGAGACAGTGTAGCAGACGCGGCGCCCCATCCCGAATTCCGGAGCGAACCGAGCAACCCCCGCGTAAGCACGACCGTCTCAGTCCCCGTTCGAATCACGCACTGGAGGAATTATGCGCAACCGAGTTATTGGTGTACTTAGCACGTTATTGCTTTTGGCGGGAATGGGCCTGTATGCCCAAAACCGCGAGATGGCTCGCCATGAGCCGCACATGAGCGCCGCACTTGGCCATCTGCAGCAGGCCAAAGAAGAACTGCAACGGGCTGCCGCGAATAAGGGCGGACACCGCGAACGAGCCATTGAATTGGTAAATCAAGCCATCGAGCAAGTGCAGCAGGGCGAGCAGTATTACGAGCAGCACGATGAAAAAAGATAGCTCGAACAGTTAAACAATCACTTTAGGTTTTGCGCCGGCTGATTAGCGGGATCGAGCGTATTCCTCCGATTAGCCGGCGCCCCATCTTCCCCGCAAATTGGAGATCCAAAAAACCCTCTGCGGCATTCGCCATTGACGAGCCGTAGCCGTACCAGCATGGCTTTTTGATTCTCGGCAGCAGGTCCACATCCAGATATTTCGTCCGCACCATTTCCTCGAGGCCAAGCTTTCCGTGGGTGCGTCCTATCCCACTCGCTTTAATTCCGCCGTGCGGCGCCTCGCTGATTCCGTAACAGGAAACGGCATCGTTCACCATCACGGTTCCGGCTTTGATCCGGCGGGCGATTCCTTCGCCGCGCGATCGATCACTGGTCCAGACACTGGCCGCGAGTCCATATTCGGAATCATTAGCCAGGCGAACAGCTTCGTCGTCGGAATCAAACGCCCTGATCGGAAGCACTGGGCCGAAACTTTCCTCACGCATGATGAGCATGTCGTGAGTGACATCGGCCAGCACCGTAGGCAAATAAAAAGTCGGACCTAGTGATGGCATTCGTTTACCTCCAGTCAGAATGCGTGCTCCGCGCGAGCGTGCGTCTTCGACATGCTTTTCTACAGTGCGCAGCTGGCGCTCATGAATCAGTGGACCGACGTCAGTTGCAGGATCCAGCCCATCGCCCAAGCGAAGCTGCTTGGCCTTTTCAGCGCAGAGAGCGACGAATGAGTCGTAAATACTTCGGTGAACATAGCAGCGTTCGACCGACAGGCATGCTTGCCCCGCGTTTACGAACGCGGCCCAAACTGCGCCGCTCGAAGCGACCTCAATATCCGCACCATCGAGCACGACCATGGGATCTTTGCCGCCCAGTTCGAGCACCACGGGAAGAAGTCGAGCTGCCGCGGTTTGCGCGATTCGCTTGCCAGTCACAACGCTTCCGGTGAATATCAGCTTGTCAATGTTCGATTCCACGAGCGCTGCGCCAGTCGAGCCATCACCCAGTACCAGCTGAAAAACATTTTCTGGAAACCCAGCATCCTGTAAAAGCTTTGCCAGTTCGAGCGCAGAAAGCGGCGTCAGCTCAGACGGCTTCAGCACCACTGCGTTTCCAGCTACCAAGGCAGCTAGAGACTGGCCTGCGGGAATTGAGAACGGATAATTCCACGGCGAAATGATTCCGACTACGCCATAAGGTTCTCGGATTAGCCGGCCGCGCTTAGTTTTGGTCGCTACGCTTCCGTGAGCAACCGGCGTGTCGCGAAGAATCTCGTAGCTTTCATCAAGCAAGAACCTTGCCGTGTCAAGGACGACTAATATTTCAGTGAGCAACGCTTCTGCGTAAGGCTTACCACTCTCAGAACTGATGACGCGGGCGACCTGCTGTTTGCGTTCGCTGAGCAGACGCTGGAATCGTTTGACCACCGACAGCCGTTTTCTTAGTGAAGTTTGTTCCCAAGCGGGCTGCGCATTTCGGGCGCGCGACACCGCTGCAGAGACCTCGGCTGGCGATGCGCAGGCAAACTCCCGCAGCACCTCCCCGGTCGCGGGATTCATGACGCTAATTTGCCGAGCGCTAATTTGAACTTCAGTCGCCATTTGCATTCAGCGTCAGTATTCCACATCTACCAGATGCAAACCGCTTGCGGGAGCAGTGGCGCCCGCTGCGGAACGATCTCTTGCTCCTAGAATTCTTGTGACGTCGGCTGGCTTGAGCGTTCCCTTCCCCACCAGCAGAAAAGTCCCTACCAGATTGCGCACCATGTGGTGAAGAAAACCATTGCCGCGCACTTCATAAATCAGTTCGCACGATTCCCTGCGCCACTGCGAAGCAAAGATCCGCCGCACATTTGAAACGCCTTCCCGTCCGCGCTCAGGATCAACCGCGGCGAACGAAGTGAAATCGTGTTCACCCTCAAGCAGTGGCGCAGCTTCTCGCATAGCAGGTTCATCCAGCGGATAAGGATAATGCCAAACGTATCTCGACAGGAATGGGGAACAAATCGCTTCGCGATAAATTCGGTACCGGTAAGTTTTTGCCTGCGCTGATTTGCGCGGATGAAAGTCGGCCGCGACCTCCTCGGCCGAGAGCACTCGGATCGAAGCCGGAAGAATATCGTTGAGCGCCACCACAAAATTCCCCGTCGGAATCACCGAGTCGGTCTGGAACGTCGCGACCTGCGCCAGCGCATGCACTCCCGCGTCCGTCCTCCCCGACCCCTGTGGGAGTACTTTTTCTCCCGTAATCCGTCCAATAGCCGACGACAAGGTGCCTTGAACGGTGGCTGCTTCGGGCTGGATTTGCCATCCGGCGAAGTCGGTGCCGTCGTAGGCAACGGTCAACTTGAGATTGCGCATGCAGAAATCGAATCTTCAGAAATGAAGCTGCATCCAAGACTACATCCAATGTGTTTATCACAGACGGGCGTACCGGTTTACGCCCGGACGCTCGGCTATACTTGTGCATTCTTTTTCACCATAAGATTTTTAAGATAGCGGGCCTGATTTTTGCTCACGGCAGCGCGAAAACCAGAGGGGCAGAAAACTGGAACCTCAAGCGGGCTTTTGTCGTAGTAAGCAGTGACTATGATTTCGTGAAATTTTCGTTTCCGGCCCTGACCCAGGATTTGCGTGCATAGCAGTTTAGAAATGATGGAGAAAATCGAAATGTCTTTGTCTTCTTTGAAACATGCTCTTCGACATGTAATGGCGGTATGTTTATCGTTCGCTTTTCCGTTGGGACTTTGGGCGCAGGACGCGCAGCCTGTTCCGGCCCAAAGCACTCCGTCGCAAGCGTCTTCGCAAACGCTTCCCGCAGCTCCGTCTTCGCGCCAACACACGTTTGTAGTCGAGGATTATGCGAAGCCCAAGCGCGCATTTCCCAACGTTATCGCGCCTTACACCACACGTAATGTACCGCCGCCGGATTTGACCAACACCCCGCGCATCGACCAATTGATGCGTGACGGCAAGATTTATCTGTCGATGGACGACGCGGTGGCGCTCGCGCTTGAAAACAATCTCGACATCGGAATCGCGCGCTATAACCTGAACATCGCCGATACTGAAATACTGCGCTCGAAGGGCGGCGCGAATAATTTCTTCGGTGTGAACACCGGAATTGTGCAGAACACTCCCGGCGGAGGAGTTGGAGGTTTGAGTGGAAACGTCGGCTCTGGTCCAGGCGGAACATCTCCTGCAGCGGGAGGAATCGGCGCAGGCACGAACGGATTAGTAAGTTCAACGCTGGGTATCGGACCAACCATTACGAGCTATGACCCGATTGTTAGTGCCACCCTACAGAGCGACCATGCGAGAATCGAATGCACTAGCATTTTTTGTGGACCGGTGCAGAACACGACAACAGCAAATTTCAACTATGTGCAAGGACTCCAGTCAGGCACGAACATCGGCGTCGGATTCACCAACTCGCGCATTACCAGCAACAACCCGTTCACCTTCGTCAGTCCAAATTTGAATTCCGGCTTCAAATTCCAGCTGACCCAGCATCTCTTACAGGGATTTGGTTTTTTGCCAAATACCAGGATCATCCAAATCACCAAGAACGATCGTGAAATCACCGATGTTGCTTTTCGGCTGCAGATCATCACCACCACGGACCAGATTGAGAACCTCTACTGGAACCTGGTGTACGCGTACGAGAACGTGCGGGTCCAACAGGAGGCCATCGCTTTTGCCCAGAAGACTCTCTCTGATACCCAGAAACAAGTGCAGATCGGTAGTCTTGCCCCAATCGAAACGGTCCGTGCGCAGAACACAGTGGCGACCGACGAGCAAAATCTGGTCCAGGCGCAGACCAATCTTGATTTGCAGCAATTGCTGATGAAGAATGCGCTCAGCCGCACGTTGCAGGACCCGCAGCTCGCGAACGCGGAACTAATCCCTACCACCACCATGGCGCTGCCTCAGCAGGAGCCCGTAGTTCCAACCGAGGATTTGGTCAATGACGCGTTGCAACACCGCGCCGAGCTGGCCGAGTCGCGCATAGATTTGTCTAATCGTGAGATCAGCGAAAAAGCCCTAAAGAACTTGCTGCGCCCCTCGCTTGACTTGTTCGCGTACTATGGCGGATCCGGAGCCGGCGGGCAGCAGAATCCCGCAGCTACCTGCGGCCAGCCAGGGGCCCTGGCGCCGCCGTTGTGTAATACGCCGGGCTCGTTTCAGGGTAGCGGTTATGGCACTACTCTGAATAAACTTATCAACTCCACCGCCCCTGATAAAGGCGCAGGGCTTACGCTCAGCATTCCGCTTCGCAACCGACAAGCGCAAGCGCTTCAAGTGCGCGGCGAACTCGAATACCGCCAGGCACAAATGCGCTTGCAGCAAATCGAAAACCAAGTCCGCATTGAAGTTCGCAATGCGCAGTTTACGGTTACTCAGAACCGCGCGGCGGTGCAGGCCGCCCAGGCTGCGGTTGAACTCGCCAACCAGTCGCTCGACGCGGAGCAGAAGAAATTTAGACTGGGAGCATCGACGGGGACGAATGTGTTGAATTACCAATCGCAGCTTGCCACGGCCAAATCAAACATGGTCTCCGCCGAGGCGGCTTACGAAAAAGCTCAGGTTGAGCTTGATCGTGCCACCGGTCTGTTGCTCGAGCACGCCGGCATTGTCATGGATGACGCGGTCAAGGGCCTAGTAACCCACATGCCAAAAATTCCGTATGTGGCGCCGCGCCCGGACGCCGGTTCGGTGATGGCTCCGCCGCCGGAAGCGCAGCAACCGCCGGCCCAACCTCCGCAATAAGTATGTATAGCTGACAGAAGAAATCATCCCGAGGTGAGCGTGGGGAAGAGGAAGCGTAGCGCTTCCAGCGAACACCTCAGGATGAAGTTACAGGGCGTGCCTAGGCCGACATCGCCCGGCGTTGTCCACGGCTTGTCTCACGAATCGACGAGACGCCACGACGGAGGTTTAACCAGCCCTGTTCCTGAAAAACCCGGAACAGGTCATAGCTGTAGGGAATTTCGCCGGTGATGATTTCTTCTTTCCCTTGTTCATCAGTCACCGAGAAAGCAAACTGCACTGGCTCATCAGGTGAGTTTTGTTTAGTGAAGTGGACGAGTTTTACGTTGAGAGTCTCCTGGTCTTGTGCTTGTAACGGCATACTTATTTTCTCTCCTCGTCTTTTCTGATTTTCTTACGATCTCGAAATCCTAGGGAATAAGCAGAGTGCACTCAAGCCGGAATCCAGAGAGCCCCAAAAAAGTTGTGGATAAAGACAAAAATGCATTCGGTGCAATAAGATAAGGGCAATCGGAACTCAACGTCCACCATGTACCCGATAAGGCTTCATGGTTGGCTGTGGAAATCACGTTGACCCCCTTACGCCACCCTGTATAGCTTGACTTCACCCTTCGGTTCAGCTAATCTCCGCCCTGCTCTGGTATTGGGGCCAGAGCGTCCGCGCAAATCTCTCACATCGCAAGCAGTATCCATTTCTTCTGGACCCGAGGAGGGTCACATCTATGAAGAGCATCGCTAGTTGTCTATTGGGAGCAACCCTGTTAAGTGCTGGCATGAGCTTGGCCGTAGCCCAGGAAGCGCCTGAAGGAACCACGCCTCCGCCGAAAGTATTGGTAATCGACCGCGAATTTACGAAGCCGGGCAAAAGCGGCGCCGTTCACGAAAAGTCAGAAAGTGCTTTCGTGCAGGCATTCACCCGCGCCAAATGGCCGACCCATTATTTTGCGGCCAATTCCCTTACCGGCAAAAACCGTACGTTATTTTTCATCGGCTACGACTCGTTTGCAGCCTGGGAAAAAGATGGCATGGCGCAACAGGACAACGCCGCCTTGTCCGCCGCAACCGACCGCGCTGCACTCGCCGACGGAGACCTGCTCAGCGAAACCGACGCCGGCGCGTTTACCTACAACGAAGAACAAAGCTTGCGCGGGCCAGTCGACATTGCCCACATGCGCTACTTTGAGATTTCGCTTTATCGCGTCCGCCCTGGACATCGCAAAGAATGGGGCGATCTGGTCAAGCTGGTAAAAGACGCCTACGACAAAATTCCTGACGTGCATTGGGCGATGTACCAAGCCATGTACGGCCAGGAGGACGCCACTTACCTGGTAATTATCCCCATGAAATCAGCATCGGAGATCGATGCGAACATAGCAACTGACAAACAGTTTGCTGAAAACATGGGCGAAGACGGGATGAAGAAGCTCAGCGAACTGGAATCGTCAGCGGTTGAGTTCACCCAGACTAACCTATTCATGTTCAACGCCGCTATGAGCTATCCGCGGGATGAATGGATAAAAGCCGACCCTGGTTTCTGGAAGCCCAAAGCAGCTGCCCACGAGAAGGCAATGCCCAAGGCCAAGGGCGATGAAAAACCCGCAGCCAAACCGTAAGCGCAGGAAAGATTGGACCCGAACAAATGCCCCGCCGTTGGCGGGGCATTAACTTTTTGCCTTGGCAGCTTGGTTGCCACTTCTTCTCTCTTCCCGCATCTACTCTTTAGATCTTTTAAGATCTTTTAGAATTTACTGAGAGCTAAAAGCTAGGAGCCAAAAGCTGTTTTATGACTGACAAGATCACAAAATCTGAATCGGAATGGCAGAAGCAGTTGACGCCTGAGCAGTACCAGGTTACGCGCAAAGCCGGGACCGAGCCCGCGTTTACCGGAAAGTACAACAAAACCAAAGACCCCGGGACCTACACCTGTGTCTGCTGCGGACAGCCACTGTTCAGCTCCGAGACGAAATTCGATTCTGGCACCGGCTGGCCAAGTTTTTACAAGCCGGCATCCGATGACGCGGTGGAAGAGAAAACTGATGTGACCCACGGCATGCGCCGGATTGAAGTCCGGTGCGCGAAGTGCGAGGCCCATTTGGGGCACGTATTCCCCGACGGACCGCGTCCGACCGGCCTCCGGTATTGCATGAACTCGGCCGCGCTGGAGCTGAAGCCCGAGGAAAAAAAGTAAGCAGTCGGAGACTCCGCTGGTCCGGTGCGGCACTGGGCGGACGAAGCTAGGCCGAATGAATCGAGGCAAATATCGATGAAATGGGCGCTGCTGGGCTTGGAATTGCTGATGTTGTTTTTTGCGAACAACGTGCTGTTCTGGCTTCCAGGCGACTACGATTCGTCCAACTTCGTTGCAGCGGCTGTTGCGGTCCTGATTGCCACTGTCTCAGCCTGGTTCAGCGGTAAGATTTTCTCAGGACGTCGACTTCGCGAGCGCGTCACCTGGCAACAAATGTTGAAGGCTCCTCCAGGGATCGTTTGGTTTTCCGTGGTACTTGCGTTTTGTCTCGCATTATTGATGAAAATCCCTGCACGTTGAAGCAGACCGCTGGATTCCTATCTCGCAAGCTCGGCCATGCAATCGCTACTCCTGACAGCGGCAAGCTACATCGAGGTTTGCGCCTTTCTACTCCTCTGGTTTAACGTAGCAATCGCGAAACATGGCCTCGGAAACCTCTATCCTCACCTCCAAAGTTGACCCCACGTCGGCGCGCTTTGAGGCCAACATGCGATTCCTCGCCGACCTGGTCTCCGGCATACGCAATGAAGAGGAGCAGATTTGTGAAGGTGGCGGCCAAAAAGCCATTGAGAACCAGCATTCCAAAGGTCGCTTAACCGCACGCGAGCGCATTCACAAGCTGGTGGATACGGGCAGCTTTTTCGAGCTTGGCCTGTTCGCCGCTTACCGCATGTATGAAGAATGGGGCGGCGCGCCAGCAGCGGGCGTAATCACCGGCCTGGCGCGGGTCGAGAGTCGCATGGTGATGATCATCGCCAACGACGCCACCGTCAAGGCAGGCGCGTTCTTCCCCATGACGTCTAAGAAAGTTATTCGCGCGCAGAACATGGCCATCGAGAATCGAATTCCGGTCATTTACCTGGTCGATTCCGCGGGTATCTTTCTTCCGCTGCAGGAGGATGTCTTCCCCGACACCGACGATTTCGGGCGGGTATTTCGCAACAACGCAGTGATGTCGGCAATGGGAATCCCGCAGATTGCGGCCATCATGGGCATGTGCGTGGCCGGCGGCGGATATTTGCCGGTAATGTGTGACCACGTATTAATGACCGACGGCAGCGGACTTTTCCTGGCGGGGCCGGCATTGGTGCAGGCAGCGATCGGGCAGAAGATTTCTGCGGAAGAACTGGGCGGCGCAGCCATGCATTCGGCGATCAGCGGCACGGTTGATTTCCGCGAGCCGAATGATGAAGCCTGCCTCTTACGAATTCGCTCAATCATCGAAAAGTGGGGATACCGCAGGCAATCGCCCTGGGACCGCAAAAAGCCGGTGCTTCCGGCATTGGCCGCGGAGGAAATTTACGGAATTTATGATTCGTCGCCTGCGCGCCCGTATGACGTCCGCGAAGTCATCGCGCGCATCACCGACGCCAGCAAGTTCGACGAATACAAGGCGGAGTACGGCAAAACTCTGGTGTGCGGATACGCCCGCATCGGCGGATTCGCGGTTGGAATCGTTGCCAATCAAAAGCTGCACGCACAGGCCACAGATCACGAAGGCAAGAAACGGATGGAATTTGGCGGCGTGATTTACACCGAGTCAGCAGAAAAAGCTGCGCGCTTCATCATGGATTGCAACCAGAATTTGATTCCGCTGATTTTTCTGCACGACGTGAACGGATTCATGGTCGGGCGGGATGCCGAGTGGAGCGGAATTATCAAGGCCGGCGCCAAGATGGTGAATGCGGTTTCAAATTCTGTCGTTCCTAAAATCACCGTGATTCTCGGAGGATCTTTTGGCGCGGGACATTACGCCATGTGCGGCAAAGCCTACGATCCACGCTTCATGTTTGCCTGGCCGACCGCGCGGTACGCGGTCATGAGCGGGGATTCTGCAGCCGGCACGCTGGTGGAAATAAAAATTCGCCAACTGGAGCGTGGCGGCAAGCAGCTGACACCTGAAGAGAAAAAAGAACTGTACGACTCAGTCAAAAACACCTACGACGAGCAGACTGATCCCCGTTACGGAGCGGCCCGGCTCTGGATCGACAAAATCATCGATCCTGTCGACACTCGCGACGCGATCACCACGGCGCTCGAAGCAGCTGCCCTGAACCCCGACGTGCCGGAGTTCAAGGTTGGTGTCCTGCAAACCTAGGCTATTGAGCCATTCAATCATTGAATCATTGAGTCATTAAAACCCATTTGCGATTGGTAGTCTCGCAGGCGAACAGTCCGGCTTCAAATGATTCAATGATTTAATGATTCAAATGATTCAATTTCGTACCGACTCTAAAGTCATCATCTACCGCTGGCATGGGATTGTCACTCTTAGCCTGCTGTGCTAGGGTAAGTAGCAACTCACGCCTCTCTGTCTCCATAAAGCGCGCCGTCTTCGATGTGGGGCCGCAATTTGAGCGTGTCGGCAGGTGACGTCATGAAAGAAGCTATCCCAGCCGTGGCCGGTGACCGTCAGGGTGACAAAGACGGATTTGCCAGCCGCAAGCTGATTCGGCCATTGCTAAACCACACCAACCATTCTGGCCCAAGTCATCCGGCACAAAACGGCGGAGAGCGCCGCGACCGTCCTGAGCGCTCGGAGCGTTCGCAGGAACGATCGAACGGTGCGCGTAAATCGCCGCCGCCCGACCAGACCAATGCGGAAAATTTCTATTATCAGAAACAGATGCAGTCAAAAACGTCGATGGTGATCGTGCTTACCGACGGCGAAGAAGTTCACGGCTGCATTGAATGGTATGACCGCACGTGCATAAAGGTAAACCGCACCAGTGGCCCCAACCTGATGATCTACAAGCCTTCGATTAAATACATTTACAAAGAAGGCGAAGGAAGAAAGTAGGCCTCCATCGGCTCAGTTCCTTTTACATAAAGCCCTTGGCCATTGCGTACTCTGAGGGGATCTCGTGGTCAAGCAAAGCCTCCAACCAGGTAAATTTCAGCGAGCTGGCAGTTGGGCGACTCTGTTCCTGTTTCACGCATTCATTGGAATAATCTTTAGCTCGATCGTTCTATTTTTTGTAGCCGCAATTGCTGACGCGATCATCAAGAAATACCCATTGCTCAAGCCGATCGTTGACTTCGGCGGACCATTCAATCCGATGTTTTGGGGACCCGGATTTGTAATTGGCTTTCTGCTCATTCGTCCTCTTAAGCAACCTGCAGCTTGTTGGGTCTGGATTTTGGGAATCATCTGGCTGGCTGTTGGGGTGCACGAGTCATTGTATTGGTACCATCTCTACTATCCGCGATATTACGGAACGTGCTCAGCTTGGGACAACATCAAAAATGAGTTTTTTCTAATGGATTCGGGTAGGTGCGGCGGCGGCAGCGAAATCCTGAAGGCATTAGTATTCACCACACCCGCATTGAGTTCCGTGGGATATTCGCTAGGAGCTTGGGCTGCACTAGGATTTCCCAGAAAAAAAACTTACCCACAGATACATGGCTAAGCCCTCACCACTTGAAAGCTGGGCGGGCTCCGCACAAGGTTTGGCTCTAGCGAACGATTAACGAAGCACGACCCACGACGCTTCACAATTTCGGCAGCACAATTCCCTTCTGCGATTGATACTTCCCTTTGCGATCCGCGTAACTGGTTTCGCAAACCTCATCCGACTGGAAGAAAATAATCTGGCACAGGCCTTCGTTCGCGTAAACGCGCGCGGGCAACGGCGTGGTGTTCGAAATTTCCAGCGTGACGAAGCCTTCCCACTCCGGCTCGAACGGGGTGACGTTCACGATAATCCCGCACCGGGCATAAGTCGATTTGCCGACACATATGGTCAGCACGTCGCGCGGAATCTTGAAATATTCCACCGAGCGGGCCAGCGCAAAAGAATTCGGCGGAATGAGTGCGGCATCCGAACGAACCGTCACGAACGACTTCTCGTCGAATTGTTTGGGGTCGACGGTGGAGCAATTCACGTTAGTAAAAATTTTGAATTCGTCGGCCACGCGCAAATCGTAACCGTAGGACGAAAGCCCATAAGAAACTACCCCTTCGCGCACCTGCTTCTCTGAAAAAGGATTAATCATCCCGTGCTCGAGGGCCATTTTGCGAATCCAGCGATCGCTTTTTAACATGAAACTCCTTAAAACTAAAATTGAATCACTGAGTCATTGAATCATTTAGTCATTGAAAATTGTTTCGAGTTGCGAAGTGAAGCCCCGAATATAGCAAGCAGCTCATTGGCTTCTTTTAGCAGATCCAAGCTTCTCTCCGGGCGCAGAACCCCTGTTTCGTTCAGAAGCTCCAGCCAAAACACAGTCTCGTCGGTTTCTTCTACAACAATCCCCATCTTCGAGATGAACTCAGCCTTGGAACGAGCACGGCAGACCGCCCGATAGTTGGCCGCAACAGACGTACCCGAACGTAGAACTTGTTTCCCAAGCGTCTGGGCATCTGGAGTGTGAGGCAGCGATCTGAAAAGTTTCACGATTCGAATTGCAAAGAGTTTGGTTCTTTGTTTAAGCTCGGCAGCCTTTTGAAGCGTGCTAACGGTGCTGTGATCATCGTGTTCCAATGATTTAATGCCCCAATAGCTGAATGATTCAATGTTTATAGGCTGGGTTCTCCATCTTACGAGAGACATGCCACAATTGACAATCTTCCATATCTCTCTTAGCATCAAGCACTTGAGGCACCCCTACACTCCCATCGCGATGAGGCTCATGTGATCAAGCTCGACATTATCAATGAAGTGGTGAACCGCACCGGTATCACCAAAACCAAAGCTGAAATGGCGGTTGAAACCGTGTTTGAGAGCATGAAACGCTCGCTCTCCCACGGCGATCGTATTGAGCTGCGGGGCTTTGGCGTATTCAACGTCCGGCCACGCAAGACCGGAATCGGGCGCAATCCGCGCACCGGCGCCGAAGTCTCGATTCCGCCGGGCAAAGCTGTACGATTCAAGCCCGGCAAGGAACTGCAGACGATAGAATAAGCTCAGAGATCCCGAGACAGGTTCGGCTGGGGCGGACGCAACCTGTCGCGACTGGAACTGTGTCTCTCCTTCGAGCGAAAGATGTCAACTCAGAATTCCCCCGAGATTTACGTACCCAGCGAAATTTACGCCCCGGACGGCGCCTATGTGTCAGTCGCGCCGAAACCCAAACATCGCTACTGGCTGCACCTGCTGCTGCTTGCCTTGACGTTTTTTACCACGTTGGTGGTGGGAGCGCGGCTGCAGTCGAACTTTTTGGTCGGCTTGCCGCCATTCACGCTCGGCAACGACATTTTCCCTTCACTCGGGTGGGCGTTGCGGGGAAATCACTTGCTGCTGGGCCTTCCCTTCTCTCTGACGCTGGTGCTGATTCTGCTGGCGCACGAGATGGGGCATTACTTGTTCTGCGTGCGCTACGGAGTTTCGGCGACGCTGCCGTTTTTCATCCCATTTCCTACGCTGATCGGAACACTGGGTGCGTTCATTCGCATTAAGTCTCCATTACGTTCGCGGGCCGTGCTCTTTGATATCGGAATCGCCGGGCCGATCGCTGGATTTATCTTCGCTCTAATTGTGCTGATCTTCTCGCTCGGACTATCACGAGTCGCGCCCGTCGGCGCACTTCCGCCGGACATTCAGCTAGGATACCCGCTCATTTTTCATCTGGTCCGAAGATCGCTGGTCGCGCTTGGCTATGCGCATGGCATCGCCGGGGTGCCCCTCAGCCGACTGTATTTGCATCCGGTAGCGATTGCTGCGTGGGTGGGAATGTTTGCCACCTCGCTGAACTTACTTCCCGGCGGCCAACTCGATGGCGGTCACATTGTGTTCGCGGTTTCTCCTCGCGCTCATAAAACTATTTCGCGGCTGACCATTTTTGCGCTGATTCCCTTGGCAGTTTATTTCTGGACGGGATGGCTGGTCTGGGCAATTCTGCTGCGTGTGAGCGGAATGCGGCATCCTTCAGTTCCAGTCTGGCCAGAAATCACAACCGGCCGCCGTTGGCTCGCAGTTTGCGCGCTGCTGATGCTGGTCCTGACGTTTGCCTATGCTCCCATTTCGCCCGGTGGTGGCCAGCAGTCCCTGCTTGAATACTTGCGATTGCTGATCGCGCCCCTGCGTCACTGGCACGTCCTGCACTGAGCGGACATTGTGTCAGTCTTCGACTGAGGAAGCGGTCATCTCCTGCGCCGGTTCTCCGCCTACCATTTGCTGTGCGATGATGAGCCGCCGCGCCTCGCCTCGAATATGTGGAAGCCTCATTCCGAAAATCAGCGCCCCGCCCAGACAAGCAACCGCCCCCATCAGCACCGCCAGCGGCGCGCCCAGGCGGTCGGCGACTGCTCCTCCGAGAAATGCGCCGAAGGGAGCCATGCCCATGAACATCATCGAGTACACGGACATTACGCGACCGCGAAGGTCGTCGGGTACCATGGCTTGAATGAGCGTATTCGAAGCCGACATCTGCAGCATCATGCAGTATCCGACAGGAACCAATAGCGCTGTCGACAGCCAGAAACTTCTTGACAGTGAAAACGCCATCAGGCTGATGGCAAAACCCGCGCAGGACATCGTTATCCAGCGGCCGAGGCCATGAACCCCGGTGCGCGTCGCCAAAGTAAGCGCGCCTAAAAGCGCGCCTACTCCGGTTGCGCCCATCAGTATTCCCAACCGCACTGCACCGGGATGCGTCGATCCAATCAACACCGCCAGCCGTTCTCCTCCCCCGCGCAGGATGCGGTCCGCAAAGATAGGCATGAGCACGGTGTAAGGCATCGCCACCAGGCTGACCAGGCCCAGCAGGAACAGCAATGCCCTTATCGGCGCGGTGTCCCGCACCCAGCGAAATCCTTCAATGATGTGCGCGATGGGCGACCCGCGCGGTCGGTGCGGGCGCGGCGGCACAACCATCATCAGCAGTCCGATGATCACTGCGATGTAACTCACCGCATTGGCAAAGAAGCACCATCCTTCGCCGATCTTCGCCACCAGAATTCCGGCAATCGCCGGCCCAATAATTCGCGCGCCGTTGAACATGGATGAGTTCAAGGCGATGGCGTTCATCAAGTCTTCTTTGCCCACCATTTCAACCAGGAATGCCTGGCGACCAGGAATGTCGAACGCGTTCACGATGCCGAGCAACGCCGCGAGAACAAAAATTTCCGGAATTGTGATCCGATGAGTAAGGGTCAGAGCGGCCAGGATGAATGCCAAGCTCATCGACGCCGTCTGAGTCGCAATCACTACCCGATGGCGGTTGTAGCGGTCGGCAACAATCCCGCCTAGTGGAGAAGCCAGAAAGACAGGAAACTGGCTGGCAAAGCCAACCGAGCCCAGCAGCAGCGACGAACCGGTGAGCCGGTAAACCAGCCATGCCTGTGCAACGTTTTGCATCCAGGTTCCGATCAGGGATATGAGCTGGCCGCCAAAAAATAGCTGAAAATTGCGGTGCTTTAGCGCGCGTAAGGTTACGGGCAGGCTGCGGCTACCCGATTTTGTTTCCTGCCGCTGGGATTTTGGGGAGTCTGACGGTGACACGGGGCTCACACTCCATGATGCGGTCTGCTGGCGGTCCGATGCAAATCAGCAGCTTTGTGGCACTTGAACTGCTCTTTTTGCTTCCCGGAAAGGCTGGGTTGCGCTACAGTGTTCCGGATGACGAGCGCCGAGCAGAACCGAATGGAGCGACGCTGCGGGCAGCGCTTCCCTTATCAGGTGCCGGTTACCCTGCGAGTCCCCGGCGAAACCCGCACCGGTTCAGGATTCACCCAGGACCTGAGCTCGCGCGGCGCCATGCTTTGGACTGATCTTTCTCTTGCCGAAGGTCAGATGGTTGAGATGACGCTGGTCATGCCGTCAGAGATCACGCTGGCGGATGACATGAATGTTTGCTGCCGAGCGCGTGTCGTGCGTTGCGACCAAGTCAATGGTGGCAAGCCCGCAGTCGCGGTCCACATTGAGCACTACGATTTTCTCCGCCAGGAGCCGCCGGTGCTGGAGGAACACGCCACGAAAGATATTCCGCTAGTGCGGCCTTAATCTCCTCACAAATTTCCTTAGTGAACCTTCGTGTCCTTAGTGGTTTTCAATAGCATCACCACGAAAGACATTAAGTAACACGAAGGAAATCGGCGCGGTTGCCTGCCGGAAAATTCACAAATCGCACAAAAAACGAAAAAGGACGTGGTTGTTCCCCGTCCTAAAAGCTGATTATGGGGCACGGGCGTCCCCGCCCGTGCTAACCCAATATCTGCACTTAAATCCGCGCGCACACCGCTTTCGTCTGCGTGTAGTTGTTCAGGACCTCATGGCCCATCTCGCGTCCCCAGCCGGACTGCTTGTAACCTCCGAACGGCAGGGCCGCGTCGAAGATGTTGTAGCAGTTGATCCACACCGTGCCCGCCTGGAAAGCCTCAGCCATGCGGTGGGCTTTGCTGATGTCGCGCGTCCAGATTCCGGCAGCCAAGCCATAAACGTTGTCGTTGGCGCGCAGCACGATGTCTTCCGCGCTTGAGAACGGCATCGCCACAACTACCGGGCCGAAGATTTCTTCCTGCACAACTTTCATGTCTTCGGTTGTATCGACCAGCACCGTAGGCTCGACAAAGTATCCCTTGTCGCCCGTCTTGTGCCCGCCGGCCGCGGCTTTCGCGCCTTGCGAGAATCCGGATTCGAGATACCCGCAAACCCGGTTTAATTGCTCTTCCGAAACCAGCGGCCCCATTTGCGTTTTTGGATCAAGGCCCGAGCCTACGTGAATCTTCTTCGCGTTGGCCGAAATGCCTTCCACGACCTGGTCGAAGACATCTTTTTCGACGTACAGCCGCGAACCCGCGCAGCAGCACTGACCATGATTGAAGAAGATTCCGCTGGCCGCGCCGGGAATGGCAACGTCCATGTCGGCGTCTTTGAAAATTACGTTGGGAGATTTTCCGCCTAGCTCCAGCGAAACCCGTTTCAAATTGCCGGCTGCCGCGTGCACGATCAGCCTGCCCACTTCGGTAGAACCGGTGAAGGCGATTTTATCGACGTCATTGTGCGCGGCCAAGGCTGCGCCGGCGGTTTCGCCGTATCCAGGGACGATGTTGACTACGCCCTCGGGAAATCCTGCTTCGAGGACCAACTCACCTAGGCGCAGAGCTGAAAGCGGAGTCTGCTCAGCAGGCTTTAACACAACTGTGCAGCCGGTTGCTAACGCTGGGCCCAGCTTCCACGCCGCCATGAGCAGCGGGAAGTTCCACGGAATCACTTGTCCCACCACGCCCACGGGTTCGCGCAAGGTGTAACTCAAATACTTTGCCTTGGGCGTGTACGGCACCGAGAGCGGAATAGTGTTGCCCTCGAGTTTGGTCGCCCATCCTGCCATGTAGCGGAACAGCTCGGCTGCGAGCGGCACATCGGCGGCCCGCGCGACGGTCAGCGGTTTGCCGTTATCAAGGGATTCAAGAAACGCAAATTCTTCAACGTGCTGATCGATGAGGTCGCCAAGCTTCCAAATGAGACGTCCGCGCTCGGATGGCGTCATCTTGCGCCACGGCCCTTCATCAAAAGCCTTGCGGGCAGCCTTCACCGCAAGATCAATATCGGCGCGATCGCCCTCGGCAACCTGGGCCAGAACTTCGCCGGTGGATGGATCATAAGTAGGGAAAGTCTTGCCGGAGACCGCATCAACCCATTTCCCGTTGATGAGCATTTTGCGCGGCTTCTGCAGGAAACTGAGTACGCGAGGATCGATTTGAGTAGCGGAAATTGTTGCCATGGAAACCTCCTGATTTCAGGGCTAAAAAGAAGTTTTGGTTGAGCGCGCCGGACAACGGGTTCATGCTAGTCCTGTGAGACAGTGAAATCAACCCGCCAAAACCACATACGTCAGAACAACATTGTCTAATACACATAAATATGATATTTATACACATCAGAGGAATTTGGGTGCGGACCAACATTGACATCGATGATCGCTTGATGGCTCAGGCCATGCGTCGCAGCGGCGCACCCACTAAGAAAGCCGCGGTGGAAGCTGGCTTGCGCCTGCTGGCTCAAACCCACGCCCAGGGATCCATTCGGCGGCTGCGGGGCAAGGTGCAATGGGAGGGTGAACTCAACCAGTCCCGCATGGGCCGAGTTTGAAGCGTTCAAATGGTAATTGTTGACACTACGGTGTGGATCGACTACCTGCGCGGCTCCAACAACCTGGAAACCAATTGGCTCGATCAGCAACTAACCCATCAACGGCTCGGGCTCACAGACCTGATTCTTTGCGAAGTCTTGCAAGGAGTTCGCGATCCAACGTTGTTCGACCAAGTTCGCGACGAATTGCTCACCTTCCATTTATTCGAAACTGGTGGCAAACAATTGGCGATAGAGTCCGCTATCAACTATCGAAAACTGCGCGATCAAGGCTACACCGTGCGACGTACCATCGACTGCTTGATCGCAACCTTTTGCCTCCATGCAGGCCACGAACTCCTGCATCGCGACCGCGACTTTGATTCGTTTGAGAAGGCACTAGAGCTGCGGGTGGTCCATCCTTAAGATCCAATCTCCCTATCCAGAAACCCCTATTAATTTCCTCCCAAGTCTCTGAATCTACGCCAAATCCACTTCTTGACACTATATTACATATTGCTATATACATATTGCGTATTGAGATATGAAGCTGGCCGAGAAAATCCGTTACCTGCGGGAAGTCGAAGGATCGCTGCGCGGTCTGGATCGTCCCATGACCCAGCAGGAGATTGTGGCCGCCGTTCGCAAAGAGCAGGGCAAGAGCATCAGCCAGTCTTATATCTCCCAGATTGAGAGGGGTTCGCGACGGCACATGACCCAATCGTCGCGTTCCCTTTTAGCCAAGTTTTTCAAAGTACATCCGGGATTCTTGGTGGACGATCCGGACGGTTATCACACCGAGCTGACATCGGATTTGCGTACGACCGAAGGCCGGCTGGACGTTTGGTTACTGCATGCTTCGGAACGCTTCGCTGGAGATCCGGAGTTATGCAACATATTCATCAAACTGGCACGGGAAAAAGATACGCGTAAGGCATTCCTGGTACTTGGTGCAATTCTCGATACGCCAGGACTGGCGGACCGGTTGCTGGAGGCGCTCAACCCAAGGGCGGGGAGCAACTCACACGGGAAAAAGGGAGGACGACTATGACCTGGGCAGATTTTTATCTGGTCTGTTTCGTCGTGGGGTGCTTCTTAAGCGCACTGATGTTTTTGGGCGGAGGCCTGCACCTTCACATTCCCCATTTTCATCTTCATGCGCCGACGCACGTTCACTTCGTGGGACACGCGCCTTCGGCCCACGGGTCAACGGGAGGATCGCACGGTAGCCAAGTTTCGCCTTTCAACCTGATCAGCCTCACGGCTTTTCTGGCATGGTTTGGCGGCACTGGTTTTCTACTGACACGCCATTCTGCGATTTGGTTCTGGGCAGCGTTGGCGATTTCGCTTTTGAGCGGGACCGGCGGGGCCGCCATCATTTATCTGTTTCTGAGTCGCGTTCTCAGTTCTCCCGATGAAGCGCTCGATCCCGCTGACTACGAAATGGTCGGCGTTCTCGGCCGCCTTTCTATGCCAATCCGCGAAGGCGGCACAGGAGAACTGATCTACTCGCAAGCCGGCACACGCCGGGTATGCGGGGCACGTGCTGAAGATGGATCCGCCATCCCGAAATCTACCGAAGTCGTGGTCACGCGTTATGAACGTGGCATCGCTTACGTGCGTCCGTGGTCGGAACTAGCGGGAGAAGAGAGCGAATTTGGCGAGCCGCTGAATCAAATAGATCGGAGCCGGCAATGACGATAGCGTTTGAATCATCCGGCTCGCGCCGCTATCTCCGAGTCTTCACCGCATTGATTTGGCTTGCTGTGCCCACGATGGCTGGCTTGTATGCAATGTCGTGGCCAGAACTGCCAACACGTCTAGCCACGCACTTTGATCTGGCGAATCACCCTAATGGCTGGATGTCACGCGGGGCCTCGCTTTCTTTTTTACTGCTGATGGGAATGTTTATGGCTGGCCTCGCGACTCTGATCCTATCGCGAGTAAAGAAGCCGGATCCTGCGGCGTGGGCGCTTTTGATTCTGTTTTACGTAATTCTCGGAACTCTTCTGTGGGCGGGAGAGGCGATCATTACATACAACGTTCACGGACAACCAGTGAATGTCACGCCGGTCCTCGCCAGCGGAACAGGTGCGGCCATGTTGGTTGTGATTACCGCGCTCATGACCCGGCGCGGCGTGCAACTTCCCGCGAATAACGTTCTCGCGGTTGAGCGGCACGATTCGAAAATGCTGGGGTTGGTGCTGGGCGCCGCTGCCGTCGCCATGATCGCAGTCATAGCGGCAATTCACGTCATCGGCGTTCGTATCGCTCTCGGAACCGCCGCCGTTCTCATGGTGGCCTCAGCCGCGCTGGCCTGGGACGGCTTCCGCTACCTGTTCAGCTCCTCGGGGGTCGAGGTTCAAGCGCTGGGTTTTCGTCTGCGCTCGATTCCCGCCACCGACATTAAAAGCTATGCGATCGACCGCTGGAACGTCACCGGCGGATATGGAATTCGCGGCGTCGGAGACAAGCGCGCCTATGTCTGGGGAAATAGTGGAGTTCTGATCAAGACTTTGGAGGGCGAAGTTTTTCTTGGGCACGATAGCCCAGAGCAGATTATTCGCGATTTGGATTTAGTAACTCGCAACCACGAAGCACGCGGAGCTGCGTTGTCATCCTGACGCTCTGTGTTCTTGGTGGTTGAAGATTTCTCGCGTTGCATGGAGGAGGGGTTATGTTTCTCGGATTGTCAGCAGAGATTTGGATTGTAATTGCGATTGGGGTTTTCGTCCTTGCGTTCTTGATGAGCTTTCTTGCGCGCCTATATCGAAAAGCAGGCCCGCACGAGGCATTGATTGTTTACGGATTCCGCAATAAGAGAGTGGTCGTTGGCAGGGGAACGGTCGTGTTTCCCATGGTCGAGAACTGTCACGAGTTGTCGCTCGAACTTATGTCGTTCGATGTGGCGCCGCAGCAGGACCTCTACACCAAACAGGGCGTCGCAGTCACAGTTGAGGCCGTGGCGCAGATCAAAGTCAAATCCGACACGGAATCCATCTGGACTGCGTCGGAACAATTCCTTACCAAATCCGACCAGGAACGGGAAGGCCTGATCAAGCTGGTGATGGAAGGCCACCTGCGCGGCATTATCGGCCAGCTCACTGTCGAAGAAATTGTGAAGCAGCCCGAAATGGTCGGTGACCGCATGCGCTCCACTTGCGCCGATGACATGAACAAGATGGGGCTGGAAGTGATTTCGTTCACCATCAAGGAAGTCCGCGACAAGAACGAATACATCATCAATATGGGCAAGCCGGACGTTGCTCGTATCAAGCGTGACGCCGATGTGGCGACCGCCGAAGCCGACCGCGATACCGCAATCCGGCGCGCACTGGCCACACGAGAAGCCGCAGTGGCGAAGGCGCAGGCGGACCAGGAGCGCGTTCTGGCTGAGACGCTTTCCCTGGCGAAACAGGCCGAGGCGCAACGCGATCTTGAAGTGAAGCGCGCTCAATATGTCGAAGTCACCAAGCGCCAGCAAGCGCAGGCCGACAAAGCTTACGACATCCAGACCAACATCATGCAGCAGCAGGTCGTGGCCGAGCAGGTAAAGGTGCAGCAGATCGAAAAAGAGCAGCAGGTCAAAGTTCAGGAAGCGGAGATCAATCGCCGTGAAAAAGAACTGATCGCAACGGTGTTGAAAGGCGCCGAGATCGAGCGTCAGCGGATTGAGACTTTGGCCGCTGCCGAGAAGCAGCGCCTGATCGCCGAAGCCGAAGGACGCGCTTCTTCTATTCGCGCCCAGGGCGAAGCCGAAGCCGAGATCATCTTCAAGAAAGGTGAGTCGGAAGCCAAGGCCATGAACGTGAAAGCCGAGGCATATCAGGAATACAACCAGGCCGCCATCTACGACAAGCTGCTCACCAGTTTGCCGGAAGTGGTGAGGGCAATGGCTGCGCCGCTTGCCAACGTCGACAAGATCACCGTGGTCTCGACCGGCAACGGCGATGCTACCGGGATGAACAAGATCACCGGAGACTTCGCCAAAATGGCGGCACAAGTACCGGCACTGTTCGAGTCGTTGTCGGGTATGAGCATGACCGAGTTGCTGAGCAAAGTACGTGGCATCGGCGACAAGGGGCCGAGGCCGGATGCGTTGCCGCCGGCTAACGGAGGAAAAAAGTAACACAGTCCGTGTGGGGTCGGACACTCTTGTCCGACCTGCCGGGAGCACGGAGCAAACACCATGAAACGACCATCAATGCAAATCGGATTAGGAATCGCACTCGGCGCCGGAATCGGCATCGCCATCGATGTCGCTTTCGGATCAGGCGGAACCTGGTTAGCGATCGGGATCGCCATAGGCGTGGCAATTAGCGCCGCAATGTCGAAGGGGAAAAAGGACGCTCGAATAAATTCATTAGGTACGGAGTAACGAAGTTTAATCAGAGCTTTAGCTGAAAGCTGACCGCTGATGGCTGACAGCTAAAAAAGGAGTTTCATCATGGCACTATTGGAGCGAGTTTCAACTTTAGTCCGAGCAAATCTCAACGATCTCATCGACAAGGCCGAAGATCCGGAGAAGATGATCAAACAGGTCATCCTCGACATGCAGAACCAGCTTCTGCAGGTGAAGACGCAGGTCGCGATCGCCATCGCCGACCAGCACCTGCTCGCCAAGAAGCACCAGGAAAACGAAGAAAAGGTCAGCGAATGGACGCGCAAGGCCGAACTTGCAGTCAGCAAGAAAGACGATGAACTGGCCCGGGCGGCGCTGCACCGCGTGGAAAGTTATCGCGAGATGTCGGCGAGCTTTGCGCAGCAGGTCGGCGACCAGAAGGCGCAGGTGGACAATCTGAAAACCGCGCTGCGCAAGCTAGAGCAGAAACTCAATGAGGCCCAGCACAAATCTGATCTGTTGATCGCGCAGCACCGGCGGGCCCGCGCAGTCGGCAAAGCCCACGATGCACGCTCCGCGATTGGAGACGGCTCAAAGAGCGCGGCCTTCGATCGCATGAAGCGCAAGGTCGCGCACAACGAAGCCGTGAGTCACGCGAAGTCAGAACTCGGGGCCGACGACGTGGAAGACCGTCTGACAGCCATCGAGAAAGAAGACCGCATCGAGCAACTGCTGGCGGAGATGAAGAACAAGCACGCGTGAGAAGTGGATTACATGTTGAAGAATCTCTATGATGACTTATCGCTGATGTTTTATCGGCGATGGCCAAAAGCCGAGGGCACAATTACCGCCGTTGATATTTGTCCGGGAACTAAGCGCGATGTCGTAGTCGTCTACGAATTCTCAGTCGGTGACGACGGCCCTTACACGGGTGAGTCCTCTCCGCCGTATTCGTTCGAGGGAACTGCTCTGATGGATGTCGAGCGCACATTGTCGGTCGGTAAGTCTGTGTGGATTCGGTATCGTATCGACAACCCGAGCGTAAATAGGCTGGATCCCTCTTTCTGGGAGGACTTGATAGATTTTTAGAAAAAGTCTCTCCTCGCACTGTCATCCTGAGCAGAGTGAGTTCATTCGCTCGCGAATGAACTCATGTAGTCGAAGGACCCTTGCACTGCGATTCGTTCCCGTGTCGATGCGAGGCGTTCTCCCCGACGGAATATTTTGCAGAAATGCCTGGAGACATTCGTTACGGCACAGACGGGCACGGAGTCCTTCGACTGCGCAAGAAGTTCGCTCCGCGAACTTCTTGCTCCGCTCAGAATGACAGTGGAGTAAGTACCGCCTACGGCAGCGCAAACGCTACCACCGAATCCCCCGCAGTCGGATCGTAGAAGCTGCCGCCGGTGGCCGTAAGCACCACGTACTGTTTGCCGTTTTTGCCGCGGTAGGTCATGGGGACGGTGTACGAGCCGGTTTCGAGTTTGCTCTCCCATAGCTCTTTGCCGGTTGCGCCTTCGAATGCGCGGACGATCTGGTCACGCGTGGCCGCGATGAACACCAGTCCGCCAGCAGTCGTAATCGAGCCGCCGAAATTTAAAGTTCCAGTGCCGTGAACTCCCTTCGCGTCCAGCTCGGGCTCTACGCCAAAAGGAATTTTCCAGGCCACGTCTCCGGTATTTACATTCACCGCCATCAGTTCGCCCCACGGCGGCTGCTGGCACGGCCAGAATTTCTCCGCATTCCAGAATCGCGCGTACATGCCCCAGGGGCTGGCGCGATCGTAAGGCGGATCGGCTCCCTCTTCGGACTTCGCAATCTTCCCCACGTCAGCTAAATTCACGGTGTTCAGGAACAGAAATCCGAGATCGGGGTTGTAAGACATTCCCGGCCAGTTGGTGGTGCCGATAGTTCCCGGAAAAACGATCGTCAATTTCGATCCATAGTGCGTGTACGGACCGCCGCTGGCCATTCCGCCCTCGGTCGCCATCAGATTCAGGCAGAACTGTTTCTGCTCAGGCGTAACCGTAGCAATTTCATCGGGAGTGAAGCTGTGACGCCCGATAGGCGCGGGTTTCAGAGGAAACGGCTGAGTCGGCCAACTATGTTCGCCCGGCACGTCGCTCGCAGGAGCGGGGCGCTCTTCGACTCCAAAAATCGACTTGCCATTCCGACGATCCAGAATAAACAGCAACCCAAGTTTGCCGGTAACGGCAACCGCCGGAATCTTTTCTCCGTGCTGGGTTACATCCATTAATATCGGTGCAGATTCCAAGTCGTAGTCCCAATTATCGTGATGAACGGCTTGGAAATACCACACGAGTTTTCCGGTGTCCGCATTGACTGCGACCAGAGAATTGCCGAAGAGTCCCTGCCCTTTGCGATCGGCGCCGTAAAAATCAGAACTCGGCGAACCATACGGAAGAAATAAAAGACCGCGCTCGACATCAACACTCATGAATCCCCAAACATTGGTGCCCGAGCGATTTTTCCAGGCTTCGCCCTCCCATGTTTCGTTGCCAGTTTCGCCGGGACGCGGCACCGAATGAAAGCGCCAAACCAGTTTTCCCGTGTGTACGTCCCATGCCAGCGTATCTCCGGAAGCGCCCGCTGCAGGAGCTTCCTGAAGTTGCCCCCCCGTAAACACAAGGTCTTTGTAAATCGTAACTGGCGAAGTAATGTCGAATTGCGCCGTGGGAATGCCGTTCTGGACGATCGGCTTGATATCCACCACGCCATCGACACCGAAGCCTGCTGTTGGCTTACCGGTTTTCGCGTCAATAGACATTAGCTTGCCTTCTGACGTGCCGAATAAAATCGACGCCGGAGTTTTCGCGTCTCCCGGCCAATACGCAACGCCGCGTCCCGCCGGTCTTCCATGAGGCAACTTGTAAGTCCATACTTCGTTGCCGGTCTCGGGTTCGAGCGCAATGACCGTGCCGTAGGGGGTTGGCATATAAAGAATGTCATTCACCATGATCGGCGTGGCCTGAGATGATCGCCGTCCGCCGCCTCGGCTGACCGCACCCGCTGATAGCGGCCGCGGGCCTTCCTTCTTCATGTGATAGGTCCAGGCACGCTGCAGGTTTTGAACGTTCTGGGTGTTGATCTGATTCAACGGCGAATAGCGCGTGCTCGCATAATCGTGGCTGTACATCGGCCAGTCGGTCTGAGCGTTAGCCGGTGAGGCGAGAAAAACAAGCACCGCGGAAAAGACAGCGGACATGCCGATTCTCAACTTCGGGCCCCCGTGAGTGGAATTCGTGCTGCTGCCGATATGCTGCGTGTTTCCCTGCCGATCTTTTTCTACGTCCTTGGAGTTTCGTGCGGCGAAGAACTTTACTCAATCCTGCTGCGCGCATCTTCAAGAATGCGCTTGGCTCGAACCGGATTGAACACCCCGCAGGAACAGAATCGCGCCATGTAAGTCACCGCCTGCGCGGGTGTGCGGCGCCCCTCTTTGACCCAGTCAATCATTTTGCGGGCAAGATTGGACGACACCATGCCATGACCGCACATGGTCATGAGTTTTAGAACTTGCGTGTTGGGAAGTTTCTCCGTTGAACCTTCAAAGCCCAGCGAGTATCCGACGCTATGACGCGTGACGCCTGCGTAGCGGCAACATTCCTCCGCCCCTTCGACCGAAGTTGAAATATTTACTGACAAGCCGAGGTCTGCCTCAACCACGGCCTTTAGAAATCCCTCAGCCGACTCCTGATTGTCGAAGATCGCGGCAACCGATGCTGGCTCATTGATGCCGTCGATCACCGCCCGGAAGTTTGGAGTCATGTCGCGCTTCCAGTTCGAAAGCGTGGTCAAATTGCGCGAAGGGCGCAGCGCGCCCCCGTGCGCCGGGTCTCCAAGGTTTACTGGATTGAAGGGGAGAGCCATTTCCAGAAAAGCCTTGAGTTTGGGCACGCTGTTGCGATCATTGTTGCCATTGCTGGGCGTGGCAAAAATAATGTAATCGTCGTAAAAACTTTCGGAGTCGCCGTAACGATGGAGAGTATTAGTCATCGGCTTAAGTCAGTTTCCGCTCAATTGATCTTGATGGCACACTTGTCGGCAAATCATTTTCCTGTGTGGCTAACCCGCCAAATCGATCCTGACCCATCGTCGCTCACTAGCAGCGATCCGTCGGGCGCAACCGCGACCCCGACCGGACGTCCCCAAACACGCTGGTCGTCGACCACAAAGCCGGTAAGAAAATCTTCGTACTCGCCGCTTGCATGTCCGGTCTGGTGCAGCGGCACTCGAATCACTTCGTATCCGGCGCGCGGCGCCCGGTTCCACGATCCATGTTCGGCGGCGAAGATATCCCCCGCGTACTCGGCAGGAAATTGTTTGCCGTCATAAAACGTCATTTCGAGCGAAGCGTTGTGCGGCTGCAAAATTACATCCGGAGTAATGACCTTGTCTTTCAACTCCGGGTGTTTCCCCGCCAGCCTGGGATCCTGATTGCCGCCCATGTACCACCACGGCCAGCCATAGAAGCCGCCATCTTGCACATGCGTGATGTAATCCGGAACCAGATTATTGCCCAGCCCGTCGCGCTCGTTTACTGAACACCACAACTCACCGGTAGTCGGATCGATGGCGATTCCAACCGGATTGCGAATTCCCGAAGCATACACACGCAACCCTGAGCCGTCAGGATTCAGCTCAAGAATGTCAGCGCGATTTTTTTCCGTCGGCGCATCGTCGAGGTTCTGGTCCGAGCCGACCGAGACGAACATCTTTTTGCCGTCCGGCGAAAATACGATATCGCGTGAGCGGTGGTGGCCGCCGCTGGGCAAATCGAGTAGATGCTGCAGCGGACCGCTACTTGTCATGTCGCCATTGTGATAGGGAAAGCGCACGACGGAATCCATGTTGGCGACATAGACCCATTCAGGATTTTTACCGGGCGGATAAAACGCTATCCCGAACGGCGTGTTCATCCCGGTGGCGAAAATTTTCATCTGCTCCGGTTTGCCGTCCGAGGTCATGCCGCGAAATACCTTGATGTCACCCGCGCTGGTCTCGGCAAGGAAAACATCTCCGTTGGGCGCTATGCGCATAATGCGCGGGTTCGTCAGGTCCGCGGCAAACAGCTCGACTTTGAAACCCGGCAGCGCCTGAGGCCATGCATTCTCGGGGCGGGCAACTAATCTCGGTCCGTTTGTAGCCGACTCGGTTGCAAAGGGCTGCGGCAGATCCTTAATCGTTATGTGACGAACCGCGCCGGGCCGCTCGTAGCGATAGTCGGTGAACGGCGGCGTAGGCGGAGGCGTGTTCGAAGGCGAAGCCGCGCTTTCGGGTCCAGCAGTTGCTGTCGCTGGCGCGCTTGCCGCGGTAGATCCGCTGCCCAGCGACTTTACATATGAGACCACCTGCCAGCGCTGTTCTTCCGGCAAACTTTTCCACGAAGGCATTCCGTTTCCAGGATCACCCTTTGTGATGTACCAAAAAATCTCGCCATCGGATGCCGTCTGCGCAGGCCCATCGGACAATGGCGGAACATTGCCGGTCCCCTGTCCTCCCAGTCCGTGGCAAGTTACGCAAGTGGAGGAATAGACGGTTTTGCCGGCAGTCATCGCATCGGCTTGTCCAGCGTAAGGATTTTTCTCTGATTTAGCACTGGCAGGCGCGTTATGAAAATTGGCGTCCTGGGCAATTAATGGGGAGGGCGCAATGCCGACAGTTAACGCCAGAAGCGGCAGAACTTGTAGAAGCAGATCAGGGAAACGTTTGGTCCAGACGATCATTCCAAGAAATACCCGTTAACAGTTATATCATATGACAATTAGAATCGCGGCTCCGAAAATGTCCCGATTCCAAGGCCAGATGTTGACGACCCCGTCCCACTCAATGCTCCGCCGGCACAAATTTCAGGCAAACCGGCGTGTCCGCTTTGATCTCTTTGCCGGTATTCGAAAGCTTGCCGGTACTGCGGTCGATACCAAAAACCACCACATTGTTGCTAAGCTGATTGGCCGCTAACAGGTATGCGCCGGTTGGATCGATATCAAAATTCCGTGGCATAGTGCCGCCGGAAAGTATTTCCTGCACTGGCGTCAGAACTCCGGTCTTAGAGTCGATCGAATAAACTCCGATTGTGTCTGGGCCCCTGATGTCCTCACCCTGAGTGCGGCGGTTCGACTCGTAGAGAAATTTGCCGTCCGGGCGGATTTCGATCTCAGCGCTATGGTTACCGCCAAAGAAATCATGCGGCACGGTCTGGACCCGCTGCACCTCGGTCAATTTTCCATCCGAAGAATTCCACGCAAAAACATCCACATTGCCGCTCATCTCGCTGAGTTGGTAGCCAAACTTCCCTTCTGGATCAAACGTGAAATGCCGTGGCCCACCGCCGGGGTAAACGGTTGCATACGGCGCATCCAACGGTGAAAGTTTCCCCGTAGTCTGATCGAAATGAAAACTAAAGACGCGGTCCAGGCCAAGATCAGAGACTACGACGAAGCGGTTGTCCGGTGAAACTCCAATCCAGTGGGTATGCGCCTCAGTCTGAATCGATGGATCGATGCTCTGGCCCACATCCTGGATAAATGAAGTCAGTTCGCCGAGTGAACCATCTTCTTTAACTCTCACGACCGAAATACTGCCGCTTCCGAAGTTGGCCATGAAAATGTATTTTCCGGTGTTGTCGATCGAGATGTAGCAGGTGCTGGTCCCGCTGGCAGGCACGGTATTCAGCAGGCGCAATTTGCCCGACATCCGATCGATCGCGAAGGCGCTTACGTACGAAGAGTGATCGAGCGGCGGCCCAAGCGAAAGCGGGTCTTCGCTAATGGCATAGAGAAAGCGGTGATCGGGAGAAATTGTCAGAAACGAAGGGTTCGTGATTTCTGCGGCCAGTTCCGGTTCGCTCAATTCACCGGTGGCCGAGTTGAAGCGGCTGACATATATTCCCTTGCTTTGCGAATCCCCGACGCCCCAAGTGCGGCTGTGGTGCACATACTTGAACCCTGTATAAGTGCCGATGTAAACGAAATAGTTGTTGCCTTGGGCCGCGATCGCACTGCTTCCCGAGGACACGGCGGCGAAGCACAAAATGCGAGTTAATAATCCCGTGATCTTTTTAATTTTCATTTAAGTTCATTCAATATGGTCGATTGCGCTCACTCGTTTTCGGCACAAACACAATGCACACCGGAACATCGATCTTCACCTCCCTGTTAGCCGGTGTAAGCCGGCCGCTGCTGCCGTCGATGCGAAAAAGTACAACGTTGCCGGTGAGCTCGTTGGCGGCAAATAAGTACGCTCCCGTGGGATCGATGGCGAAGCTTCGCGGCATCGTCCCTCCCGGCGCCACCTGCTCTACCTCAGACAACCTTCCACTGCTCGCGTCAATCGCAAACACACCGATCGAATCCGGGCCCCACAACTCCGGCCCGCGGAACCGCCGATTCGACTCGTACAGAAACTTTCCATTAGGATGTATCACGATTTCCGCGCTGTCATTTGCACCCACAAAATTGGGCTCCAGCGTCTTGGCGTCCTGAACTTTCGTGAAGCTGCCGTCCGAGGCGTCCCAGGACATTACAGTCACAAAGCCGCTCATTTCGTGCAAGGAGTATCCGAACTTGCCCGCCGAGTCGAAGACGAAATGACGCGGTCCTCCGCCGGATTCTGCTTCCACAAACCCCGGGCGATCCGGCGACAACTGCCCGGTCGATGCGTCGAATCGGTATACAAATACTTTGTCCACTCCGAGGTCGGACACGACAGCGAAGCGATTATCGGGAGAAACGTCGATCGAATGCGGATGCGCCTTGGATTGAAAGGCAGGATCCCGCCCGTGCCCAATGTGCTTCATAAACGAAGTCTGTTCGCCAATCGAACCATCGTCTTTGATCCGCAGAACCGTCACGCTGCTGCTGCCGAAGTTAGCAAACATCAGATAGTGCCCGGTTTTATCGATCGACAGGTAGCAGGTGCTGGTGCCGCCCGTAGGAAGCGAATTTAGACGGCGCAGCTTTCCAGTTGCGGAATCGATCTGGAATGCGGTCACATAAGAAGCGTGATCGAAGTTCGGCCCCACAGAAAGCGGGTCTTCAGTCACGACATAAAGAAATTTCTGATTAGGATGGACCGCAAGGAACGCGGGATTGACCATTTCCGCCGCCAGCTCGGGCTTGGTGAGTTCTCCGGTCGCAGCATGGAAGCGGCTGACATAGACGCCTTTGCTGTGGCTTTCTCCGGCGGGCAAGCCTTCCTTCATATACGTGAATCCGGTGTAAGTGCCGAAATAAACAAAATAGTCATTGGAAGGCGCCGGCGAACTCCAGGCCGAGGCGGTCAACAGCGTTAGCGAAAGAAGTAAAAAAGCAAACTTATTTTTCATGCTCATGAGATCGAGTAACAGCGTTTACCTGCGTGCCGGCACAACCGCGTGAGTGTAATTGTCGCCTTCCGGAAATTTGGCAAAATAAAGAAATTTTATGGGCTTATCGCCGGCATTAATGTTGGAATGAATAGTGGTCGCATCTGGTGGCAACATGTACGCCATGCCCGGCCGCTGAATCCGCAATTCCGTGCCAAGAAACGCGAGACTCTCGCCCTCGATCGCGGCCCAGATTTCTTCCTGCCCGGGCTTGTGCGGATGCGGTTCGCCTAACGTCAGCGGATTCACAGTCACTGTTATGACACTCTGCTCGGTCGCTAGCCCGTCGGCAGGCGAAAAAAGTTCTTTCACAATGTGCGCCCAATGCCCCGACGCGCCGCCCACAATATATGGATCTCCACCGGCTGGCGTTCTTTGGTGCGCGCCGGCTTCATCCTTCACGCCCATTTTTGTCTTGGGGTGAAACTCACTGGGAATCGGCTCGTTGATCACATACATCGTCAAGTCTGCGTCGCCCGTGGCTTTCATTACGAATTCAAGTCCCGCAGGCATCAAAATAGCAATGTCTTTGCGCAACTTCGCAGTATCTCCGCCGGCGGCAATTTCGCCTTCGCCGCTCAAAATGTAATAGACCTCTTGTTGTTTTTCGAGGCGTGACGAGACCGTGCTGTTCCCCGCAGGCAGTCGGCCCATGGCGAGAAAATTAGCATAATGCAACACCGCGCCTTTTTGAGCGGGCGCAAAGTTATCGCCGCGGGTCAGAATGTCGCGCAATACCAGCGATCCATGTTCGGAGCGAGGCATGGATCCTTGCCAGTCGCTCAAAAATAGATCGATGCGACGATCATTGGGCTCGCGATCGGGTTCATACCTGACTAGACCTGGGCCAGGATACGAATTAATTCCATTGATGGCGTTCTGCGTACCGCTGCTTGGTGGCGGGTTTTGGGTTTGAGCAAAGCCGCAAGCCGCACATGCCATAAGCAATACACTCCACGTAATTGCGCTTCGTATGGTTGAGGTCTCCTTTTTCATTCGCGTATCGTCTCGCGTCACTTGCGTAATTCGTGCGGATGATAACGACCGAAATAAAGAAACTTCACTTGCGAGTCTTCGTTCTGATTGATATTGGTGTGCGGCGTTTTGTTGTCCGGGATGTGGTAAAAAGACATTCCCGGGGTTTGCTTGCGAAGCTGGTTGCCTACGAATGCAATGCTGGTGCCTTGAAGCGCAGTCCAGACCTCTTCAATATCGTCATGGTCCACGACGTGAGGTCGGCCAATGGTGAGTGGGTCCAGCGCCACCGTCAGAACGGCTTCGAGCGTTGCCAGGCCGTCGCTGGTCACGAACAGGGTCTTCACAATGTGCGCCCAATGTCCGTCACTCGAGGTAATGGGAAGCTTATTTTCATCACGAACTAGAATGCTGCTATTAGGACGAAAGCCGGCAGGCGCCGGTTCATTTATCACATACATATTCAGCGGTTGATCGCCGGTATTTTTTATCGTGAACTCAAGGTGCGATGGGACTAAAATCGCGATGTTCCGAACCAGATCTGATGTTTGCCCGGCCGCAGTCACCGTGCCGCGCCCGGATTCGACAAAATAAATTTCCTGTTGTCCATCAAGAGTCGCTTGAGTTGCGGCGCGGGTCGCAAGAGTCGCGTACGTATAAGAATTCACAAATCGAAGCACTGCGCCCTTCTGCGTTGGCGCTTTCGCATCACCGCGAGTAAAAATATCTCGGACTTGCAGCCCTCCGCGAATGGCATGCGGAGAGGAGGAATGCCAATCGGCAAAATAAAGATCGATGGTATCGCCCACACTCTGGGCTGCCGCAAAAGACGACAAGGCGTAAATTATTGCCAGGAATGCGAGAATTGTTCTCTGCATGAAGCGCGTTTCTCCTTAGATGGACGGAGGGAAGCAAAAACCGTTCGGGCACTATTCTAATTATTATATGATGATTGTCGAGCGAGAAATTTACGTGCGGATGGAACACAAGCTGGTTAAGCATTATCTAGTTGGAGTAAACGTGGCGGGAAGTCAGTTTAGCAAGAGACTTATCCGAGGGGGCGCAAATGAAACTCATTCGCTTTGGGGAACCAGGACAGGAAAAACCGGGTGTACTGTTAAAAGACGGAAGCCGAATTGACGTATCGGCAATAGGTTCAGACTACAACGAGGGCTTTTTCGCAGAAGGCGGATTAAAGAAACTCGAAACCTGGTTGAAAAAGAATTCAGCATCGGCACCAAGGATTGCGCCAACCGTAAGGCTTGGATCCCCAGTATGCCGGCCCAGCAAAATTGTCTGCATTGGTCTTAACTACCGCGACCATGCGGCAGAAACTAAAGCCGAACCGCCCAAGGAACCGGTAATTTTCTTTAAGGCGACTACTTCGCTGACCGGGCCGAATGATCCGCTGGTCATGCCACGCAATTCGACCAAGGTGGATTGGGAAGTGGAACTCGCGGTCGTCATCGGCAAACGTGCGCTTTATGTGGACAAGAAAGACGCCCTCGACCACGTCGCCGGATACGCTCTGCACAATGACTATTCAGAGCGCAGTTTTCAACTCGAACACGGCGGGCAGTGGTCAAAAGGAAAAAGCGCCGATACTTTTGCGCCCTTGGGTCCGTTCCTGGCAACTCGCGATGAAGTCCCCAACGTGGGCAATCTGAAAATGTGGCTGATGGTCAATGGAACCTCGCGGCAAAACAGTTCCACTGCAAACATGATCTTCGATGTTGCCACCCTGGTTTCTTACGTCAGCAACTTTATGACGCTGCTTCCGGGCGATGTGATCAGCACCGGAACACCCGCTGGAGTCGGCTTGGGAATGAATCCGCCGGTTTACTTGAAGGCTGGTGATATCGTGGAACTCGGCATCGAAAACCTCGGCGAATCGCGGCAAAGAGTCACCGCATATCATGGCACTCACTCCCGCTGAGTCAGTTGAGAATTTGCGAAATCGAACAGGCGAGATGACCAGCCCACGCAGCCACGTGCGCTGGAGTCTCATCTTCTGGCTCTTCGTTTTAAGCGCCGTCGCCTTTCTTGACCGCGTCAACATCTCGATTGCCGGCGGTTCTCTAGCCGCGGCGTATCACCTGAGCAACGTACAGCTGGGTTGGGTATTCAGCTCCTTCCTGGCCGGCTACGCACTTTTCCAAACTCCCGGTGGAAGGCTGGCCGATCGCTTAGGCCCACGTCGTGTTCTCGCGGCTGGAGTGATCTGGTGGGGAATTTTTACGGCGTTGACTGCGTCCGTGCCATCGAATATCACGGGCGCACTGTGGCTGTTCGTATCGGCCCGATTTTTACTGGGAGCTGGTGAGGCAGTGATGTATCCCGCTTCGAACCAATTCGTCGCGCGCTGGATACCGGTGCAGGAGCGCGGAATCGCGAACGGCTGGATTTTCGCCGGAGTAGGCGCGGGCGCTGGATTATCTCCGCCGCTGATCACTTACATCATGCTTCACTACGGTTGGAGAGCATCGTTCTGGATTTGTGCGGTTATTGGGTTGCTCGCAGGACTCGTATGGTTCATATGGGCAAGAGATGATCCTGCACAGCACTCTAGCGTCTCTCCTTCCGAATTGGAATTCATTCGCCAGGGAGTTTCCGCGGGAAAATCCAACAGCAAAGATCAGCCGTTGATTGCGTGGAGCTCCATCTTAAAAAGTCGCGAAGTGTGGGCCATTACTCTCAGTTATTTCAGTTTCGGCTACGTAGCCTGGATATTCTTCAGCTGGTTTTACCTTTATCTTGCACAAGTCAGAAATTTGAATCTTAAGGCGAGCGCGTTTTACGCTATGCTTCCCTTCCTCGCCATGGCCGCATCTTGCCCTCTCGGAGGACTTATCAGCGATCGTCTGACGCAGAAATTTGGGGCCCGCGTCGGACGATGTTACCTTGCGGCGGTCGTCATTTTAATGGCGGGGATTTTTCTGGTGATGGGATCGGAAGTTCACGGCGCCAGGCTTGCGAGTGTTGTGCTGGCAGGGGGCGCGGGCGCTTTGTACCTTGCACAAAGTTCGTTCTGGTCTGTGACCGCGGGTCTGGCTGGTCCATCTTCCGGTTCAGTTTCCGGATTCATGAATATGGGCGCGCAGATCGGCGGCATGGTGACAGCCTCGCTGACCCCTTTCATTGCCAGCCGATTCGGCTGGACCGCATCTTTTATGGTAGCTGCAGCATTGTGCCTGTTCGGAGCTTTAGCATGGATGATCGTGGATCCGGAGCGTGCAATCCAAACCAGCGATCCCATTGTTCCGACGAAACGCTGAACGCAAGTTTCAGAGGTACGGAGGCAGTTCAATAATCGCAGGAAGTTTAAAATGTAGAGAAAGATTTCAGAAAAAGGCTACAAGTTCATCGATCCGGTCAAACTATCCTCACCAGCAAATGCCGTCATACTTTCCGTTCTGGCTTTTGCCGGGCACGACTCTGACAAAATCAACCAAATACTGATCTTCGCGAAGGCGCGCCGGCACCTCGCGAAACTCAGGATCGTTATTTCCAATCACAACCGTCTGCGCATGTTTTAGTACCGCGTCCACGTCATCCACCATGAGTTGCGAAATGTGAGGAATGCGATTCAAAATGAAGTCTCGATTCGCGCCCACAAGTTTTGCCATCTTCACATTCTTGTCATAGATACGCAGATCATGACCTTTGCCGATGAGCCGCTCGATCACTTCGATGACTGGACTCTCGCGTAAATCGTCGGTTCCAGCCTTAAAGCTGAATCCCAGAATGCCAATCTGTTTATGACCCCTTTTCATGATGAGCTGTAGCCCCCTGGCTACCTGCATCTCATTGCTGGGAAGAATTGACGTAAGAATTGGCAGCTGCAAATCGTGCATTTTGGCCTGATACGAAATCGCCCTCAGGTCTTTGGGTAAGCACGAGCCGCCAAAGGCAAAACCCGGCGTCAGATACGCCGATGAGATGTTCAACTTGGTGTCCTGACAGAAAATCTTCATCACCTGGTGGGCGTCGATTGAGAAGGCTTTGCAAAGATTGCCGATTTCGTTTGCGAAACCTATCTTCAGCGCGTGCCAGCTATTGTTGACATACTTAACCATTTCCGCGGTTTCCAGGTCGGTCCGCATCAAGGGCGCGTCGATGCCTTTGTAAAGTTCAGCCAGAGCGTCTCCGCTCTTCCGATCGATCTCCCCAACCACTGTCTGCGGAGGAAAATTAAAATCCTTGACCGCCGAACCTTCGCGCAGAAATTCGGGGTTATGGCAAACTCCGAAATCAGTGCCGGCTTTTTTCTCTGACATCTCCTGCAAGACAGGAATCACGATGTTGCGCATGGTGCCGGGCAGAATTGTGCTGCGAATCACAACCGTGTGCCGGTCAGATTTCTCTTTGAGTGCCTCCCCGATTTGTTCACATATGCGGCGTATGTAACTCAGATCAAGGTTGCCATTGGCCTGGCTGGGCGTGCCCACGCAAATAAATGAGAGTTCAGTATCTAGAATCGCCTGCGTGGCGTCCTGGGTCGCTCGTATGCGTCCGGATTTCACTGCCGCGGCGATGATTTCATTGATTTCCGCTTCGATGATCGGCGATTGGCCTTGGTTGATGAGGTCAACCTTGGTCGCCACCGGGTCGACGCCGACCACCTCGTGACCACTCTGCGCCAGACATCCGGCCGATACCGTCCCGACATAACCCAAACCGAAAACACTGACTTTCAAGGTCTAGTCCCCCTCGCGCACAAGTACTTGCAACTTTGAAGAAGCTAACTTTCGCCTTATCAATAATATACACAAAGCTTTACAGGTTTACGTAAGAGATTGTCGGGCATTTGCAAGACACCGGGAAGATAACCGGGGGTGTTCCCGAAATTTACCCTAAAGCGGAAGTGAAGTGACGAGCCGCACCCCAGGGTGTGAGGACCGAGATAGGAAGAGAAAGCCCATCCCGATGTACCGCACTTTCTATGACTAAATGCTTCCCAGAGTAGCAGCGATCCTTTCGCCGGCGTGACCATCCCACAGCGCCGGAACCGCTCCTTTCCTGGCATTGCCAGCAACAATCTTTGCCAACTCGGCCCTGAGTCTTTCCCGATCCTGCCCAACAAGTACATTCGTCCCGACGCTGACTGTCACCGGCCGCTCCGTATTATTTCGCAACGTCAAGCAAGGCACGCCAAGATAAGTAGTTTCCTCTTGAATGCCGCCCGAGTCAGTAATAACTACCGCAGCGTGGCTCTGCAGGGCGAGGAATTCTATGTAGGGCAATGGCTCGGATAAATGTAATTTTCCAGTGCAGCGTCCGAAGTCCGCGATTCGTTGTCGCGTCCGCGGGTGTACAGGAAAAATCACATCCAAGCTCTCGCTTACCCCGACAAGAGATTGCAAAATGCTTTTCAAGCTTTCCCGATCATCGACATTGGATGGCCGATGCAACGTGACCAGGGCGTAGCGCTCCGGGAACCCATTCCTCGGCACCTTGGCCGCCAGTGGCAAGAGCCGAACCAGCGAGTCGATCATGACATTTCCGACCCGCCGGATCTTCTCGGCAGGTATGCCTTCACGCTCGAGGTTCGCGTCAGCATCTTCGGAAGGTGTAAACAGGAGATCGGCAAGCCGATCTGTCACCACCCGATTAATCTCCTCCGGCATGGTCCAATCAAAAGAACGGAGGCCTGCCTCCACGTGTCCGACGCGAACGCCCAATTTGGCGCAGACTAGCGCTGCCGCAATCGTGGAGTTGACGTCGCCATAAACCAATACGACATCTGGTCGGCGTTCCAGCACCACCGGTTCAAAACCGCTCATGATCTCGGCGGTTTGTCGGGCGTGACTTCCAGAACCGACCCCGAGATTCACATCTGGCAGCGGCATCTCCAATTGCGAGAAGAAGACATCGGACATATTAGCGTCGTAGTGCTGGCCGGTATGCACCAGCGTTTGTTTGATCCCGCCCACGTCTTCGAGAGCGCGCAGCACGGGCGCGGCTTTCATAAAATTCGGGCGGGCGCCGACGACGTGAAGGATATGCATGATTAGAGTTTAATTAATATCGACACCAGCAACGCGGAAAGCAGTTACTCGAACATCGTCTCCCGCGAAATGCTCTTCAGTTGTCTGCGGAAAGGCTGAGCTGTAATTCTGGCGCTGGCGGCACAGTGGCAACAGCGAATTTCTTTTCGCTGGCGACAAGTGCCATCCGCGGCACAGCAATTCCGAGACTATTTCCAAGCCTGCCAAAAACTTCACGCCACGGGTCGCCGGGGTCCTTCGGCTTCGACTGCATGACTGCTTTCATCGACTCATAATAAGTGTTCTGTGCATCCCAGAAATCAGTTTCGAATGGCGCAGCCTGAAGAAGCGATATCAGCTGCTCCAATTCACTCAGTGTCTGCAGTACGAAAGGTTCGTTCGACCAACGGTACATTGTGCGCTCAAGACGCTCGCGTAAAGCCAACTTCACGCCCTCATCGAGCGCAACCCCAGTTTGCGCGGCCCGTCGAATCAGAAGTCGCACTCGTTCGAAGTCGACTCTTTCGCTACTTATAGCGCGGCGTATTGAGTTATTAAGCACGAACTCAGACGAAACTCGCAGGATGGGCGGCAAAGGCATAGCCAGATCCCTGAGAAAATCAATCAACGTCACATTGTGCTCGTACACGTCACCGTAAAGCTTGTCGATGTCGGCAACGGCGCTGTCGACAATTTGCGAGACAATACGCTTCCTCTCATCGCGAAACAGCGATTTCAGCGAATAGGTTTCTCCGCCAAAATAGTGATCCAGCGTGCGCAGGCAACCATTAAAACCCTCATCGGATAAGCGTTGGCGCGCTTCCGTGGTGAAGTCCGAAAACTCTTCATGAGCTTCGCAAACCCCGGCCCGCAGGTTATGACCTCCGCCATGAAGCACGGCAAAGTTAAAATCCAATTGCGCATGAGTGATCCGCGACCTGATTTCGACCACACCGGCCGCAAGCCTCGCGCCGTCACTCTGAAAAGTGCTCACATTACGCAAATGCGCCTGATATGAATAGATTGAATCCGATTGCTCGTAGCCATCAAAAAAAGAGCTGATCGCGTAGTGGGCCGCAACTCCAGGAAGATCCAGCATGCCAGGGCGGACGAAGCGCTCATAAATGTCCCGGCCATTTCCGAAGTCGGGGACATTGCTGTGGACCAGCTCAAGTCGCTTCAGAAACTCCTCTTCGCAATCTTTTCCGAACAGCTGCTGCCCTAACTGTACGGCGCGCGCCGCATACTGGAGCACCTGGACAGTCTCTGTCCCGGTAGGCTCATCGAAAAACCAGCCGCAACTTGTATACATCAGCATCAAGTGCCGTTGCAGTTCGAGCAACCGCAGAGCGTGAATTTCTTCGCTAGGCGACAACCCGTGAAGCGAATGCCGGCTCAAGAAATCAGCTACGCTCGCACCGGATCGATGGAGAACAGCGTCAATGTAATCGTCGCGTGCCGACCATGGGTGCTTCAGGAGTTCTCCAGCTCTCAATTGGTAATCGGCGACCAGGCTATCGCGCAGCCAATCAAAGGCCTCCCGCAACGGCCGACGCCATTCCTGATTCCAGCCGGGACCACCTCCTGCGTTGCACCCGCAATCGCTCTCCCAACGCGCGACACCGTGGGCGCAACTCCAGGAAGTCTTTTCCTTAATTCGGATTTCCTGTGTCGGCGGACACAAAGCGAAGTACTCGGCATAATTCGTCAGGCGGGCGAGTTGATTTTCCTGAATGCATTGCAGAGCAAAAGCGAGCGCCATGTCGCCGTGCGGATGATGATGCCCGTAAGTCTCTCCATCGGTGGCAACATGCATCAGTTGCGTCGAGTCGCCTTCGGGATCGAAATGGCTCAGCAAACGCCGCGCGAAATTCTCCCCGCTGAATAATAATTTCTCAAACGCCACCGCGGTCGCGAGCGCGCCGTTATAAAAGAACAATCCAATCGTGCGTCCCGACGGCAATTTGCACGCGTAAGGATGCCGCGAATCTGCGCCGTATTCGAGATCTATCCAGGGAGAATCCTGATCAACGCGCAGCTGTGCCGCCTGGCGCGGAGCCAGGATGGTGAACTTGATGCCCTCGGCAGCGAGAATTTCCAGCGTTTCCGTATCGACCGCCGTTTCGGGCAGCCACATACCCTCGGGATCGCGCGCAAAACGGTGCCGAAAATCCTTGATACCCCAAAGCACTTGCGTGCGTTTGTCGCGCGCATTCGCAAGCGGAAGGATAATGTGGTTATAAGCTTGGGCTAAGGCCGCGCCATGTCCCGAGAAAAGTTCCTGGCTTTCACGGTCGCCTTCAAGAATGCGCTGGTACCCGGCGGGCTCGCGTTCTTCCATCCAGGACAATAAAGTCGGGCCAAAGTTGAAACTGATACGCGAATAATTATTGACGATTTTCGCGATACGGCGTTCGGAATCGAGTATGCGCGATGCGCCGTTGGGAAGATAGCACTCCCGCGCTATACGTTCGTTCCAGTCATGATAAGGACTCGCGGAGTCTTGCGACTCAACCGTTTCCAGCCATGGATTTTCCCGCGGCGGCTGATAAAAATGACAATGAATGCAGGCAAAACATTCCATTCGTGGCGCTCCGATAATCGGTTATGAAAGTGAACGTTATTATTTTGCGCAAAAATCTCTCCACACTGTCCTGCCAGACCTGAACAATTTTAATTTACCTTGCCCGTCAAGAAAAAAAGAGATGCTTCGATGGTTCGCCATAATTTTAGAATTGCTATTGCCTCATAGTCGACGGACTAGGCCTCGTGGGAATGAGAGAGCGCGTCCCTGAACTTGGCGGGCACCTAAACATTCGGTTCAACCCAGCCAGTAGCTCCGGTTCCGGAACAATCCACCAAACCGTCAATTAGTCCACCTTTCGTTTGGCTAACTCTCGCCATTTTTTTCCGGTCGCAATTGTGATTGCAATCACAATTCGCTATGCGCCTAACCACAGACCAGAATGCTGCGCTCCCTCACAATGAGACTCGATCAGCGAAGTGGAGGACGTAATGCCGAGCACCGAAAAGCAATTCCTGTCAGGGAATTCCCATATTCGACTGTTGCCGCTTAAGCTTTTAGTGGCTGCAAGCCTCGCCATTTTTTGCGCGCAGGCCGCCTATGCAGTGCCCAGCTATTCACGACAGACAGGATTGCCCTGCGCCTCCTGCCACTACGCGCCGCCCGAACTCAATGCGTTCGGAAGAAAGTTCAAACTCGAGGGCTACACCTTCGCCACCAAAGCTGAGGTGAGCGACGACAAGAAAGACCACAATTCCGCCTTGCACCTGTTGGAGGCTTTCCCGCTCTCGGTGGTCTTTGATACTTCATTCACCTCGACCAAGGCCCCACAACCCGCAACCCAAAATGGCAACTTTGAATTCCCGCAAGACGCTTCCCTATTTTTGGCGGGCGCGTGGGCTGAGCATGTCGGCAGCTTTCTGCAAATAACTTATGACAGCCAGGCCGACCACTTTACCTGGGACAACACCGACATTCGTTACGCTAACAACAATGGCCACTTCATGGATAAGTCGCTCACTTATGGGTTGACTCTGAACAATAATCCGACGGTTGAAGATCTTTGGAACAGCACCCCGGCCTGGGGATTCCCATTTGTCTCAAGCAATGTTGCACCGGACCCTTCCGCGGGCGCGATCATCAACGGCGGCCTGGCCCAGGACGTGGCCGGCATCGGCGGCTACGCCATGTGGAATGAACACTTATATATAGCCAGCACAATCTACCGCTCTGAGCACATCGGAGGTTCACAACCGAATCCGGGAACGGGTTTTGGGATCAACATTCGTGGGCTGGCGCCTTACTGGCGGCTGGCTTATCAAACGTCATCGGAAAATAACAATCTTGAGATCGGTACTTACGGAATGCACATGAAAAGTTCGCCCGGCGCAGTCACCGGCCTGGAAGACAGCTTTACGGACTGGGCGGCAGACTTTCAATATGACCGCATTCTGCCAAGACTGAAGGGCGATGTCGTTTCATTCCGCGGCACCTATATTCGCGAGAACTCGTCTCTTATCGCGAGCGTTAATGAAGGAGCAGCGGCAGTTGTAAGTCATCATTTAAATACCGCCCAGGCCAATGTCGAGTATCACTTTGGGACCCGAGTTGCCGCAACCGCTGCCTTCTTCGACGTCACCGGAACCGCGGACCCGTTGTTATTCGCGTCAGCTCCGGTCGCGGGCAGCGCGAACGGCAGTCCACAAAGCAACGGCTATCTAGCGAATCTTTCCTGGTGGCCACAGCAAAATGTTGGTCTGACGTTTCAATACACCGGCTACCTGCGCTTCAACGGAGCCGCTACGAACTATGACGCCGCAGGACGCAACGCCAATGGAAACAATTCGGTCTACCTGCTGGCACGTTTCGTCTTCTGATACATTTGTGGCCTGCTTGAAGAAGGAGGATGTATGAAGCGAATTTCTAGCGCCATCGCCATAATTCTGCTCGGTGGGGCAATTTGCCCCTCCTTGCTTTTCGCCCAAGCCGACTCCGCGGCATTGTTTAAGTCGAAATGTTCGCTGTGTCATGGAGACGACGGCAGCGGCGCAACTCCAACTGGCAGGGCTTTGAAGGCGAAGGACCTTCGGTCCGACGAAGTTCAGAAAAATTCGGATACTGAGTTGACTGAGGTCATCACCAAAGGCCGAAACAAGATGCCAGCCTTCGGCCAGAAATTGAAGCCCGAACAAATTCAGCAACTGGTCGGTTACATCCGCCACATAGCTAAAAAGTAATTTCAATCAGCCGAGAACGAAACTAATGCCGCCTGTCGAACCCGTCACCCAAAAACAGTCTGATAGTTCCAGCCGGCGTTCATTTCTCGCCGGCTTGCTGGCTGCGGGAGGCGCCGTGGTCGGCGCTCTGCTTGCCGTTCCACTAGTGCGTTTTTCTTTGTACCCCGTGCTTGCCCGGACCACAGAGAAATCCTGGTCAGATGTCGGCCAGGTCGACGAGTTTCAAAACCTCACCGCCCCCGTGCAAAAGCTCGTAACCATTGAACAGCGCGACGGCTGGCGTAAGACCATCAAGCAGCAGCCTGTGTACGTGACCAAAAATTCGCAGGGTGCGCTCATCGTGCTATCTGCCGTTTGTACTCATTTGGGATGCAGCGTGCGCTGGGTCGATGCCGAGAACAAATTTGTTTGTCCCTGCCATGGCGGCATGTTTTCGGGAGACGGAAAATTGCTGGGCGGTCCTCCGCCGCGCGGTCTGGACTTGCTCCAAACAAAGGTGGAAGACGGCACTCTGAAAACGCAATATGAATTCTTCCGTCCTCTGATCCATACCAAAGAGGAGCTGGCCTGATGGCGGACTCCGCAGCTCCCAAGTCTGGTTTTCGGGCATGGCTTGACCATCGTACCGGCATCGATTCCCTGCTGCGTCATGCTTTGGATGAGCCAATTCCGGGTGGCGCTAAGATTGCCTACGTCTTCGGCTCCGGGCTGCTTTTTCTTTTTCTGTCACAGATTGTCACCGGCGTGTTCCTGGCCATGTACTACGTGCCTTCGGCCGACCACGCCCACACCACTGTGGCCTACATCACTAAAGAAGTGACAGGCGGATCGTTTTTGCGAAGCATTCATGCCTATGGCTCGAGCGCGATCATCATCGTGCTGCTGCTGCACATCATTCAAACCTTCATGTACGGGTCTTATAAAGGACGCCGCGAGTTGGTCTGGGTTGCGGGCTGCGTGCTGCTGACGTTGATGCTGGGTATGGCGTTTACCGGCTACCTTTTGCCTTGGGACCAGAAGGCTTACTTCGCCACCACCGTCGGGACCAATATCCTGAGCGAAATTCCTTGGGTGGGAACTGGAATTAAAGAGCTGTTGCGCGGCGGCACCGAGATGGGCACACTCACTGTCTCCCGTTTTTTCATGCTGCACGTGTTCCTGATCCCCGCATTTATTTTTGTTTTTGTCGCGATGCACGTTTACTCCTTCCGAAAAGCGGGCGCGGCTGGTCCGGTGACGGAGGACCCGATTGCTCCCAAACTTCCGAGCGAGACTTTTTATCCCAAGCAATTGGTGATGGACATGGGTTTTGCCGTGCTCATCATCGTTCTGTTGGGATTTCTCGCCTACCTCTGGCCCACAGAGCTGGGGCCGAAGTCAGACCCATCTGACACTCAGTTTTTACCGCGTCCCGAGTGGTATTACGTTCCCATTTTTCAGTACCTGAAATATTGGCAGGGATCCACCGCGCTGCTCGGCATTTTAGTTATTCCAGGGGTTATAGGTCTGCTGCTGGTTGGGCTTCCATTTTTCGATCGCAGCCTGGAGCGGCGTCCCTGGAAGCGCCCCATCAGCGTGGGATTGTTTACCGCTGTGCTGCTGGGGCTCGCCGCGCTCGGTGTGATCAGTCACCGTGATGACATGCGCAATCCCGGTGTGGCTGCGCAATTACAAGCCCAACGCAAAGCCACAAAAGAATTCATGAGCGCGAAGTTTGAGCCTGAACTCTCCGGCGGATCACTGGCAGCGGAAAACACGGCCTTGGCCAATCCCGACGCGGCAAAGGGCAAAGAAATTTTTGAAGCTCAAGCTTGTAATGCCTGCCACGGCGATAACGGAGTTGGCACCGCAGCCGCACCCAAACTCATTGGTGCTAACGCAAAATACGATGCGGCCAAGCTGGAAGAACTTCTCAAACACCCAACCGCGAAAATGACCGCGGGTGGTATGCCTACACCCGACCTGAAAGATGACGAGATGAAGCAGTTGATCGCTTATCTTCAGAGCCTGAAGTGAGATCAGGCCGCCTCACCTCACCCGCGGCTAAGGACTTGTGCGGTGGTTCGCGCGCCCGTGCCTATGCAGTGACCGGTGATCCTCTGGCGGAAGAGCCGTGTTGCGCCTACATCCCTTGATCCGAGAACGATGCCGGACGTACAAACTCATCCGACTTTTGGTCAAGGATTTCCAAAATCGCCGATATTCACTATGATCACGACACAGCCCGCCAGGATGCTTGAGATTACGTCGTGACCGCACTCCTGCTGCACCGCATACAATTCGGCTTCACCATTACCTTCCATTATTTATTTCCGCAATTAACTATGGGAATGGCTTTGCTGATCGTGGTGCTGAAGAGCATCGCACTCCGCAGCAAAGACGAACGCTACAACCAGGCCGCCCGATTCTGGGCAAGAATTTTCGCGATTAACTTCCTGCTCGGCGTGGTCACCGGAATCCCCATGGAATTCGAGTTCGGCACCAACTGGTCGCAGTTCGCCCGCGCCACTGGAGGCGTTATTGGTCAGCCTCTCGCCATGGAAGGCGTGTTTTCGTTTTTTCTTGAGTCCGCTTTCTTGGGATTATTTCTGTTCGGCGAGAAGCGCCTCTCACCTCGCGCCCATTGGGCTTCTGCGTTCCTGGTATTCGTGGGCTCGTGGATTTCGGGCTTCTTCATTATTGTGACTAATGCCTGGATGCAGCATCCGGTTGCCTATCGCATTCTTCCCAACGGCGGGTTCGAAGTTACAAGTTTCTGGGGACTGCTCACCAACCCCTGGGCGCTGATTCAGTACGCGCATAACATGTCCGGAGCGGTGATTACCGGATCATTCGCTATGTGCGCGGTGGGTGCCTTCTATGTGCTCGAGAACCGATTTTCTGAATCAGGCAAAATCTTTTTGCAGGTCGGAGTAATCGCCGGACTCATTTCCTGTGTAACTCAGATTTTCCCGACCGGCGACATTCATGGCCGCTATATGGCCAAGCATCAACCCGCGTCGGTGGCCGCCATGGAAGGCCTGTTTCACACCCAACGCGGCGCCGGCATTGTTTTAATGGGACAACCCGACGAAGAAAAGCAAACCATCGACAATCCCCTGGTGGTAAACAACGTTCTCAGTTTCCTGATCTACGGAACTACTAAAGCCAAAGTGGAAGGCCTCGATAAAGTCCCGCGCGATCAGTGGCCCGAGCCAGTGCCATTGCTCTATTACGCCTATCACATCATGGCTGGGCTGGGGACCTACTTTGCCTTGCTGATGGTTGTGGCTGGGTTTCTGCTGTGGCGCGGAAAATTGTTTGCCACGCGTTGGATCCTGTGGCCGCTCTTGCTCAGCTTTCCGCTGCCTTACATTGCGAACACCGCCGGTTGGATGACCGCCGAAATCGGCCGCCAGCCGTGGATCGTCTACGGGCTGCTGCGTACCGACCAGGGCTATTCCAAATATGTTTCGGCGGGAAATGGACTGTTCTCCCTGCTTGGTTTCCTGGGACTGTACAGCATGCTCTCTATTCTCTTTATTGTGCTGGTGTATCGCACTATTGCGGTCGGGCCTGAGAAGACTGCTTCGGCACTAGTTGCGGAACCGTTAACCGTGGAATGAACAATTCGCTTTAGCCAAAGGTCGTTTAGAGACTCTTGAAAAGTTGTAGAGGAAAGCAATGGGGTTCATCTGGTTCTGGATCGTCGCTCTGATGATCGTCGCTTACGTCGTTCTCGACGGCTTTGATATTGGTGTCGGCATTCTCCATCCTTTTGTCGCTCGCACCGAACAAGAACGTCAGACCAGCGTGCGTTCAATCGGCCCGGTCTGGGATGGCAACGAAGTCTGGCTGGTCGCCGGCGGAGGCACTCTGTATTTCGCCTTCCCTCTTCTTTATGCTTCGGCGTTCAGCGGGTTTTATCTGGCCCTGATGATCGTGCTCTGGTTGCTGATTATGCGGGCCCTCGGTATCGAACTCCGCATGCACCTGGAAGCTCATGTGTGGCGCGCATTCTTCGACGGAATGTTTTTCATCTCGAGTTTGCTGTTGGCGGTGTTTTATGGCGCGGCGCTAGCTAACGTAATTCGCGGCGTGCCCCTGGGCACCGACGGCTATTTCTTCCTGCCGCTTTGGACCAATTGGCGACTCGGCCCGGAACCAGGAATTCTCGACTGGTACACCGTGATAGGAGGCGTGCTGGCTCTGGTGGCTCTCGCTCTTCACGGCGCGTTGTACCTCATCGTAAAAACTGAATCCCAATTACAGGAACGATCTCGCTTGGCCGCAAGGTATTTGTGGATCACCTTGCTTGGGTTGACGATCTTCAGCATTCCCGCAACCATAACTGCCAGGCCCGACGGGCTGCAAAATTACTGGCGCTACCCCATCCTGTTTGTAGTACCGGCCGCCATTTTTGCCGCCCTCGCCGCACTAATGTATTTTTCTCGCAAGCAGGAAGATCGCAAGGCTTTCGCCTGCTCATGCGTTTATCTCACCATGATGTTGGTCGGCGCGGCGGTTGCACTCTATCCCCGCCTGCTTCCCTCCAGCAATGATTCCGCTAACGACATCACCATCCAGAAGGCGATCTCCGGCCCGCACACTTTACACGTCGGATTAATATGGTGGGGATTCGGCATGTGCCTCGCCACCATGTATTTTGTCGTCGTATATCGCATGTTCAGGGGAAAAGTTCCTCTTGAGAGCAGCGGCTACGGTCACTAACGCCCCGCCACACGAGCCCTTCCACCGCGCGTCTTTTTATAATTCTTTACACTCCACGTCTCTACTTCTGGAATCTACACTGGAGTGTTCCTCAGGCATTTCGCCTCTGCCCGTAGGGACGCCATTTAATATGCACAGATCGCCACGACAGCAGTCCAGCAACTCTGAAAGCCTGTCGGTAATGCTGAAATCGGTTTTTGCATCCAACTCTGTTCTAACGCTCCGCAAGAAATCCATCAGATGAGAGGAATCTGCCTATGTCTGGCTTGAAAGCCATTGTCTGCACACTTATTGTTTCCGTTCTTGCCGTTTTGCCTGGTTCTATTGCCTGGTCGCAGCAGGCCTCTCCTCAGCCCCAGGGGCAAGCCCAGGAAAACCTACCCGCGGCGCCCCAAGCCGAGAAGGCCCCGCCGTCCAAGCCCTCCATCGGTACGGATTATTCAAAGTCGGTCAAGCCTTTTCCCAATGTGCTGGCGTCTTACAAGGCGCGCGACGTGCCGGAGGCCGATTTGGCCAACACTCCCCGCATCGACCAGCTCATGCGTGATGGCAAAATTTATCTCTCCATGGACGACGCCGTGGCGCTGACCCTCGAAAACAATCTGGATCTCGAGCTCGCGCGTTACAACCTGAATATCGCCGAGACCGACATTCTGCGCGCCAAAGCGGGATCGAACATTCTGGGCGTGAACACCGGCATCATTCAGAACACACCCGGCGGCGGAGTCGGCGGTTTGAGCGGCACCGTGGGGTCGGGGGCGGGTGGAACCAGTGTCGCAGCCGGTGGGGTGGGAACGGGCACAAACGGCTTGGTCAGTTCGACACTCGGAATTGGGCCCACGATCAACAGTTTTGATCCGGTGATTACCAGCTCGCTGCAAATGGATCGCAACAACTTGCTATCGAGCAGCGCGTTAAGCGGACGCGCCGTCACCAACACTAATACCGGCACCGCCGACGTGACCTATCAGCAGGCATTTCACACCGGAACCGATGTACAAGTAGGCTTCAACAATACCCACGTAACCACTGACAATCCGCTCACCGCACTCAGTCCCACCCTCGGTTCGAATTTTCAATTCCGTGTGACCCAGGAATTGCTGCAGGGTTTCGGATTTTTGCCCAACACCCGCTTCATCCGGATTGCGAAAAATAATCGCGAAATTTCCGACGTAGCCTTTCGCCTGCAGGTGATCACCACGGTCGACCAGATCGAAAACCTTTATTGGAACCTGGTCTTCGCATTTGAAAATGTGCGCGTGCAGCAGGAGGCGCTTGCCTTCGCGCAAAAGACGCTCAGTGATAATCAAAAAGCGGTGCAGGTCGGCACCATGCCGCCGATTCAGGTAGTCAGCGCCCAGAGCACCGTCGCTAGCGACCAGCAGGCTTTGACGGTAGCGCAAACCAACCTTGAGCTGCAGGATTTGCTCATGAAGAATGCGCTCAGTCGAAATCTTCACGATCCACTGCTTGCCAGCGCGCAGGTTATTCCCACCTCGACCATCCAATTGCCTCCACAGGAGCCGGTTTCGCCCACCGAAGACTTGATCAACGATGCCCTGCAACACCGCGCCGAGTTGGCCGAATCTCGCATTGATCTGAACAATCGCGACATCAGCAACAAGGCGGTGCGCAACTCAATGCTGCCTTCGCTCGGTCTGTACGCGTACTACGGAGGCAGCGGCCTAGGCGGAACCCTCAGCCAGAATGCGACTTTTTGTCCATCCAGTTCGGGCATCTGCATTAACCGCAACCGCATTCCTTCGCAGTTCCTCGCCGGGCCAGTTGGTTATGGCAACACTCTCAGCCAATTGGTGGATTCGACTGCTCCCGATAAGGGTGTCGGGGTCAGTTTGAGTATCCCTATTCTCAACCGTACTGCACAAGCCAACCAGGTGCGCTCGGAGCTGGAGCTTCGGCAGGCGCAAGTGCGACTGCAGCAGCTGGAGAATCAAGTCAGAATTGAAGTCAGGAATGCGCAATTCGATGTCCAGCAGAATCGCGCTAGCGTTGATGCAGCACAAGCAGCCGTCAACCTGGCACGACAAACTCGTGATGCCGAGCAGAAGAAGCTTGAGGCTGGGGTGTCGAATCCGACCAACGTGCTGCAAACCCAGTCGTCGCTCACCACCACCGAATCAACCCTGGTGTCGGCCCTGGCAGCCTACGAGAAGGCCCGGGTCGAGTTGGATCGGTCTACCGGGCTACTGCTCGAAAACGCCGGGATCCTGGTGCAGGATGCCGAGCGCGCCCAGGTTACTCACATGCCCAAAGTGCCATTCGTAGCGCAGCGCACAGACGTGCAGACGCAAACACCCGATGGTCAAACGCCGTCGCAAGTTCCGCAACCCCAACCATGAGTCATACAACGAGCAGTTCGCACCTTTATTCGGCTCGCGAACTGCTCCGCACGTCCTCGCTCAACACGATTGCTTCAGCGATCTCTTTCATGGTTTTGCGTTTCTGCCGGCTCTGTCGCTGAATACTCAGATAAGCCTGCTCTTCGGTCAGGCCCAGATCACGCTGCAGAATTCCCTTCGCCCGCTCGACCAGTTTTCGCGTGGCCAGCTGTCGTGACAAACCGGAATTCTCGCTCTCCAGGCGCGCCACTTCTATTTCCGCTCCTGCTAGAACTCCTATAGTAGAGAGCCATCGAATATCCCGCGGACTATACACTTGCGGCTCCCGATTCTGCAGATTCATCACGCCCACCAGGCGCCCGCGCGAAAGCAGCGGGACCGACAAGAAGGCTTCATACCGGTCTTCAGGAAGCTCGGTGAAATAACGGAACCGCGGGTCTTTATATGCTTCGCTGAATACCGCGACTGGCTCACGATGCTCAGCTACCCATCCCGTAATGCCCTGCCCCAGGCGAAGTTTCAGCCGATCCACCAGCTCCTGGTGCGGATTTTTGGATGCCCGCAAAACCAGATCGTCGCCCTCAAGCACGTAGATAAAACAGGAATCGCATTTGACTACTTCGACTGCAAAGTCCAGAACGCGATCAAGCGCTTGGTGAAAACCGTCGGCCGCAGCGATGCGGCTGATGGTCTGGTGCAGAACGTCCGCGTGCGAATCATCAAGGCGAATAGAAGAAGCCATAACCAAACGCTATTTCCGGCATGCGGCAGTGTCCAATCGCAATTTTTGATCGAAGCAATAAATCAAAACTGATTTTCAATTCATCCCCGGTTAACCAATTCCTTTCTCGACTCATCGCAACTTACCCCAGTAACACAATATGGTTACCGTCAATGTGCAATGGGTTGCAGTTGAGGTTCCGCGGGTACGGTCCGCAACCAACCCTAACTACTTCTTTTTCAATCGTGTACAAGTGTGCTAACATTCGGCGCGAAATCTGCTTTAACCAAGCGACGCTTGCAATAAGCGTACACCCGGGGACTGACCAAAATGGATGCCATCGCGAACGCGGCCACTAAACGTAAACGCAAGCTGACCGCGCTTCCAGTGCTAGTCGCGTTGTTTGTGATCTCATACCTTCTTTTGACCAAGCTGGTCATCGAGCAAGATAAAACCATCGACTCGCAAAGCAGCATGATTCACATGCTTTTTAAAGACAACACGTATTTGAGCCGGCTTCATAAGCATGCCGGGACTTTGAAAAAGCCCAAATCGCAAGACAGCCAGCTTCAAACCCAGAATCCGGCATCTCAGAACCCGGCGTCCGAGAGTGCGTCGAACCAGGAGTCACAATCCCAGATCCCGTTAGCCCAGGTTCCATCGACAAAAGTAGGGCCACAAGCCAATGCGAAAACAGGACGCAGGACTCGAAAAACGGAAAAGGCAATCCCAGCCAGTCCGCCGCCCGAGCCTACTGATCCCTCGGATCAGAGACGAGTTTCGTTTTCTATTTAGGTTGTGGCCGGGTAGGTAATCATGAATGCGTTCGCAATCTTGTTGTTAGCGTCACTCCCCGTACCCCAGGTTCAGCTTTTTCATGCGGCGGACCCCCAGGCCTCGCCGCATTTCGCCCAACAGGCCAAAGCGCCTGCGCATAAGGGCGGACAGTGGTATTTTGCCCGCACCGGGCACGCGGTTTACTGCTATGGCCCGGTGATGACCCTTCCCAACCAGGTAGGATCTATTGAACGGGTCGCCACCTTCTGCAAGGGCGACCAGCTGTTAGTACCGTTGAAGGACTGACCCTCGCGTACTTCGACAACCCGCCTTAAAGCTTAAACGTCGGGCTTGACTGAGATAATAATAATATTAATAATATGAAGGCGAGGTATTTGATGCCAAGCCCGAAGGAACTCACTCGATCAGAAGTTTTGGACACCGCCCGTACTTTCAGATGGACAAAAAAAATGCCGAAGTGGCGGGTCGTGGTCAATGGCCGAGAGCTCCCGGCTCGTCCGCTCGTCCTTGAAGCTGCCGGGGTGGCCCCTAACGACACAACAAATTCGCACCAGGCGGTTGCGATTCTCGAAAGCCTGGGGTTCGAAACCCGCTACACACTTGAGGGCCACGGGACAGGAATTGCGCGCGAGCCACCGACGGAGGATGTGGGCAATATGCAGTCAATCGTCGACATCGTTTCCCGCGTATCGGAAACGGTACCAGAAAGCGAATGGGCGAAACTCCCCACTGACCTCTCCAAGAACTTGGACCACTACCTGTACGGCGGTAAAAAGGTTAAATGACGTCCATCTTCGCAGACACCGGCTACTGGATTGCATTGCTAAATCCGCAAGACGCACTTCACCACAAAGCTCTATCAGTTTCAGCCAAGTTCTCATCAGCAAGAATCATTACCAGCGAAATGGTACTGGTAGAACTATTAAATAGCTTCAGCGAGACGGGTTCACAATCACGGCAGGCTGCGGCAAGGCTTGTTGAGGTTTTACGCGCTACCGCCCGCGTAAAGGTCGTCGCACAGTCGCCGGAGCAATTTGAAACCGCTCTGCAGAGCTACAAGCGAGCGGATGATAAGCACTGGAGCATTACAGATTGCGCCAGCTTTCAAATTATGGAACGCGAACGAGTTCGTGCCGCCTTCACCCATGACAGACATTTTGCCCAAGCGGGGTATGAAACACTGCTGCGCTAGCGCACTACTTCCCTGCTCCCTCAATCGCGAGCAAAATTGGCTGCAGATCGTTGACTACCTGCGGGTCCCCTTTCGCCAAATCCGCGGTAATCTTATCGCGCGACGACATCACATCAGAGAGCATGGAACGGCCACTGACATCGGAAGTTGTAGCAGCGAGGCGACGGACCTGCTCGAAGAATTGATTGGCGTATCCCGTAGCGGTTCCATAATTCAATTGCGTTGCTGCAACGTATGTCAGGGCAGCCGAACGCCGAACTTCAGCAAGCTGGTAGGCGGCATTACAGACATTCACCTGTCGCTTCAAGTCGCGGGCTTTCAGGTACTGGGGAATGAAGCCGGCAAGCAGTCCCGCTAAGAACAACACCAGCCAAAAGCGCATGCTCCGCATCAGGATCTCCTATCGCGTGATTCTGTGGGAGTTTTGCACTGATATCGAGTGGCCGTCAAGTAACGACAGATTTGCAAGCTGCCGCCATCGTAGTACTTCGGAAGTTGTTACTCAAACGGACGGTTTCAAACTCCACGCGATTCCGTCCTTTCTGTTTTGCGGAGTAGAGTGCGGCATCGGCGCGTGCTACCAGCGAGGCGAAGTCGGAAACATCTCCCCGGTCGAAACCTGCAACTCCAAAGCTGGCAGTCGCGTGAATGGCTTTGCCCTGAAATAAGAACTCCTGCTCTTCGAGCGCTTTGCGGATGCGCTCGATCACGCCGTCAACATTCTTCCGCTCGACGTGGGTGAACACTAACAAAAACTCCTCGCCGCCTACCCTCCCGCAGATATCGGACGCCCGGGCATTCTTTTTCAAAATTTCCGCGAACCCCTGCAGTACGGCATCGCCAGCGCTGTGACCATAGCCGTCATTAATCTTCTTGAAGAAATCCAGGTCGGCCATCGCCACCCACATCTGAAAATCGTATCGGGTTGCGGCGCTGAGTTCGCGTGGGGCCCATACATCGATGGCGCGGCGATTTGGCAGGCCGGTCAGGCTATCGGTGAGTGCCATCGCTTCCAGCTGGCGATTCTTACTCTGAATTTGACGATGCAGTTCCACCACTCTGCGTCCGACTCCCACCCGAGCCAAAAGCTCACCCGCATGGAAAGGCTTGCTCAGATAATCATCCGCACCCGCCTGCAGTCCAGCTATAACGCTCTCTTTTTCATCATTACTGGTCAGCAGCATCAGGTACGAATAAACCTCTGGAAAATCGGCGCGAATGCGGCGGCACAACTCCAGTCCGTCGACCTTGGGCATCACCCAATCAGTGATTACCAATGCCGGCTTATGCTCAGCGAATAACTCGAGGGCTTCGCAGCCGTTCTTCGCGAACAAGAGCGAGCATGGCTGCGACGAAAGGCTCTCCTTAACCAGCATGGTGTAGAGAGGCGAGTCGTCGGCCACCAGGATCTTGAATTCTTCGTCGGGCATTGAATTCCCTGAAGCTGCTTGCTTTCGACTTCATCGGCACTTTCAGGGAAGATGTTTAGCTGCGGTGCCCAGACCCGTTGTCCAACAGTCGCCGGAAGGTCGACAATTACCGGAAATGGTAGGCTAATTCGGGATGGTAAGTACAGAGAGAATTGGCACTGATTTATCGTTCTTTGAGCGGACGAAGGCTTGCTGAATCTGAATCGGCACGTCAACGTCGCGCCGAAGGATTGCAAGAGATTCTGAATAAATTGGCGTCTTTGACGGATTGGAAGAAGGAGTGACCTTCGTGGCAAAACGTATTCTGCGGGTCATTAAATGGCTAAGACAGACTCCAGTCATAGCCGTCTGCGAGGCATGCGGGCAACAGTTCACAGCTCCCACGACCGCACTCGCCAGGACCAAAGATGCCCAAACTAGCCTTCAGCAGCAGTTCGACCTGCACAAGTGCAACCTGGCAACCTCTTGATGTGTGTCGCTTTGGCTTCAGATTTAAGACGCCTTTCTTTCCGCTCTAACAACATATTTATCTCGCGGATCAGCGCCAGTAAGCGGTCAGGGTCTTGTTCTGTTGTCGCCAGGGCACACAGTTCGCGCCAACGCTCTGCGTTTTCGCCTTGCACGACTCCACTTACCTCCTGTTGGCCTTGAGTAGCGTCCTGCTATGTTTTGCCATGTTCCCAAGAAACCGCTGGGGAAAGAAGATAACTCATGTAATCCAGCTGGTCGATATTCCGACGGCGAGGAATTTGTGCCTAGGAAAACAGTATCGCGTCGGGCCGAGGCAGACGTAAAAAGCCGCCCACCGGGGGGCGGCTTCACACTTCTGGGGTGTGCGTACGGCTTAACTTTAGTTTGAAGACCGCCTCGAGCCAACTTACTTCTGATGCTGAACTCACGACTGTCCCCGTCGAACATATACCGCACACGATATAACCTGCTTTTAGCCGTTGTTTATGGTATTTCCGCGGGTGGTCCCCTCAAGCCTGTTTTTGGCTTGAGTCGCGGCTGGCGGGTGGCCCATTCAAGCCCGTTCTTGGCTTGAGTGGGGAAGCCATGCAGGCGGGTGCCCCATTCAAGCCCGTTCTTGGCTTGAGTGGGGAAGCCCTACGCAGGAAACTGGTAGGCGCGGCAGGAATCGAACCTGCAACCCTCAGATTAGAAATCTGATGCTCTATCCGTTTGAGCTACGCGCCCACGTAATTGATGATACCTCGCCCCAGGCTGCGCGGCCCTAATCCTGTACCAACCATCTCAACGCTTCCTCGCGAGTGCCGAAAATCGCAAAGTCGCGCCGGGAAAAGCGTTCCATCTCATCGTGGAACTCGCGCGGCAGGCTGAGGATCCCGACCAACGCTGACTTTTTGACGAATGGCTTGTCGAACACTGCCGTCTCTTTGATCGCGCGCAAGGCCGCTGCGTCAAATGAACTTCCCTCAAAATCCGTAATTATCAGGACCGAACCGCGCGGCTCGGCGGTCACGACATCTGGAACTCTGCGCGTAGTTTCCTCGGCTTCACGAGCGGTGCATTTCGATAAATCAACCTGCAGGATCCGTTTCCCCTCGTAATCAAAGAACCGTATCCTCTCACCGCCTTGGCCCCGCTCTGCAGATACTTTCGACATCTATATGCTCTAGCCGGTTGAACCACTCGCCTACGAAAACGAATTTAGCACAACCAAAAGCAGTTATTGGAGTAATAGGATGGTGCGTCGAACTTCGACGACTACGTGTAGCGGTTATCTTTACCTGGACAGGAACTGGACCGTAACCCGGAGTCCGATGGGAAGTGATTTTGCGTCTTCGTTTGACAGCGTGATCGTGACCTCAAGAACGTCGCGGTCGATCTTCTCCGCCGGATCATCAGTGAAAACGCTCTTTTTCCCCATGACCGTCGAGAGGCTCTGCACCGTGCCGGTAAGTTTTTTTCCGGTGAGTCCTTCGCCCCGGATGATGACGCTTTGCCCGATCGTAACTTTGGCGAGATCTCTTTCATCCACCTCGGCCTTCACCCGGCGCCCAGAAACATCGGCGAGGATAAATAATGGATGCGGAGTGACGGTGCTGAATGCTTCGCCCGGTCGCGCGTCAACCCTCAGGACGGTTCCATCGATCGGGGCGACGATCGAGCATTTCTTGATCCGCTCCTGCGCTTCCTGCACCAGACTTTCTGCCGCCAGAACTTCGGCGTCGGCTCGCGCTTTGTCTTCGGGCAACGGAGGTGCGGCCAGCAAGCGTTCGGACCGGTAGGCCGCCTGGAACTCAGCCCTGGCTACACCGTAATCTCGCATGGCTTTGTCGTAGTCGCTGCCGGAAACCTCTCCGCCGGTATACAGAATGCGCTGCCGGTGCAATTGCGCCTTGGCTTCTAACATCGTGGCATAGGCGGCCGCGGTCTTTTTCACCGCGACTCGCTTCTCTTCCAGGCGTGCCCCTCGCAGCAATCGGACCCGCGCCTGGCGCGCCGCATCGGCCTGGGCCAGAGACGCATTTAACGCTGCGTTCAGATCATCACAGGCAATCTCTCCCAGCAGCGTCCCCTTCTTCACTAACTGATCTTCACTGACGTTGACAGTCTTCAACACCCCGTCTGCCGCGGCTTCTACCGCAATGGTGTCGGAGAGTCCTTCAATCCTGCCGCGGGAAGCGAACGCGACCTGGGGTGCATCGCCACTCTGATGGGCCTCCACTGAGTTCTCAACCCGCGATGTCCAGTAAAAATCCGCACCCGCAGCAACCAGCAAAACGGTGAGAACTCCAAGCCCGAATTTAGTGAATGCGCTCATGCTTGATTCGCCTGTGAGTCCTGCTTGATTTCCCCGTCGCTCAGAACCACCGTTCGGCTGGCGTATTCCTGCCACCGAGGATCGTGACTGACCACGACTACCGTCTTTCCATGCTCCTCGGCCTGCGTTTGCAGAATCTGGCAAATGTGTTTGCCGGCGCTGGCGTCGAGTGATGCCGTCGGCTCATCTGCCAATAGAATCGGTGGATTGCCCGCCAAAGCTCGCGCAATCGCCACCCGCTGTTTTTCTCCCGGACTCAAGCCGTCCGGCTCATGATTCATTTTTTCCTCAAGGCCGAATTGAGCGAGTAGTTCCCATGCGGTCACCATCCGATCGAGGTGCTGCGGATCGCGAATCTCCAGTCCCAGCGCGACATTGTCGAGTGCGGAAATAGAGCGCAAAAGTCGAAAGCTTTGAAAGACGAAGCCGATCTTCTTTCTGCGAAGCTCGGTCTTCTGCTCTTCGTCGAGTGCTTGTACCGCATTGCCTTCCACGAATACTTTCCCCTCGTCGGGCGAGAGCAGGCAGCCGAGCAGCGACAGTAGCGAAGTCTTCCCACTGCCCGAAGGACCCATGACTAATGACAGTGTTCCTGGCTTGAATGACACAGAGACGCCACGCAACGCGTGCACGCGGACATTCCCCTTGCCGAAGGAAAGCCGTGCATTCTCAACCGCCAGCTGTCGCTCAAGCACGGAACACTCTCCCCGGATCGACTGCAAGCGAACTGCGGACCGACGCCACCGATGCCAGCGCGCACATCAACAGACTTACCACCACGATCACAAGCGGCAACCACTGTGGAGTGCGTATCCACGGGATAAAGGACTTGGCAAAAATCGTAGCTGGAATTGCAGCCAGAAGGCCCAACACGCTTCCCACCGCACCACAAATTAACGACTGAGTAACCACAATCCGAGCCACGAATGCTCGTGAAGCGCCCAATGCCTTCAGCGTGGCGTACTCCTCGATGTTCTCCATCGTATTCGCGTAAATGGTTTGCGAGACCACTACCAGGCCAATAAGAAATCCAAGGACCGCCGCGGTCGCAATGGCACTGCCTGCACCTGTCTTTGTGAGCCAATACATTCGTGACTTGTGGGCGAACTGCTCCCGAGTGAGCACGTCCACCTCGGGCAACCTTTGCCTCAGGCTTTGCTGCACCTGCCGCACCGAATATCCCTTCGCAATCCGCGCCACAATGTACATGCCCTGTTGCTCGTCGAAGCCTAAATAACGCGCAGCGTTTCTGTACGAAGTAAAAAGCACCGGCACGCCAAGAAATCCCCCAAACCCATGTACCTCGCGCTCGATGCTGGCGCGCTGTCCGTTGATCTCGACCGTCGCCGGCAGTGAAACCGTTTCTAACACCCCGCGATCGCTTGCATCGTAGGTCACCGATTCCGGCGAAAGCTCATTGGATCTTTCTGTAAGCGCCGGAACCGGAAAGTGTTTTCCCAGGTTCGTATCAGCGCCCACCAGCGCGATCACTTGTTGCTGCCCGTCCCGCTTGCGATAAACCGCAAACGCCATACACGCGCGTCCGGTTTCGATCACCCCCGGCACGCCCGCTGCCAGTTCCTGTACCCGCGCTTCCAATGGCGCTCCAAACTCAAATGCCTGCACCCCGCGGGCCATGATCCAGATGTCGAGATCGCTCGAATCTACGAATCGTGAAGCAGCGCGTAAAAATCCTGTTAGAAGACTCCCCTGGAAAACCATTAGGAATGCGGCAAACATCACTCCCAGCACAGTCACCAGGAACCGGTTACGGTCGTGAAGTATGTTGTGCCAGGCCAGTTGCATTGCGATGTCTGAACACGCTTAGGTTTTGCCGCTTGCAGCCGAAAGGGATTTCGGATGCCAGTTCGTCTTCTTTTCCAACAGCATGGCGGCGTCCGCCGCCGGCAGCGGTTTAGAAAAATAAAATCCCTGACCGTATTTGCATTTCAGTCTTGTCAACAACGCCAGCTGCTCGCCGGTTTCAACTCCCTCAGCAACCACTTCCAAGTGCAGGTTCGAGGCCATGGGCAGAATCGTCCGTGCGATTTCCGTACCGTCTTCATTATTCGCGCCGTCGCCTATTCCGCTGATGAACGAGCGATCTATCTTCAGCGTATCCAGCGGGAAGCGATGCAGATAGCTCAAAGACGAATATCCGGTCCCGAAATCGTCGATGGCCAGGCTGATGCCGAGCGCCTTGATCTCTTCCAGCATCTCGATCGCACCAGCTGGATCGCCCATGACGGTGCTCTCCGTCAATTCCAGCTTCAGTGCCGATGCAGGCAGTTTGAGTTCGACCAACACCGCCTGAATATCCGTAATTAGGTTAGGCTGTAGGAACTGCTTGGGCGAAAGATTCACACTTATAGTGAGGTCCGAATACGCCGCGTAGTGGGTTCTCCATATGCTCATCTGGCGGCAGGACTCGCGCAGATTCCACCAACCCAGTTCCCGAATTAACCCCGTCTCTTCGGCCACCGCAATAAACTCTTCCGGACCAAGGTGTCCACGCGACGGATGGTTCCAGCGCAACAGAGATTCGAAGCCAACAATCTCTCCCGAAACCAGCGAAATGATCGGCTGGTAAAAATTTGAAAACTCATGGCGTTCGATAGCGCGGTGTAAGTCCATCTCTAATTGCAGCCGGGCCATCACGCTGGCGCGCATATCGGCGTCAAACACCTCATAGCGCGCTTTGCCTAACGACTTGGCGCGGTACATCGCCGTATCAGCGTCGCGCAGGATTTCGTCAGGTAGTTCGTACTTTGCCGCGCTGCTCAATGCAATTCCGACGCTTACTGACGTGAACACCTCTTTGCCGCTTAAATTGAACGGCGCCGCAACTGCTTTCATCAGGCGCTCCGCAGCCTGCGGGGCATCCCCCGGATCTTTAAGATCGTCCAGCAAAACGGTGAACTCGTCGCCGCCCATACGCGCGACAATAAAATCTCGGCCGACGCGTGCCACCATATCTGTCGCGCGCAGACATTTCTCCAGACGGCTTGCGACCCCTATCAGCAACTGATCGCCAACCAGGTGACCCAGGCTGTCGTTGACCATTTTGAATCCGTCTAAATCGAGGAATAGGACCGCAAACAAGTAGCCTTCGCGACGCCGGGCGGTTTTGATCAACCTGACCAGCCGGTCGGTGAACAAAAGACGGTTAGGCAGGCCTGTCAGTGGGTCGGATACCTTTCCCTCGGTGATATCCGTCTGCCACCCAGCCATGCGCTGGACTTTCCCGGATGCGTTGCTTACAGCCAGACCGCGGCTGAGCATCCAGCGGAAACTTCCGTCTTTGTGCAGCATGCGGTGCTCACTCTCAAATTGCAGATTGAGCCCGTTCTGGTGTGCCGCGACTTGCTGTTTCACCCGCTCTCGATCGCCCTCATGAATGCGAGTAAACCACTCTTCAGGTTGGTCTCCGATTTCGTTTTCCTCAAATCCCAGCATGGCTTTCCAGCGGGGCGAAAAATAAACCGAGTTGGCTTGCAGATTCCAATCCCAAAGGCCGTCGTTCGATCCCCGCGCCGCCAGCGCATAACGTTCTTCGCTTTCCCGCAACGCTTCTTGGGCCCGCTTGTGAGATAACTGGGTGCCGATGCGCGCCAGAGTAACGGCGAAATCGATCGGCTTGGTCACGTAATCATTGGCGCCCAGATCGAGCGCTTTGACAATATCTTCGCTTTGATTTTTCGCGGTCACCATGATGACCGGCAACTCAATTTGCGAGTAGGTTTCGCGCAGCGTCTTCAGGGCCTCCAAACCACTGATCTCCGGCATCTCGATGTCCAGAAGAACGATGTCGACGCTTCCTTCTTTGAGCCGCTTCATCAACTCGCGTGCGCCATCCGCGAGGACTACTTCATAGCCCTTGCGTTCGAGACGGCGCGCAAGCATGTCCCGGTTCAATTCATTGTCATCCACGATAAGCAGTCGACTGGTTCGCGTCGTCATAAGCTCTTTTCTTTAACCAGCAAAGTCTCGATTTTTTCCGTCAATCGTGTAAAGTCAACCGGCTTGGTGTCATAGTCGTTGCAACCGGCCTTCAGCGCTTTATCGCGGTCCGTCAGCAAGGCGTGCGCAGTGAGCGCAATCACCGGAATATTTCTTGTTCGCGGATTTGCCTTCAGCCGCCGAGTTACTTCATAGCCATCAATAAAAGGAAGACTGATATCCATTAAAATCAAATCAGGCATTTCGGAATATGCGGTCGCGAGCCCTTGCTCGCCATCGACAGCGATCAACACCGAGTATCCCTTGCGCTGCAGCCGTCTCGACAGCATGTCGCGATTCATTTCGTTGTCTTCGACTAATAAGATTCTCGGCATATTAACGTCTCCGCGGATTTTCGGCCTCGGATTGCTCTTGCCCTTTGCGCGTGGTTGGCAACGACACGGGTATCTTGATCGTCTTTGCGCTTGCAGTGCGCACCACGCGATACTTCTCGATCAGATCTGCAAGCCGTTCGCGATGCACCGGCTTCACTAGATAATTGGACGCACCCAGGTTTATGCCCATTGCTTCGTTGTCTACGATGGTCACCATGATTACGGGAATTTCTGAGAGTTCAGGGTCGGCTTTCAACTGGTTCAGCACCGCCCAGCCATCTTGGCCGGGCATGATCACGTCCAGAGTAATAATCAGAGGACGAAGTTTCGCCGCCAGCCTCAGGCCTTCTTCACCGTTACGGGCGGCCACAACATTAAGATTTAGCTTGCTTAAAAAGCGCGTCATCAGGTCGCGCACCGCAGCGTCATCGTCGATGACCAGAATCGTGTCTTGATCGCTGTTTGCCGGCGAGGGCGCAATTACAGAACTGCTGCTTCCCTCTGGCCGCACCGGATCGCCCGTCTCAATCTTCACATGCGCGGGTAATTCGGCAGTGAACGTCGCACCGCGTCCCAGTTCACTTTCAACTCCGATGCGCCCCTTCATCAATTGGACGAACTTGTAACTGATAGCAAGGCCCAATCCTGTGCCACCGTATTTACGCGCGATCGAAGTATCGGCCTGGGCAAATTCTTTGAAAAGATTTTCTCGCTGCTTGGCGGCGATCCCAATGCCAGTGTCGGTGACCTGGAAGCGAATCCAGTCCTGGCCGCCTTCGAGTTTGCGGTCCACGTCCAGGCCAATCGTTCCATGATCGGTAAACTTGCAAGCGTTGCTGAGTAAGTTGAACAAGATCTGGCGGATCTTGGTTACATCCGCGCGCATGGTGCTGATCTCGTCAGCCAGGCGCACCCGTAATCTGTTTTTATTCTTCTCAATTGCCGGTTGAAGCGTCGTAATGATCTCGTCAACCATAAGCCGGATGTCAAAGGTCTCCAGATGGAGAGGCATTTTGCCGGCTTCAATTTTCGAAAGATCGAGCACGTCATTGATCAACGAGAGTAGGTGCTTGCCGGCAAATTGAATCTTCTGAAGATCGCCGATGTGATCAGGGTCTCGAGTATCGCGCGCCTCTTCCTCCAGCATTTCGCTGTACCCGATGATGGCATTCAGCGGCGTGCGCAGCTCGTGGCTCATATTGGCCAGAAATGTGCTCTTTGCGCGGCTGGCTTCTTCCGCCACGTGCTTGGCTTTCAGCAGTTCTTCCTGCGCCTGTTTCCGTTGCGAGACCTCTTCTTCTAATTCCAGAGTTCTGGTTTGCAGTTCGTCGTTGGCCCCGCGCAATGCTCCATCGCGCTGCTGAATGTCAGACAGCATGGCGTTGAAGCCGTCAATTAGGCTTCCGATTTCGTCGGAATAAGACTTGACTGCCCGCACCTCATAGTTCTTATTGGCGGAGACCATTTTCATAGTGTCCTCCAGGTGCATGATTGGGCCGGAAATCACCTTTTGCAGTTTTGAAGAGACCAGGAATGCAAGAAAGACAGACACCAGGGCGAACACCAGACAGATCGTGGCGTAGCGCCGGGCCCGCATACTCCATTGCCGCATATCCGACTGCAGAATTAATGTGCCAACCCGATCGCCGTTGAGCGCCACGTCGTGGCACACCTCTAGATATTGTCCTTCGAAGCGGTAGGGCTTTCCCTCCGAACAAACCGGCACGGCTTTGGGCAGGGTCTGTTTATCGCGAAAATATTGGGCGAACATCTGTCCGTTCGGGCTGTACAGCGCAGCGGAAACGATGTCGCCTTTCGCGGTCAGCGCTGACAGTGTCGCGCTGGCCGCGGGCTCGTCTTTAAACGCCATCGCAGCCGCGCTGTTGTATCCAATGATCTGGGCCTGAGTCGCCAGGTCATGCGTGAGCAAGTTTCGAAACGAGATAAGGTCGTAAATAAGAAAACTTGCAGACGAAAGCAAAAGCGCGATGCTGCTCGTCAGCATCGTCATCAGAATGAGTTTCCGTTTGATCGAAAGATCTTGGAACTTCATTCCGGTCTCCTGCCTTCGGAAGACGGAGACTGCACAATTCTGGCCAGCGCAAGCAATCTGGAACTTATATTCAGGTCAGCTTCTTTGGCTGCCGCTACGTTCACTTCGAAGCGAACTTTGTTGTCCTCAAGAACCAGATTGATGATTCCACCATTCCTCGCAAAGCCCGGCGTTTCACCAATCGTGAGGACTGGGACACCTTTCAGCACCTGAATCGCTTCGTTCAAGTGCGGCATTTCTGAAGAACTTATATAAAGGATCTGGCATTCCTTTTGAGGGCCTACCGCCCGTTGGAGTTCAGATACTGATTTGGCACGCTTGATCACAAATGAGCGTGCGTTTACTTTCTTGCCGTCCAGCGCGCGGTCGAGCGTTGTTCCGAAATGATCTTCGCCCAGGATGACAATCACAATCGGTGAATCGGGTTGAGCAAAGCTTGAAGACGGCCACTGCACCAGGTTAGCGAAATTGTAGATAAATCCCGCTTTGATCAAATACTCCGCCGATCCGGAAGTATTCTGAGCATTCAGCGCCACGGCCGCCAACAGAAGTGGCAGTACCGCGATGGCTGCTCTTACTCGTCTTTTGATCAACTGTACCTGCATGCGCTTAATCTCTCATCACACCTGCCACCAGAAGCTGCCCTTCTTACTCAGAGTGCCATGTGATACTGCCGTAGATTGAGCGCTTCACCTCGGTCGGAGAGACATTGATGAAGTCCGGGACAAATTCCAGATGCTGGTGGTTGAGCAAATTCTGGCTGCCGATGGAAAGTTCAAAGCTCCGCGGTAACGGATAGCTGAAGTGAGTGTCCACCGAGTAGTAATGCGGAATATTCAGTCCCGGCAGGTCGTCGACATACCGAACCGTAAAGTCGTGCTCCAACTTTCTGAAAACATCCAGCGACGATCTCACGTAGAACTGGTGACGCGGGCTGGACATATCCGGGTTATCAGGAGTCGGGTCCATGCTGGTGGCATCTTTGCGGATGTCCATCTGCAGATAGCTGTAAGAGCCAGACAACTTCCACCGCGGAATGACCTTATACTCGGTGAACAGTTCGGCGCCATAAGTTCCACCATGCATTTTGTTACTGGCGACGAACGGCACTACCAGGTGCACTGGAGCCGGGTCGGTCTGTACAAACGGCGCTCCCGGCTCGGCTGAACGGAGATGGGTGTAGTTGTTATAGAAAGTGGCGATGTCGGCTGAGACATTGTTTGCGACCTGAACTCTGTAACCCACTTCGTACGCGAGCAAGTCTTCCGACTGGAACTGGTTGCTTCCATATACATCAGCCTCTGCTGCTAAAGGCGTCGGATTTCCCGGACCGCCCGGAGGGATGACAGCTGAGACCAGTTGCAGGCCTCTCTCGGTCAACGCAGGCGTTCTCACCGCGCGCGAAACCGCAGTCCAAATCGACTGATTTGGAGTTACGTTCCAAAGCACTCGAGCGTTTGGCTCAACTTCCAGCCCGGTAAAATCATTGTGCTCTAGCTTGGATCCGAGGGTCAGTTGCACACGCCGGTCGAGCAAGCTGATTTCGTCCTGCGCAAATCCACTGAATTGGTTCAACTGGTTGTGGTTCGGCTGCAACGACACGGTAAAGCTGGAGTCATTGCTGTCGCCGATCGAGCGATATCCCACTCCCCAGATCACCGCCTGTGAATCGGTCAAATGAAACGAGTGTTGGAAATCTATGTCAAAGATGTTCTGGTGATCTGTAAATAGCGAGTTCTCGGAAATATTCGTATTGTCGAAGTACATTTGCAGAGAGGTCGATGAGTTTCCGAAATCATGACCCCACCGGCCCAGGATGTTCCCTCCGCTGATTGCGCCTGCGTTCGGGAATGTGCTCGTGTACGGTGCATTAAGAGAAGGAATTGTCAGCAACTCGCCGTAGTGGCTGCGATACATATCGCCCTGCAGCGTAACTTTGTCCGGGCCGCTGGGGTTCCAGTCGCCGCGAAAACCGCCACGCAGTGAATCCCAGTTGTCGGTGCCATTTCCGCCTATCGAATCCGTGGAGGAACCGACGTTGAAATATTTCGCATAGGCCCGGTAGAAAGTATCCTGATTTACGGTGCCGCCGTATCTCAGATTGCTGAAGCCTCGCAGTTCGGTGCCTCCGCCCGCCGTGGCCAAGCCGGCCTGGGTGTTTCGCGCGCTCTTGGTGATGATGTTAATCACGCCGTTCACCGCGTTGGCGCCCCACAAAGTTGCTCCGGGGCCGCGGATCACTTCAATCCGGTCGACATCCTCGAGCATCACGTCCTGCACGTTCCAATAAACTCCAGAGAACAACGGCGTGTACACGCTTCGCCCGTCGATGAGGACAAGCAGCTTGTCAGCAAAACGCCCGTTGAATCCGCGCGAGCTGATGGCCCACTTGTTCTCGTCAATCCGCGCCACCTGGATGCCGGGAGCCAGACGCAGCGCTTCGGGAATATTAGTCGCGCCCGAGCGGCGAATGTCCTCCTGCGTGATCACGTACACCGCTGCAGCGGCGTCCGCTACCTTTTGGGTCCGTTTGGAGACGGACGTGACCTGCATGTTCATGAGATCTTCAACGCTCATGGTCGTGACGTCGACCTGATTGTTCTGCGCCGACGCAACCATGACGAACAAACTCGTCAGGGCCGTGACTAACAGAGCGCGGGTAAGACCTCTTAAACGATTGTGTGGGTAGCGTATGGTTTGCATGGTTGTTTTCCTTCGCGATAAGGCGAGAACCGTTTTTGTCATTGTGGGTTTGTTTAACCCTTACGTTCTCGTTGTCCCCTTTCGCAATCGATAATGTCCTTCTGTCGAGTTAGTTAACCGCACGGTCACAGGGATTTATCCCCCGTTACAGTGAATACGTTCGAATAGGTGAGCGTGTCAGGACGGCGCAGGTATTCAATAAATCGCTTTCCGTATGCCTTTGCCGCATTGTCACTCCCGAGTATTCGGGCAACTTGAGGAAGCGCAATTTCGACCTTTAGCTGCCACTGCTTCAGAATTTCCGGACGGATTTCTCCGGCAATCAGGTGGTAGCACTCAACCTGCACCTTGATGTTTTTAAGTCCGGCGTTGTGCGCCAACGAAAACAGCTTGCGTCCGACGAAAGCATCAAATCCCGTCTTTCCCAAGCCGGCTACAACTTTTTCCACTACACTTTGCACCGCCGGATCTTCTGGATAGTTCCACAACAGTTGTCCATCCAAGTCCTGGAACATGACCGTGCCACCGGGCCTGCATACTCGGACCATCTCCGCGGCTGCGCGTTCTTTTTCTGCCAGGTATTCGAATAACATGCGGGCATACACCAGGTCGAAGCTGTTTGCCGGAAACGGCATCGCATGAGCATCGCCCTGCACGAACTTAAGCCGGGAATCAGCGGTGTTTTTCTGAATAGCTTCCTGTACGCGCCCGGCGCTAAGATCGATTCCCGTCGCGTGAATCGAATGATCGAGCGAGCACACCTGGCGCAGAATCATTCCTGGCCCGCACCCGACTGAAAGAACTTCCACTCCGGGTTTCAGAAGTTGCGCAAGATACTTGGCGACCCACGCCTCGGCATCAACCTTCAACTCCAGCCGCATGGCCTCGCGGGGATCTTCCATGATGTACGTGCGCTGTGCCGAACTCATTGCGACCCTGCAGCCGCGCGTTTGTGTTTCGTATTCTGCTTACTCGCGCGCTCTAGAAGTTTGGAATAGAAGCCGTCCACATGCTGATAGAAACCCTGATGCCCGGCCTTGAGCCAGATTCCCTGACAGTAGTGACGCAGAAATTCCGCGCCGTTCTTAAGCAATGTCTCTGTGGCCATTTCATCGGTAATAAGTGGAATGTCATCGAGTTCGAAGTCCTGATACGCAGAGGCCGACGCACTCAGCAAAGCAGCTACGGTTGCAGGCACATCAACCGCGGGTAGCGTGGGATGAAGCAGTAAGTCACAACGGTTCTCGAGGTAGCTGAAGTTGATCCCCATCGGCCCGCGATATGCGATAGCCGCTCCAACCGGTTCGCTGCGGGTGCCCTGATACGCCAGCCATACCGATCGCGTGCGTCGCAGTCCTACTGAGCGATACATTTCGTCAACGCTCTTCAGTTCCGTGTCCCCCAGCAAGTCTTCTCCAGCGATATAAACGCTGCCTCGAGTGGCCGATGCGATGGCAGAGAGCGCTTGCTTGTGTGACGGGTCGTAAGGTATGGCGCGAATCTTCCCGGTAACGGAAAGTTTCAGCCCGCGCGGCAATGCGAAATAACTGTGTCGTTGCACTGAGCACAGAGCTTCACCGATCGTGTACACCATGGAGCCGAACACGCGCGCGGGAAATCGGTTCTCCGGACGAAACCAGTTTTGCGCGTCGTCAGTTCCGCGCAGTATTTTTCCTGCGGCAGCCGCCAGCATTACCGCACGCGATGCGAAAGGATTGTTATCGCTGACCAGGTGTTGAGACATCCAGCCGTGGGGCGCGGTTCGCCAGACCGCAATAGAAGCCATGCCGCGGGTTTCGTCGCCGGCGGTAAGAATGTAAAGCAGAGATTCGCCCGCCTTTAGCATCTTCCGCCAGTTTTTAACTACGATGCCAAGGTGCGGACGCAAGCGAGCAGCCTTACCCGGATATAGAAATCCCGTCCGTTCGTAAAGAGCAAAGATATCTTCGACCGACAGAGCATTGACCTCGACCCCATAAGTGGCATAGAGCCGCGATAGTTGTGGCACACTGCTCAGCGCTTGCAGCTGCTGTGCGTCTAACGACATCCCGCCTCCGGGCAAAGTTGAACGACGTATACATTTGTGCCTATGGGGACCGGACTACTTACAGAAGCGGTTACGCGAAGTAATAGCTTCTGCATGAGTCCGATAGGTCAGGTGTCATGTTTACAAAGAGACAGGTACCAGACAAGTTACGGACGTAAGTGGGTTACTAAAGGACGATAAGAGTCAACTATAGGAATATCAGTAACTTCCAGAGCGCGAGTGAGGTTGGTTACCCACGGTGTGGTAGAAGGTAACATGATCCGGCAGATTATTTTGCGGAAAGGAAAATCGACCTAGTCTCGGCGTGAAAGATCCTCTGACCCAAATCTTCGCCCGCCATCATCTCCCGCCAACCATGATCGACAAACGCCGCAAGTGAACCATAACCTGGGCCTCAATTCTCTGCTGCATACGCCACAAGCCCACGACCCAAAGCCAACAGGAATTCCACAGCGCAAACTGTTTCCCAATGCCATAATGCCACTTCCAGCGTCTAATATTGGTAGCATCCAAGAAGCATGCCCGTCAGAAACCAGCGAAACGTGGAACCGGAGGCCGAGTTCGACCCGGCTGTGGTGGAGTTGTACCGCAGAAGCCGCGCTGAGGAGTTCGGTATTTCTGCGTCCGAGTTCGCCGCGGTCCTCGACGACGTGGCTGCGAAAAGCATTGCGGAATCTGCGAAACCGCAAAGACAGGAATTTTTCGCCCGCTTGCATGTGGAAGATCTGGCGCTCGCCCGCGGTTGCGCTAACGGAAACGAGCGTGCCTGGCAGGTTTTTATGCTCCGCTTCCGCGAAAAGCTTTACGACGCCGGCCGCCAAATTACCCGCGATGATGCTACCGGCAGAGAGCTTGCCGATTCCGTTTACGCCGACCTGTACGGGATCCAAACCCGAGAAGGCCGGCGTCAGTCAAAGCTTTTCTCCTACGGTGGACGCGGATCGCTGGGCGGGTGGCTACGTACGGTTCTGGCGCAGGAATACATCAATCATTACCGCAAACAACGAAGGCTAGTAAGCCTGGACCGCGAATGCGAGGAGGGCGCGCAATTCCCTGCCGCCGCAGTGGCAGCAATCGCCTCCGTCGACGAACGCCTGGAACAGGCCGTGGACGAGGTTTTGCGCTCCTTGGCTGCCGAAGATCGTTTCATTCTGGCGTCATATTTCCTTGACCAGCGCACCTTGGCCGAGATCGCACACGCCCTTTCAGTGCACGAATCAACCATCAGCCGCAAGGTTGAGAAACTCACAAAGAATCTCAGGAAGCAGATTGTGAAATCGCTGATAAGAATGGGGATGACCCGCCGCCAGGCCGAGGAAGCGCTGGACACAGATACCCGCGACCTGAGGGTGGATATCCGCGCAAGTTTGGCGCAAGATTCGGCCAATGTAGCGTTCTCCAATAGAGAAGCAAAAGCCGGTGAGGGCGGCCGTTAGGTAAGGATCAAAGATGGACGCAGCGTTGAAAAAACTCGTTTCGGGACGCCTGCAGGCGCAAGCCGCTGGGCCGCATCCAGACCCCGAGCTGCTCGCGGCTTATACGGAAAACAGTCTGTCGCCCCGTGATCGTCACAACTTGCTCACCCACGTCGCCGCCTGCGCCGATTGCCGCAATGCCCTGTTTTTAGCCATGCCTGAAATTGACACACAGCCGGTGCTGACGCCTTCCTACAAATCGCCGCGCTTGGCAGTTCGGTGGGCGACCCTGGCCGCTTCGGTAATAGTTGTCGGAGCCGTTCTGCTGGCCGATCGCGGGATTTTCAACCAGCATGTACGAATCGAGCAACGATCTGCCGATGCCACATCTCAGAAAGTCGCGGAACTAAAGGTGCCGTCTACGGCCGGTCGAGCCTCACCGGCGGATGACAAAGTCGAGGGCGCGCCCGCAATCGAAGCCGCTGCAAAAGTTCGCCCGCCCCTCAAGCACATGACGGCGAAACCGCAAGCCACCATGCAGTTTGACCAGTCCGGCGAAGTTCATTTCGCTTCGCCGCAAGCGGCAAGCGGCGCTAACCAGGTCTCTGCCGCCCGCGTCAGCGCAGAGGAAAGGGCGTTTGCCCAAGAGAAAAAAGCCGCGTCCCCCGTGAGCTGGGGCCTTTCCCCCAACGGCGATGTGCAACGCTCGCTCGATTCGGGCAGGACCTGGCAGGGCCTTCCCGTTGCGGGTTCCCCGTTCCGCGCGATCGGCTCGGTTGGCACTGACATTTGGGTCGGCGGAAATGCGGGCGCGCTCTATCATTCAGCAGATTCTGGTCAGAGTTGGACAAAAGTCGATCCCGTTTCCACCGACGACATCACTCACATCGAATTCACCGACCCGCAGAACGGCGTGCTCAATACGGCAAATGGCCAGATTTGGAGCACCTCCGACGGCGGCCGCACTTGGCATTCGAAGTAGCCCATCCGGAACACAGCCCGGTTACGAACACACTCTGCTCTCAGTTACCGAAGTGACATTTACACACCTGCTTTGCTCTTCTAGTATCCAATTCGTACGAGGCAGTTCTGGGGGAGGGCTGCCGAGGCGTCCTGAACAGGGTTCAGGGCGCTTTTTTATTTTGGCCAGAAACCCGCTTTTCGTTGCCAAAAGCAGAGCTGCACCGGGTTCACCCTTCTTGCGACCTTCTCGACTGAATCGCATCCAATATCTGGTGTTACGATATTGACAACGCGCGAGGCGTTGGAGGAAGAGGGACAATGGCGGCAAACGGAATCATCGAAGTGACAGATGCAAATTTTGACCAGGACGTGCTGAAGTCGGAGACCCCGGTTTTAGTGGATTTTTGGGCGGCCTGGTGTGGACCGTGCCGCGCTATTGCTCCCATCGTTGAGGAGCTCGCGAAGGAATACGAGGGCAAAGTAAAGATCGGCAAAATGGACGTGGACCGCAATAACGCCACCCCCATGCGCTACAACGTGCGCGGCATTCCTACCCTGCTGCTGTTCAAAGGCGGCCAGGTGCAGGAGCAGATTGTCGGCTATGTTCCCAAAGACCAGATCCAGAAGCGGTTGGAAAAGCACATCGAAGTAAAAGCGGTCTAAGAAGCGTTCTCAACTCAGATTTCTAACGCCCGGGACCGTATCTCGGGCGTTTATTTTTGACGGGCTTCCGTTTACGAACACGGTGGATTCTTCAGCCAATAAAACCTTAACCACAGAGTACACAGAGTTTCACCGAGGAAAACACAGAGAGTCGACCGGCGCTACACTCCTCTGTGGCGTTCCTCTGTGTACCTCTGTGCTCTCTGTGGTAAAGGTTTTTTGCCCCATTCGCAAATAGCGAAACTCAATACTTCCTCAACACCCCAATCACCCTGCCCTGAATCTGAACATCCGCGGCCGGCACCATGATGGGCTTCATCTTCGCGTTAGAGGGTTGCAGTCGAATCTTGTCGCCTTCACGATAAAAACGCTTCAACGTGGCGTCTGTGCCGCCCACCAGCGCAACCACAATGTCCCCGTTGTGCGCGATTTTAGTTTTCTCAACCAGCACATAATCGCCGCTGAGAATCGCCTCGTCCTGCATTGAGTCGCCGCTGACTTCGAGCACATAAGCTTCCTTCGAGCGCACAAAATCCGCGAGTGAAATCGTCTCCGGGCGTTCTACGGCTTCAATCGGCTGACCGGCAGCAATTCGCCCGAGCAGCGGCAGCACCATGCCGGTGTTCACTGCCATCGCAATTTTCAGGCGGCCTCTGGGAGGCAACAAATCGATCGACCGGCTGCGGTTGTAATCGCGATTGAGCAGCCCCTTCTTTTCCAGGTTGGAAATATGTTTGTGGACGGTGGCCAGCGAACTCAGTCCCAGGCCTTCGCCGATTTCCTCGAACGAGGGCGAGTATTGGTTGCGCTGAACGAACTCGGCAATAAAGTCGTAGACCTCTCGCTGTCGCTTGGTGATTGCCATGCCAGTATTTTAGGCGAATATAAAGCGAAGTCAAGAGACTACTTAGCATCGGCCATTCGTCTGCAAACTTTCCACATTTTTCCGTAAGACGAACAAATAGCGAGGGTGCCCCATCTTTCGCGTTCTTTGCGAAAGGTGGGAACCACGTCTCTGGTTCATGCATGCTTGCGGTACCAAAAGCTATTACCCGAAAATAGAATCACTTCATCCAAATTGGGACACCAGTCATCGCATAAGTAGGAGTTCCCATGTCCGAGCAAGATATTGGCGCTGAATATCTCACCGACGCAGTTCGTAACTTCCGCAGTTACAAGAAACTCGCGGAAGAGGCCCTCGCCCAAACCAGCGACCAAGACATTTTTAGGTCCATCGATCCAGAAGCCAACAGCATCGCCATTTTGATCAAGCACATGGCTGGAAACATGCGCTCGCGCTGGACCGACTTTCTAACTACGGACGGCGAAAAACCCGATCGCCATCGTGATCAGGAATTTGAAATTGATCCAAACACGACCCGTTTGGAGGTGATGGAGTGGTGGGAACGAGGATGGCAGTGTGTTTTCCAGGCAGTAACTCCGCTCAAGCCGCAAGACTTGGAGCGCAAAGTATTTATCGCCGGACGCGAACACTCGGTGCTGCAGGCGATTACGCGCCAATTGTTGCACTATGCCGGACACGTGAATCAAATCGTTCTTCTGGCCAAGCATTTCCGCGGCGCGGAGTGGAAATCACTGAGCATTCCAAAAGGTCAATCGGAGACTTACACTCGGCAATTTGAGCAGCAGCACGCCGCCAGATCAGAGGCTCGATAGGCCGATCACTTTCCGGAGGGAAAATGCCGCATAACCTGGACCACACCATCGCGCTTCTAACTCGCACTCCGGCCGCGTTCAATTCACTACTGCGCGACCTGCCGGAAACCTGGACACTCCGCAATGAAGGCCAACAGAGTTGGACTGCCTTCGATGTCGTCGGCCATCTGATTCACGCCGAGCGCACCGACTGGATCCCGCGCGCCAGGACCATCCTGCAATTCGGCGATACGCAGACCTTTGCCCCGTTCGATCGACTGGGACACTTGCGCGAAAGCCAGGGCAAATCGCTCGGCCAACTGTTGGATGAATTTGCTCGCGTGCGTACGGAAAGTCTGGCGGAATTGCGGAAGTTAAATCTTCGACCCAAAGATCTCGATCGACCCGGACGTCATCCTGCGTTGGGTACGGTAACTCTCTCGGAATTGTTGGCGACCTGGGCAGCCCACGACTTAACTCATCTGCACCAGATTTCGAGGATTATGGCGCATCAATATCGCGACGCTGTGGGCCCATTCAGCGTATATCTTGGGGTGCTGCAGTGCGCCGGCCACAGCTCTTAGCTATCTCGATACGTCTGACGAGCAGCCAACAATAACGCAGCCTCAATCGTTCCGGGTTATCACTGCCTTCTTGGCAGTAGCATGCTGGTCCCTGAGAATACGGGCCAGATCTCCGAGAGGCACAAAAGCTGCCTCTGGCATGAATTCCCAGACCGGCCTTTCGCCCTGGGCATAGCTATATGTCGAACGCTCACGCAGGTCTTGCTCTTGCGCCAATGGCGTCTGCGACGCATGCTGCGTGTGCTCCGGCATGACCAACATTTGCGGTTGACCGTTCAACCAATAGCCACCGACTGTTTGTCCTGCCGCACCCACAGAACCCAAAATGCACACTGCAAACAGGAAAAAGCAGCTCTTCATTTCTTGATCTCCAACGTAGGGAGCGATTGTCTTATCCTTGGCTCGCCTTCGCCCCTGCAGGATATGAAGCAAGCCCAGTACCAAACCCTGTCCGCAAACTGGTGAACTGGCAGCTCACTTTTCGATTACCGCCCAGCCAAGCTGCACTTATTTGCACATTATTATTCGTCCTCCGGCAGGGACTTGGAACTTTTCACTCGCCCCTTGCGTAACTCTGCCAGGACGCTTTATGGCCCCTGCGTAAACCGATCTGATCCGAAAGGACGCTTATGAAACCAATGAAACGACTCTTCCCTGCTCTGGCCCTATGCTCAGCCATTCTCTTGACTGCGATTCTGGCCTCGGCCGCCACCGCCGTCCGCTATATTCATGTGAAAGTCACTAATCCGACTTCCCACGAACTGGTCCGCGTCAATGTGCCGCTGACCCTCGCGGAGAAAATCATCCCCGCCATCAATTCCGGGGAACTGCGCGACGGCAAGGTCCACATTGGCAACATGGCCGCGGATAAGGTCAACGTGCGCGCCATCCTCGACGCCCTGAAAACCGCGCCGGAAGGCGAGTTCGTCACCGTGCAAAATGCCGGCGATGACGTTCGCGTGGCCAAAGAACGCGGCCAGGTCGTCGTTCATGTCATCGACAAAAATTCCAAAGAGAACGTCGACGTGACCGTTCCCTGGGACGTAGTCGAAGCCCTCATCTCTGACACCAGCGAGAACCAGCTCAACGTTGAAGCCGCCGTAAAAGCTCTGCAAAATGTTGGTGACACAACTCTGGTGCGGGTGACAGGGCAGGATGAAAACGTTCGTGTCTGGATCGATTCGCGCAACACCGACTCGGAATAAGGCGGTTTGTATCAGGGCACGTCTTCAGACGGGCCAATTAGCGCAACCACTCTCACGCACGCGAACGACGTGAGCGACGGTCGGGAGGGCATGGCTTTCGCCATGCCGACCATACAGGAGATTCCAATGATCTTTCTTGCAAAACTCGGTATCGGCGTCCTGGGAACGGCGCTCGTCGGCGGTGCCGCTCTCTCCAGCGAAGGCTTCATTTACGTGAACGTCCAGCAGAAGCATTCCGGCGGCACGCACGTGAACGTGTTCGTTCCCGCAGCGCTTGTGCCCGCAACTTTGCATTTCGTGCCCAGGCACCACTTCGCTGACTCATCGCACGATATGCGCGAGGCACTGCCCATCATTGACGCCGCAATTCCTGCGCTCAACGACTGCCCCGACGGTGTTCTCGTCGAAGTCGAGGAACCCGGCGAACATGTTCTGGTCGCTAAGCATGGCGGATCTATCGTCGTGGACGTAAATGATCCCGACGAGACTGTGCACGTATCTGTTCCCTTGGAAGCCGCCCAAAGCGCACTTCACCAGATCGCCGAAGCAAACCCGGCAGACTGACTTAACCTCCATTGTCTGTGTGGGCCGGACACTCTTGTCCGGCGCTTCTAATTCGGTTTGTGGTGGGGAAAGCCCCCCAGGGTGCCCCATTTCTCGCGCCTTTTTGCAAGAAGTCGGGATTTTGACCTCTGCTGTCCGACGCTCTGACTATGTTTCTGTGGCGCGGTGCGCCTCACCGCGATCACAGCCCCCGTCTCACATTTTTTTTGAGCCCGAATGCGTGCAGAATATCTAACGCGAATTCGCTCACGAAGTTGTAGCCACTGCCAATTCCAGCCTGTGACAACACGTTATACGCACCGCCTCCCCATATGTTGTGTTGGCTCGGCAACCACGTGTTATAAAGCAAGCCGGCGGTGAAGGCCCCGGCATACATCGGAACTTGTGGCCGAAGTTCACGCTCGGTTCGGTTGTAGGCCACAAAATTTCTCGATATAGCATGGCGAGTACGTGGCCAGAATCCCTCGCACCGGCAAAAGTCATACCGCGGCTCCAGTCCGAGCAGCGCGTTCCCGCCCGAAAACACACTATTCTGGACTACAAACTCCCCGTAGCGAGCTGCGTAGCGGCGTCCATATCCCGCGAAACCACCGCCCCACTCATGAGGCGCACCTCGCGCTTGGTCTATCCCGGCCGAAAACGCTCGCGCCAGGTAGGATCCGGCAGTCAGAAATGTCTGCCGAAAATAAATTTGCGTTCGTTGCGGGTTCGACAAAGTTTCGAGCGGCGCCTGTACTGGAATGTAGGGTCCGATAATCCACTCAATAGGCAGCCGGCCGAGTTGCGCAGGTTTAGACGGCGCGTTTTCCTGCGTACTGGGGTCATCGGGATACTTATCGTCCCGGCTTTGCTGGGCCGCTCCAGCCTGCACCAATAGACCCAATCCCAAACACAACCAAAAACAAACACGCGCGCCACGACCGGCGTTGTTGCGTCTTCTGCGTACGCGAAGGGTGAATCGATGCATGAGTCGAGACAGGTCTCCTTCAAGTTATCAGCAATTCGGCCCCTCAATCCTCCGATTCTCATTAACCGAACTCAATCCTGCACCTTTTTAATCGGCTTTCTCCCCCTTCAATATTTTCCACAAACCACGCCACTCACCCACAGTCAGCATCTAACCTCCCGTCTTAATTCGCCCGCAAGGAGCAAGATCAATGCGAACTCTCCCTTATGTTCGTTGCTTGGTTTTTGCCTTACTCACAATGCTGATGTTCGCCCACCCGGTCACATCTTCAGCCCAGGTCGCCGTTGGTATTACAGTCGGCTTCGCCCCGCCTGATTTGCCGGTTTACGAACAACCTATCTGCCCCGAAGAAGGCTACATCTGGACTCCAGGGTACTGGGCGTGGGACGACGATGACGGCGATTACTACTGGGTTCCCGGGACTTGGGTTTTGGCGCCGGAGCCGGGTTTCCTATGGACTCCGGCTTATTGGGGATGGGGCGGCAGCGCTTTCGTTTTTTATCCCGGGTACTGGTCGTTTGGAGTGGTGGGTTTTTATGGCGGCGTTAACTATGGCTACGGATATTTCGGCCGCGGCTACGAAGGCGGACGTTGGGACGGCGATCGCTTTTTCTACAATCGCTCCGTGAATAACGTAAACGTCACCATTATTCACAACGTGTACGAACAGCCGGTCGACCATCGCGACGAGCGCCGGGTCAGCTACAACGGCGGAGAAGGTGGAATCAACGAGCGTCCCACGCCTCAGGAAGAGGCTGCCGCGCGCGGTCGCCGCCTTCCACCAGCTGCCGGTCAACGAGAGCAGGAGCAGCAAGCGCGCTCGAATCCGCAGTTTCGCGCGAACGTGAACCACGGCAAGCCGCCGGTCGCTGCCACCTCCAGACCTGGGGCATTTACCGGTGGAGGAGTCGTGCCCGCTCGCGAGGGCGGCACGATCCATGGCGGTCCGCGAAATGCCGGCCCAGGCAACGCTGGGCGAAATAACGCCCCGCCCGAAAACAATACTCGACGCGCTGTCCATCCCAACGATCTGCCGCCGATAGAGCGCCCCGCGGCTTCGAACGCAGGAAATTCCAAGCAAGATCAGAAATATCAGAAGCAGCAGGAAAAGCTGTATGCGCAGCAACAGAAAGACCGACAAAAACTTCAGCAGCAGCAGGAAAAAGAACATCAGCAACTTGCAAAACAAAATGCCAACGACGCGCGAAGGCAGCAGGTCGAGCAACGCCATCAACAACAGACCGAGCAGTTACAGCAACGGCATTCCCAGCAGCAACAGAGGATGCAGCAAAGACAGCCGCAGTCACACTCTGCTCCTCCGCCACCACCACAGAAAGAGAAACACTGATCAGAGTGAAGCGTCGACGTAACTAATCTCGAGGGTGCCCCATTTCTCGTGCTTTTTGCGAGACGTGGGGTTTTTGCTTCGTCACTAGAAGTTCGCGTTCGTCGCTACGTAACCCGCCTAATCCGACCAGGCCAGATATCCCGGAACAACTATATTCACCACCGGAACGATCGTCAGAATTCCCCACCAGTTTGGTTTCTGCCGCGCTTCGGCCACGCCCATCCAGACCATGATGACGATCACAATGTTGACGATGGGAATCGCAAACAAAATAATCCACCACAACGGTTTCTTGGCGATCTGCAACATCAGGATGGCATTTGCAATCGGCACCCAGGCCAGCCACGGATTAGCCGTATTCGTCTTGACAGCGATGGTTTGCAGCGCCAGAGCCATATATACATAGGCAGCCAGGCCGCACGCCAACACAATTGTGAGGATGCTTCCGGCCATCGCCGGCGGAATTGACGAGCTAGAGGATTGGCCCCAGGCCGCACTGCCCGACACGAGAACCGCGCCCAAGGCAACACCCAAACCAGACATCGACAACCGATTCAAGCGTGCTTTCATTTTGATTCCTCCTGGAGACTGAGGAGTCACGCCAACGCGATCGGGCAACCCTCGTCTGGCGGGAGTATATCTCCGGATCGGAAAGCAGGTTGTTAATTCTGAGTTCCGCGTGAACGGGGTGGTATTAACGATGTGGAGTCACTAGGTTCCGCGCTGGAGGAGAAAAAAGATGAAGATGGAAGGTGAAGATGAAGCGGGTGCCCCATCCTAGCCCGCCTTTGGCTAGGGTGGGAACCACAGCTGCGGGTGGAGCAGAGCTTCAGCGCTGCATTTCCCTCCACCCACCTGTCATCCCGAACGCAGTGATTGAATTCCCTCGGGAATTCGATCACGGAGTCGAGAGCCTGCCCTGAGCGCAGTCGAAGGAGCCTGCCCTGAGCGCAGTCGAAGGGGACGGCGGTTCACAACAGGGCGTTGAATTCGCGTTGCAGCTCCGCGATAAGGTCTTTGCGCCTTTCATGTTCAGCTTTTTCTTCCGGCGTCCAACCCGTGAAAGTCGCATCGCGAAGCGATTCTATTTGTTGCTGGTGCAGTGCGGTGATTTCGGTGATCAATTCCGCTCGTCGGTTGGTAGATGTCATTTCGGGGCTTCAGCGACGAACATAACAATCGACGGCGATTTCAGTCGGCCCGCTGACGCACAATAAATGGTTTTTTTCCGTACGAACAGGATTTGCTTTCTCATTTTCTTAGTGCCGGGTTTGAGAGAAGTGGGATTAACGGGAAGGGCACGGCCTTCAGCCGTGCCGCAAAGCCCACCACTGAACTGTCATCCCGAGCGCCGTGATCGAATTCCCTCGGGAATTCGATCACGGAGTCGAGGGACCTTGAGTTGAGTGGTAAGCGAGCCGAAGGAACCTGCCCTGAGCGAAGCCGAAGGTACGGGGCACCCACGATCTTAGTGATGAACAGCGAGATCAAAAGCTGGGCCACCAGCCAGAAATAGATGTTCGCTTTTTATTTGCTATGTGGCACAATTACGTTATAGGTGAATGGGCTTATGAGTGCTAACCATGAAACTAAGCACCTGACTCTTCCCGTCAGTTGTCTTGCTGAATATGCGACGGGTGGCTCTCGATCGCGCACTTCAATTCTAAGGCCGTACAAGTTCAGAAAGGACGGCGAGGGGCACGCGAGAACCACATTCTATCCGCCGGTCCTCACGGCAATTCGCAAATTCTATAAGAGCGGCAAGAAGCAGAACGTTCTCGATGAAGCAATACGAGACTGGGAGAAGAGAGCCGAGGCCACGGAGAACAAGGCCCTTAAGACAAAGCTGCGTGGAGATGCAAAAGCACTCCAGTCTTTTCGCAAACTTTACGGTGCAAGGGACTTCATGATTCTTCCCACTCACAGAATTACATATCGAATCGGAAACATCACGTGGAAGGCAGCGCCGGACTTGTGGGTGCGGGAAAATGGAATCGAAGTTCTCATTAAGGTTGGTTTCGCCAGCAAGACACGTTCATACACCGATGTTCTCCTTGCTGTAATCCGCAGCGCTGCGCTCCTGAACAAACATCGTGTCAGGCGCGAAAATGCGGTTTACTTAGACGCTCGAACGGGGGAAGAACGCTTTTGCCGGTTCCCGATTAGCAGGCTAAGGCACACCCTTCTTGCGGCGAGTCGCGAAATCGCTAATATCTGGGACAGGGTGACGCCCGCGTCAACAACGACCAAAACCATGAGAGCTGCTGCGGGCACTTCCTAGACAAGGTCCCTCATGCACCCTAACTGCGAAAGCCGTCTGCCAGGTAGGATTCACTGTCTTCCCTTGGAACTTTTCTTGGACTTCCTCCGTAGCGGCAGACGATTGTGAACTTCCTCTACCTTGGCCTCATCTGGAAGAGCTTCAACAACGGCCTCGCCGCGTGCGGAGATCGCAAACTTTCGCTTCCCCAGCGAAGTCAAATAGCCGTAAGTATGTGTCGCGTGTTGAATAAACAACGAAGGATTGGTCATACGTGAGAGTCTCGCATCTGCATTGGCTTTCACAATTTCTGCACTCCCAACCTCTGAGACACCGTCAAATTTCTCAAGGTAATACACGAGACAGGCAACGCGCTGGTAGGAATTCTGCGGTCGCTTCTCCGACATAAAGTTCTTGATGTTCTTCGGCGTGCTCCGTGTAGGGCCTAGCTCTTCCGTAGTCGCCACCTGGGAAACCCTCGCCTTCGTTGTAATTTCGTATTTCGCACTTACCCAATCGATGATTCGCTGCCGCGCGTCGGGCTCTAAATCCCTGAACGCCTCGTCGACCGTCTGCATCACCGATACTTCCGAAACCGACGATTTTGTCGCCATAGTCCCCCTCATATTTTGCGAACTCTTTTCATAACAGCTTTAACTTGGAAATTTCCGACCTTCAGCCAGTCATCGCCGATCCGTTGAACGTCACATCCAGCATCCTCGAGCCTCTGCGCTAATGCATTTCGCTTCGCTGGGGAGTCGTCTAAGTGAACGGTGTGCCTGCCCTCGAGATCCGTGATTCGCCGGACATTACCGACCTGGACAAGTATCGTTCGGTCTTCGTTGATCCCAAGTGCCATACCTGCCTCGACCATAACATTGGGTCGAGGTTGCGCGAACGAGTCACTATCCTCAGGCGACACGTGCAGGTCTTTGCGTAGCGTCGCTGCCTCGTCTGGACATAGTAAGACTACAATCGCCTGCACGTTCTCGAATCCGCATTTGAGCACATCGCCAACATAGGGGGACCCCTTGCCGGTCAACTTGACTAGCTGATTCCATTCCAAAGGCTCTAAGCCAAGAGCGCGTAGGAATTGGAATAGGCTGTTACGAAGACGCTCGTCCCTTCCGTAAACGACGAAGACCTTCCGTGCTTTTCCGTCTTCTTTTTGAGGCGCTGCCGCTGCACCTCGCCTCTCTTCTACCTGCGGCCGGCTGCGACTTAAGAGTTTTGTACTGATACGCTGACGCTCTTCGCGATGCAACAAGTATCCGTTATCCGTTCGAACAAACTTCCCGGATCGCGGAATAACAACATCTAAGCGCGGCGGCACTGGAAGCGCTGCTGACTCATAACACTGCGTCAAAGTGGAAGGCCTGATCGGTGTCTTCATAATCTCCGAGAGGAAATACCCAAAGTGTGCCAACAAGTCATTCCGATCCCGCACAACTTCCGCAAAGTCAGCAATAGACGAGATGAATTGCTCAATCTCTTGCTGCATGTGCTCTCCAGTTATTCTTCGCGCTATTGTGCGTACACATATTTCCCTCCCTGGTTAAATCTTCTAAGCTTCCGTTTCTTTGCTTGGCCCTGCATGGCACCCGAAAGCGTGGTCAGAGGATAGTTGTGACCCAGTTCTGCCAGTCGATTTCTAATTTCGGCGAGCGTCTTTGTTTTTTTAAAGAAACCTTCGCTCTTCAACTCCTCAATCAAACCTGGGATCGTAACTTTCTCGGGAGTCGAGACCTGCTTCCTGACGCCTTGGCGAGCAATGGGCTGGCGAACTTTGATTTCGTCCAGCACTGCTGAAATCTCACGGGCTGTCCCGTTCAGCGTGATTTTGGTCCCATCCGGAGTAACAATTTCCGCCTTTGCCATCGAGTAAAGAAGGCCTTTCAGGAAGGGTCAGCCATGTGGCAGGAAACTTCCGCAATTTATTCAAACCAACAACGCGCCTAAGAGCCTGGGTAAGTCGTAATAAATCGTACTCTCGAGCCTTCGACTCAGCAACACCAAAAAATAAAACGCGGCTGGACCCGGCCCTTAAGAATTAGAAGCTAAGAAAAAGCGCGGCCTCGGAGCCGCGCTTTTTTCATTTGGGGCCGAAAGAGGGGAGTCGTGGGAAATTCAAAAGATCCAAAACTGGCCCAGCCAGCAAAGGGGGCAGCGATTTTGACTACTGTCCGGGAATCGCTCCGCGAAGGATGGCAACGACCTGCTCGATGGTCCGGTTGGCGGTATCGATCACAATATGCTCGCGGTTCCATGGGCGGTAGTCGCGTGAGACTACGTCTTGCCAGGTAAGGGACCGCGATCCGGCAATGTCGGACACGCGCGTTTCCACCCGACGCTGATGCTCTTTGACGTCAGAACAGGTGACCTCGATTTCGACGGCAGATACCTGGGCGCGGTTGGCGACTTCGAGCCAGGCATCGCGGGAGAGCGGAATGGGATTCACTGAGTCTGCAATCACTGTCCTGCCGATGCGGAGATTGTCGGCGGCGACGGCGTTGCCCACGCGATAGCCGGCGTCGTTGATGGGTGAGCTGAGCACACCGGAATCCAAAATCGCCTCCTCGATAGAATCGATACGCACATGAACCGCACCCAGCTGGCGGGCAAGTTCTCGCGCAATGGTCGTCTTTCCAGTACCGGGCAGGCCGCCAAGGATGATGAGCATAGGGAGTCCCAAGTATATTCTTGGGTCCATCGCCGGGTGCCCCACTTCTCGCCGATTTTGCGAGAAGTGGGAACCACTGACCCAGAGTCCTGGCCACTACCCACCCCGGCAGTGCCGCAAGGCGCTGCGCCCGAGGCGACCTTAGGCGGGCTGGCCCCACGTTTCCACACCACAACCGAGGCTGCCCCACCCTTTGCGCTTTTCAAAGAGTGGGCGGTTCTCAAAACAAGCTCTCCAGATCGCGAGCGCCATGGACGATTCTGAGGATCAGGATTTCCGACTTACGAAGTTGATAGAAAATGAGATGCTTGGGGAATCCAGGAATCAAAACCCGGCGGACGTTGCTAAGTTCTGAATGTTGAAATTTGCTGATCGCGCCGGCGCGAGGATAGTCGATAATGCGCAGCACTGCAGAGGTGACCGCCTTTCCCCATCGTCTCGTCAACTCCGCGCCTGATTGTTCTTCGTACCAATCGGCTTGCTCGACGATGTCGGCAGCTGCCGCATCGCTGATCGTCAGCCGCGACTCTCTCACTCTCTGCGCGCCCGCTGACGTAAGACTTGCACCAGGCCCTTTTTGCGGATTTCTGCCACCGGAAGCTCAATCTTGCCACCTCTGGCCGCCGCAAGCAGATCTTCTTCCAGATTACCGAGCCTGCGTTCCTTGTCCTGGCGAATCAACTCACGAACATATTCACTGGGAGTGCCCCAATCACCAGAGGCGACTTGGCCCTCGACGTATTCCTTCAGCGCCTCGGGCAAAGAAATATTCAAAGACGTCATTGGCATACCTTCATATTATGACAGTTTATGAAATCATAAAAAGCAAGAAAGCGTTCGGGCGCTTGATAGCTCCTGGTCAATTCTCGCCGAATCACAAGCCGCCTGAATGTGACAAATGAACAGTCATGCTCATTCAGTTCCCAATCTGGGAACTGAACCCAACCTGTGCAAAATTCTTGTCAAGCCCCCTTTTCACCTCAATTCCCCTCAACCACCTGATTCAATTCCAAATATAAACTTCCAAAACATGGCACAATCACCCCCTCCAATTTGCTACTCTGGAATTAGAAGCTAAGAAAAAGCGCGGCCTCGCAGCCGCGCTTTTTTCATTGGGGCCGAAAAAGGGGAGTCGTGGAAAATTCAAAAGATCTTCAGGGTGCCCCATCCTTCCCGAGTTCTGTGCGGGAGGCTGGGAATTTTGACTCAAGAACTCAAGAACAATCAAAGCCCAAATCGCCGCCTGTCCTTCCAACCAAGCGTCGCGGAGAAGTTGCCGAAGCCGCCTTCCTTCATAAAGCCGCCTCGCTCGGATTCAGCGTGTCCAAGCCCTGGGGCGAGAGCGACCGCTACGATTTCATCCTCGACTCGGGTAATCATTGCTGGCGCGTGCAGGTGAAATCGGCGCACACCAGCGCCACCAACGGATACAGCTTCCACGCCTGCGGCAACGTCTCCAGCCGGAGATACACGCCGAGAGATATCGACTTCCTCGTCGGCTACGTCGTTCCCGACAATGTCTGGTACGTGTTGCCGATCGCATTATTCAGCGCCATCACCGCGGTGAAAGTCTTCCCTTCCAGCAAGCGGCGCATGTCGCGCTACGAACTGTACCGCGAAGCCTGGCACTATTTCGGCGAACCAAGAATCGCCAGCGTATTGGCCGAGGATAAATAAAAGTCCCAGGCTGCGGGAATCACATTCTTGTGTGATCGGATGCTCTTGTGTGGGTCGGACACTCTTGTCCGACGCCTTTGATCTCGGCCGAAGTGCCACAGGCGAGGGTGCGCGGGTGCCCACTTCTCGCCGCCTTTGCAAGAAGTGGGATTAACGGGAAGGACACGGCTGGAAGCCGTGCCCTTCCCGGTCGTGTTGAAACAAAAAAAAACCGCCTTGCGACGGGGCTTATTACTTGCCGAGCTGGCGCGCGGCTGGGACGCAGCTTCAGGCCTCGCACAAATCTTCCTAGAAGGCGTCATCCCGAAGTCCCGCGCTTTCACCAGCGGGACGAGGGATCTCGCGCGCAGCGCCGCAGGCTTGAGGCGATTCCCGCAAGATCCCTCACTCGGCTGAAGAACACCGAGTTTCGGGATGACGTACTGTTATGAAAGGCGGCGGAAAATAGAACAAAGCAAAAAAACCCCGGCTTGCGCCGGGGCTTGATCTTACTGATAGCTGACAGCTGATGGCTGAGAGCTTAGTACCCCATGTCGCCCATGCCGCCGCCGTGGCCGCCTGGCATCGGAGCTGATTCTTTCTTTTCCGGCAGCTCAGAGATCAGGGCTTCGGTGGTCAGCATCAGGGACGCGATTGATCCGGCATTTTGCAACGCAGTGCGCACGACCTTTGTAGGATCGAGCACGCCCGCCTTGACCAGATCTTCGTACTCGCCGGTCAGGGCGTTGTAGCCGAAGTTGTTGTCCTTGGAGTCGTTGATTTTGCCCAGCACGATTGCGCCTTCTTCGCCGGCGTTTTCGGCGATCTGGCGTAACGGCTCTTGCAGGGCGCGCTTCACGACGTTGATGCCGATCTGCTCGTCACCGTCGGACCGGACCTTGTCGAGGGCGGGAACGCAACGGGCAAGGGCAACTCCGCCGCCCGGGACGATTCCCTCTTCGACCGCCGCGCGCGTCGCATGCATCGCATCTTCCACGCGGGCTTTCTTCTCTTTCATTTCGGTTTCGGTGGCCGCGCCGACTTTAATGACGGCAACGCCGCCGACCAGCTTCGCTAACCGCTCTTGCAGCTTCTCGCGGTCGTAGTCGCTGGTGGTCTTATCGATCTGGCTGCGAATTTCTTTTACGCGGCCTTCGATCTCATTGTGCTTGCCTTTGCCTTCGACGATGGTGGTGTTGTCCTTGTCGATAGTGATTTTCTTCGCCTGGCCAAGATCGGAGACCTGAACGTTCTCGAGCTTGATGCCGAGGTCTTCGGTGATGGCTTTGCCTCCGGTCAGGATTGCGATGTCCTGCAACATGGCCTTGCGACGATCGCCGAAGCCCGGGGCCTTGACAGCAGCAACGTGCAGCGTGCCACGCAGCTTGTTCACCACCAGGGTCGCGAGCGCTTCGCCTTCGACATCTTCAGCAATGATGACGAGTGGCTTGCCGCTCTTGGCAATCTGCTCAAGCAACGGGAGCAGGTCCTTCATCGACGAAATTTTCTTTTCGTTGATGAGGATGTAGGCGTTTTCGAGGACGGCTTCCATCCGCTCCGGATCGGTAACAAAGTACGGAGAGAGATAGCCGCGGTCGAACTGCATGCCTTCGACCACTTCCAGCTGGGTTTCGAGCGTCTTCGACTCTTCCACCGTGATGACGCCATCCTTGCCGACCTTCTTCATAGCCTCGGCAATAATGTTCCCAATGGTGGTGTCATTATTAGCCGAGATCGTCCCAACCTGCGCGATCATTTCGCCGGAGACGGGCTTGGAGAATTTGTCGAGTTCACCTTTGCCGCGCTCGCCGGTCTTAGGATCGACGGGACCGCAAACAACGGAGACAGCTTTTTCAATGCCGCGCTTAAGAGCCATTGGATTGGCGCCGGCAGCGACGGTCTTTACGCCTTCGCGGAAGATCGCCTGGGCGAGAACGGTCGCGGTGGTGGTGCCATCGCCAGCGACGTCGGAAGTCTTGGAAGCGACTTCCTTCACCATCTGTGCGCCCATATTTTCAAGATTGTCTTTGAGTTCAATTTCTTTTGCGACGGTGACGCCGTCCTTGGTAATGGTCGGCGAACCGAATTTCTTGTCGATCACGACGTTGCGGCCCTTGGGACCGAGCGTGACTTTAACGGCATCAGCGAGAACGTTGACGCCGCGAAGAATCGCCTGGCGGGACTCTTCTCCGTGAACAATTTGTTTTGCCATTTTTCTATTCTCCTAATGTTTTGCAGCTGCGGGCTGCGGATTTCTGTTTGGGCCATCGCTAAACAGCTTCTAGCTTCTAGCTATTAGCTCTTAGCTTGGGCTGCGGCTTACGCCGCTTTTCGCGGGCGAGGGCGCCCGCGCCACACGTTCACAAATTAGCGACGCGAGCCAGCGGTTTCTTTCTTTGCCGCGCCGGAGATCACGCCTAAAACTTCTTCTTCGCGCATGATGATGAAATCTTCGCCATCCAGCTTGATTTCAGTGCCCGAATATTTGCCGAAGAGAATGCGGTCGCCTTCCTTCACGTCGAGCGGACGAACCTTGCCTTCTTCGTTGATCTTGCCCTTGCCGACGGAGATGACTTCGCCCTCCTGCGGTTTATCTTTGGCGCTGTCGGGGATGATGATTCCGCCACGGGTAACATCGCCCTCTTCCGTGCGCCGAACCAGGATACGGTCGTGTAGTGGGGTGAATTTCGTAGCCATTTTCAGACTCCTTTCTGAATGTCTTAAGGTTGGAATTGGTTTGGTTGATTGCGTAAATCTGAGTTGTCGATTGTTAGCACTCAGGCCTTCTGAGTGCTAATTGTACGAACGGTAGCGAATCATTGTCAAGTTGGAGTTGCTTCTACAGCTGAAGTGGCTGGTAAGAAGCTTTACGTTAACCTATTGTATTAAAGGTATTTAGCTGGCGCAAGAAGCTGAACCAAGAAACTGCCCTCCGCCACGGCCGACGAACCAGCTTGCTCTTTATTTCTTTTACTGCTGTTGATCCGGTGGCTTCGGCTTCTCGATCTTTATCTGGTGTTGGGCATGGCACTCGGCAGAGGGATCGTAGTTCAGCGAGCCTTCCAACTGGTCTTTGGCGGCGTCGAACTCGAGCGGCGGATTGTGAACTTTGATGGGAATGCCGGTGAACTTCACTTTGCCGTCGGAATTGGTCCCGGCTTGAAGATCGAGGTGATGAAATCCGCCGAAACCGTATGTGATGTGGACTTTGACGGTCGCGTTATAGACAGGTTTGGCATCGGCATCGGAGATTGTCAATTCCAACGAACAGGGACCGACTGTTCCATCAATCACTGGAATCTGCGAGGCTGCGGGCGGCTTCTCGGCTGATGGATTCTGATTCGATTGAGTTTGAGCGCGCACGACGAGCGCGATCACGAAAACACAAAGAGCGCCTGCTCTGTTCATATCGAACAATTATACGGCGAAGAATTTTGGTGCCCGACCGAAACAAAGACCGGTGCTGAGGGTTGAGGCCTAGAGCGTGTTTCCCAGCGACCGTATTGCTCGAATGCAGAAGTCAGAATTCAGAATGCAAAAGTGAAAACCAAAATTCTGCATTCAAGAAGCAGGTTCCTCATCGCTGAAGGGGATTCGGAATAGCAGGATCCAGAGATAAAGCAAGAAGCCGGCAAAATGAAAATTGGAGAATTATGAAAACACTTGGGACGATTATTGTGCTCGGAGTCGCGATGATGCTCGCCGGATGTGGAAACAATTCGAACAACGGCAGCATTAACGGAAACTGGACGGCGGCGCTGATGAACTCGAGCTCCGGCGGATCGCCGGTATTTAATTTCACTGCTACGTTTACTCAGAGCAGCGGCAGCGGTGTGACGATTACGAATTTGAGTTTCTCGACCGCGACGCCGTGCTTTGCAGCGGGTTCAACAGCGACTGGTGGATTTACTCTAAGCGGGAACCAGAACGGGGTGACGTCAGGAGGCTTCCTGATGAATATTCAATCGACCGGGAGCACCACCAACTTGCTGACGTTGCAAGGGACGGTGAGCAACAACACAATCAGCGGAACTTGGTCGCTGAGTGGGACTACTGCAGGCTGCAGCGGTAGCGGCTCATTTACGATGAACAAGTCGTAGGGTGAATGGCACTGTTGATCGTCTGCCCCGGACTCCTAGCGAAAAGTTAATCATCGTGAAGTTCGTCGGACAGGAGTGTCCGACCCACATGTAGATCAGTGGCGAATCGGACAGCCGGGGGCCCGGCTGTCCCCACATGGCCATGAGTAGGACGGGCGAGGACGCCCGTCGTTCCATTTTATTTCTGCACCCACATGGCCGCTCTTCACGTCCCGCAGGCATCGAGAGGTAGATTTAGAATGGCGGCGACTTCTTTGCAGAGGGCATCCGGGCCTTCGATTTTGCTTACGAAGGCGTTGGCGATCGCCGAACCGGGCGGCAATTCATTTACCCCTGATATCAAAATGATAGGAAGTTTGGGGTGTTGGGCCTTAAGCTGCTGCGCGAGTTCAGTGCCGTGCATGCCGGGCATTAAATGGTCCGAAAGCACGAGGTCCACATGTCGCGATGCTGCGAGTTCCAGGGCTTCTGTCCCCGAGTTTGCGGTCAGCACTTCGTAGCCCGCCCGCTGAAGAACGAGTTTCCGCAGGGTGAGCGGATTCTGTTCATCATCCACGCATAAAATCACAGCCTTGTGCTGGTCCATAATCTCGAACACCGTCCGCTTCTATGCCACTAATGCTGCGATTTCGCTAGGCTCGGTCGCGGCCGACATCGGGATGAACACGGAGAAGCAGGTCGCCTTGCGGCCCGCAAGCCCTATGCTGCGAAACCGAATCGTCCCCTCATATTTCTGGATAATTCCCCTGCTGATCCAGAGCCCGAGCCCGGTTCCTTTTGCCTCTTTGGTGCTGAAAAACGGCTCGAATAAGCGCTTGGCATTTTCCGGAGAAATACCCACGCCGGTGTCGCACACCGAGACGCGAATTCCACGCCGTCCATTTTTACGCGCTGTTGACTCGCGCAATGCCACTCGCAAACGACCTCCATTCGGCATAGCCTGAACCGCATTGCCTATGATGTTCAAGAATACTTGCTTCAGCTCGCCGGGATAACCTTGAATTTTTCCCTGTGTCTGGAAGCGTTTTTCCAGTTCGACACTGTTCACCCGCAGGTTGCGAGACTGCAGCTCGATAACATTGTTCAACACGTCGGCAAGCGATATCGGAATTGCCCGCTGCGATTCGCGGTAAAAGCTGAGAGTTTGTTTGGTAATGTGAGCGACGCGTGCCAATTCTTCCTCCGCCAGCTTGGAATAATAGCGGGCCTCTTCGTCTAACGATGGGTGATCGCGCAAAAGGTAGAAAGCGTTTGAGATCGCTTCGAGCGGATTGTTGATCTCATGCGCAATGATGCCGGCCAGACGTCCCATTGCAGCCAGCCGCTCGGACTTTACCAGCGCTTCCTCCGCCTGTTTGCGATCGGTGATATCGGTGTTGGTGCCAAACCAGCGTACGATTTTTCCGTTAACGTCGCGTATCGGCAAGGCACGAGAAAGAAACCAGCGATAGTTGCCGTCTTTACCACGCAGAGGAAAAGTGTCTTCCCAAGGTTCGCCGGTGGCCAGGCATTTTTGAAATTTGCGGGTTGCCGAATCGAGATAATCCGGATGATGCACGATCTTCCATCCCCAGCCTTTCACTTCTTCGAAAGTTGTGCCAGTGTAGTCATACCAGCGCTGGTTGTACCAAAAGATTGATCCATCCTGGTGCGTCATCCATGCGAGTTGAGGAATGGAGTTGGCCAGCGAACGGAACTGGCTTTCACTTTCACGTAGTTCCTCAGTGCGCTCCGCAACCCGCTGCTCCAGTTCACGATTGAGTCGTTCGAGTTGCTGGGTCTTGCGATACAGCTCAGCAAACACGGTGACTTTGGCGCGCAATAATTCCGGGACCACCGGCACAGAGATGTAATCAACGGCGCCGCGTTCGTAGGCTTTAAGCCGGTCGAGATCGCTTAGGTGGACCGCCGAAATAAAGATGATCGCCGTCTTCTGAAAGCGCGGATGCTCGCGAATCATGTCGGCGAGTTGAAAGCCGTCTATATCCGGCATGCTGACATCCATCAGAACTACCGCGATGTCAGCCTTGAGCAGATACTCAAGCGCCTCGCGTCCTGAATTTGCTTTGAGCAAATTCTCTTGCAAGGGGCCAAGGATTGCCTCATAGCTCAGCAGCTTACCCGGCTGATCATCCACCATCAATATGTTGACCGGCTCGTGTGAACTCATAGTCCCCTTTGTTTATCGATGCAGCCACATACGAAGTGCGGACAACAGTTGCTCAGTATTAACAGGCTTGGCCAAATATTCCGAAGCGCCGGCTTCCAGGCACTTTTCACGATCGCCCTTCATGGCTTTTGCGGTGAGAGCAATGATGGGCAAGCGGCGGAATGACGGATTCTGCCGAATGACTTGCATGGTTTCATAACCGTCCATCTCGGGCATCATAATATCCATCAAGACGATTGCCACGTCGGAAGTTGATTCCAGGGTTTCGATCGCTTCCCTTCCCGTTCCGGCGGTCAGAACGGTCATACCGCGCCGCTCCAGCACGCTGCTGAGCGCGAAGATGTTTCGCACGTCATCATCCACGATCAAGACCTTGCGCCCAACCAGGGCTTCGTCTGAACGGTGCAACCGATCCAGCATACGTTGTTTTTCAGCCGGCAGTTCGACCACCACGCGGTGCAGGAAGAGCGCAGTTTCGTCGAGTAGGCGCTCGGGAGATTCAACTCCCTTGACCACAACGCTTCTGGCCAGCGTGTGCAGGCGAGCATCTTCTTCCGGAGACAATTCTTTCCCGGTAAAGACGACAACCGGCAGATCGTTGATCTCCGGAGTGTCGCGCAGACGTTCGAGCACATCGAAGCCTGACATATCTGGCAGGCGAAGGTCGAGCACCACGCAATCAAAAGGCTGGTTAGTGATCGCGTCGAGCGCCTCTGCTCCGGTTCCGACTGTTGTTACGTCGATGTCATCGTAGCCCAGAAGTTCGCGAATGCTTAACTGCTCGGCTGGATTATCTTCGACCACCAGCAGCCGTTTGCGCCGCGGAGAGGCGTAATCCTTAATTCGGGAAATTGCCTCTTCAAGTACGTCTGGCGTAGTGGGTTTGGTGACGAATGCAAACGCGCCGCGAGCCAGGCCGTGGTGACGGTCTTCGTCCAGGGTGAGCATCTGCACCGGAATGTGACGCGTGCCGGGATCCTGCTTGAGGTGGTTGAGCACGGTCCATCCCAACATATCTGGCAAGAAGACGTCTAGCGAGACAGCGGTCGGATGGTATTCCCGCGCCAAGGCCAGGGCTTCGGCGCCACGCATGGCGACCAGGACCTTGAGACCTTTGTCGCGGGCGAGGTCACACAAAACGCGCGCGTAGTGCGGATCATCTTCAACGATGAGCAGCACGGCGTCGCCGGGTTGCAGGTTTTCGCGATCGTCGGGTATGCGCTCGATCGGATGCTCGACGACTTTCACACTAGCCAACTGCAACACGGGAGCGCTCGTCCTGCTTTCCGCGGTCGCGGAGATCGGTCCGACGTAGGTCTGCGGCAAGTAGAGAGTAAATGTGCTGCCTTTGCCCGGAATGCTGCGCAGCTGAATTTCTCCGCCGAGCAAGCTGGACAATTCACGGCTGATGGCCAAGCCCAGGCCAGTGCCTCCGTATTTACGACTGGTGCCGGCATCTGCCTGCTGGAAGGCCTCGAAGATTATGCGCTGTTTGTCGGAAGGAATTCCGATTCCAGTGTCCGAAACTTCGAAAGCCACGACCGACGCGGCTTTCGAAAGAATCGGATGACCTTCGCTCCAACCAGTGGGTGCTGCTGTGACCGACAACCGCACGCCTCCCTGCTCGGTGAACTTGAAGGCATTCGATAGAAGGTTCTTCAACACCTGCTGCAGACGTTTGGAATCGGTGACCATGCTTCGGGTGAGATGCGTGTCGGTGTGAATTTCGAACGAGAGCCGCTTGTTTTCCGCCTCGTGACGGAACGGCCTTGCCACGGCATCAAGCAAGCTGGCGAAGAAGATTTCCTCGGCCTCGACAGAGACGGTCCCCGATTCGATTTTCGATAGATCGAGAATATCGCTGATGAGGTTGAGAAGGTCGGTGCCGGCGGCATGAATGGTACGGGCGAATTCGACCTGCTTCAATGTCAAATTGCCATCCGGGTTGTCGGTGAGCTGCTGGCCCAGCACGAGAATGCTGTTGAGTGGGGTGCGCAACTCGTGCGACATGTTGGCCAGGAATTCCGACTTGTACTTCGAGGTGAGCGCCAACTCTTTGGCTTTCTCTTCCAAAGCGCGGCGGGCCTGCTCGATTTCCTGGTTCTTTCTTTCGACTTCGACGTTCTGTTCGGCGAGCTGCTGGGCTTTCTGCGCCAGCTGTTCGTTGGTCTGCTGCAACTCTTTCTGCTGCGCCTGAAGTTCGGCGGCCAGCTGCTGCGACTGTTTCAGCAGGCCTTCGGTTTGCATGGTGGCTTCAATGCTGTTCAGCACGATTCCGATACTGGCGGTGAGCTGTTCGAGGAACGCCAGATGCGAGGCGGTGAACAAGCCTAACGAGGCAAGCTCGATGACGGCCTTGACGCGGTCTTCAAAGAGAATCGGCAATACGATAACGTTACGCGGAACCGCTTCGAGAAGACCGGAACGAATTGTGATTGTGCGATCCGGCGGTAGATCGTTGATGAGCATGCGGCGCTTCTCGAGTGCGCATTGCCCGATCAAGCCTTCGCCCAACTTGAGCTGGCGAAGATGACCATCCTGGCCATCGCCGGCAAAAGCTGATAGCAGCACCATGCCGGCAGAATCTTCGGATTCCATCTGGTAGATGACGCCTTGCTGAGCGTTGACCAGGGGCGCGAGCTCGGACAACAACATCCGGCCGACGGTGCCGAGGTCGCGCTGACCTTGCAACATGCCGGTGAAGCGGGCAAGGTTGGTTTTGAGCCAGTCCTGCTCGGTGTTGCGCTCCGTGGTGAGACGGAGGTTGTTGATCATAGTATTGATGTTGTCTTTGAGTTCAGCGACTTCGCCGCGAGCTTCGACTTGAATCGATCGAGTGAGGTCGCCTTTGGTGACGGCGGTTGCGACTTCGGCGATGGCGCGGACCTGGTTGGTCAAGTTGTCGGCCAACAGGTTCACGTTGCCAGTTAAATCTTTCCAGGTTCCGGCGGCACCGGGCACGTTAGCTTGTCCGCCGAGACGACCTTCCACGCCGACTTCGCGGGCGACCGTGGTCACCTGATCGGCGAAGGTAGCGAGGGTGTCTGTCATGTTGTTGATGGTCTCGGCGAGGGCAGCGACTTCGCCCTTGGCATTGACGGTTAACTTCTGCTTCAGGTCGCCATTGGCGACCGCGGTGACGACCTTCACAATTCCGCGGACCTGTTCGGTGAGGTTGGCGGCCATGACGTTGACGTTGTCGGTGAGATCTTTCCAGGTTCCGGCGACACCGGGGACTTGTGCCTGCCCGCCGAGTTTGCCTTCGGTGCCGACTTCGCGGGCGACGCGAGTGACTTCGGCGGCGAAAGCGTTGAGCTGATCGACCATGGTGTTGATGGTGTTCTTGAGCTCGAGAATTTCACCCTTCACGTCTACGGTGATCTTGCGGGACAAGTCGCCGCGGGCAACGGCGGTGGTGACTTCGGCGATGTTTCGCACCTGGCCGGTAAGGTTGCCGGCCATGGCGTTGACGGAGTCGGTAAGGTCTTTCCAGGTTCCTGCGACACCGGGCACGTTAGCCTGACCACCGAGACGGCCTTCGGAACCGACTTCGCGGGCCACGCGGGTGACTTCGGCCGCGAAGGATCGCAACTGCTCGACCATGGTGTTAAGTGTTTCTTTGAGCTGCAGAATTTCGCCGCGAACGTCCACGGTGATTTTCTTTGATAAGTCACCGTTCGCGATCGCGGTTGCAACTTCGGCGATGTTTCGCACCTGACCGGTCAGGTTCGAGGCCATGAAGTTGACGTTGTCGGTGAGATCTTTCCAGGTTCCGGCAACACCGGGGACTTCTGCCTGCCCCCCGAGTTTGCCGTCAGTACCAACTTCGCGGGCCACGCGAGTGACTTCTCCAGCAAAGGCGTTGAGCTGATCGACCATGGTGTTGATGGTGTTCTTCAGCTCGAGAATTTCGCCTTTGACGTCTACCGTAATTTTGCGTGATAGATCGCCGCTGGCCACCGCGGTCGTAACTTCGGCTATGTTTCGAACTTGAGCGGTTAGGTTCCCGGCCATTGAGTTGACCGAGTCGGTGAGATCTTTCCAGGTTCCGGCGACGCCGGGCACGTTGGCCTGTCCGCCGAGACGGCCTTCGGAACCGACTTCGCGGGCGACGCGAGTAACTTCGCCGGCGAACGCGTTTAACTGATCGACCATGGTGTTGATGGTTTCTTTCAGCAGCAAAATTTCGCCGCTGACGTTGACAGTAATTTTCTTGGACAAGTCGCCGTTCGCGATTGCGGTAGAGACTTCGGCGATGTTACGCACCTGGTTGGTGAGGTTGCTGGCCATGGAGTTGACCGAGTCGGTGAGATCTTTCCAGGTGCCGCCGACGCCGGGAACGACGGCTTGTCCGCCGAGTTTGCCGTCGGTGCCAACTTCGCGGGCCACGCGGGTGACTTCGGAGGCGAAGGAGCGGAGCTGGTCCACCATGGTGTTGAGGGTTTCTTTGAGCTGCAAAATTTCGCCGCGAACGTCCACGGTGATTTTCCGGGACAAATCGCCTCGGGCCACAGCGGTTGCGACTTCGGCGATATTACGGACCTGAGCGGTAAGGTTTCCGGCCATGAAGTTGACGTTATCGGTGAGATCTTTCCAGGTTCCTGCGACACCGGGCACCTGCGCCTGACCGCCGAGCTTTCCTTCGGTTCCGACTTCGCGGGCCACACGGGTAACTTCTCCGGCGAAACCATTCAACTGATCGACCATGGTGTTGATGGTGTTCTTCAACTCGAGAATTTCGCCCTTCACGTCGACGGTAATCTTGCGCGACAAGTCGCCGCGAGCGACAGCAGTTGTAACTTCGGCAATGTTTCGCACCTGACCGGTTAGATTTCCGGCCATTGAGTTGACGGAATCGGTGAGATCTTTCCAGGTGCCCGCGACGCCGGGCACGTTAGCCTGACCGCCAAGGCGGCCTTCGGAACCGACTTCGCGGGCGACGCGGGTAACTTCTCCAGCGAAGCGGTTCAGCTGATCGACCATGGTGTTGAGGGTTTCTTTGAGCTGCAGGATTTCGCCGCGAACATCAACCGTGATTTTGCGCGAAAGATCGCCGCCAGCGATAGCAGTTGCAACTTCTGCGATGTTACGGACCTGGGCGGTAAGGTTTCCGGCCATGAAGTTGACGTTGTCGGTAAGATCCTTCCAGGTTCCGGCGACACCGGGCACCTGCGCTTGCCCGCCAAGCTTACCTTCGGTTCCGACTTCCCTCGCCACACGGGTCACTTCACCTGCAAACGCGTTCAGCTGATCGACCATGGTGTTGATGGTTTCTTTAAGTTCGAGAATTTCGCCTTTTACGTCGACGGTGATCTTTCGGGACAGGTCGCCACGAGCTACAGCGGTTGTAACTTCTGCGATATTTCTTACCTGTGCGGTTAAGTTGCCGGCCATTGCATTCACGGAGTCGGTGAGATCTTTCCACGTACCAGCCACACCAGGGACGACGGCCTGTCCGCCGAGCTTTCCATCAGTTCCGACTTCGCGGGCCACGCGCGTGACTTCCGAAGCAAACGAGCGCAGCTGGTCGACCATGGTGTTGATGGCTTCTTTGAGTTGGAGAATTTCGCCGCGGACGTCGACGGTGATCTTGCGCGATAAGTCGCCGCTGGCTACGGCAGTTGCGACTTCAGCGATATTGCGGACCTGACCAGTGAGGTTGCTGGCCATCGAATTTACGGAATCGGTAAGGTCCTTCCAGGTTCCAGCCACTCCGGGAACGACTGCCTGTCCACCGAGTTTTCCGTCAGTTCCGACTTCGCGGGCCACGCGGGTAACTTCGGAGGTGAATACGCTTAACTGCTGAATCATCCTATTAACAATGTCCGCGGAACGAAGGAACTCGCCTTCGAGCGGGCGCCCATCAACGTCCAGCCGGACGGTCTGGGTGAGATTGCCTTGCGCGACGGCGGCGATGGCGCGCGTGACTTCGGTCGTCGGGCGAAGCAGATCTTCTACCAGAGTATTGACTGAGCCCTCCATCTGGCCCCAAGCGCCTCGCGACTCCTGGAACTTAGTGCGCTCGCGAGTACGGCCCTCTTTCCCCACCACTTGGCCGACGCGGTTCAGTTCCTGCGCCATCTGCTGGTTGGCGCCAACGATGTCATTGAAGGTGTCCGCGATCTTGCCCGCCAGTCCTGTCCACGAACCGGGAAGACGAACGGAAAAATCGCCGTCGCGCATGGTCTGAAGAGCGGCGAGGACGACGCTAAGATCCGCGGGAGCTGACTCAGAGACGGCAATTGCGGTTCCGCCTCCATTTGAATGCGTCGGTTCGCCATTTTCGACGGTAGCTGAACCTTGAGCGTTCTTCTTCATAAATCCTTGTCCTTGTGGCGCTTAATCAATGGAAATTGGGCACACGTCCCCTCGGATCGATAACGGAAAATGTATGTCGACCGAAAACGGGCTAAGTCCGCCATTTGGTGTTATGAACTTGGAAACGATATGCAGCCCCGCTATCCGCACTAAGCCCCGGTTGGTGCGGAAAAAGAGCAACCCTGCCTGCCTATTGGTAGCACGAGTGACCATCAGAGGACTCTACAGTGTTTCCTGTAGGAATATTAAAGGATTCCTTTCAGTGCCAGTGCTAACTTCACCCGCCTCGAAGAAACCCAACCACAGAGAGAGTTGGGTCGATTCCGGGGGAAGTATTTCGATCCTATTAATGAAAACAGCGAGAACCGACGATAGAGAACTCATGCGACTGGACTGACTATTTTCAAAGGCGAAAAAGCCTCGCCTCCAGCCGACGTTTCGCCGCTTAAAGAGAATAGTCAGCCAGTTTCAGAGAAACAGCCAGCGTTTGTTGACAAAGTTCTAATTTCTTGAAAGGCAGCGACGCTCATGAGTGACGGCGATATCGTCAAAGATTTTCTGATCGAGAGCCAGGAAAATCTTGACCGGCTGGACCGAGACCTGGTCGGGCTGGAAAAGAATCCGAACGATAAGGATGCGCTAGCCGGGGTTTTTCGCACGATTCACACAATTAAAGGTACGTGCGGTTTTCTGGGATTCAATAAGCTGGAAAAAGTCGCGCACGTGGGAGAGAACCTGCTGACCCGGTTGCGCGACGGTCAGCTGACTTTGAATCCAGAAATTACTACGGCACTGCTGGGTATGGTGGATGCAATCCGGCAAATGCTGAAAGAGATCGATTCGACCGGCGTGGACGGCGCAATTGACTATCCTGAGCTGCGGGAAACCCTGACCGAATTACAAAAATCCGCCGCGTCTGTCGCGCCCCCAGAATCCGTTGCGGCGGAAGTTGTGCCCGCGCAAGTTTCGCCGAAGTCAATGCCGGCAGCAAGCAAACCGTCACAACGGTCGAAAAAGTCCAGCCACACCGTATTGGCAGGAGAGGAGCCGACTACTGTGGTTGAGCTCCCGGCCAAGACTGCCACAAAAATCGACGACCCGTCGCCGCCGCCGCAAGTTGCTGATGCGAAGCCGCGAGATGCCGCCCCTGAGACCATTCGCGTAGGCGTAAACCTTCTGGATAAGTTGATGACGCAGGTCGGTGAACTGGTGCTAGCCCGCAATCAGCTACTGCAAATCGCAAATACCGTGGGCGATGCCGGGCTTCAGGCTGTCTCACAGCGCATGAACCTGATTGCCACCGAACTGCAGGAAGGAGTCATGAAGACCCGCATGCAACCTATCGGAAACATCTGGAGCCAGTTTCCGCGAACGGTGCGTGATGTTGCTTTGGGTTGCAACAAAGAGGTAGGCATCGAGATGGAAGGCGAGAAGACCGAACTCGACAAAACCATTATCGAGGCGATCAAAGATCCGCTCACACATCTGGTGCGCAACTCCGTGGACCACGGGATCGAACTACCCGAGGACCGCGTGACGGCAGGAAAAAATCGAGCTGGACGCCTCATCCTGCGGGCCTTTCACGAGGGCGGTCAGGTCAACATTGAAATCTGCGACGATGGCGCGGGTTTGAACATGGAGCGAATTCGCCAGAAAGCGGTCGAACGTGGAGTTGTGGGCGCCGAGCAGGCAGCCCGGATGACAGAGCGTGAAATTTACAACCTCATATTCTTGCCCGGCTTCTCAACCGCAGAAAAAGTGACGAATGTTTCCGGCCGCGGAGTAGGCATGGACGTGGTAAAGACCAACGTCGAGCGGATTGGCGGCAACGTCGACGTTCAGTCCACTCGCGGGCAAGGCACCACAGTGCGCGTGAAGATTCCGTTGACCCTGGCCATTATCCCGGCGCTGGTTGTCACCTGTTGCGGCGAACGGTATGCCATCCCGCAAGTGAGTTTGCTGGAACTGGTGAGGCTGGAGGCGGACGAAGTCAGCGCGGGAATCGAACTGGTGCACGGCGCGCCGGTGTACAGGCTACGTGGACAGTTGTTGCCACTGGTCTATCTGAGCCGTGAACTTAAATTAGAAGTCGATACGAATCGAACCGCGCAAAGTGATGGCGCCGTCAACATTGTCGTGTTGCAAGCCGACGAGCGCCAGTTCGGATTAGTGGTCGATCAGATCAACGACACTGAAGAGATCGTGGTCAAGCCGCTGCGCAAGCAGCTCAAGACGGTGAAGACGTTTGCCGGTTCCAGCATCATGGGGGATGGCAAAGTCGCGCTGATCCTGGACGTTTTAGGCCTCGCGCAACGAGCCAGCGTGGTGACGGAAACGCGTGAACGTGCCATGGCAGAAAAAGTCGCTGAATCCGCCCACCAGGAAGAAAAGCAAACCTTCCTGCTGTTCGCGGGACCCGGCGATTCACGCATGGCGATACCGCTGAGCACGCTGGCGCGGCTAGAAGAGTTTCCCGTCGCTCAGGTGGAAATGTCGGGCAGCCAGTGGGTCACGCAATATCGCGGGAAAATTTTACCTTTGGTTCGTCTCAATGTGGTGTTGGAGGAACGGCGCAATAAGCTGCGCGCGCTGCAGGCTCCGCCCACGGCGGATTCGGGTCCAATCCAAGTGCTGGTACTGAACCAAGAGGGACGTGCGTTCGGCCTGGTGGTGGAACGGATACTCGACATCGTGGAAGATCCAGCGGATGTAAGGTCGCCGGCGACCAGGGCAGCAGTCCTTTATTCGGTGGTGATCGGCAACCGGGTCACTGAGCTGCTCGATGTCCCTGCCATTTTGCGGGGAGCGGATTTGAACGCAGCGCGAACCGGCCACGGAAACACCGCCGCGGAGGTTGCACACTAACCATGGCAAACACGTCGCAATTTTGCACTTTCTATCTAGACAAGCTGCTGTTCGGAGTGGAACTGAAGGGCGTCCAGGAGGTCATCCGCTCGCTCGAGATGACGACGGTCCCACTGGCGCCGCAGGTAGTAAGCGGCCTCATCAATTTGCGCGGCCAGATCGTGACCGCGGTCAATTTGCGGCGGCGTCTTGAACTAGAACCCGCGCCACTCGGCACTCCGTCCATGAATGTAGTGGTGCGCTCGGTGGACGGTGCGGTCAGCCTGCTGGTGGATGAAATCGGCGATGTAGTCGAGGTCGAGGAGACCACATTCGAGCCGCCACCCGAAACTTTACGGCCCTCAGTGCGCAACATCATTCTAGGTATTCACAAGTTAAAAGGACGCTTGCTGCATGTGCTGGACATCGAGAAGGCATGCCAGATGACGGATATGGCAGAGGCGACAGCATCAGTTGGGCGGTAGCCAGGACATTCCTTTCCCTCTTTTCAGCGACTCCAAAAGTTCACTCTTCGGAGCCTGGACGACCTCGACATCGACGCCTCCGCATAGTCAAGGTCAAGTCCGCACGCCGCTTGCACGATTCGCGAATCCACCGCTCGCTCATCCCAGCTTCCAGTTCAGCTAAAGTACGCAATCTCCATGCCGATGAAAATTGTGGGTGAGTGCGCGCCGATACGACCGTACTGCCAGGAGTGTGCCAATGAACGTATCCACCAAAATAAATAGCGTGGTGGTTGGAGCGCTCTTCGTCGGAGTGGCGGCGGCAAGCTTCGCCATGTATCGGGGGGGCGTTATCGAGGCGGGATACAACTCGCTGCTGGCACACGAAGTGGCCGAGGTGGATATAGCGCATCAACTGCAGCTGATGTTCAAGAAGCAAGTACAAGCCTGGAAGGACATCCTGCTTCGGGGTAGCGATCCGGCGAGCCTGGAGAAATACGGCAACGAGTTTTTCGCGCTGGAGAAAAACGTAGATGAGACCGCAGTCAGCTTGCAGAGCTCGGTGGACAACAGCGATATTCGGGTCAAATTAGGCGAGTTCGAAGAAGCTCACCAACAGTTGGATGAAAAATACCACGCCGGACTGGAAGTATTCCGTGCTTCGAATGGCAAAGATCTCCTCAAGATCGACGCCATGGCAAAAGGTCAGGATCGTCCGCCCACGGATCTGATCGATGGCGTGGTCATAGACTTAAAGACTGCTTACCAGGCTAAACAAGCACATCTCGAAGAAGCAGCCGTTTCCGCGCGGCGTGAAACCATTGTGGCCATAGTGCTCACCTCAGTGATGGCATTATTTGCGGCGACATATATCAGCCGAAAAATCGTAAACCCAATCCACGTTGCGCTGCGGCGCGCCGAAGCCATCGCGCTGGGAGATCTGACGGGAGATGAAATCGCGATTACCAGCCGGGACGAGGTCGGCGACTTGACCGCTGCCATTAACAAAATGAGCCATAGCCTGAAACGCATGATTTCTTCCATCACCGAGGAAGCAATGCACGTAGGCAGCGCCAGCGAAGAACTGAATTCCACCAGCCAGCAGATCACCGCAAACTCCGAACAGACTTCCGCGCAGGCGGATGTGGTATCCAAAGCCGCGCAGGCAGTTAGTCAGAACCTGCAGACGGTAGCCACCGGTGCGGAAGAGATGGGCGCGAGCATTAAAGAGATTGCCAAGAATGCAAGTGAAGCGGCCAAGGTGGCAGACTCTGCGGTTAAGGTAGCGGAAACCACCACTGCGACGGTCGCCAAGTTGGGTGAGTCATCTACGGAGATTGGGCAGGTCATTAAGGTCATCACTTCGATTGCGCAGCAGACCAACTTGCTGGCTTTGAACGCGACCATTGAAGCAGCCCGCGCAGGCGATGCCGGCAAAGGCTTCGCCGTGGTCGCCAACGAGGTGAAAGAACTGGCGAAAGAAACTGCCAAAGCCACCGAGGACATCAGTCGGAAAATTGAAGCCATACAGAGCGACACCAAGGCGGCGGTAGAAGCCATCGGCACCATTAGCGGGGTAATTCACCAGATCAACGATATTTCCAGCACCATTGCGACCGCGGTGGAGGAACAGAATGCGACTACGAATGAGATGTCACGCAATGTGAGCGAGGCAGCGCAAGGCAGTGGCGAGATCACCAGCAACATTTCGGGGGTAGCGCGAGCCGCTGAGAGCACTTCGCACGGCGCCGCCGACACGCAAAAAGCAGCCCAGCAACTGGTCGAGACTTCGGCCGAACTGCGCAGGCTGGTGGAGCAGTTCAAGCTAGCGCGTGACGCCGGCAGAAACCCGGTCGATTCCGATTTGCGGCAAAGCCAGTCAGCTCATGCTTAGTAATGACGGCTGAAGAGAGTGGGCGAGTACTCGGCGGAAACAATCGCAGAGAGACGGTGTTGATTTGAGAATAACTATTAAGACGAAATTATATGGTCTGATGGTCGCCAGTTTATTTTTTGTGGCGGGCGTGAGTGCGAACGGTTACTGGGGCATTAAATCAGTCGAGAACATGACAAGTGAGGTAGCTGCCACCGGGGCGGCCATTCGCAACCACGTCGAGGTCGGACCATACAACGACATGACCCGAGAGGATGTTGCGGCGATATTTGCAAAAAAGGGCCAGGAACAGCAGGACGGAATCGATAATCTTGCCCTGCATTCCAAGGTGTTGGAACAACGTGCGACCGCAGCCCGCGACGCGGTGACAGATCCAACCCTTAAAGCCACGCTCAGTGAAGAGGTCAGCATGGTGCGGGAGTATGTGCTTGCAGCCGACTCCCTAGCCAAAGCAATTACACACAACGCTGATAAATCCTCTTATGCGACCGAGGCTGAGCGCTTCGGGCAGCTCTCCAACCAACTTAGCCAAAAGATCGAAGACAGCACGGATCAATTGGAGCAAGGCGCAAAACAATCAGAGCACACTGCACTCACAAAAGGCACGCGGGCCACGCGCATCATCGTCGCTATCTGCGGGACATCGCTTCTGATTTTGTTTTTGGGTAGTTTCATTCTGGTGCGAACCATATCGTACGCACTGAGCCGGCTGACCCAGATGATTCACAATATCGCCGAAGGCGAGGGCGACGTAACCAAGCGACTGGAAGCGGCGGGAGGCATCGGCAACGACGAACTGGGCGAAGTAAGTCGCCTATTCAATCGGTTCATGGACAAACTGCAGGAGATCCTTCGCGGGGTCGCTTCCCACACCGATAAACTGACAGCTGCCAGTCAAAAACTGCTGGAAGCCAGCCAGCAAATCACCGCCAATTCCGGGGAGACTGCGGTCCAGTCTCAGTCTGTTTCACGCGCCACCCAGCAGGTCAGTCAGAATCTGGAAAGTCTGTCGACTGGCGCTGGTGAGATGTCGGTGACCGTCCAGAGCATCGCGACGAATGCCAACGAAGCCGCGAAAGTTGCGGAGTCGGCGGTCAGCGCGGCCGAAGCTGCTAATGCCACCGTGGCAAAGTTAGGCCAGTCCGGCGCCGAGATCGGTGTAGTCATCAAGGTCATCACCTCCATCGCTCAACAAACCAACTTGCTGGCGTTGAATGCAACTATTGAAGCGGCGCGTGCCGGAGAAGCCGGTAAAGGCTTCGCGGTAGTGGCGAATGAAGTCAAAGAACTCGCCAAACAGACAGCCAAAGCCACGGAAGACATCAGTCACAAAATCTCTACTATTCAGGTGGGCACTAAAGGCGCCGTGGAGGCAATCGGGACGGTCAGCGGCGTCATTCATCAGATCAACAGCATTTCCGCAACTATAGCGGCTGCGGTTGAAGAACAGAGTGCAACCACTCAAGAAATGACACGCAACAGCAGCGAAGCCGCCAATGGGGCCGCCGAAATCTCGGTCAGTATTAAGGAAGTAGCGCAGGCAGCGGAGGGTACATTGGCGCGGGCGCAAGAATCGCAAAAAAGCGCCCAAGAATTGGCTTCGATCGCAATCGAGTTAAGTCGACTGATGCGGCAATTCAAGATCGAGCGCCGCGATCCGCGCGTTGAGGTTTCTTTACCGGTCAAGCTCACGGCAACTGACGTTGACGGCCGTCATTTGGAGCATGAGGTCACAACCATTAACGTCAGCAGGAAAGGAGCTTTGCTAACCGGGGTTCGCGGCAAGCTTAGGCAAGGCGACACGGTCATTCTCAGCCGTCTGAACCGACAGGAACAGTACTCAATTTCATGGGTGGGACAAAAGCATACTGCCAAGGCAGGACAAATCGGCCTCTCGGCCAGCGATCCCACTAGCTCCTTTTGGAATGACGCGATCGACAAGTATTTACCGGCGGAGACAGGCAACGCAGAAGCAGGTTCCAGGGCGACGGCCAAGGCTGCCGCTGGCAGAGCCTAGCCCGCGCCACGATTTTCATCGCACGAAGTAAGCCACGTCTTATGAAACCAATTCGCATCCTGGTGGTTGACGATTCGGTGGTGATTCGCAAATTGCTCTCTGAGACCTTGTCAGAAGACCCAGCGCTGGAAGTCGTTGGCACGGCCAGCGATGGGCGGTTCGCGCTTGCGAAGTTGTCCCAATTGAAACCCGATCTCATCACCCTCGATATTGAAATGCCAGTGATGAATGGCCTGGAAACGCTGGCCGCCATACGCAAATTGCATCCCAAGTTACCGGTCATTATGTTCAGCACGCTAACTGAACATGGGGCCACGGCCACCCTGGACGCGCTATCGTTAGGCGCGTCCGACTACGCTACGAAGCCAAGCAACACTGGCAGCTTTCCAATTGCCATTGAGCGCATTCGCGCCGAACTTATTCCCAAAATCAAAGCCCTGTGCGGCACGGCGACAGCTAAAATTCCTGGGCTAGCGGTCGCCCGTGCCGCCTCAAAGCTACAGCCACACATCAACCCGTGGGTGGAAATTGTAGCCATCGGCACCTCAACCGGCGGCCCCAACGCTTTGGCCGAGGTACTCCCGCGTATCCCCGCGGATTTTCCGGTTCCAATCGTGGTGGTCCAGCACATGCCGCCGATCTTCACCCGGCTTTTGGCGGAGCGGCTGGCCAGCAGGTCGGCCTACCCGATTGAAGAGGGCAGCAGCGGTACCACTATCTCACCGGGACGTGCATGGATTGCGCCGGGAAATTTTCATATGAAAGTAATTCGCACAGGACTGTCTTCGCGTTTGACTCTGAATCAAGACGCGCCGGAGAATTCCTGCCGACCCGCGGTTGACGTTTTATTTCGCTCTGTGGCGAAAGCGTATGGAGCGAACGTTCTCGGGGTGGTGATGACCGGCATGGGATCTGACGGCGTGCTCGGAGCCAAAGACATTTGCGAGGCTGGCGGCAATGTGATCATTCAAGACGAACCCTCTTCGGTGGTCTGGGGAATGCCCGGGCTGGTACACGCCTCAGGGCTCGACGACGCCTGCTATCCACTCGATCAACTGGCGGGGGAGATCACGCGCCGCGTTCTACACAGTCGTGAGTCGCGCAGTCATCCCGATGTGCGGAAAACCACAGTGGAGCAAAGAGCACAATGACGCCTGCCGCCCAGACCGCAACCACGCCGACCGTTGCTCCCGCCAGAGAACCGGTGGATCCGGTATACCGGCAGATCCGCGACCTAGTCTACAAAGTTTCAGGCATCTACAAGGCGGAAGAGAAACTCTATTTGCTGGCCGATGGTTGCGCCCGCAGAATGAAGCAGCTGGGGGCCCGGACGGCCCGGGATTATTGGGACCAACTGACGGCGCAGCCCAGCCGTGATGGCGAACTCCGGCAACTGCTGAATGAAATCACGATCGGGGAAACCTACCTGTTCCGCAGCCCGCCACAGCTCGATGCCCTGCGCAAGGTCATCCTGCCCGAAATCGTGGGGGAAAAAACCAAGCAGATAACCAAACGGTTGCGCATCTGGAGCGCGGGTTGTTCCACGGGCGAAGAATCTTACACCCTGGCGATGAATATGCTCGAGGAAAGTGACCGCCTGCTGAAAAGCTGGACGGTTGAGATCGTCGCCACTGATTTGAACGACCGCTCAGTGGAGACCGCCAAAGCCGGCATCTACGGCGATTATGCCCTTCGCGGCACTACCGACTATTTCAAGCGCAAATATTTTTCGCCGGTCGATGAAAAGAAGTTACAAGTGCGCCCGGAGGTGAAAAAGCTCATCACTTTCAGCCGGCTGAATCTTCAGGACAACTCAAAAATGCTCTTCATGAAAGGCATGGACATAATTTTCTGTTGCAACGTACTCATCTATTTTGACGGACCTTCGAAATCAAAAGTGATTAACCATTTCTTTAGCAACCTGAATTTCGGAGGCTACTTTTTTCTAGGTACTTCGGAGTCGCTGGTGAAGTTGAACGAACAGTTTCACCTTGTCCATTTTCCGGGAACGATCGCGTATTGGAAACCAAGCCTGAGCAGTGGAAAATTATGATCGAATCGCTGACCACCGCCATCCGCGAGCGGGTGCAACGAATTGAAGCCATGCCCGCTATTCCAGCAGTATTCTTGCCGTTGCTGAAGCTGTTGAGCGATCCAGCAAAGGATGTGGCGCTGGATGAAGTTGTGCGCCTGATCTCGTATGACAATTCGATTGCCGCACAGTGCATGCGAGTGGCCAGTTCACCTCTGTTCGGACTAAGCCATGCACCGACGTCTATCAAGTCAGCGGTGATCAGCCTGGGCATGCGCCGGGTGGAGACGATTCTTCTTACTTGCTGTCTTGGACAAGCTTTTCCGGCAAAAAAATGGGCGCTGGATCCGGTGGTTTTTTGGCGACACTCGATGGGTTGCGCCCTGGTCTGTCGAAAGTTCAGCGAAAAGCTTCGCGCTGGAGACGCCGAATCAGCTTATATGGCGGGGTTGCTTCACGATATCGGATTCATGGTCAACTGTCTGGCTTTCTCCGAGGAATTTCAGGGGGCGATGACACGCGCGGTGCAGGAAGAAGTTACGCTGGACACCGCCGAACTGGCAACCATGGGCTTCACGCATTGCGATACTGGGCGTGCTCTGGCGGAGAAATGGGGCCTTTCCAAAGATCTCGTGGAAGTTATCTCCTATCACCATGCCGTCGAGCAAAGCCAAAGCGCACAGCCTCTGGTGGCATTGGTGCACTTGAGCGACCTGCTGTGCCGGATGCGTGGCCTGGGTTATGGATATTATGAGAGACAGAAAGTAGATTTGATCTCTGACCCGGCCTGGGCCGTTCTATTGAAAGCGCAACCCGAGTTGGGAGAGGTGGATCTGGTGCGCTTCAGCTTTGAACTGGACGAAGCGGTCGCCGAGATCCATGAACTGGTATCTGCGGTGCTCGGCCCAGCCCCAAGCAGAACTTGAGATCAGGGTTGTTGCTTGACCGCAAACCGTGAACGGCGCAGCCGTGGCTAACTGTGTACTTGAAGAGTAATAATGACCGGCAGGTTTTCAAAAAGCATTCTGACTTGCAGAGCCGGAGAGTCGGCCAAAGAGTGCAGGCTGTAATCGCTGCCGGTGATCACACTTGGTGGCGAAAGCATGCATCCGTCCGACAAACCAGCGATCTTGTTTTTGAAGTTGCCGGCCACCATATTGCAGACTTCACCCAGCGCGTCAGAGAAGTCTGATCCGACTTTTTCTACCGGCAAACCAAGCATCTTGGAGGCCATCAATACAGCGGTTTTCTCGTTGCAGCGCACCGTGATAACACCGCACAGCTGCCCCGCCAGTCCTACCATCGACGTCACGTTCATGCTGGATTCATCTATGCTCGAGGCTGGGGTCAGGTGACAAGACAGCATGAGTTCAAAGACTTCGCGCGTCGCCATCTCCAACAACGGAACCCATGTTTGATGGGTATCTGCGGCTGCAGCGGCGTGGCCTGAGGATGTCATATCTTACCTGCCAATACGGGGACCACGTGTTCTTTCACCTGCTCCGGCGTAAACGGCTTGCGAATGTATCCCCGCGCGCCGCAGGAGAGGGCCTGCACCACATGGGCCTCGCTGCCCTCGGTGGTGATCATAACTACCGGAACATTTTTTGCGCTCTCAATGGCGGGAAGCTGCTTGATAAATTCGATGCCATCCATGACCGGCATGTTGATATCGCAAAGAATCAGATCGACCGGGCTTTCCTTGAGCAGGCTCAGCGCTTCGGCGCCATTGCCAGCCTGGAATACTTCGCTCAAATCGATGCCCGCCTGCCGCAGCGAGCGCTCCACAATCTTTCGCATGACCGAGGAGTCGTCAATGATGAGGGCACGTATGGACATTGGTGGATGCGCGGAAGTTCGTTCCAGCCGACTTCCCTTTCGCGTACCTTACCTATATCGGCACACAAGCGACGGACTTTAGCAAACTGCCCGACATTGCTGCCTACTCTCACGCGTCACTGACTCCACTACTCCGAGTGGTTGTGCACGAGTCTAGAAAACTCCAGAAATTTGCAGGAAGAAACAGGCCAACCGACTATTTCACTTTTCTGTGACTGTGCGGAACTCTAGCAGACGCAGTCAGAGCAGGACTTCCCCTGCATTGCGACCAAGCCGTCAGTTGGGGACGTTATTCCGGCTAATGATCTGCAATCGGCTGATTTTGACCGCTAAAGGCGAAGCCGGATCTGGCCGAAAGGTAAGTGTGCGGTGTCTCCGCGCAGAGTCTTCTCGATGCCAGCAACTCGGTGGAAAAGCTTATGTCAAGCGCAATCGTCAATGCCCCGATAGCGATCAAACCCGTACGGCAGGTTCTGGCAAAAATCGCGCGAGCGCTGATTTGGCCGAACATGCTGCTAGCGGCTGCAACTCTCATGGCGCAGGAACAGCCTAAAGACCTTGGCGAAGCTAGCTTGGAAGAACTGGCGAACATCCAGGTTTACAGCGCCTCGAAACACCTGCAGAACGCCAGTGATGCACCCTCCTCCGTTACGGTCATCACGGCGGACGAGATCCAAAAATATGGCTACCGGACGCTGGCTGACATTCTGCGGAGTGTGCGCGGCTTCTACATGACCTCGGACCGGCTGTATAGCTACGTCGGAGTGCGCGGCTTTGGACGCCTTGGGGACTGGAACAGCCGCATCCTGTTGCTGGTGGACGGCCACCGCATCAACGACAACGTTGACGGTCACGGCATGTTAGGCACGGAGTTTCCGGTGGATGTGGACCTGATCGAGCGCGTGGAAATCATTCGCGGCCCCAGTTCGTCGCTCTATGGCGCCGACGCCTTCTCAGCCGTAATCAACGTAATCACCCGCAGGCCCCCGCAACTGAAAGGTGTGGAACTCTCGTTTGAGCCCGCTAGTTTTGGCACCTTCCAGGGACGCGCCAGCTATGGTGGCCAATACCGGGGCGTTGACATGCTGCTCTCCGGCACGTTCTACAACAGCCAGGGACAGACCCTGTTTTTTCCCCGGTTCGACAGCCCCACCACCAATAACGGAATTACACGAAACACGGATTACGAAAATTCTCAGCACATCATGGCTACGGTCAGTTTCCACGGCTTCACCCTGCAGGGGTTGTACAGCGAGCGAGACAAGGGAGTTCCGACCGGATTTTTCGGGACTTTGTTCAACGATCCTCGCACCGCCAACTTCGACAACCAGCAATACGTCGTTCTCAGTTACCAGCACTCCATCAGCGAGAAGTGGGATTTGACGGTTCAGACGTCCTATGACCAGGGCCGTCTGCAAGGGCCGCAGACGTATTCCACAGGGTTGCCTGACGGATCGACCACCGTGGATACGTATTCCTACCGCGGAGATTGGTGGAACGACGAAGCGAAATTGAGTGGAACCGTGCTCGAGAAACACAAAGTTACCGTGGGGACGGAAATCACCGACAACCTGCGGCAAGACCAGGGAAGTTACACTCCCATCGGCAACATCTTTGTCCCGTTCCCTGGCAGTTCAGTGATCTGGGCGCTCTACGGGCAGGATGAGTTCACCATCACCCACAAACTAACCTTGAGCGCAGGGCTGCGCTACGATCATTACTCGGATTTTGGCGGGACCACCAATCCGCGTGTGGGCCTGATCTACCATCTCTTCCACCCGACTACTCTGAAACTGCTCTACGGAACGGCCTTCCGTGCCCCCGAGCCTTTCGAGCTCGCACCTGATTTCGGGCCGTTCTACGACGCAAATCGGCAACTCAAGCCAGAGAGGATGCGCAGCATCGAAGGCGTCGTGGAGCAGGGGCTTGGACCACATTACACGCTTTCGGGCAGTGTTTTCCGCAACTGGATCAGCAACCTGATCTCGCTGGAGACGAACCCGGCCGATAACCTGTTTGTGTATCAAAATTTCGGTAAAGCGAATGCCACCGGCGTGGAAGGCGAGTTGGCCGGCCACTTGGCCAGCGGTCTGCAAGGCAAGGCAAGCTACAGCTACACCCAAGTGGAGGATCCGGTAACGCATGAGATTTTCTCCAACTCGCCCCAGCAGCTGAGTAAATTGAACGTGATCGTGCCTATGGTGCGGCAGCGGCTATTCGCCAGCCTGGACGCGCAGTACACCAGCTCGCGCCAGACTTTGGCGGGAAGCACCGTCGGGGGCTTCTCGGTTTTCAATGTCACATTGCTGGGACACACGCTGGGAAAACACCTGGACGTCTCCGCCAGCGTCTACAACCTTTTCGACAAGAAGTACTTCGATCCCGGCCGCCCCGAGGATCCGGAAGACAGCATTCAACAGGACGGCAGAAGCTTCCGGGCTGGAATAATTGGCAGATTTTAGAGCGGATGGATCGAGGGCGGTGCAACTGACAAACCAACCAGCACGGCGGGCGGTTCAGGAGTGTGCGTGCGGCTTATTTGGACAGCATGGTGTGGAAGTCTGCTAATTTTGCTTGCGCCGGCCTGCGCTCACGGACAAGAGGCCAGCGAATACCAGGTCAAGGCTGCGTACCTTCTTAACTTTGCGAGATCCGCGCAGTGGCCACCCGGGTTTTTGCCAGATGACAATACGCCCCTGATCATCGCAGTTTTTGGGGGTGACGAAGAATTCGTGAACGCACTCAAAGGGATAGTCGCGGGAAAGGTTATTGGAACTCATCCAATTGCCGTAAAGCATCTCAGGGCAGGGGATAATCCGGCAGCCTTTCATTTGGTGTTCTTTCGGGCTTCCGAGCGGAAAAACACCCCCGCCGTGATCGCCACTTTAAAGGAGAACAATTCTCTTCTGGTAGGCGAGGATCCTGCGTTCCTGCGCGACGGTGGGATGATCAATTTGATTTTGGACAAAGGGAAAATCCAGTTCGAGGTTGGGCAAACCGCCCTGGACCAGAGCAACATTCATTTCAGTGCGATGTTCTTAAGCCGGGCGAAGACGACTTCCGGCTTGTCCAATCAGCAGGCGGACACACCTCGCTTAATCCTTGTCAAGATTTCTCCTGAATATCCCGTTATCGCGCGACAAATGAACCTAAAAGGATCCGTGCAACTGGAAGCAGTGGTAGGCCGCGACGGCATGGTCAAAGACGTCAAAGTGATCGGCGGACATCCCTTGCTGGCCGATGCGCTGTCGCGGGCCGTCAAACAATGGAAGTATGAGCCGGGCGCAAAGGAAAGCACCGAGCTGGTTAAATACAGTTTTGAACAATAGGACGACGCCCCGTCGTGAGTGAGTGCGCAGCTACAGGGATATTCCATTTACAGAATCCGCAATCACGGCGATTAAGGTTACTCATGACAAATGGCACTGAAAAGAGGATGTCAGAACAATCTCCTCGGAGGTCGGCAAGGCGGATAACCACGCCGCTGGATTGTGGCACGCAATCCTCTCCTTTCCCTTCGCGGTCTGCGACATATCAGAAGTTTCGTCTGGCATTTTTTTCTCATCTTGCGAGATCAAAGGAAATTGGATAATGATCGGAAGCTTTGACCCCGTTGTGAACCCGTCCTTTATCTGCTCGCATCGGGCCCCGCACGAAAGCCCAGTCGATATGGCGGCCGGCTTCGAGGACATGGCGCGCTGGAGTTGTAGCCAGACGAGCGCTTGGCACGGCACAGCAGAATCCTGCGGCGAACAGTTTCTCTGCAGGACCAGTCTTGGCAGCGTTTAGATTGAGGTCGCCTGCGAGAATGAGTGGGGTCACTGAACTGTATGCCGAAGCATCACGTAATACCTCATCCAATTGGGCGAGGCGTAGGTCATCGTTGGCGCGGCTCTCCAGGTGCAGGTTATAAGTCAGAATCGGAACGTTTGCTACGTTTATCTCGGCGGCAAGAGCAATTCTTCCTCCGAGGCGCTCCTGAAAAGTTTGCAGCTTCGGCTTGAACCAGCGCGGCTTCCAGAAGTCCGACTGCCGCTGAAAATGAATTACTCGTGGATTCGAAATTCTCCAGCGCGAGAGAGTCGCCTGACCGTGATAGGCCGGGTTGGCCTTCGTTCCTTGGGTTAATTCCACAAACTCACGCCCGAAGACGTAATTCAAGCCGAGCTTTCTGGCGATCTCCTGAGCGACATTAACGTGGTGAGTGCGATGTGCATTGATATCGACTTCCTGGAGAATGCAAATGTCGGCTTGCGCATCACCCAGGAAATCAATTATTGCTGAGAGCTTCAGTCCGCGGTCGATGTTCCAATCGAGAACTCGAAAGGAACTGCGCGGCCAGGAAAGCCACTGGCTAGGCGCAAAGTTCTCAGCAATGATTTCTCTGGTTGCCACAAATCAAATTACCGCCGTTGCCAACTGTGGGAATACGTTCCGCTGCGCAAAACTCAGGTCCACTGGATCGTCGATCTCGGCCCAGGCCATAGCTTCCGTGCTGGTAAAGCCGATATGAACCCCTTCGTTTGCAAGTTGCTGCACGGCAACGTTGAAAAATTCGTTTACGCGGCCAAAGCCGATGAGCTTATTCATCTTCCGGAAGAATTGGTTTTGAATGAATTTTGAGAAGACAGTTATTCCGATATAAGTGCCGCTGAATTCTTCGCGCGAGATTTTCTTGCTCATTTCAACTACGCGATCGCCTTCGATAATGACTTTCATGGTTTCGTCGCGCCACAACGGATCGATAATCATCGAGATCGGCGCGTAAGGACGTACTGCCGATTCCAGAATTCCAGGATCAAATATTACGTCTGCATTTAGAACGATGAAACTATCGCCCCGGAGCCAATCGAGCGCAAGCCAAAGAGAGTAAATGTTATTCGTAATGGAGAAAGCTGGATTTTCGATGAAATGATTGGGTTGATTATTGGTCAGCGATCTGGCCCTTACGTGCGAGATGATTTGTTCCTTTTCGTAACCGACGACAATTGCGACGTCGTTGACACCAGCCATTGAGAGGGCCTCGAGTTGGTGATCCAGGATGGTGCTGCCGTCAACTTCGATCAGGCACTTGGGATGCTCGCCGTGCACGGAGCGAATCCGCGTCCCCTGACCTGCAGCTAAGATTACGGCTTTCATAATGCCTCCTTGAGCGTGCTTACATTCGGTTTCGCTCCGCTTTGGGCTGGTTGCGAGAAGAACCTGCGGTTGAAGTAGAGCGTCAAAATCCACGTGAGGTGAGCGCCGAGTGTCGCTAGAAAGAACAGGAGCGGCAGGGCGCCAATCACCGTGAAAATGACGATGTAGTGGATCATGACTCCCCGTTTTTGGAATGCCTGCACCTGCCGGACGACGCGCGAGATCCAATTGCGGGAGTCTTTTTCAAGTAGGTGATAAAAGCGGCCGAGGTATTCTTGCGGGCGATCCGGGCTAGTGGCGCGTTTGCGTTGCACCGCTGTGGTGATAAAGGCAAGAGCAGTGCCGACTACAAGCGCCACGCCCATCCAGATCGCGACCTTTCCGTATTGGCGGCTGAGACCGATCGTGATTCCACCAAAAAGCAGGAGATAACTAAGGCCGTCGGCAAAACCTTCGAGCCAAGTCCCGTGTGGCGACTCGGCGAACTTGACCCGCGCCAGCATCCCATCCATCTCATCGAAAAGACCCGCAATATAGAAGAGGACGGCGCCGAGCACATACCACCAATACGATCCGTGCGCAAACGCAATCGCCGACAAGATGGAAACAAGCACTCCGCCGAATGTGACTGCATTCGGACTAATGCGTGTGTGCGACAGAAATCTCACGAACGGGCGGCAGAGACGTCGATTGAAGGACGTATGAATGCCGTCGAGAACTTTGCCAGAGTGGGCGATTAAGAACTTTTCCGCGAGCGCAGCCGTTTCTGGAGAGGTGACCGCGACACCCTCGGGATTGGGGAGGGTCGAAGAGGCGTTGTCGCGGATCACCTCGTGCAAAGTCGTATATGCGGGTTTGGCCCAATCGACCGAGGGCAACTCGACTTGTGACAGGTGAGTTAAAAAGTGCTTGGTGGTCACCCAGTTCCAAGGCAGCCAAAGGAACGGAACTTTCAAATAGCTCTTGAGGATGATCCAGCTCGACCACGCCCGCGGATCAAAATTCCTCACCCGGATTAGGTTGACCCGGACTTTGCGTCGAGTCGCTTCGTCCGTGAATCGATGGACGAGTTTGTCACTCAGTCGGGTCGGACAGATCAGTAGAATTTCATCTGCTCCGGCGCGGGAGGCTGTCAGTATCGTTCTCATCAGGAGTGGAATGCCGGCAATGGGCCGAGTCAAGAGATCGCTCGCATTATGTTCTTTTAGCGACGCGATAGATTCAGGTATGGAAATGACTGCCTGCATTACAAGATCTCCTTGATAACGGTTGGAAAGCTGGCCGTCTGTTCTGTCTGCTTGCTCACCGCGCGGGAATTCCAGGCGAGCCAGACAATCCCGATCAGGGCCCATAACAGATCGCGCACGCGGCGAGTTAAGGCCAACGCAAGGCCGAGCGTTGGCAAAAAACCGGCCATTGCAAAAGCGGAAATTGCCCCGCCCTCGTCGGAGCCGAGGCGGGCTGGAATCCAACCGCTGACCAGTTTCAGAGCGCGCGTCACGCCTTCGATCGCGAGCACCACAAAGAAATGCATCGGGAGATGCAGCGCCCAAAGAACGACAAGAACTTCTGAGGCAATCAACGACTGGCACCCAATATCAATCCAAAACATCTTGCTTACCAGCGCCGGGTGCTCGCGGCGAAAACTTCGGATTGACGCTTCAGATTTTCCAGCTCGAACCAGCCAGGATGGAGCCCGCTCGCCGAATGCACGTAGAACGCCCGACAGGACCGGATTTCGTCGCGTAGTAACAAAAACAGTGAGAGCCAGAACGAGAATTGGCGGAATCGAGTGAAAGCTTGCGCCATGCGCTGCGACGAACGGCAAGCTGACGACTCCTGTGATAGCGATCAGCGCCGAAGTGAACCAGTACACTCCGTTATCAAGAAAAGTTGCGGTTATAGTCCGGTCAGCTGATGTCCCCAGGAGCTTAATCTTCATGGGCTCGGAAATAACTGGGCCGAGGACGGTGAGATATCCCATCGATTGCGAGGCAAGGCGCACGGCAGCCAAGGTCGTGTTATGGACCGAAATGTCCTGGCCTTTCAGTGAGGCCGACCAGGTCAAGCTCTGCAGGTATAGTCGAAGCGTGCTCAACGCCAAAACGATCGGAAGCGCGAGTCGGATGGCTTTCAACTGCTGCATCATCGATGGCAAGCGCATGTGTGCAATCACCAAGGTGAAAAAGACAACGGCGACAACCGCGATGACGACGTGAGTTTTCTTCATTGGAGCGATCTCGCCTGGTCCTCAAACTCTGCGGAGCGGTCTTTCAATGGAAGCAGTGCGTAACCGGAGTTCTCAATGGTCAGTTCTGACTGACCAAAAATCCGAATTTCACTGGTTGTGTGGGTTGAGGAAGCGAACCAGAATTGCCCGACCCTCTGGTACGTGTGCACGAAGTGAACACTACGCACCCAGAAGGATGGATTGCGCGCCGGCTGGCCTTCAATGCGAACTATGGAATAGTCGCTCGCATCGACCCAGATTTTTCCGCGGATGAGGTATTTGTTTTCAGTTTTTGGAGAAACCTGCAAGACGTAGGCGGATCCTGTTTCGAGGTTCTCTTGCCCGATAATTTGGAAATCGTAATTTGCCGGAGTGATGCGAGTGCCACTGCGCGTACCGCGGCGTGAAGCATCAGTCTCTTCGCTCAGCAATTTTTGGAAAACATGCTTGCGAATTGAGCCGGATCCTGCTTCAGAAAGAACATCGAACTGCTTCGCGCCGTCAGCACGGCAAGTGACCTGTACCAGCATGTCGGCATGGCGTTTCTTGTTAACTGCCGAGTAATGCCGAAACGCCGTATATCCGGTCATTTGGGATTGGCGCTGGGCATCAAATTCCATCATCCTGGCGACCACATCGTCACCTGAGGGGAGCGGAGGCTGGGTTTGAGCCGATGCGATCGCCACTATAGAAACCGTGATCGCCAAAGTGGAAAGCGCGTTGTTGATAGTGAGCTTCATATCAAAACTCCATGACGAATTTGCCGTGAAACGTCCGGGCTGGCCCGTTGAAGAATTCTCCGAAGCGATAACTTTCAAGGTCGTTCTGCACGTCGCGGTAATTGGGATGATTGAAAAGGTTGAACACGCCGAACCCTACCCGCGCGTGCTTTTCTTTTATGGGCAAATGGATTTCGCGCCAGACCTGTAGATCGGTCGAGACAAAGCGCGGATATCGCTGTTCATTTCTTGGCCCAACGAAGTTGCGGTACTGATCGATGGTTGAGTACGGGAATCCTGAGTGGGTGTCTACGACCGGGGCGAAAGTCAATTTCCAGGGCACGGCTATTTCGCCCCAAGCCAAAATACGATTCGGCGCGTCGAAATTCAGACGGCCGCGCTGATTTGGATCGATTATTGCCAGCGGATCGTTTCCGAAGAATTGGTTGAAGTCATTCAGATCGCCATAGGTATGCGAACGGACGTAAGACGCATTCAGCGTGCTGCGATGGATGCGATACCGTCCCGTGATTTGAAATTCTTTGTAGAGGTCGCTTCCGCCGTTCGACAACGAGAGAATGCCAGTCGGTCCATAGGAAACGGGATTCAGAAAGAATTCACGCACCGTATTTCGCTGTTGATACCCGACTCGAAGTAGGAAGTCGCTTGTGACTTGGCGATCGACTTCAAGATTCCAAACTTCGCTGCGTGGATTGCGAAGTCCGTTTGAGATGACGTTCGCGTATGCAGTCGAGGCGAGTACTGCGCCGGCGGGGTCGAATGTTTCGACCGTACGGTCCGGAAGATCACGGAAAGCTGGAATATCGAGCGGAACGCGATCATAGAAATAACCCGCTCCGCCCTTTAACAATGTCCTTCCGTCGCGGGTGAGCGCCAGAACGAAACCGGCACGAGGAGCCGTGTTGACTGAATCTGTGACCGAATCGCGATCGAAGCGCAGCCCCAAGTCAAACGTCAACCGATTTGAAACCGTCCATTTATCGCCAACAAACCAGGCAGTCTCGTTCTGATCGACTCCGAAAGTTGCAGCGGAGCCGAACTGAATTCGCTCCAGCGGATACCCGGCAACACCGATGATCTGGACTGGGAGGAATTGCTGGCGGCCATCGTAGTAGCTATGCGCGAAGTCCGTTCCAGCATCGACTTCATGCGTTCCCAAAAAGTGATGCGGATGGGATCGGAAGATCTCTTCCCATTGGGTACGTGAAGTGTCGCGATGCTGGCGATTGAAGAAGCCGCCTCTTGTGGTTTCGACAAGGAGTTCGTAAGGCGAATCGCTATTGGGCAACAGGTCGGCGTTGAATCTACTGAAGCTCAACTGTGAAGTCAGCAAATCGCCGGAATTCGTGATGTATCGGTCTTGGAGATCTGCCTGATATCCGCGCTCATGCAAATCGGGCGTGCTCAGCTGCGGCGTGAACGTATTTAAGCCGTAGTAGTCGAGCTTTTGCGGAAAGATCGCAAATGATGCCGTCGCTGTGTGGTTTTGGCTGATGTTGAAGTCAAGCTGGCTATAGGAATCGAAGAGCTCCGATTTTGAATCACTCTGGAGAGCCGGCAGGCTATAAACCTGGTCTCGTTCGTAGCGGTATTCGAACGACTGTGTAAATGCAACCCGGTCTTTCACGATCGGACCCGAAAACGTGACCCGTGGCGTGAAGGCCGCGATTCCAATGACTGATCCGTCCAGCCGCCGGAGTCGGGGAAGGAAATTTTGCGCGGACACCCGAAACTTGTCGAAGTCACCCGCCTTGGTCTCGACATTCGAGACCGCTCCTGTAAATTTTCCGTATTCCGGGTCATACGGCGTAGAGAGGACCTGAACAGAGGAAACAACGTCGATTGGAATGTTGATGGCGGTCTCGCCCGTGGCAGGATCAGTCACATCGGTGCTGTTTACGAGCGACCCGTTGTCCGATGCGTGGGCACCTTTCATGTTGATCAAACCGTTCGGACCGCGAACCACGCCGGGAACCAGAGGCAGCAAGCTCTGGAAATGCTCATCGATGTTTGGCATGTTTCTGACCGCGGATTCTCCGACCGTGTCACTACCTGAAGCTCCCTTTGGGTCGACCTGATCTGTGCTGGCGGTTACAGTCGTCGACTGGGCAAGGACCACCAGCTTCATTTCGAGGGAAACTTCGGAAACCGCGCCTGCTTGGACTGCTACGCGTCGCGTTCCTGCCATGCCACTGCTTTCTGCGGAAATCGCATAGTCTCCGGGGAGAACTGCATCGAACGAGAAGCTACCCTGGTCGTCGCTTTGCACTTCAATATGGGTTGGACCGGTCAGCAAAACCTTGACAGAAGGAATGACTGACCGGCCTCCATCGTCATCGACGATGAACACTACGCCGTGGACTCTGCCGGTTGTTCGTTTCGGCTGTTGAGCGAGAGCGCAGGCGCCGAATAGCGCAATCGCGAGCGCAATCTTGGTGAACCCGCCTGTCATTCCGCTCTCCTTGGTACGGCTGAGCTTGCGTTGGGTCTCTTCCGCATGTGCACAATTGCGCCGTTCTGTTCGAACGAGACCTCATCCATTAGCGTCTTCATCAGGTAGATCCCGCGTCCATGCGTGAATAAGCGGTTTTCTGGAGTCGTGGGATCAGGGACCGTGCTGCTCTCAAATCCTTGCCCCTCGTCCCGGACCGTGATTGAGACTTCTCCATCCATGTAGCAGCGGCACTCGACATGAACGCACTTGTATGAGTTCTCACCATTCCCATGGATCACGGCATTCGCCAGGGCTTCGCGCAGAGCCATCTCAATTTCGACCTCGGTTCCATCCGCATTTCTAAAATTCAGGATGAATCTCATGAGTTGATCGATAAATGGCGAGATGGCTTTGATTCGGCTCGGGAGCGACTGTCGCAATTCAACGAAAGGTATGGACTGAACTGTTCCCAGCACAGGCAAGAGAGATTGTGTGCGAGCCATAGTTGCAATCTCCATTTGGAATTCGTGTGCCATCACCCACGGATAAGGCAAGATTCGTGCCAAATCTCCGGCCGATTAAGTGATTGAATTTAGGGCTGCGGCGCGAAGAAACACATCGACAGATGTTGAAGAGGTGTCGAAGATGTTGAAGACACCAAGACAGTTCGAGCAAATTGTGGGTTGGTAAATGAATGAGAAGATCGCGAGCTGTCTGGCTGGAATTTCCGATGTTACCGCAGTTGTTTTTGCATAGCTTCTAATTCAGCACGGCAGATGTTGCTGGACTCGCGCAAGGGATCCTCGCGCTTGGCCACCCTGGACTGAATTTCATCGGGAGTAAGGTTTGGCTCCGAGTACGTACTAATAATGTGCTCAATAACCCGTTCAGCGCTCGCGAGCACGTCTTTTGACGAGCTTAGACGTATTCGGCTTATAAGTGCGTAGGTAGGGATGAGCTTATTCAGGTCTTGAAAGCTATGTTGGATGGCATCAGCATTAGCTCGCGCGCTTTCGCTGATGAAATCTGAATACAGTTGCTCGCGGTGAAAGATTCTCTTGGCCAGAAGGTCCCGGCGATCCTGGTGTCGTTGCATAACCCAGGTGCTCACACTGGATGCGAATGCGCCTGTGAGCGAGCCAAAGATCGCTGCCAGCGCCGAAATACTTGCCGGATCCAATCTCATTTTCAAGAGTTACCGGAAAACTGCCCTCCTTACCGGTAGTAAAGACACATGAGCCCTAGGAACCCTAACAGCAGAATTACTACGCAGAAGCCGATCACAAACATGGTTTCGTCGTTGCCCTGCTTGCGGCATTCCGGATCTGGTTCAAGGTAGAGAATTGCATCGTATATATCTGGGTCGGTCATCTCTTCGATGTTCCACTTCGAGCCATGTTTTTTTGCCATTACGTCCTCGTTAATGCATTGCAACTTGACCGCCCGCACCCGGATGGTTCTTAGCGAGCAAGAAGGACAAGAAAAACATCAGCACCGAGAGCATTGCCAGAAGCCAGTACACCTCAACGTAGGAGATAGCTTGGGCTTGTCCCAACAGCGCGGCGTACATCCTGGCGAGCGCCTGTCGACGTGCATAATTCGCACTCAACCCGACATGTGTCAGACGGGTCGCTAAGCCCGTGACTGCCGCATCAAAGCGCGGAGTCCGGGTGTATTCCGCCAGTATGGACTGATGGTACTGGCTTCGGCGCGCAATCAACGTAGTTACGGCCGACGTGCCTACGCTTTGCCCGATGTTACGCATGAAGTTCATCAGGCCGGCGACAGCGTTGCTTTTCTCCTTCGGAATGCCAACGTACCCGGCAGCAGTGAGAGGGACGAACAAGAATCCGACCGGCAGGTAACCCACGATGCGAATCCACACCGCGGCCCGGAAACTTATAAGCAAATCAAGCTGCTTGCACGAGATGTACATCCCGAGAGCCAGAGTGATCCACCCGAACGCCAGTAGGTAACGGGCCTGGAATCGCGCCAGCAGTCGGCCAACCAGCGGTAAAACGAACAAAAGGAGGATGGCTGCTCCCGAGAGCACCATGCCCGCTGACTCGGCGGTGTAGCCCATCAATGTCTGCAGGAATTGTGGGAGAAGCACGGTCGAGCTGAACAGGACCACTCCAACCACAAAGAACATCAAGTTGGTACTGGCAACATTAAAAATCTTGAACAAGCGGACGTCCACGATGGGTTCTTTCTGGAACCATTCCCAGATCACCAGCGAAACCAGACCGACTGCGGCAGTAACGATCAAAATGGTAATGAAATGCGATCCGAACCAATCATCTTCTTGTCCTTTATCAAGCGCGACCTGGAGAGCCCCGACGCCGATGGCGAGCAGACCAAACCCGATGTAGTCGAACCTTCCTGCTCCCTTTTTCTCACGGGATAAATAAGGAGGATCCTGCACCAGCTGAGAGACCAACAACACCGCCAGAATCCCCACGGGGACATTGATGTAGAAAATCCAGCGCCAGGAATAGTTGTCAGTGATCCAGCCTCCCAGCGTGGGACCAATCGCAGGCGCGCAGACAATAGTGATTCCATAGAGAGCGAAGGCCAGGCCTCGCTTCGCTGGGGGGAACGTATCCGCGAGAATCGCCTGCGCCATCGGTTGAAGTCCGCCACCAAATGCACCTTGCAGTACACGAAACAAAAGCAGCAGTCCGAGGCTGGGAGCGATACCACATAGGAAGGAGCTGACCGTAAAGAACACAATGCAAGTCAGGAAGAAACGCTTGCGTCCCAGCCAGCTAACCAGAAAGCCGCTGATCGGAAGCACGATAGCATTGGATACGAGATAGGTCGTCAGCACCCAAGTGCTTTCATCATTACTTGCGCCGAGGTTGCCGGCGATGTGGGGGAGGGCCACATTCGCAATGCTGGTATCGAGCACCTCCATGAAGGCAGCGAGCGAAACCACCACGCCGATAAGCCACGGGTTAACCTTCGGCTCATCGAGTGCCTGCCCGAGCGCAATTGAACCTGCGCTCATCGCACCCTCACGTCAGGGTCCACGGATAACCCAGGCTTCAATAGTCCGTCGGCATTGAAGTCCTGCGCTTGAGAGCGGTCGAAGTCGATTCGCACCGGCACACGCTGCACAACCTTTACGTAGTTGCCGGTTGCGTTTTCAGGAGGCAGCAAGCTGAACACGGAACCGGTGCCTCCGCCTAAGTTGGTTATGTGAGCTTTCCAGCTGCGGCCGTAGGCATCGACCTTCACCTCAACCGGCTGGCCCGGACGCATGTGTTCAAGTTGAGTTTCTTTGAAGTTAGCAGTCACCCAGATGTCATCGAGGGGGACGACATCCATCAGTTCCTGCCCAATGCCGACGTTCTGGCCAACCTCCGCGGTTTTCTTTCCGACAATTCCATTTACCGGGGACCGAATAACCGTGTAACTAAGATTGAGTTCAGCCTGGTCCAACTCGGCTCTACGTTGATCGACTTGCGCGTTGGCAGCATCCGCCTTGGCGCGCGCCACCGAAACCTGCTGAGGAGCTGTTTGCGCGCTCCGCAAGTCGGCTTTCGACTGCAAGAGCTTTCCCTCGGACTGATGAAGAGCCTGCTCGTAGGACTGAACCGCCGCCGTCGCGGAAACGACAGCAGCGCGGTTGGCTTTTGCGGCCGCTGACGCCTGATCATATTGCTGTCGTGAGATATCTTCTTTCGCGACTAGTTGCGAATAACGGACAAAGTCTGAGTCCGTTTTCTCGGCGTTAGCTTCGGCCTGCAACAGCTCCGCCTTGGCCGACTCCAAATTCTGTTGAGCTGCTTCTATTCCCGCCTCGGAGTTGTGGACCGCCGTTTCATCTGAATCGAGAGTGCTCCAGGCGGTAGCAGATGCGACTGGGACGCTCCACATCGAACCGGCAGCGCTCGCTTCCGAATCGGCCAGATTTGCCCTTGCCTGATCAACCGCGACCTTGTAATCCTTGGGATCGATAACTGCAAGCACGTCGCCGGCATGAACAATCTGTCCCTCAATCACACGTACTTCGAGCAGTTGCCCATTAATGCGTGCGCTGAGTGGCATGACATGTCCATCTACTTGCGCGTCGTCGGTGTCTTCGTAAAGAAATGCATTGCGTATGAAGTAGCCGGCTACGAGAACAACAATCACCGCACCCATCGAGATCAGTAGCGTTCTGTTACGACGAAGCTTCGAAGGCTGACGACGGTCTTCGCTTAAAACCGTGTCCGCCGTTGAAACCTCCGGCTCTTGATCCAGAACCGCAGTGTCTTCTTCACCCTCGTATATCGTTTGGCTTGCAGTGTCGTTCGACATTACTTTCCTCCCAAATATTGGTCGTAGTTCGTGCGTGCTACTCCAAGAGCGCGAGCCAGCGAGAGCTTGGCAAAATTGTGGTTGTAAAGGCTGGTGAGGTACTGATCGTTGGCGCTGGCGAGAGACTGCTCGGCCTGCACGACCTCTACACTGTCCGTCACGCCGGAGGAGAAGCGGTCTTTCGAGCGGGCGAGGTTTTCATTCGCAAGCTCAACGTTTTGCTTCGCGACGGTGACTTGCTCTTTCGCGGCATTCAGGTTGAGAAATGCTGTCCGCACGTCATAATCGATCTGGCCGCGAACGTTTTCCGACTCCGCTTTCCGCTGCCGCAGTTCGGCTTCCGCTTGAGTTATGTCGCCTTTTATCCGGCCACCGGTGAATATCGGAATGTTGACCCCGGCTTGAAATGCGAAATCGCCATGCGATTGGCCGAAGGTCGTGCCGACGTCCCCGTACTCACCGTTGGCTGCGAGCACGGGAAAGCGTTCACCCTTTGCGGCCGAAAGACTCTGAGCGGCAGCTTTTTCGGAATCGAGCGTCGCGCGGAAATCGTTGCGCGAGCGGTACGCGATCTTTAGCGCGTCATCTACGCTGGGAGGATTTATGTCGGAATAGGGAAGCTGATCGGAGAGACTAAATTCCTGTCCCAGCTGCAATCCGATGGCACGTCCGAGGTCCAGTTTTGCTACCGCGAAATTGTTGCGCGCGATGCTGAGGTTGTACTCTTCCGTGTGTAGCTGAACTTCCGTTCGCGTTACGTCAATTCGCGGAGCCGTGCCGGCCTGCTCCTCATCACGGGCTTGGTCGTAGAGCGCCTTTGCATTCTGCACTTGTGCCTGCTGTGCCTGAATGCGCGAGTCGGCTTCGATTACCTGTAGATACGCATTGCCAACCGCCAAGGTGACGACATCAAGCACATCGTTGTAGTTGAGCTTCGCTGCCTGCTCCGCGGTACGAGCGGAACGAAAACGCTGGATTGATTCGAAGCTGAAGAGCGTTAGACTCAGGTTGGCATCGACGGAGCTGTAGCTGAAAGGCCCAACAACTTTCGGAATGATCGGAACGTTTATGCCGAAGGTGGACAGGTTCACCTGCTCGACATTTTCGGAAGCCCCTGCGCTGACCTGAGGCAAGAGCTTGCTGAGCGCAAGTAGCCGCTGACCGCGCGCAATGCGCGCGTTTTCTCCGCTTTCAATCGTTGCGAGGTTGTAGCGCAGAGCTTGAGTGATGGCATCACGTAGACTTAAATGCAGAACTTCATTCGTTGCGGGCCCGCTCGGCACGCTTCCCGCAATCGCACTTGTCGTTGCGGCCGCGCTTTGACCGCTTGCGTAGCCGGCGGTTCCCATTCCAGAGCTGTATTGCGCCACGGCCGGAATGCTGAAAAAGAACACGGGCGGTATTCCGAAAAAGCAAAAGATCGCCGCAATGGTCACGCCTGCCAATGAACGCGCTCTGTTCAACAGAAATTGTGTTGAAGAACTCATTTCACTTCGTCTCCTGAACGTCTCTGCTCGCACGCCGGGCGAGTTGCTTCAAGACGTGCTTTGTAAACACGTCGCCGCAGCAGCGGATTCTGGTTCCTTCGGTCATTAGGTGAAGCAGCACATTTTCGCCCTCCTGGCTGATCGTCGTGATGTGTTTCATCTCGACAACCAGCTCACGGCCCTGAAGGTCCGCTCTCGCGCTTTCGAACGCGCTCCTGAGCTCCGCCACCCAGGGAGCAATAAGCTTGCCCTCAAGAACCAGACGGCGCTGACTACGGCGATCAATAAGCGAGATCTTCAGCATGTGTATTCCCGAACGCACCTATGAAAAGGCAATGAGCGTGCCATATCTAAAAAGCTGTTAAGTGCTGAATTTTCAATGTGGCTTGCTGCGTCCACCGTGTCGAAGAGTCAAGATTGTCGAAATGGATTCAACAGAACGGGATGCAAAGGGGTGTTAACGGGAGATGCTCAAATGACGCGGTTGTCAGCAAGCAATGAGTGATGGCGAATGCCTTAGTCGACGTGACCGCCCCGCTTGGTGAATTTGCCGATTAGGAATTCCTGCGCAAGACTGGCGCCGATGCGTTCAGCCGTGCCAATCGCAAAATTCCCAAACACCAAGCCGGCGCCACGATCCGACCGCGGGTAATAAAGATTTGCGAGTGCAGAGGATGCGAGGTCTCCCCCTAAGCTGGAATAGTTCGGTCCCCAGGTTCCGTTGTCGTTCCTTGCGATGAATGGACTCAACATCGCGTGCCGAATTCGGGAACCGGTCGTGCCTGTCCCTTGATAGAAGTAGCGCGGGTCCTGATGTAACAGCGAGGGCAGTATCGCACCGCCGATCATGATGTCAGAGAATCCGTCGGCCGAAATCGCGCCCAGTCTTTTGCCGTACGCTCCCCAACCCTGTCCGTAATTTGGACTATCTGATGCCTGTCGGGCACTGGCCACTAAGAACACACCAGCTGCGGTCACTGGGTCAGTAGAGACTTTAAGGGCGAGCTTGAATTTCATCTTCGCGGTTAGCGGCTCGGCGTCGTGGTCATAGGAAACGTAGAAGTTTGGAATGATTCCAAACACGCGCTGGTGTTCTTCAGCTTTGAGCTGCTCAGTCGCGACTTCTACCGAGTCATACCTCACGTTAACTGACGTGCGCTCCGTCTCGATGCGAAGCTGAATACCGGCCAGAATTTTGAACTGACCAGGCTCAAGCGTGATGGTCGACGAAGTCCAGTCCGCAAAATCTTTCGCCCTGATGCTGATCTGATACGGGACCCCTGGTTGGACTTCCTGGAATTGGAAGAATCCGTTTTGGGTAGTAGTGATCGTTCGCTGATCATGAATGTCAGAGCCCTTAAGCACGACTGCGGCATTCGACACCGTGTCGCCATTAACATCCGTGGCTGTCCCGATAATGGTTGCACTCTGGCGACTCGATATCTGGGTATTTTGAGCCAGAACGGGAATAGATAGCGCGAGCGCTAGGCTGATCATCACGGCCAAATAGATAGGAGCACGGTTTGACATAAAACATCTCCTGGACTGCATATAGGCAATGCATTTGCCAAACCCTCAACGCCGCAAGTTCGTCAATTTTCAGCAGGAAAGCGCGGCATGATGGTGTTGAATGTCGAAACTGTCGAAAAGCGGTCGACAGCACACACGCAGTTGTGGCGAGCAATGCGAAGCACGGTCAGCTTTTGCGAGTTTGAACTTCGGCCTAGTCTTCGAAGCTTCGCATGCCCCCGCGAAAGCCTCGCTTCACGTTGTCCCACATCCACTTGATCACTCGTGCGTCGTTGTAGCAGTACGCGAGATTGTGATTGAGAGTCGAAAAGCAATGCTTCTGGCACGTCTTCTTCATGTCCGTCAGCTGGTGTCGATCAAACGTGAAATTGTCGATGTTTCCCCAATTGAAGTTCGAGGAGTACATGGGAAAGCAAGGCGCCACGGTTCCATCGGTGCGGATAATCACGTTATTCTGTCCGGCGCGGCAGTTCCACTCGGCGAAGTTGAGCTCTCCGTCTTCGCCCTGCACGATGCCGGCAGCTTTCTTGAGCATCGCATCCGTTTCGGTGTCAGACGCTTTGCCGTCGCCGTACCAACCCAACCGGCGGATGTCGAGACCCGAGGACATGCGAACGAATGTTTTCATCTCCTGAAGGCGCTGTACCGAATTCACCATCTGATACCCAGCTTTATTCTTTTCGATAATCCAATCGACCAAGCCATCGAGTTCGCGCCAGTCTTCTGGCCGGAAGTAGGTCGGATTCTCGCTTAAGTGCTTGAAGTGTTCGTCCTGCTCGAGCATCGGGGTTTCGTTGATGTGGTAGTCGGTCGCAATGCGATGCTCGTGCGCGTACTCGGTCAACATCTTCACGTCTTCGAGATTGTTGCGGCAGATGTTGATATTGAAGAAAACCATGTAGTCGTAAACATATTGCTTGCGCAGGATGTGCTCGAGATTTTTCTGCGCTGGTACAAATGCCTTCGGCAAGCTGGGCTTCAGCTCCCATGAGTCCAGAGCGAAGTTGAAGACGGAAACGCCTGCATCGCCCAGGCGGTCCGCTAACTCAGGCCGCAGCAGCCGGCCATTGGTAGCGATGTAAACCCAGAAGCCCTTTTTCGCAGCGTAGTTAACGACCTTGTGGATGAAATCGGGCCTCAGCAACGGCTCGCCGCCCATGCACGCAAGTACGCGGCAGCCGTGATCATGGAGCCAATCGATTGACCGGCGCGCAACATCTTCGGTCATGCCTTTAATGCGGTTGTCGAACGACCAGCAATACCAGCAATCCAGGTTGCATTTGTATTCGACAAACAAATAAGAGGTGATCGGGTGGAAGTCGCCAGGCATCACCCGCGACCGCACATAGGGATACAGCCAACCGCGCATCGCCCGAGAGATCGGCTTGACGCCCCATTTTCGATTTCCTTCGTGAGGCCGCTCGGGGCCTGGATCCTTTAACTTCTGGGGATACTGCGGGAAAACCGGCGTAGGAAGGGTCATCGCCTTCGGAGCAACAGGAGTTGGTTTTCCCCCGTTGGGTTTTTGCAGCAGATTCTGAATGCCTACATCAATGCGAAACTTCGTCGTCGCAGTGGCCATTGGTCGCTTCATCTCCTCTCGTTGGAATCTTAAGAATTCTTCTACGCCCGCGCCTCTCCAACAACGTCCCGTGTTGGTGCTGCAAATGCAAAGTGCAATGCAGCTAATTGCAGATAAGCCTCTCTCAAATGCGCACGATATTCTTTCTCGCTCATCTCGAGCATGGCGGCAGCATCCGTGATTCGGTAATCAAGGACGTGGTGCAACACGAAAGTTATGCGCGCGGCGTGGTCGAGTAAAGCAATTGGGTTCTCATCCATGTTTCCTTTGAATGACAGGGACGGGTTTGACTCGGCAGCCGTAACTGCTCCATACAGCAGTGCTTCAAACGCGGATGACTCACGGTCCGCACGCCTCGTAGATTCGACTCGCAATTGCTGAAGCGAGAGTTCAACCGTGCGCCGGAGAAGATTGGCAGGTGAACTAAGATCCTCTTGTGCACCTTCAAGCGCGGTCATCACGACTGACATAGCCAAACTAGGGTCCAGCGTCAGTAGATACGCGGAATAAGTAAGGCGATCGAGTTCGGCTTCGACGACTTCGTTTGTTGTTTCGATCAACTGTGGAGTCATACCGTTCACCTCCGACAGTCCACCAATGGGCAACTTCTGTGCCAAACCTAGGACCCGAGTTCTGGACAGCTATCTCACTGGAAATACAAACCCGACCGCGCCGGCTTGTTGGTAATACCACTGTCGAAGTTGAAAGTGTCGAAAAAGCCTTTGACACTTGCCAAGAGCGCTTTGGCTTCCGTCACGCGGGCGGGGGCGTATAGGCTGCAGTGAAATTTCGTAGGAATGCAATGAGACGGGAAATTAGGCGGCGTTATGAGCGCTTTTGCAAATCTTGATAATAAGAAATTCATAGTTCTGATCACGCATACTGCTCGGGATTGATACCTAATTTCTTGATCCGAGAAAGCAGCGTGGTGCGATTGATACCCATGCGGGCGGCCGCCCCATCAACCCCGCCAACTCTCCCTTTGCTCTCGGCGAGTACACGCACGATTTCCTCGCGTTGCCGCTGAGCGCGTTCGCCGGCACTACTCTTGTTGCCATTGAGCGCAGTGAGAGTTTCTTTGACAATTCGCGCAATGTCTTCCTGAGCGGAGTTACGTGCCGCTGGGGCGGGTTCTGCGGTGCTCAGTTTGCGAAGTTCCGCGAGCGGTGCCTCCAGCGACCTGCCGCGGGTCACAATCACCGCCCGCTCAATGAAATTCTCCAGCTCGCGTATATTGCCAGGCCAATCCCATGACGCAAGCCCCTTCATAACCGCCGGTGAAATGGTGTCGATCTTCTTCTGCATCTGCTTGGCAAACTTCTGCACAAAGTAGCTCACCAGCCGTGGGATGTCTTCTTTACGTTCGCGCAGTGGCGGTATCCGAATGGGAAAGACATTCAGGCGATAGTAGAGATCAGAGCGAAACTCCTTGTCCGCAATCATCCTTTCAAGATCGCGGTTGGTTGCCGCGATCAGGCGAACGTTCACCCTTCGCGTGTGAGTGCTACCCAGCCGTTCAAACTCACGCTCCTGCAAGGCTCGCAACAGCTTTGGCTGAATCTCAAGCGGGATGTCGCCCACTTCATCCAGAAACAGCGTGCCTTGATCTGCCAGTTCCATTCGCCCGGTCTTTTGGCTAATTGCGCCGGTGAACGCGCCTTTTTCATGTCCAAACAATTCACTCTCTAAAAGACCAGTAGGAATCGCAGCACAATTCAGTTTCACGAAGGTGCGCTCTTTCCGTCTGCTGCGGTCGTGAATCGCACGAGCGATCAACTCTTTGCCAGTGCCTGTCTCCCCGAGCAGAAGGACGGTAGAGTCACTTGGAGCAACTGTTTCGGCAAGCTCCAGAACGTGGTTTAACGCCGCGCTGTTCCCAACGATATTTTCAAAGTTCATCTCGCTGCGGATTTCTTCTTCGAGATACAGCTTTTCCTGGGCAAGCTTATCTTTGAGTTCAGAAATTTGTTTGTATGCCAGCGCATTTTCAATTGCGATTGCGATCTGTCCTGCGGCTTGGGTGACAAATTCGACGTCGTCCGATGTAAAAGGACACTCGGTCGTCCGTATAATGCTCAACATTCCTAGCGCTCGCCCGCGGTTGACAAGTGGAATCAGGCAGATATGTTTGAAGCCTTCTTTGATTACTTTGTCACGTATTTCGGGAGAAACTTCCCCAAGCTCGAACTCGCTAACAATCGCTGGCTTCAAGGTCTCAAAAACACGCTTGCCAACACCGCTAGTCGTGAGGATCTCCTCTTCTCGAATAAATCCTTTGCCCTCGGGAAAATCAAGCGCGTACAACCTGCTCTTTCCTGACGCTTGATCAAACAAGGACACACCAGCCGCCTGGCATTGCATGACTTCACGAATATTCGCCGCAACGGCACGCAGCAGCTCCCGAAGCTCCAGGTTTGAGGTGATTCGGTTGGTTAGATTTAGAAGCAATTGCAGGCGATCGTTCTGCCCCTGTAAACATGCGTGCGCATGCTGCGCCCGCTTGAGATTTAAACCGTCATCGAGAGCGAACGCGACGACTCGAGCCACCAACCCCAGAAAACCGAGCTCTTCCTCGCTGAACGGCGACACCGCGTCGCGGGCTATTCCCAAGGTCCCCAATCGACGATGTGGAGTCGTCATTGGTACGCTGATTCCTGAACCGAAACCCTTTTCCCGGGCCCATTGTCTAAATCGCGGAGATCGCTCTTCCGCATCCCAGTGGACGATACGAAGCGGATCTGCGCTACGCATCGCCTCCCAAATCGGCAGCTCTTCTATCGGCAAATTCGGCAAAGGAACTCCACCCTTGCCGCGGACGTGGTATTCGATCTCTTTGGAGTTCTCCTTCAACACAGCTAAGTAGAGGTGATCGAACTGCAGGAACTTCTCGATTTCATTCGCCAGACTCCCCGCCAGTTCCTCAGGCTCGCAGCACGCGCAAAGCGCTTCGCTGATGCGGAGCACAGCATCATAGCGTTCGCTGTTGCTTTCACGTGAAATGATCGCTTCTGTGCCCATGTCCGTTACTACCCGGAGCCCTGGCGCGAGAACTGCCTTTGAAAATAAGTGATGATTCGGGGGCGCCAAAGGTCGCAACATCTGTGGATGCGACAGGAGCGTTGTTTTCGTGGAGCGATGAGCGTTGCCCACAGCTGCCGCACTTTTCATGACCACTGTTGCGATTGCGACTGACACTTTCAACTTTCAACACTGCCCGTAGATCAACCTTTCTATAAAAGCCACTGTTTTTATGCACCAGGCCATGTCCCGGTTTGGCAGGGCAATTGCTTTTCTCAACAGCACAGGGCTCGACAGAACCGTGAGGCGTTATGTGGCGAATTCCAAAACACGGCTTGTCGCTGCAGGAAGTCTTAACCATGGCAGCAATGAACGCGGCCAAAATTGACGAGACCATCCTCAGAAAAGCGAGCTAAAGCTGTCGCGCAATGAATTCAAAGGAGAACCCATGCAATTTAATGCTCATGCAATTAAACGATCGGTACTGATGTTTGCGGGTCTTATGTTGGCGCTCTCGATGGTTGCGGTCGCTCAAGAGCAGCGATCAGAAGTCAGCATCGAAGGGACTGGATTTTTCACGAAGGACACCACAGGCAATGGCACTCTCGACCGTGCTACAAACACAGGCGGCTTTTTGGTTGGATATCGCTACAACATTAATCGCTGGCTCGCGGCCGAGGCCAACTACGGCTACGACCGCAACACGCAGATGTATTTCGGTAGCACGTCGGCGCGTGTCGAGTCGAACATCCACCAATTCACCGGCTCAGCCGTGGTGAAACTGCCCGGCCTTGGCAGAATTCAACCTTACGCGCTGGCGGGTGGCGGCGCGCTGGTATTTGACCCGACCAGGAACGTCGGCGGCGTTTTTTCTGGTGCGACGCTAGAGGCGAGAGGCGCGTTCTTGTATGGCGCGGGTGCGGATTACGTTTTCACCAGGCATATTTCATTCCGCGCGGAGTATCGCGGATTGCTGTACAAGGCGCCTAGCTTCAATCTAGCCAGTTTGAACACAGACAGCTGGACCCATGTCGCGCAACCATCAGCTGGAATCGTTTTCCGGTTTTGAACCGGCGCGGTTGGACGTGTATGGATGTCCTTGAACCTGTGGAGTGGAATTGACCGAAGGCCTTAACTGGTAAGAAACCCGTATTCAAAACGCCGTGACTGTGCTTAAGCTCCCAGATTGACTCCCGAGCTCTGGCAGATGCTGGTTTAGAGAATAGGGCTACGCCGACAGCTGAAGGCTGACAGAAAGCTAGAATAAACCCATGGCCCTTTCTGGAGTCTTCGCGGGCAACGAGCGCAAGCAAAAGGAACAGCGTATGAGGGAGGAAGGCCGCTTGCCTCCCGGCCAGTCCCTCACGCTCAAATGGCCTGTGCTGCATGAAGGATCGGTGCCGCAATTTGATCCTAAGCATTGGGATTTGCGGGTCTTTGGTTTGGTAAGAAACGCGCTCAAGCTCTCGTGGGAAGAGTTCAACCGACTTCCGCGCATTACCACTACCAGCGACTTCCATTGCGTTACACGCTGGAGCCGCTTCGATAACCACTGGGAGGGAGTCGCCTTCAGAGAAGTCATCAAAATGGCAGAGCCGCAACCGGAAGCGAAATTCGTGCTCGTGCATGCCGAGCAGGGATATACGGCAAATGTCTCTCTGGTTGACCTTGATCGCGACAATGTGCTGCTCGCGACGCATCACGACGGCAAGCCGCTTGAGCCTGACCACGGATATCCACTGCGCCTTGTCGTGCCGCACCTTTATGGCTGGAAATCGGTGAAGTGGGTGCGCGGCTTCGAGTTCCTCGGCTCAGATGCGCCCGGGTTCTGGGAACAGAACGGCTATCACATGCGTGGCGATCCCTAGAAAGAACAGAGATTCGATACAGATTGAGCAGAGCCTTGTGCTGCCGAGTTAATTCCGCTGGGGATCCACCTCTGAGAATAGCGGCCGATCACTAATCGGCTGCCATCTCTTGAATTTCGCTCAACGTCACTGGGCTAGAAGTCGCCTCAGTTCCGACATCTATGCCCTGTTCTCGCCGGAGTTGCGCCTCTAATTCGGCAAGCTGGGCATCAATGTCTTCAACAGCTTTCCGCTTGCGAATCACATCTTCACGATAGCGCCGCAGGAAATAGTCGATGGTCTCGACACGAATTCTGATCGATCCCGTTGGTTTGTTTTCGTCGAGGTCCTTGAAACAGAAATATGGTGTGCCCGACTGCTCGATGATGCCTTCGATTACGCCATAGATTGGCGCATCATGGCCGCACTTGAAACTCGATACTTCTAATGCCACCAGGTTCGGATGCCGCGCCGTGAACTTCGCTGCCCACACTTTGTGGTTCGTACTGCACGAATACGAGTTCTTCCATGCATCCCCAATATCGAGCGGACTACTAATAACTCCAGCCCGAACTTCCTCGCCAAACAACCGTTCCAGCATGTCTTCGTCAAGCGGCAACGTGTTCTGCGAAAAAATCGGATAGCCCAGCTTCTGGAATTCATCCAGGATCTCATGATTCAAGCCTGGATCATGGTGGTACGGCCGGCCCAGCATCACGATACCGATGCGGTCCTCGCGCTCCAGTTGATCCAACACCTGCCTCGCCCTGTGCCGAATACTGGTTTCATAATTCTTTAGCGCCGCGAACCCAGCTTCAACGGCTCGGTCATTCTCTTCTTCGGACAAGCCAAGCACATGCTGCAACGCCGAGAGCATTTGGAAGGCGAACAGCTTACGGTCGGCGAAGTTGAGCACCGGATCGATGTACTTCACATTGTTATCAGCAAAAACATCGTTCTCTTTCGTAAAAGCGGCCTTAACCGTTTCCGGCGTCGCAGTCACTGTCGGGCATGCATTCGAGCCTTGTAGTTTCACCAAGGGCGAATGCAAAACGTCATACATCGGGAAGAAGATTACGTTCAGCGGCTTCTTGCGGTGCTTCTCCTGGATCAAGTTGTACACATGGGAGATCCCGATTTTTGCCGGGAAACACGGATCGATGGCCCCGCGGCTCGCGCCTGCGCGATACAGTTCCGAACTCGTGTAATCGGAATAAATGATATTTTCCGGCTGCACACCAAGACTTTCAAAGTACGCGTTGAAGAGCGGCGCATAGGTATAAATATTCAGCACGCGCGGGATGCCGATGCGCATCTTGCCGCGGCTCTCCATAACCTCTCGACGTTCTTTTGCTCCCTTGCTCCAACCTGCCCAACCCCGCGTGGGCAGCGGATCGGCAACGTTCTTCGCATTGGTTGGCCGAAAAACTTCCTTCGAAGCGTAATCTACAAAATTCGGATATTGGTCGCGCAGCTTATCCAGGCCTGCTTTGATGTCTTTCATCTCATTGACATCTTCCACCAGACCCTTTTCGCATGTCGCGATAATCAGCCTTTGCTCGCCGAGCATGAGTGGGACCTTCGTCACTTTTTTGATGGGAATGAACTCTTTGGTCGGCTCGGTTCTAACGTCAATGAATGTCCTCAGACAATTGTTCTTGCAGAAATTGCACCGGGTGGATTCATTGCGAGTGGTGCGATATTCGATCCTGCGGACCGCATCGAGCCCGACGAAGGTAGTCTGTTGCCCGTTCTTCCATAGGCGCAGCGCTTCTTCCGCGGCACCGATCGCACCTGACTCTCCGCAGTGCTCGTGCACGATCACCTCAGGCTGTTTGCCTGCTGCTCGAAAGCTGTTGCGAATGAAATCGACTTCCGCCTTCACCACTGCAAGATTGTTTTGTGTTCCGCCCTGCAATACAAAGCGGGTGCCCAATGCGGCCAAGTTGGGAATGCTGGCAACATACAAGAAGACATTCTTCGGCAGCACGGCTGCCAACCCTGCCAGAATTTCCTGCGCCTGCCATCCCTGGCGCTGGAAGTTCACGATGTCCGACTGCATAAAAACCGCGCAGCCATAGCCGAACACTGGCATGGCTTTTGCAGAGAACGCCAGGTCAGCATATTGATTGACCTCCAGCCCGAATCCTTCCGCCGTCGATTGCAGGAAATATCCGTTGCCGGCTGAACACTGTGTGTTCAGTTTGAAATCTTTCACGCGCCCGTTGTGCAGAATGATGATCTTGATGTCCTGCCCGCCGACATCAACAATCACATGCGGATCGTCGTAGAACTTCAGCGCGGACTGCGTGTGCGCTACCGTCTCAACCAGCGCAACGTCAGCCTTCAAAACATCCTTCAAAATATCTTTTGCGTAACCGGTAGTCGCGACTCCCAAAACTTCCATCTTCGCGCCCTGTTCTTCCACCTGCCCGCGAAGACTCTCGAACATGTCGATGGTGTCCTGGATCGGATTGCCATTCGAAAGCTGGTAAGACTTGCAAAGCAAGTCGCCGTTCTCGTCCATCAAAACGGCTTTGGTTGACGTAGATCCACCATCAATCCCAATAAATCCGCCAACCGTGCTGCCCCTCTGAAAAGTGGCCGGAGTAAATTTCTTTCGCCGATAAGATTCTTTGAAGGCATCGAACTCTGTCGGATTTTCAACCAGGCCTTTGCCGCCTGACTTCGCCTTCTCCTCTTGCCGCCCGTACTCGATGTAATGAACGAGTTGCTCGTATCCGCGATAGCAGCCCACGCAATCGTCTTCGCTCTTGCCAAACTCAACCGCTCCAATCGCGGCGAAATATTGCGCGTTCTGGGGAACCTTAATTAAGTCTTCCGGCTTCGCCCCTTCTGGAATTTGAACTTTGCGCTCCTGCCACATGCGAGGAATGTTCGCTTGCCAAGCCTCGCGCATTCCGCGAATAAAACTATTAGGACCTCCCAGTAGCAGTACGTGCGGTTTTAACGTGTTTCCACGAGTCAGGACGCTCAAATTCTGCAGGATGATAGCTTCAAACAACGATGCCATCAGTTCATCCGGCGGCGTCCCGACTTTCTGCAAGCTGTTGATATCAGTCTCTGCGAAGACTCCGCACTTCCCCGCAACTTTATGCAACTTGATCCCGTGGTAACCTTGCTCGCCCAATTGCACCGTAGGGATCTTCAGCTTGGCATTGATCTTGTCGATCACTGCGCCCGTACCGCCAGCGCATTTGTCATTCATCGACGGAATCTTTTTCTTGCGTCCGGTTTCTGCGTCATCTTTAAAAACGATGATCTTCGCATCCTGGCCGCCGAGTTCGATTACCGAGTAAACCTCCGGATGCATCTTCTCTACAGCCAACGAAACCGCTGTGACTTCCTGAACGAACTTCGCGCCAATCTGCTCCGCGATCCCGCCGCCGCCCGAGCCCGTTAGGAACATGCGCGTGTTATGCCGGTCTATGCCGGTGTCGGCCTCCATGCGTTTCAAAAATTCGAGCGTCTTCTCTGGTTGCTTGGTCTCATGTCGTTGATAGTCTTGCCACAGAATCTTGTCCGTCGCTGCGTCGACGACAATCGCCTTTACCGTCGTCGAACCGACATCCAGCCCGACCAAAAACTTCGTGTGGTGATCGTGGGGCTTCTGCATTACCTGCTGGACAGTGCGCTTAGGTTCGAGGCCTTCGATCTGAATCAGCTGGGGACCCTTATGATCGTGCATTCAATCCTCTCTTCTTTCTCCTGCAACTCTCAACGCGCTCTCATTCCGAAGTGCTTTAGCGGTGAGGAATCTGCTTTGTTTGAAAAAACAGATTCCTCGAACCTGAACGCCTGGTAACGACAGCTGAAACAGCGGCCGAAGCGCCGTTCCAAATTAATCCCCGCTTGCAGTTGCCGGCGTTTGCACGGTGACACGTGACTTCTTCCAGGACCGCGTGTCTTTGTCGATCCGGTCACTGACGTGCAAAATGAACTGCGCGGCTGTTCCGGCAATTCCCTCTTTGTGCGGCACTTTATAAAACGGCCGCTTCAACTCGGGATGCTCATCGATGTACTCGCGAATTTGTGCCATGCTCTTGCCGGTTGACTTCAAGCATTGCTCGAATTCGGTTTTCGCCTTGACTTTGGCCTCGCCAAGCGCCATCTGCACCCGGCTGTGAGCATTAACCTCGCCTTCTCCCGATGTCTCGATGGGCAGGAAGATCATGTCTTTGAATTTATTGATGACCGCTGACTGAACTCCATCCGATTGCGACGATGGCATACACCCGAACGGTTTCAACGCCAGCACCATGTGAGCGAATTTGTGAATGGTGTAATAAACGTTCTTGCCCACTTCAAGGTGTCCTTCGCCACCGCGCGCAAACTGGTTGTAGAACGGATTCGCCAGCTCGGCCAGTTCTTCCTGCGGGGCCAGGTGGTGCGTTATGCCGCCCATGTTCTTCGCCGTGCGGTGATAGAAGAAGTTCCACATTCGCTGGCCGGCGCCAATGCCCCACAGTTTCTTTCGCAGCCCGATATAGTTCGCGAACTGTTTCTTGAACTCATGCCACTTGGGGTTCTTGTATGGCTGATTCACCGGCCACTTCGCGGTCGCGTGCGCCTTGGCCTGATACATCAAATACGCCACCCAGGTTGCGATCGGCTCAACTAGCACCTGCGCGCCTTCGCGTTCCAGAAATTCAAACATGTGGAAGTTGCCGTCGCCTTCCGTGATCTGCGCCCAGAATTCGCCGGTAATCTTCACCGTCGGCTTTACCCGGGTGCGATCGACGTCAATCGAATTCATCTTTTCTCGGGCGTTATGCAGGGCATTGAGATAATCCTTACCCCACATGTGCTCGTGCCATTTTCCGAAAACATTAAAAGTGTTCCGCAGGATTTTATTGTTCTTAACCTTCGGCTTCAGCCACTCCGGCCCGCTCTGCTCGATCTCAAATGACTTGCGGTTCCTCAGGTCTTCGCAAAGCCCGTCCACCATCTCGCGAAACACCCGGTCAGTCTCGCCTTGGTTCACTTCATACGGACGAATCTGATAAATCAAGTCATTGATAACGTCGCCCAGGTGCATCGCGTTCAGCATGCCAAAGCCAAAGTCGACGGTAAACTTTAATCCCGGTTCGCCGGACGCAGCCTTGATTCCGTCACTGTCCTTAAACAGCAGCACCCGGAAGCCGTCGAATCCCGCGTTCTTCAGCGCAAAGCGATATTCCGCCTCATACATGCCGAAGCGGCACGGGCCGCAAGAACCTGCGGTAAAGAAGACGTAGTCGTCCAGAATCTGCTGGCGCGAAAGTCCTTCCTTCTCCATAAACTGCAAGTACTGCACCAGATTGCCCACCGTGAAATATGTCGGATTGCACTGGCCGTTATTGCCATATTCCTTGCCGGTTTGAAACGCAGCGACGTTCGGAACCGGCAGCTTCTCACAGCGATAACCGCATCCCTGAAATACGGCACGAATTAAATCTTCGTGCTTCCAGGTGAATCCACCAAATAGAATCGTGGTGCGGGCACGCTGGTCGGCGGTAAACGCCCGCTCCACTGGGCGATGAAAATGCTGGGGCTGGTCAAGTCCGGCAATCTTGCGCAGGCGCGCACGCTCGGCATCTAAACGGGATTTGATTTCAGAATCTTTTTCGATCTGGATAAAATTCGTCGCCATGTCTTCCTCCGGCAGCGGGCTTATTTTCTAAGTGGTGGGTGATTAAGCGATTCGCAGGAAAGGACTTTCCCAGGGAATGCAGCTTTGCGAGATGATGCCGACGGGAGGAACTCCCGGGCATTTCGGACTTGCTCACAAACAACAACATCCGAACTCCAAAAACGTGGCTAGGAGGTTCGAAGTCTTACACCGGCGGAACCGCATCAGGGGCAGTTCCGTAGGCGCCGGATTTACAGATAGAAGCTGTGATGCGCTTTTCTGACCTGTCGATGCAGGATTTTGATTATTTAATCACACCCACGATTGCGGTGTAAATATCTTATCGTGCTAAGACTCTGTTTCATTGAACGAAATTAACTGATTGAAAATGAATTCAAAATTCTCACGATCCATTCGGATGCTCATCGTCTCCGTCATGTCGCAGTCTCCAGTTGGCGCGTTGCGTCTTCAAGGATGGATTTCTTGTACCGTCCATGCTTTGCCAGCCCCTCAAGTTTCGCGAGCGCTTCACTCTTTGTGAGCAATCTAAAACACATCCGAGAACAAAACCCGCGCGCATCATCGCTGGCCCTGGCATGGTGTTGCGCAACGCCGGATGGGTAAACGATGCCGGTCTCAAGTTTGGGTGGCGGCTTGAGTATCGCTTACGCTTCCATTCGGTTATCCGAGTCACCGATTCCAGTCTTTGTCGCGCCGCCTTGAATCCAGGAACCGTTCCCTTTGGAGAACATAATATCTTTGAACCATGCTTCGTCAACTCTCCGCAGAATGTACTCCTCGGGGTGACGACGCAAGAACCTTCTCATCTCCGCATCCGAGGCTCGTCCATGATCAAGTCGGAGCCAGTCTTTACTAATCCAGCCGTAAACCTTGCGAGAACTCACGCCGATCAGCTCTTGAATGTCCTTCAAAGAATACCCTTCGCGAATTCGTGAGGATAATTGCAGTACCGCAACTTTGCATTTTACGGAGTGGTAAGTCCGGCCGAGCTTCAGGGCGATGGTTTTGTTAGAACAGGTGCCTAGGAGTTCGCGCATGGTTTCGATCTCGGTTGCGGTCCAGTGCCGCCTGATCTGGAAGGCGAGGCCCAACTCGGCCGCACGCGCCAAAATCGCAAAGCGGGGAAAACTGATGGATCTCTGCAAGTGATTCAGCAGTTGGGTCAATTCTCCCCGGTCTCGCGCAAACCGGTAGGTCCGAGTGAGAGCCAGATCGAGCTCCGGGGTCCAAAAGTATTTCTTCTTCAAATTGGGCCGGTGCTTGATCCGACAGCCATGGCAAAGTTCGTCTTTTGGTGCGCCTCGCGCGCTTCCGCATATTCGGCATGTGACTGGATGATTAGGAACTCCTCTCATTGGTCCTCTTCGAACTGTCCAAATTGTGACGTCTCAAACGTAGAGTGGTTAGAGTGGCCGTCTTTGAAATCAGAGGGGTGATGTCCTGAACTAGCTCCAGCGGCGTGTGGCGCTAAATTCTGGACTGCAAGATTCAATGGTGAGCTCTAAGCTCGAGCCAGCAGCTGGGCTCAACTATGGTGCTTTTTCCTCCGTGTGGGGAAGCTCGGACAAAAATGTTGGATAAGTGGAACCGCTCAGGTCGTTTCGCACAACCCGGCCGCCCTTCATTACGAACTTAACCCGTTGCATCTCAGTGATGTCTTGTAGCGGATCTCCAGATACGGCAATAATATCGGCGTACTTGCCCTTTTCGATCGTGCCAAGAGTGTTCTGCATGTGGATGATCTCGGCATTGACCGTGGTGGCCATGCGCAACGCATAAAGAGGGGTCGCTCCCCACGAAACGAAGATTGGGAACATTTCGGCTTGCACGCCGTGCGAACAGTAGCAGGCCTGGTTATATATCCGATCCGGAGCTGGTTCAGCGCCACTTCCGAAGCCAAGCTTTACTCCCGCGGCAAGCATTTTTTTCCAAGTACGTTCCTGCAGTCGCCACCGGCTATATGGCGCCCATTGCTTCAGATCCCACGGTTCTACTTGCCGTTGATCTAAAATCGTGGAGGTTATGGGCAGGTGTTTTTGTACCAACATGCTTATGTCTGCATCGTCGGCGCCCATGCCGTGCTGGATATTATCGACCCCGGCTTCGATAGCCCATTTAAGTCCGTCACCGCCATAAGTATGGCTGGAGACCCATATACCTCGTCGATGCGCCTCATCGACAACGGCCCTGATCTCGTCCAGGGTCATAAGCGGCTGGTTAAACATCTCTCCATTCGACGTAAAACCGAACTTTCCGCTGGTGAGTGACTCCCACGACAAGGTTGTGAATATTTTGATATGGTCAACGCCGTATTGAACTTGTTCCCGCACGGCTTTACGCAACGCCTCAGGTCCATCGGCGACTAAGAACATGGAGGTAGCCGGTGTGAGCAACGGTTTGCCGTCAAGTGGGTAAGGGGCATCGCCGGGTCGGGTAATCACAAGAAACGGCCCAGAAGCCAGGATTCTTGGCCCCTCGACGAGTCCACTCTCGATCGCGTTACGCAACTCCACGTCGGTGTACCCATATCCTCCCATAGACATGAGTGTCGTGAAACCCGCATTTAAACTCCGCGTTGCTGAGTTCAAAGCTACCAGTTGCTGGTGGAGAGGTCCGCGTGTTGAATCGGTAAGGTGGACGTGCGCGTCAATTAGCCCTGGCAGGACAGTGCTCCGGCTAAGGTCAATAACTTTGGCTTGCGGCGGAATTGTTACGCTGTCTGCCGGACCGACATCAACAACCCGATCTCCCCTGATCATAATGACTTGGTTCGTCAATAAGTGCTCTAAATTCGGGTTAAATAGCCGACCGGCCCGAATAGCTACAACTCGCGTGACTTCAACCGGACCAGGGGCTTTTCCACACTGCCAGGAACCGCCCGGGCCTGTACCGGCACATTCCTGGCTCTGCGCTGCGATCGCAGACACTAGGATCCCCAAAAGCGTTGCTAGAACCGGCTTCCATCGCATGATTCTCTCCTTTGTCAGTGCGTACTGTGCGTAATACAGCACTGTATTACGCGGAGAGTCTAGTACACCTCGAGCTAGGTGTCAAACAAATTGCCATAAAGATGGTGGTGGCTCGTGTTGAGCGATGGAAGAGAGTTCCTCAGAGTTCCAAATCAGGCGGACTTTAGAAGATCTTATGCTGCGGACTTCTCGCGCTTGATGAGCTTTATGATTGAATCGAGCCGGTTGTTCTCGACCGCAATAGCGCGCGCATCAGGAAACGATGCCGTGGCAAGATCTGTAAGTGTTTGGCCTGGTGGTAATTCAACAAAGAGCCTTACTCCAAGTTCAAATAGCACACTGGTAGCATCATGCCAGCGCACTGGATATTGAAGGCTTGTCCACAAATCCTCTCTGATTGAACTCGCATCACGTAAAGGTCGGCCCCGACGATTACTGATGTATGGCACTTTAGGAGCGGAAATCCGGACCTTCGCAAGTGCTGAGGCAAGCCGTTCCGAAATTGTCCTGAGCAGCGCACAGTGAGAGGGTACATTGATTTGCAGTCGTTCAGCTTTCTGTGCACCTGCCTGCAAAGACCGTTGTGATACCAGCTCCATTCCAGCGTCTGATCCAGCGATCAGAACCTGCTGAGGAGCGTTCACGTTAGTGACATACACCGGCGCTTCCGGGGTACTCGATTGATCCACGATCACCGAAAGTTGCCGTTCGGTCAAACCCACAATCGCTGATATTCCGTAGCCTGCGGGGTAAGCCTCTTGCATGAGTTCGCCTCTGAGCCGCACGATACGAAGAGCCTGCTCAAACTCAAGCGCTCCCGAAACGACCGCCGCAGTAAAACAACCAAGGGACAAACCCGCGACCGCGTCGGGAACAGCTCCTCGATCTTCCAATACACGCGATACTGCGACTCCCGCAATGAATATATAGACTTGGATTACACTGGTCCCGACCGATGCCAGGTCGCAATCCCATACCTGAGGATCTTGTCCGATAATCTGCCTGGCTTGACGAAACGTCTCGGTGACGGCCGCATGGTTCGTAAGGCCATTTAACATACCCGGGTGCTGTGCTCCCTGGCCGGGAAACAGAAAAGCAACTTTCAATATCTGCCTCCTGGTTAGATTCAACTTCGGCAGGGATTCGAGACCAATCGCGGCCCATCATAGGTGCGCAACATCACAGACGGCTCACCGCGTGCATACTCAGCCAAAGCAATTGCACCGGAGGGGGTCTCGAGCTGTACGTCTACTCGGACGGGCACTTCGGCGAGACGCAAAGATAATTGACGGGCAGATTTGCAGTCTAAGGGGCTCTCCATACGGATAAGCAAGTCGAGATCACTGCAAACACCTACCGTGGGTACGCCGCTCGCGAGCTCAAACCCGACGCTCCCAATCGGACCCCACGTCAGCGCCGAAGTGGCAAGTGTCGCTTCAATGTACTCAAGCGCCATGGCGAATGGAGTCTCCCTGAGCCGATTATATTTCCAACTGCGTTTCTCTGCGATTTCCTCAGGAGTTATGCGTTCTCGAACGGAGTTATGCGATACAAAAGCTGCAAACCGCTGACCACGTGTGCGTCCCCGAACGCCAACGGGCACGAGCCCGTTCAAACTCGGGGCCCTTCTGACGACTACAAACGAAGCAAAAGCCAAAGACTTTTCCACCCAGTCGGGAACAGGACCGTCGGCCCGAAGTTGGTCGGCATCGTCAATGCGAAGAAGATCGTGAGTCACAATATGTCGATAGAGGCTTCGCACTAATTACAGTTTAATAATTGCCGGACTTATATCTGTTCAGAAACTGAGTTAAGCGTTTGCGAGTGCGCAGTCCATTGTTCAGTCAATCTTTGCCTAACCTCCCTGGAAGCTCTACGCGTGCGAAGAGCGCCTGGAGACGATAATCTGTTACTAAGATCGCGAGGGCCCAGACGTGCATCCTTAATGGCCTCGGCTAACTCTTGCCGCACCAGCTCGATCTGCGGCTTGCTCGGAGCGTCGGCATCGACGTGTCCGATCAACTTATGTAGAATGCCCAGCTCGGCATATCGGTGTAAGTCATAGGAGAGAGGAATAATTTCAGCAGCGCGTTTGTCCAGCTCACTCATGCTGGACCTGGTTATCTTTGCCGCTGCATGCCTTCCCATCGCGTGAATCGTAATCCCTGGTGCATCGAGGGCCAATATGAGATTGGCTTGATAGCCATGGGCAAGAAATGCACCCGCCAAAGCCCGCCCCACGACAAGAGCAATTACCGGATGACCAAGAATCCGAGCAGTCGCATAGGCGTTGGTCGCGGCAGCGCAGGCCAAATGAAGTCCGAGCGCCTCCTCCCGAAGTCCGTAGGCTTGACTCGGAATATCGACGATAGCCACAATCGGTCGCTTGAGACCTTGTTCTTCTACATTGATTACCTCATAGACGTATTTTGCGATGCGCCATGCTTCTTCGAGCCCCATCTCACCGTTGCGGACCCTGGGATATCGATTGCCGGGATCCGGGATGACCGAGAGAAATCGAACCGTCTCATTTCCCAGACTCCCGTCCGTGGCTGCAACTGTGCCCGCTGCTATTGCAATCGACCGGCCGGTGAGCGCTTCAAACCAGATGCGCGCGCGACTCGCTTTGCTGTCTTGTTTCACTCGATTCCCCGCTTTGCCCCGAGCTCGAATTGCGTACCAAGGTCTAATGGCTTTGAAGTATCGATCAAGTCCAGGTGTGTTAGGTATCTCTTGACCTGCGTTATACGGTTTTTGGCAGGGAGCCCCCGACAGAACATTTCTCTGACTGTATTCGAAATAATCTCGGCGTCGTCTTCCACAAGCGCGTCGACAAAACCGGTCTCGTATCTTTGCTGTCCACCATAAATACTCCAGATCAAATGACGATTGCTGGAATCGAGCTCATCGCTTCCAGCCTCCTGCTCAATAACCTCTGGTCCGTTCATGCCCAGTCTCGCTTGTCGAGTCATGATAAGGTAACTGCAAAGTGAAGCGGCGATAGCCATTCCTCCAAAGCAGCCGACCATACCCGCTATTACTCCTACTACTGGCACATACTGCCGCAAAGCCACCACCGCCGCATGGACTTCGGAAATGACTTCAAGTCCGATATTCGCTTCTTGCAGGCGCACTCCTCCAGTCTCCATCAGTAACACGGCCCTGGTAGGTAGCCCTCTTTCGCTGTCTTTGCGAGCTAGGTCCAGAGCTCCCGCGATTTTGGATCCCGATACCTCGCCTATACTTCCGCCCTGAAATGAACCTTCGATCGCAATAACAACTGCTGGCTCACCGTCGATTTTGCCACGAGCAACAACCACACCATCATCCGATTGCGGCACTATACCCTGCTGTTTCAACCACGGGGACTGGATACGATCGAACGGACCGAGTAGCTCGTGAAACGTCATCGGATCGAGCAGCGTTCTGGCGCGTTCACGCGCATTGAGCTCGATGAAGCTATTCAGAGGAAGATCTTCCGTAGAGTTGGACTTTTTATCGGCGGGATTCGTGTTTGGCGCCGTGACCGCTTGTTCCAAGCGGAAAAGCACCATACCAGGAGTTGCACCAAAGTCGTTGATGTAGATCGAAGCGGCTCCCTTATAACGAAAGAAGAAACGATCGAGTACCGCTTTCCAAATCTCATTGTAGCCATCAACGCTAGTGCACACACTCACCATGGCGTGATGCGGGCTTGACGACGGCTCGAGAAGAACCTCTAAGTCTCCCGAGGACACAACTCCGACATGGGCCCGGTGACGAATAGGATCTCTCGCTGCATATTGAAAAGTGAAGGTGTTCACGAGAGTCCCTGGAGAGGTCTGGAATTTGGCACTTGGGTTTCCCAGGTGCGTTGCTGGTAACTATCCAAAAACAGTGTCGCCGCGAGCATGTCTGCGCTACCCCCTGGGGATGCCCAGCATGAAAGAAGATAGAGATCAAGGGCCCAGAGCGCACGCATTCCGGAAGACGTAGAACTTCCACCTGCGATTAATACAGCGCGGGCACCCTTCTTGGCAGCGCTTAGTGCGTCCATGCCACCTCGATGCAGCAAGCACGTATCATCGAGATGACTCATGATCGCCATGAGAGCATTAAGTCGCGCGTGGGTCTCGGATATTCCCTTCATTCGAGATTCATACAACGCTGGCAGTCCCACTTCCACGACATGCGGAAATCCGTCCAACGCCTCCCCCCTCGCTCCCTGCACGCGGTAGCGACGACACACTTGAGAACCGTGGCTCTCATTGGCTGGTGCATATCGATCTGGAAATCTAGCAAGTTTGCTGGCTTGAGCAGCAATCTCGCGGGGAGTTGCGCTTGCGCGGCACATGGCGGCGCCGGCAACGAGCAATCCAACACTCCAGATCGCCCCGCGGTGCGCATTGAAACCTCCGGTCGCGACCAGCATGGTTCGCTCACCCTCTCGGCCAATTCGCGCGAGTTGCTCGCGCAGTCCCTGACTGGGCATCCGGTCGCTTGCAATCTCAGCCATAGCCGCAAACATGGCCCGCAAAGAGTAGGCGGAACGATACATTCGAGCCAGAGTCAGATCGGAGTGCGCCCCCGAGCCACGGCGATCAACCAGCGCAGGCTTCGGGGTCAGCTCTGCTTCTTTGAGCAAAGCGTCAACCGCCGATGCCGCTAGATGGGCAGTGCGATTTTCGTATGCAAGCGTAAGGGAGCCAAGCTGCATGCTAGTTTTTCACCAACCTCTGAACTTTGCTGGAGGGTGATAGAGTCCCTTGGACCATGAGACCAGATCTTCTATGCTTCGCGCCGCGAGCAGAGAGCGTTTCGCGTCACTGCGCCTGATCCCCAAGTCTTCCGGCAGGGCCACTAACCCCTTGTGACGCAACTTAGAAAGGAGACTCGGATCGGCACGTAAGCCGACTGGACTCACGCCAGCCACCGCGGCGAGCGCAGAACGGCGCTCGACCAGACCTTCAGCTTTGTAGAGGTACGCGATCCCTTCTTCAGTTACAACATGGCTAACATCTTCTCCGTATATCATTATTGGCGCGATAGGCATCCCACATGACTTACCGACCTCTATTGCCTCAAGTGTTTCGACGAACGTTGGTACGCCGCCTCGTTGATAAGTCTCAGCAACTTGAACGACAAGTTTCCGTCCGCGGACCAATGGAGCAGTTTTGGTACTCATGCTCAACCAAGCTGGAGTACTATGACGACGCCCATGTGGATCATGACCCATATTCGGCGCACCACCAAAGCCCGCTAGTCTACCCAAAGTGACGGTTGAAGAATTTGCGTCCCCATCCATCTGGAGAGTGGCACCAATGAAAAGATCAACCGCGTATTGTGCCGCCAGATGACACAAGACTCGATTTGATCGCATACTGCCGTCGCGACCAGTAAAAAAAACGTCTGATCGCGAAGCAACATAATCTGACATTCCGATTTCGTTGCCAAAACTATGAACACTATCTACCCAGCCGGTCTCAATCGCCGGGATCAGAGTGGGATGGGGATTCAAAGCCCAATGCTTACAGATCTGGCCTTTCAAGCCTAAGGACTCACCATACGTCGGCAGTAGCAGCTCGATGGCTGCGGTGCAAAGCCCTATTCCGTGATTGAGAGTGGTAACCGAATGGGGCTCATAAATACCGCGAATTACCATCATCGCCATCAAAATGTGGATTTCATTGATAAGTTGCGGATCGCGAGTGAACAGAGGTTCAATGAAATAAGGTTGGTCTGACACGACTACTAGATCAACCCATGAACCGGGAATGTCGACACGCGGCAGCGTGCTGGCGAGTTCGTTCACCTGCGCGATTACAATCCCGTGGCGAAATGCTGTTGCCTCGACGATTGTGGGAGTATCCTCTGTGTTTGGACCAGTGTACAAGTTCCCATTTTGATCGGCCTTGTCTGCGCAGATAAGCGCCACCTGCGGACTTAGGTCAATAAACATCCGTGCGTAGAGTTCTACGTAAGTATGGATGGCTCCAATCTCGAGGCGGCCGTCGTCAAGGAGCTGCGCTAAACGTAGGCTTTGCGGCCCTGCGAAAGCGAAATCGACTTTGCGGGCAATGCCGGATTCAAAGATACCCAGGTGCTCAGGCCTGCTGATACTGGGAATGAGCATGTGCAGATCATGAATTCTCTTAGAGTCAACTTGCTGTAACGATCTGGACAGGAAATCCGCTTGCTTCTGGTTGTCACCTTCCAGAGCAACTATGTCCCCCGGTTCGAGCAGCGCCTCCAATATTTCTACAATGTGTTGAGTGCGGAGAACACAGCCATCCCTCAGATGGGAAATTCGTGCCAACCTGCGAGACTTTTCATCTCGCTTGACAGACCATGTGCGGCCGGCGTTTACTCGATCTGCGGTGATAGGCTTCACTTGGTTAATGTCCCTTGGTTCCTCTCGGACCCGAGGCTGTCCCTAATCCTTAGTCCTTCTACGGGCAGTCATTTTGCGGAGGGTTGCTCGCCCTGGGAAGAGAGCTTACTGTGAATACAGTAAAATCATAGGCCCGTCGGCTGAGGCCTGAGAGTACGAGTGCAGAACACGCACGCAAACAAAAACTACAGAACTCGAGAGGCCCGGATTAGTGTTCATTAAAGCCTTTCACTCCCTGTATGCGCTAGACTTTCATACACAGCAGCGGAACGATCACCTATAGTCGTCCCGCACCACAACTCCGCCCTTCATGACAAATTTCACGCGCTCCAACTCGGTGATGTCAGTAAGGGGATTACCGTCGACGGCAATGACATCAGCGAATTTTCCCGGCTCAATTGATCCAACTTGATCCTGCCAGCCCATCAATTGCGGGCAGACGTTTGTGGAAGATAATATGGCTCGACTCGGGGTCATTCCCAAGCTGACAAGCCGGCTGAACTCTTTGGCTTGCGTCCCGTGCGGATAAGGGCCGACGCCAGTCCCGAAGACAACTTTCACTCCGGCGGCGAGGACACGAGGGAAGCTCTCATCTTGAATATGTTTTCGGCTGTTCTTGCCGTTACTTTTCGCTAGATCCGCTTCCTCCTGAATCGGATATAGATAAGCAGTCGGGCATAGGTAAATTCCCTTTTTCACTACCTTCCCGATGGTTACATCGTCGATGTCAAACGCATGCTCGACGGAATCGACTCCGGCATCCACACAGTTCCGCAAGCCCTCCCCGCCATAAGCATGACAAGCGACCTTTTTCCCTTCTTTGTGGGCCTCGTCTACAACAGCTTGTATCTCTGCAAGGGTAAGGGTCGGCGGCGCGACGATTTTACCGCTCGAGTCGAAGGACCAACTCCACATGCTATAGATTTTGATAAGATCTGCGCCGTACATCACTTGCTCCCTGACAGCTTTGCGCGCCTCGTCAGGAGAATTCACGACATCTATGGTGTGTGGTACGGAGAAACCAAAGGGATAGTGCATGCCGGCGGGATAATATCCACCCGTAGCAGCAATCCCATTTGTCGCTACTTGCATTCGAGGACCTGGTACAAGCCCCACGTTAATGGCATTTCGGAGGTCGACGTCGCTGTATTCTGCGCCGAGGGTTTCGAGGTCCCGAATTGTGGTGAATCCAGCTTCGAGATCGTGTCTCGCATCTACCGCGGCCTGGAGCGTACGATACGAGGCACTCTGCTCACGAATTTCAGCGTCATAGTCGGCATATTTAGGCCAACGGTTCGCGTGCTCAAAGGTATGGGTGTGGCAATCGAGCAATCCGGGTAGGACCGTCGCGCGGCTGAGATCAATCACTCGGGTTCCGGGAGGGATGGTGACGTTCTGAAAGGAGCCAACCTGGGAAACGCGATCCCCTGTTATGATCACGACTTGATCTACCAGCATTTTGCCGGAGTTTCCATCAAACAGGCGGCCCGCACGGACCGCTACCGTCGTGGGAGCCTGGGCGAACGAGAGCACAGCCATCCCCACCATGCTCAGTACCGCGATAACCGAACGTCTCTTACTCATTAAGTTCGCCCTCGTTTGACCTTGTGCGGCAAAATTCCGCGTTTGTGTTCGAACTCTAGAGTCTACGAAAACCCACTCGCGTGCGCATTTGAAACTTCAGACCGTTGAAACAGATCCTTACGGGTTCACACTGTAAACCTGTACCCTAGCGCTATCTTTATCGTTCTTCTCCAGAACGACGAAATAGTCATTAAGCTCAGGAGCAAAGATAGAGGTGGGCGAGGATGCCCCCGTCGAGATTGTCTGAATAGACCGGTAATGGTCAGCGTCGTCCTGCTGGTACACATCGACGCGCCCCTGGTTGTGAGTTGCGCTGTAACCGCTCGAGACATAAAGCCGGCGTCGCGCAACATCGTAGAATACGTCGTCCGCCCCATCGCCGACGGGAAGTCTCGTAATCAACTTACCTGAATCAGAATCCATGACCAGGATTTCTCCAGGGGTTCGCGTCACAACGAAGAGACGATGCCGAGCCTCATCCAACCCTATGGCATACGGGGCGCCGCCTCCACCGCGAAGCGGCCAAGTGTCAATCTGTTTCCGCTTCTCGCGGTCGATTACAGCGACCTCCTTGGTGGTTTCAACGTCCACGAATATTCGGGGCCCCGAAGTCTCGATGGCTAGGGCCTCGATTTCCTTTCCCTTAAACTTGATATCCCCCACATGAGTCCAGTTCTTTGTGTCGATAATAGCCAACATAGCGGCGGGGGGCCCGCCCTTCGCGGGGTGACCCGAATTCACGACATAGATATAACCAGTCTTAGCATCCAAACGCAGGCCATCCGAATACTCGAGAGTCAGCTTCAGTGTCTTGATTAAAGCGTAGGTATCAGCTCGATAAATCTTGCAGATTCCGTCATCGTCGCTTACAAGAAGCTCGTTGGACTCTGGGCGATAGTACGAAGCGTGCGGTTTAACAAGTCCGGTAATAGTATGGACTTGCTGGCCACTAGCCAGATCCAACACCTCAATGGTTCCTTGATGCTCGCCAGTGAGAAAAATCCGCTTCCCCGGAAGGTCCATTCCAAAATGATCGAAACGCCCGTTCACGTTGGAAACGGTAATGGTCTTGCTGAGCTTTAAAGGCTCTGGATCTTGTGCCGAAACTACTGTACTAAACATGATGATCGCTGTAGCGAGCAACAACAGCTTACGGATATCTAACATGTTGCAAAACCTCCCTTAGGCTTGTTACCAGTTAAGCTTCAATCCAAACTGAATCTGTCGCGAGGTAGTAGTCGTCGCATCGATCGCACCCGCTCCGGCGACCGGCGTGCCATCTTGGTTGAACAGAGTATTGTTATCGAGGGGCGATTGGAAGTTAGCGCGATTTAAAATATTGAAGAACTCGGCACGGAACTGAGCTCGAAACCTCTCAGAAATATTGAAGTTCTTGAAGGCGGAGAAGTCGAGAGTGAATAGACCTGGGCCAAAGATCTGGTTTCGTCCTGCGTTACCCATTAAATTCATACAAGTATTGGGAATGACCGCGGCTACACTCGGCGCTGCAGGCTGGCATACAGAAGCGAAGGATGGAGGGGCCACCGGAGGCGTAAAGCAGTTGAGCTTCAAGTAGCCATTCACGTTCCCTGGATTGACTGGATTTTGGCAGCCCGGCGTGTTGTATAGCTGATCGGGGAACGGCCCCGAATTCGCACCGACCTGACCGAGGGGATCACCGCCTTCGAGAACCGAGAAGGGGCTACCCGTGCTGGCATTCAAGATTCCTCCCAACTCCCAACCACCAAGGAGATGCTTCCCAACGACACCCCCGAAGCTGGGACTGGGAAGATTCCAGACCCCGTTAAAAACGAAGTTCTGGCGTATGTCGAAGTCGCAGTTGCCATTCCGCTGTTGCTTATCAAAGAAGAAAAGACTGTCGACCGAATTTTGATACGTATCTCCAAAGAAGTTATTACTACCCGTATCGATGCAATGACTCCAGGCATAGGAGCCTTGAAACTGGAAACCGTGACTTAACGTTTTCTTAATCTGGGCCTGGAGACCATTGTATTTGACCGAATTGTCCCAGAGCGGAGCTGGCCGGATGGGCCCTACCCGAGGATTGAGTATCTTGCCACTGCCCACAGGAAATGGCCACAAGTACCCTGCAGAAGTCAGAGTCGGAAGTACAACATTAACGTTGTCATTGGTAAATGCCTCATGCAAGCCATGAGTTCCTACATAGCCGAGCATGAGGGATGCGTTACCGCCAAGATCCCGCTGGATATTGATATTCCAGTTCATGGCATAAGCCCGGGGAGGGTTAGGTTGATCGTAAGTCACATTGGCACTGGTGAGGTTATTGGGATTGAAAGTGAACAATGGCAACACTGCGTTCGGGAACACTCCGGGCACACCCGGGATGGTTTGCAGCAATGAGACCGGGTAAGAAAAAGAGTTGGTATACGAATACAGGTAAGGAAGAGGTAGCACGTCGAAGATCCCGAAACCTCCGCGTACAGCTGTTTTGCCGTCACCGAAAGGGTCGTATGCGAAACCAACCCGCGGCTCAAAGTTCTTCGCCGTGGGGTTCGTGTTCCATAATGTCTTAACAGGGACAACTGTGCCTGAGAAAAGGTTTTGCACTGTCCCGAATAGGTTATTGGCCTCTGAAGGCTTGGTCGCCATTTCGTAGCGAACGCCCAAGTTAAGCGTGAGGTTCCGACGCCAGCGCCAGTCGTCCTGCACATAGCCGGCAAAAATCCTCTGCCTTGCTCCCAACTCTCTATGGATAGCTGGGTTTCCTATCCTCATACTTGTCGGTTGGTTGGTTAAAAAACCGGAAAGCGACGGAAAGTCGAATCTGCCGTTCAGCCATACGCCAGCCGCCACGTTGTCTTGCATATTCTCAAAGGCGAAACCAAATTTTAGAGAATGATTTCCTGTAGTAAAGAACGCGTCGTCATAGGCTTGAATTGAGTTCCACGCGTATGAGGCAGATGTTGCACCTCCGAATCCGCCCTGAATCCCAGTCAAGCCAGGCACATTGAGCACTGGTGCGAATCGCCCAGGGACCACAGCTAAAGAGGGATTATCTATCGCAGAGTTCAGCGCTGTTACCGGCTGCCCAAAATTCGCCACCGTGCGGCTGAAACCCAAACGTGAGGTGTTGATCAGACTTGGGCTAAAGGTATGAGTTTCTTCAATGCTAGTGCCTTGACGGCGAGTGAAATTTTGGGTTATCACGTCGTTCAAAGGATCGGGCACGTTCTGGGGAGTGCTGTCCCAGAAGTAGCTCCCATCAAGACTATCCTTCGCAGATATCTTGTGATCGACCCGCGTGGTTGCATAGTTCTCCTTCGAGGCCGAAGAGCCGGACGTCTGGAAAAATCCGGTATCGCCAGCTCCTATCAAGCCGGCGTTTGGCAATGGCCAGAGTGCGAGAAACGGTGCGATTTTCGGGTCCACGGTGACATTGCCAGTGGAGAGTATTCCATTCCTGGCATTCGCCGAGGGCACAGTGTCTTTGAAACTCAAGCCCAAATCCTGCCGGACTCCTTCATAGTTTGCGAAGATGAAGGTCTTATCTTTCTGGATCGGGCCTCCTGCCGACACTCCAAATTGATCGCGATGGAACGGCGCGATTTTGGCTGGGTCAAAATAATTTCGCGCATCGAAATCCTCATCCCGAAGGAACCAATATGCATCGCCGTGGAAAGCATTGGTTCCTGACTTCGTGATCGCATTGATCACGGCCCCCGAAGTCCGCCCATACTCCGCTGAATAATTCGAAGTCACAACCTCGAACTCTTGAATCGCATCCACGCCCAAGATAATGCCGAGCACGCTGCCCGGTCCAGAGTTCGTATAGTCATTAATGCTGATGCCATCCAGGCGATAGTTGTTCTCATTGGGGCGATGGCCGTTGTCGGTTAGTTGGTTTCCATATCCCCGATTTGCGCGGGAGGTTGAGTTATTGGTTGCTGCCTGTCCCCGCACATTGAGAACGCCTGGGGTAAGAGTCGCTAAGGCAGACCAGTCACGGCCATTGAGGGGCAGCTCCCGCATGGTAGTATCCGACACCTCGCCGCTTATCGCTGACGAGGAGAGTTGCACCGCCGGAGGCACATCCGCTACCTCGACTACTTGACTGACGCCCCCCAACTTCAGGGATATATTCAACACGCGCGTAGTCCCCACGATTAACGTGACGCCAGTTAGAGCCTGGGTGGAAAAATCCGGCGCCGATCCCGCAACCTCATAAGTTCCTGGCAGAAGATTCGGGGCTGAGTAGAAGCCGGCGTCATCGGTTACGACCACCGTCGTAACATCCGTCGCGGTGTTCTTAATTACAACTTTGGCGTGGGCCAAGACTGCACCAGACGCGTCTGTCACGGTGCCAGTCAAAGTTGCGCCGGCGACTTGCGCCGACGAGGACTGGCTGACGAAGATCGTGAGCGCCAGAGCAAAAACCAAATAGGCTACAAAGAACAGCTGACGAAAAGTCAACGAAGCCATAAGGGACTCCTTTAGATTTGCGTTAATCGGTTTTTGTCTTCTATGTTGCGTACTGGTCGTAATACAGTTCTGTATTACGGCGCAAATCTAGTACAAAGCAATTGCATCTGTCAACTGAATTCGGTAGGTCATCCAAGTTTTTTTCTTCGACGAGGTGCGTAACAAAAGCAGCGATGGTGGGATTTGGGTGGAAAACTTATTAGCCGGATCGAAGGACAGATCTCGTCAGCCCTTTACAGCTTCGCTGAAATCCTGGGTGCCGAGGTAGATATGACTCAGACGCTCTTTGATCGCGGACGTGATTTGGTCCATTCGACGCGAGATATGCTTCTCTAGTATCTCGACGGCTTCCTGTTCATTCCTCACATGAAGGGCGGACAGCACCGCACGGTGCTCTGCCCTGCTCTTAAGTCGCGCGACCTGATCCCAGTTCGTCCAACGGACGAACCGAATACGAGAGTTAACATTGCGAAGCACCCGCAACATTTCAGCATTGCCCGACATCTCCAGAAGCCGCTCGTGAAATGTCTCGTCAAGCTGGGCAAGGTCCTCGCCGGTGCGGGACTCGGCGCCGAATTCAACATCGCTAAGAAATCTCGCAAGCGTCTCAATCTTCTCATCTGTTGCTAATCGCGTCGCAAGACGGATCCCGGCGATCTCGATCGCCTTACGCAGCTCGTAAAGATCAAATATTTCCTTTGGATCTAGGTTTCTGCAGAAATATCCTCGCTTGGGTATAAAATCAAGAAGGCCTTCTGTGCCAAGTCTGTTCAGTGCCTCTCTAAGTGGGGTACGGCTGACGCCAAGCTGCTTCGAATGCTCGACTTCGTTAACCCTCTCGCCGGGCTTAAGGGCGTAGCTGACCACTAACCCTTTCATCGTCTCATAAACCCGATCAACAACGCTGTCCGCTTCCACACATCCTCCAGGTTCTGAAGATATTTTTAGCCTTCCGCGATTGCCGTTGCTCGCTGGCACCAGATTTATCTCCTGTATAATAACAGTTATACGCCACATTATGCTAAGCACCATACCGCTCTGAAATTAGGTAGAACTGGTCCACCCGAAGGCCTTCCAGTAGAACCACCCGGTGCAAAACGTTTCAAAAGTTTGTATTAACGTGCTCACTTGACGCCGCAGTTAGTCGGGCAAACGGCGACCGCGCGTCTCCACAGCGAACGGAATCAGGAATAGACCGACGGCAAACGCGATAGCTGTCAGGGCTACCGGCTTCCCTAAAGTGCCCATTTCTCGGACTAGTGCGCCAACTAGAAAGTTCAGGCCGGCGCAAAGGAACCGACCACAGGAAGTGGCAAAAGCAAATGCAGTCGCGCGAACAGAAGTATCATATTGCTCCGGGAGCCAGAGCGTAAACATCGCAAAGTTGCCGCCGAAAAAACCCAAAAAAAACAGGAGCTCCATAAACGGACGGAGACCGTTAGTTAGGTAAAATGCCCATCCGAAACACAGGATGATGCACATCATCAGGCCGGAGAAATAGAAAGCTAAAGTCGGTTTACGCCCGAATCGCTCTGCCATCGGGGGCAGTGCGAGACAGCCGAGGATTGTTCCGACCGAGAGTATGCCCGTTCCTAGCGATGCCAAACGGTTAGCGGTCGACTGGCTGATCGAAGCATTCTTCCCGAGCGCCAAAATAGCTGTTGGTTCGTAGACCGCACCTGCCCAAAGCCCGCAAATTGCGACTGTCAATAGGGCAGTATTGATCAAAGTCCGTCGACGATATTGACCGCGAAAGATGTCCAGGAACAACGCACGCTCGGCGAGGTTTTTGTGACTGCTCTTCCAACGCTCTGGCTCTTTAACTCTCGCCACGATAACTAGCGAAACCACCACCGGCACAGACCCGCAAAGGAACATAGCTCGCCAGCCAAAGTGTGTACCCACAGTGTAATTGAGAGCGGCGGCAAGAAAAAACCCCACATAATAGCCTGTTTGTAAGTAACCAGCCCCCATGACGCGGCGATCTTCGGGCCAGGCTTCAGAAACATAAGTACCTGCCACAGCCCACTCTCCACCAATGCCGAAGCCGGCTAAAAGCCGAAAAAAGCCGAGTTGATACACATTTTGGGAAAAGGCGGCCGCAGTCGTGAAGGCTGCATACACAAATATTGTGGCAGCAAGCACACGAGTTCGACCGTAGCGATCGGAGATCGGTCCCCAGAGAAAGGACAAACCCCATCCGACCAAAAATACCGCGAAGAGCAGGGACCCTACTAGACCGATATTACCTGACGAGGCCGCTATTCCTGACTTGGGAAGCAACTCAGCCATTGCAGGCGCGAGAACCAGCGCATAGATAAAAGAGTCCATCCCGTCCAGTGTCCAGCCGCTCCAAGCCGCCCAAAAGCCTAGTACCTGCTGCCTTGTAAGTTTTGTCTTGGTAGATGGGCCAACTACTAATCTTGGTCTTGGCACCGGAGTCCGATTGATCGCCATATTGTCATTGTCGGTCACTCAAAGTCCAAACAACATGAGTGAGCAGGTGAATACGAATCGACCTTTCGTCGGCCGGATCAAAGTACACCTTGAATCAGTTGAGGCGTCATGAAGTGTTCGAGCGAGCGGCCAAAAGGCACCGAACTCCTCCGCCGCTAAATAAACTTCGACAGAACGTTGACAGTATATACAGATCTGCATAATATGCTACATACAATCTTGTAGGCGAATGCGGCACCAGCGGATCTGAGATGAACAGCATTACGCTACACCCGGCCAAGTGGGAATACGTATGATTCACACTGGCCGTCATTTCCTTCAAGTCCCCGGCCCCACCAATGTTCCGGATCGGATCCTGCGAGCGATTGACCATCCGGTTATCGACCATCGAGGCCCAGAATTCGCGAAGTTAGGCACAGAAGTTCTCGAAGGTATCCGCCTCATCTTTAATACGCGCAGTCCAGTCATCTTGTACACATCTTCGGGAACCGGAGCCTGCGAAGCGTCCCTGGTGAATACGTTGTCTCCTCATGATCGCGTACTGATATTCGAAACGGGGCACTTTTCGGGAATCTGGCGCCAAATTGCGAAACGACTGGGTCTCGATGTGGAATACGTTCCGGGTAATGGTCGGCGCGGCGCTTCGCCTGACGAAGTGGAATCGCGTCTCCGCGACGACACCGAACATAGCTTCAGGGCCGTTATTGTAGTTCATAACGAGACTTCGAACGGCGTGACCAGCCGTATACCCGAGATCCGACGCGCGATTGATCAAGCTCGCCATCCCGCACTGTTCATTGTTGATGCAATGTCCTCTTTGGCTTCGATGGATTATCGCCACGATGAGTGGGGGATCGACGTTAGTGTCTCAGGCTCTCAAAAAGGACTGATGGTCCCTCCCGGTCTTAGTTTCAACGCTCTTTCCGAAAAGGCGCTCGCCGCTAACCAACACGCTAAGCTGCCCAGGGCGTATTGGGATTGGCAGGAGATGCTGCGGCAGAATTCGAGCGGGTTTTTTCCTTATACCCAGGCCACAAACCTTATATATGGTTTGCGCGAAGCCCTACTGATGTTACAGGAGGAGGGCCTCCCTAATGTGTTCCGTCGACACCGTCGTCATGCGGAAGCTACTCGTGCGGCGGTGCGAACTTGGGGTCTCGAAATTGTCTGCGAGGAACCTCGTGAATACTCTAGTTCGATGACGGCGGTCTTCACACCCGAAGGCTATGACGCCGACGAATTGCGGCGCATCATCCTCACAGAATTTGACATGTCTCTGGGAACGGGTCTCTCTATGTTGGCGGGTAGAGCATTTCGAATTGGGCACCTCGGCAGCTTCAACGATCTTATGTTGGCGGGAACATTGAGTGGAATTGAAATGGGGCTTCGCATGGCTGGCATCCCCCACACAAATGGTGGAGTTGCCGCAGCTCTTGATTGCCTGTGTGCCGATAAGATTCGAGAAATTGCCGCCCCCAGTTAGTTGAATACGCCTTCTCAGAACTACAGTCTAGGATCCGCCGATGATGACCAATGGCCATTGAAGCGAACACGTCCATCGCAATTCGCCAACGCGCTTTCTCAGCCACGACTGTAGTCCTCGTACTGATTTGCCTAATGTATGGGATTACATACGTGGATCGCGTTGCGGTGAGCACATCTGCCTTCGTTTTTAAACGCGAACTCAACCTCAGCAATATGCAGGTCGGGTTGGTATTTTCTGCCTTTGCATATCCTTACTTGGTCTTCCAGATTATTGGGGGATGGTTAGGCGACCGGTTTGGGGCGCGTCTGGCACTTAGCCTATCGGCCGTCATTTGGGCGGTCGCTACTCTGGCTACGGGAATAGTAGGAAGCCTCGGGGGTATGCTGTTGGCTCGCGTTATGCTCGGGTTCGGGGAAGGGGCGACTTTTCCGACAGCCACTAAAGCAATGGCTGACTGGGTCCCGGAAAGTAAGCGAGCGTTCGCGCAGGGAATAACACACTCTAGCGCGCGCCTCGGCAATTCATTGACGCCACCTTTGGTAGCTTGGTTGATAGCAGTTGTAACCTGGCGGGGATCGTTCGTCGTACTAGGGTTCATCAGTTTGGCGTGGGCGGTCGTATGGGGGATATATTTTCGGGATGTTCCCAGCGAACACGCCGCCATTACTTCCCAAGAGCTGGAGCGGCTGCCGAGCCATACGACGCGAAACCGGACCAGCAAAGAGCCGGTGCCATGGTTCGATCTAGCTCGACGAATGTTTCCAGTTGCCGGGGTTTATTTTTGTTATGGCTGGACTCTCTGGCTGTACCTGGCCTGGATGCCACTGTACTTTCTTCATAGCTACAGATTGGATCTCAAAAGCTCTGCACTTTTTGCGGCAGGAATTTTTCTTGCCGGTGTTGTCGGTGACGTGCTCGGTGGAACTATTAGCGATCGAATTTTTCGCAAAACCGGCGACAGAAAAAAAGCGCGCCGCAATCTTGTTGTCTTTGGCTTCCTCTGCTCGCTTACATCGATGTTACCCATTCTTGTTTCACACAACATCATTGTGGCGGCCATTTGTCTGAGTTCGGCATTCTTCTTCTCGGAATTCACGATTGGGCCGATGTGGGCTATCCCCATGGATATCGCACCGCAGTTTTCAGGGTCTGCGAGCGGTGTCATGAACACAGGATCGGCGCTAGCAGCGATTATCTCCCCCCTGGTATTCGGGTATGTGATCGACAAGACCGGGAACTGGGACCTACCCTTTGTCGGTAGCATCGGATTGCTGCTGTGCGGGGCGATTCTTGCGTTTTGGATGAAACCGGAGCAGGCACTGCCTGATTTTTACCGTGGTAATTGTGAGCCAGCTCCGGCCGGTTGAGCCAAGGTCGATTTTCGCCCTCGGCCCCGATAGCACGGCGCGAGAGGTTTCTGATTTCGTGATCAGAATGGATAGAGCCACATGAAACCCATGGCAGAAAGACATCAGGAACCGTGAGTCAAAGTCAAGCGAAGACGAAGGAATCGAGGCCCCGGCGCCTTTTTGAGTGTACGGCTCCGGTCGAGAGCGGCCAATGGCGATAGCAGTTCATTTCGCGCCCTTACACAACATGCGATTAACCGGAACCTTCGACCTGTGACGTTCCGCTTTCATCTCCATTGGCCAACACCAGAGGACACTTTGAATCTGCCGACTCCATTGCCGCCAAGTTCCCACGGAAAGCCCGTTGACTCATTTGGACAAGCCGACAAGCTAGAAAAAGAGCTCAAGCGCACGTTACGAGGTGAGGTACGGTTCGATCGCGGTAGTCGCGCCCTTTATGCAATGGACGCCTCCAATTACCGGCAGATTCCCATCGGTCTGGTAATTCCGAAGGACGCAGATGACGTGATCGCCGCAGTCGCAGCGTGCAGGAAGTATGAAGCTCCCATTTTGGCGCGAGGTGCAGGCACGAGCCTGGCTGGGCAATGTTGCAATGCAGCTGTGGTACTCGACTTCACCAAATACATGAATCAGATCCTGGAGATTGATCCAGTCCACCGGCTTGCGGTTGTGCAGCCCGGCGTCGTACTTGATGTTTTGCGGAAAAGCGCCGAAGACCACGGGTTAACCTTCGGCCCCGATCCTTCGACGCATAATCGTTGCACCCTGGGCGGAATGATCGGCAACAATTCCTGCGGCACTCACTCCCTGCTCGCGGGCAAAACCGTCGATAACGTCGAAGAGCTTCGCATTCTTCTCTACGACGGCACCCAGATGACCGTCGGTCCAACTACGGAGCACGAACTCGAACTCATTATTAAAGAGGGAGGGCGGCGGAGTGAGATTTACGCGAAATTACGTACCCTCCGGGACCAGTACAGCGGCTTGATAAGAGCCCGGTTTCCTTCTATTCCTCGGCGGGTCTCCGGTTACAACCTCGATCAGTTGTTGCCGGAAAATGGATTTCATTTGGCTCGCGCGCTGGTGGGAACTGAAGGTACTTGTGTGACCGTGCTCGACGCGAAGCTAAGGCTGATCCATAGTCCCCAGCATAAGGTACTAGTCGGACTGGGATATCGGGATGCCTTTTTGGCGGCCGATCATGTGCCAGAGATCCTCGAATTCAGCCCCATCGGACTCGAGGGATTCGAAGCAAGTATCGTTGATCGTCTGAACCGAAAAGGGGTGCCCAATCTCGACCTTCTACCCGCTGGCCGCGGATTCTTGCTCGTAGAATTCGCGTCGGACGATCCAGACGAAACTCAATCTCTTGCCAGGCGTCTCATTGAGCGACTTAAAAAGTCAGCCGACCCGCCCAGCATAAGGCTCTACACGCATCGGGAGGCGCGAAGTGTATGGAAGATTCGTGAATCGGGGGCGCGCTCTGCGGCCTCTGCACCCGGCGGCCAAATGGAATGGGAAGGATGGGACGATTCTGCTGTCGCACCGCACAAGCTCGGAGCTTACTTGCGTGACCTTCGTCGACTGCTGGACAAATACGGATATCAGACTTCCTTCTACGGGCACTTTGGGCATGGATGCATTCACATGCGGGTCAACTTCGATTTGCAGAGCGAGAGCGGTATTCGCAAGTACAGCGAGTTTGTCGAACGAGCAGCTGATCTCGTCGTCAGTTATGGAGGCTCACTTTCGGGCGAACATGGAGACGGTCAGTCTCGCGGAAGGTTGCTTCCTAAGATGTTCGGGCCAGAGTTAATGAAAGCTTTTGCTGACTTTAAAGCGACATGGGATCCTCAGAACAAGCTCAACCCGCGGAAGGTTGTTGATTCATATTTGCCTACGGAGAACCTGAAACTTGGCGCGGACTATAACCCTCTGCAGGTTCTTACTCACTTCACTTTTCCGGACGATGATGGTTCCCTGACCAAGGCAAGCCTACGTTGTTTGGGACTGGGAGAGTGTCGCAAGCACGATAGCGGTTCGATGTGCCCCAGTTACATGGTGACCCTGGAAGAACAGCACAGCACGCGTGGCCGTGCTCATATGCTGTTTGAGTTGCTGCAGGGCGAGGTGGTCTCTGACGGATGGCATGATAAACACGTCAAGAAAGCGCTCGATTTGTGCCTGTCGTGCAAGGCCTGCAAATCGGAATGCCCTACAAATGTTGATATCGCCACCTATCGAGCTGAGTTTTTGTCGCACTATTACGAAGGCAAGACTCGCCCACTTCACGCCTATGCCTTCGGCAAGATCGATCAATTGGCGCGACTCGCGTCGATTGCCCCTGGGCTCGTAAACTTTGTCAGCCATGCTCCCGGGTTCTTGGCGTTGTTACGAACAATATTGGGATTAGCGAAGCAGCGGCACATACCCCGGTTTGCGCCCGCAAGCTTTCAACAATGGGCCCGAAAGCATGGCGTCCCCATGGTGGGGGACGAAACCGACCACGAATCCCTAGACTCCACAGAGCGTGACGTGATCCTGTGGGTGGACACTTTCAATAATTACTTTCACCCTGAAACCAGCCTTGCGGCCTTCCGTGTCCTGCAGGACGCAAAGTTCAGGGTACTTATTCCTCGGGTGCACCTCTGCTGTGGTCGGCCGCTTTACGACTTCGGCATGCTTCCTCAAGCGAAGGAATATCTGAAGCGAATTTTGCATGTACTAGGCAGTCAAATCGACTCTGGTATGCCAATTGTGGTACTGGAACCGAGCTGTGCCTCCGTTTTCCGCGACGAGCTGCGCAATCTTTTTCCGACGGATGAGCGTGCCATCCGCCTCGGAAAGCAGACATTCCTTCTCAGCGAATTTCTGGAACATCATGCAGGCACTTATCGCCCCCCGCAGCTTTCCCGCAAGGTGCTGCTGCACGGCCACTGCCATCAGAAAGCATTGATGAAGATGACGGACGAAGAATCACTACTTCAGAAAATGGGCGTTGATTTACAGTCGCCGGATTCCGGATGTTGCGGTATGGCGGGTGCGTTTGGTTTCGCAAAAAACAACTTCTCGGTCTCGCAAGTAATAGGAGAGCGGGTGTTGTTGCCACTGGTACGCGAAGCCTCCTCCGACACACTCATAATTTCTGACGGGTTTAGTTGCCGAGAGCAGATCCTGCAGGCGACTGGACGACAGGCGATCCACTTAGCTGAAGCCCTACACCTCGCTACGACCCAGCTAGACCGGCGAGAGCAATGAAAAGCAGATCGGATGTAAGGTGAAAATTCTTCTGTTGGCCGCACTCGCTGTCCTCACGCTGGCGTACATTCTTGTGTGGATACCAAATCTTAAACGCGCGTGGAATACGAGAGCCAAAGGCGGCCCCGCAAACAACGATCCCAATTTCCCCGCTCAGATAGGCGTCGGTTTCTTTACTAATTTTGTCGACACGTTAGGCATCGGCTCATTCGCAACCACCAGCTCGATTTACAAGTTGCTGAATGCCATACCTGACGATCTGATTCCCGGCACAATGAACGTAGGTCATACGCTGCCCGCTATAGTGGAAGCGTTCATCTTTATCGCGGTTATATCGGTTGACTTCCGGACAATGGCGTCGATGATTGTCTCCGCGACGCTAGGAGCGTGGCTGGGCGCGGGAACAGTAAGCTGTTGGCCGACGCGAAAGATCCAAATTGGATTAGGTGTGTCGCTTTGTGGTGCTGCATTGCTGATGCTGTCTTCGCAACTGCACATGGTACCAATAGGTGGTAACGCCCTCGGGCTCTCAGGCACGAAGTTCTGGATTGCGGTTATCGCCAATTTTGCCTTTGGGGCCCTCCAGCAGCTGGGGGTGGGCCTTTTTGCCCCTTGCATGATTGCGGTCACTATGTTGGGGATGAATCCCCGCGCATCATTCCCAATCATGATGGGATCCTGTGCGTTTCTCATGCCGTTCGGGTCGTACAGGTTTATAAAGAATCGGCGCTACAGCCCAAAAGCAGCCGCCGGGCTATCGGTCGGCGGGGTCCCGGCGGTGTTCCTTGCCGCTTATCTGGTTAAATCTCTCCCGCTCGGGGTAGTTCGCTGGCTGGTTGTATTCGTGGTCCTTTACACCGCGCTGTCGTTACTGCGCTCCGCCGCAGCCGGCAAAGCAATCAAAAACACTGCGGGGGCTGCTAGACTTAGCAGCGAAGGTAGCTCGGCCTAAGAACATCAAGTCTGCCCAATCCGGGACTAAAGGGTCAACAAAGACAAAGGTCAACGCATCACGAACGGATTTATCGTCGGAGCTCCGATATTGAACCACACGCTTTTCGTCTGAAGATATTCGCGAATCGATTCGAGGCCGTTCTCGCGACCCAGGCCCGAGTCTTTGTATCCGCCAAATGGTGACATATAGCTTAAAGCACGGTAGCAGTTGACCCATACCGTGCCCGCCTGCAGTCGCTCGGCCATTCGATGAGCACGAGAAATATTGCTGGTCCACACACCTGAGCCGAGGCCAAAGCGCGAGTCATTTGCGATAGATAGAGCCTCTTCGTCGTCTTTGAATTTGATCACCGCCAAAACCGGGCCGAAGACTTCTTCCTGGGCGATGCGCATCTTGTTATTCACATTGGCGAAGACCGTGGGTTCGATAAACCAGCCCTTGCCGCATTCAGGTCGAGTGGATGGGCCTCCCCCCAACACCAGTTCAGCCCCTTCTGCTTTGGCCACTTCAATATAGTTAAGAATCTTCTTGTATTGCGGTTGCGTTGTAATCGGACCCACTTGGGTATCAAGGCTCATTGGGTCGCCCATACGGGCTGAGCGACCGAGCAAGAGTAACTTCTCCAGGAAATCGTCGTGGACACGCTCATGCAATAGCAACCGCGAGCCAGCGATACAGGTCTGACCTGAGGCTGCGAAGATTCCGGAAATGACCCCGTTTAACGCGTCGCCAATCACCGCGTCGTCTAAGACGATATTTGGCGACTTACCTCCCAGCTCGAGACTCATGTGTTTGAAGGTTTTCGCGGCGAGCTGGTTAATTGCACGTCCAGTTTCATCGGAGCCGGTGAAGCTGACCTTCCGCACTAACGGATGCTCGACCAGCGGAACACCCACCTCTTGACCAAAACCTGTCACCACGTTAACAACACCGGGTGGAAAACCTGCTTCCTCAAACAGTCTAACGAACTCCAGGGTCGAGGCCGAGGTAAATTCAGAGGGCTTAATCACCACGGTGCAACCGGCGGCAAGGGCTGGCGCAATCTTCCACGAAGACAACATTAATGGAGAGTTCCAGGGGGTAATGATTGCCGCGACTCCGAGGGGTTCGTGTCGCGTGAAGTTAAAGTAGCCTTTCTTGTCCAGAGGAATTACTTCACCTTGAATCTTGTCAGCCAGACCTCCGAAATAGTAGTACCACTGAGGAAGATACTCTAACTGGCTTCGCATTTCGGCGATTAACTTGCCATTGTCGCGAACTTCGATCTCCGCTAATTTTGCCGCATCTCGCGCAATGAGATCCCCCAACTTCTGCAGCAAGCGTCCACGCTGGCTGGCGGTGAACTGTGTCCACGCACTATTCGTAAGTGCCCTGTACGCCGCACAAACGGCTCGGTCTACGTCCTCCCGATCGGCTTGCGCCACCTGTGCCCAAGGTTCTCCGGTGTACGGGTCATAGGTATCGAACCATTTCGCTGCGATAGGGTCTACGTACTTACCCTCTATGTAAAGCTGGTAACGTTCCATAGATCTTCTGTCGCTCATGTCACCCCTTCACTATCTACGATTATTAATCAGCCGAACCAGTCCCATAACCGAAGGCCCAAAACCTGCCCGCGCGTAAGTTCAGACGTCCGCCGATTCAACCTCGCAAGGCACGAATCGTGGCTTGGTAGACCTGCGGATCGACTTTGGCGGCGATAAGTACCGGTCCAGGATGATTCGCGGTTTCGAGCAGGCAGGCTCGCATCGCTTCCTCGCTACAAGCCTCGCGGGCAAGGAATCCAAGACCGCTGGCTACTGACCTCCAGTCGGTTATGCCCATATCTACCCCGATGGTGGCATACCCGCGCTGGATCTGTTTGATCTTAATCAGGCTCAAGGCGGCGTCGTCGAACACGATCACACGGAGCAGCAAGCCCTCGCGTGCTGCGGTGCGTAGTTCCCCCAGGCACATTAGCAGCCCACCGTCGCCTGTGAAGCACACTACCGGGCTTGAAATGTCGAGGAGAGCCGCACCGATTGCCGATGGCAGAGCGAATCCCATCGTTGAAAGGCCGTTAGAGATTAATACTGAGCACGGCTCTTTGGCCGGCCACAGGGACATGACTGAGAACATATGTGCCCCGGCATCAACTGTCACCCGCGCGTCCGGGTAAACATCAGCCGTCAATTCGACAACGCGATGCGGCTGGAAATTGCCTGAGTTGGCCTTGGGGCGCATTGCCTCTCGTTGAGATTCGACCAGGTTTTGTAACTCGGAGTTATGCCATTCGGTCTCCGCCAGGTGATCGGCAAGTGCACCCAGCCAGCTAACAACATCGCCAACGAACTCCGCGAATTGTGGGATTTGTTTTTGGTTCATCGTCCAAGGCGTCACGCCAATGACCGGCTGAGTTAGTCTCCAAGGCTTAGGCAAAAGTTCCACGCAATCGAGCCCTATCGCCAACAACAGGTCACTCCGCCTCAAGACCTCTAGCTCGAGCGCACCGTTGGTGAGCACACCACCAAACCATTCGAACCGATCTGGGATGACCCCTTTTGCTTTGTACGTCACCAGAGCCGGAATCCCGAAGCGGTCACACATTTGCTTGAGAACAGTCGAAATTGCTGCCGTGCGTGCCCCGAGGCCCACCAAGAAAACCGGCCGTCTGGCCTTTCGGATTACTTCCTGAACGGGACCAGTAATTTCGAAATCCTGGGTTGGAGGTTGTGACAGGGAAAGCGGTTGATCATCCGAACCGTCCGCAGAAGCTGCGGCGGCTGTCACTTGGTTCGAAACATCGATGTGTACTGGCCCGGGCGGCGACTCGGAGGCGATCTTCACGGCGCGGCGCAAAATCTCAGAGGTGTTGACAGTGCGGGCTCGGAAAGTCCACTTGGTCACCGGCGAAAACATTTTCCCATGTTGCAGATTTTGGTGTTGCATAACTTCCACAGTTGTTTCATCCCAACAGTCCGTTATTACGATTAATGGAACTCGTTCCAGATGGGCAGCGGCTACGCCATTCATCAGAGAAGCCGCTCCGGGCCCAAGTGTCGCGATACAAGCGCCGGGGCTTCCGGTCACTTCCGCTTGCGCGCAGGCCATAAACGCCGATCCAGCTTCCGTCTGAGATAGTGAAAAAGGAAGCCCAGCCCGATCCGCTGCTTCGACTAAGTCTGCGTTGCTTCCCCCGCCGATCATTCCAAAAAGCCGCCGCACCCCGGCTTCTTTAAGTATTCTGATGATCGAATCTGCGTTTCTCAGCATTTTTTAGCTTCTTTGTGAGGACAGCTGTCTGTTCCCGGGCTTCAGTAAGCGGACACGATCACTGATCTCATCTTCCGGCTGAATTCCGGTGTCGGAATTTTTATGCTAAATTTTCTTTCAAAGTGGTATACTACCAGAATTCTAGCGGTACCCCAATTAATTGTAGCGGGTTATTCGACGGAAAGCGGAAGGATGAGGTGGAGATCAAGATGGCAACATTCAAATTGACTTATGCGTCCATGTTCGAGACCCCTGAGGAGGTCCATACTTGCTATGACGCTGCTGTTTCAAAAGTGAAAGCGAACCTCGGGAAAGCGTACGGGATGATCATTAACAACCAAGATCACTTCACCTCGGCGACCTTTGAGAACCGTTCTCCCATTAACACCGACTGGGTGCTGGCTCACTTACCAGAGGGCACTGCCGCCGACGCAACACTGGCATTGGCCGCGGCCCGGGCTGCATCACCAGCTTGGAGTTCCGTCGACTGGAAGGACCGTGTGACTCTGGTGCGTCGGGTAGCTGAGATCATAGAAGATCGCATGTACGAATTAGCGGCGGCTACAACCTTAAACGTCGGGAAGAATCGACTGGAGTCACTGGGGGACATTCAGGAAGGCGCAGACTTGCTGCGTGCTGCTTGCGACTCAATGGAGAAAAACAACGGCTATGTAATACCGATGGGAAGCGAGCCCCTTCCCGGCCACACCGTCCTAAATTTTAGCGTGATGAAGCCTTATGGAGTGTGGCTGATTATCAGTCCTTTTAACTTCCCTGTTTCCTTGACGTGTGGTCCTGCGGGCGCAGCACTGGTAAGCGGAAACACTGTAGTTACAAAGCCCTCTGTGGAAACGGCTTGGGTAGTTCGCTTGCTGGCTGAGTGTTTCCGCGATGCAGGTTTTCCGGATGGAGTATTTAATTATGTGACAGGACAGAATGAGCCTCTGGCGCAAGCGCTGGTCGACAGTCCCCACTGGGACGGAATTACGTTTACCGGATCCTATCGCGTGGGAATGAAGATATACCGCGAGGCTGCTAAGTTCATTTATCCCCGCCCGGTGATTTTGGAAATGGGAGGCAAAAGCGCGGCGGTGGTGTCGCGTCACGCGGACCTGGAACGTGCCGCGTGGGGTATTGTCCGCTCCGGATTTGGCGCGCAGGGACAAAAGTGTTCAGCATCATCACGCGTCTATGCTGAAACCGGCATTTATGACCAGCTGGTTGGACGAGTTACAGAAATCACAAAATCGCTAAAAGTGGGCGACCCAACCGAGCGCGACGTCTATCTGGGTCCGGTAGTGCGGGAGAGCTCCTATCGCAACTTCTCTGAGTATTGTTCGGAACTGTCAAAAGCGGGAAAAATCACTGCCGGCGGCCATACGATCACAGACGGCGCTCTCGCAAGAGGGTTTTATTGTGAGCCCACCATATACACCGATGTCCCGCGAGGACACCGATTGTGGAAACACGAGATGTTTGTTCCATTAGTTATGATCGATCCAGTGGACGACCTGACCGAAGCATTCGCTCTGGCCAACGATGTTGACTACGGTCTGGCGGGAGGGTTTTACGGAACTCGGGAAGAGGCCCAGGACTATTTCAGACGGATTCAAGTAGGGGTTGTGTATGTGAATCGAGCCCAAGGTGCATCCACGGGAGCCTGGCCTGGCTATCAATCGTTTGGCGGATGGAAGGCTTCGGGTGCCTCCGGCAAGGGTAGTGGTGGTCCCTACTACCTACTCTCTTACATGCACGAACAGAGTCAAACGATCGTGGTGTAGCAGCGAAAACGATTCAGCAGAACTCGACCAGAAGCTCAAGGAGGAATTGTTGCCCAAGGGTAGGACACACAAAGGATCGCGACGCGGCAGCTTCGACGTGTCTCTGACGCGCGGCGAAGAGGCCTACCGACAGATTCGATCCAGCATTCTAAGGGGAGAATTCGCACCGGCGGAATCACTTTCCGAGTACGTGCTTGCGGCGCAACTCAGCCTCAGCCGTACGCCGGTGCGTGAGGCGCTCACACGTTTGGAACAAGATGGGATGGTGCATACGGTCGCTGGGCGCGGAACCTTCGTCGCTCAACTGACTCCTCACGACGTGATGGAGATTTATGAGGTGCGCGAACAACTTGAATCCTACGCGGCACGCGTCGCCGCGGAACGAATGGATACCGCTGGTATAGGAGAACTGGAGCGCGTAATTCAGAAAATGCACGAAGGGGCCGCAGCTGGCTACGCGAATGAGACTTTCGAGACCGACATCAACCTGCATAAGTCTATTCTTCGGGCAACGCAAAACAACCGGCTAATTGCGATTTTGGCTACGCTGGACGATCAGATGCACCGCATTCGCTCCATGTGGCCGCGCACTCCACGTTGGTTGGATGGAACATTGGCGGAGCACGAATCGATTGTTGAAAGTATTAAAAAACATGATCCTGGGGAAGCGGAAGCCGCCATGCGTAAACACTTGCGTTCCTCTTGTCAGCACGCAATTCGTTTCCTGATGCCGATGCGGACGGACTAACTAGAATGCCCATATCAAGCGCATCTTCCGGGGTCGGCGTAAGCCGCGACCTGGCGCAATTTGTGGCGGCTGCCACCTTTGAGGACTTGTCGCCGGAAGCTATCGCGGATACGGAACGATCCGTGCTCGACTGGCTGGGATCCGTTATGGCAGGTGCTCTGGAGCCTCCCGCGCGCGCTGTTCAAACTGTCGTGGCAAAGTTTGGTACATCCACCGAGTCTACGGTGTTCAGCGCGGGGCGCGCATCGGCAGCGACCGCAGCGTTAGCGAATGGAGTGGCTTCGCACATCCTTGAGCTCGATGACGTGCATAAAACTTCTACAATGCACCCCGGTGCTCCCATTATTCCTGCAGCACTCGCGGTTGCCGAACGCGAGCACGCGGACGGCAGAGCCTTCCTTCTTGCGGTAGCGCTGGGATATGAAGCTGCGCTTCGCATCGGGGAAGCAGTTAATCCGAGCCACTATCGATTCTGGCACCCAACCGGTACGGCGGCTACGTTCGGAGCGGCAATGGCAGCAGGTTCATTGCTCAAGCTGAATGCAGTTCAGATGCTTAACGCCATGGGAAGCGCAGGAACCCAGGCTGCTGGGTTATGGGAATTTAACGCTGATGGAGCAATGAGTAAGCACCTTCATCCGGGTAAGGCCGCCTTCAACGGAGTGCTTTCGGCTGATTTGGCCTTGGCCGGCTTCAGCGGCGCTTCTCGCATTTTAGAAGGAGAACGCGGCTTCTTCCGGGCTACCAGCGATGGGTACGACGCAACCCGCGTCACTGATGGACTGGGCACAAAATGGAAGATCAGCGAAAACTGCTACAAGCTTTATTCGTGTTGCGGGCACACGCACACGGCGATCGACACCGCACTCGAGCTGCGAGCGCGACTATGCTGGAACGATAAACAGGCCCTCGAACAAATCCGCGAAATTCGCATCGACACCTACAAGGCTGGCTACGAGATCGTCAAAGAGATGAACCCTCAGACGCCTTATCGTGCAAAGTTCAGCTTGGCTTACGTGACAGTAGCGGCGCTTCTGGAAGGTCGGGTGGGTCTAGCGCAGTTTGCCGCAAACCGCTTTGATGGCCGAGGCGTGATCCAACCAGATATTGCGGCGATACTACCGCGTGTACTAGTTACTGTTTCCGAGAACCTGAGCGCGATGTATCCAAAAGCGTGGCCATCGCGTATTCAACTTACGCTGAAAAACGGAAGAGTACTTAGTGGCAGTACTGAGTATCCGCGCGGTAATCCCGAGAATCCTCTCTTGACAAGTAGCCTGCACGACAAGTTTCGCTCCTTAATTGAGCCACGTTTTGGGGCGGCTGCTGTGCGTTCAGCCATGACTGCCGTAAGTGAACTCGTTGAGACAACCGATATGGCGACGATGTTCTGCAATTTGAATTGAGCAAACTCATGAATAGTATCCCGGCGTCCGAGGACCATAACCTAACTGCACGAAAATGGTCACACGACATATACGACGTATTTAAGAAGCAGGACATTACGATGGTGTCCTATGTTCCGGATGCTGGTCATGCGAATCTCATTCGCCTGTGCCAGGAAGATCGAGCAATGCGTTCCGTAGTACTGACCACGGAAGAGGAAGGGATAGCTTTCGCGACCGGCGCATATCTCGGAGGCAAACGCGCCGCTTTACTGATGCAATCAAGCGGTGTAGGAAACTGCATCAACATGTTGTCTTTGATTAAGACCTGCGGCATTCCGTTTCTTGCTTTAATTACTATGCGCGGCGAATGGGGAGAATTCAACCCGTGGCAAGTCACCATGGGGCAAGGTACGCCGGCCGCGCTGGCGGCTGTTGGAATCCTTCTCCATCGTGTGAGCGAAGCTGCAGAAGTTCACGATGCCGTATTGTCGGCCGCGAAACTGGCATTCGACAGTTACAGGGGGGTGGCTGTTCTTCTCTCTCAACGTCTGATCGGTACAAAACACTTCTCGAGGTGACAATGCAAGCGTCTGGCCTGGATCGACGAGCTGTGGTGAAGCGACTCCTCTTTGACCGAGGTGATTTACTGGTCGTCGCCGGCTTGGGGGCGCCTGCATGGGATGTGGCCGCAGCAGGCGACCATCCGCTCGATTTTCCTCTTTGGGGAGCGATGGGTGGTGCAGCGATGGTGGGACTCGGTTTGGCGCTCGCTCAGCCTTCGCGGAAGGTGCTGGTGATCACCGGAGATGGGGAAATGCTAATGGGTTTGGGCAGCCTGGCCACGATCGGCGCGCAGCATCCGCGCAATCTACGCATCATTGTCTTGGACAACGAACGCTACGGTGAGACCGGACAACAACACACGCACACAGCGCTTGGGACAGACTTAGCAGCAGTCGCGTTGGGCTGTGGTTTTCCTTGTGCCCATGTGCTAGAGAGCGAGGAGCAGATCGAATTCCTGCGAACGCAGGTCCAGCATTTTGAGGACTTGTTTCTCGCGGTGGTCAAAATTGCACTCACCGACGATCCGCTGGTGCTGCCGCCACGTGACGGGGCGTATCTGAAGAATCGGATGCGTGGCGCTCTCCTCGGACCAGGAGCGATGTTCCAGTAACCCACTATCTCGATCCCTACACATGAGCGATATCAATCCACATCTCAGCCGGCACATGGAACTTAGACACTCGATTCGCGAGCTGTGTAACCAGTTCAAGAGTGAGTATTGGCAGAAAATCGAGGAAAAATCAGCGTATCCAGAAGAATTTGTTAAAGAGCTGACAACTGCCGGTTGGCTCGCAGCATTAATTCCCGAAGAATATGGCGGGGCGGGCCTGGGTGTCACCGAGGCCTCCGTAATTCTTGAGGAAATCAACCGCTCTGGAGCGAATTCAGGAGCATGCCACGCCCAAATGTACATCATGGGCACGCTCTTACGACATGGATCTGAGGAACAAAAGCGCACTTACTTGCCCAAGATTGCTTCCGGAGAGTTGCGCCTACAATCATTTGCGGTGACCGAACCCACGACGGGCACGGACACGACTAACACCAAGACGTTCGCCACACGCCAGGGCGACCGTTATGTTGTGAACGGACAAAAAGTATGGATCTCGCGAGTCCAGCATTCAGACCTGATGCTGCTTCTGGCACGTACGACTCCAGTTAAGGAGGTTAAAAAGAAGACAGAAGGCTTGTCAGTTTTCCTGGTTGATTTGGGCGGGGGTAATAGCCATGGATTGACAGTGCGCCCTATTCGCAACATGGTGAACCATGAAACGAGTGAAATTTTCTTCGACAACTTTGAAGTCCCCGCTGAGAATCTCATCGGCGAAGAAGGCAAGGGTCTTCGCTACATCCTCGACGGCATGAATGTCGAGCGCATTCTTATCGCTGCTGAATGCATTGGGGATGGCTACTGGTTTATTGATAAAGCGCGAAAGTATGCCGGAGCACGAATTGTATTTGGCCGTCCTATTGGCCAGAATCAAGGCATCCAATTCCCGATCGCTCGTGCCTATGCGAATGTGCTCGCTGCAGATTTAATGCGATATGAAGGCGCAGAGCTTTTTGACGCCAACCAACCCTGTGGAGCAGCAGCCAATGTTGCGAAACTTCTAGCGGCGGATGCCTCCTGGGAGGCCGCGAATGTATGTTTGCAGACGCATGGTGGCTTTGGATTCGCTGCCGAGTACGACGTCGAGCGCAAGTTCCGCGAGACACGCCTTTATCAAGTTGCACCTATTTCTACGAATCTTATTCTCTCTTACCTCGGTGAGCACGTGCTTGGAATGCCGCGGTCTTTCTAGAACAACTACCTTCATGAGTCAGGAAAACGCTTCTGTCATCATCATCGGCGCCGGCATAGTAGGCATTTCAATTGCCTATCATCTTGCGGTCCGGGGATGTAGCGATGTCGTGATCCTGGAGAAGGCAGGCAGTGAGATCACGGGTAGTACGGCCCGGTCGGCGGCGGGCGTGCGGCATCAATTTGCCAGCGAAGTTAATATTCGGTTGTCGCTTTATAGCATTGAGCAGCTCAAGCATTTCCAGGAGACCGTTGGCGGCTACGCCGAATTGAAGCAAATTGGTTATCTTCTCCTGGTTAGTAATCCGCAAACGTGGGAACAATACAAGCGCAACGTCGCGCTGCAGAATTCGCTAGGAGTAAGGTCCCAGGCGATTGCGCCGGAGCAGGTTCTCGATCTAGTTCCGTCCATACGAATCGACGATTTGCTTGGCGCTACCTACTGCCCCGACGACGGCTATTGCGATCCCCACGGCATAGCCACCGGGTACCTATCCGCCGCACGCCAGTTAGGGGTGCGACTGATGCGATCCTCGCCGGCCCTTGGAATTCGCAAGACTCGCGACCGGGTGACCTCGGTGGAAATTCCCGGAGCCCACCTTAATTGCGAGATGGTGGTGAATGCGGCAGGACCATGGGCAGGTCAGGTTGGAGAACTTGCAGGTCTGCACATTCCGGTTCGCCCGTTTCGCCGCTGCGTTTATATGACCGAACCGTTCTCACCCATACCCCGCGATATTCCAATGACGATCGATGTCAGCAGTGATTTCTATATGCGGAAAGAAAATGAAAGGGTACTTTTTGGCCTTTCCAACGCAGATGAGCCTTCGAGCGAAAATACCGCTGTAGATTGGGAATGGTTGAATACAGTTATCAAAGCAGGCATAAGACGTATGCCGCTGCTAGAGAACGCCGGGTTGGCCGCGAAGAACTGCTGGGCGGGTTTATATGAGATTACGCCTGACCACAACCCCGTCTTGGGAATTCACCCCGATTTGCCGAATTATGTAGATGCGAGCGGATTCAGTGGTCATGGAGTCATGCACGCGCCAGCCACGGGCAAACTTATCGCCGAGGAGATTCTAGATGGGCGAGCGACAAGCATTAATATCGATGAATTACGAATTGCCCGGTTCGCAAATCAAGAGCTTAGGCCGGAGGCCAATGTATTCTAGCTCGCCTCTGATTTCACCATTTTCTCCCGATGAACACAGTTAACTCAGCAAGAGACGAGTCGATGGCGGCGAACAACGTTAATCCAACGGCTTCACTTCCATTAGCGGGTATTCGGGTAGTGGCGCTCGAACAAGCGGTAACGGCTCCGTTTTGCTCCCGTCAGTTGGCGGATATGGGTGCAGATGTCATAAAGGTCGAACGGCCCGATGGGGGCGATTTTGCCAGGGATTATGATAGTGCACTGAAGGGATTGTCGGCGTACTTCGCATGGCTGAATCGCGGCAAACGTAGTATCGCGCTTGACCTCAAGCAACCGCGCGATCACCATGTCTTCGCGACACTACTATCCCGTGCGGATGTTTTCATCCATAATCTCGCGCCGGGTGCAGTGGAACGGCTGGGCTTCGGGTTCGAAGCGCTTAACGCGCAGTGGCCTCGTTTAATCTGGTGCGGTATCTCAGGATATGGGCCTGATGGACCTTATCATCAGAGGAAAGCATATGACCTGCTGGTGCAGGCGGAATCTGGCGTGATCAGTCTCACCGGTACCCCTGATTCTCCTGCGAAAGTTGGCATTTCCCTTGCCGATATCGCGGCTGGCTTATATGGCTACTCATCTATTCTCGCAGCGTTACTCAATCGCGAACGCACCGGGCGGGGTGACAGAATCGATATTTCCATGCTTGAATGCCTGACGGAATGGATAATGCCGCCGATTTATACTTGGCTCGGGACTGGCCATGCTCCTGGGCGGACTGGCATTCGCCACAATATGATCGTGCCATATGGTGCATATGCATGCGCCGACGGCATGGTGTATTTTTCTATCCAGAACGAGCGCGAGTGGCAGCGATTCTGCAGTGAAATACTTTCGCTGCCTGCACTCGCCGACGACCCACGGTTCGCGACTAACGCAAGCCGAGTAAGCAATCGTCTCGAACTGGAAGGAGTCATCGAAGAAGTTTTTCACTCACGCACCCGAGCAGAATTACTGTCGCTGCTCGATCGCGCCAGCATCGCCAATAGTCAAGTAAATGACGTAGCCGCCGTTGCCCAGCATCCGCAGCTTGCCGCCCGTAGACGCTGGGTCGACGTTGATTCGCCGGTGGGAACCATTCCCGCGCTTCTACCGCCGCACAATTTACGCCACGCTCCTGCCAGCATGCGCCGAGTGCCGTCTCTTGGCGAGCATACCGGCGAAATTCTGAACGAGCTTGGTCTAGGGGGCGCGAAATGACTTATCCCTCTGCAGCCAAGACGATTCCTTTTCGACTGGAACGCAGCACGCTGTTTGTCCCCGCTTTTCGATGGTCAATGATTGAGAAAGCGGTGTCGAGTCTGGCTGACGCTGTGTGTATAGATTTGGAAGATTCCGTCGCTCCCGAGGAGAAAATTGCCAGCCGAGTCAACGTGATCCGGGCATTTAGAGAGCTCGATTTCGGCAAGCGTACACGAATGTTCCGCATCAACGATGTCGAAACGCCATTCGCTTATCGCGACGTGATCGAAATCGTGGAGGCGGCTGGCGATCAGCTCGATTTGATTATGCTTCCCAAGACCAATTCGCCGGACGATGTGAGATTTCTCGATAAGCTCCTTACCCAGGTTGAAGCTCAGTGCGGTTTCTCCCGCCGCATTGGAATAGAGGCGCAGATCGAAACTGCCGCCGGCTTTCTGAACGTTGCAGAGACCGCACAGGCATCCGCCCGTCTCGAGGCGCTGATTTTCGGCCGACTCGATTATGCGACTTCGATGCAAATTCCCTCGGTCGAAATCGGTGAATTCGATCCGCACGACGACATTTATTCACGATACCTCTGGCAGCCGGTTATGCATTCGATCGTCGCGTCCGCGCGAGCCAACGGGTTGCGCTGCCTCGATGGCCCTTACGTTGCGCACCAAGATACAGGGGGGTTAGAGCGGTCTTGCTCGATCGCGCGCGCTCTCGGTTTTGATGGCAAGCAGTGCATCCATCCGAATCAACTCTCGATCACAAATTCTATTTTCACTCCCCCCTCTCATGAAGTGACATACGCCGAGCAATTACTGGGGGCATACGAAAATGCTGTCGCAGAAAAGAAAGGCGTCATCAGCGTCAATGGCAAGATGGTTGATGCTGCTAGCGTGCGCATGGCCCAGAACATTCTTAAAAAAACCCAACTGATAATGAGCCGAACCCATGACTGATGCAAGCCACACCAGCGGTAGGTGCTATGAAGACTTTGAAGTCGGAATGGTGATCAATCATCCCATTGGGCGCACCATAACTCCGACCGACAATACATGGTTCACGCTCCTGACGGTGAACACCAATCCCATTCACTTCGATGCGCATTATGCGGCGCAAACCGAGTTCGGCAAACCACTGGTGAATTCTGCGTTTACCCTGGCTCTAGTAACGGGATTGTCGGTAGCGGATGTCTCGCGATACGCCGTTAATTTAGGTTGGGACGAAGTGCGCATGCCAAAGCCGGTGTTTGAAGGCGATACCATCTACGCAAAGACTCAAGTGTTGAGTCGGCGAGAATCGAAATCCCGCCCGCACATGGGCCTGGTAGAGATCAAAACAATAGGATTCAAACAGGACGGGACCATCGTGATGGAATTCAAGCGCACCATCCTCGTGTACAAACGGGGACGCACACCACAACAGCCGGATTTGATACCTGTTCCTGCACTAAAATAGAGGGTGCTCGATAGCCGCAATTTTCCGACTTCTCCTTGCAAAAGATCATATCCATTCACAAACATATTTCAGTTGGTCGCGCCGCAAACCGGCCCAATCCACTGTGCGGTGAAGCTATTATTCTTGTTCAGGGTGTGACCGCCGCCGGTCACACTCACCTGCGATGAGCCTCGGACACTTTCGGGGGCTGAGCGCCTCGATTTGAATAGTTCCAGTGCCTTTCATATCCTCCTTCTCGCACGCGACACGCAGCTCAGCTTTGCTACTGGTCGAGCTAAGAATGGTCTGTGTGCATTCTTTGTGCTCCTCGCCAAATTTCGGCCCTTGCTCCAGCTGTTCCTTGGTCACGCAGTTCTTATACGTGTTTGTTTTGTTTTTCTGGGCCGAGTTAGTTTTCATCCTCTCCGCGAGCCGGGCGCGCTGTTCCGGAGTTAACCGTGAAAGCAACTCCGCTGGCAGAGGCATTTGCCCGCCGCTGGTCGTGGTCACGGTTGTTTGCCACTGACCGACTTTGACATTCAGTGGTCGAACTTTGTCGGCTGCCGACAGTGCTACCGACGAAGCCAAAATCAGTGCAATCAGAATCGCTCGCATAAAATCCTCCTTCAGAATGGTTCGATCTTCTACCATCCCACGCTCGCCAACTCGCCAGGGTGACTTCGCCAGATAAATCGTTCGGCTCTTAATCACTAGTGCAGCCGGCCTTGAGGGAAAGTCGATGAAGATGTACGCTTCACAAACGAGCGCAATGCCACCGTTTTCTGGAGGAGCGCGATGCAGGATGCATATGAACTTTTGCAACAGAAGCGAGCAGAGTTAGCGCGTGTCCGTAAAGAAATCGAGTGCTTGAACATCGTCGCGGCTTTGCTCTCAGACGACCGCACCTCCGACGATCCCGCCCCAAACCCCGCCGAGTCGCCGGCGAGCTCTCTGAGCGATACAATTTCTCGGCTGTCAGATTCAGCAGCAACGAATGTTGACAACCTGTTTTCTTCTGCAGCTACGCGCTCAAGTTTGTGGAAGGCTCTGAAACGCGCAAAGTAGCTTGCGTGTCCTTGTAGTGCCCAACGTCGCCTTTACTTCGGCGGCTTCTTGGAAGTACGCCGGATCCATTATCGCGGGAGAGATGACGGCGAGTTGTTTCACATCTTCTTTGCCAAGATTATCGAAGCGATGCACCACGTCTCGGGGGATGCACAGCGCCTGTCCGGGACCAACCTCGATGGGCGTGCCGTCAACCGTCCAGGTGAGGACGCTCTCGATACCGTAGACGATCTCCTCATAGGCATCGTTCTTGTGGGCCGGCGCCGCCAGCTTCTGCCCGACCGGGACTTCCGGGTGGCCCGTCATTCGGCGACTATCCCGCCAAGATACTCTCTCCTTGACTACCTAGGTGAGTTTTGTTAAACCTCCCCTAGACAAATAAGGAGAGGTCGTGGGCAAACAAATTGATTTGCTGCAGGGCACACTGGACATGCTTATTCTCAAAGCCGTCTCGCTTGGCCCATTGCACGGTTACGGGGTTCTGCTGCGCATTCAGCAGATCTCTGGCGAACAGCTGGAGATCCAGCAGGGCTCGTTATATCCAGCGCTCTATCGGCTGGAACATCAGGGTTGGATCGCCAGTGAGTGGGGCGAATCGGACAACAAACGCAAGGC